>Ga0210405_10000070_pt1 | contig 133501 bp, 146 predicted proteins | sample IncBWH11MmetaG_FD_155492 | JGI IMG/M metagenome (GOLD analysis project Ga0210405, IMG submission 155492) | Forest soil microbial communities from Barre Woods Harvard Forest LTER site, Petersham, Massachusetts, United States - Inc-BW-H-11-M | ecosystem: Environmental > Terrestrial > Soil >... | reverse complement strand
CAGAATCGGTACTGCGGCGTAACCGAAGACGCGCGCCGTGTGCCTCCCGGCGGCGCGCACGATCATCATCTGCGCGAGGGGAGCCATCAGACCTCCGCTCATTCCCTGCAGGACTCGAAAGCCAATCAGCGAGTTCGCGGACCACGCGAGTCCGCAGAGTGCCGATGAGAGCGTGAAGATCGGAAAACACCACAGATAGAGCGATTTTGCTCCGAGCCGCCCGACGAGCCAGCCATTCAACGGGAGCATGAGAGCCAGCGCCAGAAGGTAGCCGCTCGTGACCCATTGAATGGCGGTAAGACTGCTGTGCAGATCAACGGCCAGGCTGGAGAGGGAGACGTTCACCACCGTTGCGTCGACCTGTCCCATGAGGGACCCAAGCACAGCGACAGCAGTGATCTTCCAGACCAGTGGATCGAGTCGATCGAGTTGATTCTTGGTGTTAGGCAAGCGCGGCGAGGACCTCATTGGTCGAGCGCACGCGACAGAGCCGAGGGAATATCTTCTCGAATGCGAAACAATGCTGTTCACCATCCTGACCGGAGCAGGCGTCTTCAACGACGACAAAGCCAAAGCCGAGGCCGGTACCCTGTCGCGCCGTGGACTCTACCCCCGCATTGGTCGAGATTCCGGTGAGGACGACCGTATCGACACCACGCGACTTAAGCCGCTGCTCAAGATCGGTTCCGGCAAAGGCGCCCCAGTGACGTTTCGTAAGCAAGATGTCGCCGGGCTGAAATCCGGCAGAAGGGGCAATCTCTGAGACCATGCCGGGCAGCGGCGCATTCCCCAGGTTGACCGGCTGGTCGACAGGAAGCTGGAGGAAATCGTTGAGGTCGACGCGGACATAAACAACCGGGGCACTGTGGCCGCGAAACGCTGCGGCCAGCTTTGCCGAATTGGCAACGACCTGTGCGGCTGGATGAGGCGCGGTACTCATGCCGACGATGGCATTCTGGAGATCAATGAGCACAAGTGCTGTTTTGTGGGAATCAAGCTGAAGTTCTGCCATGGGACTCCTTAGGAAAAGATTTGTCACCGAAATCGAGGGCACCCTCGATTTCCAAGGTATAGAATATGAGGATGTCCTCGACTTTGTCAAATTCGATAAGGGTCGCACCGCAACAGGAGCGCTCCGCACGCAGGCTCGCCAGTTTCCTGGATGCGGCGGCGGAACTGTTTGTCGGGCGTGGCTATGAAGCAACCACGATGACCGCGATCGCCGAGCGCAGCGGCTCTTCGATCGGGGCGCTTTACAACTACTTCCCGGACAAACCGGCCGTCGCCCTTGCCTTGTTGGGCCAGTACGCCCAGGAGATGGAAGAGCAATGGAGGCCACTGATAGAGCAGGCGAAAAACCTCAGCCATCGAGAGTTCGCGAGTCTGTTTATCGAGCGGATCACGGAAATTTTTCAGGCACGTCCAGCTTATCTCAGACTGCTCGCGGCGCCGATTCGGCTACGCCGCGACCCCGCTGCGAAGAGAGCCTTGCGAGCCAACATCGCGAATGCCTTTCGAGCAAAGAACCCATCCCTTTCCGGCGAACGAGCAGCTCTGGCTGCGAACGTGACTCTCCAGATCGTCAGAGGCTTGATAACGCTCTATGGAGAAGCGGGTGATAAAGCGAAAGACCTGATTGTCGAAGAATTCAAGAAGGCGCTGACCCTATATTTGGGAAGCGTTTTGGGCTCATGAAGTCGCCCATAGCAGACGCCTCTCGGATGACGGCGATTCGGACGCTATCTCCCTTTTTGATCGTCTGCCGGATTGGAAATCTAGACTGTCAATTCGGACGGTTGCGGGGTTCGCTGAAAAGCAAGAATTTGTTGCATGCAGAGGCTTAAGTTGAACCGACGAACTCCGGTGCCAGCTCATTTTGTTCAAATGCTTCGGAGTCCAGACGAACTCCATGTCGCGATCGGGATAAGTAACGCGACGCAATTGGGAGTTGGCTTCGGGTGTGCGCGTAAGTCGACCGAGAGGTCTCGGAAGGGCTCTTAACGAGCCGCGCAGAATCTAGGAAACTTGGCTGAGTTGGGTAACGATCTCGGCTAACCAATTTTCAAGTATTGATCTCTGATCGGGTGTCAACTCGATGAAAGCCAGGCCCATGCCGAATCGAGAGTCGCAGTAGACTACCTTGGCCTTGGTCTGGAAGACGCCCTGATCTCTGAGAATCCGTAAACCGACCAGCGCTCCCTCGGGGAACGGATTTAGCGCGTCAACATAGCAGCCCCCAACCCCCAGTTCCGAGATGCGGGCTGAAAGCAGTGCCCCAGTGCGCAGCTCAGTCACCTCGACAGAAGCCACGAGCGCACAGCGCCGCACGGAACGCTGCTTGGCGGATCGCAACGGCTTGTTGCTTGGGCTCATCGGGCGTAGTCCCTCATCTGCGGTCGGCCTGGATCGGGCTGAGGAAAGACCACGCCCCAAAAACCAGGCGACGGTCGCAGGAATTCTATGGCCACCAGCCTTGCCCGGCTTCCGCCCGATACCATCGGCCCCAAATATACGATCCGAGAGTCTGTGGTTTCTCCGGTAACCTTATTGACTGTCACGAGTTGTTGGTTTCGATTCACGGGCGCTTTGAGAGCAATCAGGCCGCCCCAGAGGCTTATCTTCACAGCATGTGCTTCCTCCACGAGAAACCGTTTGCTGGTGTCCGGCTCGTAGATTCTCAGTGGAACACGCAGCGTTACACGACTGCTGCGTCTGGTTGGCGCCCCGTTCTTGCTTAGCATGGACGGCTCCTTTGGTGGGTCAGGGGTCGGGATGTACCGGCAGGATCGACTAAAGATCGGCAGCCTGCAATGGTACCCGAGGACATTGACCCTTCATGGCTCGCTCCAAACGCCCGATTGGGAAACCCCGCAAATGTTTGCGGCGGGACACCTGCGACGGACAGGCGTTCAGCAGATTTCTAGGTCAGATTTGGCCGCGTACAAGTTGGCTAGTTGGTCGTGAAGTTTCTGCGCCTCAGGAACGGCGGTAAGAATTGCAGCTTTCAGGCTACAGTACAGCGCCCGATGCGCCGTGTTTATTTGCTCGGTAGCGTCCCAGTTTCTTCCCCATTCTACGCGGTCACCGATCGCCAGCAGGATTCGGTTCGCTCGGAGCGGAGTCATATCTCTCTGCAGGTCGTGTTTGACTTTGACCCATTCTTGAAGAGCGCCCAGGTGCTGAATGGCAGCGTCCTTTTCCAAGTCACCCATTGCGCGATTACTGATAACCTCAAGCACCGCCTGTTCGAGTGGTTTATCTATGGCCTCTTCTACCTTGATTATTACTTTCGATTCTGAAAGAACAGCTTCAAGTTTAAGTGTGTAATCGCTGATTTTACGATGGAGTACGGCAAGCTGCCCGCCTGCGGCTTGCGCCGCCTCCGTAGCAGACTTCCCTTGTTGTAGCGCGGTTCTGTAAGCCTGGTAGCTTCCGGTTTCCATGTTCCAAATCGCTTCGTCGACCATGGCCTTCGCAGGATTTCCAAACGTAAAGTCGTGGACGGGGGACGTGACAGATGGATACGGTATTGTCGCTTCAACCCTGGTATCCACAATACTGCACCCGGCGTGCGATGAAGCGGAGCCGTTCGGCTTTGTGGCAGCGACCTCCGGGATTTGGGTTTGATTCTCGCTTTTTGTGGAATTGTCGATTTGGTCCGATTGGGCCGTTATGATTCGGACGTCCGGGCAACGTTCGCCAGAGCGCTCCAGCTGTTTCGCGTGACTTTCACACGCGTAAATTGGCTCACTCCCGCCGTCCTCCCGGCAAGTTACAACGGGAGTTCCGTAGTCGCAGTCGAGTCGGTAATGCGCAGAAAGGGGCTCCGCAGGCTTTCCCGCCTGGAGCCGCCACTCAGCGCGGCTTGTGCAATGGCGCTTCGGCACACGTTAATTGTAGCGAACCCGCAACGTCGCATGCCGTGAGCGGTGAGTCCCCGTGACGCAACGTGTAACCCCGCTGCACCGTGACTCCGCCAATTTTGCCCGCGGAGGTTCCAAGAAATGCTGTTCCGCAGAAGTAGGGAATGCTACGGCGCATGTCCGGTGAGGCGTGCGATCAGGACTTGGGCCACGACCTGCCGCTCCTGCGCACTCAACGCGATCCGCTCCTCTGCCATCGGTCCCCCCGGCCCCTAGAAAAGCGGACATTTCTAATTTGGTAAGGAAGGGGACATTTCTATTTTGGTTTGACACTCGTGTCGCTCCTCGTTGACTTGCTTCTTGCTCCCACCTAAGATGTGCCCGGATGCTGGACACGCCGTCTCCAATCGGTCAGGCCTTCTCCCACTACCGCATTATCGAAAAGCTCGGCGGCGGAGGCATGGGTGTCGTTTACAAGGCCGAAGACTCGCGCCTCAAGCGATTCGTTGCGCTGAAATTTCTGCCGCAAGATGTCGCCGGCGATCCACAAGCTCTGGCGCGATTCCAGCGTGAAGCGCAAGCCGCCTCCGCACTGAACCATCCCAACATCTGCACGATTTACGATATCGGCGAGCAGGATGGCCACGCCTTCATCGCCATGGAATTTCTCGATGGCCAGACGCTCAAGCACCGCATCAACGGCCGCCCCGTGGACATCGAAGACCTCCTGACTCTCGCAATCGAAATCGCCGACGCCCTCGACGCTGCCCACGCCGAACACATCGTTCACCGCGACATCAAGCCCGCCAATATTTTTGTCACCAAACGCGGCCACGCCAAAATCCTTGACTTTGGTCTTGCCAAGGTAACCTTCACGGGCGCGGGCTCCTCCGCCTCCAAAATCCCGGTGGACACCACCGAGGGCGCCACGTTGGGCGCCTCCGCAGAAAATCTCACCAGTCCCGGCAGCACCATGGGCACCGTCGCCTACATGTCGCCCGAGCAAGTCCGCGGCAAGGAACTCGATTGCCGCTCCGACCTGTTCTCCTTCGGCGCCGTGCTTTACGAAATGACTACCGGCACGCTGCCTTTCCGCGGCGAAACCTCCGGCGTGATTTTCAAAGCGATCCTTGATGGCGCGGTGGCGGCTCCGGTGCGGCTGAATCCGGAAACTCCGGCGGAGCTCGAGCGAATTATTAACAAGGCCTTGGAGAATGATCGTAACCTGCGGTACCAGTCAGCCGCCGACATTCGCGCGGACCTCGCGCGGCTCAAGCGCGAACAGGATTCTGGGCGCTCGACGCGCGTCAGCGGCGCGTCCGGCAGCGTATCCGCGGCTGACGGTGGTGCAAGCTCCACCAGTGCCGCATCGCCAGCGCAAACACGCTCCGGTTCCACGACGGCGCCTGCTGCGCAGGCCGACGCATCGCGCAAACTTTGGATCGGCGGCGCCGTCGCTGCAGCTCTGGCTATCGGCGGCGGCTCTTACCTTCTGCACGGCCGCTGGCCTGCCGAAAAAGTCACTTCAATCGCCGTGCTGCCATTCGTGAACGCCACCTCAGACCCCAACAAGGAATATCTCAGCGACGGCCTCACCGAAAGCCTGATCGGCACGCTTTCGCAGCTGCCGGATGTCAAGGTGATGGCGCGCAGCACCGTCTTCCGCTTCAAGAACAGCGCAGACGATCCGCAAAAAATCGGCAAGGACCTCAACGTCGGCACGGTGCTGATGGGCCGTGTCACGCAACATGGCGATACGGTCGCAGTGCAAGCGGATCTCGTCAGCACCGCCGACGGCTCGGAAATGTGGGGCGAGCACTACGAACGCAAGATGGCTGACGTCACGCAGGTGCAGAGCGACATTACCCGCGACGTTGCGAAAAAATTGCACGTAAATGCGACCGGCAGCGCCGAGGCAAAAATCGGCAGCGCCGGCACCACGAACCCCGACGCCTATCGCCTCTACCTCGAAGCCCAGCAGCAGTTGTACGGCCGCACGAAACCCGGAATCCTCAAGAGCGTCGATTTGTTCCGTCAAGCGGTGGCCGCCGATCCGAATTACGCGCTGGCGTGGGCAGGGCTTGCGAATAGCTATGTGGTCGCCGCCGGTTACGGGCGCTTGATTCCGCCGGACCAATCCTTGCCGCTGGCAGATCAGGCCTCCCAAAAAGCCGTCGAGCTGGACGATTCCAGCTCCGACGCGCACGTGGCGCGTGGCAACGCGTTGGCCACCGCTTGGAAATGGAGCGCTGTGGAGCCGGAGTTTCGCCGTGCGATCGAACTGAATCCAAACAACGCTTACGCGCACTATTTTTACGCCTTCAATTATCTGATGCCCACGAATCATCTCGAAGAAGCGCTCGAGCAGTTCCGCCTCGCGCTGGCTCTCGATCCGCTCGCGGGGATCGTCAGGACGAACTACGCTCTCACGTTGATGGACGCTCACCAGTATCCCCAAGCCCAAGAGCAGTTCGATCAGATCTTCGAGCGCGATCCCAGATTCCGGCCGGGGCTCTTCTATCTATCTCAGATGCAGGCCACGCAGGGCCGGTGGGCGCAGGCCATGAGCACGTTGCAGAAAGCGGGTCCGGACGACGCGACGTCGAGGCGTTCGTGGAGCCCGGACGCGAAAGGTTTCGCCGAATTCATGGATGCTGTTAGCAACGGCAAGCTGCCCGCGAACGCAGCCGTCGCCTACGCACTTGCGGGAAATCGCGACACGGCGTTCGAGAATCTCGAAAAAGCCTATGCGGATTGGGACGACGAACTCACCGCCGTCATCCGCTTTCCAGCCTTCGACCAACTGAAGTCCGACCCGCGCTGGCCCGCGCTACTGCACAAGCTCAACCTCCCGCTATAGTTTCGTCCCCTTGGCCGTAGCGCGCGCTCAGAACCGAAGGCACAGTGCGCCATACGGCCTTCCACTGTGAGGCATTTTGCATTTTTCCCTAATGGAATTCACTTGCCTGGTTAGTTCGGTTGACCCGAGTAGTGAGGAGATTGGAAGGCATCCGTTCACTCCCATCGTAATCGTGATCGTTATTTCACGGCGATCGCTTCGCGTACTGGTGCGACCTTAGACCGGACCTCATTCAAATATTGGGTCGCTTCGCTCCGCGTCTTAATCAAACGCACTCGAGCGATGATGGCAGGCCGCTGTACGGAAGGTGATACTTCCAAATCTTGACGGAGCGCAGCTTGAATAATCCCCGGCAGGTTGCCTCCGTCGGCTGAATCGTCCGGGCGAGATACAGAAGCGATCGGGGCGGCAGCGTCAGCCGCAGCTGCCGCCAGGGGCGCAGCCTCGGTGGAAGCTACTGCCGGAAGCGTTTCCGGGGTATTTTTTCTCGATGCCGTCAAGGTCAACAGAGAGGCGACAGAACTCGCGGATGCATCACGCTTGGTTAGCGCGTTCAAACTGAACAAAGCTTCCAGGGTCGCGGGGATCGACGCATGGTCGTAGATTCGGTGATCGATCAGATTCCCCGGGATAAGGGAAGAGATGAAAAGTGCGGGAACACGCGGTCCGTATTTTTCAAAGGTAAAGCCGTTCGTATTGTGATCTGAATCTGTACCGGTGTCACCGGGCGCGACCGCGTCCCCAGGAATGACATGGTCATAAAAACCGCCATGTTCATCCCAGGTGATGATCAGCAAGCTGCTCTCCCAAAACGCGGAACCGCGGATAGCCTCATAAGTGGCCTTGATCAGGGCTTCGCCACGATTTACATCGGCCAGAGGATGTTGCGAAGTGCCATTTGTGTAGTCGTTCGCTACATCGTAGCTAGGCTCGATAAAAACGTAGCTAAAGGGGTAAGTGGCCTGCTCAAGGTCAGCAGCGAATTGGCTGTAGTGGCGAATATCGGTTAGATGAATGCCCTTCAGCGCGGAAACCATCGGAAAGTCATCGCCACCGTAAAGACGGCGTGTAATACCTTTTTCATGCAGCGCGTCGAAGATGGTTCCGTTCCGAAAAGAGAATCCAGCAAGAGCCTCCCAGTCTGCGATTTCGGCGATGCTGGGGCTGTGATCGAGTCCGCTCGAAGACGCGGCGTGGATGAACATGCGGTTAGGCCATGTGGGGCCGGGCATGGAAGCATGCCAATTGTCGCAGACCACGAATTCGGTCGCGAGTGCGTGCATTACCGGAAGCTGCGTAGGCGAATAGCAATTCATAAGCACACCAGGATTCGTTGCCCCGTCGCCGTCTGCATAGGAAGCTACGTACCCGCTGTTGTTGATGACGGGATAGGCCCCACCAGAAGGATACGAGGCTCCCTGCCCGCACAATTGCAGCAGCACGTTAGAAAATTCGTGACCAGGATCAGCAGGCATTCGGTCCGGGGCTCCTGGTGAAACAGAAAAGGTCTGGCCATTGTAGGTATTCAATTCAGTGCCAATCAGCCCATTGATTTTCGTACTAGCTCCGGTCGAAGCATCGGTCCCGGTTAAACCAGAGAATCCCAGCATGTGGTCGAACGAACGATTTTCCAACATGAGGACGAAAACGTGCTGGATTTGATTGGATCCCATAAGCGCGTCCTGACGGTTCGGAAATTTTGGAGTGACTGCCCCCGGACGCGGCCAGTCTAGCACGTCGGGCCCACTTAGGAATCGACACCCGGCCAGTACTGATCAGCATACCGCCCGAGCAAAGATTTGTATCCTCGTAGAACGCGTGCGCCCGTATGCATACCTTCAGCGCAACTCGATGATTAAAAGGCTCCCCCTGCGGCGCATTTGAAAAGCTCGCATCGACTCTCAATCGACGCGTGCTTCAAGCAAAACCATTTCTCTGCCTGCTAAGCGCGGACTCCGGCCCCCACACGCTCCCTTTGGTAATCTCACGTTTTAATGTTTCCAATCTTGCATCGACCGGTTGAGCTGGCAGCGTTAATCAGTTGGCGGCCGCTGCCGGAACTGGACCGGAAAGCTATTCTTATAGGTTGTGCAAAACGGCACATCATCCGTCAGAGCGAGATTCCATAATAGTCGACCGAGGGAGCAAACATGAGCGACCTACAATCAGAATGGCACGACCACCGCCGGCAAGCGGTGTTTGAGTCGAGTCCACTGGACCTCTCTGGGCAGATTGCGGCAGCAGAAGAATCCGTCTTTTTGTGCATGGAAGAACTACGCACCAGTTCGGACCGCCAGGTCGTGCGCCAAGCGATAGAAGACGCTATCCATCTCTTGTCAGTTCTTAAGAATGAAAGGCTGAGATCTACAATTGCAATCGAGACGGAACAGAGACTTTGGCTTGGGGACTTAAATTCCCGATGAGTCTACGGGGTGGCAATCAAAAGGCCATCTCTTAAGCCTTCCGTGACAGCCTCCCTAACGGGAGAGACGAAGACTTCCCCAACCGCTTCGACGCAGGCCAGCCACCAAGAATTAAACCCCAAGCTCGAAAATTGCGAATGGACGAGAAGCTGATCGCCACCGGCGTTCGAGAAGAAGTCGTCATTTAGCAACTGGCGAAGAGATCTATCTCATCCGATGTTCCGGTGACGGATAGGTGACGGTCGGAAAGCCTGACCCACGCGCGTACGCCACAGAGATCGAATCGCTACACCTTTCCCTCAAGGGAGAATCCCCGACGGAAACGGAACGCCGTCACACGCCCGGATATCTTTTTTCTGCGCTGACCGAAATCGTCGACGAAGCAGAAAACGCCCTTACCTCCTCGCAAGCGAGCGATCTCAATCTGCACGGATGCTACGTGGAGATGAAGAATCCATTTCCTGAAGGGACGAATGTGATGATCGAAATGTTCACCGAGACGGAGTCGCTGGAGACTCATGCGATCGTTGCTCATATTGAACCGAAACGAGGAATGGGACTTACATTTGGCGAAATGCCGAAGTCTATCGCGAATGTTTCGAACAGACCTCAGCTTCGCATTCGCCGCAGACGTCCTGGAGTGTTTCGTTGTCGTTTCCCATAATTTGTCAGACGAGTCAGCGTGGATTTTGTTTCCAGAGATCGAACAACAAGACCCCAGAGCAAGTGAACAGGACGCCGGCGATAAATAGCAGCGGGTTCTTGGACCACGCTCCGTCTACCAAATCGAAAAAGGCGGCGGCAAAGACCAGTATCGCAGCCATCATGAGGGCAGTCGCACTGTGATTTTCTGCGGAAGTGTCTGTCATTGTGATCGCCGGGTGCTGCACGTGGCCCGCCTCGTCGGTCCGCGCGTCAACCTGCCCCACAGCTGGCGCGCCAGCTCAGGCGGCTTTGTCTGTAACCGACGTCTCCGCGCCGAGCCACGAGAAAACATAAAAACGGCAGTCGCAATCCAGGCAACGGTAAGGCAGCACGCCAATAACACTTAACAGGTATCGTTCAACACCCCGATGTCTGCGTGAGCGCGACGTCGCCAAGCTTCTACAGTGGGGGCAACCTCTTTTGTTAGGCGGATACATTTCGCTTTACCTCCGCGCGTCGACACTTTGATCACCGTAGTTTAAGACTTGTCGTTTTTGAAAAGCTGTACCATTTTGAACAGCCTCGGGAATCCACAGTTAGCTATTCTGTTACGTGATGCATTCCTTCAATCGCAGTGCATCGGTCCAGGTCCCTCACCTCCCGAAAAAAGCGCATTCCAGAACTCGTGTCTTCGATATGAAAGAGTTTCCGGACTCGACTGTTCTAGGGAGAGACGTCGCTAAGTTCGCGAGAAAACAGACGGTCTTCGCGCAAGGCGATCCCGCCAAGCATGTAATGTACATTCAGGAAGGCAGTGTGAAGCTTACCGTGGTCAACCAGGCCGGTAAGGAAGCCGTTACTGCCATTCTAGGGCCGGGTGATTTTTTTGGGGAAGGCTGCCTGGGAGGACAATCCATTTGCATGGCCACGGCAACCACGATTGCACCCACGACGGTGCTGGTCATTGAAAAGAACGAGATGATTCGCGTGCTCCACGAGGAACACGAGTTCTCGGACCGCTTCATCGCCCATATGCTGGCGCGAAACATCCGCATCGAAGAAGACCTAATAGACCAGCTCTTCAACTCCAGCGAGAAACGCTTGGCGCGTACTCTGTTGTTACTGGCGCGCTATGGAGCGCCCGGCGATCCTCAAAAATCACTACCCAAAATGTCGCAAGAGACGCTGGCAGAAATGATCGGCACCACGCGGTCGCGCGTAAATTTTTTCATGAACAAATTCCGCAAGTCGGGCTTCATCCACTACAACAAGGGCAAGATCCACATCGACAATTCGCTCCTGAGCGTTGTCCTGCACGACTAAGAAACCACTTCTGGATGTTCGACCGGCACTAGCAAGCGCTGTATACGGTGCATGGAGCCCGACGACAGTCAAATTACTTGCGGTAAGCGCGTTGATCAAGAATTCGCCAACTGCACCGCCTGAGCCTGCGTCGGCGGTTATCGATGTCAATCAGTTTGTCCTGTCCAGTTTTGAACAGATTTTCGTTCTCCTCTGGATGTATTCATACAGAGCCGTTGCACGGGCGTTTTACCTATGAACGATTGGGCGAAAGTCCTCCAACACACCAAACGCCGGGTCAATCCGTACAACTTCGCAACTTGGTTCCGCCCAACTCGACTGAAAGGAACCGGCAATGGGCGTTTGTTAGTTCGGGTTCCCACGCCCCTGTTCAAGCAGAGGCTCACTGAGACCTACGGCGAACTCCTCCAGGCGGTCCTGCAAGAAGTGGGGTTGTCCGGCACTCGGTTGGAGTTTCTGTGCTCGGAGCCGGAATCTGCGGCTCGACCCTCGAACTTCGATCCGACAAACGCACAGCAAGCGTTTAAGAACTCGAGCGATCATCAAAACAAGCCCGTAACGATTGAAATGATCCAGAAACGGGTGGGGTGGTACTACGGGGTGTTTCCTCCCGACCTGAAGCTGAGAGGCAGCTCCAAGTCCATTGTCTTCCCTCGTCAAGTCGCAATGTATCTAGTTAAACAGCTCACGTTGGCATCCCTTCCGAAGATCGGCCGAGAGTTCGGCGGCAAACATCACACTACGGTTTTGAGTGCGATCAAAAAGATCGAAGCCCGCCGCCGCACCGACCTAGATCTCGATCGGACAATCGGCAGGCTGGCCGATTCACTGCGTTAGCGGGTTCTCCGCAAAGCGCGCGAACTCTCCATCGCATTCCAGCAAGCATTGCTCGTTCGTGATCTCCTGAGGAATCCTCGCAGCAATTATGAATCCTTCTGGTGTCTTGTTCTCGAAATTTGGTTGTGTGAATAGGTGAGATAATCCGCGGATTGTTTTCCAAGCGCACTCGAGGACCAAACAGAATTCCACCTGCTAAATGCGCGGCCTCTAATCGTGACCGCAAAGCCAACTCGCAATGAATCGTAACCGGAGATTTGAAGTAGCATTTAACTTGTCCGGCAAATGCGTTCATTAAGAGATGAAAACAGCAATACATGTTTTTTACGAAAATCCGACCGTTTGCCGCGGACACCATGGATTCGGGCCTGACCAGCCCGAGTTTTTCTACCGGTTCGAGTGAGAGAGTCTAGATCATTCCGATCGGCTGAGGCAGAATCGAATCGCCGCAAGGTGCGTCCGCCAAACAGGATATCTTCGGAAGTCGGTTTTACAAAACCGAGACCGAATGCTGTTCCGCGCCAGCGCGGAAACACTTCTCGAAGTCGTTCGCGATCCCAGGCACCTCGGCGCGGAAATCAGCTTCTTCACCGCGCTGCATAATTGGAGCTTGGAATCCCTTCCCCTTTAGTTTTTCGTGAGCACATTTGGTTTCTAGGACAAGCGCGCTCGGAAGTGTCGCAAATTGGACAGTCGGGAATGTGTTGTCCTGGCTACTGGTATTCGCACTTAGTGTCCAATAACAGACAGTAACAAATAACCCGTCTCGATATTCTTTCTACGATCTAAGTACGACGATGTGTGGGCTATGTTGCCCCCGACAGACTGGCCGCGAGGCTAAAAGGAACAATGACCACGCAGATTCTGCCTCCCAAAATACTTCTAATTCAAAGCGATGCAGCTGCCGCCGATAAGATTCGCGCGGCGCTAGCCACAGCAGGCAGCAGATCGTTCGAACTGGAATGGGTTCTCGAGCTTTCCGAGGGTCTTGCACGCCTGAGCAAAGGAGGAATCGACGCCGTCTTACTCGAGTTGTCGCTGCCCGATAGTCACGGTATCGAGACGTTCGACAAGTTGTTCAACTCCGTGCCCGAAATCCCAATTTTGATCCTCGGTAACGGTAACGAAGCCCTCGCGAAAGAGGCTGTGGGACGCGGTGCGCAGGATTATATCCTAGCGGGTCACCTCGACAGTTATTCCCTGCCGCGCGCGCTGCACAGCGCTATCGAACGCAAAGCTGTCGAGGACGCGTTATACTTCGAAAAAGAACGAGCCGTGGTCACCCTCAACTCAATTGGTGACGCCGTTCTGTGCACCGGCATTTCCGGCAACATTACATATCTCAATCTCGTTGCAGAGGCCATGACCGGGTGGCGCCGTGAAGAAGCCACTGGCAAACCTTTGGCCGAAGTCTTCCGCATTATCGACGGCCACACTCGCAAGACCGCTCGAGACCCCATGGAGATGGCCGTCGAGGAAAATAGGACGGTGGGACTCACTGTGAATTGCATCCTCATCCGCCGCGATGGAATAGAATCCGCCATTGAAGACTCTGCGGCGCCGATCCACGACCGGGCAGGCCGGGTAATTGGAGCGGTGATTGTTTTCCATGATGTGACTGCGGCTCGGGCCATGTCGGTCCGAATGACGCACTCGGCGGAGCACGATATTGTCACGAATCTGCCGAATCGTCTGTTGCTGAATGACCGGATCTCTCAGTCGATTACCTTCGCCCGCCGGCGGAATAAATCTCTTGCCGTGGTCTTTCTGGATTTGGATCATTTCAAAAACATCAATGATTCGCTGGGCCATGCCGTTGGAGACAAGCTGCTGCAGTCCGTTTCCAAGCGATTGCTGGCCAGCGTTCGCGGTTCCGATACGGTTAGCCGCCAAGGCGGAGATGAATTCGCGATCCTGCTTTCGGAGATTTCCCATCCCGAAGACGCGGCGACGAGTGCGAAAAAAATTCTTCTTTCACTCGGCGCAGCGCACTCCATCGCGGGACAAGATCTGCATGTCGATGGCAGCATCGGTATCAGCATCTACCCAGGAGACGGAGAGGATGCCGAAACACTGATCAAGAATGCGGACACAGCGATGTATCACGCCAAGGAAAACGGTCGCAACAATTTCCAGTTCTTCAAGGCGGATATGAATCTGAAGGCAGTCGAGCGGCAAACTCTGGAAGGCAGCTTGCGCGGAGCGCTCGAGCGAGAAGAGTTCGTGTTGCACTATCAGCCGAAGGTAAATCTGGACACCGGTGAAATCACTGGGGTGGAGGCATTGATACGCTGGCGGCACCCGGATCGAGGACTCCTCCCTCCTACCCAGTTCGTGCCCATCGCAGAAGATTGTGGCCTGATACTCCCGATTGGCCGCTGGGTGTTGCGTGAAGCATGCAGACAAGCGCGCGGATGGCAAGAAGCGGGTCTGCCTTTCATTCGGATTTCTGTCAATGTTTCTGCTGCCGAATTCCGCGCTACGACTTTTCTCGCGGAGGTTAGCGCCTCTCTCAAAGAAACCGGCTTGGAAGCGCGCTACCTCGACCTCGAACTCACCGAAAGCGCTCTCATGCTTCGTGCCGAATCCTCTGCAGCCATACTTCACTCGCTCAAGGCGATGGGAGTGCACCTTGCGGTGGATGACTTCGGTACCGGTTATTCCAGCCTCAGCTATCTTCAGCGGTTTCCAATTGATATCTTGAAAATTGACAAGTCCTTCGTCCACCAGATCACTGGCGATCTCGATGACTCTCCCATTGTGGGAGCCATCATTAACATGGGGAAAAGCCTCAAGCAGCGCGTGATTGCTGAGGGCGTCGAAACCGAGCAACAGCTGGCATTCCTTCAAGGCCAGCACTGCCTGGAAGGACAAGGCTACCTCTTCAGCCAACCCCTCCCCGCTGCACAACTTGCCCATTTACTTCAGACGGGTATAGCAGAAACTGTGGTGCACTGAGGGGTCGCGTTCACGGACAACTGAAGCGTCACAGCTCGATCGTTTCTTGCACCTGCGCTCTACACCTCACGGGAACATTTTTCGGACGTTCACGCTAGTAGGTTTCCTATTGAACAGACCCACGGCGCTGGGCTGAGGCGTTTTGCGTCAAAAGGAGAGAATCCACGCCCACTCAGCTGACCGCGGTGTCGTGCCCGACGTGGGAGGCTGCTCGTGGGTGAATCCAGATCGTTCCGTCTCGTTAACCAGAACGGCCAGTTGCAGCGCAATGTCACCTGGATTGTTTCCGACCCGGACGCCATTCAGACTGACGGCGGAGATGAGTTGGCGATTATCTCGAAACAGGCGGGCAATTTCCGCGTTAGCGCATAATCTAAAAATGGCTCGGCAGAAGCCACGCTCAAAGTCAGGCAAGGGAAAATGCCGGTGGGGACGGCGATATGATCTTCGGGGGCCGTTCCAGATTGCAAGAGCGTGCAGCTTGTTCAAGCGATGCCATCGGCAAACGGTCCCGACCGGTACGGCACCAGCCACTGCGCAGACGGTGATTCCATCACGGCCATTACAGCTGATGGCATGCAGCTGTGGCGCCGCAGACGGGGCGCCTCTGGCGCAACTCCTCCCACCCCAGACAGTAAGCACGCCGTTCAAACAAGCCGGATAAACCTGGACTCGACATCCATCGGTGAGTCGGTCTTTGTGTGAACCGACCAGCAAAAGATTCGTGACTTGCTTCATCAGCGCAGCCTTTGCTTCAGCGAAGGTACCACCGGCGACCGCGTGTCGATCGTCGAGGAATCGAACAAGCGATGCAAACTATGGCTGAACGACCGGTTGAGCCCGCAGCGTTAATCACCAGCGCAGTTCGTGGCGGTTGAGATACGAACACGGGGCACGCCGGAAACGGCGGCGCACTTCGCCCAGTCAGAATTCACTATTGAGGTGAACGACTCTCCGCAGCAGAAACGTTGAGCTTGGCTAGCTCGCTAACAAAGAGCGGGTTTTCGGGGAACTCCGCGACGAGATCGGTAAGCTGTGCGCGGGCCACTTCTGTCTTTTTCTCACGCAGGGCCGCCAGCGCCAACAAAATCTTTGCAAACGGCCTAAGATAGCGGCCATGCTCGGCGGCAATTTCGAGCTGCTTGATACCTGCAGTCTTATCGCCGTGAATGCCAGCAAAGCCGAGGAAAAACTTCTTCGTTCCAGGCAAACTGCCAATGAAATAATTCGCCATGCCCAAACCAAGATAGGCATCAGCAGCGTCTGGCGCGACCGCTAACAGCTTCTTGGCATACACATCCGCCTCACGGACTTTTTTTAGGCTGTCTAGCTGATGCTTATCTATGAGGCTGGCATAGTTGGCCTGCATGCCCAGGCTTAGGGTCATTGCAAACAGTGCATTCGGATCGTCCGGGTTTGTCTTCAATCGAAGCTGCGCCAAGTCCTGCGCTTGTTGATCCGCCGCGAAGAATGCCGCGCGCAGCTTCGGATCGGGTTTTAGAGGGGTTTTGCCCAGGAATCGTTGGTCGTCCAGGAAAAAACCCGAGGTCAGGACGCCTTGTCGATAACACTCCTCAAACAGATAACTTGCCGCTTTGGAGGCGCTCCCAACAGGGTCTTCGGGGTGGGACTTCTGCCAGACCTCGAAGTGCGTGCGAGCTTCCTCAAACTTTAGTTCGTAAAGTAGATGAAAACCGGCGTCGAGTTCCGGAACGTCCAGTGCCTGGGTCGGAGTCTGCCCGGAACTGGCGCGCGCGGCCTGACCGCCCGAGTCTCCTGCCATCAGGGCACTGCATAGCAACGAACAAACAAGCAAGCGGAGCAGTGACGGCCGTTTGACATTACTCGCAGCGGCCGATCCGGTCCGTGACGAAATTTTCATTGAAAGCACCGTTCGAAGCTATCGGGGCAACCATTTCTTAGACCCCTTAGAAACAAGTTGAACAGCAAAGGCCGAGGAAGGCGATACATCGAACTGTGTACTGAAATTGTCCGCGGGCGGACCCCAGGCAGTTCCACACGCAAAACTACTTACTGCGAGTCCACGACGAGGTCAAACCAATGAGGCGGATCGACGCGCGGTTTCCGACTTTCAACGCAGGTCCAGAGCAGGCGCCGCGCGAGGGGCCCGTAACGGTTCTTCTGCGACTGGTGAGTCTTGCGTTTTCAGCCGCTCGGTCAGAGGCGCGCTCACCTTCGGTGCTATGGCAGCGATTCCGAAAAACGCCTTGCGAGCTGTCGCAAACGAATGTTCTGCCATAGGATTTGCCCGCTTCATTCCAGTCTGCCACTTGTCCGGTCGGCTTCTCCGCGGGAAGGATCATGAAAGACAGGAAGCCCGATATCTGTCCGGTTTGAGACACATTCGCAGCGGAATGGTTTTTCGCTGAGTCGAAAATTGCTAGCGCGACTGGCAGGCAAGAATCCAATTAGCGCCGGCTTGCGCACGCGGAAGTCGTTCCTTACTCGTGCAGGACAACACTCAGAAGTGACGTGTTGATCTGAAGACCGCCGTTGTACTTGATGAATCCGAGCCTTCTGAATTTGTTCATGAAAAAATTCACGCGCGAGCGCGTGGTGCCCACCATTTCTGCCAGCGTTTCCTGCGAGATCTTGGGCAGAATTCGCTGCGGTTTATCTTCGGTGCCGTAGCGTGCCAGCAGCAACAGCGTGCGAGCCAGGCGCTTTTCGCTGGAGTTAAAAAGCTGATCGACCAAATCCTCTTCAATGCGGATGTTGCGCGACAACATGTAGGTGATGAATCGGTCGGAAAATGCGTGCTCGTAGTGCAGCACGCGGATCATTTCCTTCATTTCGATCACCAATACCACGGTCGGCGTAATCGCAGTCGCCGTCCCGATGCGGATCGGCTGACCGGCCAGGCATCCTTCGCCGAAAAAATCCCCCGGTCCTAAAACCGCAACCACCGCTTCCTTTCCAGCTTCGTTTATAACGGAGAGTCTCACGCCACCTTTTTGGACGTACAACACATTCTTGGCGCGATCGCCCTGTGAGAAGATCGTTTCCTTTTTCCGAAACTCTGCGACCGTCCTCGCCAGTCCTGCCGAATCGAGAAAAGCCTGGGCATCGAAGGCCTGCTCTTGGGTAGACGCACGCCTGGATTTTTTGTGGCTGGGATTCACGATTGTTTCCACACCTCCGCCTGAGAAAATGTGCATAAATTCGCCATTGATTGGGCTTGCGTTCCTTCGCGACTTCCGAGTGAGTGAAGCTCGCAAGACAATTCCGGCAGTCTACAACCCACCTCGGATTGGCTGCCGGGCCATGACGGCCATCCAGCATAGCCTACACAGGCATGGCGCTGAAATACGGTGAATCCTGTATTTATTTGTTGAGCGCCGCGAGCCGACCCTTTCTGGGAGTGCACACTCTGGCTCCCGATAAGCCCGCCTGATCGGTCAAGTGGAAGAGTGCGCGTTCCGAGGTTGAGCGACGCCTTTTTTCCGGGGGGTGCAATTTTCGACAGACTTGCGGGTCGGGGGTCTCGCATTTTGTGTAGATGAGGAAGAGCGAACTCACCCCCAAACAGATCTCCGCTGTCCCGTGTCCTACCTGTGGTTCCTCTGCGAATAAGCGTTGCGTGTTGCATTCAGCTGCACCGCGCTCTGAACCGCACGTGGGCCGAAGGTTCGCCGCCATTGCAGCTGCCGAGAGAAAATCGGGCTAAGTCCCGATTAGCGTTCATCGAGAGAATGGGATTTCTGTCCTAACAGTCACTCTTCCCGGAAGCTCCATCCTGGCGGCACACTTGCTGTTAATCAGGAATGCTCGAGCGACAGCAAAATACTCTTCGGTAATATTCACAATTCCGAAAAGCGATTCGCATAGAGCTAAGCCCTACGGTGCAAATAGAAAGCCATAAAGAGCGAGGCCGAGTCCGGCCAAGAACAGCAAGGGTGCCAAATACACGGTCACAACTGGCTGAATGGGGAAAGGAAGTTGCATCCCGCTGTAACCACCTGCGAAGTAATGGATGACCGCAGCCAGAAGCATACAGAGTAGCCCGCGGCGAACTTTTCTGCGCCCAACGTCGGAGCGGCGAGAGGCAGGGGCATCGGCGCGCAACTCCGGAATTGTCTCATGACAATGCGGACATTCGGCCAGAGAGTCATGCACCACCTGTCCGCAAAAGGGACATTGGCGTGTAGGCACAAAATCACCTCCACTGATATCTCTCGCGGGTATCCTAGGTTTCCGACGTAGGATTGTCAAACTTGCGAGTGCTAGAAGGTTAAGGTCACGCCGCCGTACCAGTTTGAACAAACCGTTAGGTCGATAAACTGGAAGGGGGCCAGCTCCTGATTGCGTCGCGTAATCGGATATTTGACGTACTAGAACCACACCTCTCCGGTGAGGGCGTTTATCAAGCGTTGCGTTCGCTCAGAGGCTTCCTCGAAGGGCAATTTCGTTGTGTCGGAGACGGGAGAAGCTTACGATGTGCGAGCCGAGGTCGGAAAAGGAATTTCCATTTGAACCACGCAAATCTTCCGCGGTGCGGGTTCGCGAGCGCGTGACAGGAGCTGCTTTGGTTTACAGTCCCAGGCATATGAAGTGGTGGGGTTGGGGGGATGTTGACGCCACTTTCAATTCTGATGCCCATCCCAGCTTCTGGCCGTACGCCAAGTCGCAACTTGGCATCGAACGAGAAGCTCCTCCGATGCCGCCAGTGCGGCTCGAAGCTGTCCACCTGCCAGAGCCAACTATCAACCACCATTTCGTAGCCGCACTGCGCTCAACCATGTACGCTCAGCAGATATGCGATGCCCGCCTGGAGCGCGTGATTCACGCCTATGGCAAGGGCTTCCGCGACCTTTTTCGCCTGCGCCACGGATCAGCCGAAGGCGCTCCTGATCTGGTCGTCTATCCCGAGAACGAGAACGATGTATTGGCAACGCTGCGAGCAGCCGCTGACCATGACGTAGTGGTCATCCCGTTCGGCGGCGGATCGAATATTGCCGGCTGCCTCGAGCGGACCGAAACTCGTCGCATGACGGTGTCACTGGATATGCGACGCATGCGACGAATGCTGGCCGTCGATAGCGAGTCGTTCACCGCGCGCGTCGAGGCCGGAATTTTTGGGCCTGATCTGGAAGAACAGCTGAACGCGCACGGTATCACGCTCGGCCATTTTCCGGATTCGTTTCTGCATTCCACTCTCGGAGGCTGGATCGCCACACGATCTGCCGGAATGCAAAGCGACAAGTACGGCAAGATCGAGGACATGGTTGTTGCCCTGCGCATGGTGACACCGGAAGGCGTGTTGGCCACACGGAGTGTCCCCAAGTCCTCGAATGGGATTGACGTGAACCATCTTTGCATCGGCAGCGAGGGAACGCTGGGCGTAATCACGGAAGCAACGATGCGAGTTCATCGACGACCCGAGTCGCGGGTTGTGCCCGCTTTCCTGTTTCCTGACTTCGAGTGCGGCATCCAGGCAATGCGGGAATGCGCGCGCAGGGAATGCATGCCTGCGATGGCGCGGCTCAATGATCCGGACAAGACCGCGCTGTCGCTCGCCTTTAAACCGGCATCCTCTCAGGTCTCGCAAGTGGTGAACAAAATCTTCAAGCACTATCTGCGAGCGAAGGGCTTTGACCTGCCGCGAACGTGTCTGATGCTAACGGCCTTCGAGGGCCCCAGCGTTGATGTCGCCCGCCGGTCGCGTGATGCAGGCTCCATTTACCGCAGATTTGGCGGCATCAGCATGGGGCCGAGCGCGGGCAAATCTTTCGAGTCCACCAAATACGATTTCCCCCACATCCGGGATTACTTGCTGGAGCGCGGTGTGACCGCGGACGTGAGCGAGACTTCGACGGTGTGGAGCAACATCGCTCCTTTGTATCACGCCGCGATCAGAGCGATACGGGACGGAGTTCTGGAGAGCGGGGTCGCACCCTGGACCGGCTGCCATATCAGTCACAGCTACCGATGCGGCGCGAGTCTTTATTTCACATTTGGTTTCGTCCAGAACCTGGGACGCGAAATGGAACAGTATTTGAAGGTCAAGCGCGCCGCCCAGCAGTCATTTATCGATCACGGCGCCACTCTCTCGCACCACCATGCCGTTGGCACCGAGCACTTGCCTTGGCTAGCCGCGGACATCTCGCCGCTGGGGGTAAAGGCCGTGGCGGCGATCAAGCGCGGACTCGACCCGGGCAACAATATGAATCCCGGACGACTGCGGCCATCGGCGGATCCATTCAAGGAGTGGTCGCGAATCGGCAGTCTGCCCCCGGTAGACAGCAAAAACAAGGCCGCCTCCTTTTGACGAGCCACAGAATTTCCGGCCAAGGTCAGTTGAGGTCCACGCTCATGAGGCGCGGGCTGCGGTGCACCCGCACCGTCCGATGTGGCTGAACCAGAAGGAAAGCAGTCCCAATCGATCGCTTTTCATCATGATCGTCGCCCCCAGAGCAGCCGTTCACAGCTCGGCTCGAGTTGAGATGTCCGGGTTAATCACGCACTGTGGGGTAGGCTCGTGAACCGAAAGTCCTAGAGGGCCTTCGGGCGCCGCCGTCGCCATTCGGCGCGCGCCTCGTTGCGTTGCAGGGTATCGGCGACTCAATTCGCTAAGTATTCGAAGTCGGCAAGAACTCCGCGTTTGCGCGCCTCAGCTTCGAGCGCAACGTCACGATGCACGACAAAGTCGCGGATGAGATCGACCACATAGTAGTCCCCACGATCAAGCTGAGCACGCGCGCCACGGGCTCGTCGCAGCAGATGGAAAGGGTCATCCTGCTTAAGAGATCGGTTAATGCGCCGCACGACTTCGCGCCGCGTGACCGCAACGCCTTTTGGTTTCCTCAACGGAGCACCCCCGAGGCGCTTGTACTCTAGAGGAACCACCGAGTCAATCACACTGGCCTGTGGATTTCTGCTGAAAACTGGAAAATCACGACTTGGGTATCGCCGTCTCCACCCACAAATTCGACCTGCCCGATTGGTCGTGAACCGGGACGAATCGGGAGTTGGCCAGGGATCTCCCCGATTTAGGGCTCGCGGACGACGCTCTAGAACCCGGCTGAATGCAAAGCGAAATGCTCAATCGCGAAGGTTAACGCGCTGAATCTATAGAGCTTGGAAGTGTGACGATCCCTTGACGGATGGCGTAGTGGAGGAGTTCGGCGAGCGAATGCAGTCCAAATTTCTGCATGATTTTCGCTCGGTGTGTTTCTACAGTCCTGATACTGATTCCGAGATCGGCGGCAATCACCTTATTTGCTTTCCCCTCTGCCAAAAGTCGAATAATTTCAGTTTGGCGCGGAGTTGGCCTTGGTTCGCTACGTTCTGGCAGGTCAGCTTGCTTTCCACTCTTCAGAAACCCTTTCACTACGATTTCGGATACTTTGGGCGTTAGAAAGCGCTTGCCTGCTGAAACAGCTTTCACGGCCTTAACGAGATTTGCTGCGAGATCGGATTTCAAGACGTAGCCGAGGGCGCCAACGTCCAGAACGCGGCGGACCATCTGGTCGGACTCATGCATGGTGAGAATTACAACCGCGGTATTTGGACTTGCGTCTCGAATCTGACGCGTCACCTGCAGGCCGTCTAATTCAGGCATGCTGACATCTATAACCGCTACATCGGGTTTCAGCTTGTTTGCCTTTTCTACGGCTTCCCGCCCGTTCGCCGCCTCTCCAATCACTCGCCAGCCGCGTCGGGAGCGGAGGAGTCCGCGAATGCCGCGGCGCACGAGTTCGTGGTCGTCGGCCAGCAATATGCGTAGCTTGCTAGTGCGTCCGCTCATTTATTCGTATCGTCACGCGCACGATTGTGCCGCTGCTGCTGGAATCGATTGTAAGCTGTCCGCCTACTAGCTTCACGCGTTCGTGCATACTGGGGATGCCAACACCGAGCTTAAACGGAATTTCCCCGTCCCGCATCGGTTGCTTTTCCGAAATTCCGCTGCCTGCATCGCTCACTTCCAGTGTGATCTCTTGCGGGTTGCGAGCCAGTTGTATTTTGGCGCGCGGGCTTCCCGAATGACGCTGGATGTTGTTGAGGCTCTCTTGAACCACGCGAAACAACGTCAACTCCGCATCAGGGCCAAGCCGGCCGAGTTCGGGAGACACTTCCAGCTCCACCTGGATTGCGCTGCGCTTGGTGAAGCCCTCCACAAATAGCCGAATGGCGTCTTCCAATCCCTCTTCTTCCAGCATTGGCGGGTGCAAGAGATATGACAGAGTGCGGATTTCACGGATGCATTGCTCTGCCAATGCCTGACACTCGGAAGCGAGTTTGCGCAACCTCCGGGAGGAGGAAGGAATTGAGGCGCGGAGCTGACTCAGAGCAGTTGCCAAAGCGACCAGGTCTTGGCCTGTAGAATCATGCAGGTCCCGGGCGATCCTCCGTCGCTCCTCGTCCTGCAAGAGCAAGAGTTGTCCGGAGAGGCGTCGCAGCTCCTGGTTAGCGGCTGTGAGTTGACTGGTGCGCTCGACCACATGTTGCTCGAGCCTTTCGTTGAGTCCCAGGATTTCCGCCTGCGTCTGCCTGTCCACCGATGACGTCAAGATAGCTGTGCCGAGAACCAGAAAGGTAACAATAGCAATTCCAGAGCCGCCGAACGGGGAGATGCTCACAGTGTGCGACAGGTTCGGCAGCAGTGCAGCGGGCAGGAAGCTGACGGCGGCCATGCCGCTGTAGTGCATTAGGGAAATGGCAGCACCCATCACTGCTGCGCTGATGACCTTGGCCAGAGTGGTTCCCCCGGAATCTTCGCGGCGGTCGAAAGTGAACGCCAGTGCAAGACGGGAGAACAAGATCGCGAGCACAACAGACAGCGCCACGAGTAACGGCTCAAAGCGAGTTGTCGCCGCCAATCGCATGGCAGCCATGCCAAGGTAATGCACGGCTGCTATGCCGCTGCCCATGATAACGCTGCCCGCCCACGCCTGAGCCGGCCCCATTTTTTCTCGGGTCGCTATATAGAGTGCTATTGCCGACGCAAGGACAGCTACCACGAGGGATGCCAGAACTGTGGGCCAGTGGTATTCCACTTTGACCGGCAAGCGGAACGCCAACAACGCCTTGAAGTTCATCGACCAGATTCCGATGCCCATCGCAATGGCACCGCCGGTCAGCCAGGCCGCTCGAACCCGGCCGCGCGCGGCGGTTACGCGTCCCCCAAGATCGAGCGCGGCGTAGGAGGCGGCGAAGGCGATTAATATCGAGCGAGCTACCTCGGCGTAATCGTAGGAGCCTACAAGTGGGGCGCCGGTTTGGCTCATGGTACCTTTCGCCGGACCCGAACTGGCACCTGTCAGGGCGTTTGCTCCGCTGACCGGCTGCAAGTCCTGTATTTCAACCGGAAGTGGCCACTTACAGTACCGCTTGTTCGTTGAGCCGATGGTACTCCTATCCTTGAGAAATGGCTCGCTGTCTTGTCCCGTCGGGCCGGGTCTATGTTCGACGGATCCGGTTCCAGAGCCGGAGACGACTGGATTGGCGACAGCCGCTAGCGCGTTTCGATGCGAACGTGAGCTGCGAGCGCGTACCTAGATGGTGGTACGTAGTTCTCGGCATTGCACGCAGCCAACTTGGCGTTCCATATTGTCCGTGTGGAAGCTTCACGCGCGGGCGAACCGCGCGGGCGGTGGCGCGCGCTTGATTCGCAATCTCGCCGGTGCAACAGGTTCGATTGAACTGGATCTCTGGAAGCAAACAAGCGATTCCAGGCCCGCTCGCAAAGCTTGCGCGGCTCTCGCAAGCTTCTCGCGACACCAGGAGAGGTGTCGCTCGCCAGGGGGTTCGCCGCGTGGAAGAATTCTTGATCTGTGAAAACAGAAGATGCCGATTTCTGGTTTCTCTTCGGGATGGCAGCAAGCTGGTTCGCCGGCGAGAGCTCGTACTCAGCAACTGCCCCGAGTGCGATCACGAATGGTCGGGCCGCTGCCCATTCTGTCTTCAGACTCTTGAGGTTACATGGGAGAGAAAGACTCCGTGCTGCTCCCATTGCCAGAAACCGCTAACGCCCGAAGTCAAAGCGAAGTAAGACGCGCGCGGATACGGACGGCGAAACGGCTGCGGAACAATGTCTTTGGCTGCGTTTCTCCTAGCGGAATTTTCCAGATCGGAGCGAAACATGTCTGTGGTGCTGATCGTTGACGACGATTGCGCATTCCGAGCCGAGATTCGTACGCTTTTCGAATCGGGCAGTGGATTTGAGGCTTGCCTTGCAGCCGAAAATGGCTTGGAAGCCATCGCCAAGGCGAAGCAGGTACCGCCCAACCTGGCCGTCCTGGACTTCTCCATGCCGGAGATGAATGGATTGCAGTTGGCTCAGGAGCTGAGAGCAATAGCGCCTAAACTGCCGATTTTCTTCCTCACCGCAAACGGCGATGCAGACACCGAGAAGCAAGCTCTTGCGAGCGGAGCAGCGGCAGTCTTTTCCAAGCGCGAAGACTTGACGACGCTCGTCGACAACGCGCGCGCGGTCTGCGGCCTCGAACCGGCCAGCAGTAGTTACCAGGAATTCGGTGTGGCCGACCCGTACGATTGCGTCGGGTAAATACTGTATTGTCCGACCCGGGAGATGGCGGCAACATCCGCGAAAACCCTCGGTCGAAACCCGAACCGGCCATGCGAATCTGAAGGAAGGGTGGACACATGAGCACTGCGGGATCAAGATCGTATCCGGACTCAACGCGCCTCGCCGAACTCGTCCAGAAAATTCGCCTATTGAAATCAGACCTGAGCGGCATGATCGAGCACAGCCGCGATTCCAAGGCTATTTCCCGTCTGATTATGGCGTCTGGTCTTCTCGATGGAGCCCTCGGAGAATTGTCGAAAGCGGTGTGGGAACAGAGGGACTAGCCTGCCGACGGGACCCAGGAATGTTGCGATTCATTCCGATTCGTCCCTCGGCATAAATGCTGACCTGCAATGCGGTCAATACGAATTGACGACTTGAGTATCGTTCTAGTATCACTGAACCTAGCGAGTGCATTTCGTCAGACTCCTGGGAGTTCCGCTCTGACGGCAGAAGACCTCAGATCGCTGCTTTCTTTTGCTTCGCGTCCCGAAGGCTGACAACCACTCAAAGCTAACGTTGCTCCTGCCGATGGCGAGGTAAGGAGGATGCATATGCGAAAGCCTGCAACCGTGAGACGCGTCCCCCCTGCGCCGACCGACGATGACTTCTTCGTCCGATTCACCATTGACGCGCTCACAGGCTTGATGACGGGCCTGCGAGACCGCGTGGAGCAATCGGGCACTCGGCGCGAGGTCGCTCAAGTTTTGCTGGCAGAAGCACACATCGACGAGGCGGTTGGCCTCTTGAGAACAGTCCAGCCTGCGCCCAGCGTGTGCGAATCCCATAAGCTAAGTCCGGATCGGCACGCCGCTAGGCGAGTGCAGCGCGTGGGACGCGCTGGTCTGCAGGTCGTGTTTTGAGCGGCCCAGCCGTGAGCGTCTGAAGCTCGGCCAGCAGCGGCGTATGATTTTGCGCGGAGGATTCGAATGGTCATCGGCGACAAATTGAAGACTTTGAGAGCACAGAAGAAAATGTCTCAGGGCGACGTGGAATAACGCACCGGATTGCTGCGGTGTTACATCTCACGGGTCGAAAACGGGCACACGGTTCCCTCCGTGGATACGCTGGAAAAGCTGGCTCAAGCGCTCGAAGTCCCCATGCACCGGCTTTTCACGGACGACGATCGCGCGAAGAAGCCGAAACTACCGGCAGAAAGTATTCCGAGGCGGGCCGCCAACTCAACCCAGGAGCGCGAGATCCGGGAGTTCGCTAAATGTTTTTCACGGATGGACGACAAGTACCGCGCGCTTGTATTTCAAGTGGCGTCGAAGATGGCGAGCCGCGCTGCCATGACTGAAAATGCAGCGAATCAGCGCAAACGGATTGAAATGCATTAGTGGAAACCGAAGCAACGGCGGGTGATTTCAGTTGGGCCAATCGTTCCTGGGCCGCCGGGTTTTTTCCCGAAGCAAGACTCACAGACTCTGGTTCCGTCTTTTCGTGTGAACTCGACTCCTCGGGTCGAGTCAATCTCGGCGCGACATTTCCCGCAAAAATCGGTCCGCGCTTCGCTCATGAGACCGTCACCCACACTTGTGCTGATCGATCCAAGGTTGTAACCCTCTGTGGTCACAAGTTTCTTGACAACCACCTTGCAACGTCAAATCAGTGCCCTTCAGGTGAAGCCTTGACAGGTCACGTCGATAAACGCGTCAAAGACTTTGCATTGGCATCCTGCGATGCTGCCGGCACAGAATCCGCCACTTCCCATAAACAACAAGGCGAATTCAGAACTCCCGTGCAAGTTCGCTGAATGGCTTCTCGCTCCGAGATTTTCCCGGAGCGCGTGCGAGGCTTGCACGAAAGTGGCGCTTTCGCTCTGTTACTGGATCGGTCAACGACACGTCGGCACATCCGATCATCGGGACACGCGCTTTCGCTTAATCGATTTGATGAAGCGAGATCTCACCGTTTACGGCTATAACCGCCAGCGCTACCGCTGCGACGGTTCTTCGACTTCCTGTACAGGGGCGGCGTGGTAGGCGCGGTTGCGCCTCGGCTGGTCCGCGGCTGGCAACGAGACCGCTCACTGCCCAAGGTAGCGTCGGTTGTGGGAGGAATCGAGAATCTCTCCGGGGGGCTGGAAGATTGTGTGTCTCGCGCAAGGCAGATCGTCGGTCGACCGCGGATTCGGAAACACAACTAGGATGTTCGCAACAGCTCGTGCATCCGAACTCGCGTGCGCAAAATCGCCTTCGTGTGTAATTGCGACACGCGTGATTCTCCAATCCCCATCAGGACACCGACGTTCTTCATCGTGAGTTCTTGGTAGTGGTACAGAGCGAGCACTTGTCGCTCTTGCCGCGGCAACTCGCCCACCGCTTTCACCATCAGCACGACCATCTCGGCTCGCAGGGTCTGACAGAACGGATCGTTTTCTTCTCCAACACGATCTGCCAGTACATCGTCGCTCAAACGGTCCTTGCCAGCGAACTCCTGCAGGCTTACCAGGTCCAGAGTATGCAGGTCTCCGAGAAGGTGCTGGAAGAACTGCAGCGTGACACCGACTTCGGCGGCAATCTCCGGTTCCGTGGGATCGCGGCCAAACCGTGCTCTGCATTCTGAAATCGCGCTTTCGATTCGCCGCGCTTTGCGGCGGAGGCCGCGTGTGCCCCAATCCACTTCTCGGAGGCTGTCCAGAATCGCACCGCGAATACGGAACGCGGCGTAGTCACGCAGTTGAACGTTCTTGTTGGGATCGTATTTGTTCACCGCTTCGAGAAGACCCAGAATCCCAGCATGCACCAGGTCTTCCAGGAGCACTTGGGGCGGGACGCGGGCGTGAATGCGACGTGCGATCCAACGGACATGCGGAAGCTGTTCGATAATGACCTTCTCGCGCTGGACTTCGTCGAACGCAATCAGGCCGTAACTCACGTGTTGAGCCATTTCATTCCTTGCTCTCTACAAATTGCGGACCGGCGCGGTCAGCAACTATATTCATTTGGTAACCAATTCCTCGCACGGTGTGAATTAGCTTGCGATCGAGAGGGCCGTTGATCTTGCTTCGCAGGTAGTTCACATAAACGTCTACGACGTTCGTCAGCGTGCCATTTGGTAACTTCCACACTTGATTGAGAATCTGCGCTCGGGTAACGTGCTTTCCGGCATTACGCATGAGACATTCCAGAAGTCCGAATTCCTTCGGCGTCAATTCAATCACGCGTCCAGCGCGCTTCACGGAGTGGTCCACGCAGTTCAACTGCAAATCGTCCAGCCACAACGCGGTTTCCGCAGAACTCGCGACCCTGCGCAGCACGGCGCGCACCCTGGCGGCCAACTCTGGAAATAAGAAGGGCTTCAAGATCAAATCATCTGCACCGAGATCCAGAACTCGAGCGTAGTCCTCCGCACGGCTCTGGCTCGAGAGAACCAGGATGGGGAGTTGACTCCGTTTGGCCGGGACGAATTGCAGGACGTGCGTGCCCCGGCCCCGCTCAATATTCAAGTCTAGGATCGCCAGGTCGTAATGACGCCGTTCGATCCAGTACTTCGCGTCATCGCCGTCGCCCGTGACATCCACGGCATAATGCTCGTGGTCGAAACCTTCTTGCAGAAATGTCGCGAGGGCGGGATCGTTCTCGGCGACTAACAGACGCATGACGGCTCCAGAGGAAGGGGGAAAACTGCGAGAAATCTAGAAGGGGCTTAAACTGTAAAGAAAACAGGCGAATGTGTCAAAGCAAATCGCCACCACGGCCGAAAGTAGTTTTGAACCTGCGCAATTCTGTAATGATTCGGAACAAGTGTTCTCAAACCGCTCCAAGTGTGTGCCGGTTTGCAACATCGGATGCTTGGAATCAGTGAACAGCGGTGCCAGGCACCGGGAAGTAGCCATACCGAAGTGTGTGCTGAAGAAGCAGAAACCGCCGCCGCCGATCAATTCTGGTTCCGTCCTGTATCCCATAGACCTTGCGGGTCGGTGCCGAATCGAATTTGCGGTCGCGCGCGGAACGTGCAACAACTCGGCGCCCGTTAACCAAGTTCTCCATGCCTAGGGGCACTCCCACTTTGCTGTTCGTCTCCTGACGGCGGTTCTGCCGGAACCAGGCGCCGCGCGGCCTGCAGGTTCAATCACGTTGGCGCTGAGTGGTCGCATTATGCTTCCTTGGCCTTCGCCCGCAGCGGCCGAGACTGCGCCAGCGGGCTATAGATCAGCGTATGCTTGCTCGCCCAATTTGGAAAACACTGCGGAAACTTCCATCGAGTCGTGTACAACAATGCTCTCACGTGATGGCGTCTGCGGTTTAAGTCCCCGAGCAGTCCATGAAGCGCCTTCCTATCACGCTGATACCATTCCGGAGGTATCTCGTCTGCAAGATGATCGAGCAATTGTCCGCCAGCGTCGTCTTCCAGAATCTGAATCCACGTCTCAAACGAATCGATTCCCAGGACCGTTTCGTAGGCAGATGCTCTTGGGGAGAGCCCCCCTCTTGGGAGATTCGGGAAGCTCCATTCAAGGCCGTTGAAGCAGCACCCGTTGTCGATCATCGTGACAGTATAGTCTCGGGAGCCACTGGCGCGCGTGAACATGACTTGCCGAAAATCGCTGTTGCACGTCCATTTGTCGAACACAAGCATCCGGACAAATTCCGCATTGTTCCTGACTTTCTGGGGTGGGCAATCGGGCAGAAAACTGTGGATTTCGATTGGAACGCGGATGCCGTATGGACCTGCCTCAGAAGGAAGACGGGAGCCAAAACACGTTCCCGGACTACAGGAAACATTTCCTCGTCCGCTCTGAATTGTGAGATCGTCCGCACGCTTCAGGAGAAGCTCCGCCACATCCACGATAGCGCTTTCAGGAACCGGCAGACCCAAGCGACCCGCCAGAACTGCCGCCAACAATTCGTTGGCAAGGATTCTGGTTCCTTGCGGGTTGTTTTGAAATTTCACGACATAGTATTCTCCATCCGAACAGCGCAACAGATGCGCTTGCGAGCCGCCCCGCATGCGGCGAACGTACTCCACTGCAACCACCTTGGTAATCATTGGGTTCCTTTCCGAAAACACTTTAAGGCACATGCAGTGCCCAAAGAATGCCCGGGTCATGCGGTAAATTCTCGATTGAATCTAGCTGCTTGACTGCTGCTCGCGGAGACTACTTCTTCCGCTTGTAGACGGACTGTTTCTTGACTGCATGTTGCGGCGGGTCGTTGGGCCGTCGTCGTCTGACGAGTGAAGGAGGTCGAAGGAAGTTGCCATGGTGGGGCTTCCTACCATGCAGCAACTGCATTCGCTCGCTCCCAGCGGGCGCTGGAACTGTGGCGTCTGATCTTTAATCGAGGTGATCCGCCGAGTCAAGACCAATATATACTGTTGGGTAATCTACCAGTAGCAGTACGGCTCCGGATGCGTACTTTTCGCCAGCACACAGCTGGAGAGATTCGCTTCTGTCACGAGGGCTTTTTTGTGCGAGGGTAAAGCGTTATTCCGCGTTTTCATACACTTTCTCCCGTTTTTTCCCGAATTGGCTCGCGGGAATCCACAATGGGACGATGCGCAAGCCAGGTGTACCTGGAATTCTTCTAAGCCCATTCTAGTGTGCCGAAACGAATTGGGTCTTGCAAATGCACAGGTCGGTCTCCGTCGCACAAAAAGAATGCGGAATGAGCCGATGAAGCAAGTCGCATTCTTAGGAACTGAGGACGAACGCTCCGCTGGACACGCGATCGCCAGCGGCTTCTCGTGGCCTTCAACCGAAGCGAGGCGCAAAGCGGCGCGTGCCGGGTGTCTTGCACGCGGTTCTTGTTCCGGACTTGCGAGTTCCACGGCGCACCCGGAGCGGTGGCGTGGGTATGCAAACTCTGGTCGGAATCTGCTTCGCAGTCGTTCCGATTCTGTTTCCCGCCGCGGGCGCGCCTGTCGATTTCAAATTTGATATTTTGCAACGATGCCATCACCCCGGTCGAATCAGCTCGACCAGCGTCTGACAAACCTCTTTGATTTCCTCTTCCCGGATTCGATTGAAGAATGGCAATGCAAGCGAGCGAGACGCTTGGAACTCTGTCACGGGGAGAGCGGTTTGGCCGCTGTCGGACGGCTGATAAATGGGTTGCAAGTGAATGGGCGCAAAATATCTGCCCAAAGCGATCCCACGCGACTTCATTTCATTGACGATCCAATCGCGATGCTCTTTGTCGAAACGACGACTCAGTCGGACCGCGTAGACGAACCAACTGATTTTACGACGAGGCAACACCATCGCCGGGATTATCAGGTCAGAAACGCAACGAAGTATGTCACTGTACTGGCGAGCGATTGATTCCCGTCGATCCAGAATGGCATCGATTCTGTTGAGTTGCTCGATTCCCAGCGCGCAATTGATATCCGAGATCCGGTAGTTGTACCCCAATTCCGTATGCTGAAACCACTCGCCTGAATCATCTCTCCCTTGGTTGCGAAGCTTTCTAACCTTTAGCGCGATTTCGGAGTTGTTGGTGACGACCGCGCCGCCCTCTCCGGTTGTAATCTGCTTGTTGGGATAAAACGCAAAGACCCCGACATCCCCTAAAGCGCCTACTCGTTGCCCCTCGTATTCTGCCCCGATGGCCTCGCAAGCATCTTCGATAACGAATAGTCCGTGGCGTCTGGCGATCTGCAATATGCTCGTTAGCTCCGCGGGGCAGCCAAAGGTGTGTACGACAAGGATCGCCCGAGTTCGCGGAGTAATTGCCTTTTCGAGCAGGCTCGGATCGAGGTTGAGCGTTTGCGGGTCGATATCAACGAACACGGGAGTCGCCTTTTCATAGCGGACTGCGTTCGCGACTGCGACAAAAGCAAAAGAGGGCACCAAAACTTCGTCGCCTTCAGAAATGCCCAGGGCTCGAATACACAGGTGTAAACCGCTGGTTCCGGAGTGTACGGCAATCGCGTCGGAGGCACCCACGTAATCAGAAATCGCGCGCTCGAACTCCCCGACCTTGGGACCCAAGCTAAGGTTCGACGTGCGAAGAACGCCCGTCACCGCCTCAATGTCCTGCTCGGTGATTTCCGGAGCGGACAGCGGTATCCTCATGATTGTTGCGAACGGGCGCGAACAGCGACAGACGTAGCAATGCCCGAATGACGTTTCAGCAGAAGATCCTGCGAGAGAGGAATCGTGGTTAGTACGCGGACGATCGTCTCGGAAGCAAACCCTTCACCGTACGGGTTGACCATGCCTGACAACGATTGGCGAAACTCAGGCGATCTTGCCGTGCTCACAGCTTCGAGAATGGCTCTGGGATCAGCGGCGGCGTCCAATACATTTCGTGCCCGTTCGCGCCCTTGCTGGCGTATCCCAACGTTTACGGTCGGCAGCGCAAACGAGGCGGATTCCATGATTCCACTGCTTGAGTTTCCAACCAGCACGTCGACCTGACGTAACAGACTCAGAAAGGTTATCGAGTCGAGATTCATGAAGATTTTTCCGTCGCCTCGGCGGCAGATGAATTCCTTCGTCCGGTCTATCAATTCCCTGCTTCCCGCATCTGCGTTCGGGTAGCAGAACAAGATTTGCTCCGTAAGATTTTCCAGGGCTGCGAAGACAGCGTCGGTTTCTTGCAGCGTGTCGCGAGCGATGGTCATCGGATGGTATACCACCAGGACAGTCGGCCGCCGAAGATCAAGTGTCAGCCGCTCCTCCACCTGTTCCCGGCTGAGAAGCGTTCGCCGGCGCAAATGATCAAGCGATGGAGCGCCCGCCCTGTGCACACGCCATTCCTCCTCGCCCATCGCGATCACTCGCTCCCGAGCGGCGTGCGTCGAAGTGAAGTGGATATGGCTCATTTTCGTAAGGGCGTTGCGCACAGCGTCGTCGATCGCGCCCTCGCTCACCTCGCCGCCCTCGATGTGAGCTATGGGAATCCGCAGCGCCAGAGCCACCGACGCCGGAGCCAGCATTTCGTAACGATCAGCGATCAGCAAAAGCAGGTCTGGCCGCATCTGCCCGAACAGATCCGCCAATCCCAACGTGGCGATGCCGATCGTCTTAGCCATGCCCACATCGGTATCCGAACTGAGCAAACATTCGATGCGGGCGTGGATCGTGAAGCCGTCATTTACAATTTCCTGGAAAGTATTCCCGAATTCAGGTGACAAATGCGACCCAAGCGCGACGATTTTCAGATCTACATTTTCGTTGTCCGACAAATCCCTTAAGGGCCAGTACAAATGGCCGTAGTCGGCTCGCGATGTCGTGATTGCCGCAATCTTTCGCTGCATGGCGTTAAACCGAAGATCCCAGGCTGGAGGGAGATAGCAATTCCGTCGGTCGATAGTCCGGAACGATTTGGCAAAGTGTTTCGATCATGGCGGTAAGGTTTCGCTCGTCAACACATCGGGAAAGATCCTCCATCTGAGTAGCGAAACTTTCTGCCGGAATTTCTCTGGATTTAACTCGCAGCAGTCTCGGATCGACGGTCGGCTCTGTGGATTCATCCCGAGAGAGGAATTCCTCCGCCATCTTGTCGCCAGCACGAAGTCCTGTGAAGGTAACTGGAATGTCCAGTCGAGATTTAGGTTCAGCGTGACTTATTAATTCAAGAGCAATGTCTAGAATCTTGACCGGCGCGCCCACTGGGGGAACGAAAATGCTTCCCCTTTCCTCCAATCCGGATGCCAGGAGTATCAGTTCCACTGCCTCACGCATCGTCAGGAAGTACCTGGACACGTCCTGGTGGGTGACGGTCACGGGACCGCCGCGGGAGATTTGGCTCAGGAACGTCGGGACAACGCTTCCCTGAGAACCCAATACGTTTGCCAGCCGCACTGCACTCATCCGGTTCTTGGCGTTGTTCAAATTCAGTAGCGCAAGTTCCGCTACACGCTTGGAGGCACCCATAATGCTGATTGGGTTGACAGCTTTATCCGTCGAGACCATGACGAAGCTCGCGACACCTTCTGCCTGAGCAAGCCTGGCGAGACCAGCAGTTCCCAAAGCGTTGTTGCGAACAGCCGCAAACGGGTTGTTCTCCATCAGCGGAACATGCTTGAAGGCCGCCGCGTGGTAGACGACATCTGGGCGATAACGCCGAAAAATCTCGGATAACAGCTTGGCATCGCAAATATCGCCGACGACGGATTTGTAGGAATTGCGATCCATCGCGGTGGCCAACTCTGAATCGATGTCGTGTAGATTGCGCTCTGAGTGGTCGAGAAGAAGCAGTAGCCGCGGCTCCAGTCGGATCACGGCCTTGGCCAAAGCCGAGCCGATGGAACCTCCGGCACCGGTCAGGAAAACCGTCCGACCGGAAACAACCTCGTCGATCGCGTTCTTGGGCGGCAACAGAGCGCACTCCGAGGGGCAATCGTATCGTGTAAACTGGCTTAGGTCCAATAGCCCTCGACCCTCAATCAGGACCACCTTTCCCGTAACACCCGCTATCTCAGGTCTTTGCGTGTTTATCGGGTCACGCAGCGGGTACTGCGCGTCCGCGTGCAGGCACACTCGCCACTCCGTGCATCTGGTATCCAATTCCTCGCAGGGTATGAATCAGCTTGCGATCGAACGGCCCGTGAATCTTGTTTCGCAGATAGCTGACGTAAACGTCCACGACGTTAGTTGGCTTGGCAAAAGGGAAGTGCCACACTTGCTGCGCAATCTCCGCTCGGGTCACCTGCTCTCGAGCATTGCGCATTCGATACTCCAACCGTCCGAATTCCTTCGGCGCCCACTCGATCACTCGCCCGGCACGTTTCACGGAGTGCTCCAGCCGGTTCAGCGCTGAAAGCTAGCCGGGGCCACCGACGCCTGGGTTCGCTGCGCCGCCAAGCATGTCGAATCGAACTAGAGATCTCAGGCTCTCGGGCCTGCTTGGTCCGGGATCCCGCGGAATCGGAGATTGCCGCGCCGCTTTCTGTCGACCTCTAGATTCGCAGACTGCCAGAGGCGCACACACGCAGGGACTCGGTAAGGAGGCTCGGCAAGTTTCTGCTCGTAGGGACGAACCGGCTCCCCACCAGCAAACGCTCCCGTGCGAGAGGCGACCGACAATTGCAATCTCAATTCGACCCATCCCTGTGAAGTTGCAAGGAGCGTCGAGTTTCCTTCGCAAAGCACTTCTGCGAGCAATCGGTGGAAAGGGGTCGCACCTGCTGCGATTCGGTGTCGTTGCCGGGAATTCCCATCGGCCTTAGCGGTCGGCCGATCGACGGCCTCGATCTAAACGGTTATTTCAGAACGTGTGACGATGGCATCAATAGCGTAGGCGGCCGCTTCCCTCGCATGACTCGAGCGCGCCATCTCGTCGTTGCAAACGGCTGGTTAGCTCCGCGCCAACCCAGAACGAGAAGAGGAGTCGGTTGCCGGCGAGGGAGCGCATCGATAAGCACTGTAAATACACAGCTTGCGGTCTGTGATATTCTGTGGTCGTCGAAGCGCCTGCTTTCGCACGAGGCCTCAGCAAGTATGTCCCGACCATCCTGGAAACGCCTTGACAATGGCGGGGCGGGCACGATAAGCTCTTGCGGCCATAATAACCGGTTAGGAAAACATCATCTATGCCGGTCGCAAAACGAGGCAGCGAGCTGCGTGGATCGAACTTAGATCTTACTTGAAGAGATCCGGCTATTTTGCCGGAGCGCGGCACGACGAAGGCCACCAATCCATGTCAACCGCGGGCGTTCTGGCAGCGACGTTGGTAAAACCCGGCAAGTACGAGATACGCGAATACCCTTTGCCGCAACCCGCTGCCGGTTGTGTGCTGATTCGCATGGAAATGTCCGGGATCTGCGGCACCGACAAGCACACGTTCCAGGGTTACACCACGCAGTACGGCGGCCGCGTGCTCGAATTTCCGATTATCCAAGGGCATGAGAATGTCGGAACGATTGCGGCGATTGGCGGAGATGGAAAGTACGCGGACTTCGAGGGCGTCGAGCTGCGCGAAGGAGATCGCGTGGTGGTTGGCGCGAACGTGGCGTGCGGCGAGTGTTATTACTGCCGGCACGATTTCCCGTACTACTGCTGCGAGAAGACGACCGATTACGGCAACAACCTGAGTGCGAAGAATCCGCCGCATCTGTTTGGCGGATGGGCGCAGTACATGTATGTGGTGCCGGGAAGTTTTCTGGTGAAGGTGCCGGACGATTTGCCGTCGGAGGTCGCGGTGCTGACGGAGATTTTCGCGGTGTCGGTGGGACTGGATCGGGCAAAACAGATGTCCGCGTTTCCGAACGAGTCATTCCGGTTTGACGACACTGTGGTCATGCTGGGCGTCGGTCCATTGGGGATGTGTTTTCTGATGAAGGCGCGCATGCTGGGCGCGGGTACCATCATTGCGGTGGATAAGTCCGAGTACCGCTTGAATTTTGCGAAGCGGCTGGGCGCGGATGCTGTGATCAATGCCGGGAGCACGTCCAAGGCAGAGCGCCTGCAGATGGTGAAGGATTTGACGCACGGGCGCGGCGCGGACATGGTGATTGAATGCGCCGGAGTGCCCGAAGCGGTACCGGAGGCGCTGGAGATGCTGCGCGTGGGAGGATTGCTGGTGGAGGCCGGGAATTTTTCGGATTTGGGCGAGGTGCCGCTGAGCCCGCACCGCCATATTTGCGCGAAGAATGCGCGGATTCTGGGCGTGGGCGGCGAAGAACCGGCAGCTTACGGGCCGAGCATGCGGCAGATGGCGCGCTACATGAAGAATTATCCGCTGCGGGAGTTTGTGACGCACCGGTACGGATTGCGGGACGTGGATGCGGCGATGAAGAAATCGGCGGAAGCGGAATCAATGAAAGTAGTGCTGGAACCGTGGCAGTAGTCGCGGCAAAAGCTGCGCGAGTAATTTCAATTTCTTCAGGGAGAGGAACGCATGAGCGCAATCAGCGAGCGATTTCTATTTGCTTCGGCACCGGATAGCTGGGGGGTGCTGGATTATCCCGGGCCTTCGTGGGAGCAATCGTACGAGAAGATGCTGGATGAAATGGTGGAAGCGGGTTACACGGGATCGGAGCTGGGGCCATACGGATTTTTTCCCACCGATCCGAAAATCCTTCAGCCGCAGCTGGAAAAGCGCAAGCTGAAGCTGCTGGCTTCGTTTGTCCCGGTGAAAATGACCGATCCGGCGGCGAGCCAGGCCGTGATGGAGAGAATTCGCAAGGTCGGAAATTTGCTGGCGACCTTGAAAGCGCCGTTCCTGGTGATTGCGGATGACCAATCGCCCGAGCGCAACGCGTTTTCGGGACGCGCTTACGATAAAGGATGTCCTACGCTGAGCGCGGAGCAGTGGAAGCACATCGGGAACATTGTGGCGGATGCGGAAAAGGTGGCGAACGAATTTGGGCTGGATCTGGTGTTTCATCCGCACATCGCGACGTATGTGGAGACGCCGGAAGAGTGCGAGCGTTTTTACGATGCTACGTCGCACACGAATGTCGGCTTGTGCCTGGATACAGGGCATTGCGTTTACGGTTATGGCGATTCCGTGAAAGAGGCCGAGAAATACAAGAGCAAGCTGCGGTTTGTGCACATCAAGGATTGCGACACGAAGGTGCTGGAACAGGCGCGGCGCAACAAGTGGACGTTCGAGGAGGCCGTCGAGCACAAGGTCTTCACGGTGATCGGACAGGGCAGCATTGATTTCCCGGCGTTTTTCCGGACCTTGGTGAAGAACGGATATTCGGGCTGGTCGGTGGTGGAGCAGGACGTGAAATTCGGCGCAACGCCGATTCCGCCGGCGCAGAGCATTGCGGCGAGTCTGAATTACTTGCGGGGTGTCGTAACTGATTTGGAAGCAGTGGCAGGAACGCGTTAGACGCTGAGTTGGCGGTTTAGACTTGCGACTCTCGATCGCGACCAAAAGGCCAAGTTCCTAGGGGAGAAGTCCGGATGCGTAAGCTGGGAGTTGGAGTGCTGGGCGTGGGAGAGATGGGCAAGCGGCACGCGGAGAATCTGCGGCGGCTCGTGCCGGAGGCGCGGCTGGTCGCGATTGCGGACGCTTCCGCGGAACGCGCGCGCCTGGTGGCGGAAGAGCTCGAGATCGAGAATTACTACAGCGGCCTGGACGCGATGCTGGAGCGCAAGGATCTGGACGCGGTGCTGATCGCTACTCCGGACAAATTTCACGCGAAAGCGGTGGAGACCGCGGTGCGTGCGGGAAAAGATGTGCTGTGCGAAAAGCCGCTGGCGCTGAACCTCAACGACGCACGGGCGGCACTTGACGCCGTGGCGAAGGCGGGTCGGCGACTGCAGGTGGGATTCATGCGCCGCTACGACGCTGCTTATGCGGCGGCGATGAAGCGGATTGAAGCGGGCGAAATTGGCGTTCCGGTGATTTTCAAATCGCTGGGACGCGATAAGGAGTGGGCTCCTCTTGCGGCATACGAGTCGCGCATCAACGGAATGCTTTTTTATACAAACACGATTCACGATTTCGATTTGGCGCGCTGGATGATGCAGGACGAAGTCAGCGCGGTGCATGCGTACACGACGACAACGATCCGGCCGGAACTGGCGACGCATGGAGACCTGGTAGCAAGCGTGGTGAACCTGTCGTACCGGCGCGGCGCGATTGGGAACGTCGAGTCGTATGCGCAGGCGGTTTACGGATATGACGTGCGCACCGAGATCATTGGATCGAAGGGCTCGATTTTTGTCGGCAGCCTGCAACAGGCGCCGGCTGTCTTTCTGTCGGCCAGAGGCGGCGAGCGCAGCCTGGCCGATCATTTTCTGGCGAGATTTGCGGACGCTTACCTGGCCGAGGTGCGGGATTTTGTGCACAACATGCTGCACGACCTTGCGCCGCGGGTTACGGGCGACGATGGATTGAAAGCGCTGGCCATCGCAGTCGCAGCTGAAAAATCATATCTGCAGGCGAAACCGATTGAAGTGGCGCTTGCGGATGTGCGGGCGGCGTCTTGAGGCGCGCCTTGCAGCGCTGACAAGATTCGGCGAATGGACGGAATACATGATGCGCACCACTGAAACTGTTTACAAGAGTCCCCTGCACAAGATGACGCAAACCACACCCACCTGTTTGTGGAACGATTCCGCTTCCATCGAGGAGTTGACCTATTCGATCGAGCACGGCGCGGTGGGCGCCACGTGCAATCCGGTGATTGTGGTGGGCGTGCTGAAGAAGGAGATGAGTTTCTGGAAGGCGCGCATACAAGAACTGATCAAAGAAATGCCCACGGCGACCGAAGACGAGATCGCCTGGCAAGTGGTGCGCGAAATTTCCATCCGCGCCGCGGGTCTGCTCAAGCCAATCTTCGATGCGCAGCACGGCCGCAACGGCCGACTTTCGATACAGACCGACCCACGGCTTTTCCGCGACAGCCAGGCAATCGTGAAGCAGGCGATGGAATTCAGCCAGCTCGCGCCGAACATGATCGTGAAGATTCCGGTGACGCGCGCGGGAATTCCGGCGATCGAAGAAGCGACCTACCGCGGAGTGAGCATCAACGCGACCGTGTCGTTCACTTTGCCGCAGTGCATCGCCGTGGCCGAAGCAGTGGAGCGCGGCCTGCAACGGCGCGAAAAGGAAGGCAAGGAAATCGCGAGCATGGGGCCGGTGTGCACGCTGATGGTGGGGCGCCTGGACGACTGGCTGAAAATCGTGATGGAAAAAGAAAATATCGCGATTGATCCGGGATATATGGAATGGGCGGGAGTGGCAGTCCTGAAGAAGGCATACAGGATATTCAGAGAGCGAGGCTATCGCACCCGGCTGCTTTCGGCGGCGTTTCGCAATCACATGCACTGGAGCGAATTTATTGGAGGGGACATGGTGATTTCGCCGCCGTGCGCGTGGCAAGTGCGATTCAACGCGAGCGATATCGAGGTGCGTTCGCGAATCGATGAGCCGGTGCGCGCGGAGATCGTCGCGGAGCTGTCCCGGAGATTCGCCGATTTCCGCCGCGCGAACGCCGAGGGCGGATTAACGGTGGAGGAATTTGATTCCTTCGCGCCGACGCGACGGACTTTGCGGCAGTTCGTTACGGCTTGCCACGATTTGGATGCGGTGGTGCGCGATATTTTGATTCCAAATCCAGAAGCGGCGTGAGCATTTTCGGAAGGGGCACTTCGCTGGCATGTGGATCCACGAAAGCGGTTGCGCCGGCAATCCTTATGGCAGGGTTGGCCGCTGGTTCACAACGAAGATCGAGGAACCCTGGCGCGCGCGACGCTTCGAAAGCATCGCTGAGCTTTCCGTGGAACTGGAAGAGTCAGCGTCTGCGATTCAGACTCAACACGTTGTGGAAAACAGATCGAGTCTAGGTCTCGAAGACAAGCGTACGATTGACTTGGCCACCACGGGAGCGGACAAGCGGCGGCCACTTGCCTCGCGATACGAAAGCGTACGCACTTGACGGAGCTGACTCGGAGGAATTCTAGAATTGATGGCCTTCCCCCGGGCAAGGCTGGTAACTCATGACCTCCTTGGAAAAAATGAGACGTAACAAAACGACCAAGGCCGCGAGCATCTATGACGTCGCTCACGAGTCAGACGTGTCCGTCTTCACCGTCTCTGCGGTGGTCAATCACAAGAGCCATGTCGGAGAAAAGCTGCGCAAGCGTGTGGAGGCAGCGATCCGCAAGCTGAATTACCGACCCAACCTGATCGCGCGGAGCCTGGCGAATCAGCGGACGCACACCATCGGAATGATCGTGCCGGATATCGCCAACCCATTTTTCCCGATGGTTGTGCGCGGCGCGGAGGATGCCGCGCAACGTCACGGATACAACTTGCTGCTGTGCAACAGCGATGACAGTCTCGCCAAGGAAGAAGCGGCTGTGGAGTTGTTGCTTTCCAAACGCGTGGATGGAATTTTGCTCACAAAAGCCGCCGAGGACTTTCGGCCATCGCTTAGGCAGATGATCAAAGAAGTTAACATCCCTTTTGTGCTGGTGATGCGCACGTATCCGAAATTGACCAAGGATGCCGTGATTACCGACGATTACCAGGGCGCGTACGACGCGGTGTGCCACCTGGCGCGTTCGGGGAGGCGGCGCATCGGATTGATTGGCGGCCCGCGGAAGGTAAGCAACGCCCTGGCGCGCTGGGAAGGTTTCCATGATGCGCTGAAGGCGGAAGGCCTGCGATTCGAACCCGAACTGGTGATCGAAGGAGATTACCGGATCGAATCCGGATTGCGCGCTGGACATGCATTGCTATCGCACCGGCCGGATGGCATTTATGTGGCAAATCATTTGATGACGGTGGGATTGCTGCAGGCGGCGGAAGAAATGGGTTTGCGCTGCCCCGAAGATTTCGGACTGGTGAGTTTCGACGATTATCCGTGGCTGGGAGTTTTTCGACCGCGTTTGACGACCGTGGAATTGCCCAAGCATCAGCTGGGGATTGCAGCCGCCGAACTGCTGATCCGTCGCATTGCGGGCGACCGCAGTGAAGCGGTGGTGAAGAAACTACAGTCCGAGCTTCGCGTGCGTGAATCCTGCGGCTTTGCGTTGCATGTATCGCGAGGAAGGTCCGAGAATTCTGACAGAAGCCTTGAAGCGAAGGGGCTACGGTAAGCAGCTCGGGAGAATGGTTGATTTACAACAGCATGTAGCTCCGCAATTTTACCCGCGCTCTCTCTCGGTTTAGCATCGCTCCGCCCACAGGACATCGGCTTGGGCTTCGCTTTTCACCCGCAGGGGCTCTTCTCTGGCGAGCGAAAAACGGGGAGCTGTGTCTCTCCTCGTCGAACGGCCGTTCGCTGAACCCATCCATTGCCCTCGGCCTCGGTCCCGCCGCAGGCCGACTGGAATCACTCCCGACGCGACCGAAACAGCAGACGCGACTCGCAGTCTATCTACAGCCTGCCAACCACATCGTGCGCCGTCCGCAATGTCGCGTAACGGGAGCGTCCTAGAACGCCAGTTTGAGACCAAACTGTATAATCCGGGGCGGAGCCGTCGCTTGTGCAAACCCGAAGTTCGATGCGTTGATGTTCCCTTGCACGTTTTCAAATTGGACGTGATTGAAGATGTTAAAAAATTCTGCGCGGAACTCCAGATTGAATCTTTCCGTCAGAATCGTGTTCTTCACCAAGGCCATGTCCCAGTTATTGATTCCGGGGCCATTGAAGAAGCGACGCTTGGAATTGCCCAACTGTCCCAGCGTCTCCAAACTGAATAAGGAGGTGTTGAAATACGGAAGTCCCGAACGCGGATTCGTGATCTGCAAGGGTCCCGGAGTGTAATTCGGCGTGTCGACATCGTTGACGATGGGACCGGTGAACGCGGTGCCGAGCAAAGAGCGATCATCCGTCTCGTAAATGATTACGGGGACGCCCGTGGCAAACCGTGTAATGCCGCTAATTTGCCATCCATTGGTCAAGCGCTTGGGGCCGTCCAGTAGGTCGATGGGCAAGTTGTAGTTGTAGCTGCCAACGAAGTTATGGGTTTCGTTGAACGCCGAAAGTGATCGACTTGCGGCATGGTTCAAGGGGTTAAGCTGTTCGCCGTAACCGGAAGCATCATCGAGCGATTTGCTGTAGGTGTAACCCACCAATGTCTGCAGGCGCTTGCTGGTATGGCGAAAATTAATCTGAAGCGAGTTGTAACCGGAATTGCCGATCGTGGTGAAGTAACCGTTACTCTGGAAATTGTCGGAGCTGGGTGAGTTAAACCCGTCGAGCACACGAGTCGTGGCAAATGAGGTTACTCCGGGAAATCCAGGAGCAGACACGCCCGGCGCCAAAGTGATCGGGTTGCCCACGCCCGGATCCTCGCCTCCGGGCCCACAACTCGAGCTGCCAGGAGCCAGGTTCGGGTTGACTTTTCCAGGCGATAACGCGGGATTCAACAAGAACAGACATAGAGACTGGCTTCCGATATTGGACTCGAGCGTAGAGAGAAGGCGATGTCCCTGCGTTCCGACATAGCTCAGAGTGAGCAACGTTCCCTTGGAAAACTCTCGCTCGATCGATAGCTCATAATCCTCCGCGTATGGCAGGCGGTTATGAATGTCAATGGCGGGCGAGCTGACGATGGGGAGCAACACCGACCAGTTGAGAGAGTTATCCGGATTGCTGGGGCTGGCGTTCAGCGGAGGGAAGGCTACCGGGAATCGCTGCAGCTGACTTACGCCGTTCTGGCGATTAATGAAAGGAGTTGTGAACGATGGAGTGTTACCTACGTAGAAAAACCCGAAGGGCGCGGCGCCGATCTGATTGAAACTGGTGGCTCCCTCGAACGAATTGTAGAACATCCCGTACCCTGCGCGAATACTGAATTGGCCGGGGCCGCCCGTCAACTTGGATAAAAATCCGTCGCTGGCGCTTGGCGAGTACGCAATGCCGATGCGTGGCGCAAAGTTGTCGTAACGCACAGGCGCCAAAGTGCGCGGAATTCCTGGGTCTCCGGCGAACACCCATCCTGTTGGTGAGCCTGGAAATGTCGCGGATTGCTTGCCGGGAACAAGGGTCTCAATTTGATTGTGTTGTTCCGACCAAGGAGTACTAACGTCCCACCGCAATCCATAGTTCAACGTCAGGTTGGAACGGACGCGCCAACTGTCTTGTCCATAGAGGCCAATGTAATGGCTCCGCCCGTTAAAGGGAAGGGCGGCGCCCTGCACAAACTGCGCGGGCGCACCAATCAGAAAATCGGCAAAATCAATGCCGGTCTCGCTGGCCGTGGTATACACGAAATTGCCGTTAGCCACGTTGGACAGCTGTTGAGCCAACTGATTATAGTGGTAGGCTCCGCCAAACCGCAGAGTATGCGTCCCCACCACCTTGCTGTAATTGTCCAGCCACTGGAAAGTGTTCTCGATGTAACGATTGGGCCGGCTAGGGACGCCGACCGTGAACGACTGGAAGTCCAACTCTGGCACGCCCTGAATGGCGGGATTTTGCACGTCAATACCGAGTGTGTTTGCACCGGTGGTGAATCCTAGCGAATCCAAGGTCACCGCGCCGCCGTTTGCCGGGGCGTTCACCAGGATGTTATTGCGCACGAACTCGAAGCGTGCCTCATTGACAGAGGAATTCCCCAGGGTCTTGGTGGCACCTAGATTGACAACCTGGGTGCGCCCGGTACCAGTGGCAGCAAAACCGGGGACGTTGGCCGTTGGGTAGGGATTGAGCAGGCTGTAATTGTCAAAGAAGTAGTACGCGGAAAGCAGACCAAACCGGGTGTTCGCGTCCATCCGTCCGCTGGTTTTCGAGTCATTGATGGTGAGAGCTTCGGCCGTGGTCTGGAAAGCACTTCCGTTATTAGGGATAGGGATGAACGGCAGGATATTCTTTGCCGGAGTCGAGAATGCGGTCATCGGAATTTGCGCGTTCGGGAAGACACATACAGCCGAACTCGTGCATCCAGGAGTGTAATAATTCTCACCGGCCGAGACGGGGTAGCCCAGCTCCCCTTGAAGCGTTTGTGCCCACGCCGCACCGCCTACGGTGCCGGTCAAGAGGCCGGCGCGATCCGCGAAATTCCCGGTGTGCTCAGCCTGAGATGGCACGGCGACTGCACCGGTATTCACCCCCTGAACCACGCGGTTACCCTGGTAATCGGCAAAGAAAAATATCTTGTCACGCTTTACCGGTCCCCCCAGCGTGCCACCGTACTGATTCTGGTGATAGACGCCGCGTGTTGCCGGACCGTTGAAGACATAGTTGGCCGCATCAAGATCCGTATTGCGCAGGAATTCGAACAAGTTTCCGTGGAATGCATTGGTTCCCGACTTCGTGATCACATTAATCTGACCGCCGCTGTAATTGCCATATTCCGCGTCGAAGTTGTTGGTCAGAATCCGAAACTCCGCGATGGAATCCAGGTCGGGGATTACCGCAGTTCCGCCAAACCCGGGCTCCTGCACCGTAGCTCCATTGAGCAGGAATCCGTTATTTGCTTCACGCATGCCGTTGACGGAAAGTCCTCCGGCATTGAGGTCGCCCGATACGAGCGGCATAACTACACCGGTCGAATTGAACGGACCTGCAAGAGCGCCGGAGAGGCCGGACGATGTGGAAACGACGCCGGGCTGAAGGGCCATCAGGTCCGTATAGCTGCGTGTGACGAGCGGAACGCTCGTCATCTCTTCGCCGGTAATCACTTCACCCATCTGCGTATTCTCAGTGTCCACGTGCAGAGTCGAACTGGAAACCACAACCTTCTCCGACGTCGCCCCGACTTGCAGCGTCACGTCAACAACCAACGCCGAGTTCACGTCCAGAACAAGGTCCGTCTGGCGGTAGGCCTTAAATCCGGTTTGCGCCACGTCAATCACATATTTTCCCAATGGTAGTACTTGGAAGGAGTAAAAACCTTGCGAGTTGGTGGTCTGCGTCGTGGCCACCCCGGTATCCACATTGGTTGCGGTAACAGTCGCACCAGAGATAATTGCGCCGCTCGCGTCCTTGATTGTTCCGGAGATGCTGGCTGTCACGCCTGGGAACGCGCGCGCGGTCCATACCAACACCATCGCGACCAGGAGCACCGCCCCCGCCGCCTGCCGTTTGCGAGAGTGCGCGCAGGGTCCGGTGTCCCGCTGTGCTCCGTTCTGCCGGAAGCCCGCGGCCACGTCGCGGTGACGCGACGGTCGAAAGAGAAAAATCAAAGATTGCAAACACCTAACTGCCTGTGTGCTCTTGGTCATGCCAGCTTCTCCCTTTCCGCTTTGAGACGAGCGCCACTGCTGCGTTCGGGCGTCGTCCACTGAATGAGTGCATACGCTACGGAGAAGAGCGTCCCCAAACGCAAAAAGCGCCGGCAACACCCAAGCCGGCAAAAACGATCCGCGAATCTCCGAGTGTGGGGATAATTGCTAAGCGCTTATAGAGCGAACTCTTGTGATCTGTCAAGCGTTTTTCCTCAATAATTTAGATATTTTTGTGAAGCGGCCATTCCCGCGCACTCAAATCCACAAATGGGTTAGCGGACACGGTCACTCGCTAAGCACACCAGAGCAAACAATACTTCGCCCATCGGCGAGCGGCAGTAAATGGGCAAGCTGCCACAAAGAATGCCCAAGCCGCGCGCGATCGCGAAGGCTCAAGCACAGATTCGACTGACCAGCCCAGATCGTCTGACGGCGCATGCGAACTCAGTCGCGGCGACGAAGACGCTGCTCGACGCCGTCGCCGGCGCGGTGCACCTACGATCGAGAGTCGTGTCCTGGTCGAGCACCTCCTGCATCTGCCGCTTTTTTCGGTCGGCCCCAAAAATACCAACAGGCACCCACTCCCATGGCAGCGGCGCTGGCGATCGAATTGACCCAAGCCGAGCGCGGAAGACTAATCACCGCGAGAAGGAAAAGAATCCAAACCAGCGCCGCGAAGCAGAGAGTCCGTGAAACCTGCAGCGTACCCGGACCCGCGGACGGTTCGGATACCGGCGCAAGGTCTCCCGCCGGATGTGCGCGGTTTTCTGTTTTGGATTTCCTGCTTGCTGCCCAGAGCGCGGCGGCCACCACAATTCCGTAAACAATGTACATCGTCAAAGTGCAGATTCCGGTGATCACTACCTCAACCTTGGCCCAACTTGTGAAAGCTGCGGCAATCAGCGCGACGGTCCAAATAGCGTTGGCAGGGACTTTGTGGACACTAATCCGAGCCAGCCACGAGGATGCAGGCAACTGTCCGTCTCGCGCCATGGCCCAGACCATGCGCGTCAGCGTGGTGACGTTTGCCAGAGCACACGCAAAAATAGAAACAAAGACCAGCAACATTGCCGCGTCCGTGACGTAAGGAGGGAAATAGTGCTCCATGATGTAGAGCAGCGGTGTGGAATGCGTGCTGGCGATGGCCAAGGAAGGAATCGCGAGCGTAAACCCGATAAGCACGGGGAACCCGAGAAACACCGAGGCAAGCTCGGAAAGAATGATTGCCATGGGCACTCTCTGCTGTGGCATGTGAGTTTCCTCCGCAACGTTCGCGGCGGCTTCGAAACCCCCGATGGTCCATGCACTCATCAGCGCGGATGAGGCAAACGCAGGCAAGTAGGCGAGCCCGGATGGCTGCGCAGGATGACTGAACAAGAAACTCACAGGATGAGTTTTGCGAATCAGAGCGACGGCAAGCAGCAGCAAGCCAATCGAAACTGTGCCAAGGATTTCCGCAACGACCGAGAAATCATTGACCACACTTGCGAGTCGAATGCCGAAGTGATTGATCAAAGAGATTGTGAACAGGATTGCGACGGTTGTCAGAACCACGTTCCGGTTTGTCTGGGCCAGTCCCAGGTAAGGGACGAGATAATTTGCCATGGCATAGCAAACTCCCGACATGCCGGCAATGAATTGCACAATCATGATCCAGCCCGCCCACCAAGCCAACCGCTCTCCTGCGAGCTGCCGCGTCCACTGATAGGCATAGCCCGACAGCGGGATTTGCCGCGCGAGTTGCGCAAAAACCAGCGCGACGAGGAACTGCCCCGCGCCCACGATGAGCCAAGTCCAAATAAACGCCGGACCACCGATTTGCAATCCTGAGCCGTAATTTGCGAACAGGCCTGTGGTAACAGAAATCACCGAAAAGCTGAGCGCGAACGCTGAGAAGTACCCCAGAGACCGTTTCAGTTCCTGACGATATCCGAAGCGCTCGAGCACCTGCTCGTCGCTAGCAGGCGTTGTCGTCTGGGCTTCGCCGGATCCTGCTGCCATAGCACCTCACCAGGGCCGACGAGTTGCGCGCTGAGCCGGCGTTCTGTTTTGAAGAGCCGGAAGCGTGCTGCGGTTTTCGGCGACCAAGAAATATGCTCAGTTTCCGCCCGATCAAAGCGCTTATTTCACGTAAAGCAGCTGCAGCGTGTTTGTCGAGCTCCGCGACGCACTCAGAATCGCTCGCTAATTTGGATCGAACTGCGGAGCACCTTGCTGAGCTGCCCGAATCGTCTGCTTCCGCTGATCGCGGTCATGTGTGAATCAGTGAAATCTTTCACAAACCGATGCAACTCACGCGCTGAAAAGCCTAATCATCTTCTCCCGAGAGTCATCGATGTGCACTTGCATCGCCTGGCGGGCCTCCGCTGGCTGGTGTGACGCGATGGCTCGAAGAATGTCGGTATGGCCGATCCATCCCGGTACGGTCTGGGTGCAGAGCGTATCGAGGCGAGTCACATAGTCGAGCATCAGGGAAAGCTGGCTGGTCACTCGCTGGTTGCCGGCGATTTCGGACAGCCGGCGATGAAATGCAACATTGGCAAGCAGGATGTCTGCCAAGTTAACCGTAGTACTGGATTCGGGTGCGCCGACGGCTTGCAGTTCCTGGATCTGTTCTGCTGTCGCGATTCGTGCAACTTTTTCCGCGGAAAAGCACTCGAGTAGTTTGCGATATTCATACATATCCACAATGTCGCGCACCGAAATAGGGGTTACCATGAAACCCTTGCGGCGGATGCGCGACAGCCATTTGTCCTGCAACAGTCGTGTACAGGCTTCGCGCACGGGAGTACGGCTCGTTCCGCAGCGCTCCGCCAGGTCTAGTTCGGAAAGGAATTCCCCCGGAGACAGCTTGGCCGTCTTGAGCCACTCGTGCAGAATGCGGTAAACGCGCTCCACTTCGCCCAATTTGTCGGTCTTGCTTCGAGTTGCGATCTTCAATCGAACACCACCGTCTTGTTTCCGTAGAAGAGAATGCGATGACTCAGGTGCCATCGAACGGCCCGCGACAGAACGATACGCTCCAGGTCGCGGCCTTTCTGCACGAGATCCGCTACTTGGTCCCGATGAGAAACCCGGGTCACGTCCTGGTCAATGATCGGTCCCTCATCAAGCTCCTCGGTCACGTAGTGGCTGGTGGCTCCAATCAGTTTCACACCGCGCTGAAAAGCGGCGTGATACGGCTTGGCCCCGGTAAACGCGGGCAGGAAGGAATGGTGGACGTTGATGATCCTCCGCGGGTACTGTTCTACAAAAGAGGCTGACAGGATCTGCATGTAGCGGGCGAGCACCACCAAATCAATATTGTTCAGTTTCAGCGAATCGATCTGGCGTTCCTCGATCTCCGTCCTGTTCTCGGCCGTTGCGGGAAAGTACTGGAATGGAATTTTGTAGAAGCACGCTAGTCCCTCGGCGTCGGGGTGATTGCTGACGATCATTGCAATCTCGCCGGCCAACTCACCAAGCTGGTAGCGGTGCAGCAGGTCGAGCAAACAGTGCTGATAGCGGGAAACAAAGATTGCCATGCGCAGCCGTTGCGACGACCAAGCCAGCCGCCAGCTCATGTCGAACTCCAGCGCAATCGCGGCAAATTGTTCGCGGAAAGCTTCCTCGCTCAGGTCGAATCCATCGAGCGACCACTCCACCCGCATGAAGAACATGCCCGCGAAATTATCCTGGTGCTGATCGGCGTGCAGAATATTCGCGCCGTGACCATAGAGAAGCTGCGCGACGGTGGAGACAATGCCTCGGCGGTCGGGGCAATCGATCAAAAGTATGCCGGAACTCAAGAAAAGCTTGCCCCCTGTCTGTAATACTTGTAGTATACCACAAGAATTACGGAAATATTATGTGCGGAATTGTTGGTTTCCTGCGAAAGTCCGGCGCGGATCATCAGCCCCTCGGCGAAGTCCTGCTGGCGATGCTGCAGTCGCTCGCTTGCCGCGGCCCAGACTCCGCCGGCGTCGCGCTTTATGGGATTCCGCAGCCCCATCGGCTCGTGGCCCAAGTGAAGCTGGGTGACAATGGCAATCACTCTCAGCGCGCCCGCGATATAGAGACGATCGCGCTGAAATTCGGCGCGCAGGATCTTTCGCAAAAGGGCTCCTATCTGCGCTTCACATTCGGGGAAAACGGCGACCTCCGGCCGTTTATCTCCGCGATTGAGTCCGTCTCCGGAAACGTCGAAGTGGTCAGCGTGGGCCGTCGTCTGGAGATTCTGAAGCAGGTGGGTTCTCCGTCTCGCCTCGAGCAAAGCTTCGGCATATCGGGATTCCGCGGCGAGCATGGAATTGGTCACACTCGTCTTTCCACCGAATCAGCGGTGGATCTCAGCCATTCGCAACCTTTTTGGGGGCACGGCTATCCTGATCTTGCCATCGTTCATAACGGCCACATTACGAATTACCATCAACTCCGACGGCGTTACCAGGAACGCGGCGTGCGCTTCTACACCGAAAATGACTCCGAGATTGTGGCGATTTATCTGGCGGAGAAATTGACACAAGGCCTTCGTCTGCGCGCGGCGCTGGAATCCATGGTCGATGAACTGGATGGGTCTTTCAGCTGTTTAGTGGCAACCGAAACTGCCCTCGGCTTTGTAAAGGACGCGTTTTCGTTCAAACCGCTGCTCTACACCGAGACGGCCAGCTTCGTTGCTGTGGCCACGGAAGAAATCGCGATGCGCGGAGCCTTTCCGGGAGATTACATCGTTCGCGAAGCACAGGCCAAAGAGGTGCAAGTATGGCAGAGATCGACGCAGCCGGGCGCAGTGCTCGCGAAGTCAACGCTGCGATCCGAAAGCTAATCGCGGAATCCAGCACCGATATCACGGTGCTGAACCCCGCGGCGCGGCACAATTTGGCGGTTGCGATTCTTCATGGAGTTCACATCCGCATTGCCGGCAGCGCGGGCTACTACTGCGGGGGATTGGGCGACGGTGCTTCGATTGAAATAGAGGGAAGTGCCGGATGGGGTCTTGCCGAATCCATGTTGAGCGGAACGGTCGTTGTCCATGGTAACGCCGGCAGCGGCGCGGCAGCAGCTCTTCGCAACGGATCGGTCATCGTCCACGGCGATGCCGCCGCCCGGCTGGGCGTCTCGATGAAGGGTGGCGAAGTGATTGTTGCCGGAAATTGCGGATATATGGCTGGCTTCATGGCGCAGAAAGGTACGCTCATCGTTTGCGGTGACGCCGGAGATGCTTTCGCCGATTCGATGTACGCCACCGTTTGCTACGTTGGTGGAAAGATCGCCAGCCTGGGAACAGACGCTGTGCTGAGTGCGCTAGACCCCGCGGAAATCGAACGACTGGAAGCCTCCTTGAGCGCTCATCTGCCGCCAGCCGTGCGCCGCAGCAAGCCGGCAGCAGCCGATTTCAAAAAGGTCAGCGCCGGCAGAAAACTTTGGAATTTCGACAAGCGCGAGTGGCGCACCTGGCAGGAGGCTCTCTAGCGTGGCAGAACTGCAGACCAGCGGAATTTTTGCGCCAGGCGTGATCGAGGACATTCAGGCCAAGGCGGAGTCAGGACTGTATTCCATTCGCGGCTTCGGCACTCTGCGCGAGCGTCGCTGGGCGACCTTCGACGATCTTACTTTTCTTCCTTGTTCTCTGACACGCATTCCCCTGGAGGGCTATCGCGAAAAATGCTCCACCAAGACCGTGCTGGGTACGCGCTTCGCGAAGAAACCCATTGAGCTCGATATTCCAATCATGATCACCGGAATGAGTTGGGGGGCGCTCTCTTTCAACGCCAAGGTCGCTCTGGCCAAAGGCGCAGCATCGGCTGGTTCGTCCAATACCACGGGCGACGGCGGAATGCTCAGAGCGGAACGCGACAATAGCCGGACGCTAATCTACGAAGTGCTGCCCTCCCGGTATGGAATCAATATTCATCATATGCGCGAAGCCGACGCCATCGAACTGACCATCGGACAAGGTGCCAAGCCGGGAACAGGCGGTCTGCTGCTAGGATCCAAAGTCTCAGACCGCATCGCCGAACAGCGCGACTTGCCGATCGGGGTTGACCAGCGCAGTCCAGCCCGCCACCCGGATTTCCTGGGGCCAGACGACATGATCATTAAGGTCGAGGAATTGCGCGAGGCCACAGACTGGCAGGTGCCTATCTTTATCAAGATGGGTGCCAGTCGCGTTTATGATGACGTCAAACTGGCCGCCAAGGCGGGCGCGGATGTAATTGTTGTGGACGGTATGGAAGGCGGCACGGGAGCGTCGCCTGCTATTTTCCAGGAGCATACCGGCATTCCCACGCTCGCCGCGGTTTGCGAGGCGCGTCTTGCGTTGGAGGATATCGGTCTCTACGGCGAAGTTCAGTTAATCATCTCAGGCGGGATTCGCGACGGCGTGGATGCAGCCAAAGCCATGGCTCTCGGCGCCGATGCTTGCTACATCGGAACGGCGTCCCTAATCGCGCTCAATTGCAACAAGCCCATTTACGAGGACGACTACCGCGCCATCGGCGCGGCTCCGCACGCTTGCCATCACTGCCACACGGGACGATGCCCGGTTGGTATCACGACGCAGGATCCGGAGCTGATGAATCGTCTGGATATTGACCAGGGCGCAGAGCGCGTTCGCAATTTGCTGCGCGCGATGACCCTGGAAATTCAGATGCTGGCGCGCTCCTGCGGAAAATCAAACATTCATCATCTCGAACCGGAAGATTTAGCGGCGCTCACGCTAGATGCTTCGGCAGTCTGCGGCATCCCGCTCGCTGGTACCAGAAAGGTATTCGGCAAGTAATGTCCTTCTTGATTCCGTGTCCGAATTGCGGCAACCGTTCGGTGTACGAATTCCGCTTCGGCGGAGAAGTGCAAGCACCGCCGACTTCTGCTGCGCCGCCGGGCGATTGGCAGAAGCATCGGTTCAATCGCGTAAACGCCGCGGGCGTGCAGGCCGAATGGTGGTTTCATCGTTCCGGTTGCCGGCAGTGGATGCAAGCAGTTCGAAATACAGTCTCTAACGAAGTTCTGGAATCATTTTTACCGGGAGACAAACAAGAGTGAAATTCCGGTTTCATGACAAGACGATTGAGGCGCAGCCAGGAGATACGGTTGCGGCGGCACTCTATCGCAGCGGGCAGCGCATCTTCAGCCGAAGTTTCAAATACCATCGCCCCCGCGGCTTGCTTTGTGTCTCCGGAAAGTGTCCCAATTGTCTGATGAATGTGGACGGTATCCCCAACGTCCGCACTTGCATCACCCCTGTCCACGAAGGGTTGAGGGTCAAGGCGCAAAACGCCTATCCCTCGTTAGAGACCGACTTCCTCTCTGTTACCCAGCGCTTTGACTGGCTGATGCCTGTAGGCTGGTATTACAAAACCTTCACGCGTCCAGCCATGTGGCATGCCGTCGAACCGGCGATTCGCAAAGTCGCCGGCCTGGGCGAAATTCTTCCCAGCGGCCCTAGGGAATACGAGCATGCATGGATGCACGCGGACACGGTCGTGATTGGCGGCGGCTGGGCAGGGATGCAGGCCGCCCTCGCAGCTGCCGAACGCGGTGAACAGGTGGTCTTGATTGATGATCAAGTGGCGCTCGGTGGGCAAGCTTGTTATCGCAAACGCATGGGTCCGCGGCCCGATGCCATCATCGCTCGCATTCGAGCCGCAGCGAACATCCGCCTGCTTCAGAATAGCTATTGCTTTGGTCTTTACGAAGGTAATCTTCTCGGAGTACTGCAACGCGCTCCGCATCCGGGTGCCTCCGAACGTCTCATTCACCTACGGGCTCAACAGACGGTTGTGGCGAGTGGAGCGTATGAGACTCCGATTGTCTTTCCTAACAATGATCTCGTTGGCGTCATGCTCTCGACGGGCGTGCTCCGATTGCTTCATTTGCACCGCGTGCAGGCCGGCAAGCGCGCCGTGGTTGTGGGCAAGTCCCTGCAGGCCGGCGAAGTGGCTGAAGAGTTGCGTGACGGCGGCATTGAGATTGTGGCGATCGTCGATCCAGACACGATACTAAAAGCAACTGGCTCCAGCACGGTGAATGGAATTCAAACCCGCACCGGACACTTCTCGTGCGATCTGGTCGTGATTTGCGGACCGCGAATCCCTGACAACGGATTTGTCGCACAGGCTGGCGGAAGGATCGAGTGGAGCGAACCGCAGGGAGCATTCCTACCCACGCTCCCGCCGTCGAATGTCTCCGCGGTCGGTGATGCTACTGGCGAAGCCGTCGCCAACACCATTGCACCGCTGCCAACCAGCAAGCGCGCTTTCGTCTGCTTGTGTTCGGACGTAACCAGCGCGGATCTTTGCGACGCCGTCGCCGAGGGTTTCAATCACATTGAGACACTAAAACGCTACACGACTGCGACGATGGGTCCCTGCCAAGGACGCATGTGCCAATTGTCTGCGATCGGAGTTTGTGCCCGCGAGACTGGCCGCTCGATCGGCGAGACGGGGATGACCACTTCTCGTCCGCCGAATCCGGGAGTGAGCCTCGGTGCGCTGGCGGGGCCGAAGCATCATCCACTGCGACGCACCCCCATGCATTACGCGCACCAGGATCTGGGCGTCGTGTGGTTGGACATGGGTGACTGGCAGCGGCCACGCTACTACACCGACCACTTGGCCGCGAGCGAGGAAGAACGTGTCTTGCTTGAATACCGCGCCGTCCGCGAAGCGGCCGGGCTGATTGATGTGAGTACGCTCGGCAAGCTCGACGTTCGGGGAGCTGACAGCGGGAAGCTGCTCGATAAAGTGTACACACATCGCTTTTCCGATCTGCCGCCGGGGCGTGTGCGTTACGCCCTCATGTGTGATGAGGGTGGCATCATTCTCGACGACGGCACTGTTTCTCGAATCAGCGAAAACCGCTACTTCGTCACCACCACCAGCGGGAATCTCGATTTCGTACAGCAGTGGCTCGAATGGCAAATCTGTGCCACCGGCTGGGATGTCCATATCACCAATGTGACGGCGGGTTACGGAGCGATGAATCTTGCCGGACCAAAGAGCCGCGATACTCTGCGCAAGTTAACCGAATGCGATTTGAGCTCCGGTAGTTTTCCATACATGGCTTGTCGGGAAGCCAAGATCAAAGGGATTCCCGCCATCCTGTTGCGGATTGGATTTGTCGGCGAAACTGGCTGGGAAATACACTGTCCAGCCGAGTCGGCGGAAGGGTTGTGGCGAGCTATTCTTGGCGCGGGACACGAATTCGGCGTTCGACCGTTTGGTGTAGCAACGCAGCGTTTACTGCGCCTGGAAAAACGCCACGTCATCGTCGGCGTAGATACAGACGCTTTGACAAATCCATACGAAGCGGATATGGCCTGGGCCGTCAAGCTCGATAAGAAAGAATTCATCGGCAAGACACTTCTTGCGCATGCGGCCAAGGATCGCTCGAGAGAGCGCCTGGTTGGTTTTGTGCTGCAATCTCCTGGCGTACCCGAGGATGGCGCTGCCGTGGTCGTAGATGGGCAGCCCGCCGGCCGCGTGACCAGCGCCCGTTACTCTCCTGCGCAGCTGGCGGCGGTCGGTCTCGCCTGGGTGAAGACATCGCTGGCGCAAGACGGAGTGTTCATTGACCTCCGCGTTAACGGTGAGCTGCTGAAGGCCAAAGTTACCATGAAACCGTTCTACGATCCGGAGGGCGTGCGCCTCCGCCAATAATATGAAACGCTCCGCACTCTTTCACTTGCATCAGCGAGCAGGCGCGAAGTTCGTCGAATGCCACGGCTGGGAAATGCCGCTAAGTTTCGCTTCTCCCGAATCGGAGGGATCTCAGGTGCGCGAGCAAGTCGGCCTGGCGGACTTGAGTTATCGCGCGAAGTTCGACACCAAGACTGCGCCGTCGCGGCCGTTCTGGCCGCTCGGTAGAAATCACTTCTTGATCGTGGGCGAGCCGCCGCTTTCGCCGCCTTCCGGAGCAACCGACGTCACCAGCGTTTACGCAGAATTGCTTCTTGCAGGACCATCAAGCACGGCCGTGTTGAGCAAGCTTACGTCGCTGAATCTTTCCGACGCCGCACTGCCGAATCTGTTCTGCGCCCAGGCGAGTCTCGCCCATGCGCACACCATATTTCTGCGCGAAGACATCGGATCTATCCCGGGATTTCGTCTGCTAATCAGCAGGGAATATGCGGAGTCAGCATGGGAGGCCATCGTCCACGCAGGGCATGAATTTCATCTGCAGCCCTTCGGTTTGGGGGCTTTGGAACTGCTGCGGAACTGAGCGATGCAACTGTTTAGCAAAAATCGGATGTGGCGACAGCACGAACTGCGCTCCAGCTACGATGTGGTAATCGTTGGCGCCGGCGTACATGGGCTGGCCGCCGCATACTATCTCGGCAAGAAACACGGCGTACGAAAGGTAGCTCTGCTCGATAAGAGTTACCTGGGTGCCGGAGCCAGCGGCCGCAATACCGCAATTTTGCGGTCGAACTATCGCACTCCCGAGGGTATTCCTTTTTACGATGCTTCGTTGAAGCTGTATGAGGGGCTGTCGCGGGAGCTTGATTGGAACCTGCTTTTTAGCCAATGCGGACATCTAACCCTCGCTCACAGCGACTCCTCCGTGACCGGGCTGCGAGTGCGTGCCGAGAACAACCAACTGCTGGGGGTAAACAGCCGGATCATCGGCAGGGAAGAAATTGGCAATCTCGTCCCGTCGCTAAATCTGAGCGAATCGACGCGTTATCCGATTCTGGCGGCTCTTTACCATCCGCCGGGCGGAATAATCCGACACGATGCGGTCGTGTGGGGATTGGCGCGGGCTTGCGATCGAATGGGCATCGAAATCCATGCTTTCACGGAAGTCACAAGCATCATCGTTGAAAATCATCGCGCTGTTCAGGTGATCACAAATCGTGGCCGGGTTGCCGCCGGGGCGGTTCTCAACGCGACGGCGGGCTGGGCAACTACCATTTCGCGAATGGCAGGCGTCCCATTGCCCATCGTCACTCATCCGCTGCAGGCCTGCGTCACCGAGCCGCTGAAGCCTTTCCTCGACACCGTCATCGTGTCCGCTACGCTTCACGTTTATCTTAGTCAGACGGATAAAGGAGAGTTGGTTATCGGCGCAGAAATTGATCCCTATCAGTCATACAGTATGAAAAGCACGCTTCCCACACTGGAGCAGATGGCGACTTATACGTTGGAATTATTCCCACAGTTGCACGGCATGCGCATCCTGCGCCAATGGGCGGGAATCTGTGATATGACTCCCGACTTCGCTCCCATCATCGGCACTTCCCAGGAAGTCAGCAATTTTTACATGGACGTAGGCTGGGGAACCTATGGCTTCAAGGCCGCTCCCATCTCCGGAAAATGCATTGCTGAGCTGATTGCAACGGGCAAGCCGCCCGGCTTGATCCAGCCGTTTTCTCCGGCGCGCTTCGAGACCGGAAATCTCGTAGGCGAAAAGGCAGCAGCAGCCGTCTCGCACTGAAATCGGAGGCAGGAAATGACTGATGCCCTGAGGTCGCAACTGACAGAAAAAGGCGTGGAGTATGTGTTCTGTTCGTTCGTGGAATTGACGGGTGCGCCGAAAGCCAAGCTGGTTCCGGTTTCACACATCGAGGAATTTGCGCGCGACGGCGCGGGCTTCGCTGGATTCGCTTGCGGTGACGTCGGCCAGGGACCGCACGATCCAGATGTCTGCAGCGTCCCCGATTTCCACGCGCTAACGATTCTTCCGTGGCGGCCTAACACAGCGTGGGTGCCCGGAAACTTGCACGTCGACGGCAAGCCCTGGCCGCTTTGCCCGCGCACGGCGCTCATACGTCAAGTGGAGCTGTCGCGCAAGCAGGGTTATGTCGTCAACGTCGGAATCGAACCAGAGTTCATGCTTCTGAAGAAAAATTCTGCGGGCGAGTATGCCCCGTGGGACGCATTCGACACTCTCGCTAAACCCTGTTACGACCTGCGCGCTCTTTACCGCAATCTCGAATTGATGACGACTCTGCTCGGATTCATGCAGGGGCTTGGCTGGTCTCCTTATGCCGGGGACCACGAAGATGCAAATTGCCAGTTCGAGATCAATTGGACCTATTCCGACGCTTTGACCACCGCCGACCGGCACACTTTTTTCAAATGGATGGTTCGCACGATTGCCGAGCAGCATGGTCTGCTGGCCACATTCATGCCGAAACCGTTCGGAAATCTCACCGGCAATGGCGCGCATGTGCATCTAAGTCTGGCCGATGCCGCGACAGGCAAGAACTTGTTCCTTGAGTCGTCTGCGGAGCTTGGGCTTTCGCAGCTCGGGCGATGGTTCATGGGCGGCGTACTCAATCACGCCCGCGCTCTTTCTGCTTTGGTGGCCCCACTTGTGAATAGTTACAAGCGTCTGGTTCGCGGCGCTCCGCGCTCCGGAGCAACCTGGGCTCCGGTCTATATCACGTATGGGGCGTCCAATCGCACGCAGATGATCCGCGTTCCAGATTCGGGCCGGTTCGAAATCCGGGTAGTGGATGGAGCTGCCAACCCCTATCTTGCATTTGCGGGCATCATAGCTGCAGGTCTGCACGGGAGCGCGGAGAAAATGGATCCCGGGCCGATGAACCACGATAACCTTTATGAAGTGTCCGAGGAGGGCCTGCTGGCTCGTCACATTGAGGTCCTGCCGGGCACGCTCGCCGAAGCGCTGGATGCTCTGGCTAAGGACGCGGTCGTGCAAGGCGCGCTCGGAACCAGCTATGCGGCCGAATATTTGAGGGTCAAACGTGATGAATGGTTGTTGCATAGCCGCGGCGTTTCCGCGTGGGAGCGCGATTACTATCTCGCGACGTACTGAAGGAAGGCGACACTGGCGCCGGAGCACTGTGCTTTCGGGCGCATCGAGGAATTTTCTGGCCAAGGATCTTGGCCGTAGCTCTTTCGCTTTCCGTTACAGGCGCGTTCACGGTTCTTCTCGATGTTCGTCATCTCCCGGCAGGCACCACGACGCTGATCGTTTCCCTCGGAATCATTTCGAAACCCGGTGAACTGGTCATATGTGAGGAGCAACGGAGCGAATGCGTTCCGGTGTCGCTGACGCGTTGGCAAGAGGCTCTTGATATGGTTGCGAGCGTTTTCGATTCAGAGCACGTGCTTCAGAGGCACGCGCTCCATCTTTTGGGATGCAGATCAGCCGCGGAACGCCTCTCCGGGCGCCTGCTCACCAGGCCGGTGCCCTCACCGTGCTGCGAACGTTCGACACACTCTATTCTGAATCCTGCAGGTCTTTGAACTCCGCCACGCTTTCCGCAATTCAATTGATTGGATCCAGTCGCAAGGCGATCATGCTTGGTGGTAGACCTGGATTCGGAATGAGGCGGTAAACTGCTCGCCTGGCGCAATCATGCGCAGACCCTCACCAGAGCATAGTGCATTCGTGGCCGCAGTCATGGGTTCAATGGCGATGAATTCCTTATCCTTAGGAGCAAAGATCTGGGCGAAGCGGAAACCGCTTTTGAATTCGATAGCGATGGAGTAGCCGTTACCGGCGATCGAGAACGTGGCCTGCTCATCCGAAAGGGCAAAGCCACTGTCGTAGCCGGTGTCTCCAAGCTGCGCAGCGATGGGCGTCTGCGGAGTTTCTTGGCCGGTGGGAATCCCTTGCACATCGAGAGCCAGCTTGCGCATGGCAGGAGCATTCAGCGTCCACTCGGCCCGCGGGATTTCCGGGAGGCCGAAATAGGGATGGAAACCGAAACTGATCGGAACCGGTGAACCTGAATCTGCAAAGACTGTAGTTTGAATCTCCAAATCGACAGGCCGCAGCCGCACCACCATCTCGACGTGATGCGGGAATGGAAAAATCGCGAGCAGTTCCTGGCTCAACCAATCCAAACGCGCGGTTAGAGCATCCGCGTGGCTGGAAACAACCTTCCACTGCAATTGAGACCAGGGAACACCGTGCATCGGGAGTTTCTGATCATCGAAATGCAAACGCGGCGAGGAGGAGTCCAGCGAAACCTGACGTCCAGCCGCGAGATATTGCAAGCTGCCGAGGCGATTTGCCCAAGGATACAGGAGTGGAATGCCGGCAGTGCTTCCTTTGATGCGGGCCGCATCGAGATCGTCGACGCGGCGCAGAAGCTCAACTCCACCAAAGCGAAGAGAGGCGCCGAGCATTCCAGCCGCGGGCCAGAATGTTGCTTGCAAGTCACCAACCGTAAGGATATGCGTGGAAGAGCTGCTCATATTCGGCCGCGCCCACTCGGTTGCGAACGGATCGTCGGCTACTCGGAAGCTATCGTTCGCTGGCACCTGTATTATAGTCAGCTTTCCGTACAGCTGTTATGCACGAACCCTGAGTCGTACAGGATCCAGTACACCTGCCCGCCAGGCAGGTGCTCATCTGACAGCAAGATCTCCAGCTGAATCTTTCGGCAGAGAACCGAAGGGTGACGCTTGTCCCCGTAACGCCGTTATCGAAATGTGAAAACCCTCAAGTCCGAGCGGTTGCTTGAGAAGGTAGGGGCAATCTACGTCCCAAGATTGAGCGTCTGCCTTCCAACGATGAAAGCAGAAATTCCAAATGCTTTGCTGAGCGTCGCTTACAGATTCTCTCTCCCGAAATCCCGCTCTCAGTCGTACCGAAGTTGTAGCGAACCCGCTTTATTCTCCGACGAGAGCCAGCTCTCCGCTCCACCAAGTGGCGGCGAGGACCTGCCGTGGGCGCACGACACTCGACTGCAACAACTCCGTCCATTTCTTCCAGCGACTAGAGTTTCCAACAAATCGGGAATCTGGTTTTCGCTCAAAGACGACTCAAGCGGAATGAAAACGTTGGATTCGCGCACAGTATGTCTCACTCTCCGGGTTCACTCTCTGCCGAAGACCACGAGGTGCGCGGCGTAGCGCCACGAACGTCGTATCCAGCCCCGAGAAGTGAAGCGGCGCGAACCGCAGGTGAACGAGAGTAGTAGGAATTTCCTACCCTCGTTTCTCGCGTGGAAGCAATCGATTCAAAACGAGGAAACCGTTTTGTATTCGTGGCAGGTACCGGCAAGTCTTACCCCAAAGCGGATTTGCTCGAGGCGGCGCAGAGTGCGCGAATGGTCTACCTGCAGCAAGCTGACAGCGCGTCGACGGTTCGCGTTTAGAGCGATGCCGCGGTTGTCATCGCAAGCCTATGGTCCAGCGGGTTGAAAGGGTCGCGGGCAAAACGCGCTATCAGCTGCCCGAAAAAGCCGGTCCGTCGCTTATTTCGCTTCCACCCACGCGTCTGATCCCGCCACCTTCACGGCGACGTCAGTAATCCAAAGGTGCAGCGGCTTGCCATCGGCGGTGCCGCGGTGCTCGGTTGAGATATCCAAACCGCCAGCCTTTTTGTAACCTGTCCACGTCGCGATCACCACGCTCGGTTTCACAGGCCCGCCGCGGTGATAGACAAATTGCACGACGCGGTTGTCTTTGCCGATGTACAGATCCCAGGTGTCGCCTGGCGTGTAACCGCCTCCGCCATACTTCACTGGGACCAGCGTGGCCGAACCGGCGCCTATGGGAAGTTTTTTCATCCCTTCATCGGTGACAGTGGCGCTCGTGTCCCAGTAAGCATGCAAGGGGAACAACAGCCAATAGTTATCGTTATTGAAAGCCGGATCAATATCTTTCTGCACGTTCTCAGGCTGGCTGCTGAGCTCGGAGCGCAGGTACGTAGCCGTCACCGGCTTACCGTCTTTATCTTTCCCCTCATAGGAAACCTTGTTGGTCTTGGGCTCCCAAGTCCACTTTCGGGTGACGCTCACCCCAGGGAACTGCACATTCCATGTGTAACGGATCGCCGTGATGTTGTCCCACGAATCGAGGCCATAGGCTTTGGCAACCTGTTCGAGAATGGGCGGGCGGGTCTGAGCGTTGGAGGTTGCGGCAAGGACCACCGCCCCAAACACCAGAAGGCCGAACATCGTTAAACGCTTCGCATTGGTCATGAAGTTTGCTCCTTTATGAAGTTGACCGATGTCGTGTTGGATGTCGGGCAGAAGCTACTTGGTACAAGTTTTTTTGTTGCTACCGCCGCCTTTGCCCGCGCCAGCCATTCGCAGCCCTGACTGGGTAGGCCGCAGACTATATAGCACACCTTGGGTGATTGTGTTTCGGCGTGACCATCTGACGGCACCCGCTGAGCTAGGAGTCTGCAGACCACCTTCGCAAAAGGCGACTAGCCCGTGGAGCCTCGGGTGACCCTGGGCCTTCTAAACCGGCGACACGCAACAATTGCACCGGCAGCTGCCACGCATCCATATTCCAGAAGCAGAATCCAGCCAGGAACGACCCACGCGCGGCCAAGAGTGCGCAAATGCCAAACGTAGTAAATCGGAATGATGCTAGCTGTCCAAACGATTATGGGCCCCGTCGCGACCGAGCGCGCGAACGGCAGCAGGCAGAGTAGGTACCACGGATATACGACCGGCGCGCACAAAAGCGATGCCGCCATGGGCCATGCGAATGCGTCTGCAGACAACGCCGGGTCCTTGCTCCTCATCCAGAATGCTGTAAGAAGGCCGACGAGCACTGCCAGCCCCACGATCAGCTGCGGAGCGGCCACATGCTCGAGCATTGCAAACATCGGATCATTAAAACGGAACCGCTGCACGAACGTGCCGAGCGAACCAATCGGAATCCGCCTGTGGTCTAGAAATGGAACGTATAGGAGTCCGATCACGATTGCCGCGAGCGCGCCGTCGCGGACACGAACGCGCCTCCAATATAGAGGCAGCAGTACGATGGGGAGCAATTTCACCGCGACGGACAGCCCAAATGCTACCGCGGCGAACATACGCCACCGCCGCCCCAGCGCTGCGACCGATAGCAAAAGCAGCAGCGCGCCGACAATGTCGATGTGACCGCTCCCCGCCACTTCCACCACGAGGACTGGGTTCCAGGCATAAGCCAGAGCCAAATGCGCTGCTTGCCCGCTGCGGCGCAATATATCGAGCAAAACGAAAACGATCGCGAAATCGCAAACTACGAATGCGACTTTCAGCGCAAAGACAGACTCGTGAATCGCCGTCACGGCACGGAAGAAGAGCTCCGCGCCCGCTGGATACGGGCTCGGTACCTCCGGGTTGTTCAGCGTGCGAGTCTCGGGTGTGTGCAACACGCTGACCGCAGGGTCATTGGGGACCACAATATAAGGGTTATAGCCAAGGCGCTGCAAGCGGCCGTCCCAGAGATAACGGTGAACGTCGTCATCGGGACCCGGCGGCTGCAATAGAAATGGAATATGCCACAGTACAGCCAACAGGAGCCCGGTGACGATGACGTGCCGCGGCAGCACCGACGTGGAGAAGAACTCGCGAACCGCAAGCAGGTATGTGATGCCAGCAACTGCCAGAGGAATGATGAACGACGGTTCGCCAAAGCTGCTGAACTTGCGGGAGCAGATTGTCAGCGACACAAGCAAGACCGCGGCTAGCCCGTACACCCGGCGGGATGGCGTGAGTTTCACAGGTCTTCCGTGCCCGTTCGCAACTCTGCCACCGCTTGTTTCCACTCGTTCAACCAGAGCGCAGTTCGCGGCGCCCGAGCGGGCGCGACCCGCAGTTCCGCGGCAAGACGAGTCAGGTCGCCCTCGACGTCAATGTCGTAAAAGGGATCCGTGAAGCCAACCGAGAGCTGCAGTCTGCGAGCGTGCGCCAGCAGCGCCTCCAGTGCGCTCCCGGTGCCCATGCCGTCGCCATCGAAAAGCGTTGGAAGAGCGGCCTTGGCCCCTACCAGATAATATCCGCCGTCATTCGTCGGCCCGACAACCAGGTCATGACCGGCGAGCGCCGCAAACGCGCTCGCAAGAACCGAAGCAGGCAAATGCGGGCTGTCGCTGTTGAAAGCAACGACGCGTTGCTGGCCACCTGCTGTGAAGTGCGCGAACACCGACGTGAGTCCTGCCGCAAGGCCTTCCCCTTTTTGCGCGACCACGCGCAAGGCGCCGTGCGCCAACTGGGTCAGCGCTTCCCCATCCGACGCCGGGCACATGATCGCAACCTCCACGTCGTCCAAGGAGCGCGCCAGAGTCATCGTGTCGTCCAAAAGGCAGCGATAGAGCTCGGTGATCGCTTCCACTGGAAGTCTCTGCGCCAGACGTGTTTTGACCAAGCCCGGCCTCGGCGCTTTGGCCATGATAACCAACGTGCACGCATCATTTCGCTGAGAAGGAGATTGCATCTGCTTGGCTCCGCGGATGTTCATGCCGAATGCTGCGGGAGGGGCCGTCTCCGCCAGAAATAGTAACGCGCGATCAGCGTGAGTATGTACCAGCCTGCGCCAATCGTGCCCCTCACCGTCCCGCTGATTTTAGAAGTTCCAATCCGCGGGTAATAGCTCACGGGAACCTCTACAATGCGGAAACCGGCCCTGGCGCCTTTCAGAATCATCTCAACCGCCCAGCCATACGTGGCTTGTTCCAGGTCTAGCGCGCGAAGCACGTCGAGTCGCGCTGCGCGGAATGGTCCCAGATCACGAATTTGCACGCGGTAGAGGAGCCCTATTAAGACAGCGGCCAAGCGATTGCCACACACTTGATGCCAAGGAAGAGCTGCGTGGTTTTGTTCCACCACGACGCGCGATCCTAATGTGATGTCCGCGCGGCCTTCAATGATCGGAGCGAGCAACAGCGGAAGTTCAGAGGGGCGATCGCTGTAGTCGCCGTCCAAAAACACCACGATGTCTGGATGCTGCACATTGGCGATACCGGTCAGGCAGGCGCGGCCGTATCCGCGACGAAATTCACGCAGCACGCGGGCTCCCATCTTTGCAGCGATCTCGGGAGTCCCATCGGTCGAATTGCTATCCACCACCAACACTTCCGTGACGATGTCCGCTGGAAGATCGGCTAACACGCGCGCAATGGACTGCGCTTCGTTGTGCGTAGGAATGACGACCGAAATTCGCACCGGATCTACGCTCAACTCAAAACCACGGAGAAGACGGCCAGCTCCGCGCCAGCACGGCGTCCACGCCCCAGGTTCGACCGGCGCGTCCTACCAGAATCGCGAGCGCCGCCATCACAGAGACAAGCAGCTCCCAAATCCAGCTGGTGCCGAGTTCCGACATCCACAGGCTCGCGAGTAGCAGAAACGCGACGAACGCAACGGGGCGCGTGAGGAGGCCCAGGACTAGCAAAATCCCGAGCGAGATCTCTGTCAGCCCTTGCATGGGAGCTGCAATCGCGGCGTGACTCGCAGCTACCCCCATAAATGCCTTCCATGCCGCCGGAGCCTTATCGTGCTGAATATAATAATTGATCAATCCGGCGTAGCCGCTCGGCGTGTACAGCCCTTTGCCGCGATTCTCGAAGAAGACCCACACAAACATTGCGCCGATCGTCAGGCGCACGATCGCCAACCCGAAGCGGGCTTGCGGCTGCGGAACTCCTTCGGAGTTGTTGCGTAGTGAACTGGAGCTGCTGGTCATAAATTTCCTCTCTGTCTCCGTCGGTCGAATTTTCTTTCTCGTGCTGCGGTGCAACTGGCCCTTTCACTGCTGGCGAAATGAAAAACTAATCGCGCGCAATCACCATCGTCGTGCATGCGCTTTCCATCTTGGGAAGTTCGCGCGCGGCAGCCATGCGAATCTGCAACTTTTCTACATGTCCCTTGACGACGGGACAATAGCAGTCCGGCTGATCAAGCGCGCTCTGGAGACGTCGCCGGCCCGCACATCCGCCGTAACAACTCTGAAGATACACGCACGAGCGGCAAGCTTCGGGCACGCTGCGCGCGTCTGCAAAAGGTGAAGTCTCGACAACTGCCGGGCCCAGCGTGCACAAAAGCGAGAGGGGCTCGCCAGCTCCCGGCCAGTACACGCATGGTTGCGTGGTGGCTCTGGGCGTAATCCGCACAGTGCTCACTCCGCATCCGCCGCTCCTGGGAGGTAGACCGGCCATGGCGCGAACCAGCGGCTCGCCGATGGCAATCACGTCGGTCTCAGCAAACAACGCTCGAAAACCATGCCAATACTCGTCATAACTCAACGCATAGACGTCAGAACGCACGGCTTGATAAACATTGACGCGCAACGGCGACTCGTAGCGCTTCACCGCGTGCGCCACCGCAGCCAGTCGCAAGTAGTTCGACTTCATCATTACCGCGATGAAGTTGACGGGGATTCCAAGCCGGACACAGCGCGCTGCTTGGGCGTGAATCAAGGCCCAATTGCCGCGGCCACGCTGGGCGTCCTGGTCGGCTTCGGTGGGGTAATCCAGGGAGAACTCGATATCGTGAAAGGCATGGAGCTCGTCGTCAGTGAGCACGGCCGAGCTGTGGCCGTTCGATGTGATGGTGAGCTTCACCGGTAGAGAGCGAAGGTAGGACAAAATCTCGCGGAATTGCGGGTGCATTCCGTTCTCGCCCGTTCCGAGATTCACGGAACGGACGGGGAGGCTTTCCATCACAGATCTAACTTGCTCGAGGCTAAGCCGATCGGTCCGCGCCGGGTCGCGGTAGCAGAATGAACAGGCCAAGTTGCACTCGTTGGTTAGTCCGAGTCCCAGAGCAAATGCTCCGGTCGCGGTGGGACGGACCATGGGAGGAGGGTCTAAAGCGGAATGAAGGCTTGGCTGCGTCACGACACCGCTACCTCATTCGAGGATGCGGGGGAACGGCGAGCGATCAGCTGGATGTAGCGCGCAATCGCGAAGAATTCTGGCCGCGCTCCCAACGCCGATTCCAACTCGAAGATTTGCGAGTACGTTTCATCCGTCGGATTCTGCTGGGCCAAGTAGTCGAAAAATATGCGCACGCCACGTTCAGCGACAATTTCCAATCCGGCGCGCGCAAGCAATTCGCGTAAATCCGCGGGAGCAAATAGGCGCATGCGGTTGCCATAGAGGGTATCCACCACCGTTTCCGCGGTGAGATTGGCATTGGCAAGTTTCCAGTCTCCTGATCGAACCGCGTCCTTCAGTACTTCACCTGCGCGATTGCGCACCAGCACGGAAAACACGCCATTCTTGCGCAGGACGTGCGCGATATCGCAAACAGTCATGGAGGGAACCTCAGAATACTCGAGCAGGTTGTGGCAAACGACGACGTCAAAAGACTCGGCAGCGAAGAGTTCACGCAATTGCCCGGTCTCGGCGTGGCAGAAGGAAATTCGTGGCGTAACACTGCAGGCGTCCGCGTCCCGGCGTGCGATCCCGAGCATTTCGTCGGAACGATCAACCAGGACGACCTCATGGCCCAGCAGCGCGAGCCGCACACTCGCAGAGCCCGTGCCGCCGCCCACATCGAGCGCCCGGCGTTTCGCTGCATCGCGCGGCAGGAAACGTCGCAAGTTCTCCCATGCCAGCTCGGAGCGCAGCCTGCCCACCGGTGTCTTCAAATAAGCCGCATATTTTTCCGCGTCCTGGAACCGCAAAGCATCCCGTAATCCGATCTCAGAATTCAAGGATCCGCCTCGCACGTTGCCTGCCGAGCGAGTCGAGTGTACGCTATCCTTCGGCCAGCGGGTAAGAGCAGAATTGCTGATTCCAAGGGTGAGATATGAAGCGACGCGATTTTCTGCGATCCACGGGAATTTTTTCCGCAAGCCTTGCGTTCGCGAAACCTGGGCGAATTTTTGCGAGCGATGCCACGGTTGAGCATTGGCGCAGGTTCGAAGTGACGACGCGCGTCGAAGTCCTTAAACCATCGGGGACGACACGCATCTGGCTTCCGGCGCCGCTCAGCAGCGAAACTCCCTTCCAGAAAACGCTCTCGGCAACGTACCAGCCGGATGGCGGCGCGGCAAAAATGATCGAAGTCAAGCCTGACGCGCTTGGAATCATCGCCGCGGAATTTCCATCTGGGGTGAGTCCCGTCCTCACCTTCACGAGTCGGATCGCGACCAAGAACTATGTAGTCGATCTCTCCACGCCCGGCAAAGCGCCAAAAGAGAACGCGGCGAATTTGGAGTATTTTTCGCGCTCAACCAAACTTCTGCCGACCGATGGCATCGTGAAAACCACGGCGACGGAGATCACCAGCGGTGCGAAGACGGATGCCGAGAAAGCGCGCGCCATCTACGAATGGATCGTTGACAACACCTTTCGCAATCCGAAAACGCGCGGCTGTGGTGTGGGCGATATTCGTTTCATGCTGGAGTCTCGCGATCTCGGTGGCAAGTGCGCGGATCTGAACGCGCTCTACGTGGGACTGGCGCGCGCGGCCGGTCTTCCGGCGCGCGATGTATACGGCATCCGCGTCGGCAAATCAGAAATGGGATACAAGAGCCTGGGCGCTTCGTCAGAAACCATCACAAAATCGCAGCACTGCCGCGCGGAAGTTTACCTGAGCGAATTTGGCTGGGTGCCCGTTGATCCAGCCGATGTGCGGAAATTTGTGCTGGAAGAACCGCCCGGCAGTCGTCCTCTGGACGACGACATGGTGAAGCGTGCCCGGGCGCGGCTATTCGGCTCCTGGGAGATGAACTGGATGGCGTATAACTTCGCGCATGACGTCGCTCTGCCCGGATCGAGCGGCGCACCGCTCGGATTCCTCATGTATCCCCAGGCCGAAACTGCCCAAGGCCGGCTCGACAGCCTCGACCCGGACAACTTCAAGTACGAGATCACCTCCAGGGAAATCACCTCCGCGAACGACTGACGGAAACGGACGTAGAAGCGGCGAGACGACGTCCGGCAAAGTTTCTGTCGCTGCCCAGGCGTCACCAAGCGAGACTACGATGACCCCGCATCACACCCCGGCACGACCCTCGGCCGGTGAACCCGTCAGTCGGCCAATCGGTAAGCCGGTTTCATTGGCACGCTGATCCGTCCATCGAAAACGCCCTCTGACCAGAGCGGCCACACTGCTTCCGAGTGCTCGAGCAATGCTCCGTTACTTAAGGGCCTTAAGAATTTCCAGATCGTCGGTCGCTTACTTTGCTTGGTAAACTTCCGGCGCACCGCCGCAATCTCTGCCGCAAACACGACTATAATCGTTCGGGTCACATTCTCGCTGGCGAGGATCGCGTTCGATTCATGACACCCAAGAAGCCCGTTCCCCTCGACAAGGCCTATCCTGAATTCGTATCGCAGCTCGTCGGTTTGCTCGAGCAAGCGCGGCGGAATTCGGCGCGTTCGGTCAACGCCCTGATGACCGCGACCTATTGGGAGATTGGGCGCCGGATTGTGGGACAGGAGCAGCGCGGACAAAGGCGGGCGCAGTACGGGAAGGCCTTGCTTCACCGCTTGGCGGCGGATCTCAGCTCGCGCTTTGGAAAAGGCTTTTCCGAGCGAAACTTGCTCGCCATGCGAGAGTTCTTTCTGGCCTGGTCAATTCCGCAGACAGTGTCTGCGGAATTGATCGAACCCGGTGGCGCCGGGGATTCACAGGAGAATCCGCAGACGGCGTCTGCGAAATCCGCAGGCCTGGCTCGGCCTTCCCCGTTTCCCCTGCCTTGGTCTCATTACGTCCGCCTCCTGTCCGTCAGCAACCGGCAAGCCCGCGATTTCTACGAAGCAGAAGCTCTGCGGGGCGGATGGTCCGTCCGTCAACTCGACCGCCAGATTGCCACGCAATTCTTCGAGCGCACCCAGTTGTCGCGGAACAAGGCGGCGCTTCTCCGCCGGGGTCAGCCCGCTGACCCAGTCGAGCCGCTGACCCCCGAAGAGGAAATCAAGGACCCCTTCGTTCTGGAATTCCTGGGCCTCAAGGACGAATACTCGGAAAACGCCTTGGAGGAAGCCTTGATCCACCGGCTGGAGGAATTTCTCCTCGAGCTGGGCAGCGATTTCGCCTTTCTCGCACGGCAAAGGCGGCTGCGTGTCGGTGACGAGTGGTATCGCATTGATCTGCTCTTTTTTCATCGCCGGCTGCGCTGCCTGGTGATCATTGATTTAAAGATCGGAAAATTCACTCACGCCGATGCCGGGCAGATGAATCTCTATCTGAACTACGCTCGGGAGCACTGGACCCTGCCTGACGAGAACCCGCCGCTCGGACTAATTCTCTGCAGCGAGAAAAATGAAGCCGTGGCCCACTACGCTCTCGGAAACATGCAAAATAAAGTTCTCTCCAGCCAATACAAGCTTGCTTTGCCCGGCGAGAAAGAACTCGCCGAAGAAATTGCCAAGACTCGGAAAACATTGCTCGAGCAGACACGGAGAGCCACGTAATCACATCCCTCCGGGCCGCCGGCAGCAGCGGGATCAAGTCCGCCGACCTTCCGCGAATGGGAAATCTGCGCAGCGCTTTGCTCTGCGCCGCTCCTGTGCCGCTCCTGTGCCGCTCCCGTGCCGCTGCTGTTGTCTTACGGTGGCCATTCGATGAACCTTCGCGTACGTGACTCTAGCAGAATTATTTCCTGAAGCGCGACAACGGAGGGAAGATGCCAACCAGTCCGCTGGACCGGATCGAACACATTGTTGTCCTGAAGCCGGAAAATCGCTCTTTCGGCGAACCATTCGCCCACTCGACCCCACACGGGGAACAAGCGTCGCAAAACGCGGTCTCCGCCGGGGCGGAGAAATCGGTGTCATTTCTCGCGGGTTGGTGGTCTTGGTTCCGACCGTTTGCCCACAATGCACATCGCGACTCCGGTTACCCGCCCCACGATTTCCGCCTGCGCCGGGTAGTCGAACACCCGCACTTCGCGATGCGAATGCGGATGGGGAATCACGACCAACCTGCCGCGATCGATTTCGCACCAGCCGCACAAGTAGCCGTCCCGTAGTTCCGCAAAGTAAATCGGCCGCTCGAATTCGGTTTTCCACGGCACCGGGCTGATCTTGCGCTCGCTGGCATCAATCTGGACCAGCGACCCGGGCCGGATGAGCGGATAGAGCGTGAAATCCTCCAGGCCAATATATCCGTACATGGAACCGCGCAGGTCGAGGTGCTGCAGCAAACCGAGCGGCACAGCATCCCATTTCTCGACGACTCGCGCCAAAAGATTCGTTTTCTCAAACTGAAAATCAGGCTTGAATTCGACGGGCAACGACACGGCCTCTCCTTCCGGTTCTCCGATGTCTCCGAGGAGATGCGTCTTCGGCAGGTGGATGGACGCACTATCGCGCCGCAGGTCCGAGATCTGCAATCCGAAATACGACGCGACCTCGGTAAACTTCAGCTTATAAATGGCACTGAGCGTGTAGCCTTCAAAAAAATAGAGGCGTAGGGTTTCGCGCTGATCAACCGACAAGGCATCCACTAATTTGTCTAGACCATTACGACCGAAAACGGCTTCGACGGAATAATCGCTTTCGTCGGTCGGTCTTGCGACCGCTTGAACGCCATCCGCTTGAAGGAATGGTTGCGCGTAGAATTCTCGGGACTTGAGATACCGCCGCCGGTCGAGCGCTCGGTGATATGCCATTTGGACAATCCAGGACCGGGCCGTGCTCTTAGCGCTGTCGAAGATCCCACATTTCTGTTGGATATAGAGAAACAAGTCTTGGACCAGGTCTTCTGCTTCGGCTGCATCTCTCAAAATGCGGACGGCCACGCTCCGCGTCAGACGCGCATAACGTTCGAAGAGAGCGGCCAGAGCTTTCCCGTCTCCGACGCAAATCTGATTCAACAACGATTCATCGGAGACGTCTGGCGACACTAAGCGCGTCTCGTCGACGGCAGCCGCCTCTTCTTGCGCAAGCGGCAGCGCGGGAAAGCGGACTACTGGGGAAGAGCTCGACACCAGTCTATACACTCCCCTTGAGAAGTGGTGGCGAACCCGATATGTAGGTACCCACCAATTTTTCGGGTCGGTCCTTCCATACTTCCTGGCCCCTCATCTGCAGACACTTGCTGATAGTCACAGAGATTCTGAGCTGTCTCTGGGAGGTCAGCGGGTGCATACGAGAGTGAAGACGAGGCGCTTGCGCTAGCACTAGCAGACAGGGATTGGCGTTCCAATCCGCCTTCTTTGTCCAATTGGAAATGAGGAATGCATTCCGTTGGAATATATTCATCGTCCTGAGACGCTCTAATTCCTCATGAAGGCCCATGCAAAACATGTTCAGCCTCTCGCAGGGCCCGAAAAGGCCTTCGGGATGGCATTTCGGACGTTTAGAAAAAAACAGCGAATTTCCCAACAAGCGGTGAGTGAAACGGCGGATTGCGACCGGACGACTGTCAGCTTAATTGAACGCGGTTTGGTCAGTCCGAAGCTGGGGACGATAGACAAAATGTGCAAGGCGATCGAAGTGTTCCCGTCAGAAGTCATACGAACGATGGAAAAATCGCGCTTCTACCAATAGATACCCCTTTAAAGCCTACTTGTCAAATAAATAGTGCTCCCCAAGAGCGTTTTCTAAATGTCCTGATTTGGCTACTGTCGAAAGGCCGAGGCCATGACACCCGCAGAACATTTTGGCAGCTTGCTTCGCTCTGCTCGTGCGGCGAAGAAGCTGAAAATCTGGCAGGTTTCAGAGAAAGCTGGCGTGGAAGTGAAGCACTTAGGGCGGATCGAAAGGGGAGAGAAAAAGCCCTCCTTCGATTTGATTATCGCACTCGCGGGATCGCTTGACGTTTCTCCAGCTAGGTTCTTTGACTTTGAGGCCGGTTACGATCGGAAGACCGTTCTCAAACAGATCCAGAAATCGCTCCTAGGGCGGGACGCCAAACAACTGAGGCGCGCACAGCTCGCTCTGAAACTCTTGTTCGATGCTTAGAGTTTCCGACAAAGATATTTGTCAGCTCCGGCTGCACCAGCGCAAAACGTACTTGAAACCGCTGCCGTTGACGACCAGATTCCTCGTCGGAGGCTCCGGAAAAACGAATAATTTTCAAACTCCGATAGCCGCACTGCTTCCACGAGAATTCTCGTCGTTTCCTTGTTCAGTGCCGATGTCTCCGACGACTTTTGCGCTTCGGGACATTCGTGCCCAGCCAACACCCCGACGCCCCCCTTCCTCTCCATGCGCGACGATCTTGCAATCCAGCGATGGTAGCCATTGCTTTCTTACGGGATGCGGCCTGCGAATTTCTTCATTGCTGCAAGAATTTCGTCTCGATTGCGGATCGCGACCTTGGCAGGCGGATCGGCATCCAGAAAGACCACGATGTTTGAACCACTGCCCGCGACCGAGGGAAAGATGGCGGCATCCATTCCTTTTTCCACCAGATAGGTACCAACTTCCTGCGAAGGTCCAACATCGGCGGGATCGCCCGTAGCCGCGAGGATATCTTCCAGCACAGTGTTATTTCCGGCGTTCCGAAAGTCCAGGCACCTCTTCGCTTGGATGGCGACCACGTAGGTAAGGCGCGGATAATCCTTCAGTGAAATAATCGCTCGTCCGCCGAGCCGGGTTTTCCGAGCGGTAACCTCTCGGGTGGCCGTTTCCTCGTCAAGCGACCCATACACCGCCCGAGTTCCCTTCGCCGCAAAACGGCCGCCCTTCAACCGAGTTCCTTCACCACTTATAACATCGTCCGGATAAGCCCATGCGAGTTCGACGGACCGAAAACAGGAATCGTCGAACGGCTCGGCCGAGGCGCACAAGAGGTCAAGCGCTGCGCGCCAGCCGTCCGGCAATTTCACAGCGGCTCGCCGGTCTGCAGCCGTCCAAACTCGAGAATCAGATCCCGCGTTTTACCTTCACGAATCAGCTCACGTGGCGTGCGCTTCTGGAAGGCGTCGCTCGGACTGTCCATCCAAGCGGCGACCTCACTGCGACGGATATATTTCGCGAGCAGATCGTCTAGCTCTTTGAGGTCCCGGTACCGCCGTTCTGGAACGCGTCCGCGGCTCTCCCAGTTCTGAATTGTTCGAGGCGTCACGTCGAGAGCAGCGGCCACGTCAACTTGCGTCAGACCCAGCTCCTTTCGCAATGTGGCGAAAGTCTCGCGCGGGCTGCGGTTTTCCGCCGGCACGAAACCAATACGCACCTGAAAAAACTGTTCCACTTCGTCGTCGGCAAAACACATGTACGTTCGGTGCGGTCTTAGCTCTCCAACGATTTTTCCAAGCTCGGCCGCCTGATGGTCGCTGTCGGGGTGAGAATAGACAACAACATCAAGCCCACGGTCATTCGATACGTGCCGAAGACAACTCCGGAGTGTCGCCCGAGGTTCGGCTCCCATCAGGTACACGAACATGACTTTTGTTTTTTCTGCCTTCCCACGCCACCGCTTGAGTCTGTTCACAGAACAGATTTGGGGACGAGCACCCCACTGCGAGACAAAGCGCGTCGCTTCCTCGCGGGTTTCGGGTTCGGCGCACACCAGGACGTCGGACATAGAAGTTGATCCTCGAAAAAAAGTGTAGCTGAACTATTTCGCGTTGTCAACACGAACATATTCGCTATCGCCGTAAGTGGCTTATTGTAGGTATCTTATTGACCATGCGGGCTTGCAAGCGGCTCGATTTCGCAGCTACAAAATAGCCTCGTAAGGGCTCCCTGTCAATCGATAACTTGAGAGCGACGGGGGTAAAAGTCAAGCTATAGATTGATGCTTCTTCTATGTCAGCCAAGCTATAGGTTGACGCTGTATTAGTAAATGACAAGCTGTAGCTTGCAGTGCCGCCTCGGCGGAACGGGCGGTAGGACGAGAGGCCAACCAGAGACGCACGGCCTTCTCATTCTGACTTCTCCGATCTGCGCTAGTACGCCTCTCGTCACCACGGGGCTGTGGCACTCGCGCGTGCGGCCCGCTCCGGCCGAAACGGTTCTCGGCGCTGCTTCCGTTCTCTGTTTCGGGTCATTGCCCCCTCCGCTCGCAGTGAAGGGGGCAGAAAGTCCCCGAAACAGGAGAACGCAGATGAACATCGAGCAAGCCAGAGAAGTCACAAGCAAAGCTCTTCAGCAACTGTCGGAAAGTCTTGCGCAAGGCGAAAGCGAAGTGCTGCGCAAGTACCTCGTCGCGATGGGGAAGTGTCATCGCTATAGCGCGAGCAATATTCTGCTCATCATGACGCAGCGTGCGGACGCGACGCATGTTGCCGGTTATCGGGCCCGGCGCAAGCTCCATCGCCAGGTCACGCGAGGCGCGAAGGGCATCGTGATCTTTGCGCCGCTCCTGCGGAGGACTGTGGATTCGAATAATTGTAGAATTGAAACCGAGCGGCAGCGATCGGTCGGCTATCACGCCGCGGTGGTCTTCGATGTTGCCGGCACCGAGGGAGACGCTTTTCCGTCGCTGTCTAGGTTCGCAGGCACTCCGGGAGAATATCTCGCACGCTTGAAGTCACTGGTTTCGCAATCGGGATGTGTAGTTGAATATTCGGCGAGCATTCTACCCGCGCATGGGCAATGCTCGGCTGGCAGGATCATCGTGCTGTCGGGCATGGCACCCGCCGAGGGATTCCGTGTGCTGACGCATGAACTCGCGCACTCACGGCTGCATTTTTCCGCGCGTCGAGCCGAGACAACGAAGTGCATCCGGGAAACGGAGGCCGAGGCTGTCGCCTTTGTGGTCGGCGAGGCCATCGGCGTTCGAACGAATTCCGCATCTACGGACTACGTGAAGCTGTACAACGGCGATAAGGACGCCCTCGCTCAGTCGCCCGAGCAAATCCAGCAGGTGAGCGCCGGGATCCTCTCTGGAATTACACCTCCCTAGGGAGGCGACTTTCCTGCCATCCGACTGGATCGATCCACTCTGAAGTGAAGGCCCGAAAGCAGTGCCTGATCTAGTTTACGATCCCCGGGACTCCCAATCATCGAGAATCCTCTGAGTACTTGGTACAACCGCCGAGGTTGTTGCGTAGACTAAGACCGGAGGTCGGGTTTCGAGGTGGGCACTCGGTACCGGTTTCAAATGCAGGTCAAATCATTCACCTACGAGCGAAGCTGGTATGGAACTTACCATCGGCGAAGGCTCTTCAGCTTGGAAACGATGGACACCCACATTGGGGAGATGCTGAGCCGCGGCTGGCGAGTTTTGACGCAAGTTGCTCATACGGGGCAAGGGCGCGGCCTTCGTCCTTTTGCCAAGCGCGATACCATCACGATCGCCTTCGGCAAGCCTTGACTTTTTGTGATGAAGAAAGGGCAGAGACCAAGTAATTCGGACGTGCAAACGGCGACCGAGCGTTCACGCCAAACAAATCCTTCGCAGAAACTCAATCGCCTCAGAAGTCCTTATCGTCCAGCCTTGTCAGCCTGCGCGCCGTTGCGAAACCCTTGTATTGACTCTCGGTGAAGACCCGGCGTAGCATCCTTCCTGAACGATGACGGTATTAAGCCGTAACTGGCTGGTGCCGTCCCTCGAGCTGCGGCCCCGACGAGTTCCAAAAGCGGCACCGCCATGATTCTATTTTCCTCAGTTCGCGACCGTTGGGCGCGGGCCGGTTGGATTGTGATCACGCTCGCCATCTTGGCTTTTTGTGCTGCCGGGTTTCTGCCGCGAGCCGATAACGGCCGCTCGCCTTCCGTATTGCTCGCGCTGGTTCTCGGCGCGCTCTCGGCGGCAATTGCTCTGCACGTTCGCTTCTTGCTTCTGGCCCGCCGGGCGCACGGCGAAACTGCACGTGTGCTGGACGCGACCGAACGGGAGTTCCAGTCCATCTTCGATAACACCCTCGACGCCATCGTGATCCTCGACGACCGGGGGATTTGCCGCGAAGCCAACCCGGCAGCGCTCGATCTTTTCGGAATCGAGCGCGAGAAGTTTGTGGGTCACCGGATGGGGAGATTTTGCTTGGTTGCCAGCGGCTTCCCGAACCCCGCAGCCCAATTTTTCGGTCGAAATTCCGGTCACGGCGAAATCGAGCTCCTCCGGCCCAACGGCGAAATCCTTGTGGCTGAGTACACAGTGAAGGCGAACTACTTGCCGGCCCGTCACGTCGCCGTGTTGCGCGACATTTCCCGGAGGCGTGAGGTCGAAAGGGCGCTGCGCGAAAGTGATGAACGCTACCGGCAAATCGCTGCGAACATCCAGGAGATATTTTGGATGATCGACGCAGACTCGAAGCACGTCATTTCCGTCAACGAGGCGTTCGAGACGATAACCGGGCGTTCCCTGGATACGTTGCGCGATAACCCCACCTCCTATCAGGAGCTGTTTCATCCCGAAGACCGCATTCGCGTCCTGACGCGCCTGGAAGAAGCGGGCGAGAGCGGCCAGATCAACGAAGAATTTCGGATCATCCGGCCCGATCGGGCGGTACGCTGGGTGTCGGTGCACGGCTTTCCGGTAAGGGATGCAGCCGGAGTCGTGCGGCGCCTGGTGGGGACCGCGCAGGATATTACGGCACGGAAATCCGCCGAAGAACAGATGGCCAGAAATCTTGACCTGGCAGAATCGGCGCGCGCTGAGGCTGACGCTTTTCGCAAGACTACCCTCGCTCTGACGCAGAACCTCAGCATGGACAATGTCCTGGACACATTGCTGCAGTCTCTCCTGAAGCTGATCCCGTGCCAATCGGCGCGTGTCCTGCTTCTCGAGACCCCTACCCGGCTTTTTCTCGCACGGGAAGTGCAACAATACGAATCAACTCGACGTACACCAAAATGTCCGAGCACATGGGATGCTGCTGAGTCCCGTTTCCTCATGCAGGCTCTAAATTCGAAGTCGAGTCTGCTCCTGGCTGACACCAGTCAAGAAAGCGATTGGGCGAGATTCAAGGGGAATTCCCACTTTGGCTCCTGGTTGTGCGTACCGCTCGTCGCTTCACAGAATATGCTGGGACTGCTGTCGTTCGGTGACACGGGCACGCGCGCGTTCTCGCAGGAGCATTTGCGACTCGCGAAATCGCTTGCCATACCCGCCGCCGTCGCAATTCAGAATGCGCGACTTTATGAACGCGCGGAAATCTACGGTGCAGAGCTCGAGCAACGTCTTGTCGATTTACAACAGACGCAGCAAGCTTTGCGTCAAGCCGAGACGGGCCGCGCACTCTCGGAAGACAAATTCACAAAGGTATTCAGATCGAGTCCTGTAGCATTTTCCATCACTACGGTCGAAGCGGGGCAGTTCATCGATCTGAACGAAGCGTTCGAGCGTAGGTACGGATACTCGCGCGCGGAACTCCTGGGCCGCACCGTGTTTGATATCAGGATTTGGGACGATCCCGGTGAACGGGCGCGGATGCTGAAGGAGATTCGCCAGGGGAGCCGTGTGAGGAACCGGATAACTCGCTTCCGAAGAAACTCGGGCGAAACCGTCGATACGTTTTATTCGGCTGATCTCATCGAACTCGATGGCCAGGAATGCTTATTGGCTGTCTCCGAAGACCTGCCTGAACGCACTGAGTTGCAGCTACTCCTCGCCCGCGATGCAGATCTCACTATCGATTCGTCGTAGAGCAATACCGTTGCTCAGCTCGGACGGAAGCCGACCGAAAGATTGCGAGCGAGCCGTGGTCTTCGAAGCAGAGGTCCACAAGGAACAAGGAGGACCACTGTTCGGAGTGAACGGAGAAGTGCGCTCAAAAAACGTTTGACACAGCCGACGTTGTTAGAGACGTGCGGTTACGCGACAGCCTGAAGAGTATCGCGGAAGTCTCTCGGGCCGAAAGTCCGAACGCGTTGATGCTGGTATTTTCGTGGCAACGCGATAACCTACAGCATAGGGGCGTATCGCTATGACCATCGAAGTTCATCTCAATCCAGAGTTGGAGGCTCGTCTCATTTCCGAGGCCCGTTCTCAGGGTGTGCCTTTGGAAAAACTAGCGGAACGACTTTTGAAAGAAGCCTTGACCACAGGTCCGCCTCCCCAGGGTGTGCTGACGCGGGCCGAGTTTCGTCATATGCTCGAACGCATAGCCGAAGGATCGGAGAAGCTACCAGATTTGCCGACGGAAGGCTTTTCGCGCGAAAGCTTCTATGAGGATCGGCTAGATGGCAGAGACCCCGTACCTGGTCGATAGCAACATCCTTCTTCGTTGGGTCAAGCCAGACCACAGCGACTATCCAATCATACTCTCTGCCATCGATTCCATTCTTCAAAGCGGCGGCGTGCTTTGCTACGCGTCGCAAAATCTTGGCGAATTCTGGAATGCTTGCACTCGTCCGCCTGACCGCAACGGTTATGGCCTCTCTCCATAGGAAACGGATCGTCGCGCAAAGTTGTTTGAAGAAAAGCTGCGATTGTTACCCGACAGCTTGGCGGTGCACGAAGAGTGGCGAAGACTTCTTGTCGCGCACGCCGTGTCCGGTGTCCAGGTCCACGACGCGCGTCTGGCCGCCGCCATGCGGATTCACAACGTGAGGCGAATACTGACCTTCAATGACCGGGACTTTGCTCGCTATACGGACGTCCAAGCCGTTCATCCTCGCACTCTCTCAACAGAGTAGACCCTGGCGCGGTCGGCGCGCTTTCATGCGCAGCTCATTTATGAGTACGCCGCTGGATGGGGTATTTTGTCTGTCGTTCACAATAAAATAATTATAGGACTGCAGCGTATCGCGACTCCGCGGGCTACGATATAGAGGCCCCGTCCCCAATCGCTGAAAGGTATTGCGTCATTTACCAATTCTTCCGATGACCGCGCCACATTTGCCGCCCGAGTCGCCAGCGCCGTTGCGCTACTCGCAGCTCGATCGACAGGATTCACTCGCAGTTTGTCCAAAGGATTTGCCGCAGCACTCGCGGATCTAGTCCGCTCCATGAATTGCTATTATTCGAATTTGATCGAAGGGCATAATACGCATCCGGTCGATATTGAAAAGGCTTTGCAGAATGATTACAGCCGGGATGCCTATAAGAGGAATTTACAGCACGAAGCGAAAGCGCACATCGAAGTGCAACGCTGGATTGACGCGGGCGGACTGAAGCATCAGCCAACGACCCGCGCCAGCATTTGCGAAATTCACAGGCGTTTCTGCGAAGCCTTGCCGGACGAATTATTGACCGTCGAAAACCCGGATACGCACGAACGCATGCGCGTCGTGCCGGGAGGATTACGGACCGCAGACGTCGCGGTAGGACAGCACATACCGGTCGGCCCGGGTGCCGTACCTCGTTTTCTCGACCGTTTCGAACAGGTTTATACCCCTCTCGGTAGAACCGAATCGATTCTGGCCGCCGCCCATCACCGCTTCGCGTGGCTACACCCGTTTCTAGACGGCAACGGCCGCGTGGTGCGACTGATGTCTCACGCCACGTTATTAGATTCGCTCGATACCGGATCTCTTTGGTCGGTTTCGCGCGGCTTGGCCCGCAACGTGAGTGACTACAAGCGCCACCTGGTGGCTTGCGATCAAGCGCGTCGCAATGACTTCGACGGCCGCGGAAAGCTCAGCGAGGAAGCGCTGGTGGAGTTCACCCGGTTTTTTCTGAACACTTGCATTGATCAGGTCAAATTCATGGATTCGCTGATAGCTCCAGACCGCCTGCGCGCCCGCGTACTGCTTTGGGCTGAAGAGGAAACCAGACTCAAGCTACTTCATCCCAAGGCGAAAAATCTTCTGGAAGCATTGCTGTATCGTGGAGAAGTGCCTCGCGGCGAAGCGCCTCATGTGATTGGTACAAGCGCCAGCGGCAGCCGGCGAATTGTAAACGATCTGACCAAGTACGGCGCCATACGTTCGGCGAGTCCCTACGGACCGCTGCGCCTCGCACTGCCGGCTACCCTGGCGCCTCGCTGGTTGCCTGGCCTGTTTCCGGACAAGAAGGACGAAGCATAACCAAAAGCTCCGGCGAAAAGCGGACGCCGTGCGCCGACTGGGCCGCGGCGAACCGGAACCGGAGGCCATCACTTCCCGTTCCAGTGCTTCGGAGCAAGCTCCGGGAACGTCGGGTGAGGCTCCCTACTGAGGCATCGGCACACAGGCCCCGGCGAGAGCCGCGGCTTTTTTTTGGCTGGCCGCACCTCCGACCGATCCCGCAGAAATTCGCCGCTGCGGCGGGTGGCGTAGCAGGATATCTTCCTGCACGTGCGGCCTGCGTTTCCGGCCACGCGTGCCTCGGGGTCCGCGCCTTGCGAGCCAGCGAGCTCGGCCTCGAAAACGACCGGCGCCGTCCCCCTCCCGCCGTATTCACCGAACCATGTCCGAGCATACGGAACAGGCCCGATATCTTTACAGACGGCCCTCGGCGCCGGAGCAGCGTCATGATGGCCGGAAGCGACTGCGGTTGCCTGATCTGCCGCCTGGAGGCGAGTCTTCTCGATGAACTCCATCACGAAAAAGGTTCGCAGGAATACCAACTGTGGGCGGCATCCAGCCGGATCCTGGCCGCATTTCCGGCCGCTGCGGAACTCGTCGCGCACCTTCACCGCCAGTACCGCGATGAAGGAAATTCGTCGGCCGATGAAATCCTTGCGGAGATTTTAGCAACTGGCAGCAATGGACCGTTCGATTCCATGCGCCAGCGAGTTCTGCTCCTGGTTCTTGTTCCCACCCTTCACCGCACCACCAGCCAGATCAGCGCGGCTTTTCCTGCGCTCGCGCGCGAGGACACGGCCCAGCACCTTTTCGCGGCTCTTCTGGAATTCCTCGATTCCCAGGAACTGCGCGCGCGCCACTCACATCTGGCTTTCACGATTGCACGAAAGATGCGCCGCAGCGCGTTCCGCTGGGCCATCCGCGAATCTCGGATCAAGCTCTCAAACGACTCGGATCGCTTTCACGCCTCGCCGGACGAGACAGAAACGGGCGGCGACGCGTCCCATGCAGCGGTTCTCCTCGCCGACTTTCTCGATAAATGCCAGCGCAGAGGATGGCTCACCGAGGAAGAACGGCAACTTCTAATTCGATTTAAACTCGAGGGTCTGACCGGCGAGGAGCTCTCGCGCGCGACTGGGCGCTCGGCACTCGCCATCCGCCACCGCGTGCAGCGTTTGCTAGAAAGGCTGCGTCGCATTGCCCAAACGCCAGGCGCGGGGATCCCGGAGCAGCTGGACCTGTTTCGACGGTGAGCAGAATTGTTTTCTGTTCGGCCTTCGTCCGGCGAGTTGAGTACTAAAGAATAAATATTTCACTGGTACCCGGTCCGTTCTTAATTTCTGTGGCTGATTAGTATAGTGAGGGGAGTTCCCGCCGGTTACTCCCGCGAACCGAAGGCCCAGCCGATTGCGTTCGATGCTGACTTCGGTCGCGCGTGCGGCCTCGAGGCGAGGCACGGACGCGATTGTGGGGAAGACGCTGTCACGGAGCAAACGCTCCAAGTATGCCCGGAAGAAGACGTCCGGCAAACCGGCGCGAACAGACGTCCCTCGCAATCGTTCTCCTCGGTCTTCGCCTGAGCCAAGCCCCACGAGGACTCCCCTCCTTTTTGACACTCGAACGAGAAAGGGAGAGCCTCATGAAACGAATTCTTCGGAACTGCCTCGCGACCTTTTCATGGCGCACGCCTCTGATCGCAGTCTGTTTCGTACTCTTGCTCGCAATCCCCGCCTTGGCCCTGCAAGGTAATTCTCCGTGGGAGAACGCCGTCAACGTCCTCATGACAGCCTTTACCAGCACCATCGCGCGCGGACTCTCGCTCGTTGCGATCGTCGTTTCCGGACTTACTTTCGCTTTTGAGCCATCAAGACCAACATTGCAGATTCTCTCAACGTTGTCGTGCACATCGAGAGAAGGCCGGGCCGCCGCTTCGTTTCTGAAATCCTGGAAATCAACGGATTTGACCCCGACGCGGACCAGTTCGACTACGCAGCCGTCTTTCTTTCGCGGAGGGACCCAGCATGAGTAGCGCGAGCGATTTCAAACCCAGAACTCTTACGGCTTCGGAGTACATCTTCGATCTCTTTGACGCGAGGGAAAACGTAGCAGTCGTAGTGCGCAATCGCTCGACAGGGAGGACGATGCAGAGGATCGCTCGAGCTGAAACCGTCGCGGGCGCCGAGTTCCAGACTTGGCTGGCGCATCAAAATGCGGCTGGCTCCGATGTGTTTCTGGGGATGAATCCTATTAAAGACGATGCCGCAAACCGTAAGAAAACCAATATAAAGAGCATTCGCACCTTATACCTCGACCTCGACAGAAACGGTGACCAATCGCTTCAGGCGATCCGCGATGCAACGGACATTCCTCCACCTAATTTTGTTCTCGATACCTCGCCCGGCAAGTATCAGGTCGTGTGGAAAATAAACGGGGTCAGCCAGGACCAGGCCGAGTCGCTGCTCCGCAACTTGGCGAGTGAATTTGGCGGCGACCCAGCGGCAACCGATTCAACGCGAGTGCTGCGGCTGCCGGGCTTCGCTAATCGCAAACTATCGGAAGAATTCGTCGTCCGGGCACATCACGAAACCGATGCTGTCTACGCCCCGGGCGACTTCGCAATCGAGGACGAATCTCTGGAAACACAGCGTGATGCTAGCGATGCGCGCGAGCGTCGCACGCTCGCACCCGGCCATAAGAGCCAATCCGAACACGATTGGGCCTATGCCAAGCGTGCTCTCGGTCGCGGAGACAATCCGGAGGAGATCATTCGAAAGATCGCTGACTTTCGTTCGGAAGACAAAGCCGACCCTGATTACTACGCTCGCCGGACCGTGCTGCAAGCCCAAGCACGAATGGCGCAGGTCCGCCAAGAGTCCGTCCCGTCGGTCGCTCCCGAACCACCCGTCGCCGACAAGGGACCTGATCACTGACGGCTTGCAATGCTTACAGCCCGTTCCAACAATACGAACGAAATGATCGCTGAGGCGAACAGTTTCGCGGCAGCAGACGCCGCAGTATCGTTCGCATCAGCGACACCGGATCGACGGCCAAGGAGAAAATCAATGGCTCGTCGTTCTGGTCAGGTTGGATACGAAGAAGTGAAGCGTCGTTGGTATCACGTGAGGTTTCAGATGGATGTGCCGGGACCAGAGAAAAGGGCCGATGGAAGCAAACCGATTTGCCCTTTCTCCGGACCAGGCTCTCTGACGAAACCGGAGCGTCTCACGCGAAGGAAACAAATCATTGCCGCAAGCGGTGCAGACACCGAGGAACACTTCAATCGAGTCGAGGCGTTTAACCACGGTGTGACCTTCCGCAAGCAAGCGGAGTGGTGGCTGAATCATGCGCAGGCTCGAAGGCGGAAGCCGATCAAACGGGCTACCGCGCTTGGATTCACGAGCTACCTGAACAAGTGGCTCCATCCGAATCTCGGCGATTTGCCACTTTCGTCCGCCAACAACCTCGTCGTGAAGGGTTTGGTGACCACCATGACGAAAGCCGGCGTCTCGCCGAAGATGGTCAGGAGCGTGATTCAGGTCGTCCAGATGGTCGTGGCATCCGCCGTCAATCAGAATGGAGAAAAGATCCATCCGCGGACGTCGGACCATGAATTCATCGACCTGCCCGAGGTAGGGGATCAATGGCAGCCTGTCCATTCCAGCGAAACAATGAGGGCCATCGCAGCCGGCTCGGCGGGACGGGAACCAACGCTCTAGGTTCTGCTGGGCGCCACCGGATTGCGCTGCGCAGAAGCGTTTGGACTTGAAATCGACAAACACATCTCGGACGATTTCTCCACCTTGCACATCCGCGAGAAAGTATGGAGCGGACACGTTCAACTATTTCTGAAAACCGGCAACGGGCTTCGGGACTTTGATCTTGATCCCTCCATCGCTGCGATGCTCAACAGGTTCATCGGGAAGCGGACTTCGGGCTTCCTGTTTCACGCGAAGAACGGATTCCCGCTACTGCAGTCGAACGTCTTGAGGCTTTCGTTGCACCCGCTTCTCGAACCAGTGGGTCGACCGAAATCCGGTGCTCACGCATTCCGGGAATTCCGCGCGACGTCGCTGAGGAAGCAGCGTGCCCCAGAAGACTTGATTCGATTCTGGCTCGGCCATGCAAACAAAACCGTCACGGACCTATACAGCAAGTTGAAAGAGGATGTGACGTTTCGCAAGAAAGTCGCCGAACAGGTAGGGATCGGGTTCGAGCTTCCAGCCGAGAAGCCGGAGTCGCACCCGATTGTACCCACAGGGAGGTTTTGTCACACGTTGCGTAAGTGATTTTGATTCAGGAAGAAGAATGGCTCTGCTTCGTTGACACGTACCGAACTTTCTGCCTGGCTCCGGCGTCTGAAGCACAAGAAACCCTACTAGGCATTCAGCAGTTTGCCTGCCTATCAGTCTCGCGCCACAGCGACGCAACTTTGTTTGCACCGTCAGGATCGTATGGTCGGATTGGACCTAGGCTTACCTGCTTCTCGTTTACAAGGATATGGGAGTCGTTTTTTCCCCGCCGACTTGGTTGTACCTAAATCTGCATCCAAGCCGTGAAAAAGTTTTGGAGTACGCGCGAAATGACCGCCGGTCCGGACAGGCTGTTCACTCGACTCGACCATCGGCGCATGCGGGCGACTCAAGGAAGCTTGAAACCCGGAAGCCGCAGCGCCTTCCGGTCGAAGGTCAAGGTGCGGGAACAGCCCGCGCTCGTGCCCAGCGCCGCAATCGTGGCATCGGCGAACGAGCCCTGTCCTCCCTTAAGGGCAATCATGGCGTTGAATACTGCCTGCTCATTTTCCAGGACCAGTACATCGATCTGAAGCATGCGCTCGACAGCCGCAGCGATTTCGTTGGTGGTGAGCCGGTAGGCGCGGTCGAGCACCCAGACCGTCTCGACCATCGTCACGATGCTGACAAAGCCGGGGTTTTCCTCAGTTAGGCGGCGTTCGATTATTTCCGTTGCCCTGGGAGATTGAATCGGGTCGTCTTGTGTAAGGTAGCGGACGAGAATCTTTGTGTCGAGCCCGATCATCGACGTGGCGCGCGCGGCGCGGCGCCGCCAGCAGCTTCAGCAGCCGCCTCGGTCATCTCTCGGATAGCCACCGGCCCCGGGCGCCTTGACTTGATGATTCCTCGTAAAGCCGCCGCACGGAGTTTCGGCAACAGGACCACACTGCCATCAGGATGCACGAAGAACTTGACTCGATCTCCCGGTTTCAACCGCAGATGTTCGCGAATCGCCTTCGGGATCGTCGCCTGGCCCTTGACGGTTATTGCGGATTCCATGGCTCCTCCATTACAATTATACAAAAGTAATACCACAACGCGTATGTTTCGTCAAGGAATTGCTACAACGTTCTGGCTATCTTTTGGCTATGGGAGGAAAAAAGAACTCATGGATCTTCGTAGCACCCCAAGTGGGAGAAGTATGGCTCCCCTTCGTTGAAACGTATCGAATTTTCTGCCTCGCTCCGGGGCCTTATGCGGAGGAAATCCTACTGGGCATTCAGAAGTTTACTCCCCGATCTGCCTTGCGCTACAGCGACGGAACTCTGTTTGTCCCGTGAGGATTGAACAGCCGGATCAGACCTCGGCTCACCTGTTTGCAGCGATGGGCGACACGGGAACCAAAGGATTTAGCGAGCGATTACCATAATCGATTTGCGAACCTTTCAGTTCCCGAGTCTGCGTTGGAAGGAAGGAGCTCAGCGAACGCTCGCAGTCGTGCCGTCGAGGGAGACTAGATCTGAGCTCAATTTAAGGCCTTGCTCCGGGTCCTTGCAAATCCGGGCCCGGCAGCACTCGAAACGGTTTGTTCTTGCCCCAGCGGTAGATCGCGAAATCCTGGTCCAGCGTCAGAATGTTCGCGGTCCAAAACTCGTCCGCCAGACGAATCAGGCAGGCATCCGCAAGATCAATCTTCCGATCCTTATATTTTTGCAATACTCGTCTGACACCGGCAGTATCTCGAGAAAGCTGAAAAGGAACCTGGAAAATCCCGGCGGCAACGTTCGCGATCACCGCCCCCGACGCGCCTGACAAGTTGCGCAATAAGTAGCAACTCTCGGTAATGACGGCTTCGCAAGTCACAAGCGGTGCCTCCACTTCTCGAACCGTTTGAGCGCACGTCCGGTGAAAACTCTCGCTACGGTCTAGCAGCGCAACGATGACGCCTGTGTCGAGCAGGACCGGCTTCATTGCCCAAATTGCCGCAGATGCTTTTTGTTCGATCCCAGATCGCGCACACCGGATTCGAACTTACCCAGGCCGATGACGCCTGCTTTCTTGCGCCGCAAGTAGCTCGCTTCCAAGACACGCAACCCCTCGCGCACAACCCGCGAAGGAGTCCAACCCAGTTCTCGCACCAGAACAGCGAGCCTCTTCCGCGATCGGTCATCCAGCCTAGCTTGAATTGCAAATCGCATGCACCAATTGTATTACAAATAGCCATTTGTATGACATAGAATTCGCATCTTCCTGTGGTCCCTTTTCCACCGCTCTAACGTCGAACTAAGCGCGAGAATAACTGGGCAGGCGAGGCGACAAGAGAATGTCCAGAGATCAAGCAACCAGCCTCGACCTGGTGTCCCAGCGTTGTTGCCGCTATTCGTGGGGCCCGTGAAGGCAGTGCAGAGAACTGTTGCCCCGAGACGGATTGCTGAAATACGAAGCGAAAAAGAGGATAACGAATTCCTTGCTTTCAGATCTTTCGCAACGATAGCTCTGACGTTTGGCAATTTGCAGTATGTGGAGAAATAAGAAGTTGGCTCCCCTTCGTTGACACGTATCGAACTTTCTGCCTCGCTCCGGGGCCCGAAGCAAAGGAAATTCTACTAGCAGTTTGTTGAAAAACTCTTTCGGGTCGTCATTTCGAGGTGCGCTGCGACACGGAATCTCTCTTTTTGTTGGGTTTTAGCGATGAGGAATTCCTCGTTGCGCTCATAATGGCGAGTTCAGGAGCCTTTTTCAACACACTGCTAGGCAGGCAGCAGTTTACTCCCCTATCTGCCTTGCGCCACAGCGATCGAACTCCCTTTGCGCCGTGAGGACTGTACGGCTAGATTGGACCTAGGCTCACCTGTTTGCAAAGACGGGCGACACAGGAACCAGGGGCGCCATCAGGCGCAGAGGCTAGACGCGGCTGTTTACAGTGCCACGGACGAGCGATCGATTCATGTAACGTGGTTGGATACGCCCGACTCGCGGAGGGCGCCCGCTGCGGTTGGGTTTTGTTCCAAGCAAACCTGGCTTGTTTCGTTTTTGCTAGGTGCCGGCGATGCCCTTGTTCTGTAGTACCCTCACCACGACCCGCCTGTTTTCGGCTTGGCCGTCGGCTGTCTTGTCAGAGCCTACCTGCCGGCTCTCGCCCATCGCGCCTGGGGCTAACATATTGGTAAGCGGGATGTGACCTTGTTGCTGCAAGTATTGCGTTACGTTGTTGGCACGGTCCTCGCTCAGTCTTTGGTTGAGTGCGGCGCTTCCCACCGATGACGCATAGCCCTTCACCTGGATCGTGTAGGCGGTGATCGTCTTGGCTTTCGCCGCCAAGTCCAGCAGCTGTTGGTAGTACTTCGGATCGATCTCTACCTTGCCATTGGCGAATAAAACGGTTACCTCGTCCATGATGTTGTAGTCATCCAGCTGCCCGAAGCGCTTGTTTGCCGCTGCGATGGCCGCTTTGTTGGCGTCGATCTTCTCCTGCGCCAGCGCCATTTGCTGCTGTTGTTGTTGGATTTCCTGTTGTTGGCGCTCGAGTGCGGCCTGCTGCTCCGCGAGCTGTTGCTGAGTCTGCTCTACCTGTTCTTTCGTCGGTTGGAGTCCAGCTTGGATCGTTTGCGCGTCCTCTAGGTCATTCCCTTTGAACTTGATCGAACTGGCCACCAGTTGGTTTTGCGCGTTGTAGGCTCCTTCCACCTTGACTTGCAGGCCAGGTATCAACGCAGCCATCGACATTTGCTTGCGTCGCGCCTTGAAAACTCCCTGCACTTGGGCCACTTGGGTAGCATCGGTAAGGACTACCACTAACTTCGACGAATCCTGTGTCTGCAACGTCATGGTGTCTCCGCTTCGTCCTGTTATCAATCCTTCGGCTTTGGCGGTCTGAGCGTGAGCCGGGCCGCAGAGCAAAGTTGCCAGAGAAATCGTGACGACGAGTCCGATAGCTGCAAATCTGTGTTTGCACATCGCTTCTCTTCTCCTGGTTTTTTCCTTGCGGTTTCCGTCACTACCAGGGTGAATCGGACTTACGATTGGCCTTCGTGAAACGCACCCCATAGCGAAACGACAGCCCTGTAACAAACGCCATTGGCTCGTCGTCGGAACCCTGGTTTGACCGCTTTCCGCCCAAAAGGCCGTACGCCCGTACCCGCTCAGTGTTAAGCGGGCCCTTAACTATCAATGTTCCTCGAGATTCTGTTCTTAGCGGCTAAGGGATGGCATTGTTAGATTTGACAGTACACTCTCCGCGACCAAAATAGACGTAGGCTGAGCTACCCCATATTAGACCTTAGTCGCAGAGAACTTCCGGGACGAGGTGTCAAACAATGGGCACAGAGATTTGGGAAATTACACGAATCACGCTGGATGTAGAAGTTGTAGCTCTTTCCGGCAACCAGGCCGAAACCGTTTGCCATACGTGAATGGAGCACGCAACACAATAGGAGCAATACGCCCTACCCGGAGTCGTTCCGCCGCATCGTCCGCTGTTAGGACGCTTTCCTGCGTAAATAAATGGACAGAGTTGTCCCGATTACATTCTCGCGTGGCGGAGATCCGCCGGTGGTGTTATCGCGCTCGTAGTAGCCCTCCAAATCCAAGCGCTTGCGAATCGGGAACACCGCGCCAAACGAGTAGGTGTTCTTACTCCAGGAGCCCGACCGGCTATCGTAGAAGATCTCTCCGCGTGCGTAAGGAGAGAAGGAAAAAGACTTGATCAAAAAGCTTCTCTCGATGGTCACGCAATTGCGGTAGCGCCAGGAAAACTGATCGCCGATGACCCGGAGGTCGAACCGGTTGCGTTCGGAAAGCTCTAACAACCAAGGCAGGTGGAAGCGCGAAGTTAAAGCCAGCTGGACGCGGTTTTCATCCGGTTTGCCAACATTGTTGAGAAATTGATATCCGATCCGAAAGGTCAGGAAGTTTTCTTTCGCCGAGTCGTTAGTGCGAAGTGTCTCGCGCAGAAGGGGACGAAAGTTGATGTCGAGATTCGCGCCAATCTCTGCGGAATTCACTGTGCTCCCGTCGGTCGAGCGAGCCGCGAGAAACATCAACCGATATCTATCCGTGATGCCTACGTAAGTGTCGATCTCCGGGAACTCCGAAGTTTGGGTCTGCTGCGCGCACAAGCCGGAGCACAGAAGAGCAGTCAGGCACTCGAAGAGCGCAAAGCGCAGGAGCCATCTGGCTCTCGGCGACGAACTCACCGCTGGGGATCGCGCGAGTTTGTGTAGTAAGGGCGTCACCGCTCTCCCTTAGAACCATTCTCTGTCATTTCTGCCGGACCCATAAACTCCCATCAGGTCCGATGATAACTTCGGCGTTGATCAACGGCGGAGGACCGGCCAGGGAGCGACCATAAATCGAGAAATCGCGCAGCTGCGGTATCCCGTGAAGGCATTGTCTGTCAATCCGGGGCCGCGTGAAATTGGAAGAATACGCAAATGGTGAAGGTAAAACTACCAGCGGCGAGTGCGAGCTACTTCGCGCGGGGAGGGAACGATTTAAATGTCTTGGATACGATCTGCTCTACCTGTTTCTCCATGTCTTTCATGCCTTTGTGAGGGGCACGGATCTTCTTCGTTGCCGTGCCCGTCCAAACAGGCTGGTTCGACTTTGCGTCGACGAGATGAAAGACGACATGGCCATCCACGGAGTACCAGACGTTCTGGGGTATTCCATAGACAGGACCCTGTGGTTCGTTCAGGCGGGGTGCGGGGGTCGCGTGAAAGCCCTCGACGTCAGACGCTAAATCCGCAGCGCCTGCTTCGTACGAGATGAAGAAATCTGGATTGGAAGAATCCTCGACGAAATCCTTATCCCTCAAGTTGCGATTAACATCTTGGACGATCTTCTGGTCAATCAGCGCGTCGTTCTGCTTGCCTTGACGCGTGATGATATGATTCTGGCCCCAAGCATAGCGCCGGTGATTGGTGAAATCGAAGCTCTTGTCAAAATTTGTGGTAACTTTTTGCGCGGGGAGGGTCGCGCAGATTACCAGAAAACCGGCTGCAATCCTGAGCTGTGCGATGCTGAACCGTCTCATAGTTTCTCCTTCCTAACAGCTATTTCGCAGTGCGAATCCGTGCAAGCTGCGAACGCACCCTTGGCACCTTAAAATGTATCTATTCCGACGCGAGTGCTAAAGCTTCCTTAGAACGCCTCGCCGACGCCCAGGCTGAATGTGTGGTCGTTCACACCCTGAGCGTAGTCGGCACGGAGATTGACATGTTACACCTTGCTCAATTGAAATCTCAGGCCGGCTCCGCCAGCAGGCAAGAAGTGACTACTCTGCACCCTCTGTAACAGTTGGTTGCCTGCGGGCATAACTCCGCCAACGCCGCCGAACGCGACTAACCCAAACCTCTTCGGCAAAACCAGGCGATATTCCAATTGTGCAGCGAGGCTGTAGCGAGTGAAGTAACGACCGGCTACATATCCCCGCAATTCGTTATTGGTTCCGTATATGCAATTCCCGTAGAACGGGGGCGCCCCAGAAGTGCCGCAAAAAAGGCCGTTGTACGCAAGAACCTGATTCTTGGTCAAACCTATGTATTGGTTGAATGTGGCGTTGTACGACTGGAAAGAATACTTGCTGCCCAATGCCTGGGAAACGAAGTCAGATGTGAATGTGAAAAAAGTTCCATTGGTCGGATAAAATCGGTTCAGAGTAGTATCCCGGGTTAGCCGTGCGCCAACAGACCTCAAGGTTGTGTGAATACCAAGATCTGGGGGGATCGGAACGCTGGTTACGTTGGTCGGGTTAAGGGTAATGATTGAGTGCCCAGTAAAAAATCGAGGACCCAGATAGAATTTCCATCCAATAACGCGCAGGCATTCCACAAAAAACGCCTCGCCGGTTTGCTGGAGAGGCAACTTAAAATTTGACGCAATTCCAGTGCCGTATATGTTGTAGTCGATAGCACCGTGAACGAAGCCGGCCTTGAGTCGATAGGTGGCATGTTTTAGGTACAGATCTCCCCCGATCGCAAATCCGCTGCTGCCATTGTTAGTAAAGAGACCGGCGCCTCCGATAACGGACGGAGGCGAAGTCTTGTCTTTCATACTAAGGGGGAATATATATCCAAGTACTGGCACAATTCCCGAACCGATGGCCGGGCTCGAAATCGGAAGAGGCGCAACCACGAACTCCCCGGGGCCGAGTTTCTTCTTCTTTTTTTTCGGCTGCTCTTCCGGCTTGGCAGGAGTCGTTGATTGCGCTGCCTGCTCTGCCGTCTTCGGCGAGCCGGTCGCCGTCTGCGAAACGGTTTGTGTTTGTGCTTGCTCAACTGGTTGTTCCTGCTGAGCATCACACGCTGGGTTGAATAAGATGTACGCCCCAGCGATCAGCACTGCGGAAAAAATACTCTTGGCCAGTGACTTGGAGTGTCCGTCTTCGGAATCTCGAGGGGCCGTGCTTTTGATTCGCATGTGTTCCTCTCCCCAGATTTACGCCGCAATCATTCGATCGCGTGGCGGACATATTCGGTGTCTGCACATTGATCCGGATACCGCGAAACGAAAACGCCGACAGGCAATTGCGACAAAACCAGCCAACTACGGTGTCGCTGGCGCTTCGGGTCCCGATGGAGGCGCCCCGAGCTTGGGGATGCGGAACGTAAATGAGCCACCGAAGACGATCGTGCGTCCTTGGGGCCGAGCAAGCGCCCGGTACTCGTCTTCGAACTTGAAGAAGAAATTCAGTGCCTTGGCGGGAAGGATGAAGTTGGTCTGAAAACCGATGGCGTGAACTGAATAATACGGCAAAGCGCTCGCCGGTATATTCGGGGAAGCCAGACCGCCATTGTTGCTGACTTGCCATTGGTCGTACCCGATCAACCCGAGCTGGAGCAGCTTACTAAAATCTTTCTTCAGAGGAAGAACCTGCCCCAGTCCCCACTCGGTCGTAAAAGTCTGTCCTGGAGAGGCCGTAGTTCCTGCTCCGGTGGTCTTGCTTCCGTGAAATTCCCAATCGGTGAAGAGATTGGCGGTGGTGCCCTTGTTTTTCGTCAAATAGAGCGTAGTGCCCGTTGTGAAGTGATTGCCCCAATACCCTGAACCGATATTGTCAGAGGCACCGGGCGTATAGCGTCCCGTGGGAGCCATGAAAGCATATCCCGCGTAGAAGTCCACACGTCTTAAGTTCCAACCCAGTGTCACGGGCTGCACCCACGTATCCGCGATTCCAAAGCCGCCGGCCTCCAGTGCAAGGTTCGGAAAATTGATCGAACCCAGTGTAAGAGAACCGTTAGCGGCCGTTGGTGCCACGACCATCACCGCAAGCTTTGCGCGTAGAAACTTGAATTTTGGTACGTAGTAAAAGATGTTCTCCATCGCCCATATGTCGTAGGAGCCACTCAACGGAACGGAGTTTCCATTCGAGTTCTTGAGCGTATCCGCTGAGTAGTTCACTGTCATGCTGGCGTACGTGAATCCAGGATCCGGAAGAACACCCGTGTTAAGGCCCTGCTGTCCGGGGATGTATTGGCCCTTTTGCTGTCCACGGACCGGAAGGACGCCGAAAACGAACACGCAAATAAAAACTGCCAGGCCTGACTTAATCGACAAGGTGTACCCCTTGGTGCTGGTCTTGGTCAACGCTGCTGACAGTTTCTTAGCAGTCCGGCAGTGGACGGAGTATTGTCAAAAATAACGCTCGTCCCGAGTAAAATTACCCGCAGTTCGAGCGGCGGCGGGCGAAAGTGGCGGGTTTCGGTCATTCTTTCCGAAGGATTTATCCTCGCTCGATGATCTTCAACTTTCCAAGTGATGGTTGATTGCCCTCCCTTCGTTCTGACGCAAGCTGCGCGAAATTGTCTCAGAACGCCAATCCGCAGTGAATTGGTCGACTGCCACTTCAGACTGAACCGCCTCAGAAGCCGACACAGTTGCATTCGATGAGCTCTAGTGTCCGGCATGGATTTTTTCGGGTCATTTCTTAGCAGTTTTGACAATTCCCTTTAATCTTAACGCAGAGGATATTTCGGTCATGTTGTTCCTCGGGGGCTACATCTTTGTCTGAGATTCTGACCCGAGGTGGTCAGGTCGCGAAGCAGCGATCCGGTAATGGGCGAACCGTTCGTAAACGCGGCGTCCGTTGCTGTCGTCAACAAAATATTCGAATGAAACATGATCCGGCAGCGATTGGACCGTAGCTCGACTTCTGGGAGGCAGTATGAAGAGTTATAAGTTTCTGCTGGGATGGCTTGTTGGGTTAGGTGCTCTAGGATTTGGGGTGCGGACTGTTTATGCGCAGGCTGCGAGCACTGTCCAAGTTCACATGATCATCACCGACGAATCGGTTCGCGGCGACGGTGAGGTTCCCATCCTGCGCCCCGAAAACGTCCAGATAAAGCAAGGGAAGGCGACGGTCAAGCTGGACCATTTGATTCCCGCCCGCGGTGACAATGCGGCGCTTCAGTTTTTATTTTGATTGACGACACCTGCGACACGAGCATCGGAAACAGCCTCAACGACATTCGCGATTTCGTCAACGCACAGCCCGCGACGACGGTTGTCGGTGTCGGTTACATGTCCAACACCACCATCCAGATCGTGCAAAACTTCACGGCCGATCACGCCGCGGCGGCCAAGGCCATCCGTTTGCCACGTGGAAATTTGTCCGCGATGGACAGTCCGTACCTGTCGCTCATCAGTTTGATCAAGGGTTGGCCCGAGCAGAAAGTCCGCCGCGAAGTACTGATGGTTACCGACGGCATTGACCGGCTGCGCGGCGAAGGGATGTCCAACACCCAATATTTCCCCACCTACGGCCGCGGGTATCGCAATTCACCAGGCACCATGTCCCCTGGTATGCCCAGCATGATTGCAGACGCGGACTCTGCCAGCACTGCGGCACAGCGCTATGGCGTGATTGTTCATGGAATTTACGCTACCGGCGTTGGACGCAGCGGCCGGAACAGACGGGAAGTGCAGCTCGGGCAAGGGGGTGTGGCGCAAATCAGTGAAGAGTCTGGCGGAGAATATTTCTCGCTCGGAGGTCAAAATTTCTCAGTTTCAAGCCTTACCTTGACCGTCTGCAACAGGTTTTCAATAATCAGTATTACCTGGTTTTCCAAGCTACCCCGAAAAAGAAGTCTGGGCTCCAGCGCGTCGGTATTTCAACTTCACTGGAAGATATTGAGATCGCCGCGGCCGATAACGTCTGGGTTCCCGTTCCAGGCGACACCGATGATGACAAAAAGTAATTTGCCTCGGTCGGCTCCATTGAGCGAAATCCTGGCGCTCTAAGTGGGAGGAGCTATAGTCGTGAAACTCGTCCCGCCTACGAGGGCAATCCGCTGACTGAGGATTTATTGTAGGATGGACCCTTCTTCACGGTTTCCAGTGGCCAACAGTGTCCAAATCCTTGTGCGGCGTCGAAACGCTGTTTCTTGAGCTCTCGTATGTGATAGAACTCGCTGCTTCAATGCGGAACCGCATTGGGATCGACTTCGGTCGTGGCCTCGAAAGGTGTCGAGCGAGGATTTGTGGTGCGCCGGGGACCGCAGTAACACATCCGAACGTTCGTCACTCGATGGCCGTTCTTCACTGAAGCTGCGGCCACTTTTGCGCCGGCCCGCGAGCCTGCCATGGATATCCTTGGGGCACCTAGTTTGCGACCGGCAGTGGCGCCGGCTGTGCGAGCCGGAATTCCAGCAGAGATTCGCTGGGTATGGTGAGCTGTTCTCCCTTTTTGGAAGCGGCGATGGCTGTCCCACCCGCAAGTCCAACGAGCGCACCAATGCCGGCTCCCTTTCCGCCCCCGGCGATCCCGCCGATGAGGGCACCGAGTCCCGTACCGCCGATTACCTTTTTAGCCGTGTTCCCACCCTCTCCGCTCCCCTTCACTGCATAGGTGCTCGTAAGAAGCGGATAGGCGGTTCCGTTAATCACGATGTCGGTCAGCTCAAGCGTTAGCTCAGAACTCCCCGACATTCTGCCGGCGGATGACGCCGAAGCCAGGACGCCATAAACGAGAGTGCCTCGCGGCGCCACGACAACATTGTCGTCTTGCAAGTTCGTCTCGAGGCTGGCGCTGAAGCGATATCCCGCCTTTTGTTTGCTGGAGTCCACCGAATCGATCATTCGCACCAGGATTCGCGTCCCGGCCGGAATCGTGATTTTTTGCGCATTCTGAGCTGCAAGGGTCGCCGTCATCGGTGTCTCGGATAATCTGACCGTCGGAGGAATTGCGCACAAACTGGGGTTCACAGTTACCAGCCCCGCCAAGAGTGTTGCAGCCCCGACAATTCCTTTTCGCATTTTGTGTCTCCACCTTTGGAATTTACGAGCCTTGCCCAACAATAGGGAGTGAAGAAGCGATTTGGAGGTCAATAATTAAAAGCAATTGGTGCTCCACCTGAACGAAGCGAGCTGCCGTGACTGCCCCCAATGCCTGTTTGACGCGGCCATAGTATTTTGCAAGAAGTTCGGACCGCTGCTTTTCGTAAGCCATCGCGTTCTGAATCAGTTCGTCCGCCTTAGCATCTGTCATTTGTGAGTACGTCCGGCCATACTCTTCAATATTCGCCACTCTCAGGTCGTTCAACTTGGACAACTCCGCGTCGTACTCGCTGTAGATCGGCCAGAATTTTGCAGCTTCTTCCGCGCTTAGCTGCATAACCGCTCCCATCATTTCGGCTTTCTGCTGACGGACGTCGGAGCGCAGTAGCGCGATATATTCTTGGATATTCTGTTCCTGGTTAGCTGTATTCGGCGGTGTGCTGGCCTGCTGCGGGCTCGTTTTCGGTGGCGGGTTACCGTTTGTCCGTGCGACCTGTACGGAAACCATCAATGCAGTAACCAAGATCAAAGCTGCTGTGAGTTTTTTCATCTCTTATCCTCCACGAATATTTCGGATTGATTGCAGCCCCACTTTCTTCGGCAACGTGCGTCGGAGCAGCGACCAGGTTCCCATTGAGGTGAGCCGCAATCTCAGTCTTTGGCTTCGCCACTAACCGACGACGTCGCAGCCCACAGTATGAAATGATTCTCAAAACACCGGGAAATTTCTCCCCAGGGTCAGTGGTCGAATAACGCGCGACCGCACCTGCGCCTGGACGCTATTACTTTAGATTTACCGGAGGTCCGCTGACCCGCGTTGCCTTAAGGTCGACGCTCACCTCAACACGGTCGGCAATCTTGATGAAGGGAATGCCGCTGTTCATCCCGTACTGCTTGCGGTCGAAGGCCATTATCCCTTTAACCGTCCCCGAGCCTGTCCCCTTGCCAGTAATTGCTAGCGTTAACTTTTCCTGTTTGGTAACTCCGCGGATCGTAAAGTCGCCGTCCACTTCAAAGGTATCGGGTCCGGTCTGCACAATCTTCGTTGACTTAAACGTGATCTCCGGGTTGTTCTTCACGTCGAAGAAGTCCTTACTCTTCAGCTTGCCGTCCTTCATCCCGCTGCCGGTATTCACGCTATCAGCCTGAATTTTGATCTCTAAAACGCCCGTCGAGAGTTCAGGCGACGCAAATGTCAGTGTGGCGCCCCACTTGCTAAAAGTTCCCTTGATCGCCACCGACGATTCCACGTCGAAGTTGATCGAGCTATTTACTGGCGTGACCTCGAAGACCGGCGCTTGCGCGCGACTCACTGGCGGGAAAACGGTGCACGCTAAGAAAAAGGAAACAGCTAACAGCGGTTTGTAAGTATTCATGGTTTCTCCTGGGAGCGCCACGTGAGCGATATCCGTCGGCGTTGATCACCAGTTGTCGTCCGTGCGATGCCAAGTCTTGTCTGGGTTGTAGCGGTCCATCGCGGCGGCGGTTGTTGCGGTATCAGGCCCCAGGTCCTTCTGGTAGACGATTCCGCTGTAGCTGACAATAAAAGTCTGGACACCCGTGACCTTGTACTCGGCGGGCCAAGCCACCAGAGCAAAACCGCCAATCATCACGCCGTTGATCACGTAGTCGAGTTCTCCGTTCGGAGCCGCGGGGCCCTGACCCTTCAGAACTTTGAAATAGTAGCCATGGAAGGGTTCGCCGCTCGTCGTGTAACCCTGTTGGATTGCTTTTGCAACTGTCTCGCTGACCGGACCTTCCCAGGTTCCGTCTGGATTTTTCCACGCGAGCCCATCCTGCTTACCGTCCGTACTGATCGTTCGCTGAGCGTACTGATTGATGCCGGAATCATCGTGAACTTCCGAGGCGTATTCCTCTTGTGCCTCCACGAATCCACGGCAAATTTGAATGGCGTCCAGTTCGTTGGCTCCGATGCGCCGGTAAAGGACCTCATCGTGACCGGTCTTTGAATTGAAATACCATTTCCCGTCCTTCTTGAGCAGCGGAACCGGCAACGGCCACTCCTCGTCGCCCACCAGGATCGTGGCTTGGTTCGGGTTCTTCGGATCTATCACCACCGAATTCTTTTTTTGCGCGCGCTCCGCAAATGCAGCTGCGTTGTTTTTGTCCTGGACGGGGTCGGCCGTACTCACCAAGTCTTCACCATCCTGCCCGAACATCGCCGTCAGCGCTTGCACGTCATAGTCTCCCGCTGCTTTGATTAGCGCGGCAGCCGCTTCTTGCGGCGTCGCAAATCCTGTCTGCGTGGTTTGTGGGGTCGCGGCCGCGCTGGGCTCGGAAAGTGGCTGTGCGTGCACGGCTACCGGCGAGCACAGGGCGACTACCAGGGCCGCCAAAAGAGTGGCGTATGTAACGACGTTCTCTGATCTTGCGCTCATTGCTTTCTCCTTGTGCATAGATGTGCTCACCTGCTCCGCCCGCCGCTTCTGGCCGCACCGCCGCGGGAAGCTCCCATGCTGGAAGCCCCTCTCTGATTGCTAGTACGAGCTGCGTTGCCGCTCATCCCGCTCGATGCGCCACCGAATGCGCTCTTATTTGTGGCGCTCGGAGTATTGGGAACTTGCCGGTTGCCAACGCGTTCGCCGCCAGCACCGCCGCCGCGGTTCGCGCCCATATTGTTCGCGCCTCCGCCCGCCGGGCGCGTGGACGCGTTTGCGGCTCCGCCCCCGGGGCGTGCGGAAGCGTTTCCGCCGCCTCCGCCGCGGTTCATTGAGGCGGGCTGTTGCCGTGCCTGGTTCTGTCGGGCATTCGCTTGTCGCGTGGCCGCGGAATCCCCACGAGCCGTCCCGCCATATTGGGTTGCGGTAGCCCGGTTTGAGTACGGAGTTCCACCACGATGTTGCGGATTGTGTTGCCAGTTGTTGCCGCCGCCGGCAGGCAAGGTGCTGGGCCGGTTGATATTGCCCGTGTTGATGTTCCCGCGATTGATATTCGTGTTGTTGTAGTGGCGTACGTAATTATTGTTGATGTTGATGTTGACGTTGCTGTGCCCCCACCCGCAGTTATAGCCCCAGCCCCCGCGGTAGTAGGAACCGATGGCGAGCCCGACTCCAAAGGCAATCGCAACGCCCGCAGCGTAATAACTGGGCGGCGGGTAGTAAATCGGAGGATAGGGGTAGACGGGAGGTCCGTAAACGACCACCGGATTATAGGACGGCACATAGACAATCTGTGGGTTGGCCTGCTGAACGACTACTACGGTCTTCGTCTCTACCACCTTCGTCTCCACAGTCTGTTGCTCAGTGGATTTTAGGTTTCCTGCATCCATGGCCTTCTTGCGCATGCGTTGTACCGCGTCCATCACGTCACTCTGTTGCGCGAGGAAGGCGTTTCCCAGGTCGGTGGTCCATTTGATACCGTCGACAAGTTGTTTCACCAGGTCTGGAAACGCAGACATGGCCTGCACGCTGGGATCCCAGTCCTCTTTTTCCACCGCGTCGGAGAGCGCTTGTCCTTTCAAGTCCGGGTGTTTCCCTAACCAATTCTGGAGTTGAACGAGTTCGAGAGGATAAGTTGACGCCGCGAGCACTTGGGCCAGAAGCGGATCGGGATAGAGCGCGACCGGCGCCACCAGCGAATCCAATTGGTCATTCGGGATCTTGGCGGCGTCTTGCCCTTGCGCCGCAGCATCCTGATGCACTGACCTTGCATACGCCCAGGTATCACCCGGCGCAATGAGCAGTGCGCAAAGAATTGCCACCAGAAATCGAACGTAGTTCGATCTCGGATTCGAATGCGCACCGGAGTTCAACTCCGCGGCGCCGTATCTGAAATCCAAATTTGTTCTCTTGACCCCACATGTCCGCATGGCTTTATTCCTCCGCTTTAATCCCTGATACTTCATTTCATTCGGATCTGGCCTACCCGAGTTCACATGGTATGTCGCACCCAGTATTTACATCCGAGCCTGGCTTCGTTGAAAGTGTCAAAACTACCAGTGAAACTCGCAACAGACGAAAATCCTGGATGCTCCCGTAGAAGCTGTCACGGTCACTTCACCAGCTCAATCTCACTCGGACGCCATGTCTTATTGAACCAAGGCTCCAGAGGCCCGTACATGCGCAGGATCACAAACCAGCTCTTGCCCGGAACCGTCTGCAGCCAGTTGTTCTCTTTGCCTGCCGGAGCCTTCGGCGAGAAATAGATGTCGAACGACCCGTCTGCGTTCTTCTCTATCCCCTTCGTCTGGCTTCCGACTGTCGGGAATTTCTGGCCGGTCTGCAACATCGAGCGCGTCTGCGTGTCATAGATCGTGACGGCCCAGAAGTTGTTTACCGGCACATCGGGCGGCAGATGGACTTTGTAGGTTTTGGAGCCATCGAACGGCTGTTTCTTGGAGTCAAAATACGCCCCGGCGTAATCGGAGCCGACGCCTACAGCCGTCTTCGCCATGGCTGGCGTCACCCCGCCGGCATTGAAGCAATACAGCACGGCCGCCTCAAGCTGCGCCGTTCCATCCACTTCGAACGTAGCGTTCCCGTTCGCGAAGAAACCCGACCAGACGCTGTCGGTGCCGGGATAGAGATACACGCCACCGATGCGAGGCTCGAAAGTGATGGCGCGCGCGGTAGCGCTTCCCACTGTGCCAGCTTCGGTGAGTAGGTTCTTCATCCGGTCATCGGGAGCGAAGGGCTTTCCCTTGACGATACCGATGGTGGCAATGGCGCCACGCTGCATCGGGTCAATCGCGTCGATAGGCTCGTCCTGAATGATTGCGTTCAGGTACTCGTAGTAGGCGAGCGTGTTTGGGAAAAGTGTGTTGACGGATTTGCCGGACAAGTTGGTGAAGGTGGTCGGAGCGGGCTGGGCCGCGTCCTTAAGGGGATAGATTTTGATCCCCGAAGTCATGTTCTTGGCGGCGGCTTCGAGGCCGTTCGCAATCCCGCCGCGCAAGAAAAGAAAATTCTTGTTGGTTCGAGGCTTCAGCAAGAAATATCCGTCGGGAATCTGGCCGTCGTAGCCCGCGGGCAATACGAGATACTTGCCGCCTTTGCCCTTGTCGGGCCCCGTGACTCCAAGGTCGCCGACGAAGCGCTCCCAATCGTCGTCCAGAAAGCCCAGCATCCCCGGCGGCACCTCGATGACGGTCGGCCCGTCGTTTGCCAGATCGGTGCGCGAGAACGCGTAGAGCGTCGAGGTATTCGCAGTCAAAACGATTGCTTGGGAGTCCATCAGTTGTTCGAAAATGGCGATCTTGTTGGGCGCGTCGGCACCCTGCGCGGCAAGGCTCGAGAGAAAGGCGCGAATCGCGACTGCGCCGAGGTTATCGAGATACACCGTGACGCCGCGCGTGCGGTCCAGATTGTCGTAGAGAATTTTGACGGTGTCTCCGGTTGGCACGCCGTCGGAGAAAGTCAGTTTACCAACGGGGGTATCGAGTTTGTCGGGAGTAGAGATCGACTGCAACGTTGACGGCGGAATGTCCGTGGTCTGCGACGCGTTTTGGGCATTCGCAGTGGTGGTACTTAGCGCACCAGCAAGTACTGCTACCGCCAGATATACTATCCGCTTCATTAGATTTTCCTCCGCGGTGGTTTAATGCGCGCGCTCACTGCACCAGCTCGAATTCACCAGGCTTCCATGTCTTGTCGAACCACGCCTGCAATGGGCCGTACAGCCGCAGTAAAACGTTCCAACCCTTACCGGGTACGGTTTGTACCCAGTTCGTTTCGTGCCCTGCTGGCGCCGTCGGCCCAAAATAAACATCCACCGACGTATCGGGGTTAACAACGACGGTTTTATCTTCACTGCCGATACTCGGAAATTGCTCGTCGGTCTGCAGCATCGAGCGAGTTTGGTTGTCATAAACGACGAACGACCAGAAGTCCTTCGCGGGGATGTTCGGTGGCAAGTGAATCTTGTAGGTCTTGCTCCCGTCTAGCGGTTTTCCCGTGGAATCCACGAACGCCGCAGCATATTGCGAGCCGATACCCACCATCTTCATAGCCATCGCGGGAGTGATCCCCGTTGCGTAGTAGTGAAACATGACCCGCGCATCGAGATTGCGCACACCCGGTTGCAATAGGAACTCGTAGCCGCCAGAAAACGTGGTGAGCCAAGCGCTGTGCGGGTAGTAGTAGGCGTCTTTCATGCGCGTGCGGAACAACATGGCCCGCGCCGTGGCGTTACCGACCGCCGCCGAGTCCGTCAGGATCTTCTTCATACGCTCGTCAGGCGCAAAGGGCTTGCCCTTTTCGATGCCGATGGACGCGAACAATCCGAGCCTTTCGGGGTCCAGCGCCTCGCTTGGTTCTTCCTGTACCACCTCGTTCAGTTCTTCAAAGTAGCCGAAGTCGTTGGCGTGGACTGTGTTTACCGCCACGCCTGAGCCATTGATAAATCTCGTTGCCGGCGGGTTCGCCGCCTGCGAAAGCGGGTATACGCGCAAATTTTTCTTGATGCCGTCCACGGCAGGCTTAAGGTCGCCGTTCACTTTGAATCCGCGACCCATGAGCCACAGATTGTAAGTGCGCGATTTAGCGACCAAGTAGCCCTCGGGCACTGGCCCCGTGTAGCCCGGCGGGAGGACGAGGTACTTGCCGCCTTGCCCTTTGTCACGACCAGCGTTGCCGATATCGGTGACGTACTGAAACCAAGCGTCGTCAATAAACGCGAGTACCTTGGGAGGCGTTTCAAGAACCAAGGGACCGTCTTTCAAGTTGAGCCATGTGCTGAAATAGACGGAGTCAGTGTTGCCCGTGAGGAAGAGTGATTTGGAATCCAGGCGATTCTCGAAAATCAAAATGTTGTTGTTGAGAGCGCCCAGCTTGGCAAAACCCGTCCGCATCGCCGCGAGGGAGGTACCCGGCATGCCACTCAAAAACGCCTGCACTCCGCGCTGAAAATCGAGGTTGTCGTAAACCTTCTGCACTGTCGCGTCGTCCGGGAAACCGTCGAAAAATTTCAACGTGCCAATGCTCGTGTCTACGGAATCCGGCGTGGTGATGGAAGGCGGGATCGGTGTCGCCATCTTCATTTTCGGCGGCGCAGTTTGCGCATAGCCTGTGCCAGAGCTCAGCGCGCCGATTAACGCAGCTGCAGCCAGATACTTTCCGACTTTCATCCCGTCCTCCCGATGTAGCGCTACTGATCGTGCTTTACTTGTGGGGCTGTCCACTCGCCATCCAACGCTTCCTTCTTCGGCCAATAGAGACGCATGTACATCGCGTACGGCCCCTTCGGCGCCGGAAGCCAATTTGCTTCCTTGTCTTTGCCGGGGGATTCGTTCTGAATCAGCAGCGTCAATCCACCGTCTGGATCGAGTTTGAGCTGTGGCAGCATCGGTGAGTTGATGAGGTAGCGGTTGATCGGATTGGCAACGAGCAGACTCGCAGGTAGTTCGTACATCGTTAGCGACCAGAAAGCGTTGACCGGAGGGAATTGACCCGGTGCAAAGCGCAAGGTGTAACGATTGGCCCCGTTCAGTTTTTGCCCGCTGGAATCCACGTAATAGATCGGGTACATGGCTTCCTGCTTCGAATTGCCATAAATTCCGATTGTCCCAAGCCACCGATTCAAGTAATTGTTTTTCATGTACTCGCGAGTGCCAAACAAATCGCCCGATGTGAGTTTTCCCTCGGTCATTTGCTTCACACCTCCCGCGAATTCCGTAAATGCATCGGCCCGGCCTTGCTCGAATGCCGCCTTCATTTCAGGAGTGAGTTTGCTGGGATCGAAGGTCTTACCCGCGTCGACGCCAATCTTCGCGAAGCGCGCCATCAGGTCCGTTTCCGATGGGTTCGTGGGGCAGAACTGAAGAACGAAATTCAGTTCGTTGAAAAATTCGAGCAAAGTTTTCTGCTCCGCCGCCGAGATTGGCTTCATAAAATCGATCTGCGGCGCAACTTGCGGTGCGGACGTCCCGAGGTACGAGGACAGCGTTTGCGCTTTGTAACCGGATTGAATTTCTTTCACGTTGTCGAGATCGGCCGCATTGAACAACTGAGTACGAAAGACGACAACGACAAACTCCGTTTCTGAGTGAATGACTCTTTGCACGCCCTTCGGTGTGTCGCCTTTCCAATCCGGCCCGACGACCATGAAAGTACCGCCCTTGTTGCCGGAGGTGCTGGTCCCGAGGTAGTCGAAGTTGAAGGTATAGGCGTCCGTGAATTGAACGCTGAAGTACCGATCCTTTCTATCCATCGGCGGCAGCGTGAGCACGATGGGTTCGGCGCGCAAATCCAGGCCGAGCCACGAGTATGGCGTGTCTGAATTGGGCGTCTGCACTGCGACATCCGCCGGAGTGAAGACGCGCGGAATATTGGTGATCTGATTCCACGGCGCTTTAAATTCGGGGTTGTTGCGGTCGACGAAGTAGGCGTATTCGACGCGGTAGCTGTCCACCAGCGGATAGCCGTAAATATAGGCTTCTTTGGCGATAGCGCGAGCTTCCGCGGGGGACACCGCGTCTACCGCACTGGCGGTGCGTGCTTTCAGCACATAAGCCAAGCCTGCGATCACGAGGACGGCGACTCCCAGGCTGCGGATCTTCGAGCTAACGGTTCTCATTTTTTCGAATCCCCTTAAAAAAATTCGGTTACCCGCTGCCCGTTGGCTTCTTCGGAAACAAGAACGCGATTTGCAGACGCATACTCCAAGGCGATCCGAGCGGCGGGTGAACAGCGTTGCCATAGAATTGAAGCCCGAGGTTAACCGGCTGCGCTCCCAGTCTCATGATGCGGCCGATGCCGCCGCCCAGCGGCACGACCCATCGGCCGCCGTTCGTGGCCTCCCAGTTTGCCGTGATAGTTGGCTGCCAAGTGAGGTAATAGCCCTTCGGCAAGTTGTAATTGATGAAGTACTGCAACAGGAACTGATTCACATCGGGCAGGTTAGAATGACCCGCTACGCCCCAGACGTTATTCACAAGAAAGCCCACCGTCCATTTGCCCGGTTGCACTAGGACGACAGCAGTCGGCCCGATGCCGAATTTTCCCTGCCCCAGGATGCCGGTCCTTGTGGCCGTAGGCAGCAGGAATTGTGGCCCTACGCCCCAGATCACTTTCCCCTTTTTCGGCGAGAAAAAAAATGCGGGTTGCATGTCCCCGAATCCGTAGACGCCTTGGTTTGGTTCCGCGGTGGCGGCGGTCGCGTTCGCGCTTAATGCGAAGTCGGGCCCGCTGGGTGGCGGGGGCTGCGTTACGCCGAGGGGCTGGTAGATGATCGGCGTAATCCACCGGATGATCAGATTCCAGTTCCGCGTCAAGTTGATCGGAATCACCGGCTGAACATTCAAAACATTCTGGATCCGATCGTTCGGTCCGATGTTGAAGTTCCAATTCTCCTGGACAGGAACGCTGATCAGGCTGGCTACCGGGTTTTGCGCCGCCTTCCTGAGGGCGTCGGCATTGTCCCCCCCTGCTGCAGGCTTGTCGGCGGCGTCAGGCGCCTGATTCGGATTCGGATCCTGGGCACGGGTCGCGACGGGTATTGAAAACAAGAGAACGAAGAGCAGAGCGACTTTCGAGAGCTTTCGCATTTTTACGCCTATCCTTGGCATTAATAAGTGATGGTCGCCTACGGACTCGCCGAACGCGCGGCGGCGATTATTTCACTGAGTAATTCCGCGAATCCATGCACGCGGCAAACGCGCGCTGGAACGTATCGATTCCTTCCTGATGTTCGCGCTGCAACTCTTCCGTTTGTTTCTTGAGTGCCGCTGAGGCTTGTGCCGCTGCCTGCTGCTTGGATTGCGCGTTCGCCGCCGCTTGCTGTTGCGCCGCCTGTACCTCCTCGGCGCTCGGACCCTGGGGAGGCGGCACCTGGGCATCGACTCCCGTGCGTTGCTTCGCCATTCCGTAACATTCGCTTTCGTCCTTCAACTGCTGATCGGCACTCTGTCCGTTCTTCGGAAACGCGAACATGTCAATCGTCTGCGCGGGTGAGAAGGCAGGAGCAGCAGTCGGAGCCCCGGCCTGCCCAGGTTGCGTTTGAGCCGACGCGACGGATGCAGCCGACAAGATTAATGCAAAGCAGATGGTCGACTTCGAAATCATCCTTCCATTCATTTCAGAGACCCCTCGTTCAAACGGAACGCTCAGGTATGAGAGTTGTTTATCGCAGGGCGGTGAGGATTGAAATTGGAAGAAATAGCACGCTGGGTGGGTAAAACTACCACGGCGAGCGATTGGCGAGACAATTTCACGCTGAATGCCCGTTAGTTCTCTTTCAGTTTGGCGGCATAAGTTCTTGTAGTCGTGGAGATGACGAGATGGCGATATTAGAATCCTTGCAACCGCGGCGCTGCAGAGGACAACTCCTAACAGTAACAAATCCGGGATTTCGGCAACTCTCATTCCTGCGGGAACGGTGAAACGAATTCGCGTCCCTCTAACGCTTCATTGATGGCAAATACCAGGTCTGTTCTCAGGCGCGCTTTGACGACGTAGCCCAGCCCGCCTGCGCGTTTCGCAGCAGCCAATATGTCTAAGTCTTGGTGAACAGTGAGGAAGACCACGGCGACGTTCGAGCCGCCCTGTCGAATCTGCTTGGCAACCACGATTCCGCTCATCACCGGCATCGAAATGTCCAGAATGACTACGTCCGGGTGTAGTCTCTTCTCGGCTTCAACCGCAGCTCTACCATCGGATGCTGTACCCACCACCGTGAAATGTGCTTCCAGCATGGGGACCACGGTCTCTAGCACCTCGGCGTTATCGTCCGCTACGAGTATTCGAATACGCGCTCGCTCCTTCTCTGTCACTGGCTAACTCGCTTCCGAGGTGAAAGACGCGGTCTAGACTGACTGGGTCCGGTAAACAAAGTAAGGATGCAGGCGAGATATGGCTATTGGTAGAAATGATGCTTGAGGCAGAAATATTTGAGGGGGTCACACGCTGACAATTCGATGCTTCACAGCGTAATGGTACAGTTCCGCATTGGTGGTAATCGCCAGTAACTCCATAACACGGTACTTGTGGGCGGCCACGGTTCGTAGGCTGATCGTCAGGACGTCGGCAATCTCTTTCATGGAGCGGCCCTCTGCCAAAAGCTGGATCACTTCTCGTTGCCGTGGCGTGAGCTCTCTGGCCTTGTCCGACTCAGGATTGCCACCTCGAAGCAACGAAGAAACGGCGCCGCTCGTGATTCGGGGCGATAGATATGACGCTCCTTTGAGCACCTCTTGGATTGCCTGCAACAGCTCCTTCGCAGCGGAATGTTTCAAAAGGTAACCAGACGCACCAGCCCGAAACGCCTCGGCGACCAGGTCGCTGTCTTGATCCATCGTGAGGACGATGACCTTGACTCTCGGCAAGAGCCGTTTAATCTGCTTCGTGGCATCCAACCCGTTCAGCTGAGGCATACCAATATCGACGACGATCAAATCCGGCTTCAAAGTTTCCGCTAAATGTAGCAGAGCACGGCCGTCACCGGCGATGCCAACTACATCGTAAAGCGGCTCGAGCATAATTTTCAGCGCGTCCGCCACGAGAACATGATCGTCTGCGAGCAAAATGCGTGGCTTATTCATGGTCCCCCCTATAGATCGTGTAGGTGCCGATTCATCGGGAAAGCCCCTGCATGGGATTGCGTCAGTGGCACTTCGGCCACAATTTCCGTGCCTTCCGTCGGAGAGGAATAGATCGCTATCGTACCACCGAGCAGTCGCAGCCTCTCGCGCATACTTGCTAGTCCTAGGCCTCCGCGAGCTGCCTTGGAGCTAGGATCGAAGCCGGCGCCCGCGTCGACAATTCGCAGACGAACGAGGGACGCTGTCCCAACAAATTCGACATGCGCCTGCTTTGCGCCACTGTGTTTTACAATATTATTAAGGGCTTCCTGCACGATTCGGAAGAAGCACAGCCCCACGTCTGGTGAAATCTCTTCCGGCATGTCGCGGTGTAGAAATTGGATGTGGAGGTGGTGTTGTTTGCCGATTTCTTGACACAAACCCTGCGCAGCGGGCAGAAGACCAAGATGGTGTAACTTAGACGAATGCAACTGATGAGAGAGCTTGTGAATGTCCGAGGAGAGTTCGGTGGTTCTTTCCCACATAGCTTGGAGACGCTCACTGAGCGCTTCATTTGCATCAGGTAAGCTCTGGCTCGCTTGCTCGAGCTGGATGGCGAGTAAGGCCAGACGCTGGCTGAAGTCGTCGTGCAACTCTCGGGAAATCCTGGAGCGTTCGTCCTCTTGTGCGCTAATCAAACGGCCACTTAGGTCGATAACTCCTTGCTCAGCGAGCACTTTGTCTGTCATATCAACACACGATCCAATATAGCCAGCAAAATCCCCCGCCGGCGTATATCTCGGGACGCCGGTATCGAATATCCAGCCATAATTTCCATTAGCCCGCCTCAAACGGTATTCGACTGAAAATGGCTGGCGCGCCTCGAAGCTGGAAACATACGTTCTGAGGCAATTTTCCAAATCGGTTGGGTGCACATTTTCTGACCAACCGTTCCCCCGTTCCTGATCCAACGTTCGTCCGGTGAACTGTAACCATTGTTTGTTAAAGAACGTATAGAGCTTGTCGGTCCCGGACATCCAAATCATGACGGGCGCCGTGTCAGCCATCGTCTGGAATCGCTGTTGGCTCTCTTGTAGTCCATCTTCGGTCCGCTTGCGCACCAATGTACTGGCAAATACGTCCGCCACGACCCGGAATTGTTCAATAACTTTGTCGGACACGCTGGTTTGGTGAAACGAAGCGAACGCCAGACATCCCATCGTTAACCCACCGGTACGCATTGGAACGATTGCTACAAACGTATAGTCCTGCTCGACCAGAAAAGCCTGTTCTTTGTGCGCAGAGGCCAACAAATCCTCGCCACGGCGCATCACAGAGTCTCTTCCGTCCAGCAAATTCGACACAATCCACGGAAATTCGTGCCGGCTGAACACCTGCGGGCTGGAAGCAATTCCCTCGCAAGCAACTGAATAGCGAAGTTGAAATTTATCGTCGTGCGGAGTGGTCTCATACAGGCAGACTCGATCCAAGCCGAGGAATTCCCTGAGCTTTTCTAATGCCTTCTCAATCTCAGGATTCGTTCGGTCCGCCGAAACGCTAGCGAAACCCGCAGACAAATCGGAGACCAGAGATTCGAAGCTAAGCTCGTACCTGAGCAGGCTCTCGGCACGCGTGCGACGGTTCCGTTGAACGAGGAGATAGATTATGAGAATGCTTTGAAGCAAAACAAACGCCACCGCGCAGAGAATCCAGCGTCTGTAGAGTTGCCACGGGGAAAGGACTGCGAATCTGACAACGCTCCCGGGAGGTAGCGCGCTTTCGCTCAAGCCAAACCGGCGAAGCTGCTGCCAATCGAATACATAAGAGGAAGCCGCGGCAACAGGCGGGATGTCGGCCGGCTTCTCGCCCCGAAGAATTCTGTCGCCAATTTCGGCAGCCTGCTTGCCCTGTGCCTCAAAACTCACGACCGAGCCCCCTACGATTCCGAAGCCGATGAACCCATCCGATAGACCGTAAATCGGAGCCGAGGACGCAGCGGAAAGAGAAGGAATCAGGTCTCGAGGAATGTATGCGCGACCGGCTCCGTCACGTTCAACGGAGATATAAAGCACAATCGTATCCTTCGGCAGTTTGCCGAGTCGTGACCGCATCTCGTCGACCGAGATGTCATTCCAATAGTTAATCTCCCAGTTGGTCCCTTCCGGAGGTGGAGTCCTCCTCGCCACCGCCTCCAGATGGCGATCCCAGTTGGTAGTACCGTTGATGACTATGAGCCGGTGTGCGCTCGGCTGTAATCGGGCGGCGGCCGCGAGAGTACCCTTAAAATCCAGCGACATCCAGACGGCAGTCGAATCAGCAGGTAAAATTCCTCGAAGGGGCGCCGTCGATTCTACACCGCAGAAAATCGTCGAGACGCCCGGAAATAGAGTTTGCTCCGCCATACCAATTGCTATGACGAGATCGATTTTTTGATCCCGGTATTTATTGCGGTACCACGCTACCTGCGCCGCTTGGTACTTCGAGTCAGGGAAAAGATTGGCATCTAGATGTTCGCTGTAGAACTGGATTTCAAGTTTATCGCCGAGGACCGACCGAATGCCGTTGTCCACCGCTCGTTCCGCGGGCTGGCTCATATCCTGTTGATAAATCAGGAGCACCCGTTTCAGCTCGCCCCCAGCGGGATTTTCGCCGCTGGCTCGGGCTGCGCGAGTGCACCAAACAATAGTGGTGATAAGGATCAAGGCGACCGAAGTGCGGCCCCGAAATCGCCGACTTAGGGGCACACATGAGGCACTCGCGGACTCGGGAATGAAACTATATCTACTCATGGCGATTTATGGCTGGGGCGGTTCTGAGAATCGAGCGTTTCGCGGATACCATTGTCCAATCCTTCTTAAATCCGCCCCATCTTCGAAGGCTAGAACGAGCTTCGACTTGGCTCTTTTAGCGAAACCAGTGGTTCATTGAAACTGTCAGAAGTTACTATTTTGGCAGGATAATTTGGCCAACGCAGCACTCCGCCGCCGTTCGCGTTCGAGCCTATCGCGCACGCGCTTGAGCGCCCTGACGGCACTCTAGTTGAACCAATGTTCACAATCAAGCGACTTTCCACGCGACCAACCCGGAAACACGCTTTCAGAACTGCATCGCCGGCGGAAGATAAACACGTTGCGCTCTCGAGTTACTTTTTCCGCTGGAAAGTGGAAGTATTGCCGATTCTCCAGCCCCCCGGCGAGCGCTATATCGTTGGCGCGAATGTTGGAGCCGCGCACGTCGGTCGGGAATGCCATTTTCAGGAATCCCACCCAGAGCACGTGGCCGACGTCTGGGAAACGCCAAGCCGATTCCGCGACGTGCGGAACTCCAGTTAGTTGCCACGGATACCTCTCACTCCGCACGCGCGCCTGCAAATGCATCCCATGCGTGCCACCCTTCACCGGTGCGAGTCTTTTTGATCCCGAGGACAAGGCGGTGTTCCGCAGTAATCATCTTCCCAGTCAGCAATTGCCCGCACCTCTGCAGGTAACCAAGTAAGGGGCACTTGGAGGCAGAATTATATTAGTTCTTAATTAAATGACTGGTAACCTATGAATTTCGATTTCGGAACGACGCGGCCTTATACCTAGGCTCCTACGTCCGTGGAGTAATACTCTCAGGCGGAAGTGAGGCGGAGCTCGACTGTTCTTTCTGCTGCACGGCCTGAGATCTGCAGCGTGACAGGTCGTCTTACCGCATCCCTGTCATTTTTAACAATACCCCCCCACAGTCACAACTGAAACTATCGAACACGAGAAATGAGCAGCGGGGAGTGCGAAGACCAACACGTAGCTCGCATTTCGCAAAATCGTCGCTAGGGGATATTCATGTGTGCGAGCGGGCATGAGAGCGGGGACGTGCAGCGTCGCCGCTTCTTGGTCCTGCTCTTGGTCATGGCGCTGTCGGTCCTTTTTACTGGCCAGCTCCGGGCACAATCCGCTTCCGCCGGCGCACTCACTGGCGTGACGCTCGACCCCTCCGGTGCCGCGATTCCCGGCGTGAATGTTCAAATCATACGCCGAGACAGCGCTATAACACTGTCTGCCACTTCTGATGATCAGGGCAGGTTTGGGTTTCAGTTGCTGACACCCGGCAGCTACGAGCTACAGGCCGTCAAGCCGGCGTTCGATCCATTACAACTTGACGACATCGACATCTCGGTCACCGAAACGCTTCGAATCGAGCTGCGCCTTCACCTCGCAACGGTCGCTGGGCATGTCGAAGTGTCCTCTGGGGCGACTATGGTTCAGACCGAGGATTCCGCTCTCGGTCGGGTGGTCAACGGAACCGCGGTAACCGGGCTTCCGCTGGCTACTAGAAACTTTGCGCAAATCGCTGCTCTCTCGCCCGGGGTCGCCTCCGGGGTCTTCAATGCCGCCGAGCTGGGTCCGGGCGGAATTGCACTATCGCAGATCAACAATTCCAATGACGGGATTTTCGTGCACGGAGCGCGCTCTTATAACAATGACTCCCAATTGGATGGCGTTGATGTCAGCGACGTGCAGAGTACCGGCGCAGCAAGCGGCGGAATTCCCATTCCCAACCCGGACGCCATTGAGGAATTCAAGGTTCAGACCGCCCTTTACGATGCAGCGTACGGGCGCTTTGGCGGCGGCAGCATCAGTTTAGTTACCAAGTCGGGCGGCAACTCTTTCCACGGATCGTTTTTCGAATTCTTCCGCAACAGTGTTCTGAACGCGAACGAATTCTTCTTGAAGGAAGCAGGCCAGCCGCGGCCCTCACTCCAGCAGAACCAGTTTGGATTTGCTGCCGGCGGTCCAGTTCACAAGGACAAATTGTATTTCTTCGGCTCGTATCAAGGAACTCGCCAGACGAACGGCCTAGCCGCAGGTCAGAATCGGATTGCATGTACAGCCACATTGCGTACGCCGCCGCTGACCGATGATAGAACACCCGCTGCACTTGGAAAATTATTCGGCGGCATGAGCGGCGCTTTGGGAGGCGTAGCCGTGCGGCCGGATGGATCGAATATCAACCCAGTCGCTCTCGCGCTTCTGAATTTCAAATTGCCGGACGGGGCTTATTTGATTCCTACGCCGCAGATGGTGGACTCCACTCAGCCATTTGCGAGCCAAGGCTTCTCAGCCTTTACCGAAGCTTGCCATTTTAACGAAGATCAATTTGTGACGAATATCGATTATGTTGCCTCTCCAAGAAGCACAATTTCCGGCCGGTTCTTTTTTGCCGATGACAATCAGCTGGTCGCGTTCCCGGGCAATGGCTTAAATCCCGCAGGGAATATCAGTGGATTTCCGAGTCCTGGTGATTCTGGCTTCCGAGTTTTCTCCTTTGCTCATACCTACACGTTTAGTTCCGCCTGGCTCAACGAAGCGCGGTTCGGCTATGTCCGCACCAGGGTCGGTACGCGAGCCGAGACTCCGTTCAGCTGGTCGGACGTTGGTGTTTCGGAAGGTCCAATGAGCGACGCAAATGCGCTACCCAGTTTGAACATTCTTGGTTCTGTCAGCATTGCGCCCGGGTTTCCGCGCACCTACACGCAAAACAGCTTCATAATCAACGACACCCTCAGTTTCGTCCACGGGGCACATAGTTTTCGGTTGGGAGGTTCGCTCACTCGCTTGCAGGACAACCTCGATGTTGCCGGGATTGGATCATTTCTGCAGTTCCTTAGTTGGCCGGATTTTCTATTGGGCCTGGATGCCGTTGAAAACGGCACTGGATCGTTCAGCAACGTCTTTGCTTCAGTCGACGTTTTTGGACTGCTGAATCGTGAATACCGGGTATGGGAGGGCGCAGCGTTCGCGCAGGACGGCTACAAAGTCACCAGATCGCTGACCCTCAATATGGGAATACGCTACGAACGGCTCGGTCAATTCGGAGACAAGTTGGGCCGAAACTCTAGCTTTGCTGCGACCCAGGCCGACCCAAATCCCCCGGCTGGCGGAAGTCTGGCAGGTTATATTGTGGCTTCCAATTTTCCGGGCACTCCCCCAGCAGGTGTTCTGCGCGCGGCTAACACGTTCGGGGACTATGGCGCGAATCCAAATACAATTGCTCCGCGATTCGGCTTTGCCTGGCAGATCTTGCCCGATACTGGCCGGTTGGTGCTCCGGGGAGGTTATGGCATGTACTATTCACGTCCCACCGGCCAGGTTTTCAGTCAATCAGTGGTCAGCGCTCCGTTTGCCTTGCCTCGCCTGAATGTAGGGATGGCCAATGCGGGCGCAACATTTGCAGACCCGTTTCAACAACCATTCCCGACGCCAAGCTCCTTTCCCTTATTCGTTCCCTACGGCATCGGTACCTCATCAACGCTCAACACCGTTGCGCCAGGTTTTCGTCCCGCGCTAATTCAGCAATTCGGATTGAATCTCCAGGGAGAGCTCTACCCGGGTTGGCTGCTGGAGGTCGGATACGTCGGCACTGAAGGCAGTCACTTGCAGCGATTTCGTTCCCTGAATCAAGCTATGCAAGCCACGCCGGACAATCCCATCAGGGGCGTCACCTCGGACACCTTGGCGAATATCCCATTGCGAGTTCCCGTTCCAGACATAGCCCCAGACTCACTTGACGAAGTCGAAACAGAGGGCAGGTCCTGGTACAGCGGATTGGAAGTCAGCATGACCAAGCGAATTAGTCACGGCTTGCAATTCCTCGCTTCCTACACCTTTTCCAAGACGCTTGATACCGACGGCGCGGACATCGACAGTAACTCCGCAGGTAATTCAATTACATTAGGAGACCAGAACTCGCCCAGCCAACGCTGGGGACGTGCGAGTTTTGATCGCGCTCAACGATTTGTCTTCAGCTCAACTTGGACGCTCCCGAGTCCCGCCGGAGGAATACGACGAGCCGTCCTGGGAAACTGGTCCGTGGCGGCAGTCGCAACCATCCAATCTGGCACTGCTCTCACGATTGCCGATACGAATTCCAATAATGTTTTTGGAATTAACGAAGACCGCGCTCAACTAACAGGCTACTGCACGAAGAACCAGTTGGTAATGGCGGGGTCGGTCGAATCGAAACTGAACGGATACTTCAATGCATCCTGTTTCACGACTCCGCCGGTAATCGGCGCGGACGGCATTGGGACAGCGTTCGGAGACAGTGCGACCGGATTAGCATCTGGTCCCGGGCAAGCGAACCTGGATCTTGCACTCTCCAAGACGCAAACGCTTGCGTGGTTCCATGAAAGAACGGACCTTGAATTCCGCGCGGAATTCTTCAATGCGTTCAACCATCCGCAGTTTGCGAATCCCGACAGCAACTTCTCGTCCCCGACCTTCGGCGTCATCAGTAGCACGTCTGTGAGCGCACGCATCTCGCAGTTGGCGCTCAAGTTCAGTTTTTAGCGTCCGCGTGGCCCGGCTGCGCCGTTGGACCTGATTTTGGGTTCAACAGTAACCCGGGGCCAGTCCCTGGGGCGAGCTATATGGCCGCAGCGTCTCCCTCCTTCTAATCCTCAGGCCTGAGCAGTCCGTAATTGCAGAAGCGGTGGCTGTGCGTACTCGTGTGCGCGATTGGTCTTTCATGGTCGATCAGGATTGCTCGCGTGCAAGGAATGAGAAAGGTTTGTTAGATTCTCCGCATGCACGCGAACGACGCCGCCGCGCGGACTGTCAATATCCGCGATCAGCGTGAACGAGATGGAAATGACCAGCGGCAGAACGACAAGCAGCGTGGTTCTAGCTCCGCCGCGACGCGCGCCGTAGCCGATGAGTAGGTTGCAACAGACAGCGATGACCGCCATCAGACACCATGCTGCCGTGGGAATGCGGTTCAGCCAAGCGGCTTGCGTGTATCCCTTGGAGTTCAATACGTCGTTCATGCCCATAGCGGTGATAGTGAGCGGCGGTGTCGGTTGCGCCGCAGCCGGAAGCTGGACGTCTGACCACAGTTCGGCCTCCAGTTGGGCAGTGGCGGCATCAATCTGCGCCAGCTCCTGGTCATCGCGGGTTTTATAGAACAAAATGCGCTGGTCGAGATAATCCCTTAGCAGCCCCCGGACTTTCGCCGCGTTGGGCGCGGGCAGGAAGTCTGCTCGGACGTACTCCGTGCCGATGGCGTTGGCCTCTGCTTCCTCGAGCGTTTTGCGTTGATCGTAGCGGGTAATGGCCATCGAAAAACTGAATCCGATGATGAGGCCGAGCAGCGTCAGAATGGCGGACATGACCATCCCGAAATCCTCGCGCTCGTTTTCTTCAAGGCTGCGGCGGCGCTTGCGAAAGAAAATGCCGATGCGCACCGAAAGCCAGAGGGTCATCAGTGAAATGGTCAAAACGAGGAACGAAAATCTCAGAACGTAGCTCATATAGGGATGCCTCCTGTTCAAGCGTCGCCAATTTACAGCATCTTGCAGGAGATGGACCGAATTATCGGGAGGACCGGGATGGAGTATCGCGAAACCTCGTCGAAAGAAATTCAGATGCCTGATTAACAGTTTGTTGAAAAACCCATTTCCTTTGCAACTTTAAGTCGCAAGACTCGTCTGAAGGAAGAAGGTCACGGGGAAACACGAATGGCTCAGGAGAGCATTTCGCGAAGCTCAGGCCAGAGCGGAAGTATGCATCGTGGTTTGAGAGTTACCAGAGGACTTTGAGTTCTTTGTACAAGCCGAATTTCTCGTCGCAAGTGACCACCGGGATCTTTTCGCACACGGCTGGGGCGATGACTTCGGGTTTCGGCCGGCGCCATTTCCACCGCAGGGTGTTCTTGCGGCACGGCAATTCTGCGCTGTGCGCTGCCGGTCATTTTGAGATTCGCAAAAGACTCCCTTCGGTCTCCCACGGGTTATTCGCATTGTGTGCCAAATGCGACATAAATCGCCGAGCCAATAATCCAGAGTAGCTCGTCGGGTTTCTGAATCCGACGATCTTGAGTTTGGAGGAGACCACTATGTTCGGATATGGATTGATTGGAACCCTAGTCGTTATCGTTTTGGTCATTTGGATCGTACGCGCTTTGTAAACGCGAAATCGCATTCGTGACGGACCCCTCGAGTCTGCAAACGGTGGGGGCTGGTGCCCGTCACTTCGCCGGCGCTAACGACCGGATTCGATCAGTGTCCAAAGTTACTTTCGCGCCCCAGCCTGTCACACCAGCAAGCGGAGCGACCCGCGCGTGGGTGAGCAGACGTTCCAGCTTACGAACATCGTACGCACCGAGCTCCCGCGCACGCTTTTTGCATCGCATTCCGCGATCCTTAAATCTTGTGCAGCAGGCAGACTGGTTCGAATCACGTCAGGTTTACGGAACCGTGGGCCCGAGAGCAAAAATTCGACCGGCAGGTTTTTTGAACGGAAAGCGTAGATACCACGAAGCGGGCGAGACGCGCGAGTGAACCATCGAAGCACGCGCGAATGCTAACAAGTCTTGAAACTCATTGTTGTCGGCGATCCGTAGAGCCGCTAAATAGGCTTCACGCGCTGGCCCAATTGCAGCGATGTCAATACGACCCCAAGTGAGTGGAGTGCTGCCATATTTCACCGCGACAACATCGGCCAAAAGTCTCGCGTGGCTTCCGTTACCGTTGGGAAATGGATGAATCCACACAAGTCTGTTATGAACTCGAACAGCAACCTCATCAATTGCATAGGTTTTATTCGCGTGCCAATATTGTGCGTCTCCGAGCAGCACCGGAATACTGCTTCGAATCTCGTGAACTAAAGCCCCAATTTTCTTCTCGGTATTTCGATATCGACCGGCCCATTCCCACGTCTGATCGAACATTCTTCTATGGAGTTCGCGAACGTAAGGTTCTCTCAACGGGTCACGGAATCTGAGACGACGTGGGCTCAAGGCCCAATTGTAACCGTCGAGAATATTATTACGTTCAAACTCGTCCAGTTCCCTCTTTAGAGATAGATCAGGAATTAAGCCGTCCAGTTCATCGGGATCAAGCGGAGTATTCCCCGGACTTCGCGTTGCGATCATTCTGCTCGCTCAGACCGGAGGAAGAACCTACAGCGAGGGCTTTTCGCTTCGCTGGTCTCAAGTGGATTTGGATGCCAAATTGATCCGCTTGAACAACAACGTAAAAACCCCAGTTCGGCGGAGCCCATTCCTTTGTCTCAGTACGCCTGCGACGTCTTGCAGGCATGGAAAAAGGAAGGAGCTTCAAAGAGCGAGTATCTCTTCCCGAGCCCGGTTCTGCCAAACCGGCCCATCTCGACGGTGAAAACCGCGTGGAAAACAACGTTGAAACGAGCAGGCGTGCCGGCGTTTCCGATTTACAACCTCCGACACGTTTTTTGTACTCGTCTCTGCGAAGTAGCACCGGATGCGGTCGTCGAGCGCGCCATGCGCCACACGAGTCCGGAAACCAAGCGTCATTACCAGTTGGGGATGGCCGGCCCGGTTCGCAATGCGGTAGATAAAGCAAACAAACGACTGTACGGAAAACGAGTGGCGTTCCATTTTCGTGACAGTCAGGCCGCCAAAAGCGAGAAGGTGAGAATCGCCGTCTGTAACGGATTGAAGAAGAAAGAGAAGTTGGCTCCCCTTCGTTGACACGTATCGAACTTTTTGGCTCGGTCCTGGTTCCGGAGCACGAGAGTTATTGCTAGCCGTTCTATCCTTCGCCGGGTAATCGCTCCCAGAGCCGGCTTCTGAATGGAGGCATGCGATTCCCCTACTTGTAGTGCTCGGGAGGCGAAGGTAGCTCCGCTTGCGAGCAACATTGAGATGCTGCTCCGGAGAGCTCTTGGATTTTACCTAGCTCGTCAAAGCATTCGCCGGACATGAGCGAATCTGTGCTCTCTTCCGAAGTAGCAGACCGTGCAGTAGGATTTGAGCGGTTCCAAGCGATCGGCTTGCTCTACGGCTTGTGCCGGGCGTTAGAGATGGCCCGCAAGTTTTCTCCCGCATGCCTGGCGCCGAAGATGGGGCATTCCTCACCAAATCGTGTGAACCACTTTGGACCGACGGATCTCACGGTCGGCAGTAAGTAACGACAGCCCCTCGACAAGTGCCGTCGCTCCGATAATGCGATCCACAGGATCTTTGGGATAAGCCGCTGGAAGATCCACAGCGCGCGCACACGCTCGGCCGGTGATTGGCAGAACGACGAACCGGGCTTCGATTTCCTGCAAGAAAGATTCGAGACTGATGTCGAGCCGGAGCCGGCCCTTTCTTGTAAGCGTCGCCAGCTCCAAGAGTGTAATATCGGAGATTGCCAAGCCTTCCGCTTTCGCGCGCGTATCGTCGATTGCGCTCCTTGCCTTTTTGGAGAGCTGAGCTTGGTCAAACGCTAGCCAAATCACTACGTGGGTATCTACAATAATCACCTGAGCTCGCCCCACTCATCAGGCGAAACCGCCGGCGAAACGATGTCTCCATTTACAACGCCCTTACCGGCGAGGAAATCATAGATCTCATCTGTGTCGGTGCTCACCGGGACGAGTTTCGCCACCGGTTTGCCATGTTTAGTGATCACAACAGTTTCGTGCCTGGCTTGAACCTCGTCCATGACCGCTAGGCAATTTGTTTTGAAGGAACCTGCTGCCATCTTCTTCATCTCAAGACTCCGATATTACTATGGTCATCATACCATGGTTGTATATCGACTAGCAACTTCATATTCAACCAAGGAAAACATCGCGCTCGCCTGGCTTTGCCCTTACCTTCGCTTGTCTTGCACACCTGCCGGAGATGTAATACAATTACTTCATGAAGAGTCTGACCGTACGATTGCCCGAGCCACTGGTGGCGGACATTGAGGCGGAATCGCGTGGACGGAAGATCTCAAAGTCGGATGTAGTTCGCGAATGGCTCGAGCGTGCACCCCGCCAGCGGCGCCGCACTGCCTCCCTCACTGCCATCGCCGACCTTATCGGATCGGTGGATGGCCTACCGAGCGACCTTACTGCGCGGAAGAAGGAGTATTTGCACGCCAAAGGTTATGGCCAGAAACGTCCTCGTTGACGCTGGATTCGTTGTAGCGTTGCTTAGCGGTCGCGACGCTCACCACCAATGGGCCGTGACGCAAGCCTCTGAACTGCCTCCGCCTTGGTTCACATGCGAAGCCGTTCTGTCCGAGGCTTTTCACCTTCTCGGAGAGCTTGGTACCTCCAATCTCGGCGCACTACTTCGCCGCGGCGCTCTGCAGATCGCCTTCACACTTACCGAGAACGTGGGGCCAGTCGTGAAGCTGATCGAGAAGTACTCCAACGTTCCCATGGGCTTCGCCGATGCTTGCCTCGTTCGCATCACCGAAACGCTTGCCGATCCCATCATCCTCACTACCGACCAAGATTTCCGAGTTTACCGTCGCCACAGCCGTCAAGTGGTTCCCTGTGTGACGCCCGAGTGATCTTGCCGCCGCTTATTTCTGCCGATACTGAACATGGCTTTTCTGCTTTCTGAGGCAAATCTAATCTAAGACAGTGGACCGCGTTCTGCACAAAGAATGCAACCTACATGGCAAAGATGGAATTCAACACAGGCATCGAAACACTGACGATCTTTCTCGTTTCCGTTGTGGCAACTGTGCACGAGAGAGCTTTGTTCTCACTACGGAGCCCGGCGGTCCCTGCCGCGGAGTGTGACCCGCAGACTTAAGGGAGTGACGCAAAAAAGAGAATCTGACCGCTCAAATCGAACTCTCCTCCCATCGGAGTTCCGCTGAACGATCCCGCGCGGGATCGTTCACTCGCACCACACCACTCGTGCGATCTAGGCAGCGCCATCATCGACTGTACGGCTGCCGAGCATTCGGTTCCGAACCGAAGGCTTGCCCCCATTTCACGGGCAGCATGTCTCAAAATGCTGGGCTTTTCGCTAATTTCAGTGGCCTTGCCGCACCACAATTTCCGTGCCCACTGCTACGTTTTTACTACGTTCGGCCGCAAGCGGAACAGGAGGAACCGAAAACCGTCTCTAACTAATTGACTACAAAAGAGGAAGTTGGCTCCCCGGGCTAGATTCGAACTAGCAACGCTTCGGTTAACAGCCGATGTGGTCGAAAATCTAACTGCCCTATCTGGTGTCGCTTACGAGAAACTGGGAGCCATTCTCCCCGGTATGGTTGCACCCAAAGCTGCACCCAACCCGTGAAATGCCCAAACGCGACATGATTCACCGATCTCGACTGGATGACTTGAGTTAGTTCGTTCCGAACCCAAGGACGAGATCGAGGCCTGCAGCTTCGGCGAACGCCTTGAAGTCCCGGTCCCGCGTGAGAAGAGGAACATCTCCGTCGATACAGCTCTGGGCGATCAGCGCATCACCGAGACGCGCCTTGCGACGCCGCGCCAGCACCTTTCCTCGCAACCCTCCGGCCCTTTGCCAGTAGCCGGATGCGATCTCGATGGAAGGTACCTCTGAGAGCATCTCGGCAACACCTGAAGGGAGCTTGGGATCACTCAGTAGTTCGGTGAGTACAACAGGCACCATAACTACTTGCCGGTCCTCGAGCGCCCGGTCGAGTAACTTCACATCCTCGCCTGCGCTGCCTTCTAGAAAGGCAATCCATGTGCTCGTATCAGCCGCAATCACCGGTCAGCCTTCAATTCAGCCAATGTCCGCGTGAAGCGAACCTTGCCACGTAGGCGTCGCAAGCGCGCGTACGTACGCGATGCTGCAACTAGCTGCAGCCCTGCTCGGACGGTCTGGGTGACGCCCGTACCGCTCGCTCGCTGCGCCTTCTCGAGAAGGTCAAGAGGCACTTCCACGGTGATCTTGCGCGCTGTCTCCATAAGGTCTCGTTATACCATACTCGAGGCCAGCAGTGAATATGGTATTTCCGGATGGACGAGGGAACGGTAACAGCGTCGATATCTTACTTCCGGGAACCGATCTACAATCGGTGGAAACGTCTTCTTACTTCCTCGCGAGTGGCGTCGCACCGCAGGCTGTCGAACAATATGGGTCGCGCCACACAAGTCAGGAACCGGCGGCGCAGTATCACATTTCCGTGAGACGTGAACGGACAGACGGAGGTGAGAGTCGCCTCTATCGACGAATCAAAGAATGAAGAAGAAGAAGTGGCTCCCCGGGCTAGATTCGAACTAGCAACCCTTCGGTTAACAGCCGAGAAGGTCAAAAATCTAAGTGCCGCGTCTGGTGTCGCTTACATAAGACTTGGAGCCGTTCTGACCCTCATTAGATGCACCCAATCCTGCACCCAAGAGGTATTTGCAAACAGCTCGCGACACTTGAAGTGCTATCCCTACAACACGGTTTCAGATAACTTCCGTGTAGCGGACGATTCCGGAGTTCGTAGCCGGCTTAGCAATGAGTGTGGCGATTTGTCGAGATCCTGTGCCTTGACTCGAAGTACGCGGGCGTCTTACTTGGGGAAGTTGAGGCCGGTGACCCTGCGGCTCTTGGACTTGTTCGCCAGAGTGGCGGCAAAAAAATGGGTGGATCGTCTGGTCCAAGCCAGGACATCGCCACCTCCGGCAGGACCTCGGCTCATGTCCCCGGCGGACCAATTGCTACTTGGAATCGTCCACCGGCTGCGGGACTGCCTCAGGTCGATCAAGAAAAAAGGTTGTGACTCCTTCAAACGATTCCTTCCCGACGTTTACCGCACGGTGAACGCGGTCGCTCGGCTCCGACCAATCTACTTCGCCAACAGTGATTTCCCACGCCTGAGTTTCTCCGCCATCGCGGAACTCAATTTCGAGCAGGTCCCCGTTCAACACTACGGTCACCCGATGAAAGGGATCACGATGCCAAGGTGTCGCCTCCCCGGGCGCAAGTCGTATTCGCCAGACCTGGTAATTTCCGCGATGATGCAGTACCTGCTGATTCGCTGTCAGATTCATAATTGACCTCTGAAGCTCAAAGCAAACTCTCTTGCGTCGATCAACGTCTTTATCGCGGCGCAAAAATTACGGGCGCCGCAACAGGGCGTGCCGTTGTATGCTGCTCCGGTTTTCTGCATTCTCTGAAAGGAGCCACGGAGCTCGGACGAATGTGTCAGGCGATGACATGGTACTCGGTGTTAACCAAGCCGCTCGGGTAGTGCCGAGTCGCTACGTGGCGGAGCCGAATGTCACGCGGTAGGGTGCCGAAAAGAGGAACTCCGTCTCCAATGAGCACAGGCACGCGAGTGATGATGAGGCGTTGAATGGCTCCTGCGCGCAGGAACCCTTGAATCGTCATCCCACCGTCGATGTACAGGTGGTGGATACCACGAGCAGCGAGATGCGAGACAATCTCAGCCGGCGGCCCGCCCATTTGTTCAACAAAGCCCCCGCGGACTGCGGACAAATCGACCGGGTGACTGCTCAAAACTACTACCCGCTTGTCACCGTAAGGCCAAGCGGGATAAGCCAGGACTGTCTCGAACGTCTTGCGGCCAATCACGATCGCGTCGACGCTGGCGACAAACTCGTTGTAGCCGTGGGGTTCGCCTCCGCCCTCCGGAAGAAAGTCTAGATCGCCGTTCGGTCGCGCAATGAAGCCGTCTACGCTGGTACCGATAAAAACAGATGCCGTCATCGCAAGCTCCTCATGTGTGGCCACCCGACAATCTAAGCCACCCTTCGCAATTCCTTTAGATTTAACCGGGTTAGAGCGTAAACGGGATACGTTGCCATGAAGCCTCCAAGCCCAGCACAGCACAGCACAGCACAGCACAGCACAGCACAGCACAGCACAGCACAGCAATAATAAACGACTATTCAGTAATGTCAAGTGGAACCTAAACAGATATTCAGTTATTCTTACCTGCGCAACCTGCGACGAGGCCTAATAAAATGTCGCCACGCCCCCGCGAAACTTCCGACGCAGAAATACTCGCCGCCGCCGCTCGCGTGATGAAGTCGCGCAGCCCGGTTGAACTCACCCTCGCCGACGTCGCCAAAGAGGCCGGTGTCGTTCCTGCCACGATAATCCAGCGCTTCGGCACCAAGCGCGCGTTGCTTCTCGCCAACTGCAAGGCGTGGACGGCGGATGTCGCCGGACAATTTGCCGCGGCCCGCGCAAAATACGGCTCGCCCCTCAAGACACTCATTGAACTGTTGGTGGAATCGAGTGGCTTCGCCGCCACTCCCGAGTCCATGGCTAACTTTCTCGCCTATCTTCAAATCGACCTTTCCGATCCCGAATTCCGCGCGGTCCTCTTGGCGCAGTTCGTGACCACGCGCGACGAGACCAAAAAGCTGTTGGATGACGCCGTCGCCGCACGCGAGTTGAAGCCCTGCGACACTGCCGAACTTGCCCGCTTGGCCCAGCAAGTCAACGGTGGCGCCATGCTCGATTGGGCCGTCTATCGCAAAGGTCCCCTTGCCGCCTGGATTCGCCGTTCTCTTGTCTCCCTGCTCCGGCCCTATCGGCTTTCGCGCAATCCCAAGGACGGACAAGGGAAGCGAAGACCGTAGGAAGAGGGCCAACCGGATTGTGTCTGGATGACGGGCAACTCGGAAGTAAACCCACTTGCCTGATAAGTCGGTAAAATTTATCAGGACTTGTCCTAGGTTCGAGCCTCGTATCGGGAGTCGTCCAAGGACGGTTTCGAGTTATGGGTAGGACTGGAAAAAACCATCGCACCGAAGTTGACCGTCTCTCCCTAATAGCCGCACTGTGCAGCCTTACGGTGGTGTCGGGATTCAACGCAGCTTTGAATCAGGCGTCGCGCATCTTCCAGCGTCAGCGGGGGAAAGCGGCCGGATGCACTCCCATCTGAGCGACTTGTGCCAGCGTTCGATCTTGCCATTCGATTGTGAATAGAACGGCGATAAAGTTGTCCGTTAACAATCTTGTGATTTGGTGAGCTTAGCTCTCGCATCTTCAAGGTGCGCCAGGTGGATCACGCCCCAGGCCCACAACGATTCGAACACAGGGCCGAGAGTACGGCCGTGCGGCGTCAACTGATAGCGCACGCTTAGCATCGGTCTCGGCTCTGCCGACCGTGTCACGACGTCTTCAGCTTCGAGCTGCCGCAAGTGTTGCCGGAGCACTTTGATTGTTACTCCTGGCATGGTGCGCCGAAGCTGGCCAAATCCGAGAGCGCCATCGCCGAGGCGGCGAACAATCATTGGCTTCCAGCGACCATCAATTACCCGGATTGCCGTGTAAACGGGACACCGGTCCCGCTCCACATAGATTGCACCGTGTTTGCGCATGTTTAGCACCCAAGCAACAGGGTACTTTAAAGTGCCGACTTGTGAAAGCTTCTCGAACAGACCTACACTCCAGAAATGGCATCCGTCCGCTTGTTCCGCGTGATCCTCCCCGTCTCAAGTATCGAAGACGCCGCAGTCTTTTACTCTGCTGTATTGGGGCAGCCAGGAGTTCGAATTTCTCCCGGGCGCCATTACTTCGGGTGTGGCAGTACCATCCTCGCATGCTTCGATCCGCGGGCTGATGGCGACCCCTGGGACCCGAGGCCGAATCCAGATCATATTTACTTCGCTGTAGACAATCTCGATGAGTACTATCGGCGCGTGAGCGAACGACCGAACGGTACCATCCTCCGGCCGATTGAAACACAACCCTGGGGTGAACGCAGTTTTTATTGCACGGACCCATTTGAGAACAAACTTTGTTTCGTCGCCGAAAATACGATGTTTACGGGCGGCTTGATATGACTTCCACCATTGGACAGCGCAGTTGAACGCCTTCGCATGCAAAATTCGGAAGCAGAAAACGGATATCGCCGAAAAACATTCCGGTGCACGCTAGCCACTGAGATTGACAACGGTCAGGGCCTGGATACCAACGCTGAGGCTCTCCGTCAGCGCAAGCAACCGAACGCTGACCGTTTCTATTCTTGTCGCTGCTGATCGCGGTCGTCTGCACGACAGCGTCGAAATAACCTGAAGGTTCTCCGGGTTAGAGTAATCGTTCGACTTTGCCTTACGAGTTGTATTCGGTTGTACGGGTTAATGCTTGTTCGCAGAAACACACAGGGGAGAATGAACCTATGAAGACCCATCTCAAACTGGCGCTGGCAGGGCTGGCTGGCGTCTCGATCGGTGTTGTTGGCAGCGCCGCGATTCACGCGCAGCAAGCGAAGACGCCACCTGGCTACGTCATCGCTGAGGTCGAGGTAACGGACCCCACTACATTACAAAAATATGGTGAGAAGGCGCCGCAAATAGTGGCGTCTTTCAATGGACACTATGTCGTTCGGGGCGGCGATGTCCAGGCTCTCGAGGGCGAGCCGCCAAAAGGCTACATCGTGGTAATCGGTTTCGACAGCGTGCAGAAAGCGCGTGAGTGGTATGACTCGCCAGCCTATGCCGCGATCAGGCCGTTCAGGCAAAACTCAACCAAGAGCCGCCTATTTATTGTCGAAGGCGAGGCCCCCCAGTGACGAGGCAGGTCAGAGTGGCTTTCAGATGATTTCAAACGGCCTTTGGAGGAGAGCTGAACTGGATGACGATACTGTTTGTAGTCAGTTGCCTTCTTCCCGCGACAATTCAGATCGGGTGCGTTTATTCTTCGGAATGGCCCACACCATGTGGCAGGGTGGCGTAAAACAGCGTTTTGAAGCAATAGTCTCTGAAATTCATTGCTTGCCATCAGGATCGAATTTGCAATTCTGGCGCCAAGAATAGGAGTTGCACCCAACTGCGCCCAAAGTGATTTGTGATCAGCTTCGGCGTAAGGACATGAAATCAAACAGGAAAGGTGGCTCCCCGGGCTAGATTCGAACTAGCAACCCTTCGGTTAACAGCCGAATGCTCTACCATTGAGCTACCGGGGAACGGGCAAGTAGACTTTCAATTTACAACAACTTGCGAGCTGGTGCTAGTTTCCTTTCTGTCGCTTGGAGTCCAACATCGGTTTCAACTTGGTCATTTCAGGCGCGTGATGTTACCGCAACAGCTTCGTATCGTCGGATCAGTGTCCGCCCCGGTCGCGAATGACTTGACGGCTCACCCCGGAATATACCAGATAAGAAATCCGTCCTCTTCGAAACGCGTGCATTCCAACGCTGGGTTGGACGAGGTTCAACTCTTCCAACATGGGGTAGAGCTTGTGCTCCCGCAGGTTTGATAGCCGCAACCGTGTGCCGTTTCGCGTCTGAAAAAGGTAACCGATCCTTCTGCCCATCAAATGCTTCTTGAGCTCCGCAGCTACCGAGGTGTCGATGGGCACCGTTCGGTTCTGCCTTCGTCCCTGTACAAGCTGAGAAAGCGGAGTCGACAAGAAGCTTGATCCGAGCTGTATAGGTATCCAGCACCGATTCAATGACTTAGACAACGTTACCCTTGACACTAGAAGCCAAGACACTCGCAAGCAAATCGCTTAGCTTGTGCAACGAAGTTGTATATTGTCGAGGACGAACGGTTGATTGTCATACCACCATACCAAATAGAATCGAAATGATGTATATTCTCCGCGATTGGCGGTCGACTTTGCCGCAACCTACTTTCGAGGGATCGAATACCATGCGTCCGAAACAAGCTAGCTTCCTCTTACTTTTAACTTGCGTCCTGGGACTTGCTCTACTTTCAGCCCGTTCGCTGGCGCACGCCGTGCCCGCCTCAGCGTCCGGCTATCACGTCGTAAAAACGATTGCGATTGGAGGGGAAGGACAGTGGGATTACAGTATTGTGGATAGTGACGCGCGTCGCGTGTATATCAGCCATGCGACGCACGTGGTTGTGCTGGATGCCGACAGCGACGCGGTTGTCGGGGACATCCCCGACACACAAGGTGTGCACGGGATAGCACTGGCGCCGGATCTTGGCCGCGGATTCACCAGCAACGGCAAAACGAACACGGTCACCATCTTTGATTTGAAAACCTTGAAAACCATTGCCACGGTCGCCGCCGGCGGTGAAAACCCGGACGCAATTTTCTATGACGCGGCGTCCCAACGTGCTCTGGTCTTCAACGGTAAAACCAATAACGTCACCGCCATCAATGCCGCAGATGGCAGCGTAGTTGGCACAATTCCGCTCGAGGGAAAGCCTGAATTTGCAGCGGGAGCTGGCGATGGCCGTGTATTCGCAAACATTGCAGACAAATCACAAATCGTTCAAATTGATGCGCAGAAGTTCACGATCATCAATCGCTGGTCGCTCGCACCGTGTAAGGAACCATCTGGTTTGGCGATGGACAAGAAAAACCGGCGCCTATTCGCGGTGTGCGACAACACCATGATGGCAGTCGTGAACGCGGATACCGGGAAAGTCGTCGCGACCCCCGCGATCGACGAAGATCCTGACGCGGCCGGTTTCGATCCTGGAACACAACTCGCATTCAGCTCGAACGGAGGAGCTGGAAACCTCACGGTCATTCACGAGGATACGCCGGATACCTATAGCGTGGTTGAGAATGTGCCCACGAAAAAATATGCGCGGACCATGGCGATCGATTTCAAAACCCACAATATCTTTCTCCCGATCGCGATATTCGAGGGGGTCAAAGTGCCGGGCCAGCGGCGGCCCCCGATGCGGCCGGACTCGTTCGGAGTTTTGCTGCTTACCAAGTGAACACGCCTAAGGGAGACCGTCATGAATGGTCGCCGCGCATTTCTTAAAACGACCGGACTGATCGGTGCTGCCGGGGCTTTCGGCCTTCCCTCAACACGGTCCTCGAACCAGAAGGTCGTGATTCCGGCGCCACCAGAAGCGACCTTGCCGGTGGCCGGCACCGACGGAAGGTTTCCCGTGCGTCGCATTTATTGCGTAGGCCGTAATTATTTGGCTCACATCCGTGAGATGGGTCATGACGAGCGCGAGGCGCCTTTTTTTTTCGCCAAGGCGAGCGACATGATCGTTCAAAACGGCGCGACGATCACGTATCCATCCCTTACGCAGAATTATCATCATGAAATCGAGTTGGTGGTCGCTATGAAATCCGGCGGTACAGATATTCCGGTGAACGGGGCCCTGGGCCATGTCTATGGCTACGCGGTGGGCTTGGATATGACGCGTCGTGACCTCCAACAGGCCGCTGCGAGGAAGGGACAGCCGTGGGAGATCGGGAAATCTTTCGACCAAGCCGCGCCCTGCTCGGCGGTCTTTCCTTTCTCGAAAGTGGGGCACCTGAGTAAAGGAAAAATTCAACTCACGGTCAACGGCGAGGAGCGCCAAAACTCCGATCTCGGTATGATGATTTGGAATGTGCAGGAAATCATCAGCCACCTATCGCAACAGGTCGGACTCGCCGCAGGCGATCTGATCTATACCGGAACGCCAGACGGAGTCGGTCCGGTTGTCCGAGGAGATAAGATGATCGGACACATCGATGGTCTAGGCGACCTCTCGATCGCGATTGCTTGAAAGTCGCGCGCATTTCAATGAGCGGGAAGCATTCAAGGGCACGAAAGCCAGGCCATCGATTTACGGTAAATCGGGGCTCAATTCCCGGCCATCAGGAAAAATGACCTTCGCGAGGCGCATACTATTGGAGCCGTCTTTCGCCGGATGACCAACAAAAGTGATTTGATCGCCCTCTTTCAGGGTATCTTTGGTCCAACCCACTTTTGTTAACACGTTCGGCCCGCCACGGGTTTCGGCGCTCCATTTCTGTACAGTTCCTTTTTCATCTTTTGCATTGAAATAAATCATTCCGTGGGGATTGATGAACTGGAAATCCGTTACGGTGCCCGCTCTGGTAACGAGCGCATTCATGTCAAACATTGAAGCTCCGTGGTGAGCGTACGAGGGCCCTGCGCCCGTTGAAACGAAGAATATCGTCGCGAGGAACGCAAAAAGCGCGTGTTTCAAGGCTTGCCTCCAAAATCAAACAACCTAGGATCTGCCTCAAACTACCTTCCAGTCTCCGCTTTAGGCTTTTCGAAATTATCTTCGCAGATATATTCCATAATTTCCCATTTTGGCCGCAGCTTGAATATTTTTTGCACGCTCCACGGCTTGGTGAATGTCTTGGGATCGTCGATTAAGATGTCATCTTGCAAAGTGTCATGGTCGACGCGGTGGATGCGCTCGATAACATGGAGAGCTTCACTGTGAGGAACTCCGATCATGTCGAGCCAGGTCTTGTCGTTAAAACCGATTGTGTCAACGACGAGCGTATCCCCCTCCCATTTGCCGATCGAATTCCCCATCCACGTCGGATCGAAATCTTTCGGATGGTCACGGCCGTCAGTATAAATTTGTCGAACGAAATGATCGTACTCGAAGATCATTACGATCTTACCGGGGGTCTGAATAATCTCGAATGGAAAAGGGATGAGTAGAATCCTGGGAACCCCCGGAGGATAACAGCTAAGATACGGATCCGTTGCGGCGTGATTGTTGTGGTCTTTGGCTTGCGTGGCTTTGTAGGTAACGTCCGCCGATGGTTGGAGAGGGGGTAGAGGATCCCCTTTGAAGGTCTTGCTCAGTTCGCGTCCCATCCACACTCCGGAAATGTCCGGGCTCGATACTTCGTCTTTCGGCCTTTCTTTCGCCGGAGACTCGGCAGTTTGCGCGGCCCCAATCCCCGGAACTACAGTCACCGTGATTAGAACGAGGCTCACACCGATAAGTCGCTTGCGCATTTTCATTCCCTCCGGTGCTCGATACTCCATTCTCAAAACGCTCGGAAAGCGGAGCCGCGTAAGAAACGATCACTATGCCAGGAAGTCGCGCTAGAGGAATGCGATCCATCGCCCAGCGGCAACGATACCAAACCACAGCAGTATCGACAGGCAACCTGCGAACTTTGCCATGAACGGCGTCGACGGCGCATTGTCCCACTTGTCAACGCTGCGGTAGGCGAGCATGTGGAAAAGAACGGCATTCGCGCCAGCCAATACGATCAACGCCATCTTGATTCGGAATCCCAAATTTGTGTAGCACTTCGTGGCTTCCGAGGAGAAAAGCAGAAAGCCCGTGACGATCTGGATGATGAAGCCGATCCACGCCCAGGGCAAAAGCCGGTGAGCGAGTTTTGAAACGGATTGTTCACGCATCGCGAACCCGAGCAGGCGTAGATCAAGAGCCGATGTTGATCCAACCAGAATGACGATGCCGAAAAGATGGATCGTCTCGATTACTGGGAAAAGCCAGAGTGAGTCGCGGACCGCCGTGCCTACTGAGGTATGTTCGAGCCACTGACACAGAGAAAACAAGCTAGGCATGCGCGTGGGCCTCGTGTCTCACTGAATTGACCACCGACTCGCTATCACAAGATGGACGAGATTCGACCGTGAAAACGTCTCCACTTCCTATTGAATGTTCGACCCGTTCGCAAGAGGTAGTTCCTTGCCATCAGACAGGACTATTTTGTCCAGCCGCATTAAATTGGAGCCGTCTTTAGCCCGATTGCCGGTTGCGGTAACCACGTCTCCAGGCTTCAGTGAATCCTTCGTCCAGCCAGCCCGGTGTAGCAGGTTGGGACTGTTCGTTTCGGCCTGCCATTTCTGAAGGTTTCCTTTGTCATCCTTGGCGTCAATGAAGATCTCGACGTGAGGATTGATAAATTGAAAATCCGTCACGGTACCCTTAATGGTCGTCAGCTTAGTCATGTCGTAATTCGCGGTTCCGTGGTGCGCCAACGCGATACCTGCACAGACCAGCAAAATGACGGCCAGTGCTATTGTTGCTCCCAATGTGCCCTTCACTCTATCCTCCGGGTTAAGTGCGACTGAAGCAAAGGATCTGCGGCATCTCCTTCCGGGTACCGTGTAGCCAGAGCATTAGCGCATGCGCTCCGAAGCCATCCTGACCGTTCCAAGTGGTCGTACGACCATACCACATTCCAAAATTTTATTGCAACTATTTGAATTACCTCTTGACGGGTTTGCGTTACGGTGGTAGAGCTGTGTGACCAGTGGGGTCCAACCCTACCCATTACATGGAGTTGCCATGAGCGTTGCGGGCGTCGTGCTTCCCCGTAAGACCGTATCGATTCTTTTTTGCATCTCGATTCTGTCCCTGGTTTCTCTGACGCTCAGTCAACCGCTGCGTGCGCAAGGTAGTACTGGCCGCATTTCCGGAACGGTTACGGATCGATCGGGAGGTGCCGTCGTAGGTGCCAAAGTCGATGTTACCGACATTCAACGGGGGCTTGCGCGAACCCTTATGACCGACCAAGCTGGCGAATACGTGGCCCCCGACCTGGTTCCAGGAATGTACCGGGTCCACATCGAGGGCCCCGGTTTTAAGACGGTCGAACATACCAACATTCAACTCGAAGTCGGCAAGGACATTCGAGTGGACGCCGTGCTTGAACCCGGCGAGGCTACCGCGACGGTGCTTGTGACTGCGGAAATTCCCATGGTGGACAATACCAGTGCTACCTTGGGCGGCACGCTCAGTAACGAAACCATAAATGATCTGCCCCTCAACGGCCGCAATTATGAAAACCTCCTGCAGTTGCGTCCCGGAGTCACGATCTATCCGGGGGGAGGGGCCTTTACGCAGAGCACAAACGGCGGCCGGCCGGATGAAAACGTTTACCTGATTGAAGGGCTGAACAATGACGAACCCTTCTCCGGGATGAGCGTCATTAACGGCGCCACCATCGCGGGCGATGCCTCGACGATCCTGCCTATCGACGCCATTCAAGAATTTAACGTGGAGGAAAACCCGAAAGCGGAATATGGCTGGAAGCCCGGTGCGATCGTCAACGTGGGACTAAAATCTGGCGAGAACACGATTCATGGCACGGCATATGCCTTTGGCCGTGACGATTCGTGGGACGCACGGAATTACTTTAATCCTGTTGGATCACCGAAACAGCCGATTGACTTGCAGCAATACGGGGCCACGGTGGGAGGGCCAGTCAAGAAAGACAAATTATTCTATTTCTTGGGATATGAAGCATTAAGCTACTCGGTGGGGAGCACCAGTTCCGTCAGTGCGCCTGTGATTACAACCCTCGGTGGAGATACTGCGAACAGTTTACCGGATGCCATTGCAGGGGTACAGGCCGCCGGGCTGGCACCCAGCCCGCTCAGTTTGCAGTTAGCGGGATGCACACTTGGCCCTCCCATTCAGTGCACGGGAAACTTGTTCCCTGCCAATACCGGGCCCACGACGTCCTATTTCCCAAATTTGCAAAGCTATATCAAAGAAAACAACGGTGTGGCCAAGGTCGATTACCATATCAATGAGCGTCACACGGTAAGTGGCATGTATTTCTTCGGACAAGTTGATGGCCAATGGAACGACGCGCCGAATCAAGTCAAGCAAGATTGGGAGTCCGTCCTTCATACGCGGGCCCAAGTGGGCTCGGGCAGTTGGACCTGGAGTCCGAGCTCGCGGTGGGTAAACGAGTTCAGGGCTGGACTGGACCATCTGTATCAGCCTGGATTCGGCGCAGACCACACCGTGAACCCCACGACGTACGGTATTAACACGGGCGTTACGAATCCGCTCTACTTTGGATTCCCGGTAATCCGACTGAATGGTTTTGCCAACTTTGAATTGGGCGCAGGCGGTGGCCGGCCCAGAATTCAGGGGCCCGACGAAGTCTTTCAGATTCTCGACCACGCTTCTTACTTGCATGGCAAGCACGCTTTCAAGTTTGGCGGGGAATTTCTTCGCGATAGCTTCACGGGAGCATCCTATACGAACGCGCGAGGCCTCATTCGATTCGGAGACGTCGACGCCTTCAATGGGGTGTGCGCAACACCTCCTTGCGCCACGCCGCTGGAGGATTTTTTTGCCGGCACGCCGGGTCAGGGCGCGATCCTTGCCGGCAATCCCGCGCGGAACGTCCACAATGAAGGATACGCGTTGTTTTTCCAGGATGATTACCGCATAAAGCCCACACTAACCCTCAACCTCGGACTGCGGTACGAAGTCAATACGGTGCTCAAAGAATCCAACGACCAGTTCGGGAATTTCGATCCCGCGCTCGGGCTCGTGCAAGTCGGCAAGCAGATCTCTTCACCGTACAACGGAGACCACAACAACTTCGCGCCCCGGTTTGGCGTGGCCTGGGATGTTCGAGGGGATGGCAAGACCGTGGTACGCGCCGGAGTCGCCGTCGTGTACGACCAGCTTGCTTATGACGTTTTCCTCGCGCAGGGGAGTGCAACCACCGGCACGATCGGGCTGGGTCTTGTTCCGACGGGCGCCCTCCTTACCGGAACGAATGGCGTGGCGCTTCCAAGTCCGGGCACCATTGCTACGGCTTCGGTCTCTCTTCCTGGCGCGGCTCTCAATTGGAATGGATCTTCGGTCGGAGGCGCAAGCATCTTCCCAACCGGACAGCTGCAATGTGGCGACGGAATGGGCAGCGACCCTGCTCCCTGCAACACGTTTGCCGTG
>Ga0210405_10000068_pt1 | contig 134255 bp, 128 predicted proteins | sample IncBWH11MmetaG_FD_155492 | JGI IMG/M metagenome (GOLD analysis project Ga0210405, IMG submission 155492) | Forest soil microbial communities from Barre Woods Harvard Forest LTER site, Petersham, Massachusetts, United States - Inc-BW-H-11-M | ecosystem: Environmental > Terrestrial > Soil >... | reverse complement strand
CTTCCACCCAAACAGCCAAAATTTGGGGGATACAAAATACCTAGAAAATCGAGAAAGTCGTTTGTAGGGCATCCTAACGCAAAGTTTTTTCGATCACTTTTCGGCGAATGAGTTTTTCAACACCCACTCGCCATAGCACTCACTGTGATTAAGAGCTTCAGGACTACCCAGACATCCCCAGTCTTGGGTTTCTACTTCTTGGGTTCGAATCCCCGTCCGACCCGGAATACGTGACCATCGGGATGGCGGAGGTGCATCTCGCGAACGTGCCACGGCATATCGGTGGGGGGAAATGTGATCTCGAGCCCTGCGGCGACGCAATGGTTGTGCATCTCGTCGACGTCGTCCACCCAGACCGACATCCAGACGCCCTTGTCGCCTTCTTCGTCTCCGTCCTTCTGAAACGTGGTGGTGTTCGCGCCGCGGCCGCGGCCTCCCTGCGCTCCCTGACAAAGAAAGATGCAAGCGTCCTTACCCGATCCAACCGCGCCAAACGTCGGAGGCGTTCCCCAGTCCCACAATTTTTTCCATCCCCACTTTTCAAACCACGCGACGGTGCTGGCGATGTCGGACACATTCAATATCGGAGTCACACCTTTGGCTTCCATAACCGCAGCAGGATAACACTCGGCGGAGCGAGGGGATTTGGCCCACTGGAAGGTACGAGGATTTGTCAGTCGGCCCTGGAGGATGATCTTCGAATTCTTCTGACCGTTTCGCCCGCTGGCAAGCTAAAGCGATTGCCTAATGCTGGTCCAATGAACCTCGGGACCACTTCTTTTACCGCACGCGGGTCGGTCGTCAACGCCGCTTCAGCTCCGCCCCTGTACGCGACGATGGTCAGGCAGCTATGGCCCTTCGCTGTCGCTAGCGATGCGCTTTACAACGATACTAGTTCGAGCACCTTCATCTAATTGGACATGCTCCCCGCGGCCTTCATAGGCCTTCAAGAATTCAGGCTCGCGCATATCGGGCTGCGGCTCGTCGAAGGCCAGCACTGTGTACTTTCCAGGATTCAGGCCTCGCAAGCTAAAGTGCCCGAGCTCGTCGCTGGTATCTTGCTGATAAAGATCCGGCCGGCTCTGGTGTTCTGCGCTTGGAACATCCAAGACCGTGGCATGCACAACGGGTTTGCCCTTGCTGTCTACGACTGTTCCTTCAATGGTTGCCCCATTTGCACTGATCACTACATCCAAAGATGTTTCCGCATTGACGGTGAATCCGGAATCGGCGACGTCTCGGCCATCGAGGTACACTGATTTCGTGATGTAGTCACGAAGATTATTCGACTTAGCCCCGACCAGCATTTGGTAACTGCCGCCTGTCACATTCTTCATCTCGAAACCGCCGTCCTTATTCACACCTGACATGGCCAGGCCTCCGGATGTGCCCGCCATTGCGAAGCCCATGTCGTTCTCCGCAACAGGGAGGACAACAGTCAACTGTGTCCAATCGATTCTCTGGCCTGTATCCATGCGGAACTTCCCTCGTACCGTTCCGCCGGGGTTTGGTTGGAGTTGTAGCCCGTCGAGGTTCGCCGTGCTGACTTCGATCGGCTCAACCACAGGCATCATTTTCGTAGCGGGTCGTCCCTCAGAGACGCCAGTCACAACCAGCAGGGATGCTGTGTAGGAGCCGGGCAGGACGTTCTGAAACTCGAACTTGCCTCCCTCACCAAGCTGTTGATTCTGCACGCTCGTGTGGTCTTTGGAGAACAACATGATCTCAGTCAGGGGAGCGCCTTTCGGGACTCCTGCCACTGTCCCCACAACGCGGTACGCCGGGCTGGCGAGAATTCCAAAATTAACTGGCGCTTCGTCTCCCGGATGGACCTCCACCGGTACCGACTGCCCCTTGTCCAGCGTGCCAGGGTAATACGTGGTGGCATAGATAAGATTTTCCTTCAGCTTGTCCTTTGATTCAGCGTGTGGCGCCCGGAACCCTTGTGGCGGATTCGCTGTAATCGTGTATCGCCCCGCCCGCAGATCGGAGATGCGAAATTCCCCAAGATCGTTGGTGACCGCACTTCCTGAGTCGTGAAAATTCATTCTCCGCATTGCGGAGCCAACCCGCAGCGCACTGATACCCACATTGCTTATTGGATCGCCGTCGAGATCTGTGATCTTCCCAGTGATCACGGCGGCAGGTTGCATGTAGAAGACCAAGTCGGTCGTGCCCTGCCCGGGTTGCACCAGAATAGACGCCGGCTGCTTTCCACTAGCAGAGCGAACAAAGCCGGGATGCTCGACCGAGCTCGCGTATCTTCCCGGTTTAACATTGTCGACCTTGAATCGACCATCCGCGTCGGTCGTGTCCGAATATTGGTCCATGGACTGGCCATCCCGTGCGCTGAACCGAACATTCGCTTTTCGTATCGGTTGTCCTCCGGGTTCTTGCAGGACCGTGCCTTGTATCGTTATGCCCGAAACGTTTTTTGGAGAGGCATTCTGAAGGGCGAAGGCGACCGCGACTAGGCAAGAAAAAGCGATCAACAAACGTTTCACCGAGCAACCTCCGTGCAGCAACCGGCAGTCGGCGCGTGCTTTATCTGTCGCAATCTTATCTTAGCTAGCTCTGGCGGTTAGGAAAATTCTATGGTCCAAAAGTATGGGATGGGTATCCCCGCAAGCTCTGAGGAAGAATGGTCGGGACGGGCAGATTTGAACTGCCGACCCCTCGCACCCCAAGCGAGTGCTCTACCAGGCTGAGCCACGTCCCGACTGGAAGGATTCCGCTGATTGCTTTGCGCGGGCTTCCACGCGCGGCCCCAGCGGAGGGGTTCCTGCTCATTCTACACCAGGGTTCGACTTGCTGACGCTTCGTTGATCGCGAGCGATGGGGCGGACACAAGCAGATCCTTCGGTCCGCAAAAGCGCGGACCTCTGGATGACAACAGATGTTGTGTACTGTGGATATTGTCTTCGTTCGCGTAGCGCCGCCCTACTCCAGATCCCGCCAGTTGGGCCCGACGCCCATCTCCACCTGCAGGGGCACAGCCAGTTCATGGACTTTTTCCATGTGCTCGCGGACCAGCAGCCTCATCCACTCAATTTCCTTTTCGGGCACCTCAAAGACGAGTTCGTCGTGGACCTGCAGTGTCATTCTCGAACTCAAGCCCCGCTCGCGGATGGCCGCGTCGATGCGTATCATCGCGATCTTGATCAGATCCGCTGCCGTTCCCTGCAACGGCGTGTTGACGGCGGTACGCTCAGCGAAGCCGCGCTGATTGGGGTTCTTGCTGTTGATGTCAGGGATCGGCCGCACGCGTCCGAAGAGTGTCTTCACTTTCATGTCCCGGCGCGCTTCGTCGAGAGTCTTGTCGATGAACATTCTTACCCCTGCGTACTTCTCGAAATAGTTGGCGATGAATTGTTTGGCCTCGCTGGTTGGAATGCCGAGTTGCTGCGAGAGACCGAACGGCGAGAGTCCGTAGACGATGCCGAAATTTACTACCTTGGCTTGGCGGCGATGGTCAGCCGTGACCATCAGGGGTGGAACGCCGAAGACCTGGGAAGCAGTCAGGGTGTGTATGTCATCGCCGCGGCGATATGCGTCGACTAGCAAAGCATCGCCCGAGAAATGCGCCAGCAAGCGCAACTCGATTTGGGAGTAATCGGCGGTGAACAGCACGTGGCCGGGCTCGGCGATGAATGCCGCGCGAATCCCGCGTCCGAGCTCGGTGCGAATGGGAATATTCTGCAGGTTAGGATTCGCGGACGACAGACGGCCGGTGGCTGTGCCCGTCTGTCCGAAGGTTGTGTGCAGGCGTCCAGTGGCCGGACTGATCAGCGCCGGCAAGGCATCGACGTAGGTGGATTTCAGTTTTGTAAGCTGCCGGTAATCCAGCACCATCCGCGCGATGGGATGATTTTCCGCCAGTTCCGCGAGTACATCGACCGCCGTCGATATCATCCGTCCTTTGCCGTATTTCACCGGCTTCGGCAGATTCAAGCGGTTGAACAGGACATCGCCAAGCTGCTTCGGCGATCCGACGTTGAATTCCATGCCGGCGGCTTCGTGAATCTCTTTTTCTTTGGAAACAATTTCGCGCTCGAGCTCGGATGACATTTTCGACAGCGCGCCGGTATCGATCTTTACTCCGGCGTGCTCCATGCGGGCTAGCACAGGAATCAGCGGCAGATCGATTTCGTCATAGAGTTTGGTAAGGCCCGCCTGCTCGACTTCGGCGCGCAGGGCCGCGGTCAGGCGCCCTGTGATATCGGCGGACTCGGCGAGTTGGCCTGCCAGCTTCAGGTTGAAGCGGCGAAGCGCCACGTCGGCCAGGCGATGCGACGGATAGGTCGGATCAAGCAGGTACGAGTACAGCATCGAATCGTGGCGAACACCCGTCACCGTAATCTGCAACGGACCCAGCGCGTGGATCGCCGCCTTGTAGTCGTGAATCGCCTTCGGCGCTTTATCATTGGCAAGAGCAGAAAGAACTCCTGCGGAAATTTCTTCGGAACGCAGGTTCACCACAACCGCCGATCCGGGTGATGCTGAAATCGCCACGCGATGAGTTACAGATTCAACCGCAGGAGCGGTCATCGCTCCGCCCATCAGCGAGAGCTGGGCGTCCTGGGATTCCGTTGCCTCTTCTTCATCCGATGCCGGCTCCGGCCTCTCTTCGTGTTCGACCGCAACGGCGAGGACACCTGCGGCAGGAATGGCACGAAGCACCTTCTCAACATCTGCTGCTGACTTTGCCTCGACGTAGTGGGCGTCACTCACTTCGACCACTGGCAGCAATTCCTTGAGCAGCGACGTGAACTCGAGCTCGGTGAAAAGCGCTCGCAGCGCATCCACGTCCGGTTCGCCAGCCCGCATGGAGTCGACGTCGAGTTCAACCGGCACATTCGTATCAATCGTGGCCATGGTTTTGCTGAACAGGACCGTGTCGCGATTGTTGAGCAACGATTCGCGATAGGTCTTGCGCTCGACCTCAGCCGCGCGGTCCAGCGCCTGCTCGACGGTGCCGAAGCGCTTGATGAGTTCTACCGACCCCTTGTCGCCAATCCCGGGCGCGCCGGGAATGTTGTCGATCGAGTCGCCGCGCAGGGCCATGACATCAATGACGCGCTCGGGCGGCACGCCGAGTATTTCCTCCACCTTCGCCGCGTCGCAGATGAGGTTGTCCTTCGGCGGATTCAGGATGTGTACCTTGTCATTGACAAGCTGCATCATGTCCTTGTCGCTCGACACGATGTAAACGGCATGGGACGCTTCAGCAGCTTTCCGCGCGAGAGTTCCGATCACGTCGTCGGCCTCGAAGCGGGTCACGCCGATCATCGGAATCCGGTACGCCTCGAGCGCCCGCCGGATATATGGCACCTGCTGCGCAAGGTCTTCCGGCATGGCTTTGCGGTTGGCCTTGTATCCCTTGTATTCGATCTCAGTGAAAGTCTGCGTCTTGATGTCGAATTTGCGGACGGTCGTGACGGCCTCGGCTTGCTCATCTCGGAACGTGGGCCCAGCCACGTCGAAGACCGCGGCGAGATACTCGGGTGAGAAATCGTCGCGCAGTTTGCGCAGCATGTTCACGAAAACGTAAATGGCGGCGGTGGGCAGACCCGTTTTGGTCGACATGGGCCGCTGCCGCGCCATGGCGTGATAGGCGCGGAAGATGAAGGACATCGTGTCGATGAGGTAAATACGGCCATGAGAGCCGGCGCCGGATGGATCGGTAGGACCTTTGGAACCAGTGGAAGCAGACGCCTTAGCAGCCGGGACTTTCTCCGGGCGAGGAGCCGCTTCGGGCGGGGGATTCGGCGATTTTTTCTTCTGGGGCACCGCGCCTAGTTTAGCGCATCAAAGCCGCTAGAAATCGATGCGGAAATCTGCCTGCACGACTTTCTTCTTTTTCGACTCGTTGAGGAACACCATGTGATAGGTGACGGCTTTGTTCAACGTGGGAGGCAAGCTCGCGTTCACTTCCGAGCTGTGAGTCGCGTCGGCGGAAAACAGCGCCTCGCTGGGCTTACCGTTCAGGAAGTTGGAGAACTCCTGGTCGCTCAAAACGTGAAACTCAACGTCTGCATCGGTATCGCTCGTGGGCTTTCCGCTGGCCTGAAGAAACGAACGGAAGGTTCCGCGCAATTGTGGCGTAGAGGCATGCGGCGGAACATCGAACGGTAAATCCACGATCACCGAAACGTGGAACTTCTCATTCAAGATTGGCATGCTGGTGCCGACAACCGATCCACCAACGTGATCCGAAGCCGTTGGCTTATAGGCGGCAGCACGAACTTTCTCTACGGCAACCGGGCCCTGCTTGCTCATGTAGGTCGCGAGTGGTCCGGCCAGGGAGACGGACTGATGCGCGTCCTGAGCCTCTTCATAGGTTGTTTCCGCCTGCCGCGCATCTTCGGCGATGGGTGCGGACTGTATGTTAAAAGAATCCGCTGTGTGACGAACGTGCATCCACCCGAAGCACGCTAACGTGACCAAAACAAGGCTGGTGACCATCAAACCGATAATAGTCCGCATAACTCCCCCGAAAAGAGAATGTTAGTGGGATATGCCCGCAGTGTCAGTGATCGTCGGTTTCTTGATGGTTACTTCGGTTTGCCGTATTCGGTATTGAAATGCAGCTTGATTTCGCCGCAAGTACCCTGCTCCGGCGAGTACGCCACGCAAGTGTCGAACGGGCGCGAATAGACGTGCAGGCTGACGGCACGCTGGTTGAACTCGTGGGGATTGATGACGCGATGCACCGGATCGGCCGGGTCAACCGCACAAGGATGGGCGATGTTCATCTCCACGGTGTTGAGCGGTTCCAACTGGCTTCGCCCAGCCGCCAGATCCTGATCAACAAGATGGAAATTTTCTACCTGGAGCCGGCCAAGTGGGACTGCCATCCAGCAGTTCTGATCGCGATGATTATGAACGGAGCTGGCCTGACCGACCTCCCAGCAAATGGCCATCAATTCGTAAAGAGGAGTGCGATCAATCAGATTACGCGTGTAGTGCTGACGATCCCAGGTGAGATAAGGCGCAAGGGAGTCCGGATCAACAGGAGAGTTTTGCAACAGCCGACGAATTGGTTCCGTTGGAGTAAAGGCTGACTCGGGCAGCTGACCTAGCTCACGCACAAGGTGTTGGATCGGAACGGTTTTGGCGGCTGTGACCATTGAATTCTGGGAATTCAGTATAGTAGCTCTCATAGTTATTCGGAATTACTATTGCCGCACGACAGACTGAAGCGCGTACATGATCCATGCTTGATTCCTATTTCAAAGCCCGTCTGGTCATGACGATTACCACCTGCCTTTTGGCAACTATTGGTCTGCTCGCTGCCGATGAATCGTTTGAGGCTCCAGCGACCGGTCGCTTCATTTTTGGCCCATCACTCGGACAGGAACTACTAAAGCAGTGCTCACGGGCCACACCGCAAGGAGTATCGGGGTTCTGGAAGCCGTCGACGCACGATATCGATGGGCTTGAACTCGCACTGCCAAAGTATCTTGCAGCACGGGAGAAGGCGGGGCAGCAGATCCCGCCGAAAGCGGAGTCGTATCATCGGCAATATATCGGATTCAGCATAGGATCCGACCGATTGATCTATGGCAATTTTTATCCTGGAAGCGCAGCGACTGGTTTCTGGAAGGATAAAGAATCAAAGCAGGCGTTGGGAGTCTGTGACGGCGGCCCGGTCTTCTGGGGCATCGTATTCCGTCTTTCGACGAAAGCGTTCGAGGACATTCGGTTCAACGGATTGGGATAGTAACCTTGACATGCCCACGTTGCTATCTTCCCGCTCCTAAAATCTCTTTGCTCTCGCCTTCTGCCACCGCCGGGTAGGCTGCCTGCTTCCGGCGACGCAGGTCCCGCGGCAACTCCGACTTTAGCAGCCACAGGCCCAGGGCAGTCGCGGCTGCCCAAGTCACCGAGACCAGACCCAGTTGGGCCAGGTCCCCGATGCGGCTTCCATGTCCCACACCTGACAACGGCACCACCTTGGCAACTTCAAAGCTGATCGCGCCGGCGACAATCGACACCAAGCCCGCCTTCCCCAATTCTTTCCAGCGCAATCCGCCTAGCGGCACCAACTGTCGATATCCAAGAAGTCCAGCCAGCGCCAGCAGGTTGATACCGATCCCGATATCGGATGCCCAGGCCAGCCCAATCACTCCGAAGGTGTGAAACAGGAAGGAGTAAATTGGCAGCGATAGCAGGGTGATCACGCTGACCGCAATCATCGGTGTCAATGTGTCGCCGGCTGCATAAAATGCGCGCGCGTACAAACCTTGTGCCGACCAAAGCACCAGGGATAACGAGAACCAGAAGAAGTACACGGCGCTGGTTTGCGTGTCGGTGAAGAGGAACTTGCCGCGGCGGTATACGAGATCAATGAGCGGCAGCGCCGCGACCATCATCCATCCAGTAGCGAGCAGAGATGCTGCCGAGACACGGTAGACCGAGTCGTTGACGGTGTCGGCGAATTCCTTCAACTTCTTCTCGTTGAAGAGCCGCGCGAAGAAAGGCAGAGACGCCTGCCCGGTTGCTTGCCCCAGGACTGCAATTGGCACGGCGAACAACCGCTTCGCGAAAGTTAGGCGAGTGATGTCGCCGATGCCTGTCGCGGCGTAGTGCCGCAATATCCAATCGTCGGCGGTCACGAGCGATACACCAAGCATGAGCGGAACCGAAAGTTTGACCCACTCGCGAAATGCTGGATTTCCTATATCAAACGACGGCCGGTACCCTGTGCCGATGCGTGCCGCCCCGATCACGCTGGCGAGAAAAGGGCCAGCGAACGCACCTGCCAATGCCCCATAGGCAAGCGAGGCGATGCCGAAATGGTGTCCACCGATGACTCCACCCAAAATGATGAAGAGGTTGTAAATCAGCGGGCCAAATGCCGGAAACAGAAAGAGCCGGTGCGACAGAAGTACCGCTGAAACGACGCCACCTACATAGAAGAAGATCTGGGCTGGTAGCAGGATGCGCGTCAGACGAACGCACAACTCGATCTTGTCGGGCGTAAAGCCTTTGACGAACCAGCGCACGAACTGCGGCGCGAAAATCTCGGTGGCAATCGTGCCCGCAATCATCACCGTGGTCATGACTGTGATGATGATAGAGAATGTCTTCTGCGCGTCCTCGTCGCGCTTCTCAGCAAGAAATCGGGTGTAGATGGAAATGAACGTGATCGATGCCGCGCCACCAGCGACGATGTAGTTCAGAAAATCAGGCAGCGTGAACGCCGCTACGTAAGCATCCGTGGCGCCACCTGCGCCGTAGGCCCAGGCGATATAGGCATCGCGCGCATATCCGATCACGCGCGACAGCATCACCGCCGTAATCAGCAGCAGAGTCGCCGAGAAAGCCGTGTGCTGGTGTGATGGCCGGAAGAAACGCAGCAGTTTCGTCATCGAGACCCGATCAGATGTTCAATCTTATCGGAATCTCAAACCAGCGGTGTTGACCGACTCGCTCCAGCCAGCCTGAAGCACACGCTATTGCCCAGGCGAAACGTAGACTCTGCCAGCTGAGACCAGGTCGACGTTCGGTATCTCCGTTGAAAGCCGTATCTGCTGCCATCCCGACTTCTTTTCTGGCTTGGCGAGGAAGCCCAAAAAGTACTGGTGCTCCAACCGGCGGGCCACGTCGTCCAAATAAGGAGCAAACGTCACCGGCGCGCCAGTGAAGCCAATGTAGTACGCTTCGCCGCCGGTTTTGTCCGCTAGTTGCGAGAGATAGATTTGCCCCCAGTAGTTCTGCCAGTGACTGTGTCCGTAGTGACCCACTCCCGGAGTGTAGATGGCAGAAACGACGATGCCGGCCTTCCCCGCATCATCAAGGGCGGCCTGCAGGTACGGATCTTCCAGATCGCCCTCGCCGTAGTAGCGATCGATCCCGTCGCTCACCATAAGAACTTCGCGACGCTCGGCGCCGCTCGGCCACTTCTTCACCAGATCGCTCAGCGAGAAATAGGGGCTGGCGTTTGCTCCACCCGCTCCCATCGGTAAGCGCAGTGCTTTCGCGGCTTGGGCGTGATCGCTGGTCGGCTCCTGCGCCACTCTCGCGATGCCGTTCTGCATGTACGCCACCCCAATCTTCGTCGTGGAGGGCTGTGCGTTGATGAACTGACGGATGTCTTCCAACTGCGATCCTAGACTGGTGTTGGCGTCGTCGTCGATCAGAATGAAAAGCTCAAGTGCAGCCCGGTCCCCCTGTGCGGGAGTCCAATCGGTTACCTGATCGCGATCCTTACCTTGGTGAACCACGCGCGTGATAACCGGAACGTTCGACCCATGCTTGGGTTCGACAGTCACCAGGATGTGAACTGGTATTCCACCCGCTGATGGCGCTTGCTGGGCCGCTGCACACTCGAGGCTAGCTAGAGCGAACAAGAACACAACCAGAGTTAAAGACGGCAAATTGGTTTTCCTCATGAAGCCTCCTTCTGCCAAATTCGAAGGCCACACGGTCGTCCCCTAGACTTACCGGGTCTTCTATTCCATTAGATGGTCAGAAGTGGCAAAAGAATCGCTTCGAACGTGTCGACGCGCGGCAGCTCAAATCAGAGCTAATGCGATAATCATGTGTGCCGCACAGCACTTCGCTCCAGACTCGAACATCAGTTTTTCGCCGATCCTTCCGCAAGGAGTTTCCCGCCGCGGTTCGCGGGGAAGGAGTCTATGTGTGGGATTCCGCGGGAAACAAGTATCTCGATCTGGCGGGCTCAGCGGCCGTGAATTTAATCGGTCACGGTGTTCCCGAGATCTCGGCGGCCATGGCGGAGCAGGCGGGCAAACTGGAGTTCGTTCATACCAGCCAGTTCACGACTCCCATCGCTGAGGAATATGCCGGGGAACTGCTGGCCTTCGCGGGAAAGCATTTCGAAGGTGGAGCAGTTTACTTTACCTGCGGAGGTTCGGAATCGGTCGAGACGGCGCTGAAACTCGCGCGTCAGTATCAGGTAGAAATTGGCCAGAGCCAGCGGCACCAGATTCTCAGCCGGCACCAGAGCTATCACGGGTCGACGCTCGGCGCGCTTTCGGTCTCCGGCAACAAATGCCGGAGGGAAATGTACCTGCCAATGGTGCGCGAGTTCCCGCATATTGGCATGCCGTATTGCTACCGCTGCGCTTTCGACTGCACCGACGGATGCCGCAACTGCGGACAGCAGTACGCGGCCGAGCTCAAGCGAGCGATCGAAAATGCCAATGGTGAGGCAGCCGGCTTCATTTTTGAGCCGGTGAGCGGGGCCACGCTCGGAGCGGTTCTCCCTCCGCCGGGATATCTGCAATCGATCGCTGAAATCTGCCGTGAAAGTGGTGTGCTCCTCATTGCGGATGAGGTCATGACCGGCATGGGTCGTACCGGCCGGAATTTCGCCGTCGAGCATTGGGATGTGAAGCCGGACATTCTGGTCACGGCGAAGGGACTTTCCAGCGGGTACGCACCGTTGGGCGCGGTCATTGCCAGCAAGAAGGTGGTCGACGCTATTGCCACCGGGTCGGGAACATTCCTGCACGGCTTCACCTATAACGCTCACCCTATCTCGCTGGCTGGCGGACGAGCCGTTCTACGGTACCTGCAGACCCGCAAGTTGGTGGGAGCCAGTGATTCCAGTGGCTCCGGAACGCCAGCCGCGTTCTTCAAAGCGGCGCTCGAAACTCTGCGTGATCAGGAATCGGTCGGCGACGTCCGGGGCATCGGCTTGCTCTGGGGGATCGAATTCGCTGCTGACAAATCGACGAAGCGTCCCTTCCAGCCCGCCCGAGGGTTCTCCACCCGAGTAGCTGCGGCCGCTCTTAAGCGGGGTCTTCTCGTCTATCCCCTGCAGGCCAGCGTCGACGGGACCGCGGGCGATCACATCCTTCTTGCCCCCCCGGCAGTCATCACCCCGGATCAGGTGTCATGGTCGGTCGACCAATTGGCCAGCGCCATCCGCGAAGCTCAACAGTAGCCTCGTCGATGACTGTTCATCCTGATCTCTTCGCCTGGAGATGAGGACATTAGCCACAGCTTTTCAAGGACTTACCGCTTGATGATTGTTTGAGCCTCCCTGCATTGCTCTCGCCCTCGCTCTGGGCGAAATTTGTTCGTGAAAAGCAGCCAGCTACAGGCCTGGAGGCTCATATAGCAACTTCCGGATCACACACCATGACTGAATTCTGCGAACAGGTAAATTCACGAGTGCGGTCAGAGATGCGCCGCAAACGTCTCGTCCCCGATATGCTCCGTCTCCAGGAAAGCTGGACAGCAACGCCAGAGAAAAGGGCGCTGCTCTGGCTGGCCGCGCACACGCCTTCCTGGATCGGCCCCGACCATCTCACTGTTCTCGGTCTGGCGTCGCAAATTGGCGCCGGAGTCTGCTACGCCTTGGCTGCACGCAATCGCTATGCTCTGCTGGGCGTCATCGCCTGCCTTGCGCTGAACTGGTTGGGAGACTCTCTCGACGGTACGCTCGCCCGGGTCCGTCACTGCCAGCGACCGCGCTACGGGTTCTACGTCGACCACATCGTTGACAGCTTTGGAGCGCTTGCCCTGATGGGTGGGCTTGCCCTTTCCGGCTACATGCATCCCCGAATCGCGATCGGCTTGCTGGTGGCTTTTCTGATGCTCTCGATCCAGTCTTACCTTGCGACCCACGCACTCGGAGAATTCCGCATTTCGTTCTGGCGATTCGGCCCGACTGAGCTTCGTATCTTGCTCGCGATCGGCAACGTTGCGCTGCTCTGGAGGCCTGTCGTGAGTCTGTTTGGAGGAAAGTACCGGCTGTTTGATGTCGGCGGCGCCATTGGCCTGGTGGGCATGAGCCTGATGCTGGTGTTCTTTACGGCGCAGAACACCATCCGGCTTTATCGCGAGGAAAGGATTTCGCGATGACCACGCAATCACTGCTTCCGGAACTCGAGATCGAGAAGGTTTCTCGTCCCGCACACGGCCGAAGGCGCACCCGAGACATCCTGCTGCGCTGGCTGAAGTTCAACCTCGTCGGCGGAATCGGGATCGCCGTGCAGTTCGCCGCATTGTTTGTGCTGAAAGGTATCTTCCACTTCAATTATCTTGCGGCCACCGCCGTGGCGGTCGAAGCCGCAGTGGTTCACAACTTCGTATGGCATGAACAGTTCACCTGGTCCGACCGCGTGCAAACGTCGTGGCGCCGATCCCTTCCTCGATTCGCGAGGTTCAATTTGACCACAGGAGCCGTCTCAATCCTGGGCAATCTGGCGCTAATGAAGGTGATGGTGGGCTACGGCGGAATGAACTACCTGCTTGCGAATGCCCTGGCGATCGCACTGTGCTCGCTGGCGAACTTCCTGGTCAGCGAGCAATGGGTATTCGAGGAATGACCTCGGTTCCGGTGACACCACGCGTAAAAGTTTGCCGAAAAAAATACATTGGATAACCGCTTTGGGGTGGCGCAGCGCTTAACGTCTATCGATAAACGCTCACATGTGAATTCAATCGAAAGAACTCGAAATTTGAGCGGCTAAGGCCTGGGTACGTAAACTATCCTGACTCGTCTCCCAGCCTGGCATCTCCGTTGTGGATTATTTTCCGGTTTGCCCATGGGATTAGAATCACGGCAAAAAGCGAATGGGACTGGAACTCCACCCGCCCCAGCCGCGCCAACTTCTTCGCATCGATCCGATCATTCTTGCGCTTACGCCGCTTCGACCCCTCCATCCGCCGCGGGTTGGCCACCAGCACCTCGTGTCCCTCACCCGCGATGATTTCCTGCATCCAGGGAGAGTGCGTCCCCATCTCCATCACCACCCACGCCGGCGGTAAGGCCTGGAAGAACTCTGCGACTTCTGCTTCCCTCGTCTGTAGCTGCCCTTCGCTTAGCGTCTCCCCTTGCAAACCCAAAATGCAGAAGTGGCTCCATTGGTCTCCTAAATCCACTCCCACCGTCAGCCGGTCCAGATTGGGCCCCAGCTCAGCTCGCGGACCCGCTTCTGCTGCGCTCGCCGAAGTCGACTTCAGCTCCAGCTTTCCTTGCAGTTTCTCCACCAGCTCCGCCAGTACTTCCTTGGGTTCTCGCTGCACTGGGCGCCGAGCTTTCGCCCGCTTCGCTCTAGGTTCCTTCTTCATGGGAGAATTGGTATTCTTCTTCAAGGGTCGATCTCCTTATCCTTCGGGATTGCACTACGAGTGCTTTGATCACCGGTAGCTTCGCGCGATCCGTGATCGGGGATCGACCTTCTCATCCCACGCTCAAAACCCCTGCCCAGAGGAAGATGAGCGAAATCGCCTGTCTACGACACCTTACCTATGTGCGACTCGCCTGCCTTATATTGTGCTGGTGCCGCTCTGGCTGGTTTAATCCCGAGCGTAGGCCCTTAATCTTTATGGCAATTGCTCTAGCTAGAAGGCCGTGTCGAATGGCGCACGACAGCGCCATACCACGTTCAACTTCAACTCGATCAGAAAGCACAACCGTTGAAGGTTCCGAGCACCGTTCATCTCCAAGGAAAGGTAGTTCGCGCCTTTAGGAGCGATGGTCGACTCAGATGCGGGGACCGCGTTGGGTTCAAAATCTGGGTTTGTCAACCAGGAGATGAGCCCACCGGCCCGGCTTTCGTCTATTGCGAGCAGCTCATGCAGGCGAGCCACGTTGAGGTGTATCTTCATGGGAGCCCGCCGAATTGTGAACTGGCGGCCTATGAGTTCGCGCTGATCAGTGCTCCAACCGATCAACCGAGCATGACTGTTGCACAACTCCAAGAACTGGCTCACTCCTCAGTTCCAACCAAACGGCAATCCGTTCCGCAAAAGAGATCGTGGTGGGGGCGCATGTTCCGTCGTCAGCAGTGATCAAGTAGTCTCAGCTGGCGTTAAATCTCTATTGCTCAAAACCCCCTCGCTAGGGCGAGCAGACGGCGGAAGCTTGCGCTAAACGTCTGCGACCGGATGTTTCGTGGCTGCGTCGGAACACAAAGGTGAGAGTAGTAAGGGCTGCGCGGTAAACACCTCGCGATCCGCTTACTCTGCGATCTTCACGACAATCTTCCCATAATTTTTCCCGTCCTCCAGCAACTTATAGGCCTCAACCCCACGCTCCAAAGGCAGTTCATGACCGATCTGTGGCGTGAGCTTCTTTTGGCGGATCCACTCCGATAACTGCTTCCATGCCGGCTCCATGATCTCTTTTTTCTGGGATAGATACGTAAGCCAGAGTCCCTGCACGCTGGCCGACTTCGCGTACATCGCGCGCAAGTCGATCTGCGGAGCCCTTCCTGTCGCAGTTCCGTACTGGATCACGCGGCCGAAGTCTCGTAGGCAGCGAAGACTCTTTGCCGTGTGCTCGCCGCCGAGCATTTCGAAGACGGCATCCACACCTTCGCCATGCGTGAGATTCTTCACAACCTCTTCATACTCGTGCCGTTTGTAGTTGATCGGGTGCTGCAGCCCGAGTTCCTTGACCCGGGACAGCTTCTCGTCCGAGGAGGACGTGCCGTACATCTCCACTCCAAGCAGTCGCCCGATCTGTACCGCCGCTGTTCCGACGCCCCCGGCGACGGCATGAATCAGAACGCGCGGAGTGCGATTGCTTGCCTCTTCTCGGTAGACAACCGAGGGCGCCGGATTGCCCGGCGTCATTCCCGCCTGCCAGTAGCCAAGGTACGCAGTGAAGTAGTTCACCGGGAAAGCCGCAGCCTGTTCGAAGGTCCACTGCTCAGGGATAGGCCAAAGCATGTTCTCGTAAGTAGCTGCTTTCTCCGCAAAGGCTCCCCACTGCGTATAGCCCATGACGCGGCGTTCTGCGCCTTCCTCAACGCCAGCGAACTCCCGCCCCGCAACCAACGGAGGCGGAGGAGTTCCGGGATACCCACCCTTCGCAGTCATAAAGTCAGCAAAATTGAGGCCTCCGGCGAAGACACGCACTATGGTTTGACCATTCTTGGGCTTGGGCTCCGGTACGTCCTGAATCGCCAAAGCTTCAGGGCCGGCTAGGCTGGTAATTACCAAGGCTTTCATGAGGGAAGTTTAGCAGGAGGAAGTCAGATACTTGAGCGGGCGAGTCAGGAGGTCAGGGGCGGATGCGGCCGAACTGGGTACACGCATGGCACCATTGAGCCTTCCCCAAGGTGTAACCGAGAGGTATATACTTTTTGCGTCAGTCTACTGTTCCTCCGGCCTGCCCCAGAGGGCCGGAACGGGGCGTGCATTCATTCCCCTAATTCTTGCGCCCCGCTTTAAGAAAGGCCAACCCGCCGGGGGCGGCGATGGCTGGCTCGGGTGCATCGTCCGGTAGCACAGGGAAAGTGCATCCGCGGGGAGGTATACCGTGGATCTCATTTTTGTACGTCTTCTTTTTGTTCTCGTTGTAGGCGCAACCTGCTTTGTTATTGAACCCTTCAACCTGACGGCACGATGGGACGCCGGTGTCGGACTACTCATTGGCGCGGGCATCGTTCTATTCGAGTGGAAGCTGCGAACGGTCAGTCTCAAGCGTCTGATCGGAGCCGCGATCGGAAGCTTCCTCGGCATCTGCGGGGCGTACCTGTTCGCGCTGGTCATCCGCAGTAGCGTTCCGGCGGGGCACACCCAAAGTTTCCTCCAGATTCTGGTCATGCTCCTGATGGCATACGTCGGCCTCGCCGCCGGCGCCAACAAGGGCGATCTGCTGAATCTGGCTGCCTTGGGTGGAATCTTCGGCGGTGAGAAGCAAGGAAAGAAGAGTTACAAGATTCTCGATACAAGCGTCATCATCGACGGACGAATTGCCGACATTGCCGAGACCGGATTTCTCGACGGCGTCATTGTTACGCCGCAGTTCGTGCTGCGCGAGTTGCAACTGGTCGCCGATTCTGCAGACTCGTTGAAGCGGAATCGCGGCCGCCGCGGCCTCGATATTCTCCAGCGCCTGCAGAAGGTCGCGAACCTGCAGATTCAGATCGTGGAAGACGATTTTCCCGCGGTCCGCGAAGTCGATCTCAAGCTGATTGAACTAGCCAAGCTGTATGAAGGCAAGATCATCACCAACGACTTCAACCTGAACAAGGTGGCGCAGCTGCAGGGCGTAGAGGTGTTGAATATCAACGAGCTCGCCAACTCGCTGAAGCCCATCGTGCTGCCCGGCGAAACCATGCGCGTGTTCATCCTCAAGGAAGGCAAAGAATACAACCAGGGCGTAGCCTATCTGGATGACGGCACCATGGTGGTCGTCGACAACGCGCGCAAAATGATTGGCAAGACCATCGATGTGTCGGTGACATCCGTTCTGCAGACCACGGCAGGGAAGATGATTTTTGGAAAATGGGATGAACGCGCCGCTTATTCCCGGCAGGCTGTCCCAGTGCCGGTGACACCTACCGCGGTCCCGGTGGTCCCGACCACGACAACGGCGGTGCCGAGCCCGACGGCTGTCGAGACGAAAACTGGCCCGGTTTAGACGTCCAGAGATTGTTTGCCGCTTGCCTGAGAAATGCACACGGCTTGCCCGGTGACCGCGGTGACGTGTGCCCGTCGATTATTTGAATAAGCCGCCTTCGCGCCCGTATACTTACAGCCCGCCATGAAGGTTGTTGTCATTATTCCCGCTGCCGGTCTTGGGACACGCATGGCCCCAGTGTCGAGCGCGAAAGACAGTAAGCCTCATCTTACGAAGCAATTCACCGAGCTTGCCGGAACGCCGATCCTCATCCACACGCTGCGCAGGTTCGCTGCCGTCGACGAGGTCGCCGAAATCTGGATGGCGCTGCGAGAAAATGAGATCGAAAGCTTTCGCGAGCGGCTGGAGAAAGAATCGAGCGCCGTGCGCCAAAAGAAGATCGAGTTGGTGGTTGGAGGCGAGCACCGTCAGCAATCCGTAGAGCACGCGCTCAATGCGATTGCCGCCGCGCCTGATGATATTGTGCTTGTCCATGATGCGGTCCGGCCTCTGGTTACGAGCGATATCATCCACGAGGTCATTGAGGCCGCCCGCAAATACGGTGCAGCGATTGCGGGACTTCCCGCGGTCGATACCGTGAAACAAGTTGAACGCACCGCTGAAGGGGCGATCGTCAAGGCGACGATTCCACGCGCTAGCGTCGTACTGGCACAAACTCCACAGGGATTCCGCTATGAAGTAATCAAGAAGGTTTTCGATGAGGCCTCCGCAGATGGCTTCATGGGCACCGACGAGGCTTCGCTGGCCGAGCGCTCCGGACATGAAGTGGCCGTGGTGATGGGCTCGCCGAAGAACATAAAGATCACTACGCCAGGAGACATGGAGTTAGCAGAATTCTATTTAGGGAAATGAAGCCACGGACTGCGCGGATTTCCACGGATAACCCGACGACAGAATGCCAAAGACCAACGACCGACGACCAGCGACCACACAGCCATCAACTCGCATTGGATATGGCTTTGACTCCCACGAATTTCGACCCAGCATTCCGTTGAAGATCGGGGGCATTACGCTCCAACACGACAAGGGACTCGGTGGTCACTCCGATGGTGACGTGCTGCTGCACGCCATTACCGACGCGCTACTGGGGGCCATCGCCGCGCCGGACATTGGAGCGCTGTTTCCACCCTCGGATCCGAAGTGGAAAGGCGCCGACTCTGTGATCTTTTTGCGTGAGGCGTTAAAGAGAGTAGACGACGCCGGCTACGCGGTCGCCAACATCGACGTCAGCCTTATCTTGGCGGCTCCGAAGATCGGTCCTCACGCATCAACGATTCGAACGCGAGTGGCGGAGTTGTTGGGTGTGCACTGCGATTGCATTGGGCTGAAGGCGAAGACTCCAGAGGGACTCAATCTGGATGCCGCGGCTATCGCGCATGTCGTGGTCTTGCTGCAGAAAGTGCGTCAGAAGCGTCGCCGAACGAAATCACGCTGAAGGCCACTTCCGCAAAACGCCCGGAATTTCTCTGCGCTCTCCGCGCGATCTACTCAGCGAACTCTGCGGTCAAAGCTTCTTACCGCGGAGTTCGCGCAGAACTGCCGCCGAGAGCGCAGAGAAAAGTCGAAGGCACTCGAAATGATCTGGACGGTCCATCCCAATTCGGCCAGACCAAGAGGGCCACAAGCAGCGATATGGCCGCGATCGACTCGACCATTTTCCTCGCGGCTTGTTTGGCATTGGCAGTTAGGCTTTGGCTGCTTCGATCAGTGCACGAAAGAGTTTGCGCGAAGCCTCGTCCTCATCCACGGACCGTTCGGGGTGCCACTGCACGGCGAGGACGAAATGATCAGTAGCAGTTCCTTCCACGGCCTCGATGATGCCGTCATCGGGGCAGCGAGCCACGATACGCAATCCTTCGCCGAGCGCATCTGCGGACTGATGATGGGAAGAGTTCACCGGCACGACAATTGAACTGCCATCGCTCGACTTCTGATTGCTATCTGCCTTCCCGATGATCCTCGCCAACAAAGAATCTCCCGAGACCTCGACCGAGTGCGCGATCGCAACCGTTCGTCCGGCTTCGTGATTGACCTTTGCCCGGGTGGCTTCTGGCAGGAAGTCGGGAATATGTTGAATCAAGGAGCCCTTGCAATAGACATTCAGACTCTGCAGGCCATAGCAGATGCCGAGCACGGGTTTTCGCCCGGCATAAGCATCGTCGAGCAGGAGGGTGTCAACGTCATCGCGACGAGGATCAGATTTCGCGGTATGCGGCGAGCGGGCTTGCTGGAATCTCCCGGGATCAATATCAGCATTGCTGCCCGGTAGCAGCACACCATCGCAGCGGTCCATGAAAGCCCCGACTTCCGCCGGCGTGCGGTCGAGCGGAATGCGAACCGGCTCTCCGCCCGCGAGCACCACCGCTCGCTCGTATTGCGGAATGGCGCGCTCGCCGTATTCGCGGTCGGTCGAGTGCGGCATGGGGATGGCGATGCGGGCAGGCATTTGCTATCCCATTCTCTCGATCGCCGACAGAGCTTTCACCTGCCGATAGTGCCGGATTTCCATGACCAGCGACAGCACAAAGATGATTGTCCCTGCAACCAGGGCCATGGGCAGCGCGATCTGGCGGTAGGCGATTCGCATGTCGGGGTGGATTCCCCGCAGCGCCGACACGATCATTGTGCCGAAAATTGCAATAAAGAGACTCACCGCGAAACAGATCAGCGTTCCGATGAAGGTTGCAAGCAACACTCGTACGGGAATGCCATACCAGCGTGGCGCGCGCGGTACTGTTCCGGTAGCCTTCAACTTCAAACCCGGCGTTTGTAGAGGATGGCGAATTCGAACCCATTATTGGGCGGGAATAGCTCCGCAACTTTGCGTAACCGCTCGGCCAAGGCGGATGGCGAGATCAGCGGGTAGTCGCGCTCCCGCAAGTCCCCGTAGTCAAAGTCGAGGTAAAGCGAGAGCAGATAAATCGAGATAGTGTCGGAAAAAGTGGCTTCAAGATATTCGTTCTTAAAGCGCTCGGCGTCAGGACCGTTGGCGGTGGCCAGCTTGCGGGATTCAAATGCGTCGAGCGACGTCTCGCCCCGAACTCCGGCTTCCACCTGGCTCCAGGCGAGCTCGGCGAATTCGGACGACACTCCAGCGCGATCGACCAGCGCATGCCCAACGTTGATGAAAAATTCGAACGCCACTGAGAACTTGTCGTCCATCAAGCGCGTGGAGATGAAGACACACTGGGAGTCGCCCAGGTTCAGATTGCGATGGCAGACTGCGTTGTCGCTGAGGGCTACGTCGTAGCGATCAGCGATTAGGGTTTCATCGCCGTGACTGACCGTCAGCGGCACGAAGTAATAAGCTTTGCGTTCCAGTGCAGTAGCGATGCGGGTTGGAACGGCGGCGACCATGCGATCGAGGTCAAAAGAGTTGACCGCGATCTCGCCCAGGCTGGCGTAACAGACTCCATTGGGAGCCTGAGAAACCGGAGCCTGCCGGACTACTTCGCCCGGGCTACGAGTGATTGCTGGAGCAGCTTGAGACATCCAGCCTTATTCTACACAGAGGGCGAGCACCTGCGCGCTTAATCACGCATCTGGCGCCAACCCGCTTGGCTATTTGTTCGCGAGCACGAAGTCTACGTTGGCGACGCCGTTCCCCGTTACAGTCACAGATTTCTCCCAGGTTTTAGGCGGGTTGAAAACCGGACGCTGCACGCTGTGTTCGGTCAGCACATCATAGGCCTGCTGTTTCCCCGTCAGGTTCCAACCCTCATGCCAGGCAACGATCTGATACGTTCCCGTAGGGACGTTAGTGAACTCGAAGCGTCCGCTCTCATCCGTGACGGCATAGTACGGATGTGGCGCCACGAACATCTCGGCATTCATCCAGACATGGCCTCCGTTGCAACGAAGGCTGACCAGCCCCGGAGTTTGCAGAGTGCGCGATGACACCCGGCCAGGAAAAGGAAAGGGAAGATTAAAGGTGGCGGCGCCATCCATGTGAATCGTATGCAGGGTCGCGTCGGAGCTCATCATGTCGAGTGTCCCGCCTTGGGGGACCAGGAGGATGTGCGGAATATAGCGACAGTGTTTCTGGTCGAGATGGCGGCGCTGCTCGGGCAGGTCCATCGCCTTGCCAGCTGTGATGTTCTTCAGATAGACGACCGTATTGGCGACTCCGCCTTGCGAGCCAACGATCAGGCGTTCAAGATCCGCAGTCTTTTTGGAGTCGGGGTCGCAGATCTGGCTGTCTTTGGTAATGGGGAATTCCGCCGTGCGGGGGACCGGTCCGGACCACTTCACGGTGCCCGAGATCGTGCCTCCGTCATTTACGCTAATGACTTTATAGTCTTGAGCATAGACCGCCGCTGTGATGGCAAAGAATGTTGCGAAAAAACGACTGCTTGCGATGAACCGGCACATACTCCACCCCTTGATGCTCGCGCCTCGGCACCGCAGCCGATACCCTCGAGCATGAGATTTTGGCCGTACTCCCGCTCACACTGTCGTGCTTCCCAACTTGCGGGATGAAATGCTGCACAGGGGCCCAAAATCGAAGCGCAGCACCGTGATCGCAGGACTTTCTGTTTCCAAATGGGGAGGCCGTCTTACTCCGTCCAACGGGAGCCGGTTGTGATTGAAATCACATTAAGGTTGCGCCCAGGGGAAACAAAGGTCGAGATTACCAAGGTGGTGGTACGAGCAGGGTGACTCGCGGAAATCAAAAGCCCAGAGACTGGTTGAGGGCGCAAGAGAGAGATATCGGGCCTTCTGGGATAATAACTCACTTGCACGGTCTCTCCCTTAAGACCATCCACAAAAGACCAGGCTTCCTGTTCATCGTCGAATACCGCAATGTGGCGACTGCGAATCTTGCGTACTCATATCGGCTGAACGGTAGCCGGGAACGGTTGGCCAGCGAGCCGAGCGGGCGAGCCGGAACCATTCCGGCCACCGCCTGATCGACCGCAGCAAACCTACGACGAGAAGAATCAGGAGGACGAATATGGCGTCCAGCACTTGGTGCGACAAGCGATCCTCTCAAAGAGCGAGCCTTTTCTTATCCTAAGAGGACCCCAAATCAAGGGCCGAGATTACAATCATCGGTCCATGCCTGTCACCGTCAAATCGTTCGCGAAGATCAATCTTGGATTGCGTATCGGCTCGGCGCGGCCAGACGGATTTCATGAGCTCCTGACGGTTTATCAGACGATTGGTCTGTATGACGTAATCCGCGTAAGCGTTGGACGCGGCTCGGGGATCGAGATTCGTTGTGCCGATCCGCGGGTGCCGCGGGATGAGTCGAATACCTGCTTCCGTATTGTTGAGCGAGCGATGACTGCCCTGCGGGCCAAGGGGCGCGTTGTCATCGAGATCGAAAAGCGGTTACCGGTGCAGGGTGGGCTGGGTGGAGCCTCAGCGAATGCCGTGTCCGCTTTGCTGGCCCTCGAGCGCGCTGTTCGGAAAGGCCTTACCCAGTCTGAGAGATTGGGGTTCGCGGCGGATGTCGGATCAGACCTCCCGCTGTTTTTGCTCGGCGGTGCCGTCTTGGGAGTGGGGCGGGGGGAGCAGGTGTATCCCTTGCCGGATTTTCCGGCGACAGCGTGTGTGGTCGTGACGCCGGAGATTGGGGTTTCGACTCCGAAAGCGTTTGCCCAGTGGGATCGGTTATGTGGCGCGGGCGCTTCCGCCCGCGAAGGTTTTCCCAAACCGGGGAGTGCTGAGGAAAATTCCAGTAAAGACGAAGCCGAGCTTCGCTCGGCCGGACAGCCGGGGGCGGCTGTCCCCACACAAGCCGAGTCGAAATTGACGGTACTGACTGCCTTCGATAGAATGAATGAGCTTGGCTGCAGCTTGTCGGCGTGGCTGAGCGGGCTGTACTCCAGTGCTCCTTCTCATCCGTTGGAAAGAGGGGGCCGGGCCGGGAATCCGCTTCTCCGGCTTGACCGGGCTGGGATCGAAAACGACTTCGAGCAAGTCGTCTTTCCTGAGTATCCCAAGCTAGGCGAGGCTAAAGGTGCGTTGGTACGCGCGGGTGCGAAGTATGCGTCCCTGTCGGGTTCTGGCTCGACCCTGTATGGGATGTTTGCTTCGCGGCAGGCGGCGGATTCAGCCATTGCGAAGCTGCGAAAGGCCGGATGGGCGGCGCAGATGGCCTCAACCTTGACGCGGACGGCTTACTGGCGGCGGATGTGGGCGGAATGAGGCTTGGGGTCGGGGCGCTCGGCGTCGCCTTTGCTTGGACGGCCGAGGCGGCCGTCGCCACATGGTCTGTGGTTTGGCCGGGCTTTTGGGTCGGCGAATTTTTGATTGTTGAAATCCGATTGTTGAATGACAATAGTCGTGCCCGAACAGGGTTCAATCAACAATCAAGCATTCAACCATCATCAATTGGTTTACTGGGCCGTCGACTAATGGTAGGTCAAGTGCCTTTGGAGCACTTTGTCTAGGTTCGAATCCTAGCGGCCCAGCCAGGAAATTCGGCTGTTGCCAGTACCCAGTCGCCAGAAAACCCGCTGGCTTGGGAGCTTGCAAGAAAACGGTAAGAACTGAAGGCCAGGAGCCCAAAGAACCATGGCAACTTTAGTCACGCCGACCGACAAGGCTGAAAAAGTTGAGAAGAAGAGTCCGCCAGTGACTGACGAAAAGCCGGAGCGAAAGCCGCGGCCGCGGACGGACGAAAAGTTCAAGATTTTCAGCGGCACCGCCAACGAGTCTTTGGCAGACGAGGTCTGCCACTTTCTCGGGATGCAGCGCGGGCAGGCGCAGGTCACGCGCTTTGCCGACGGCGAGGCCTACGTTCAGATTCAAGAGAACGTGCGCGGTGCCGATGTTTTCGTGATGCAGCCTACGTGCCGTCCGGTGGACGAGCACCTGATGGAGCTGATGCTGATGATTGATGCGCTCAAGCGCGCATCGGCGCGGCGCATCACCGCAGTGATTCCATACTTCGGGTACGCGAGGCAAGACAGAAAAGACAAGCCGCGCAGCCCGATCTCGTCGAAGCTGGTCGCCGATTTGTTGACCGCTGCTGGCGCGAACCGGGCGTTGATTGTGGATTTGCATACGCCGCAGTTGCAGGGTTTTTTCAACATCCCGGTGGATCATCTGTTCGCTTCACCGGTGCTGGTGGATCACTTCCGCAAGCTGGCGTTGCCGAACCTGACGGTGGTTTCGCCGGACGCGGGCGGCGTGGAGCGGGCGAGATTTTTTGCCAAGAAAGTGGACGCGGCTCTGGCCATCGTCGATAAACGGCGTGTCGAGATGAACGTAGCCGAGATCATGAACGTGATTGGCGACGTTCACGGACGGACTTGCCTGATTATCGACGATTTGATCGATACCGCGGGCACGCTGGTGAAGACAGCCGCCGCCTTGATCGAAAACGGCGCGACTTGTGTTTATGCGTGCGCATCGCATGCCGTGTTGTCGGGTCCGGCGGTTGAAAATATCCGAAATTCCGTCATCAAGGAAGTTGTGGTGACGAACACCATCCCGCTGACAGCCGAGGCCGAGGCGGCGCGAACAGAAAAGGGCGGAAAGATTCACGTCCTTTCGATTGCAGGATTGATTGGCCGCGCGATTCAGGCCAATCACGAAGAGACTTCGGTGAGTAAGTTGTTTATGTAGTAGCGATGAGCAATGAGCAGTGAGCTATGAGCAAGACCCGCGTTCTCAGCAGAATCGGTTTTGCTCATCGCTCATTGCTTACCACCGGAAACTGATTTCTTAGACAGGAACTGAAATTTTATGGCGACTGCATTGGAAACCAACAAATTAGAAGCGCAGACACGGAAGCCGGGCACGAAGAATGAGGCGCGACGTGTGAGGCGTGACGGGAAGATTCCGGCCGTAGTGTACGGGGCGGGCAAGGACTCGCTCCCGATCAGCGTCGATCCCCGTGTGGTGACGCGAATTCTGAACTCCGAAACCGGCCACAACACCATCTTCGATCTCGCCCTGAACGGCGAGAATACCAAGGCCATGATTGTTGATTGGCAGTATGAGCCGATCAAGGGTCGGCTGCTTCATATCGATCTGAAGCGGATTGCTCTCGACAAGGTGCTGCGCGTCAGCGTGCCCATCTTCCTGGAGGGCGAAGCGGCGGGTGTAAAGCAGGAAGGCGGCATCCTCGAGCAGATGCTGCGTGAAGTCGAAATCGAGTGCTTGCCGGCCGACATTCCGAGCCATATCGATGTCGACGTGTCGCACCTGACCTTCGGCAAGGTATTGCGTGTTTCCGATCTGCCGCACTCGGAGAAGCTGAAGTTCTTGACCGATGCGAACCAGCCCGTGGCGCACGTGACCTCGGTGAAGGAAGAGGTTGTGGTCACTCCTGAGGCCGCGGCGGCGGAAGCGACGGCTGCTCCGGCTGAGCCCGAAGTCATCAAGAAGGGCAAGCAGGAAACTGAGGAAGAAGGCGCCGAAGCTGCTCCGGAGAAAGCAGAGAAGAAAGAGAAGAAATAGCTGCGTGAGGAGATTGCGTCGAGGTGGGCTGCGCTTCGCGCTAGCCAGACGGGCGAGGCGCCCGTCGCTACACGAGCAATCTCAGCGCAAGCTGTGGACGGTGGCGTGAAACTGATCGTTGGTCTCGGCAATCCCGGAATCGAGTATCAGTTCTCGCCGCATAACCTGGGGTTCTTGGCGATTGATCGAATCGCCGGCAATCTTGGGGTGGAAGTAAGGAACCGGCAATGCCGCGCGCTGACGGCGCGAACCGTGATCGCCGATCAGATGGTGCTGCTGGCTAAGCCCGAGACGTTCATGAATTTGAGCGGGCTCGCGGTGCGGGAGTTGTTGCGGGAGTACGAGGCGAATCCGGAGTCAGACCTGATCGTAATTCAGGACGAGCTGGACTTTCCGCTGGGCACGTTGCGGATTCATACGCGACGCAGCTCGGCGGGGCACAACGGCATCGAGTCGATCATCGGTGCGCTGAACACGCAGGACTTCCTGCGGATCCGGATCGGCGTAGCGCCGGAGCGGAAAGTCGGAGACGGAGCAGAGTACCTGCTGGCTCCGATGAAGAAGAAAGAGCTGGAAGTCGTAGATGGAATGCTCGATACCGCGGCAGAAGCGGTGAAGGTGATTTTGAAGGATGGTTCGGCGGCGGCGATGAATCGCTTTAACCGGAAAGAAGAAAGTGGCCAGGGATCAGAGGACAGGGGTCAGTAAACGCATCGATGGGTTTAGCTAATCCCTAGCCCCTGACCCCTTCAGAAGGTTTGGAGACAACGAATGAATCGTACTTATGAGCTGATGTTCATCGTCCGGCCCGATATGACGGACGAGGATCTCGACAAACTGATTTCGACACTGCAATCGGTCGTGCCCCCTTCGGGAGGCAATGTGGTGAAAGTCGAAAAGATGGGCAAGCGGCGGCTGGCTTATACCGTCCGGCGCTTCCATGACGGCATCTACGTGTTAATGGTGGTCGAAGGCGGCGGCCCGGTGATGCACGAACTCGAGCGCCGTTTGCGCGTGACCGAGCCGGTCATCAAGTTCCTGACCGTGCGTGTCGACGAGGAGCAGAAGCGCCTGGACAAGATCAAGAAGCTGCGCGAGGCCAAGAAGAAGGTGAGCGCGCAACCAGCGGCGGCTGCTCCGGAAGAGAAAGCGGCTCCGGCAGCGGAAGCTCCGGCAACGGCCTAGAAACAGGGGCTAGAGGTCAGGGACTAGGGATCAGAGTCCTGGACTTTGTGTGATGAACAAGTTTGTTGCTGGCCCCTAACCCCTGATTCCTGGCCCCTATTTTTGCGGGCACGGCAGAGAATCCGAAGGAGAGCACGAGTTATGGCAGACGAAACGAAAGCACCAGAGCAAGCGGCATCGAGCGAGAGGCCGCCGCGTAGCGAAGGCGGAAGACCCGGCGGAGATCGCCCCCGATTTGGTGGTGGCGGACGCGGTCCCGGCGGACCTTCGCGCGAAGGTGGACCGGGCGGACGCAAGTTCTTCCGGCGCAAAAAGGTTTGCAAATTCTGCGTCGAAAAGATCGAAGACATCAACTACAAGGACTACCGGCTGCTCGGTCAGTTTGTTGCCGAGAGCGGCAAGATCGTGCCGCGGCGCCTGACGGGCGTGTGTGCGCCGCACCAGCACCGGCTGTCATCGGCCATCAAGCAGGCGCGCAATATCGCCCTGCTGCCGTTTGCCGGAAGAGCATCGTAACTTGCCGGCGACCCCCGCTTTGTCATTCCGAGCGAAGCGAGGAATCTGGTGTTTGCTCGTGGGGAGGAGAAGCAGATTCCTCGCGTTGCTCGGAATGACAACGAAAAAGGCATAGTTAAAGATTGGAGCCATCCATGGAAGTCATTCTCAAAGAAGACGTAGCGAAGTTGGGATCGCGCGGCGACGTGGTGAAGGTCGCCGAGGGATACGGGCGGAATTTTCTTCTGCCGCGCAAGCTTGCCATTGAGGCCAACGAGGGCAATAAGGCCGTCATTACGCAAATGAAGGCAGCCTCGGTGCGGCGCTCGGCCAAAGAGAAGTCCCAAGCCGAGGAACTAGCGAAGCAGTTCGAGGGCGTGTCGGTCACGTTTACACGCAAGTCAGGCGAGAGCGATCAGCTGTTTGGATCGGTGACGTCGAGCGATTTGGGCGACGCGCTGACCAAGAAGGGCTTCAATATCGATCGCCGCAAGATCCAGTTGCACGAGCCGTTGAAGACCTTGGGCGAGTTCACCGTTCCTGTGAAGCTGCACAAGGACGTGACCGCGCACCTGAAAGTCGTGATCGAGAAGGAACCCGCGACGGAATAAGGCTCGGTAGAGACGTTGCTCGCAACGTCTCTGCCGGCAACGCTCCTCGCCGGGGTTCATCCACTCCGCAGGTTGCATCCAAAATAGGGCAGTTTCCATGCCAAACTGGCACTTGGCACTGTGTCCCGTTGTTCTGTTTCCCCCTAAATCTTTGTCCTAGAATCATCTAGGTACTCCACAAAATCCCTGTACAGCCTATAATTTCTGCTCACGGTTGCGCTGACTCTCCGTCTATTCCTGTGCAAGCCCGGAAGACTGGAAAACCGGGCAAGTAGAGGAAGCGACACAAAATGCCGGCCGGTGTATGGGCAGTGCCATTTTCGGTTGGCGGACGGGCCCACTCAAGAGAGAGTGAGTTAAGAGAGAGAGTCAGCACGAACCAGAACCCCACGCGGGGTTGCATGGCTGGGCTAGATCGCCAAACGCAAGATCGTCGCATCGACGACACGATGCTGATCCGCGAGGCGCAGCGCGGGAACCGCGCAGCCTTCGAGGAACTCGTACGCCACTACGATCAGGCGGTGCTTCGACTCGCCTTGCATCTCACCGGAACCGAACACGACGCCCAGGACGTGTATCAGGACGCCTTCCTCAAGGCTTATAAGAACATCGGCAGCTTCCGGTTCGAGTGTTCCTTCTACACATGGATTTACCGGATCGTGACGAACCTGTGCCTGGATCACCTGCGCAAGAAGACGGTGCGCAAGGAAGACGCGCCAGTCGCGAAAGATCCCGATGGCGGCGAGTACGACTTGCTCGATCAGGTTGCAGACGGGCGCGCGGGCGCGAATCCGGAGCGCGATTTGATGCGGCGCCAGTTGGGCGCGCGGATCGCCGGAGCTCTGGAGAAACTGACTCCTCGGGAGCGCATGGTATTCGAGTTGAAGCATTATCACGGCCTGAAACTGAGAACCGTGGGAGAGATTTTGCACACGACGGAAGAGACCGCCAAGAACACGCTCTTCCGGGCCACGCAGAAGTTGCGCGGGGCATTGGCGGACATGCGATGAGTAGCAAGAAACATGTAGAGACAGCCGCCTCGGCTGTCCGGCGAGGGCGTAGCCCAGCCGATCAGAATGAATGGATGAAGGTGAGCCTATGAAGTGTGAATGGGTTCGAGAAAATATCGTGCTTCACGTTTATGGCGAACTGGCCGATGACGCCCGCCACGAACTGGAACAGCACATCGCCCGCTGTGCGGACTGCGCATTGGAATTGAAGGCCGAGCAGAACTTCCACGCGTTGCTCGCCCAGGACCGGGCTGAGGATCCGACGCCGAATCTGCTGGCATCGTCGCGCATGCAGTTGCAGGAAGCGCTTGAGACTGCCCAGCAGGGCAGCATCTTAAGTCGGCTGCCGTTTGATCCGGCAATCTGGCTGCGGCAGATGCGGTTCTCGCCAGCACTGGCTTCAGTGATTCTGATCTTCGGCTTTTCTGGCGGCATGTTGACAGCCTATCGCGTCATCCCACGCGCACCTCAGGTTGCAGGAATCGTGACCCCGCCTCAACAAGAAGCCTCCATCGCCGGCATTGATTCCATCACTCCAGTCCCAGGCACCGACCAAGTCAGCATCAAGTACAACACGGTCTCCACCCAGGAAAAGCAGGGACCTCTGAACGATCAGCAGATCCAGCAACTGCTGCTGTTTGCAGCGCGGAATAACTACAACTCGGGCGTGCGTGTGGACTCCGTTGATCTGTTGGCGCAACGTTCGAGCGATCTGCAGGTGCGTGAGGCTTTGATCTATGCGCTGCAGAACGACACCAATCCCGGCGTGCGCCTGAAGTCCCTGGATGCTCTGGGAAATTACGTAAAGAGCGACACCAATGTGCGCGATTCCGTACTGCGAGCGCTCGTCAACGATTCGAATTCCGGCGTGCGTATTGAGGCGCTGCGTCTGATTGAACCAGTGAAGGCCGATGGCAGCGTGCGCGGCGTCCTGATGGCGCTGGCGGCGAAGGATACCAGCACGTACATCAAGTCCCAGGCGCGCACCATGCTGGCACAGTTGCCCGAGATCGATTAGCAGTTGGTCGATAGTTATTTTTGTCGGAACAGAAGTGAGGTGATTCATTTGAGAAAAGCGCCACAAGTCGTCGGGTGGGCAGGAGTGTTGGCCCTGCTTGCGCCAATAGGCTTTCTTTCGCAAAGCCGGGCGCAGGAAACAAAAGTCTCGCATGAAGGCGGATCCTGGGCACAGGAAGTAACGGGATCGCTGGCTGCAGTCAGGAATTTACGAGTCAAGGTAGACATGGGCTCCGTGGTGGTACGCGGTGGGCAACAGCAAGGCATCAATTACGTTTTTCATACTCGTTACGGCACTTCTTCAGAGCAGGAAGCACGCAGGCAATTCGAACAGTACAAAGTAACCGCATACGTTAAGGGTGATACCGCCTGGATCGTCGGAGATTGGCAGGGAGGAAGGCATCCCCGGCATTTTTCCGGCGAGTTTTCGGTCATGGTTCCGCGTGATATGGCGTTGGTGAAGCTCGAGACCGACGGTGGCAACGTGGATGCAACTGGTTTGGCCGGCCGCGTCGAGGCGCAGAGCGGCGGTGGAAGCATGCATCTCGACGACATCGGCGGAGGTGCGGCCGCGGAAACCGGTGGTGGCTCGATTGAGGTCGGAACCGTAAGCGGCGAACTGGGACTGCACACGGGCGGTGGCTCGATTGAGGTCCATCAGGCAAACGGGAAACTGGTTGCTGAGACCGGCGGCGGCAGCGTCGAAATTCAATCCTGCGCGCAAGGAGCACTGATCGAGACTGGCGGAAGCAGCATTACCGTTCGTCACTGCAATGGCAAGGTAAAAGCGTCGACCGGCGGCGGCAGCGTGGACCTCAGCGATGTCGGCGGCCCCGCGGAGATTGAAACCGGTGGTGGTAGCATTCGCCTGACGTCCGCCAAAGGACACGTGCACGCCGAAACCGGTGGAGGCGCCATTGAGCTTTACGGTGTACCGTCCGCGTCGGCAGAGACAGGTGCTGGCGAAATCACCGTGAAGCTGGTGAATAACGGCGGGGAACGCCACGATTCCGACCTGGAAACAGGCGCCGGCGACATCACGGTCTACATCGCTTCCGACGTCGCCATCAACGTTCGAGCCAGCGTCGACATGGGTAGCGGACATCACATCACGTCCGATTTTCAGGACATACATATAGGGAGCGAGGGCGATCAGTATGGCCCGAAAACGCTGACCGCTGAGGGCAAGCTTAACGGCGGCGGGCCCTGGCTGAAGGTTCATACCTCAACCGGCGATATTTGCCTGAAGCGGGCTGGACACTAGCAACAGATTGGAGTCGAGGGAAAGCAACCCCTGGCAATTTTGTAAATCGAGGAAGTCACATGCGCAGATACTTTGTCTCGAACATCCTGTGTCTCCCTTTGTTGCTTGGCTTTGCGCAAGCCGCGCAGAGCTGGTCTGTCGATCAGAGTGCGGGCCAACCGTGGGTTTTCTCGAGTGAAGATAGCGGGACCAGTTCCTACCTGGGCGTGGATATCGCCGATGTCTCCAAAGATCGAATGGGCGCTCTGAAGTTGAAGGAGGAGAAAGGCGTCGAAGTTACCATGGTCGACCAGGACGCTCCCGCAGGCAAGGCCGGCATTAAGGAGCACGACGTCATCCTGAGCATGAACGGGACGCCGATCGAAAGCGGAGCCCAATTGCGCCGCATGATCCACGAGACACCGCCGGGAAGAGCGGTCACACTGGGCCTCAGCCGTGACGGCCAGCCCTTAACGTTGCAGGTGGCGCTCGCCGACAAGCACAAAGAGTACAACTGGGCTGGTCCCAAACCGGGCGACATCCATGTAAACATTCCTCCCATTCACATCCCCGATATCGATATCCCCTCGATGAACATGGTGGTGGTGACTTCGTCGGCGCGCAGCGGGTTGATGGTGGAGAACATCACGCCTCAACTTGGAGATTTTTTCGGCGTCAAGGATGGCAATGGCGTGCTGGTGCGCACGGTGGAAAAAGGAAGCCGCGCAGAGAAGGCCGGTTTCCATGCCGGCGACGTCATCGTCAAGATCAACAATCAGCCGGTGCACGACACCAGCGACTTCTCACACGCGGTGAAGTCGCGCAGCGGCAATTCAGTATCGGTAGGAGTTGTGCGCGACAAGAAGGAACAGACTCTGAATCTAACGCTTCCGGAGCGTAAGGAATCGAGCGAGCTGTTAGACGAAGAAGGCGAGCTGCGATATGAACTCGCGCAATTGCAACCAAAGATGGAACTCGCCGTCGAAAGATCCCGCGAGGCCGTTGAGCAGCTCAAGAAGCAAGTCTGCAAGCACCAAGACGAATTTCTCAGGCAGACCGAGAAGCAGAAGAGGCAGCTCCAGAAAGACATGCGGGAGTTACAGCGCGAACTCATGCGCTTGAGGCAAGACTGGCTCTAGTTCCTGATTGCGGACTTTGCCATCCTTCAGAAGTCGTGTTGGTTTGTGGCTGACGGACGCGAGTCTCTATTTGCCGTTTGAGGCTGCTTCGGCGGTATTGGTGATGCACACGCGATTTCTTCCGTTTTGCTTCGCCAGATAGAGTCCGCTATCCGCAGCGCGAACCAACTCATCGCGATTCTTGCCATGTTGAGGGAAGGCAGCGACACCCGCACTGATGGTAATGGCTCGGGGCACACCCGGGAACTGCCACTTCTCCACCATTCTCCGCAGCTTCTCGGCCACGACAAAAGCCTGTTCCGCATTGGTTTGCGTCAGGAGAAGCGCAAATTCTTCTCCTCCATAACGGCACACCACGTCAGTCTTGCGTAGCTGCTGGTGAAAGACCGAAGAAACCTGCCGCAGAACTTCGTCGCCCAGGAGATGCCCGAACTCGTCATTCAATCGCTTGAACTGGTCAATGTCGGCCATGATTACGGCCATGGTGCTGCCATAGCGGCGCGCGCGCTCGACTTCCTCCATGATTCGCAGTTCGAAGAAGCGGCGGTTGAAGATGCCGGTCAGGCCGTCGAGATAAGCCAGCTGTTTTACCCGCTCGACATAGTGCGCGTTCTGGATGGAGTTCGCGCAAATGTCGGCCACGGATTCCAGCGACTGCAGTTCGCTTTCACGGAATGCGTCCACCTTGGAGCTGTGCAGCGTGAGCACGCCCAGCGTCTGGCCAAAGGAAATCAGCGGGATGCTCATGCGGGAGGCGGATTCTCTAAACAACCGGAACGGCTCGGGAGCCACGGTTAAATCCTTCTCGATGACGGTACCGCTGATATCGATGACTTCAGACCAGGGGCGCTCTGTAGTGGAGAACCGGCCGCCGGGGGGAAAGCAGGGGGTTAGCTCGCCGTGAAAAGCCCGCATCACCAGATCACCTTCCTCGCGCAGAAGCAGGGAGACCTGAGAAACCTGGAAGGCTTTCTGGATGACCGAGCACACGCGAGTCAGCAGGTCTTCAAGCTCCATCACTGCGGTGCTTTGCTGTGCGATGATGTTTATGGCTTCGAGCTGCCGCGCTCGCTGGCGCTCGAGGGAGTACAACCGCGCATTCTCCAGGGCGATGGAGGCTTGGGTCGAAAACAGCGTGAGTAGTTCGATGGTCTCGCGGTCGAAGTAGTTCAGTTGATCGCTCTGGCAATCGAGCACTCCAACGACTTCGTCGCGCACCATCAGGGGAATCGCCAACTCAGAGCGGGTCGATTGCGCGGCACAGATGTAGCGCGAGTCGTTACTCACATCGGGAGCATAAACCGGTTGCTTCTTCGAGACTGACGCTCCAGTGATTCCCTGGTCGGCTGCCAGGCGAATCGTCTCCTGCCCCTCGTCCCACCCGATTTGCGACCGAACGTACAACTGCTGCGACTCCTTGTTCAAAAGGAGAATCGCCACATTTCGCAAGTGGAAATAGTCGTGCGCAATCGCCAGGATTCTCTTCAGAACCTCGTCCAGATCAAAGGTCGAGAGGACGGCCTGGCCGGCATCGAACAGGGCCGCTATTTTCGGCATTTCAAGGGATTGTATCCTTGCTACAGGTAACAACCGAGGTTCCGAAAGTAACCGGCCAGTCCCAGATCAGCGCCATTTTCTGGCGGTTCGGATCAATCCGTATGCCACAAGGCAGAACCAGAAGTCGAGCACCATCCCAAGATCAAGTTGGAACGGTCGATGCCGGGCCGCCTGGGGAAGCGAGGGCAACAATAGGAAGTAGACGACGTTGCCGAGAACAATCGCCACCAGCGCTTGGACAAGATTGACGAGCACCGAAGGTTTAGACACCCGTGTGCTCCTCCCGGTTTCCCAGAAAAAATCCCGACTCAAAATAACGGCACGGAATGGACTTAGCTAAGGGCGGATGCAATCCGCTCCTGCTACCATTCTTTTGCAGCTTTGCCTTGGCGCACCCAAGGGGCTTTCCTGCAAATTCAGCGAATGCTCGAACTCTCCACCCCGGTTCAATATGTCAAAGGCGTTGGACCGCGTATTGCCGAGGTCTTGGCTGCCAAGGGGATCCACACTGTCGGCGACCTGCTCCATTATCTTCCTTTTCGTTACGAGGACCGGCTGAACCCGCGTGGGATCTCCGAATTGCGTCCCGGAGAGATGGCCAGCGTCATCGGGGAGGTGCGTAACTCCGGGCTGTTCCGCACGCGGAGCAAACCGATTTTTCAGCTCACGATAGGACAGGGCCGGGCCCGTCTGCGTTGTCTCTGGTTCAATGCAACCTACCTGCAAGACAAATTCACGCCCGGACAGATGATTGCCCTTTATGGGAAAGTTGAAGAAGATCTGCGAAGCCGGGAGCTGCAGATCATTCAGCCGCAGTTTGAATTGCTCGGAGATGCTGCGGATTCCGGCGAAAACGGCGCGGAGAAAAAGGCTGCTGAGTCCCTCGAGATCGGCCGCATCGTTCCTATCTACGAGGCCATCGGCCGCGTCACTCCCCGGTGGTTTCGCAGGATCATCCGCACGGCGCTCGACAACCTCACCCCTGAATTCCCCGATCCTATTCCCGCAGCCGTACGCTCGCACCTGGGGCTGATCTCGCCGAGGGCGGCTCTCTGGAATGTGCATTGGCCCGAGCCGGGCGAGAGCCTCGCTGACCTACAGTCTTCTCGAACTCCGGCGCACGTCCGGATGATCTTCGACGAACTGTTCTTTGTGGAACTGGGATTGGAACTGAAGCGTCGGCAATTGAAAGCGCAGACCGGCATCGCTTTCAAACTCGATGATCAGGTGCGCTCGGCCATCAAGAAGGTTCTGCCCTTTCATCCCACGACCGCCCAGAAAAGGGTGCTGAAAGAGATTGCCGCCGATATGGAGAAGCCTTACCCCATGCGGCGTCTGCTGCAGGGAGACGTCGGGTCGGGCAAGACGATCGTTAGTTTCGAGGCGGCGATCATCGCGATTGAGAACGGATATCAGGTCGCGCTGATGGCGCCGACTGAAATTCTGGCGCAACAGCATTACTTTTCCGCCAGGCGAATTCTTGAAAATGCCGGCTACCGCATCCTCTTGCTCACCGGATCGCTCGAGAGCGACCGCAAACGCGAAATCCGGCGGCACATCGCGCAAGGCAGCGCCCAACTGGTCATTGGAACCCACGCTCTATTACAAGAAAAAGTCGAGTTCGCGAAACTCGGATTGGTCGTCGTCGATGAGCAACACCGGTTCGGAGTCATGCAGCGGCTCAAGCTGATGAAGAAGTCGGGAGAAAGCAGCGAAGAAGATCATGTGGGGACGGCCGCCGTCGGCCGTCCGGCCGAGCGAAGCTCGGCTGCTGCATCGGCGGCCGGCGAACCCGACGTCCTTGTGATGACCGCGACTCCCATACCCCGCACCCTCGCACTCACGTTGTATGGCGACCTTGATCTGAGTGTCCTCGATCAACTCCCCCCCGGCCGTACGCCCATCATCACCAAACAGGTCACCGATGATCAGTCGCCGAAGGTATGGGACTTTGTGCGAAAGCAGGTAGTGGCCGGGCATCAGGCCTACATCGTGTATCCCGTGATTGCTGAGAACGAAGAGAGCGAATTGAAGGCTGCAATCAAAATGTTTCGGGACCTCAGCAGCAACGTGTTTGCCGACCTTAAGGTGGGATTGCTCCACGGACGACTGGATGCGGACTTGAAGGACCAGGTTATGCGCATGTTCCAAAGGGGCGAGTTGCACATTTTGGTCGCGACCACGGTGATCGAAGTGGGCGTCGACGTCTCCAACGCGACGGTCATGGTGATCGAGCACGCCGAACGCTTTGGCCTGGCTCAGTTGCATCAGTTGCGCGGACGCATTGGGCGCGGCGCGGCCAAATCCTATTGTGTTCTGATGACGGGCGGCAAAGTCACAGAAGAAGGCCAGCGCAGGCTCCAGGCCATGGTCGATACCAACGACGGCTTTAAAATCGCCGAACTGGATCTGGAACTGCGCGGCCCTGGAGAATTCTTCGGAACGCGTCAAGCTGGCATGCCCGATTTTCGTGTCGCGAACATTATCCGTGACGCCCAATTGCTCGAGGCCGCAAAGCGTGAGGCAGCGGCCGTCCTTGCCACCCCCAATTCAGAGCTCTCACCGGAAGAGATCAGTCATGCCCTCGTGGAAATGCGTGCCCGCTGGCAGCACACCTACGGCCTGGTCGAGGTGGGATAAGGGCGTTTCCGGCTGCCACCGCTGCTTACCACACACGGTGGATTCTAAGATGCCGCCGCATCAGCGAAGGCTCGAACCGTCTTGGGCTGAGGACGCAACAGCAAATAGAATGCGATGACGTGCGTGATCATCAGCAGGGGCACGTAGATGATCGGGATCACGTACGCGGCGCCCAACTGTCCCGCCATCGCAGGAAGGCCGATCCGAACGGCGTGGTAATAGTCGAGGATGAGGTCGATCACCCCGACCAGGTTGAACGCAATTACGAACAGCCAAAAGAGTGGGCGTACCCTTACCGTGAGAAGCGCGAGGATAGCGAGCACTCCGGTGGCCAGGTCCCAATAGGCGGCGAACCTTGCAAAGCTAGCGGGCAGATTGCCGACGACGCCGGGCAGAATAAAGACGAGCCCGAAGAAGCGGAAGCTGTGCAGAGTAGCGATGGCGCGTTGCGCTTCGACCCGGTCCCTGGATTTGAGCCTGGGCAGGAGGTAAGCGCGGAAGCAAAGCAGCCACGCGATATAACCTAGAATGAGATGCAGATTGAAGATGGTTTCTGGCGACATTTCGCCTCCTATCGGATTGACGGCTTCCCGCCAGATGACATAAATCGTCTGACGAGAAGCAAGATCCCACGGCGAATCACGGTTCCCAACGCGGCCTGTGGTTTCGGCGTTCGAGGTTCAACCGTCGCCGTCAAACGGGCCGCGCTGGGCCGAGTTCACCCATTGGTCGGCTAGTCTCTCAACAGTATTCCGAGCGGCAAGAGTGGCCCGACCGGAATGAACTGCTCGTCCATGAGGTTTTCCTTCGAGAGGGGTAGGCCTTCAATGAGGGCCCGCGCCTCTGCCACGTCCTTGCAGTTCAGGATGAAGATGACGCCCCGGCCGTCGCCGCGCGTGAACCACTGCTGAATCTTGCCATCGAGATACAGGGGAACAGTCGCACGAATTTCGGCGGGCATGATTTTCATGACTTGCTCGACAGTGACCCCGGGTTTTGGCGAAAGCATCGCCAGCACGCCGGTGATCTTGGGCTGCGGCGGTGCAGACTGACCTCGCGCCATAGGCGCCAGGACTGTCGCGAAGGCCAACAGCAGGTAAGACATTTCAATCTTCATTGTTCAACTCCTTCATTCTTCCCGAAATCATCATTTGTTGGTACCAATGGGTACCATACACGCTTAGACGTAGCTACCAAAGAAAAGTTGCATCCCCCAAGCATAAAATTCTCTACACCCTTATGTTTCGTTGTGGTACTATACGGTACCGTGGTCGTTAAGGAGAAAATGAATGGCCACAGCATCGATGTCAAAGCGCGGCCAGAAAGGCAGCGACGAAACCGCGGTGCGCGCGCGCATCCTTGAGGCCGCCTTTGCGGCGTTCATGAAGAGCGGCTACGCAAAGACCAGCACGCTCGAGATCGCGACGCGCGCGCGCGTTTCAAAGCGAGAGCTTTACGCTCTGGTTGGCAACAAACAGGAAATGCTGATCGCCTGCATTGGCGAGCGCGCCAAGCGACTGGAAGTGCCCGCTGACCTGCCCCTGCTGCGCGATCGCGAGACCCTGGCGCAGGTGCTGACTTCTTTCGGGACGAAGCTCGTCCGCGAGGTAAGCGACCCCACGGTCATTGCGGTATTCCGACTGGCGATCGGCGAGGCGGTTCAGGCCTCTGAAGTGGCTCGTGCGCTCAACTCTATCGGACGCGAGGCAAGCCGCGCCGGCTTGCGTAAAATCATGGCCGAGGCCCAGGCGTCTGGACTGCTCACGGGCCGTCCTGCCGAACTTGCCGCGCAGTTCACCGGGCTGCTCTGGCAGGATTTGATGGTCAGCCTGCTGCTCGGCGTCGCCGAGCGACCGAATCCCCGCGAAACCGCGGGACGGGCCGGCGACGCCGCAGCCGCCTTCCTGCAACTTCATCCGCCACCGAAAGAACATGCGCCTGAATAGACGTCGGATAGCCCGTGATGCAGACATAATTGCAACTGGCTTGTGAGCTAAGCATGAAACGATGACCGCCCCTATCCGGGGCCAGTGCCTGAACTGATAGAATCGAAACGATGGCTGGCTCCTCCCAACTGATTCAAATTGAGGTGTCTCCCCCGCTCCGTGTCCCGAAGCCCGCATGGTTGCGTGCGAAAGCTCCCGTGGGAGATAACTTCCACAATCTGAAGAAACTCGCCCGCGGGCTCGGCTTGCACACTGTCTGCGAGTCGGCCCAGTGCCCGAATATTGGCGAATGCTGGAACCACAAGACCGCGACGTTCATGCTTTTAGGTGACATCTGTACCCGCCGCTGCGGATTTTGCGCCGTGCCGAAGGGTCGCCCCAAGCCGATCGATTGGGAAGAACCGCGGCGAGTCGCCGAGGCCGTAGCTACTCTCGGGTTGAAACACGCGGTTGTGACCAGTGTAAACCGCGATGACGACAACATCGGCAGCGCCCGGATTTTCGCCGAGACCATCCTCGCGATCCGCGAGTTCACTCCAGATTGCAGGATTGAAGTTCTGATCCCCGATTTTCAGGGATTGGAAGAGTCACTGCGCATCGTTCTCGACGCCAAGCCTGATGTCCTGAACCACAATACTGAGACGGTTCCGCGGCTCTATCGAGCCGTCCGGTCGGGTGCGCGCTATGAACGCACTTTGAGCCTGCTCGAAAACGCGAAGAAATTCTCGCCCGGCATGGTAACCAAGAGCGGCGTGATGGTCGGTCTGGGCGAATCGAGCGAAGAGTTGGTCGGAGTATTCCGCGATCTCGGAACGCGCGGCGTCGACATCCTGACGGTTGGCCAATACCTTCGTCCTTCGAAAGATCATCTTCCGATCGCACGTTTCTACACGCCCGACGAATTTGTTTACTTGCGGAATGAGGCTCTCCGCTTCGGGTTCCGCCATGTTGAGTCTGGACCGATGGTACGTTCCAGCTACCACGCGCACGAGCAAGCGGACGCTACTGCGTCGCCGCGGGCGGTGTCGTAAGTTGCGGTGGACGGGTTTTCCCGCCCACGTTTTTTCCCCTGGCATCCCGGCTTCCACGGTTAGTATCTCCATCGAGCAACTCGGCAATGGGGGAGCGTGCCCATGTTGACGGCCCTCCTCCTGGTGATTTTGGGGTTCGTCGCCGGCTTGCTCGGCGCTCTGACTGGCATCGGCGGTGGAGTTCTGCTTACGCCGATCCTGGCCCTTCACTTTGGCATCCCGATCCGTGAAGCCATCGGCGCGAGCCTGGTCGCGGTTATCACAACCTCAGCGGCGAGTTCTTCCGTTCACCTGCAGCGCCACACCACCGATATCCGTCTGGGAATGACGCTCGAACTGGCGACCGCTCTGGGCGCCGCGGTCATGGCATACCTCGTGGGCTATTTCAATCGCAGCGCCTTGGAAGGACTCTTCGCCGCATTCTTACTCTATAGCTCGATCATGATTTTGAGGAAGCACGGCAAGGCCAATCCAGACGAAGGTACAACTCCCGCGCTGAATGGCGATGTCATTATTCCTCCGTATGAGACTCAACGCTATCCGCTCGGGCTCGGCGCCTCCCTGATTGCTGGCGCCCTCTCAGGCCTGTTGGGTATCGGTGGCGGTCCGATCAAGGTTCCGGTCATGTTCATATTCATGAACGTGCCGCTCATGGTGGCGACGGCCACCTCGAACTTTATGATCGGCGTGACTGCGGCCGCCAGCGCGATCGTTTACTACCGCCGGGGCGACATTGAGCCACAAATCGCCGCTCCGCTCGCAGTAGGCGTGTTCCTGGGATCTCTCCTCGGCGCCCGTCTGGCTCCCCGCATCGACACCAGGATCGTCATGTACCTGCTGGTGGCCGTGATGTTGTACCTTGCCGGACACCTGGTCGTTCATCTTCTGCAGGGGGGACTGTGAGCCAGCAGCGCGAGCCCTCGTTCGACCGCATCGTGGCGCTTGTGCTGCGCGTCGGCGCCTTCAGTTGCTTCTTCATCATGCTGACCGGCCTGATTGCCGGATTCTTCATGAGACAGCCCATCCCGCTCGAGGTCGAACGCGCCGGCGTTCTGCTCATGCTGGCCACGCCAGTCGTACGCGTGATCGTGGCCTGCTTCCTCTTCTTCCAGGAAAAGGACTACAAATACGGCTACATCTCGCTGGGAGTGCTGGTTATTTTGATGCTGGGAGCGGTGTTCGGAATTGGCGAGCACTAATCGCGATTGCCGATCAGAATATGTGCAGCTTGATGCTGAGATATTTCTTGGGATTCTCCCGGATTGCCTTCATCAAATTCTGGGTCTCAGTCAACATATCATTCGCCTTGTTATAAAGCGTCTCATCTTTAAAGAACTTGCCGGCAGTACCCTGGCCGGCCTCCAACTGGGTCGTCAGCTCAGACAATTTCGTGAGCGTGGTGTCGAGCTTCTTGGCCAGTTCCTCATCCTTCGCCAGCTTCCCAATCGTTCCTTTGCCGGCGTTGATATCGCCCGTGATCTCTTTCAGGTTGGCGATCGTGTCGTTGGCATTGTTGTAAAACGAGGGATCTTTCAGGAACTTCCCAGCCGTTCCTTTCCCCTGCTGCATTTCGTCCACGATGCCGTTCAACTTGTCGAGGGTGTTCATAAACTTGTCGTAAGCATCATTACGGCTGATGAGCCGGCCGAGGCTGCCCTCACCATTTCCAACCTGCTCCACGATCTTCTGAAAATCTGACACCGTCGCAGAAAACCGGTTGTAGAGCGTTGGGTCGTAGATCAATTTTCCCAGAGATCCCTTTCCGCTTTCCGCGAATGCCAGGATGCGGTCGGCTCGCTTCAGCAACGCGTCCATATTCTGCAGCGTACTCTGGCTGGCGCGTACGACCTGGTTGAAGTCGGGATGAACCTGCGTGGGTAGCGTGTCCCCGTCCTGCAGGAATGCTCCGATCGCCTGCGAGCTATCGATATCCAGAAAGGTTTCGCCAAGAACTCCAGCCGTTTCGAGAGAGACCACCGAGTCCCGCCGCAGCGCGTCATGGTACTTGGTACTGATCTTCATCGTCACTTCGACCGGAGTGAGCTGTTTATCTTTGGAGGTTACGATGCTGACTTTGGTGGCATTTCCGATATCAACCCCGTTCAAGCGCACCGGAGCCCCAATGCGCAAGCCCTCTGCATTGTCGAAGTAGGATTTGACGGTGATCCTTTGGGTAAATAGACCGGAGGTCCCGGACATAAGAAACAGAAGAAATCCGAGCGTCAGGCTGGCGGCGATGACCGTGATCCCAACACGCAGTTCCGACCACTTGAGCTGCTTCTGGCTAGGCAAAAGGCTCCTTCATAACGCCAGTATGCTGAGATGCGAAGGCTGTCGCAACGGTTCAGATTGTGCGCTTTCCCTCGTGCACGCCCACCGCAGCATGATAACAAAATCATCGCATCGTTCAGGCTGCTTTCGCTCGAATGGCAGGCATGAGGAACAGAGCAAGTACATAGGCAAATGCTCCGCAGGCCAGGGTCACGGTAAGCCCAAACTGGATGGCGATAACCATCGCCGACACCGAACCCAGGACGCTGGCGGCGGCATTCATGGCCCATGCCCATTCCACCGCGTTTTCGGGCTGCCCGGTTTCTGTCGGAAACTCGGGCATGGGAAAGGCGGCAAGAGCACGCAATCCGGTAGGAAATGGCATTCCCATTAAGAATCCCAGAGGGACGAGGAGAATTGCGCTGACCAGCAACCGGTATCCAAAGTCCAAGCCAACCCACCCAGCCAGCCGGCCCGGGAGGAAGAATACATAGAGCGTCAGGATCGCCAGTACGAGCAGGAGAGGAATCCATCCCATCTGCGACCGCGGCAGCCAGCGTCGTGAGAACAGGCTTCCCGCGCCGCTTGAAATCATCAGCAGAAAAATCACCACGGTCAATGCATAGGTCGGATGTCCCAGGAACAACACAAAGCGCTGAATGAAAGCGATCTCCACGAGGATGTAGCCCAGGCCAACCGCAATGAAGTAAAGCAACGGAAGCGGTGACTGGCGAACGCGGCCACCGCGCAGAACCAGCGGCAGAACCAGAAATGCCAGAACTGCGGCCACCGAGATAACAAGCACCAGAAGCAGAACCAGGACGCCGAGGTTGACCTTCCAGTCGATCCCATGGCGCAGGCTTGCGTCGCTGAGAATCTGACCAGCCTTCAGCGTGAAGAAGAAGAACGGCGCATTGTCGCTGACCGGCGAAACGTTGTAGGCATACCGTCGCGCAAAGGCCTGAGGATCGTTACTCGCGATCAACTCCGAAAACGGGTTCTGCCCCGGATTCGTTGGCAGATAAAGAGGGTCGAGTTCCGAATAACGATCGCAGTGCCCAGCCACCGCGTCCTCTTCCGCCGAGGTAAAGGGGGTCTTCTTAGCAAGCACCACGACAGGAATGCCGTCTTCGTCCAGCGATCCTTGCGAAGTCACGATGAAATTGCGAGCCGGATTCTCCACTCCGAGGCGGTGCAGCGCTTCCATCGCGACGGCCACCACGCGCAACGCTTCACGAGGCTGCCGGAATTCCCACCGGGTGATGGCGATCATCCCGTCCGGCTTGAGATGGTTAAAATATTCCCGGAAAGCCTCCTCGGTATACAGATTGTTCTCGCTGAGAGCGAACGCTCCGGCTGCCGTGGACGCCCACGTATCGACCAGCGTCATCTGCACGACATCAAAATGCTGCGGAGACGCTCTCAGGAAGGAACGCCCATCGGTGACCTGTATGTGCACATCTGGCCGGTCATACAGATGCTTCGCATAGTCGGCGTAGCGGCCACGCATGATGGTCGTGGCGATGATGGGATTGATCTCGATCCCAGTGACGCTAGCGCTTCCATTCGCCACGGCACGGAGTACGTCAACGCCGCCACCCGGACCGATAATCGCAAAGTCGCCATGCGGCCGCAGAACATTGGCGAGAGCCGGCGGGGCCGCCATCAGATTCTTCTCCCAGTCCGTATCGTGCCATTGCTGCACGTCCGCGTTCATGATGTAGGTGGAGGCGTCGGCGTCAATGACGATAGCTTTGGCTTGCCCTTGGCGGTCCACTTCCACGCGTGAGAGCGCATTCCAGCGCGCGAATTCGACCCACGCCGGATCGCGAAACATCCCTTTGGCGTACACCACGTCAATCAGACGTCCTGAATAATTCGCCGCCGTCAGCGCCACCAAAACCAGTCCCAGCAAGCTCGCATTCCTCCGGGACGTATGAGATTCAGTCCAGATCATGTCGGCCCCAGCCAGCGCGATTCCGGCCACGAGAATCGCGTTTGGACCACCCAGCCAGTTCAACAGCGGAACGATTGCCAGGCACGCCAGTGCTCCTCCGCAGAGATCCGCACCGTAGAGCCTTGGAATGCGCGTAGTTTCTCGCGCGAACACGACTGAGAAAAGCAGCCCCGTAAGAAAAAACGGCACAGCCGCGGCCAGGTAGAGCACCGTCAGGTGCAGGAAATTCTTCCCCGAAACATTGAGCGCGACCGGCACGTGCAGGACTATCTCGAGCACTACAACAATCAAGGCGGCATTCGCCATACAAAGTCGTGATGCCAGTGTGCGGGTTGCGACTGGCGCCAACCGGCTCTTGAGCAGATATGCGAATACTCCTCCCGCGCCCAGGCCGAGGAGGGCAATCGAAATCGCGAGAAACGCAAAGTGATAGAAGAGGACGACCGAGAAAAGCCGTGTAAGAGCAAGTTCGAGCAGCAGCGCCGCAAAACTTGTCAGCGCCAAGCCTGCCAGTAGAGTCTTTTCGGGGATCTCGGTCTTCGTCGCGACAGGGATCGGAGTAGTAAGAACCGCCATAATTTGGATTCGGGCGACCAGTCTAGCAGATGGCGGCGGCTGACCGTTTCATGCCTGCCAGCGAGAACTCACGCGCCGCAAATCCTTTCGCATCAATGACGTGTTTGGCGGACACAACAATAACGCCCACAGTTGCCGAGTGCGGCTGGAAACTATGGGCGGTTCGAACTGCGGAGCGGCCTTCGACGTGATGGCAGCTACTAGTCGTCGTCGCCGAACAGGTCTGACATGACGCTCGTGCTCTGATCGCAGGCGTGATTCAAGCAAGGTAGTCCCAATCCGGCTTCCAACGACTTGAGCAAGGAAAAGTGAGTGTAGAAACGATTACTGGAACGCCCACCCCGCCCATGGTTGGTTTCCACCAGCGTCAGGACTTGGTTGTTATTCGGAGCCAGGCTGTAATCGTTCTCGTCCCACACCACAACGATGGCGTTGTGCCCCTGATGCCACGCCTGAGACGCATGGATCGCGTGAACGATGTTGCGCAGCTCCAGATCTCCAACATAGATGAGCGCAGGGTTCAGTCCCGCCTGCGTGCCGTCGGTCTGGAAGTCAAAGTCACACTGCGAACCGCCGTTGCCCCGCCCGTGTTGATCATTGCACTGGTTCGGCGCGATGAAGGAAAATGCCGGCACCCGGCTGGCAGAGAGGTCTTCATACAAACCCCCTTCTCCCTGGAATCCGACGATGTTCTTCGCTCCCGCTTTGAGACCGTCCTGCACGCTCTGGAAATACACGAACGGGTCGTGTTTCGCGGCGTAAAGCTTCAAAAAGTCGCCCGCAATGTTGCCCGGAACGGTAAGGTCGGTGAAGTAGCCGTCGCTATAGGTGGCGTAGTCGGCGCCAGAGGGAGGCAGGCTCTCCTGGTAGCTCTTCCACGTCAAGCGCTTGTCCGCAAGCTGGTCCGCGATCGTTTTACCCACCGTGTTTGGGGCTGCATCGAAACCCAACGTACCGTCGATGTCAACCTCGGAACAAGGAGCCGTACACTCGTTTCCCGAGACATCGATAGCGGGCGTGGCAGCGTCAGTCCCGGTGCCATGAATCGGACAGACGGGTCCGGTGTTGGGGGTATCGAAGTTCGTCATCAGCGGGTTGGTAAGGAGGTTGGGAGTGCAGGCGGTATTGTGCCAATCGGGGCCGTTATCGCTGCGAACGCCGAAGTTCGAACCGCCGACGATCTCCAAGTAGTTGGTTGAACTCGGGTGTCCGATAGCGAAGTAGTTGGTCGCTGCGTTGGCCGAGTTCATGTAGCTGTTGGCGAACGGTGCGTTCGGATTGCCGACGATCTGGCCGTAGGCGTGGTTTTCCATCAGGATCACAAAAACGTGATCCAGATGGCGGACGCCCTTCGGCACCGATCCTTCCGCGGCGAACATGGTTCCCGCCAACGCGCCCAGGCAAAAAAGCAGAGTCGTTGCGCTTTTCTTCATTGTGGTTTTACCCTCTTTGAGGAAAGAAGAGTGCCAACCCGCATAGGGCGGCCTAGTGCGCGACGGTAGCGGGGCCATATTAATGCGGTGTTAACGCCGAATGAAAATTTGGAGAATGTACAAGTGTGGGGACAGCTGCCCCGGCTGTCCTTCGAGCGCAGCTCGAACTCGACTACTTCGGATACCACTCCAGCAGCCGTACCTCAATCCCTGTTCCAGCCAGCGCTTTCTGAAAGACCGAGAGATCGGACCCGCGATAGTGGTAAGGGATCACGATCTCCGGATGGAAAGCTTTGACCGCGTCGGCCGCTTCTTCGGGCGGCATGGTATACGGCAGATTCATACAAACGAAGGCAACGTCAATATTTTTGAGCGCGCGCATTTCCGGCACGCCCTCGGTGTCGCCGGAAAAGTAGAAGCGCTTTCCGCCATAAGTGAGAACATAGCCGTTACCGCGGCCTTTGTCGTGGAAAAGCTTCCCGGGAGCGGGCCCGCGCTTCAGGTTATAGGCGGGAATCGCCTCGATCGTCCATCCTTGCCACGTTTTGGTCTCACCGTTGGCAATAGGCTTCGCCGTAGTGACTGTCTGCACCACCGCCGGCGCAGCGAAAATCTCGGTGTCGGACTTGCTCGCGTCCTTGATCGAGTCCGGATCCATATGATCCCCGTGAATGTCGGTGATCAGGATGAGATCCGCCTTCGGCAGCCCCGAGAACTTCACCGGCTTGGCCGGATCCAGATAGATGGTCTTGCCTCCAGCTTCGATCAGCGTACTGGCGTGGTTCAGCGGAGTGATCTTGACCGGGCCAGCAGAGGTTAAGAAAACGTTCGGTTCGCCGCCCGCATTGGCGAGCGCAACCATTCCAAGTGAGAACACGGCAGCAGAGCAGAGTGTCAGCAGGATCACTTTCATACCAACCTCACCTTAAACGGAGAAATTGCTTCCCAACACTATACCGAACCTCTATTCCCGTCTTTTGATTCACACTGGCTACTTCTGGTCGGTCAGAATTCCATCGTGAAAGAAAAATTCCTTCTTCTCGCCGGAAGGCAGCGTCACCGTAGTCCGTATAACCTCTGGACCGTTAAACTGATAGTCGTACAGGTACCGCTCGCCGTCCCCAAGTGTTTGTTGAGACACTCTCCCGTTCAGGAATTTGTTTCTCACCAGCACGTTCCAGTTCCCGTCGAGCACCGCCGTGAGCAGGTATGGGTCGTTGTCACCGCCCATTAGTCGCTGATACTCGAATCGATACAAAAGTTTGGTTCCATCGCTTACGGTGTGAAGATGCCCCGTTGGGTCGTAAGAGTATTGACGAACATGACCCGCGTCGTCCCACGCCTCGGCGATGCGGTCGGCGAAGCCGTACTTGAAGTGAATCTTGTGGCCACTGGGTGAAATGATCTCCTCCAGGTTGCGAGCGGCATCTCTTTTCAATTGAATGCGGTGGCCCTCGGAGTCGACCATCTCAGTCGGAGCGCCCTGGGCAAAATTCTTTGCAAAGTAGGCCTCGGGAAAATAGATCTTGCGACCGTCGCGAAACGTCATTTTCCAGCCATTACCGTTCCATGCAATCTGTGCCCCGAAGAATTCCGAAGATGACCGATTGTGACGGAACACGGCATCCGCGTATCCAGTTCCCTTCGAGATGCGAGGCAGGTAAATCACGTTTCCGTCCTCGAGATTCAGGTCCATGTAGGTATACGGGAATCGCGTTCCCGTCGGGCAGATGTCATAGGGATGATTCATTCCAATGCCGAACGCTCGCCTTCCAGGATTCCATGCGAAATACGTTCGCGTCAGGCACAGAGGCATGATGTCGGGAACGAACAGGTCGGTTTGCAGCAACTTAAAATTACCGTTTCGCAGATTCACCACGAACTCGTTCACCGGGCTTTCATGCCGAACGCTCGGCTTCACCATCGCGATCTCAGTTTTGAACTTGAGCGGCGTGGATCCTGCAACGGTGGAAATGATCAACCAGGCTTGGGAACCGTCCCAGGCGGGAGGTGTGTTGGAAAACGGCAACAACTCGACCTTCACAGGCGGTGCAGGCCACCACCACAAAGCCGCCGCCACGCCAACCAGGATGACTGCGACTGCCCACTTCCAACCGGATCGGAGTCGGGCATTCGGTCCGTGTTCCATGTTTGGAGAAGCTGCTATCGAACGCCCGAGGCCGTCTGCAAGGACAGACGGGACTCAAAGAATTCCTCGACGCGCCCAAGAACATCAGGAGCGCTCTTCGATTCGTAGATGGCTTTGCGCAGCGCGGCGCCGCCAGGAACTCCGTGCGTGAACCACGAGGCGAACTGCTTCATCTTGCCGACCGCATCGGGCAATGCTTCTTCGATCAGCATCCGGAAGTAGGTGCGAATCATGTCGTACCGGTCCGCCTCAGAAGGCTCGTCGTAGAGCTTCGTGTAGACCCGGACGCCTTCGTCCGGGGCGGCCGAAGGCCGTGGTAATTCTTGACTTGAAAATATGCTGCCGTCGGCCGCAGTCGAGCTTCGCTCGACCGGGCGGACGAATGCGTCCGCCCCCACAGGAGCCGTGCTGATTGCCCCACAATACTGTTCAATCTGCCGAAAGATCCACGGATTCGAAGGCGCCATCCGCCCGATCATGACGGCGTCGCAACCGGTTTGCGTGACCATGGCACACGCATCTTCAGGCGTGCGGATATCTCCATTACCGATCACCGGAATCTTCACCGTATCTTTGACGGCGGCGATCCATTCCCAGCGCGCCTGCCCGCTGTAACCCATCTCGCGGGTGCGGGCATGAAGCGCCACTGCCGCAAGCCCGCAATTTTCGGCCATTCGCGCCAGTTCAACGCAGACGATCTCTTCGTCATTCCACCCGGCGCGGAACTTCACAGTGAAGGGAATCCTCACGGCGGCACGCACGGCCTCGAAAATCTTCCCGATCGCCGGCAGGTCGCGAAGCAGGCCGGAGCCTCCATTGCACTTCACAACTTTCTTCGCTGGGCACCCAAGGTTGAGGTCGACCAGATCGAAGCCGAGGCCCTCCACCATGCGTGCCGCTTCAGCCATGACGTTGGGATCGCTTCCGAAAAGCTGAGCCGAGATCGGGTGCTCATCTTCGTAGAAGTGGAGGTAGCGCTTAGCTTTCTGATCTTTCTTGCGCAAAACCCCGTCAGCCGACGTGAACTCCGTCATGATGAGCCCGCACCCGCCAAGGTTGCGGATGAACCGGCGAAACACGGTGTCGGTGACGCCAGCCATAGGGGCAAGAACGGTGGCCGGAGAGATGGTGACAGTGCCGATCCGAACAGACGCAGGGACGACCCTTATGGCGCGGGCGCTTCCGCCCGCGACTGCGTCAATCTTCTCTGACGCCGCCGAATTGTCCCAGAACTTACGCATCGCTTTATACAGACTGCTTAGACAGCCTTCAAAGCCCTACCGGTCAAACCTTTCGCATTGTCCAGATCATTCTAGCCTGTCAAGCAAAAGCCCCCGCCTTGGGCGAGGGCTCGATTTCCGGTAATCCGCGGCAAAGAAGTTATTTCTTCGCCGTCTCCGCTGCCTTGGCATACTTGCGGCGGAAGCGCTCCACGCGCCCGGCGGTATCCATCAGCTTCTGCTTGCCCGTGAAGAACGGATGGCAGTTCGAGCAGATTTCTACGCCGATATCGCCCTTATGGGTCGACCGGGTCATGAAGGTATTCCCGCAGGCGCAATGCACACGGACTTCGTTATAAGACGGGTGAATAGCTGCTTTCATGTCGCTTGGAACCTCGATTCAGATCATTAGATTCTACCGGATTTCCACAGGATTCAGCAAACCGAGATTGAGCTGTGAGCATGAGCAAAACCAGTCGGCGGGACCTTCCGACTGACCGCTTCGCTCACCGCTCACTGCTTTAGAAACGGAAAAGGTAGCTGACTTTCACGAAGAACTGGCGGCTGTCGTTGATGTAGCCGCGGGCCGTGTTTGTCACGTATCCGGGAGAAGTTGGGGTCATCGGGACCACATTCAGATTCTGCAAGTCGCTGTTATAGCCGATATAAATCGCGGTCCCCGGATGCACGAGGTAGGTGATCAGGAAATCGGCGTTGAATTCACGAGACGTCGGCAGATACGTGTACGGCGATCCTACACCCGGGGTTCCTGCCAGCAGCGCGTTGTATTGCAAAATCACGCGGACCGAAAGCTGCGGAGTGAATTGCCAGTTCCACTTGCTGCGCAGGATATGGTCGTTGAAGATTCCGCGGCCGGCGCCGGGAAACTGCGCCTGCGCCGCCAGGAACGCACTGTCTCCCGCGCGCAGGCGGTCGAAGAGATACGTGTTCTCGATCTTCAGCGGCTGGAACGGACGAAGGGTGAGCGAGGCTTGTGCCGTGTCCTCGCGGGCGACAAAGGGTTGGTTGTATGGCGAGGAATTGATGCTGGCCGGCAACGCCACGAAGTTGATGGAATTGCCCCAGTAGTAGCTGGCTTGAATCGTGGCCTTCTTGAAATACCCGGTCTGGAATGAAGCTCCGCTCGCGTGCTCGTGGTAGTCCTGATTGGGTAGTGGAGAATTCGGTGGAGGCAGGGGATTGATCGGACACGACCCGTATCCATAGAAACAAAAATCCTGGGGTCGCAGGCGTTCTCGAGTCTCTCTATATGGCCTGAAGTAGATGACGGTTTGTCCGCGACCCTGAATCGCGAAGGTCGCAGAATAGTCGGTGTCCAGGCGCAACCCGGTATGGTCAAAGTCGTGGCGGGTATTGACCGTCGGGCCCCAATTCACGATCCAGCCATGCTTCGGGCGGAAGCGGTAGTCGACTTCCTGCTGGAGTTCGCGAATGTCAACGCGATTGATGAACCCGGGGATGGAAACGAAACCGGGGCTGATGTCGTTGTATAGGGCGTCGTAGGTGAGGTGCAGTCCGTCGCGGTGGAGTTGCAGTCGCTCAGCGGGACCGGCGTAGTGATTGCCGTTCCCCTGGTTCCCGGAGCTGAATGGGTAGGCGTTCGCTTCGCAGTTCTGCGATGAGTAAGTCGGACTGAAGACGTTCCCGAGAATATTACTGGAGCTGGTAACGGCCTGGCCGTCGAGCGTCCAGTTAGGGCTGAACTTCACACGCCCATCGACGCCGCCGACACGGTTGTACTCATTGGTGCTGGGACATTCCCAATCGGTGTACAACGCGCCGACGCTGGATTGGTTCCAAATGTCGCGGGTCACTCGGGCGATGGTGAAGTAAGAGCGGATGCCGGATAGGGGGAAATAGTCGGGCAGAGCCAGACCCGGGCTCCGATCGTCAGCACTCATCACTCCAACTGAATACGGCCCATCTTTTCCGGTAAGCCGGATTCCGGCGGAAGGGTCGCCAATGTTGCGCGTGAAGAACAGGTTCATCGGCGAGCGGAAAAAGTCTTCGTTCTCCAGAAAGAATGGGCGCTTCTCGGGGAAATAGACTGCGTAGCGCTGGTTTACTGTGATCTGCGGATCTTCCGATTCGACCTGGCTGAAGTCAGGATGCACGGTGGCATCAATGGTGAAATGGTCGCGGATGACGAACTTCGCGTCCATGCCCGGCGCGCCCTGGACTGTAGCTTTTTGGAAATAAGGATTCTGCGAGTCGCGCGTGTCGAGGGCGCGGAAACCGCGCACCAGCCCGTACGGAATCAGCTCGATGTCACGGCCCGGAGAAATTCCTTCCAGACCGTACATTGTGGCGGCCTGTCCCAGGCGGCCTTCCACTTTGAAAGTGATGTGCGGCCAGAACGAGTCCTCACTCTTGCGGTTGATACCCCGATAAAGAATGAGGCCCCACTCCTGCACTTTGGTCGCGGGGAAGCGCAGGCTCTTGAAGGGAATCTCCATCCATACAACGAATCCGTGGCCTGTGACTTTCCCGCGCGAGTTCCACACGGTGTCAAATGAAGTGTCGAAGTGGCTCTGCGTCTCTTCTTCCCGCGAGGCTTCGGTCCAGATCGCATCCCATTGGACGCCGAGAGGCGTGGTTTGGAAGGCATAGGCGCGGCGCCGGTCGTGAAATGTGTCGAGGATGATCTCGACCTGATCGTCATCGTAAATATCTTCCCGTCGCGACAACCGGGCGCGCACTTTCTTCGGATCGTCGAAACAGACGAAAACCACGTAAAGATTTTTCTGGTCATAGCCGAGATAGGCCTCGGTTGGCTCCGATACGCCTTCCCCATCATGAGGATTGCGCTGGGTGAAGCCGGTGACTTTGGCCATTTCCATTGCAATGTCGCCCTGCGCCTGCATCGTCAGGAAATCGTCGAGGGACGGCGCACCTGACAGCCGGGGAATCGTGATAGCGGGTGGAGCAATCTCAGGCTTCGGCGCAGGCTCCACCTCCGGATTGCGTATTGGCGGCTCAGGCAATTGCGAAGATGGCGATGGAACTTGCTGCGCCGGAGGAGTCGATTGTCCACTCGCCTGGAGGCCCGTCCCGCCGACAGGGAGCGCCCTGACAGGCGTTGTCGCCAGCAAAAGTACGAATAGTTGCAAACCCTTTTGCCGCAGAAAACTGGGACCCTGATTCGAACGCACGCACCCTCACTGCTTTCCTCGCGGCCAACGAGGAGAATCCAGCAAGATACACCATAGTCGCCTATCACAAAACATCAAAACAATGTTGTTCGGGTTGCCGAAAAGTAGTCCTCACGACTCAAGCGGTACAGATAATCCGCCCGCTAGAAGAGGGATGCCTGGCGCCGGGTGGGCGTGATACCGAAATGGTCGTATGCCAGCTGTGTCGCAACTCGCCCCCGTGGAGTGCGGTTGAGGAAACCGATCTGCATCAGGAACGGCTCGTAGATTTCTTCGATCGCGTCGGGTTCTTCGGCGAGCACGGCGGCCAGAGTGTTCACGCCGACCGGTCCTCCTTGGTATTTCTCAATGATGGTGAGCAGCAGTCGCCGGTCCACTTCGTCGAACCCGTACCGATCAACCTCAAGCATCTCCAGCGCCGCTTTCGCCGTGGGTTCGTCGATCTTCCCAGCACCGCGCACTTGTGCGTAGTCGCGGACCCGGCGCAGCAGGCGGTTGGCGATTCGCGGCGTGCCTCGGGAGCGGCTCGCGATCTCCCGGGCCCCGGCGTCATCAATCGCCACTCCCAGGATCTCTGCCGAGCGTTCCACGATTACTTGCAAATCTTCTGCTGTATAAAATTCGAGGCGCAGCACGATGCCAAAGCGGGCTCGCAACGGAGCTGAGATCAATCCCGCGCGGGTCGTGGCCCCCACGAAGGTGAATGGCTTCACTTCCAGCGTGTGCGTGCGCGCCGACGGCCCCTGCCCGATGATGATGTCGAGCTTGTAATCTTCAAGCGCCGAATACAGCAACTCTTCGAGAACAGGCTGCAGGCGATGGATTTCGTCGATGAACAGAACCTGTTTGTCCTGCAGATTCGTAATGATTGCGGTCAGGTCGCCCTTGATCTGCAGTAGAGGAGCCGCGGTGGGCTGGAAGTGCACCGCCAGTTCATTCGCAATAATATTCGCCAGCGTCGTCTTGCCCAAACCTGGCGGACCATAGAGCAGCACATGATCCATGGCCTCGCCGCGGGAGCTGGCCGCCTCGATTGCAACCGCCAGCTGCTCTTTGACCTTCTTCTGCCCAATGAACTCCGCCAGCCGCTGCGGCCGCAACTTCAACTCAAACGAGGAATCGTCCTCGAGCGGCGCAGCCGAGACCATGCGTTCGCGGGTTAACTTGGGATTGTCTCCAGGAGTGGGCACGCTATGGCGATACTAAAGCTGAGAACATTCCGTTGCAACCGCCGATCTCGAAACTGTTCGAGAGTAGGCGTGAGCCTGATTTGAAAGGGCACGGCTTAAAGCCGTGCCGCCGAAGCCACAAGATGAACCTGGCTTTAGCCGCTGAGGCACGCGGCCGAGGATCAAGACTGACGCCTATTTACAACAACCGGTCTCCCCGATAGATCAACCGTCCATCAATCATGCGAGTCTCAGCCGTGAGCTTGTGGGTCCTCACCGGACCCTTACCATCAATGTGCAACACTTCGTGCCCATGCGCCACTAGCCAGTCAGACACCAGCATGCGATGACAATGGAAATAGACGCGTTCCGCGCACATGTAGGCAGTAGGCGCCTCTTCCGCAAGCTTGATCAGTTCGCCCATCGCGCTTTCAAAGTCAGCCGTCAGCATGTAATCGGCGTAATTGCGAAAGCTGTCATTGCGTAGCCCGATGTTCGGCGACTCATCCAGAATCTTCTTCCGGTATCCGCCGAGAGCTTTCATCCAGACATACCGAATGCCCGCAGCCGGCAGGGTTTCTCCAAGGGACTCGCGATTGAACTGTGGAAGCCGGCGGGACATGGGAAAAGCCCGAATGTCCACCAGAGTCCTGATCTCGTGTGCGCGCAGCGTCTCGATCAACTCTTCCAGCATGCGGGTGGAATGTCCGATGGTGTAGAGAGTCGCCAAGGAAACTTCGATTCAGAAATGCACGACGTGTTCCAAGGCATCCACGATGAGATGATCCTGCTCTGGAAATACCGTCCGCAGGTCCAGCAGAACTCTACCTTCTTCCACACGCGCAATCACCGGGGGATCAGACGCGCGCAAGCGCTCGGATAGTTCATCAGCACTGACACCGCTACACGTGACAGCAAGCAGCCGCGTAGGCAGCACCGAAGACGGCGCAGCACCGCCGCCAATCACCGATTCGCCATCGATTATCTCTATCTTCACCTTGCCAGATGGCACTCGGCTCGCAACAGATTCCGCCCGCGCCCCGATCTCTTCTTTGCTCAGGCTCATCATCCTCAACGCGGGTACCTTGCCGTACTCATGCTTCACATACGCCAGCAGAGTTGCCTCGAGTGCCGCGTAAGTCATCTTGTCCACACGCAACGCCCTGAACAACGAGTTCGCTCGCATCTGCGCAATCAACTCCGACCGTCCGCTCAGAAGTCCGGCCTGCGGGCCACCCAGCAATTTGTCTCCGCTATAGGTCACCACGTCGACGCCGCCACGAAGACCGTCAAGCACCGTAGCCTCTCCCTGAATCCCGAACTTTTCCAAATCAACCAGCGCCCCGCTGCCAAGGTCTTCCATCAGCGGAATTCCGCGCCGTCGAGCCAGCGCTACCAACTCCTCGATCGAAGGCTGTTCGGTGAAGCCAGTGATCTCGAAATTCGAACGATGCACCCGCAACAGCAGTCGCGTCCGCTCATTAATCACTTTTTCGTAGTCTCCGATCCGGGTTCGATTGGTGGTACCGACCTCACGAAGCGTCGCCCCCGATTTCGCCATGACGTCCGGAATTCGGAACGAACCGCCGATCTCGACCAGTTCTCCCCGAGAGACGACAACTTCCCCGCCCTCTGCCAGCGTATTCAGGGCAAGCAGGACGGCCGCCGCGTTATTGTTGACGACAATGGTCGAAATCGTGGAAGGAGCCGCCGGGCTACGCCCTGGCGGGACAGCCGAGGCGGCTGTCTCTATCAGAGAAGGAAGTGATTCGGCCAGCAATTTCCGGAACAGCCGGTCCACATGAACATCGCGCTTGCCGCGCTCGCCGGCTTCAATGTCGAACTCAAGATTCGAATACGAAAGCCCGGCTTCGCGAACCTGTGCCAGCGCGTGCTCGGCCAGCGGCGCGCGGCCCAGGTTGGTATGCAGAATGACGCCCGTTGCGTTGATGACAGGTCGCAATGAGGAACTTAGAACAGTCCGCAGCTGAGCCTCGACCGCTCCGTTCAATCCCTCCAAGGCAAGGCCTAAGCCAGCCCCATCCAGCAGTCCGGAGGAAATCTGCTCGCGCAATCGCGCGATCCCGGAACGTATGGCATCCGTGATGGCGGTCGCTCCGTGTTCCTCCAGGAGCGCCGCGAACCGGGGTGCGCGTACGAGTTCGTCCACCGACGGCAACTCCCGAAACAATTCCGATTTCGCCGCGCTCTTCATCTGCGAGTTATCCACGTCCGTGCCGCTTCAAAACCACTTATTAGAGAGTATGCAAATACGCCAACAGATCCTGCAGGTCTTGCGCACCCAGTTTCTGGCTGAAGCCGGGCATCTCACCGCGCCCCAAACGAACGATATCGCTGACCCGCTCATCGGTGGCCGGCAGCCCACTCAACGAAAGATATTTGCGCTGATACATGCCTTTCAAACCGGGGCCCTTCTTGCCTCGCGTGGAATAAGGCTCGTGGCAGCGGCCACACTCCGTATCGTAAATTTGTCGCCCGGCCGCTTGCTGCGCGTTCAGTCCGAGCTCCGCATCGTTTTTGCGCCGTTCCACATCGCAGGCGACCAGGGCGACGATGGCCAACAATCCGGCCAGTGTTCCCACGGAATAAAAGAGAGGAAAGCGAGTCTTCACCGCAAAACCGTTCTTCTCTGATCGCATGATTTCTATCCGGTGGTGCGTACGCGGCTTCCCGAGCCGCTTTACAATAATAGAGCAAAGCTCTTGGGACAATTGGGCCATGACGGTTGCTATTAAGCGAGTATACAAACCTGCATCACGCCGCGACGGGACGCGGGTTCTAGTCGATCGCCTGTGGCCTCGCGGTCTTACCAAGGAAAAAGCTGCGGTTGACGAGTGGCTACCCAACCTCGCGCCGTCGAATGAGTTGCGCCGCTGGTATCATGCTCGCCCCGATCAATGGGAAGCATTCCGCAAGAAATATCTGAAAGAGTTGGCCCAGCCTGCCTGCGAAGAGGACCTGCGGACGCTATATGAACTGGCCCACAAGAAGAGGCGTTTGACACTGCTGTTTGCTTCGAAGATGGAAACGCACAACAATGCAACCGTCCTCAAAGAACTGCTCGACGGGAGGCGTAAACCTCCCACAGGAACCGGCCCGGGCGCTGCCTACGCTATGCGCAAGCGTGAAACCGCAGTCCGCCGCAGATAGCACCACCGCGCCCCTCTACCCGCGTGTCATTTAGAATCGTGCCGCATGAGAGCAGTGTTTCAGTGGAGCCTCGGCACCCGCGCGCTGGAACTCGGCAAGCGCACGCTGATCATGGGAGTCGTCAACGTCACCCCCGATTCCTTCTCCGACGGTGGCAAATTCCTTGAGCGCGACAAAGCCGTAGAACAAGCCGAACGCCTTCTCGAAGAAGGCGCCGACATCATCGACATCGGCGGCGAATCGACGCGTCCAGGCGCGCGCGTGGACCCCGGCCCGCCGCAGACTCGTGTAGGGGCGGACGCATTCGTCCGCTCCGCGAGCAAAGCGAGCGCCAGCGCAGCAAGCCCGCCGGCAGTGAGTGCAGAGGAAGAACTCAAGCGGGTGATCCCCGTCATCGCCGAACTGAAAAAGCGCCATCCGAAAACCCCCATCTCGATCGACACCTACAAATCGCCAGTCGCCCGGGCCGCCGTGAACGCCGGCGCCGAGATCGTCAATGATGTAAGCGGCCTGCGCTGGGACCCGCAAATGGCGAAGACCGTCGCGGATCTGAAGTGCGGCACCGTGCTGATGCACATGCGCGGCCGTCCCGAAGAATGGCGCAATTTGCCTCCAGCGAGCGACATTGTGCTCTTAGTCAAGCGCGAACTGAAGGAGTGGGCTGAGCGGGCGGTTCTCGCGGGAGTGCGCCGCGAGCGGATCGCGCTCGATCCCGGATTCGGCTTCGGCAAAAACTTCGACGAAAATTATCCCCTGATCGCGCGGTTCGAACTGCTGCAGGCCACGGGATTTCCGCTTCTGGTAGGAACTTCGCGAAAGTCATTCATCGGAAGAACTGTGGGCGCGGGAAAAGACGTGCCCGCAGAGCGCCGCCTCTATGGAACCCTGGCCACTCAAACGGCTCTGATCCTCAAGGGCGCTCACATCGTGCGCACGCACGATGTGAAGGCATCGCTGGAAGTGGCGCGCATCGCAGACGCAATCCTGCTGGCTCGGTGAAGAGCCCTCGACATTTTCCCCTCACGAAAAAATTTGCCGTCCTCATTCCCGAATCATCGTATTGCCGCCCCGCGAGCATTGGAAAGAAATTCGATAGCAAGAGATACATTCAGCAGAATCTCTCACCGAATTTGTATTAGTGCACTCTCCCTTCTCGCTGATTAGCCACTACTCTGATTTCAAACAATTTCGGCCACAACTTTCCGGTGACGAAGAGCCGATCACCGGTTGAGTCATAGGCAATACCGTTTAGCACTGCTTCAGGGTCGTGCAGTTCGCGTTCGTCGATAATGCCGCTCAAATCGATACGGCCGATCACCCTTCCTGTGCGCGGAGAGATGCGAACAATCGCATCGCTGTGCCAAATATTGGCATAGACCTCTCCATGCACATACTCCAGTTCATTCAGGTTTTCAATCGCCTGGCCGGCTTCGTCGGTAACGCGGATACGTCGAGCCTGCCTGAACGTCTTCGGATCAAGAAAGCGCAGATATGAGCTTCCATCGCTCATAATCAGCTGCGTCCTATCATGCGTCAGGCCCCATCCTTCGTCCTCGAATTCGAATGTTCGTTGCAATGAGAAGCTAAAACGGTCATAAACGAAGCCCCTGTGCGTTTTCCAAGTTAGTTGAATCAACGTACTGCCCCAGTCAGTGAGGCCCTCGCCAAAATACTCTGCCGGCACATCATGTTTCTGGAGAACCTGACCGGTGTATAGATCCACCATTCGCAGAGATGACCTGCCGTTTTGGCCGGTACTCTCGAATAGGTGGCCATCAACGTAAATCAAGCCCTGTGTAAACGCCTGGGAATCGTGCGGATACGTGTGAACGATCTGATAGACATCGACCTGCTGCCGAGCAGGCCGTTCCGCACTGGTCGGCGCGACGGCCGCGGAGAGCATCAGGATAAGAAGACACCGTCGTTGAGCCATAAAGGGCGAGATTACGATACCGCGTAAATCAGGTGAACGGGGATCGCGCCAGAAAATTCTCAAGCGACGCTAGCGAATTCCACCTCTATTTTCTAACAGCAGTCAGCCCTAGAACGCCTTCCTCGAATCCAGCAGAATGGTCACCGGCCCTTCATTCACCAGTTCCACCTGCATCATTTCCTGGAAGCGTCCCGTCTCGCAGCGCAGGCCCGCCGCACGGATGCGTTCCACAAAAAGCTCGTAGAGCCGCCGCGCAGCCTCCGGAGGAGCGGCATCATCGAACGAGGGCCGCTTCCCCCGCCGAACGTCTCCATACAGAGTGAATTGCGAGACCGCCAACACACTGCCACCCACATCAACCACGCTGCGATTCATCTTGCCCTCACTATCCTCGAAGATGCGCAAGCCCGCGATCTTCTCCGCCACGTAGGTCACATCCGACTCGCCGTCATCCCGCCCCAAGCCTAAAAGCACCAGAAGTCCCAGCCCGATTTCGCCTGCGATCCATCCGTTCACGGCAACCTTGGCACGGCTCACGCGTTGTACAACAGCACGCATACGCTTCCATTGCCTCGCGCTGAACGAGCACACGACCTTGCAACCCCGCCGATTGACCTCCGACAACAGCAACCGTTAGGATCAGGATTGCAATCTCAACATAACAGAGGCTTTGCCGGAAAAGACATCGCCATTCCTTTACACTAATTCATTGGGACAATTACACTACACGTTCGCCTGATTCGTACCGCAGTCAGCAGAGTGTGCCGGAAATTTTAATGGGTCGTGATGCCAGCAGGCTGGAAGACAAGCTGCGATTGCGCGACCAGATATCCGAAATTCAAATCTAATCGAGGCAAGCGAGGAGACATATGGCAGCCGTAGACGAGAAAGTAAAGCAGATTATCGTGGAGCAGTTGGGCGTGGATGAGGGTGAAGTCACGGCGAGCGCGTCATTCGTCGACGACCTCGGCGCCGATTCTCTCGATACCGTGGAGTTGGTGATGGCTTTCGAAGAAGCCTTCGACATCGAAATTCCCGACGAGGACGCTGAAAAGATTCGCACCGTGCAGGATGCCGTCGACTATATCGGCAAGCACGCCAAGGCGGGAAAATAGTTGAACAACGGACGCAGGGTCGTAGTCACGGGCTTGGGGCTCGTCTGCGGCGTGGGCAATTCCACGGATGAAGTATGGAAGGCCCTGCTGGCGGGCAAGAGTGGCGTGGCCCGCATCACCGGCTTCGATGCCAGCAACTTCGCCTGCCAGATCGCCGCCGAGGTCAAGAACTTCGACCCTCTGAAATACATCGAGAAAAAAGAAGTCAAGAAGATGGGGCGCTTCATCCATTTTGCGATGGCGGCAGCTGAGGAAGCGATGCAGATGTCGGAACTGAAGATCACGTCTGAGAACGATGAGCGCGTCGGCGTTCATATCGGATCCGGCATCGGCGGATTCGATATCATCGAGCGCGAGCACACGAACCTGATGGAAGGCGGACCTCGCCGTATCTCCCCGTTCTTTATTCCATCCGCCATCATCAATCTCGCCGCCGGACAGGTCTCGATGCGCTACGGCGCCAAGGGTCCCAACGAAGCGACCGCCACGGCATGCACCACCAGCGCGCACTCCATTGGAGACTCTTTCCGCATCATTCAGCACAATGACGCTGATGTGATGATCGCGGGCGGCGCCGAGGCTGCAATCACTCCAATGGGTGTCGGGGGGTTCGCGGCCATGCGTGCGCTCTCCACGCGCAACGATGAGCCCGAAAAGGCCAGCCGTCCCTGGGACCAGGGCCGCGACGGATTCGTCATCGGCGAAGGCTCCGGCATCATGATCCTCGAAGAGCTGGAGTTTGCCCGCAAGCGCGGCGCTCCCATCCTTGCCGAGATCGCTGGGTACGGAATGTCAGGCGATGCCTACCACATGACTCAACCCGCTCCGGAGCACGAGGGCGGATTCCGCGTCATGCGGAATGCGGTGCGCGATGCTGGAGTTGCCCCCACTGTCGTTGACTACGTAAACGCGCACGGCACATCTACCCCGATCGGTGACACGCTGGAGGCCCACGCTATCCGCAATTTCTTTGGAGATCACAAACTCGCAGTAAGTTCCACCAAGTCCATGACCGGACATCTCCTCGGCGGCGCCGGCGGTCTCGAAGCGGGCATCACCGTCCTCGCCCTGCGCGACCAAATCCTTCCGCCCACCGTCAATCTCGAGAACCCCGACCCCGACACGGCCGGCATGGATCTCGTCCCCAACCACGCCCGCAAAGCCGGCCTCGAATACGCTATGTCCAACTCCTTCGGCTTCGGCGGCACCAATGGCGCTCTGCTCTTCCGTCGCTGGCAAGAATAACTAGCCCCGGTGCCCCATCCTTGTCGCGTTGTGTGCGACAGAGCCTGCCATGAGCGAAGCCGAAGGGGTGGGGATTTTGACCCTTGAACGCAAATCTCACAAATGTCGCTGATCCCGCAAACCCCAGAGTTGAACGCTGCCTCCCGCTTCGTAATGTCCTTTTTCACGCTGTTGCATTTCTAGTAATGACCCTTCTCTCGCCGCACGTTGTCCCTTTGGAACTTTGCAACGCGCCCAGATGGACGCACAATGACGATCGAAAGTAGAGTCTTCCCCGACATGCATAAATCTTTCGCCACACCCCTCTCGCCCTCCCCCATCGTTCGCAAAACCGCTGCCCGCGCCGCATTGGTGGGCTTTAATGATTCAACCCACATGCTCCTGGCGGAGTGCTTTCGGCAATTCGGGATTGAGCCCGTCCCCGTGGTTTCGGAGGCGCCTGAGCGCCTGCGCCGCGAGAAGTTCGAAGCCTGCGTGCTCCCGTTAGCAAGCTGGACGGATTCCGAGACCGTATTGGAAGCTACGCGCGGCTCCCGCTCCAACAGCCGCTGCGTGATCTACGGTGTCGGCGGCAGCGCGCAGGACACAATGCGCTACTCCCGCTACGGCATCAACGCGATGTTCCAGGAGCCGCTCGAGCGGCCGGCAATGTTGAAACTGGTGCGCGCCACCAGGCTGCTCGTGTTGCATGAATTCCGCCGCTATGTCCGCATTCCCGTCATGACCGAAGTTTCGATCGTTGGTGACGGGCGCCGCGTCAGCGCCACCAGCATTGAGATCAGCTCCGGCGGCATGTCCATCAAGACCGGTGAAGATTTCTCGTCAGGTGTGAACGTCGAGATTTCTTTCGCGCTGATGACTCTACCGCGCGTCAATGTTCGCGGCATTATCAGCTGGAACAAACCCAAGTCGCTAGGAGTTCGCTTTGATTCCAACGACGAGCGCCGCATGAAGATCAAGACCTGGATCGACTCGTACCTGGAGAATTAGCGGATTCTTCGCTTTGTAAGATCGCCGGATTTGTTGTCCGAAGCCTTTCTCTGCGTTCTCCGCGTAGTTGTTCTCAGCGACCTCAGCGGTGAATCTTCTTGGCCGCCATTACAATAGCGTCGTGCCAGAAGCCGTCCCCCGAGAAGTAGCAGCAGCCCAGCCCGAATCCGGCCCGCGCCGCTGGACCCTCCGCCAGCGCATCGTCTTGAGCCTGATCGTTGCCGCGGGTTCTACTCTGATCCGTCTGATCGGATCGACTTTGCGCGTGTCGATTTCGTTCGAAGACGGTGCGCAGACAACACTGGATCAGCGTCCTTTGGTCGTCTCGTTTTGGCACTCCTGCATGATTCCCGCGACCTACGTCTGCCGCGACATGGGCGTCCGCGTAATGAGCAGCTTCAGCTACGACGGCGAATACATGGGCCGCATCATTAAGAAGTTTGGATATGTGGCGGTAAAAGGATCGAGCAGCCGCAACCCAGTCCGTGCACTGCTCGGACTGCGCCGCGCCCTGGAGGATGGCTGGACCGTGGCGTTCACGCTCGATGGCCCGCGCGGCCCCCGCCACAAGATTAAGCCCGGACCTGTGGGACTCGGGCGCTCCGCGGGGCTGCCTCTAAGCGCATTTCATGCGGGAGTCGACAAAGCGTGGGTTCTCAACAGTTGGGACCGCATGATGGTCCCCAAGCCCTTTTCACGAGTTCTGCTGCGCTTTGGAAAATTAATTCAGATCCCGAAGGATGCAACCGACGAAGATCTCGTCCGCTATAGCGAGGAACTGCAGGCGACCCTGGATCGAGTATGCGAGTTTGCCGACTCGAACGTCAGCAAGGTAGGAACAACTGACTTTCCCATAATGCAGGAGCAAAGCATGAAGGGGATTCAAAATTTCAGATTGTAGATTTCAGATTGCAGATTGAAACCGCTGAACGAGAGATGCAAAAACTGACCACTGACCCCTAGCCCCTGACCACTGACTTCCCTCACTCCATCGTCGATCCCAGCTGCGTATACCGGTACTTCTTCCCGTCCCAGAACAGCACCGACGACGTGTTCTCGCCTTCGCCCGCTTCCTCCATATATACGCCGAGGACGGTCTTCTTCTTCATGACCAGGCGTTTTACAACCAGTGTCTTGAACGGCATATTGATCATCAGGAATTTAGCCTTGGGTTTTTCTGCGCGCCACCCGTCCTTTTCGTCACCGTGAATGATCAGCAGGCTGATGCCGCGGCGCTCAGGCTCGCTCGAAGCAAACGTGGACGTGATCCTCACATCTCCGTATCCGAGAAATGTGTCATAAGGATCCGTCACAACGAAGTTATATTCGTCCTTGTCCGCCATCGGATTCTTGCACTTGGCGGCCACCACCAGATCGTCATTGCCGTCTCCGTCAAGATCGGCAGCAAACTGCGCCGGTCCCGCGATCACCGAACACCCATCCCCAAACTGTTTGCGAATGAATTCGTCTGTGACGGCAGGCGAAGGCTGCTTAGCGTGCGCTGGAGGGTCGGCTTGCTTGTTCTGACCGAAGGCGGTCGCGACAAGTACCGCGAGGAGTGGAAGCCAAAATTTACGGAGCGACATGGCTTTACTCTAGTCCGGTTTTCGCCGCGCGGGTAGAGCCTGACTGGTGACGGAGGTAACAACTGTCGCTCTCATCCAAAGGCCCTTGCCATCGTGAGCGCGTCTTTTGCGCGAAGGACCTATGCAACCTGCCGGCGCTGGCCTGACTGCCGACAAAGTATTCACGACAGGACGACGACCGTCTATTTCCGGAAATGCTCCCATCCCCGTGGATGCATTTCATACCCCACGCCCTTCGAATTCCGCACGAAGATTCCGCGAGTTCGTGTGATCCGTCCGATCTGCGTGATATCCACTCCCGCAATGTGCCTCGGAATCCGTTTCTCTTGCGACGCGGTGAAGAGCAGCTCGTAGTCTTCCCCTCCATGCGAAGCAAGATCAAGGTCGACCTCACGAGCGGGCTTCCCCACATGCGCGCGCGGAATCAGAGACGAATCGATTTCAGCTCCAACTCCACTCTCTTCGCAAATGTGCGCCAGGTCGGTCGAAAGTCCATCACTCGTATCGATCATGGCCGAAGCTAGATTCTTCTCGCGGAGAACGCGCCCCAGGTCAATGCGCGGCTCAGGGTAAAAGTGCCGGACGTAGTCGCGCGGCTTCACCTTCCCGCCGCCGCTCCTCATCCTCACAACGGCTGCGGCCGATCCCCCCAGTTCCCCACTCACATAAATCCGGTCGCCTGCTTTCGCGCCCGATCGAAGAATGGCCTTACCCTTGGGTACGCTTGCGACCACGATGATGTCGGCAAGAATTCCATCAGGCGATTCTGCGGTATCCCCACCCGCAACGGGGGCGCCGTGCATGTCGGCTAGGCTGATCAGGCTGCGCGCGAAGCGGTCGACCCACGCCTGCCGCAAGTCGCGCGGCAATGCCAGCGATAGGAAGACCGCGACCGGCTCTCCCCCCATCGCTGCAATGTCGCTCAAGCCACGCGCCAGGCAGCGATGGCCCACCGACTCGGGCGGATGCCAGTCGCGCCGAAAGTGGATCCCTTCCAGCGTGAAATCGGTCGTAACCAGTGAATCTCTTCCCGCGAGCGGGCGCAGCACGGCACAGTCGTCTCCCATTCCGGTCAGAACGGCGCGATTCGGCCTGCCATTTCGCCCGCGGATCGAAGGGTTCGCCATCCGGCGGATTTGGGCGATCAGGGCTTTTTCGGGGAGCGGCACGCGCCTTTACTATACCGCTGGCCTTGAATTCGGGCGTCAGGCTTAAGGCGTCCGCGAAACTCAATTCCTCGCTGAAACTCCCCCGGAAGCCTAACCTCTGACCCCTGACCCCTTCCTCATCGGTTACCTGTCCCATAGTGACTGCTCCTATCGACCCTTCGGTAACCGGGGGATGACCTTGTGCCTCGTTGACAGGGGGAACCCAGTTTGTTACCGTTAACCAGTCATTCACAAAACCTTTGGCCGGAGCTTTAAGTTCTGCAACGAGTTAACATTGCGGACCAGTTGTATTTGAAAGTTCTGGTCGCTGTTCTGGTAGGGACGGGCGCAAGAGAGTTTCCATTCCCAGATTGGAAATGCGACCCGGAAAAGTCAGGTGGTCCGAACAGGCGTTCCGATCGTTGAGATACTGAGCCTGAAATTCCGGACCTGATGCTTCAAAAACTTAGAGGGAATCGAATTTTGCAGAAACGCTTCTACATCCTTTTCGTGGCCCGCGGGGACGACGGGCAGCTTCGCAAGATTTCCATTCCCGTCCATTACCTCTACGTTTTCGTCATCGGCGCCGCGATCGGATTCCTGAGCCTGACCGGAATTGCCAGCTCTTATACCCGCATGCTGTTGAAGGTGTCGCAATTTAATCAGTTGCGGACCGAGAAAGATCAGCTCAAGAACAATTATTCGCGCCTGGAACAGGTCGCGAGAGAGCGCGACTTGCAGGTTGCATCGCTGGGCTCCATCGCCGGCGAAGTTTCCGCGCTCTATGGTTTGAAAGCGCAGCCAACATTGGTGAACGCGACATCCGAGCAGATTCAAGATGCGGAAGTGAGTTCATCGCTCGATCAGCTGCACGCTCTTCGCACCTCCGCGCTGACCGGTGCAACCATGGTGGGCTTGACGATGGGCCTCACGCGCAACGTCACCACCGCCGACTGGATCAAAGCCAATTCAGCTCCGAATCTCTGGCCAGTCGAAGGCCAGGTAACCGGAAGCTTCGGGGAGCGCATCGATCCCTTCAATGGTGAGGGCGCATTCCACAGCGGAGTCGATATCGGCAGCAGCTATGGCCATCCCATCGTTGCTCCCGCTGACGGCGTTGTCACCGTTACCGACACGATGGGCGGCTACGGCAAGACCATCATGATCGATCACGGCAGCGGCATCAGTACCCGCTATGGTCACCTTTCCGGATTCGCCGTGACCGCCGGGCAGCACGTGCAGCGCGGCGACATCATCGGCTACGTCGGAGAAAGCGGCCGCTCCACCGGTCCTCACCTCCACTACGAAGTCCGCATCAACGACACTCCTGTCAATCCCTACAAATACCTCCGCATGACGGTCGCCCACACCGGCGGCTTCGCCGCGGGAAGCTAGAAAACAGTTCTCAGTTAATCCTCCCAAAGCAATTTGTGGTCCTGTTCGTTCTCACTTCGCAGAATATCCCGGTCCCGCCTGACTGGGATGATTGAGGGATGCCAGGACTTTCGCTTCACGCTCGAAGCGGACCATGCGTTCCGCGTCGCCGGCAAACAATTCGGCCAGCACTTTTAGAGCAACATCGCGGCACAGGTGTGTGTCCTGCGCGCGATAAACCTCGCCCATGCCGCCCGCACCAATTTTCTCTTGGACGCGATAGTGCGCGATCGTCTGCCAATCACCGGGGTGCCCTTCGCGTGTCATGCTATGAGGGTCTGTGTCGCACGTCAAACGAAAGCCGCGTCGGCCCATTGCTCGCGGAGCATTCCTGCGCATTGGGGGTCCTGGCCTCGAATTTTGGTACGTACGAACCATTACCGAGGTAATGAGTCGCTTTCAACAACCTTCGGGATCACAGCCCCCGAGGCGATAACATACTAGGAATCCCTCCCCAGGTGCTTCGTGGCAGAAGAGGCTCGCGCGTAAGGACCGTCGATGGAAAAGTCCGAGACGAAGCTGTTCGGCCGATACGAGATTCTTTCTGAACTCGGCCGCGGCGCCATGGGCGTCGTTTACAAGGCTCGCGATCCCCAGATTGACCGCCTGGTTGCCCTGAAGACCGTGTCTCTGTGGGGCCAGGAGGCCGACGAAGAAAAGGAATTCCGGCTGCGCTTCATGAACGAGGCGCAAGCCGCAGGACGGCTGCACCATTCCGGAATTGTCGCGGTCTTCGATGTCGGCGAAAATCCGGAAAACCATGACCCCTACATCGTCCTGGAGTATGTGCAGGGCGAGTCGCTGAACCGCATTCTTTCCCGCGAAAAGAAATTGTCCCTCGAGCGCTCTTTGAAGCTAGCTGAGGAGATCGCTGACGCTCTCGATTACGCGCATGCACAAGGCGTGATTCACCGCGACATCAAGCCCGCCAACATCCTCATTACGCAGGACGGCCGGGCCAAGATTGCTGATTTCGGGATTGCTAAATTGAACTTGGCCCACTTCACCATTCCCGGCCGAGTCCTTGGCACTCCGGCCTATATGGCTCCCGAGCAATTGAGTGGCGAAGGAGTGGACGGCCGCTCCGACCTCTTCTCGCTCGGAGTAATTCTCTATGCCATGGTGACGGGACATTCTCCGTTCCAGGGCACAAGCGCCACTACTGTCTGCTTCAAGGTAGCCAATCGCGAGCCCATAGCGGCCAGTGCTCTCGACATGACTCTGCCGCCACAACTGGACGCTGTGATTTCGCGGGCCATGGCGAAGGATGCCAACGAGCGCTACCAGCGCGGATCGGACTTCGCTGACGACCTGCGCATCCTGCAGCAGAGCTTTAAGATCACCTCGAGCACGACTTCACGCCGCACTTCTACCGCAACGCGTTCAGCCCTCACCGGTAGCACGAGCGCCATGCATCCCGCAGCCAAAGTGGCTGCGGCCGGAGAAGCAGTTCGATACATTCTTTCCAAAGCGCGAATCAAAGATCTCATTCTCGGGGCCGCCACCGTGGCACTGCTCGTCATTCTCGCGGCTCAGTTAAAGCTGTTCAACAACCGGCCCGAGTCGAGTTCACGCTCCCCGCTGCAGGTGAACAGCGCCGCCACCGTGAACCTTGATTCCGCACTACCGAGTAAACCGGTGGTCCAGGCCGAACCCGTGCCCACGCCGGCGCCGGCGCCGCTTCCCGCCGTAACCCGTAAGAAGAAGACTTTTGCAAAAACTCCACCCGCCCCCGCAAAGCAGATCGTGATTCCCTCCTCCACGCTCGAACTAGGCGTGCAACATCAATTCAAGGATGCGACTCTCTACGTGTGGGTCGATGACAAACTCACCCTGACTCTTCCTCTGCACGGCGCAGCCCAGAAGAAACTCGTAGTCTTCAACGGAGTCCGCGGCATAACGTCGGAAACTATGAAAATCCCCGCAGGCAGGCGCGTGCTTCGCTTTCGAGCCTTATCCACCGACCAGACTGTCGATCTGTCGAAGACTCTGTCAGCAGAATTCGTAGGTGGCGACACGAAATCCCTTTCGGTCTCCTTCGAAAAGCGCAATTCCTCAATGCGCCTGAGCTGGCAGTAACTGAGCCGGCATTAGCGTGGAAGAGCGGCCCTTCAGGGCCGCGTGAATCACAAAGATATGGAGAAGAACCTTCCGATCGCGACAAGCAGAGCCGCGAAGCGGCGGCATGTGAAAGCCCGGCACGGCAAGCCGGGTGATCTGGTGAAAGCTAGTCGAGTCCCGTAGGGGCAGCACGAACTGACGAATCCAACCCCTACTGCCGCAACCCCATCCAATTTTCCGACACCACCAGCGAATTCCCCGGATTCTGCGGATCGTACTTCACCGACGTGTGCAGCCCCAATCGGCAAGAGTGCAGATTGATCCAATGCCGCAGATAGGTGACATCCTGCGAGCACTCGTAGGAAACTCCCGCGACGTCATATTTATAAATCAACATGACAGCGGCATGATGATCCTTCGCCGGAGCGAGTTCCTGCACGTCGATCACGGTCCCATCCGTAATGCGGCCAGTCCCCTCAAGCCACGCACGGCGTTCGCGCTCAAGTTCATCCGCTGTCCTCGGCTTGCGTCGCAGCAGCGCGTACGATCCCAGCAGCGCGGCGCCGCTGGCTGCAACGAGTCCATACAATCGAAGCGAATCCATATCAGGGATGGGTCGAGATCAGCGGAGGAGCCGCTGACTTCTCTATCAGAATATTCGCAAAGCCAGTCGGTTGGAAGAGGCCTGGAGGTTACCGAGGTGCCGGGTGTTGTGAAAAACTCTGAGACGGGATCTCTACTTCGTCTCGTTGCAGACGTTCTTGCTGACCAGCTCCCCAAACCCGCCTTCGGGTGGCTTGCCGAACTGATCGTCGTGGTTCGCCTTCTTGCTGACTACGAAACGCCCGCTGTGGTCCCGAGTGTAAAACCATTCAGTCGTGGGATTCGCCGCCCCGCTGGCGCAATTGATTCGCACCCGCGCCCGCATCTCAACGAATGGGCCACCCTGAGGAAGCTGCGCCGGATCCTTGTACTCGACCCGCACCAGCGCAGACCGCTGATTGTTCTTGAGTACCCGGACAGAGCTGACGGACACTTTGTCTCCCGCTTCCGTCTGTCCGATCATCCGCCACTCTCCAGCGGCCAAGACGAACGTAACCATCAGGACGGTCGCGAGCGCTACCGCGAAAATGAGGAGGAGGGGTTTTTTCAATGCAAATTTCCCAAGCAGCAATTTGCAGCACTACTTTGGGCTATCCGGCCGTTTCTGTCAATCCGGTTCTGAGGCTACCCGCACCCCCGTCTCCGTGATATCGTGTATGCGCCCCAGCGAGTTTTACCCGGGACCTGTCTCGAAGAGCTTCAGCACATGGAAACCGTTTATTCCACAATACTTGCATCGCCGGTAGGCCCATTGTTCCTTGCTACCTCCGAGAAGGGACTGGTGGCCCTGGAGTTCGACGCCCGACTACCCGGACAACAGACCATACGTCCAAATCCACGCGACCTGCGCTCCGAATCCGGTGCGGTGCGCTTCGAGATCTCCGACGGAAAATTGTCCGCTTACAAACACGAACTGGAAGAATACTTCGCCGGAAATAGACGGCAATTCTCCTTTCCCCTCGACCTTCGCGGAACTCCGTTTCAACTTGAATGTTGGCGGGCCCTGATCGAGATTCCCTACGGCGAGACTCGCACCTACGCCGATATCGCCCGCGCGGTCGGCCGACCCCAGGGATTCCGCGCCGTCGGAATGGCGAACAACCGCAATCCTCTAGCGATCGTGGTGCCGTGCCATCGCGTAATCGCATCCGACGGTACCCTGTGCGGCTATGGCGGCGGCCTCGACATAAAACGCAAGCTGCTGCAATTGGAAGGAGCGCTAAGCGGCACGCTGGCTGCGTAACGGTCCACCATTTTCGATTGCAGATTTTTGATTTCAGATTGCAGATTGAAACCAACCCACTTCAATCTGCAATCTGAAATCTGAGATCTGAAATCCCTTTGACCACTCAAACCAACACCTCCACCCTCCGCAAAGCCGGCCTCTTCTACCTCGTCTTCGTAATGTTCTCCTACACGACCGGTGGCCCCTTCGGTCTCGAAGACATGGTCACCACCTCGGGCCCGGGGATCACCCTCCTCTACCTGCTCATCCTTCCATTCTTCTGGTGCATTCCAGTCTCGCTGGTATCTGCCGAACTCACGACCGCCATGCCCGTCGAAGGCGGCTTTTATCGCTGGACGCGCGCCGCCTTCGGTGACTTCTGGGGATTCCTCGCCGGATGGTGGAATTGGACTGCGTCGTTCTGTCTCGGCGGTGTTTACGGAGTGCTCTTCGCCGATTATCTGAAGTATCCCTTTCCGCGGATGAGCTGGTGGGAGCATTACCTCGTTTCGGTCGGACTCATTGCTCTGCTGACATGGGTCAACGTCCGCGGCATTCAGATGGTCGGCCAGGTCGCCACCGCCCTCGAGATCTTCATCTTCATCCCGGTGATTGCGATGGTCGTCATCGCGTTCACGCGCTGGCACTTCAACCCGTTTCACCCCTGGCTTGTGCCGCATCAGGCAACATTCAAAATATTCGGCGTGGGCCTGGCCCTGGGCTTGTGGCTGTACTCCGGATACGAACAGCTCTCGACGGTCGCCGAGGAAGTAGAGAACCCGCAGCGATCCTACCCGCGCGCGTTAGCGCTGGTCGTGCCTTTGTCGATCGCCGCCTATTTCCTGCCCGCACTCGCCGGATTGGCTTCAGCAGGTAACTGGGACCAATGGCACACCGGATTTTTCTCGGACGCAGCCCGGATGATCGGCGGCGCATGGCTCGGTACCTGGATGACCTTAGCCGCCATGATCGGCAACGTGGCCCTCCTGAATAGCACCATCCTCACCACGACGCGCATGCCCTTCGCCATGGCCGAGGATGGATACCTGCCAGACCTCCTGACCCGCAAACACGCCCGTTACGGCACACCATGGCTCGCGATCGTCGCGTCAGCTGTCATTTACGCAGCACTAGCCTGGCAAAGCCTGGGCCAGCTCATCTCCGTCTACATCTGGCTGCGCTCCGCAACAACGATCCTGACCGTTCTCTCAGCATGGAAGCTACGCCGCAGCCAGCCCGACCTGCCGCGTTCCTTCGTGGTTCCAGGCGGAGCCGCAGGAATGTTCTATGTAGTCGCTGCGCCGATCCTGATGGCGATCGTGGCGCTGTTAGGAGGAAACCGCTTCGCCACCATCGGCGGCGCCATCGCGATCATGCTGGGCCCGATCGTCTACGGCCTTCTCAAACCCTGGAATCCACGCACCGCACTGAGTTGATCCCGTTCGTCCGGATTCCCGAAAGATACTTGAGGGCAATTGATTACGATGAACAACTTGATGTGATATGGGACAACTGGTTTATGTGGGGACAGCCGCCTTCGGCTGTCCGTCGAGCGCAGCTCGACAGCTTGACCATCCAAAATCCCATCCGCCGACCTATCAACATCTTGTCATCCTGAGGCCCGCGCCTTTTGCGGGCCGAAGGACCTGTGCAATCGCAGGAAAGCTAAACCGGCGCCTGCGCTTCGCTATGGAAACTGTGCCAGGTTTGAGATTCATGCTTCAGCTCAGGCTTCTTCCGGATTTCGGTCCAATACTCTTCCCGCACGTCCTCATCGATCTCGACAGACAGATTGCTCACATACAGACGATCCTCCCCATCGCGACGCGGTCCCGAAATCCAATACTTATCGCGGGTTTCAACGTCGAAATGATTCGCCTTATAGCCTTGGAGTTTCTAAAATTCTCTGCCTTTGTAGTAGAGGGTAAGCCCAGTCTTCGAGAAGGTTACCCGACCGATTCGCGCCGGGCCGTTTACGCTCTCAGCCTTCGATTCGATATACATGATGCGCGACTTCTGGCCAGACTTTGGCATTCCGAGATTTTACAGCGATCAGTCTTCAGCTCTACCAGGTGATCGCGCAGCGCGCCAGGAAGGCGAGACCACGTCTCGATCTGCGGCATTACTCACCGAAAATGAATCGACCCATTTCGTCGCCTAACTGTTTTATTTCCTCAGGGTCCGAGGCGGCCCGGAAGCGCTCCGCCACTGCGAAGAAAGCCTTTTCTTTCTCTTTCTGTGCCTCCAGACCTTGCTCGAGCAATTCCACCAGCACACGATTGTCGCTGAGCCGTTTCTTGCGCGCGATCCGCTCCACCTGCTCGGCCAATTTTCTGGGCAGCGTTACGCTACGGCGGACCTGCTTCATCGATTTCATGACACCATCTTACACCATAATGGTGTACGGTCAGCTCACCCAGTCCAGCACCTTGTACCACGTCCCCGCAAACGGCAAAAACCACGGCTTCCCGTTATACAACCCAAACGGCGCCCCGGGGAACCGTATCCCCACAAACGGATTCTCCGGCTTATCCCCCGCCATCAACTCGGCAATCTTCTGCCCTTGGTACGTCGCCATGGCCACGCCATGCCCCGCATATCCGATCGCGTAGTACATCCCATCCATCTCTCCCGCATGCGGCATGATGTCAAACGCAAAATCGAGCGTGCCTCCCCAGACATACTCGACGCGCGCATCGCGCAATTGCGGATACACATCAATCATCCCCCGCCGCAACAGGTCGGCACTGCGCCGCACCGTCTGATCATTCTCCGGAAAAAACGCTGCCCGCCCACCAAACAGCATCCGCCGGTCCGGCGTCAGGCGGTAGTAATAGAGGTAATTCTTCGAGTCGTAGATCATCCGGTCGCGCGGGCTCAATTCTTTCGCCAACCCCGCCGGCAGCATCTCAGTCGTGATAATGAACGATCCAATCGGAATGATCCTTCTCTGCAACTCCGGAGTCACAGCCCCGGTGTACCCGCTGGTCCCAACAAATACTTCATGCGCCCACACCGATCCTCGCGACGTCGTAATCTTCCAGCCGGCTTCTCCTTGTCGTGAATCGCGCTCAATCCCACTGACGCGAGCATGCTCGTAAATCTCCGCTCCCGCTTTCATGGCCGCGCGCGCCAGCCCCGCAACATAGCGCGCCGGATTGCACCCCGCACTGACTTCATCCACCATGCCGCCGAAATAAATGCTCGACCCGATCTCCGCGCTCAGTTCGCTTCGTTGCACCACGCGCAGCTTGTGATTGAACTCGACCTCAATGATCTCCGCCTGCCGTTCGTAATTGTCGAAATGCTTCTGCTTGCAGGCAACTTCCAGATGACCGCTGCGCGAAAAATCGCAAGCGATCCCCTCTTCCTTGACGATCTGCTCGACACAATCGAGCGAAGCCAGCGACGCCGCGTACATCCGCCGCGTGAGTTCGCGTCCGTACATCGACATAAGCTGCTTGATCCCCAGCTTCATGCCGGTCAGCACCATTCCGCCGTTGCGCGAACTGGCGCCCCATCCGATCGTCTCCGACTCGAGCACGGCTACCCTGGCGCCCCGCCGCGCCAGCGTGCGCGCCGCCGAGAGCCCGGTAAAGCCAGCTCCGATCACCGCTACATCCACGGTTTCCGGCACTGGACGCGATGAATCGGTAGTCGGAAATTCTGTTGTCGTGAGCCAGTAGTTCTGTTCTTGCAGAGTCATGTTGAGAGCGTTCCCGCACACCGCTGGACGGCCAGAGCCCAAAACTGGATCCGACGGCGCGACCGAGCATTTTAGCTTAGAGGGGTATCTCAAGGATGTCTTCGGCAAGGAATGGCCCTGCACGGATGGCTTTGGGACGGAAGGGAGGGGCATACGGTAACCCGTCCATGCGAGAGATGGGGCAAAGTGCTGTGGGACTCTGTGCCCGTTCTACAGCCCCTTGTAACTCATGGTTCATCCTTGTAAATGTCGGGGTAATCGCGAGGAGTTCAATCCCAAACGCTCCGCTCGGCTTTGCCTTCGCGGGACAGCCGAGGCGGCGGTCGCCACATGACCGGATCTGGTCGCAAGAGAGACTGACTCTTTCACTTTGTGTAAGTTATTGAAGGCATTTGGGCAGCGTCGGCGGCGCTTAAAATTCTTTCTTAGATTTCCTCGGTCTTCCACAGGGAACTCTCATCGTCCACAGTTTCTGCACAATGGGGCTAGGAATTTGACTTGCAGCGCGCAACAAACTGACGGAAAGTGTGTTCAGCGAAACGTGAAAGTTCCTGGCTGGGCCGAATGAATGCGGCAGAGCTAGCGGTAACCGGCGATTCTCGAGAGGGAGTCACCGGGGGGAAACTTCCAGAAACGCGCTCTGCGCGACTGGTTGCCCGGGCGTTGCGGCCTCCTCCCCCTTGTTGCTCTTCGGAGCAGAAGACAGGCCGCTGGCCACCGCACGGTTGCAGATTCGCCATCGCGAGATAGCAAATCGGCAGCTGGCTTCGGCAAGTGCAGCACCCGCTTGCGGGCGTTGTCGGGCTGAAGCGGTCATGGCGCCGCCTCTGCGGTGACGAAGGCAGGTCAGGAACACACGAAAGATGCGGTCCGGGGTGGCTGGCCCTGGACCGCATTCGAATTTTGGGAGGTCAAGTCCTTCCCCCCTCTTGATTTTCGTCTTTTATTCGCCTACACTCACAAAATGACAAGGCCGTTCGGCTTCGCCTTCACGGGACAGCCGAGGCGGCTGTCACTACGTGAGTCGTGACGCGCCAACTTTTTTTCAATTCGCGGGAGTTTTCCAGAGGGTGCGCGTCGCATTCACAAGGGGAGTGCGGGTAGTGTTCGTCGTACCGACTTTTAAATTTGTGCTTGGGAACGGTCTTGGCCACTTCTGATTACACCATCAGCACGCTTCCGGCGAATGTGGATGCTGAGCGCTCGATTCTAGGCGCGATCCTGCTCGACAACTTTGCTTACAACCAGGCGGCGGAGCATCTGCGGGTGGAAGACTTTTCCCTCGATTCGCACCGGCGAATTTATTCGCGCATGGTGGATCTGGCGGAATCCTCGCGGCCGATCGACATGATCACGCTGATCGAGGAACTCGAGCGGCACAAGGATCTGCAGCCGATCGGCGACGTGGCCTACGTGTCGAGCCTGGTGGATGGCGTGCCCGAGCGGCCGAGCATTGAGCACTACGTCAAGATCGTGCGCGACAAGGCACTGTTGCGCGGGGTGATTTCCGCAGCGACTACGGCCATTGCGCGCGCCAGCGATCAGTCGGATGCCGCCGAGGATGTGCTTAGCGACACCGAAGCGGCAATCTTCCAACTCTCGGAAAAGCGCATTGGGCGCGGATTCATGGGCGTGCAAGAGATCGTCCGCGAGACCTTCGGATCCGTCGATGCACTCCTGCAGCGCGGGCAGCGGATTACCGGACTGGCCACGCACTACACCGATCTGGATGAGATGACCAGCGGATTGCAGCGGTCCGATCTGGTGATCATTGCGGCACGGCCTTCGATGGGTAAGACCGCGTTCGTGATGAACATCGCCGAGAATGCCGCGATCGAAGATCAACAAGTGGTGGGAGTGTTCTCGCTGGAAATGTCGCGCGAAGCTCTGCTGATGCGTCTCCTGTGTTCGCAGGCGCGAGTCGACGCGCACAAGATGCGCACCGGATCGCTGTGGCAGGACGATACGAAAAAAGTTGTGCGCGCGATGGAGCAGCTGGCGCACGCGCCGATCTTCATCGACGACACCCCGGGCATCTCTCTGAGCGAGATGCGGGCGAAGGCGCGACGGCTGAAGCAGTCGCAAGGGCGTCTTGATCTGATCATCGTGGACTATTTGCAGCTCATGTCCGGCGGCGGAAAAAGATTTGAGAATCGCACGCAGGAAGTGTCGGCGATTTCGCGCGGACTGAAGGCGCTGGCAAAAGAACTCAGCGTTCCCGTGATCGCACTTTCGCAGTTGAGCCGCGCGCCGGAGAGCCGTGGCGGGGATCATCGTCCGCAGTTGGCCGATCTCCGCGAGTCGGGATCAATCGAGCAAGACGCCGACCTAGTCATGTTCATCTTTCGCGAGGAAGTCTATAAGCAAGACGACCCTGAGTTGCAGGGGCGGGCGGAGATCATCATTTCTAAACAGCGCAATGGCCCCATCGGTCGGGTCAAGATGGCCTTCCTGAAACACTGCACCCGATTCGAGTCCATGGCGGAGGGTGGAATTGCCGGGGAAGACTAGACCCTTCCACTTACAGTGTTTCCTGTAGGCAGGGGGAATAAGTACTGTAGTGACTTAAGTTTGCACATGTGTTTTTGAAGTTGCTCCGCCCTGTGGAAAAGCTTGTGGAAGTGAAAACCAGATTCAGAGTGGCTTAACGTAACGACCGATCGGTCGGTTCCCGCCCAAGCGGAATTCAAGAGTTAAATGTCTGAATAGTAACCAGTTATGCAATTCATCGCGCATTAACATGATCCGGTGTGAGGCGCAGTGCGATTCGTTCCGTTTTTGAGATTTGCACATTTTTGAGTTCTAGTACCTTCGTTTTTCGGCCGATTTGAGCGTTGTTTGGCGGGATTCCGGACTCCGTTTCCAGCGAAAAGTCTGATTCCGGTGATCGCCCTTTCCAATCGAAGAGTGCTCTTGCACACTTGCCCTTAGTTCGAGAGGTGCTCTGAAGAGGGGCCTGCTCGTCTATTTGCCAAAGCGGCGGACGCTGAACGAGATCGGCAGACCGATAATGACCATATGGACTAACAGTCCCAGGATCAAGTCCTGAAGTTTGTAGGGACCTCTGGCGTGAAGGGCAGAGAGGGGCAAAACGACCAAGTTCATTACCTCTTGCACCGCAGCTCCGAAGAACAATCCGCAAACCAGTGGATGCTCGGCCAGGAAAGTCAGTTTGCGGCTCGCTGCGTAATAGGTTGCCGCTGCTGAACACGCGATAAAGAAGTGCAGCAGCACACCCAGAATGTAGATGGCGGCACCACCATGGACTGCCTGTCTACCCAGGAGACCACCGGCGATCGAAAGCGGGATATCCCATCCGAACAAGATGCAGGCTTGAAGGAGGTCCAAAGTTCCGGCGACTCCACCGCCCACTCCGATGGCCAACAAAGCATTGTGTTTTGTTGATTGTTGAGTCGCTGTCCCCAGTGTGGAGTCTCCGATCATATTGATCCTTCCTTGGCTCGCGATTTGGCCGCAGTGTGTTGGGACATTACATGGGTTTGCGTTTGGAAGTCCTGAATCTGAACTGAAACATTCTGAATAGTTTTGAATGCGGGGAGTCGGAGCGAGCATTTTCTTTCGCTCCTTCGGAGCTTACTTACATTCTCGCTGCCACCCACGGCTTGCGCCGTTGGCTGTATTCTTTCGCCGCTTTGCGGCTGGGCGAACTTGGATCCATGCCACAACGTCCGTGTAGGTGTTGGTACAATCGCCGCCAGCACTTTTCTGACCCGAGAAGCACTCTGCATGGAAGGCCGCTCCAAGACGATGCTTCGCGTCGGCGCGTGGTGCGTAAATCCGGCGACCGGCGAAATTTCGCGGAATGGAGAAGCCCTGCGCCTGGAAGCCAGGGCGATGCTTCTGCTCTTGTGTCTGGCCGAGCACGCGGGTGAGGTCGTCAGCATCGAGGAACTGCTGAACCAGGTTTGGTCTGGTGTGATCGTTTCGCCCGACTCGGTTTATCAGGCTGTGGCTTCGCTGAGGCGCCAGCTGGGGGACGATCCCAAGCAGCCGAGTTACATTGCGACTGTGCCGCGTCTTGGGTATCGGATGGTGGCAACGGTTGGTCCGTGGACGGAGACCGGGCGTCCGGACGTGGGGACTGATGACGTGAAAAGCCCCACTTCTCGCGCAAGAAACGCGCGACAAATCGGGCACTCTGGTTGGTCCAAAGGCCGTGTCGCGGGGGCCGTTGTTGCGGTGCTTTTCTTTGCGCTTGTCGTTGGGGTCGCTTTGCGGTTCCGTGCCGCGAACAGCCGTCAGTCTGGTTCACCCGTCATTGCTGCACAACCGCAGAAATCTGTCGCGGTTCTGCCGTTTCTTGACCTCACCGACGGCATGACGGAAGAGGAATTTGCCGACGGGATGACCGAGGAGTTAATTGACAAGCTGAGTAAGGTCCCGGATTTTCGAGTGACAGCTCCGACGTCCTCCTTTTACTTCAAAGGCAAAAAAGTTCCTCTCGCCGAAATTGCCAAGACGCTGGGCGTTGCTTTCGTGCTGGACGGAAGCGTGCGCAAATCGGCGGCAAGGTTTCGAGTGGCAGCGCGGCTGGTCCGCGCGGAAAACGGATACGTGATCTGGTCGGAAACTTACGACCGGCCGCTGGTCGACAAATTGTTGGTGCAGGAAGACATCGCCGGGGAAGTGGCGAAGGCGCTGAGGGCGTCGATTGAGGGTTCGCCCGAAGCACGATAAAGAGTTTGAGAGGCGAGCTTCGCTCGCCGGACAGCCGAAGGCGGCTGTCCCCACATGAGCTCAGCCGGGATTAGTTGCTGCCTTCGCCGACTTTCAGTACCGCTAAGAATGCTTCCTGGGGAATGTCCACGCGGCCGATGCGCTTCATGCGCTTTTTGCCCTCTTTTTGCTTCTCGAGGAGCTTGCGCTTGCGGGTGATGTCGCCGCCATAGCACTTGGCGAGGACGTTCTTGCGAATCGCGTGCACGGTCTCGCGCGCGATGATCTTGGCGCCGATCGAAGCTTGAATGGGAACTTCGAACATCTGGCGCGGGATCAGTTCCCGCATTTTCGAGACCAGCGCCTTGCCGCGCTCGTAGGCGAAGTCGCGGTGGACGATGATGGAGAGCGCGTCGACCGGATCGCCGGCAACCAGGATGTCGAGCTTCACCATAGGCGATTCCCAATAGTCGGCGAGGTGATAGTCGAGCGAGGCGTATCCGCGGGAGACCGATTTGAGACGGTCGTAGAAATCCAGGACGATCTCGTTCAGCGGCAACTCATAGTGCAACATCACACGGGTTGACGCGACGTATTCGAAGGTCTTCTGCTTACCGCGTTTCTCTTCGACGAGCGCAAGGATTCCACCGACATATTCTTCTCCCGTCAGAATCGTGGCGAGGATTACGGGCTCCTCCACCTTGGAGATTTCCGCGGGATTGAGCCAGCGCGAAGGATTGTCGATTTCAACAACTGTGCCATCGGTCTTCGTGATCTTGTAGCGCACCCCAGGGGCGGTCGTGATCAGGTCAAGATTGAACTCGCGCTCGAGGCGCTCCTGGATGATTTCCATGTGGAGCAGGCCAAGGAATCCGCAGCGGAAGCCGAAACCAAGAGCAACGGAACTCTCCGGCTCGAAGAAGAAGGACGAATCGTTCAGGCGCAGCTTTTCGAGGGCTTCGCGCAATTGCGTGTGCTCGTGGGCATCGACGGTATAGAGCCCGGCGAAGACCATCGGCTTGATTTCTTCGAAGCCAGGCAGCGGCTCAATGGCGGGATTGCTATCGTCAGTGATGGTGTCGCCGATTTTTGTGTCGGCAACGTTCTTGATGTTGGCGATGATGAATCCGACTTCGCCTGCCTGCAGCAGATCGATCTCCACCGGCTTGGGCGTGAGCACGCCGAGAGTCTCCGCGTCGAAGGTCGTTCCGTTCCACATGAGACGGATTCTCTGACCCTTGCGAAGCGTGCCTTGAAAAACGCGGGCCAGCACGATCACGCCGCGGTAAGGATCGAACCAGGAGTCGAAAACGAGCGCCTGGAGCTGGTTGTCAGGATTTCCCTTTGGCGGAGGAACGCGCTTCACAATCGCTTCCAGCACCTCGGGAACACCCTGGCCGGTCTTGGCGCTGATGAGGACCGCGTCGGTCGCGTCGAGGCCGACGGCGCTCTCGATCATCTCTTTGGTGCGCGGGATGTCGGCGCTTTGCAGATCGATCTTGTTGATCACGGGGATGATTTCTAGACCGTGATTGATGGCGAGATAGGAATTCGCGAGCGTTTGGGCTTCGACGCCTTGCGAAGCATCGACGACAAGAAGGGCCCCTTCGCAAGATGCCAGCGAGCGGGAAACTTCGTAGGAAAAATCCACGTGGCCAGGCGTATCGATCAGGTTCAACTGGTAAGTCTCGCCGTCTTGTGCGGTGTACACCATGCGGACGGCGTGGGCCTTGATGGTGATGCCGCGTTCGCGTTCCAGGTCCATGGAGTCGAGAACCTGGGCCTGCATCTCGCGCGCGGTGAGGGATCCCGTGAGTTCCAGCAGGCGGTCCGCCAAGGTGGACTTGCCGTGGTCGATGTGCGCGATGATCGCGAAATTGCGGATGTGCTGGGAATCCATGAGAGCGCGGTAAATACTGATTCTAACAGGTGGGTAGCTTTCAGATTTCTGTGCCAGCGGTCCGTTGCTTTCTTACCGCGGAGATCGCCGATCGCAGAGATCGCGGAGAGAGCCAAGCTTGATGACAACAACATCTTCTCAAAGCGATTCCTTTCTGCCAGCCTTTCTGCCAGCCTTGCGGTGTGTGCGTTGCTGATTTACCCTCGTTTGCCTGAGTCTAGATCATGATTGGAAAACACATTCTCCTCACACTCATTGTGGGTGCGGCGATGGGTGCCTTGCTATGGCAGCATCCTCCGGTGGCATGGACCGCTCTGCCAGTTGCGGGACTATCGTTGCTGATCGTGGGATTCATTCTGTGGACCGTGGCCCGCTTCCAGTTGGGTGCGTCGTTTGCGGTGAAAGCTGAGGCAAGGCAGTTGGTGACGCGCGGGTTGTATTCGAAGATTCGCAATCCGATTTATGTGTTCGGGTCGATGGTGATGGCTGGCGGGATTCTTGTGTTCGGAAAGCCGGTGTGGCTGCTGATCTTCCTCCTGGTAATTCCGCTGCAGATTTGGCGGACTGGGAAGGAGTCGGCAGTGTTGGAGTCGGCGTTTGGAGAGGAGTACCGAAAGTATCGGGCGGGAACGTGGTTCTGAAATTCGAATTCCCGATTCTCCAATTTGCCAAATATCAGGTTCTCTCGCCGCTTCGCGGCTGGACATACTCATTGGAGGAATCATGCGGAGTTTTGCAGCGTTAGCTCTAGTTGGGTGCTGCGCTTTGGCTGCTGCGCAGAACTTGTCGCCCGAGGTGCGGGTATTTGTGAAGGTGGATACTCCCCTCGTCGCACTGACCCACCTGCGAGTGATCGATGGCACAGGAGCGGCGGCGCGGGAGGATCAGACGGTCGTTATCAGCAAGGGGAAGATTGAATCAGTGGGCGACGCGGTGTCAGCGAATGTCGCGAAAGATGCGCAGGTGATCGATCTTCGTGGATATTCGGTGATTCCGGGGCTCGTGGGGATGCACGATCACATGTTCTATCCTGCGGGGGACGCTATTTTTCACGAGATGGCGATCAGCTTCCCGCGGCTATATCTCGCCGGTGGAGTGACTACCATTCGCACTACGGGCAGCATCGAGCCCTATATGGATTTGGCGCTGAGGAAACAGATTGATGAGGGCAAAGCGACGGGTCCTCGCATCCATGTGACCGGGCCGTATCTGGAAGGACCGGGCAGTTGGGCACCCCAGATGACGGAATTAAAAACTCCGGAGGAGGCGGTTGCCACAGTGAATTTCTGGGCAGACCGCGGAGTCGATAATTTCAAAGCTTACAACTTTATCTCGCGTGCCACATTGAAGGCTGCGATTGACGCGGCACACAAACGTGGGCTGAAAGTCACTGGACATCTTTGTTCGGTCGGGTTTCGCGAGGCGGCGGCACTCGGGATCGATGATCTGGAGCATGGAATCTCGGTCGACACGGAGTTTTTCTCGGGAAAGAAGCCGGATGAATGTCCGGTCAGTTCGCGAGCATCGATGGTGGCAGTGGCAGACGAATTGAACAGAATCCAGGTGAGTGATGAACCCATCCAGGAGATGATTCGTGACCTGGTTTCGCACCATGTGGCGGTGACCTCCACCCTGCCGGTTTTTGAGCTGTTTGTGCCGAGCAAGACGCCGATGCAGCAGCGGGTGCTGGATGCGATGTCGGAAACGGCTCGCAGCCAGTTCCTGCAAAACCGGGTACGACTCGATTTGCCGATGCGCGATCCGAAGACCGGAGAGTCCCGGACGACGCCGTGGGGACGATCATATGAACAAGAAAAGGAATTTGAACGCGCGTTCGTCAAAGCCGGCGGGTTGTTGCTGGCGGGAGAAGATCCGACCGGAATCGGAGGGGATCTCGCGGGGTTCGGAGATCAGCGGGAAGTCGAGTTGCTGGTGGAAGCTGGGTTCACCCCACTGGAGGCTATTCACATTGCTACCTACAATGGTGCGCAGTATCTGGGAGAGCTCGACCGGATCGGGAGCATCGGTCCGGGCAAGCATGCGGATCTGGTGGTGATCAAAGGGGATCCGTCGAAGAAGATTGAGGACATTGAGAATGTGGAGACGGTCTTCAAGGACGGCGTGGGTTACGATTCGGCGAAGCTGATCGAATCGGTGCGGGGACTGGTGGGGATTCGGTAGGGAAAGCAGGGGCCGAGCTTTTACCGCAGAGGTCGCAGAGAAGGGCCACTGAGAACGCGGAGAAAATCAGTCACGGCGAGCGCACGGACTATTTTGTGAGCACTTATCCATTCAGCGCGATTGATCATGTGCAGTTGGCTATGCCTTCCGGTGGCGAGGATCAGGCTCGAGCGTTTTACGGAATGCTGCTCGGGATGAGGGAAGTTCCTAAGCCTGCAGAGTTGGCCAGGCGCGGTGGGTGCTGGTTTGAATGCGGGCCAGTGCAGATTCACCTTGGAGTAGAAGCGGATTTTCGTCCGGCGCGAAAGGCGCATCCCGCACTGCGGTGCTTCGACTACGACGGGCTGGTCGACAGACTCAAAGCTGGCGGAGTTGATGTTACCGACGATGCCGGCATTCCGGGCGTGCGGCTTCACATCGCGGATCCGTTTGGGAACCGGATTGAACTGATCCGCGAATAGAGCTGGCGCCGCCTTCCTATAAAATCGGACCTTCCATGCTTGTGCTCGCTTCGGCCTCTCCACGACGTCAGGATCTTCTGCGCCATGCCGGAATTTCGTTTGCCGTACAGCCGGCGGACGTGAACGAGACGCCGCTCAAGGGTGAGGCGCCACGCGAGTGCGCGGAACGGCTGGCGCGCGAGAAAGCGCTGGCGGTTTGGCGAAACCGTCAGCATGACGCCGTGTTGGGCGCGGATACGATCGTCGTCGTAGATGAAACGATCATGGGAAAGCCAGTCGACGCGAAGGATGCGGCGCGCATGTTGCGGATGCTTTCCGGTCGCGTGCATCGCGTGATCACTGGCGTGTGCCTGATAAAACATCGAACATCAGGCGCTCGCGACGAAAACAGGGATGAGAACCTCCATCTCGGTTCCGAAACGACTCTCGTCACGATGAACAAAATATCGGACCAGGAGATTCTGGACTACGTGGCGACCGGTGAGCCCATGGATAAAGCCGGAGCGTATGCCATTCAGGGCATCGCGTCGCGATGGATTCCTCGGATTGAAGGAGACTACAGCAACGTGGTGGGGCTGCCGGTAGCGCTGGTGTATCGGATGCTGCGGGATTCGAAGTAGGTGTACGAGGAAATGGATCGTTGGGCGCTGACTACGACTTGTTACCCTCGTCCTTCTTGGCAGATTCTTCTTTCATGGCAGACTTGAAGTTGCGCAGTCCTTCGCCAATGCCCTTGCCTAGCGAAGCGAACTTGCTTGGCCCGAAAAGCAGGAGGGCGATGCCGACGATGAGGAGGATTTCCGGGAGTCCGATTTTGCCTTCCATGTGGTTCGCCTTTCTGCAGGCCTACGGCGGATGCGCCGCATCTAATCAAATTCTAGGCCACTGAAGTGCCGGAGTCAAAACATGCGACGTTTTCGTTCGTGCGCAGAAAAGCTTTAACCGCAGAGGGCGCGGAGAAAATCCGCAGAGCTCGCAGAGATGAACACGATGTTGCAGTGGGCTCAACTGGCTGCGCTTACCCGGCGAGGGAATGAGAGTCTATTGTCAAAGTGAAAGTCTTTGAGGTGAGTCGATGCGAATGATTCGAGCTCTGGCGGTTGCTCTTTGCTTATTGGCGGGTGCGGCGCCTCGTGTTTGCGGGCGGGAACAAGGGGCGGCGGCTGATCAGCAGCGGAAGACCAGCGAACCATACAGCGGAGACCTGTCGATATTCGAGTCGCCGGGACGGGACGAGCGCCTTCAGATCAATCGCGTGATGGACATCCTCAGCATCCGCAGTGGGAAAAGTGTGGCCGACATCGGGGCGGGGTCGGGATGGTTTACGGTGCGTGCGGCCAAGCGAGTGGGAGCAAGCGGCGCGGTCTACGCGGTGGATATTAATCCTGAGGCGGTGCGCTATATCTCAGATCGAGCCGGAAAAGAGAAACTGGCGAACGTCAAAGCGATTCTGAGCAAGCCTGACGATCCGCTCGTGCCACGGGATTCGGTGGATGCGGTGTTGTTGCTGAAGACTTACCACGAGGTGGCTCATCCGGTGGAATTGCTTCGAAATCTCCGGGGGGCGCTGCGGACTGGGGCGAAAGTCGGGATCATCGACCGCAATGGGAATGGTGAGGATCACGGCATTGGGAGCGACGTGGTGATTCGCGAGGCGAAAGAAGCGGGCTACCGATTGATGGAAAAGTATGACTTCGTCAAAGGCGACAAGATGGATTACTTTCTGGTGTTCACGGCAGGAGAGTGAATTCCTCGACCACCGACCAGGTGGTGCGTGTCATGTCGGCGAAGAGTGGTAGATCGGCATCGGACGCGGCTCCTTGCGGGCTCGCCCATGCGCCTTCCATCGATTCCCAACTATCAAAATAGAGTTCGACGATGGCATCCCATTCAGGATGCGGACGGCTGGGATCAGCAATCACATGGTTTTGCTTGTACCTTCTGAGTCCAGGAAGTTTCCTGGCCAACGGCGCGTGAATTTGTTCCAGATGCTGGCGAAATTGTGCGGGATTCAGGTCAGGCCGGCGATAAAGAACCACCATGAACTTCAACATAGCGGTTAGGCGGCCTCGATCAATCCGGCGAGCAGCAGTGCGCGTCGAGGCAGTTCAGAAATCACAATGTACTCGTGAATTGCGTGGGCCCCTTGGCCGACGGCACCGAGGCCGTCCAAAGTGGGGATACCGATGCCGGCAGTGAAGTTTCCATCGGAGCCGCCGCCGACCGCGGCTTCTTCCAGCTTCCATCGGATTTGTTTCGCAACGGCTTGTGCCTTTTTGTAGAGCGCCGCGACACCAGCGTTGCGTTCCATGGGCAGGCGGTTGATGCCGCCTTCGATGTGAAGTTTGCAGCGTTTGTCGAATGGCTTGAGCGCGCGAAATTTGCGATCCAGACCGACCGCCTGTTTAGCGCTTTTGATGCGGACATCAATCTCGGCAACAGCTTCGGCGGCGATCACATTGGTGCGCGTTCCCCCGCGAATCACACCGGGATTGACCGAGACTCCACTCTTCAAATCATTCCACTTCGAGATCACGGCGATCTGGCGAGCGAGTTCGAGGATGGCGCTGTGTCCTTTGCCGGGATCGAGTCCGGCGTGGGCGGCTACCCCTTTGACCGTCAGCCTATAATCGCCGACGCCTTTGCGAGCGGTTTTGACGGCGCCGCGAAGTCCGGCGGCGGGTTCGAGCACCAGGACTGCAGCGGATTTTCGGGCGAGATCCTCGGTGATTTTGCGGGACGAGCTGCTGCCGACTTCTTCGTCCGAGACCAGGAAGACCGTCACGGGACGCGGCAATTGCCCATGGCCGGCTTGCAGGGCTTCGATGGCGAAGAGCATCAGCGCGATCCCAGCTTTCATATCGAGGACGCCAGGGCCGCGGAGCCGGTCGTTATCGATCTGGCAGGGCATGGTAGGAAGCGTTCCCAGGGAGTAGACCGTGTCGAAATGGCCGAGAAGCAGGACTGGCTTGGTGTTTGCGGATCCGGGGAAATCGATTTGGAGGTTGTCGCCGAAATTTTCCGTGCGATGCAATTGAGGGCGGCCACCGATGAAGGCGAACTTCTCGGCGAGAAAAGCGCCCATGCGGTCGGCGGCGGGTTTGTTGTCGCTGGGAGATTCGATTTCGACGAATTCGCGGATGGTTTGGAGGAGTGCGTCCTGGCGGGATTCGAAGTAAAGAAGACGGTCTCCAGCTCCGCGCGCTGTCTTTTTGCCTGGCATGAACTCTCCGGCTTAAATATGGGGTGCACCAGGTCTCGCGTCCTTTCCGAGACATGGGAGCGAGGGCCCGGGGCACAAGTCGTACAGTATAATCTTCAAGCTGTTTCACGCGAACTATGAATGAAAGCACCTCTGCGCCCGAAGCTCCTTCCAACGCTGGGAAGACCGGGCTGGATATCCACGAGATTTTGAAGATTCTGCCGCACCGGTATCCGTTTCTGCTGATTGACCGCGTGCTCGACATCAAGCGCAAAGAGCGGATTGTGGCGATCAAGAACGTCACCATCAACGAACCTTTCTTTGCGGGACACTTTCCCGGTTTGCCGATTATGCCAGGCGTGTTGATCGTCGAAGCGATCGCTCAGGCGGGCGGCGCGCTGCTGTTGACGGAAGTGGAAGACCGTCACGACAAGGTCATGGTGTTCACCGGGATCGAGCGTGCGAAGTTCCGGCGGCCGGTGAGCCCAGGCGATCAGTTGCGACTGGAAGTCGAAGTGAAGGGGTGGCGGGTGGTCCCGGGGATGACGGCGGCGAAAATGCAGGGTTACGCGTTTGTGGGCGATCGGCGCGTGGCGGAGGCTGCCGTATCTTGTCAGTTGATTGACAGTTCGCGCGGGCGAGCTTCTAGCGATAGTGTCGACGAGGGTTGATTGGCGGTGCGCTTTTTTCTGACTTCAACGAAAAGCTTTCACCACAAAGGGCACAGAGGGGCACAGAGGAAAACTCTTTTGGATTCATCCCGGGCGCCAATTCTCGATGACCTCCTCTAACATTCATCCCACAGCGATTATTCATACCAGCGCGCGGGTGCCTGAGTCTTGCAAGGTCGGGCCTTACTGCGTGATCGGGGCAGACGTTGAACTGGGCGAGAGTTGTCATCTGGTGTCGCACGTGGCGATTGAAGGCCCCACGAAAATTGGGGCCGACAACGGGTTTTTCCCTTTCTCTGCCATTGGGATGGCGCCGCAAGATGTGACCTACAACGGCGAGCCGACCCGGCTCGAGATTGGAGATCACAACGAGATTCGCGAGTACGTGACGATCAATCGTGGAACCGCAAAGGGCGGAGGGCTGACCAAAGTTGGAAGCCATCTGCTGATCATGGCGTACACGCATATCGGGCACGATTGCGTGATTGGCGATCACGCGATGCTGGTGAATGGGGCGACGCTGGGCGGGCACGTCATTGTCGAGGAGTGGGCCGTCGTGGGAGCATTATGCCCGGTCCATCAATTTGTGCGGATCGGCGCGCATTCATACGTTGGCGGTGGCACGACGATCACGCAGGACGTACTCCCGTTCTCGATGACTTCTGCGGCGCGCGAAACCCACGCCTACCTGATGAACAAAGTAGGATTGCAGCGGCGGGGATTTTCTAAAGAACGGATTGCGAAAATTCATCACGCTTACAAAGTCCTGCTGGCTTCGAAGATGAATACCTCGCAGGCTCTGGAGAAGTTGAAATCGGAACCAGACCGCGGGGAGGACGTTGAGATGCTGATCCGGTTTATTGAGGCTTCGGAGCGCGGGATTATCAAGTAATGGTCCGCTTTGACGCTTCTTTTTAACCGCTGAGTTCGCTGAGAAAGGCCGCAGAGCACGCGGAGGGTCGGCAACGTTTTACGTCAAGGCACTAACCGGCATTTCGCGAATTCTACTTCCGCTCTTTAATCCATTCCGAAATCTTTCTTTCCAACACATCCAGGGGAAGCGGGCCTTGGTCTAGGACTGCGTCGTGGAAGGCGCGCAGGTCGAATTTCGGGCCCAGTTCTTTTTGTGCGCGAGCCCGCAGTTCGAGGATCTTCATCTGGCCCATTTTGTAGGAAAGCGCCTGCCCAGGCCACGCAATGTAGCGATCGACTTCGGTCTCAATATTCTGATCATCCATTGCAGTGTGCTCGTGGAAGAAATCGATCATCTGCTGGCGGGACCAGTGCTTGGAGTGCACGCCTGTATCGACCACCCAGCGCACAGCGCGCCACATTTCATTCTGCAGGCGTCCATATTCGCTGTAGGGGTCCTGATAGAAACCGGCCTCCTTTCCGAGGCGTTCGGCGTAGAACGCCCAGCCTTCGCTATAGGCGTTCACATCGAGCGTGAAGCGGCGGAACGGGGGTAGATCCGTGAGTTCCTGTGCGATAGAAAATTGCAGGTGATGGCCGGGTACGCCCTCGTGATAGGCGATGGCCTCGACGTTCAGCAGCAGGCGCTTCTCGGGCGCGTACTCGTTGACGTTGATGCGCCCGGGGCGAGAGCCGTTGGCGCCGCCAATCGAGTAATCAGCGGGCACACTGTCGGCGCTGCGGAATTCCTCCATGGGAACGACGTCGAGTTTGTTTTTCGGCAGGCGGCCGAAAAATTCAGGGAGCTTCCCATACATCTGGTCGCGATATTTCGTGTAGAGATCGAGAAGTTGCTGGCCGGACTTGGCGTGCAGCGCTGGATCCTGGCGGATGTGAGCGTTGAACGATTTCAGATCGTCGAAGCCCTGTGACTTGGCGATCTTCAGCATTTCCTGTTCGATCTGGGCGACACTCTTCAGGCCCATATCATGGATCTGGTCGGCGGTGAAGTCGGTGGTGGTTTGGTGGTGCACAGCAAAGCGATAGCGCGCTTCTCCGTCGGGGAGAACCCAGACTCCAGGATCAACGCGGCCGTGGGGAGCGTAGTCCTCGCGCACGAACTTGGCGAATCGGACATACGCGGGTGCGATCTCGTTCTTGACCGCCTCTTCGATGGCTGCCTGCAGGCGCGTGCAGTCCGGCGAAGAAATTGAATCGGGAAATTTCCGCAACGGATTAGTGAACGAACTCTTCTCGAGCGGCGTGTCGGCCACCTGTTGGGCCTGGGCCGCGACTTTTTCAAGCAGATATTTTGGTGGCATCAGGTTGTCGTGCAAGCCATCGCGCATGTGTCCGACGGCCTCGTCGAGTACATGTGGGATCTGGTGGAGTCGGGCGAGGTAGTTTTCGTAGTCCTTCACATTGCGGAAGGGGACATAAGAGGAGAGAGACGCGTACTCGAGGTGGACGCCGCCGAATTGTGTGGCCGGCATTTCCCAGTGTTTGAAGCGGGCACTCTCCAGGGATTCGCGCAAGCTGCGGACCATGAGCGCATGGTTCAGTCTCTCCTGCTCGGGGAATCCGGTGACATCGAGAGATTCGAATTGTTTCAGGGCCTGACGGTCGTGTTCGAGGTCGTCGGCAATGGCTTTGTCGGAAAAATCACTGATGCGGTCGTTGTAGCGCTCATCGCCGACGTTGGTGGCCAGCTCGGGGGCGGTGCGCAGGGTGTATTCCCATTCGTCGTTGAGGAGGCGCTTGAGCTCGGCACGGCGGGTGTCGAGAGATGGGCTGGCGCTTTGTGCCGTGGCCTGGCGAACGACGGTTGCGACCATGATCGCGAGAAGGATGGGCAGTAGGGATCGCAAGACGATGCCTCCGTAAATCGGATTTGTCCGAGCATTATTGCACCTTGTAAGAACTCAACAACAGGCTACTCCCGCAGAATTTAAAAATGCTGCACAATGACAACATGCCTCCGCCCCGACGCGCTCTCTGCATCTGTCTGCTTGCTGGCTTTGCACTGATTACTCCTGCCTTGGGCCATGCTGCTCCGCCGAAGCAAAACGCGGTGCGTCCAACTCCGCCAACACGCGATCCCCATACTCCTGGCTATGTCGCCGCGAAGGAGTTGCCGGACGGCGCAGTCCCGCCTGCGAATGTGGATGGCAATTTCATCCTCGGTCCTACTCATGATGCCGCTGCCGAGTCTGCCGACGGCATTCCGAAAGGAACGGTGATTGAGTTCACCATGAGCTCGTCCGACAGCAAAATCTATCCGGGTATTGCGCGGGAGCCAAACACATTCGGAACTCCGGATCCGGCTGACCCGGCAAAACTCATCGTGACCACGAGCCATCCGGCCCCGTACAGGCGAACAGTGGCGGTTTATGTTCCTAAGCAGTACGTGCCCGGCAGTGTCGCGCCTTTTATCGTTGGGGCGGATGGGCCTGATCCACTGCTCTTTTCCGCTCTGGAAGCATCGCTTGCCAAGCACAAGGTTCCGGTCATGATTGCGATTTCGATCGGCAACGGAAGCGGAGACGCGCAGGGGAGTGAACGCGGGCTCGAGTACGACACGATGTCGGGAGTCTATGCCGAGTTTGTAGAAAAGGAAGTGTTGCCTCTGGTCGAATCGCAAGCGCATGTGAAACTCACGAAAGATCCCGACGGGAGGGCGACGATGGGCGGCAGTTCAGGTGGCTCTTGCGCGTTGATCATGGCTTGGTACCACCCGGAGCTTTATCACCGAGTGCTTTCTTACTCGGGGACATTCATCAACCAACAGTGGCCTTACAATCCGCAGACGCCGCATGGAGCGTGGGAATTTCATGAGCATCTCATTCCCGAAAGCCCGGTGAAGCCAATCCGAATCTGGATGGAAGTTGGAGACCGGGACCTGTTCAATCCGAACGTGATGCGCGACAACATGCACGACTGGGTACTCGCCAACGAGCAGATGGCGAAGGTGCTCGTTGCCAAGGGCTATCACTATCAATTTGTGTTTGCGCGCAACGCCGGGCACGTGGACCGAGCAGTGAAACAGCAGACGCTGCCCGAGGCGCTGGAGTATGTCTGGCAGGGGTATGCAGCGCCGGCTGGCAAGAAGTGAACTATGAATCGCTGGATCTATGGTGCGATGGTGCGCGGACAAGAAGCACGACATCGCGCTTTCCTTCGCGCGGGTCGCTGCCGTTGGGAAATGGCTGGCGAGGGTCGATGTGTAATTGCGATTTGCGACAGTTACAATTCAGGTGATGCCGATCAAACACATTGCTGTCGGAATCATCGCGTCAACGCTGTTGATCTTGACGGAATCCTCGGTAAGCCAGACCACGCCACGGTCGGGGTGTCTGTCGTATGAACCCGTTGTTGTGACGATCAGCGGTACTCTCGTCGGCAAAACGTTTCCGGGGCCGCCTAACTACGAAAGCGTAAAGAAGGGTGATAAGCCCGAGACGAGTTGGTTTCTCGATTTGCCAACAACAGTGTGTGTCACTGAGGATAGCGCGGAACCCGATCTGAATCCCAAGCAGGGTGCTGTCCGCGAGATTCAATTAGTGCTTCCACCAGAGCAGTACGTGCAGCATAAGCAGCTCGTAGGCAAGAAGGTGATTGCGACCGGAACGCTGTTCGGAGAACATACAGCGCACCATCACACTCCCGTGCTCCTAACCATCCACACGTTGGAAGAAGCAACGAAATGATCTGAGATTGCTGTGGCTGTTGCAGTCAAGCGCTAGCGTTTATTAGCTGCGCACTCGGACCTGTCGACTCGCGGGGTGCTGGCTGCATTCCTTCCTCAGCCTCAAGTGCTAGACTGACTCGGCGCCTTACTGTATGCCCTCTCAACAAGAAAAGATTGGCCTGATCGCGGGTAATGGCAAGTTTCCCTTCCTCGTGCTCGAAGCGGCGCGGGCGCAGGGGTATGAAGTTGTCGTTGCCGCTATCAAGGAAGAAACGTTTCCGGAGATTGAATCGAGCGGAGCGGCGGCCGTGCACTGGTTATCACTCGGCGAGCTTTCCAAACTGATTGAGACGTTTCAGCAGGCAGGAGTGCGGCGGGCGGTGATGGCGGGGCAGGTGAAGCACAAGCAGATTTTTTCCAGCATCCGGCCAGACTGGAAGCTCGCGAAGCTTTTGCTTTCGCTGACTACACGGAATACCGATTCTCTGCTGGGCGCGGTGGCGAAAGTCCTCGGAGATGAAGGAATCACGCTGGAGAAATCCACGTGGCTGCTGGAGCCGCTGCTGGTGAAGGCTGGCGTGGTGACGCGACGCCAGCCTACCGAGCAGGAACAAAAGAACATCGAGTATGGGCAGGCAGTGGCGCGTCAGTTGGCGCAGCATGATATCGGGCAGACGGTGGTGATCGCCGAGTCGGCATGCGTTGCGGTGGAGGCGATGGAGGGCACGGATGCGACCATCGAGCGAGCGGGCCAGATTATGCGATCGCTGCATGGGGACGCTTCTACGCTGAGCCGGGACTTGACTGTGGTGAAGATTGCGAAACCGAAGCAGGATATGCGGTTCGATGTCCCGGTGATCGGCGTAAAGACGATTAAAGTAATGCAGTCCGCGGGGGCGACCTGTTTGGCGGTAGATGCGGGAAAGTGCCTGCTGCTCGATGGGGACAAGGTGATTGATGCGGCGAATGCAGCGGGGATCGCGATTGCCGCCAGTGGGGATCATTCATGAAGAGGAAAGAGAAGGCGGGAACATCAGAAGGCTCCCGGATTGCCGATCAGCTTCGGCGCGCATTTTACGGCAGCGCGTGGCATGGCCCGGCGCTTCTCGAACTACTGAAAGATGTAGACGCGACTACGGCAGCGGCCAGACCGTTGGAGGACGTTCACAGCATCTGGGAGCTTGTATTGCACGTAGCGGCCTGGGATAGAGCTGGACTGCGGCGGCTGGGCGGCGAGAAGTGCCAGCTCAAGGGGTCGGCGAATTTTCCGCGTGTGCCTGCAGCGACGGAATCGGCATGGCGCGAGGCTGTGGCGATGGCGAAGCGCACGCACGACACACTCGTCGAGACCGTCGCAGCGTTGTCGGACAAACGCTTGCGGGATCAGGTGCCGGGGAAACGGTACGACTTCTATCACATGCTGCACGGGATTGCGCAGCATGAGCTGTATCATGCGGGGCAGATGGCGATTTTGAAGAAGGCTAACCCCTCGAAGCGGAATTCCCACAGGGGCTAAAGCCCGAAAATCATTATGCTCGTTGACGCGGCCCTGAAGGGCCGCTCTTCCACAGCGGTTCAGACAGTTGTGGTTCAGCACGCGGTGCTGTGACGTCAAGCGAGATAAGGAAGCGAGCCAAACGCGCGATCTATTCGCGCGGCTCGCTCAGATCCTCCAGCGGGCAAAATGCGCCCGCTTCAGGATGACAACACACTTCACCATTTCCTGAAGATTACAGCTACGGCAGCCACCATCAAGACGAAGCCCGCCAGGTAGTTCCAGCGCAACGGTTGCTTCAGATACAGCACGGAGAATACAGCGAACACCGTCAAGGTGATGACCTCCTGAATCGTCTTCAACTGCGCCGCAGTGAATTCGTAGGAGCCGATGCGGTTGGCGGGAACCTGGAAGCAGTATTCGAAGAAGGCGATCAGCCAGCTCACGACGACAACTTTGTAGAGCGGGACGTCACGGTACTTGAGGTGTCCGTACCAGGCGAAGGTCATGAAGATATTCGAGATGGTGAGAAGGGCAATCGTGCGCATGGAGCGGATGTTCCTTTCGGTTGAGTCCGGGAGAAATTATGCCGCAGGTTCGAGGCAAGATCGTAATCAACTCCGGTCGCGCCGGCCCATACCGACACCACCGAGAGCCCCGCCCAGCATGCCCATGAGAATGAATAGGATCAATGCCACGATAAAAAAGAACACCAGCATTAGGACAAGACCGGTGGGGGATCGGAAGAAATCGAGAGAGGCCTGAAATTCCGGCTCGGCAGATCGACCGGACTGCTGCTGAACAACATCAAGAAGGAAAGCCCGAATCTTACCTCCCTCGTGCAGGATGGCAACACGCAACGCTCCCAGGATTGCCGTCATGCCAGCGCAGAAGAACCCGCAGATGGCTCCCAATCGCGCTCCAGTGCGCGGGCGAACTGCGATTTCTGGATTACGCCGGCGATAAAGCGCGACGGCAAGGAATCCTGCTCCGATCACCGCGATCACGGGAACAATCAACCGAAATACCATGCCCAGCGCAGCGATGAAAGCGGCGACGGCACACGGTTGCGCAGCCTGGTCCCAACGCATAGGTACTGCGATGATTGGCACTGTTTCGGACGCCGTCAGTTGACCCGGCTGCACCGGGCTGTCTGCAGGCATTGCCGCGACCGGATCGGCAACGGCCACCCGAATTTGCGGAGCCTTGCAGTGCGGGCAAAACACCCGACCTTCTTCCAGCATCTGGCCGCACTTGTAACAGGGTTCTTCCATGAAAGGTTTGGTTGAATTTGAAAGTATCGCACCGAAACGGCGCGTGCAACCACTCGAAGACTTCCCTCAGCGGCTAAAGTCAGGCTAGTTCTGAGGTGCTTAGCGGCACGGCTCGAAGCCGTGCCCTTTCAAATCAGGCTCGCGACACTTTTGGCAATCTAGATGTCACCCTGTTGTCCGCGTGTGTGGAGATAGATCAGCGCAAACTTGGAGCCCTTGCTGCCTTCACCGGGTTCGACGGCCACGATGTGTTGGTTGTCTTCGGTGCCGACTTTCAATTCTGTAACCGGGCCGGAGTTGTCGTCACACTTCAGCTCTTTGCTCTTATTGGAATCCTTATCATCATCGTGCGCTGAGACGTCTCCGAGTTTCGAGGAGCGGCACTCCAGCACCTTTCCGTACTTCTTCAACTTATCTCGATAGAAGTCGAGCAGTTTGCCGGGACCGTCGTCGGAAACGTAGTTGGCGACGACCAGTTTCATCCCGAAAGACTCCGTCAGGATGCTGAGATTAGCCTGGTCCTGGTCCTCGCCGCTGGTTTTGAGCCGCGCGCCGGGATAGAGCGGCAGGCCGACTTTCTTGGCATCGGCGTCCTTGCCCACGTGTAGGTCGCCTACCGAACTGCGAACGTCGAGACTCTTGTCCTTCGATGCTGAATCCTGAGATACAACTGGTGCGGCCACTCCGAGGGCAACAGCCAGCGAAATTGCTAAATGACGGTGCATAAATAGTCCTCCCTACAGTGTCCTGTAACCCCAGGGGTTAGAGCCCTTCCCTCTTGGCCCGCTAACGCCGCCCTGAAGGGCCGCTCTTCCACTAAAACCGCTTTACGGCGCGGCTAAAGCCGCGCCCCTTCAAAGGTCAATTAACTAGCTACCGAAATTTTGACTCAAAACCCCAGAACCGAAGTGGCTTAAATCTCGGCTTCTTTCCCGTGGGTTCGAACATACACCAGCGAGAAGTTCGAGCCGCTTCCCGATGGCTGGACGGCGACGATGTGCTGATTCTCTTTCGTGCCGACCTTGAGTTCAATATTGTGTCCGCTGTCGCCCTCGCAGGTCAGCTCGGAACTCTCGTCGTGTTTCTTGATGCCTGCGTTCACGTTCATCCCGGTCGTATGGCACACCAGTACTTCACCATATTTCTTCAATTGCCCTTTGTAAAACGCTACCACTTTTTCGGGCGAATCTGTGGACTCATATTCGAGCGCGACAACTCTCAATCCGTATCCGAAACTCGATAGGTTTACATTCGCGCTCTTGTTTTCGCCGTTGTCCTGCTCTTTCAGCGTTGCGCCGGGATAGACCGCAATGCCCACCTCTTCCGGGTTTACTCCCTTGCTGACGTGAATGCCGCCCACGGGCGTGCTGATGTCGACCTGCTTGTCCTGCCCGTCCTTCTCTTTTTTAACGTTGATGCTGCACGCCGACAGAAGCAGGATTGCAACCATCAGGCATATAACGCCAGCCATTTGATGCTTAGTTCTGCCCATTACCTACTCCTCACTTGGCAACTTGCACCGGACGTTCCAGTCCAGAGCCGCGTTGAGCGACGTTGGGAATCGAGACCGGAAGATGGCCGCGAATCGGAATCTCCCCGAAGAGCGCTTTAACGGCCGCCACCTCGGAAACCGTCGCGTTGGAAAATGTGCACATGTAGTTTTCGATCTTCGGAAAATCGCTGGCCAGGTAAGGATTCCCCACGGCAACCACCGCCGTCTTCTGCGCGGCGCGGTCAAGCACCTGCTGCAAAAGCGTCCCAGTCGCATCGGCCATGCCGACCGAGTTCCCTACCTTGCCCGGTGTCGGGATCACGTACACCGCGGCAACAACCGTCTGCGCCGCATCGACAGCTTTGAGGACTTCATCGCTCATGCCCGCAGCAATTCTGGGGTCAACGTAAATAGCGCGCGAGTCCGGAATGCGAGCATGAAACTCGCGTCCGAACGCGCGTCCCGACTCCGAACGAACGTCGTCCGAGAACAACACGGCCACGACGTCGTTATGCGTCTCCTCTCTGGTCATATACGGAAGGGCCCCCTTCGCGGTTCCCTTCGGTTTCAAGGGGAGCATTTTCCCGTTGTCGCGCACCAGGGTGATCGCAGCGTCGGCCACCTGCTGGCCGAACGCGATGTCCTGGGGCTTGCCAACGGTACTCGCGATGGTCTTCAGATCAACCGTGCGGGCATCATTGAGCCCGAGCGCTCCCTTTGTTTTCAGGATCTTAAGGACCGAGCGATCAAGCCTCTCCCGGGAAATCTCGCCGGAAGAGACCGCCTTGACCATCGCCTGGTAGGAAGCAGGAAAGTCCGCCGGAATGATCAGCAGGTCGTTGCCGGCTTTGAAGGCCTCGACGGCGGCCCGGCCAATATCGTTGGCGAACAGGTGCGTGAGCCCTGCCATATCGAGTGCGTCGGTCACGATGATGCCTTTGAATCCGAGTTGCTTCTCGAGCAGGTCGGAGACCACGTTGCTGGAGATGGTAGCCACATGGTTTGGATCGGAATCGAGCGCCGGGACCGTGACATGGGCGACCATCACGGAATCGACGCCGGCGGCAATCGCCTGCTTGAAGGGCGGCAGTTCGATGGATTCGAGATGGGCGCGGTCCACATTCACGCTGGCGACTCCAAGATGAGAATCCGTCGCTGTATCGCCGTGGCCGGGGAAATGCTTTACCGTGGTCAGCATTCCGCCGGCGTGCGCGCCTTTGATGTAGGCGGTAACGAGGTCGCCGACCTGCTTGGGATCTTCGCCGAAGGAGCGTGTGTTGATGATCGGATTGGCGGGATTCGAATTCACATCTGCATCAGGGAAAAAATTCCAGTGCACTCCGACGGCGCGGGCTTCCTGCGCCGTGATGCGGCCGAAGGCCTCGGCATCTTCCAATTTTCCATCTGCGCCGAAGGCCATCGCGTGCGGAAAGTTGGTCGTGCCAATCAGCCGGGTAGCGACTCCTCGCTCGAAGTCCGCAGCGAACAGCAACGGCAGCTTGGAATCTTTCTGCAGGCGGTTTAGCAGTTCCGCGGCCTCATACGGCCCGGTGCGCAGGAGAAGCGGGCCGTCTACGTGTACGGTCATGGCAAAGGACCCCACGTGATACTTCTGCATGTCATCGCGCAGCTCTAGATATTCCGGACTCTCTAAATTCAAGAAGCTGGCGCGGCACCAGATCATGAAGAGCTGGCCGACCTTTTCCTCGACGGTCAGTTTCTTTAGCGTCTTCTCCGCCCACTTGTCGCCCGCACTGCTGGGCCGGACGGGCGCCGCATGCTGATGTTTGTCTTTCGCAAAAGCTGGCAGACAGAGAATGAGTGCGAGGCACGAAATGGTTAAGATTTTCGGCATGGAGAGACGATAGCAGAGGGGCGGGTACCAGGTCTTGGATGTTCGGAGCTCGCCGTAAGCCTCTGAACCTCTGGTCCTCTGTGGTGAGGCAAAACAATGAACCACAGAGAACACAGAGGTCACTGCGGCATTCTTATTCCGATTCCGGAGTGGCAGAGTGAGACCTCACCACCACGGAACAGACACTTGGTTTGATCTCCGGGTCCTCTCCGAAGCCATGGAACCACATGACCTCAGGTTCGCGCCGGAACCAGGTCATCTGGCGTTTGGCATAGTTGCGATGTGCCTGCTGAATCAGTTGCAGAGTCTGATCGCGCGTTAGTTCTCCACGCAGGAATTCGGCAGCTTGCTTGTACCCCGGCGAGCCTAGCGGCCGCGCGCGGGAACCATACTTCTCAATCAGTTTTTTGGTCTCCTCGATCAAACCGTCTTTAAGCATCTGCTCAGCTCGCTGATTGATTCGCGCATACAACGCAGTGCGATCGGGATCGAGTCCCAGGCGGAAAATGCGGAATCCCTGCAACGGATCACGGCCTTGTTGCCAGAGTTCCGACACCTTCTGCCGCGACGCGAGGCATACCTCAATGGCACGAATCAGCTTCGGCGTATCGTTGGGATGAATCTTTTCCGCGGTCGCACGATCCAAACGCGACAAGATTCTATGGACATACGGCAAGCCTCGGCGTTGGGCCCGTTCGCGCAGGCGTTCCCGCAATTCCTCAGAACGCTGCGGCCCCGCAAACAGTCCTTCCAGCAAGGCCCGAAGGTAAAGCCCGGTTCCCCCAACGACGATGGGCAAGTGTCCGCGCGACTTAATCTCAGCCAGAACTCCGCGTGCCCGTCGCGCATACTCCCCGGCAGTCACATCTTGCATGGGATCGACAAAATCAAAGAGATGGTGCGGAGCCTGGGCTCGTTCAGCGAGGCTCGGCTTCGCCGTCCCGATGTCGAAATCGCGGTACATGGCGACCGAATCGCAGTTAACGATCTCGCCCTGGAACTTCTCGGCAAGAGATAACGACGACGCCGTCTTCCCGCTGGCAGTAGGTCCAAGAATGACTACCAGCAACGGATCAGAGGAATGGGCTTCAGGCGATTCGGGAGCCACGTTCAGCGCAGGCTCCAATGGATCTCATGCCAGTATCGGATCAGAGTGAGCACGAGCAGCACAAGGGCAATCAGGAGCAGCCCGGTGGTTTCCGAGGCATACACCGTATGGCGATGGTGACGATGCTCGGCCTCTTGTTCGGACTTCGGCGTCAGCACGCGCCTATTGTATCTCCGCCCGTCGCTCCCTGGTCGCAAAAGGTCACTTCATTTACGCGGATGCACGCCGATCAAGAAGGGATGAAAACCTATCGAGAGAATCCGCGAAATCCGTGTGAATCCGCGGAGAAGAAGTTCCCGCGGTGCTAAACTACGGCGTCATCCATGGCCGTGCAGCCAAACAACAACCGGATCGCGCGTTTTGGAGTCTTCGAACTCGACCTCAACACAGGCGAACTTCGCAAGGGCGGCGTGAAACTCCGTCTGCAGGGCCAGCCGGTTCAGGTCTTGACTCTTCTCCTGGAACGCGCGGGGGACGTGGTGACTCGCGAAGAACTGCGCGAGAAACTGTGGGCATCCGACACCTTCGTCGACTTCGATCACAGCCTGAACACCGCCATTAACAAGGTGCGGGAAGCCCTCGGAGATTCCGCCTCGAGCCCCCGCTACGTGGAGACCCTTGCCCGGCGCGGATATCGATTCATTGCTCCCGTGCAGGCGCCGGTTCGGGTCCTCTCGACGAACGCTGTTGCTGCCGAGAGCTCGGCCGCTCCTTCCCAACCTGTGCCTCACGAAGCTCTTCCGTCTGCGGCCATTCTGCATCCGGACCTCGAGGTCCCGATCCCTCATCGCGGCCTGACGCGCGGACTGTTCGCGCTCATCCAGGTCATGTATCTGTGCTTCTATCTCGCCGCCTTGTTTCGCCTTCGTGAAATTCAAAGAATCGCGGACTCTTTTCTGCCCTTTTGGGCGGCGAACACTCTGGCGGGAGCGGTCATGGTCACAGCCGGTGTGGGGATTCCGCTGCGCTGTTATCTGCTCTCGGCTGTAGGCTTCGACTACCAGCGTCTGGACGAGAAATTCCGCCGCATCTTTCCCTTCGTCCTGGCGCTCGATCAACTATGGGCTATCGCGCCGTTTCTCTTGATGGAGAAGATTGGCCTGGGAGCGGCATTCGCCGCCAGCGCCGGTTTGCTGTACCTGCCCTTCTCAGAACGGACGCTGATCCGGCTTGCTTATCTTCGCCCCGTTTCACCCGAAAAACGGTTGGATGGAACCAACCTCACCGATTCCCCGTAACCACGTCTAACAGGGCGGGGCCAAGGTGTGTCTCCCCGCCGGAGGACTCCATGAAATCACTTGTCGTCCGTCTTTCACTGACAATCTTCGCTTTCGCGATTGCGGTTTTTCCCGCCCGCGCCGAGGAATGGTCGAAAACCTACAACATAAGCGGCAAGCCTGACCTGCGCGTTGAAACCTCGGATGCCAACATCCGCGTTACCACCTGGGATCAGAACACCATCGAAGCCAAGGTCATCACCACCCGCTACAAGATCGGCGAAGATGGCATTCGTGTCGAAGAACACCAAACCGGCGATTCGGTGGAAATCGACGTGCACTACCCCCATCACAACTTCAACGTCGACTGGGGATCGCACAAAGTCGAAATCATCATCCAGATGCCGCGCGAGGGCAAAGTGAACTTCCGCACCGGCGACGGCAAGATCGAGGTCGCCGGACTTAAGGGCGAGATGGACCTGCACACGGGAGACGGTTCCATCAACCTCGACGGCGTCGATGGCAAACTGCACGCGACGACCGGGGATGGCCACATACAGGCCAGCGGCCGTTTCGACGAACTCGCGCTCAAGACCGGAGACGGACATGTCGACGTGCGGGCCAGGAACGGCTCCTCGTTAGCCGGAAACTGGCGGCTGGAAACGGGCGACGGCAGCGTCTCTCTGGAAGTCCCGGGCGACCTCGCCGCGGATGTTGACCTGCACACCAGCGACGGCCACATTGATCTCGACATGCCGGTCACGACCGAAGGGAAAATTCGCCAGAACGATATCCACGGCAAGCTCAACGGTGGCGGCAGCCTGTTGACGATTCGTACCGGCGACGGATCCATTCATTTGCGAAAAGGGTAGCCGGTAAGAAAAGCGTGGCCGGACCTGCGGGCACTGTTTGCCGGGAGACCTGCGCGCTTGCACGGACACATTTTCTCGCCTCAAAGCTTATACTTTGGGGTCTCCGAATTTGCTTTTATCCAGCGAGGGAGTCCTACATGGCAACTCTGCGAATGAGCATGATTGTGCTCGCAGTCGTCTTCTGTTTTGGTCTGGCAAATGCCCAGCAAGCCGGCACCGAGAAGTACACACCCGTGCTTGACCTTACTGCCATGGATCGCAGCATCGATCCATGCATTGATTTCTTTGCCTATGCGTGCGGAGGATGGATCAAGAACAATCCGATTCCGTCCGACCAGGCATCGTGGGACCTGTACTCGAAGATGGAAGACGAAAACAAAACGAAGTTGCGCAGCATCTTGGACGCAGCATCCCCACCGGATCCGGGTCGAAAGTCGGTGGACCAGAAAATCGGGGACTACTACACCTCGTGCATGGATGAGAAGGCTGTCGAAGACAAAGGCGTCGAACCGCTCAAGCCGGAACTGAATCGAATCGCGAAAATCGGCTCGAAATCCGAGCTCGCCGATGTTGCCTCGGCCATGGCGAGCGACAATGTGCTGTTCCGCTTCGAGTCCATTCAGGACCTTCGTGATGCCACCCAGGTCGTCGCCAATGCCGATCAGGGCGGACTCGGTCTTCCTGACCGCGACTACTACCTGAAAACCGACGCCAAGTCGGAAGAGTTGCGGAAGGCTTACGTTGCCCACGTGCAGAAGATGTTCCAGCTTCTGGGCGACAGTGCTGACAAGGCCGCTGCCGAGGCGCAAACGGTCATGCGCATCGAGACCGCGCTTGCGAAAGGTTCGATGACTCGCGTCGACCGGCGCGATCCCAAGAAGCTGGATCACAAGTTGACCAGCGGCGAGCTTGTGAAGATTTCCCCGGAATTCCAGTGGCAGGTTTACTTTACCAAAGTCGGTTTACCCTCTATCTCGTCGTTGAATGTGGCTGTTCCGGATTTCTTCAAGACCCTAAATGAGGAGATCGCGAAAGACAGCCTCGACGACTGGAAGACCTATCTCCGTTGGCACCTGGTGCATACCAGCGCGCCGCAACTGTCCTCGGCCTTCCTGAACGAGAATTTCGCGTTCTATGGCAAGACGCTTCAGGGACAGGAAGAGCTGAAGCCGCGCTGGAAGCGCTGCACGGAATACGTCGATGACTATCTGGGCGAAGCCCTGGGGCAGGCTTATGTCGAGAAATATTTCAGTCCCAAAGCGAAAGAACAGGCGCTCACCGTTGTCAAAGAGATTCGCGGCGCCATGGAGCAGGACATCCACAGCCTGAGCTGGATGTCTCCAGCCACGAAGCAGCAGGCGCTGGCCAAGCTGAACGCCATGGCCAACAAGATCGGCTATCCCGATAGATGGCGCGATTATTCGAAACTTGAAATCGTCCGCGGAGACAACCTCGGCAACGTCGAACGCGCGCGCCAGTTCGAATTCGATCGCCAACTGGGGAAGATCGGCAAGCCCGTCGACAAGGGTGAGTGGGACATGACTCCGCCCACGGTCAACGCCTATTACAACCCGCAGATGAACGACATCAACTTCCCGGCTGGCGTGCTGCAGCCTCCGGCTTTTGATCCCAACTCCGACGCCGCGCCAAACTATGGCGATACCGGCGGCACCGTGGGCCACGAACTCACTCACGGATTCGACGACGAAGGCCGCCAATTCGATGCCCAGGGCAACCTGCGCGACTGGTGGACGGAAGCGGACGGAAAGGAATTCGAGAAGCGGGCCAGCTGCATCTCTGACCAGTATTCGAAGTACGTGATCATCGACGACATCAAGATCAATGGCAAGCTGACTCTCGGCGAAGACGTTGCCGACCTCGGCGGACTTCTGCTCGCCTATATGGCGTGGAAGGACGACACAAAAGGCCAGAAGGTCGACCCGATCGATAGCCTGACTCCGGACCAGCGCTTCTTCGTCGGTTACGGACAAAGCTGGTGCGGGCACGTCCGCGACGAAAGCAAACGCATGCGCGCGACCATTGATCCGCACTCGCCGGAAAAGTACCGAACGAACGGAGTCGTCTCCAACATGCCGCAATTCCAGGAGGCATTTCATTGTAAAGCGGGTCAGCCGATGGTGAATGAGAATCGCTGCCGAGTGTGGTAGGAATTCTTGCCAATGCTCGATGTGGCACACGTTCAAGAGTGGTTGCGGCGATTGTCTGCCACTCACGCGGACGTTTTCGGTGCCAACGGGCACCACTTTCAGCTGAATTCCGTTCTGGATGACATGGAGATCCTCGCCTTTGAACAGTGGCATGGGATCCATTTGCCCGCAGATTACCGCGATTTTCTCGCGAATATTGGCAATGGAGGCGCCGGGCGCTATTACGGCGTGTTTCCCCTCGGCAAGATGGATGGAATACACGAACTAAAGCCGTGGTCCGAAAGAGATGGCTTCATCGGAATGCTCTCAGAACCTTTTCCCCTCACTCATGGCTGGAATGATCTAAGCGGAAAACCGACCGACGAACTGGCTGATGTCGATGAAGATCTTTAGGAGAAGCAGTTTGGCGAGTTCGAACGGCGATACTTCGACGCCGCACTCGTGAGCGGCGCCTTTCCGATATGCCACGAAGGTTGTGCGCTCCGAATTTGGCTAGTAGTCAGCGGCCCGGAGGCGGGTCGATTATGGCGCGACACTCGCGCCGAATACACCGGAATCAACCCGCTCTGTCTACAGGATGAATCCCGAGCGACCTTCTCCCAGTGGTACGGCGAGTGGCTGAACGATGCTCTTCGGCTAGCAGGGCTGATCTAATAGAGACCTGTTATTCCGCAACTGACGCATCCCCGAACAACACCGCCCGCATCGATATGCTGCCGAAATCGAATCCCTCATACGGATACGACACCGCATCCCGCTCATCCGTGCTGCCCATGCAATAAAGCAGCGGCAGATAATGCTGGACGGTAGGATGTGCCGCCGCCAGCAGCGTCTCGCCCCACTTCTGCGGCTCGGCAAGCGAACCAGCATCATGCGCATCGACCGCGGCTTTAACCTTGGCATCGAACTCACGAGCCCAGTCGTAGGCTGCATGCGGATTGTCCCAATCGATCCGGCGAAGGTTGTGCACGATGTTCCCACTGCCCAGAATCAGCACGCCGCGCTCGCGAAGATTGCGAATCTCGCGTCCCAACTCCAGATGCTCTTTGAATCCCCGCCGTTCGTCCAGGCTCAATTGAAAGGCGGGCACGTCCGCCTTCGGATACATGTGGCGCAACACGCCCCACACCCCGTGATCGAGTCCAGGTTTCGTCTTTCACGATCTCCGGATCGCTGGCGACTTTCTCTGCCTCTTCCTGTGCTCCCGGCGCTGGATACTGCACCTCGTAGAGAGGCTTCGGGAATCCATAAAAATCATGGATAGTTCGCGGATGCTCCGACGTCTGCACCTGCGTGCCCAGCGTCACCCAATGCGCAGACACTACGCACACGGCCTTGGGCCGCGGCAGGCGCGCGCCCAGAGCGCTCAGTGACTCGGTAAACGCGTTGTGTTCGATTGCATTTATCGGCGATCCATGGCCGACGAACAATACCGGCATTTTCTCCCCGCGATCTTCTGCCCTCCTCTCATTCGATTTCTTGAGACGAATAAAGATGCGGCGAGAAAAACGGTAAACGACGGGTCTGCTCTGGGATCCTACTGCAGATCCGCTTTGTCAGGGTTGTAATAGAAGCGAAACCGCAGCGAAAGATAGGGGCCGTTAAACTGGCTGGGCAGCGGCGGAAACGGATTCGATGCCGTGATGCTGCCCCACGCCGGCCGATCCAGCGCAACATCCCCTGAGGAAGATACGAGTTTCATATCGGCAACTTTTCCATCTTTGGTAATGGCAAACTCGATCGCCAGCTTTCCCTTCTTCATCTCGGCAGATTCTGGAATCAGGTGATACCAGTTCTCCCGCACGTTTTGCAAGATGCGTTCCAGGTAGGGAGCGAAGTCAACTCCCTGTGTGTCACTGAGGATGTCGAAAGCGCCGTACTGCCGCCCATGCGCACCGGTGTTGAGTCCGAAGTCGCCTTCCTGCCCGCCTCCGCCCGCACCACGATTGGCGGCCGCCGCTTCTGCTGCCTGCTGAATCGCTGAACCAGCAGTCATCCCGCCCGCATATTTGCTGAATGAATTCTTCGGCTGAGGAGGCGGCTGCAATTGTGCGGTCTGGTTGCTCTCAAATTGCGGACGCTGCGTCGCCTGCTGCTGTTGCTGAATCGATGGCGAATTCTGCGCCATCGCTTGCGGCGCGGGAGAAGGCTGTGCCGCAGATGGGCCGCTTGGGCCCGGCCTGCCTGGAGGCGGCGTCGCCAGAATTTTCCGCAATTCCTTAGGATCCAGCTCAGGGTGCCTCGACGTCGCGATTCGATCCTTGTCCGATGCAACGTTCGTGTTCGGCTTGCGCGTGAGCTTCTGTGCGTCCGGCGGCAAAGGCAGATACGTGACATTCTTGTCCTGCAACGGATTTACCGGGATCACCACCGTGCGGTGCCACCCAACTGTCTTCTCGATCAGTGGGAGGTTCCACAGCACGATGAACACCAGCAGGTGCCCGATGATCGAAATCCATGCCGCTTCCCGCCGCCGCGAGCGCTGCAAATCGTCTTGCAACTGGATCAGCAGGTGCGGCACCCGGGCATCCAGCTCGCGGTACGCTGTTTCCCAGTCCTCTTGGTCGTAGAGTCCCAACTGCTCGGGTTGGGTCTTCTCAGGTGGGGCGACTGGGTCCTGGAATGGAATTTGCGTGATCGGCATGCGTTGGTTTAGCTAATAGGACTTAGCTGTATCCGCCTGTCGTTAGACACGAAATGCAGTCGCGGCGTTGCATCCGGCTGTCGTGGAAGTGCTGTCAACGATGCGCGCTGCTCTACAACCAAGGTGTCTCTATTTTCGCATCTTTCCCGGGATTCTGCTCCCCAGATTTCAGGCGCGCCTTAGGTCTGTAAACATATGTAAATGAGGGAGGAATCACGTAGCGACCGCCGCCTCGGCGGTCCCGCGATGGCGAAGCCGAGCGGAACGGAGGGAAACTCGTTGCCTAATTCTTTGCCATGCCCACTAGTCCCACCTTCTTCCCGTGCTCGCGAATCGCTCCCACAATCTCGAGCGCCAGCCCAAGTGCGCGTTGGCCGTCCTCCAACGACACGACAGGGCTCGACCTCTGTCGCACCGCACGCAAGAAGGACTTCAACTCCGCATGCAGCGGCTCTTCCGCCGCTACCGCGATCTTATTGACGCCAATCTGCGGATTGACCGATGGTGTCCCCGCCGAAGCGCCCTCGGAACCCACCGTAAATACCAGCACTTCCTGACGGCCATAATCGAGCGAAACATACTGCCGCGGCTGGAAGAAGCGCAGCTTGCGCACGCGCTCGGTCGAAACCCGGCTGGCCGTGAAGTTAGCGATGCAGCCAGACTCGAACTCCAGCCGGACATTGGCGATATCCACTTTCCCGGACAGCACCGGAAGTCCTACCGCCCGCACTTCTCGTACAGGAGACTTGGCAAACGCGAGGACGATGTCGAGGTCGTGAATCATCAGATCGAGGACGACGTCCACATCGAGCGATCGTGGAGTGAACACACTCAGCCGGTGCACCTCGAAAAACATCGGCTGCGTCAGGATGGGCAAGGTTGCCTGCACTGCCGGATTGAAGCGTTCAAGGTGTCCGACCTGCACCACTTTCTTATGCTCCGCTGCAACTTTCGCCAGTTGCTCTACCTCACCCAGATCCGTCGCCAGCGGCTTCTCAATGAGCACGTCGACCCCTGCTCTCATCAGCTCCGCCGCCACCGGAAGATGTTGCACCGTCGGAGCCGCGACCGAGGCCGCTTGCACCTCGCTGTGGGTGGTGACCAACTGCATGACCGAGCCAAACGCCTTGCAACCGAACTCGCGCGCGACGGCGTCGGCCCGAGCGGTGTCCGGATCGACCACTCCCACCAGCCGCACCGGTTCCCCTTGTTGTTCCAGTTCCTTGTAGACTCGGGCATGATTTCGTCCAAAGACGCCCACGCCCACCACCGCGACAGAGATCGGACTTTGGGAAGGCAGCAGAATTTCTCGATGGCCGGTTGCCGCAAGGATTGTAAACGCAAACGCGGCGGGAGAGCATCCCTGCCTGATTATGTGGGGACAGCCGCCTTCGGCTGTCCGTCGCCCGAAGGGCGACTCTTTCCTTGCCTGAGGCTGAAAGCCGTGCGTTAGACGCCAGCTCTTGCGGCGCCCGCGCTCGCCGAGTATGATGCACCGTTTGCATTCTTGTAGATAAATCTGTCTCGATGAATAAGCCCGCACGCGGTTCGCTGCTTGGGATCGAACATCTCGACACGAAAGAAATCCTGGGCCTGCTGAAGCTGGCGCGCCGGATGAATCCCCAGAAGGCGCGTCCTCTGTTGCGGGGCAAGCGAATCGTGCTTCTGTTTTACGAAGCCTCCACCCGGACGCGGTCGTCGTTCGAATTCGCCGCCAAGTCGCTGGGCGCGATGACCACACTCGTGCAGTCGTCGGGATCGAGTATCGAGAAAGGCGAGTCGGTCATCGATACCGGATACACGCTTCGCGCGGTGGGAGCGGACTGCATCGTGATGCGGCATCCTTCGGCGGGCGCGCCGCACCTGATGGCGACACATCTCGATATCCCGATCATCAATGCTGGCGACGGGATGCATGAGCATCCTTCGCAGGCTTTGCTCGATGCGGTGACGATTCTCAAGCACAAGAAGTCATTCAAGGGCCTGCAGGCGACCATCATCGGAGACATTTTCCATAGCCGCGTCGCGCGCAGCGCCTGTCACCTGCTGACGCGGTTTGGAGTGAAGATCACGCTGTGTGGTCCGCCCGAGTTCGTGCCCGACGTCGCGACGACACTCGTCCCGGGGCTGCGGGTGACGCGTCACATGGAAGATGCATTGCGCGGGACCGATGTGGTCATGCTGCTTCGGGTTCAGAAAGAACGCTTGGCGGGACAGAAGATTCGCCTGCAGGATTACATGGCGCGCTATCAGTTGACGGCGGCGCGACTGAAGCTGGCAAGGCGCGACGCCATCGTGATGCACCCCGGGCCGATTATCCGCGGACTGGAATTGACCGCAGAAGTAGCGGATGGTCCGCAGTCGGTGATCGTCGACGAAGTGCACAACGGCGTACCGACGCGGATGGCGATTCTGGCGCGTGCTCTGGGGAAGTCGAGATGAGGAGCGCGACTTCAATCCCGTGGATGTACGCGGATCAATGCCGATTCCTCTCTGGCGTGCCGAGCGAAGGATCCATACGTAGCCTGTGTCCGGGGCAGAGTTGCACAGGTCCTGCGCGCAAAGAACACGCTCAGGATGACAAGGTGGTGGTTCGATGACACGCCCAGAGAGCAAGGGCTTGCTGATCAAGGGCGGCCACCTCATCGATCCCGCGGCGAAGATTAATGCGCCGATGGATGTCCTGCTGCGGGATGGCCGTGTGGCCGAGGTCGCGCCGCCCAACAAAACTCGGGGCGCTGCCGACGAGAAGTTTGATGCGAGGGGCCTGATCGTGGCGCCGGGATTCATCGATCTACATGTCCACCTGCGCGAGCCCGGCCAGAGCTATAAGGAGACGATCGCCACAGGTACGGCCGCTGCTGCGGCAGGCGGATTTACGTCCGTGTGCACGATGCCCAACACCCAGCCGGTGGTCGACACAGCCGACTGGGTGAACTGGCTGCGGCAGCCCGAGCGTGGAGCCGTGGTGAACGTGTTTCCGATCGCTGCGGCGACGCGCGGCAGCAAGGGCGGAACCCTCACCGATTTCAGTGCTCTGCAGCGCGCGGGCGCGGTCGCTGTGACCGATGACGGCAAGCCCATTCTCGACGATGACATTATGCGCATGGCGCTGCGCCTCGGTGCGGAACTGAACCTTCCGGTGGTGCAGCATGCGGAAGACACTCGCCTCACGGAGAATTGCTCAATGCATGCCGGCCCAACCAGCTTCCGTCTGGGACTGCGAGCCATGCCTGGATTGGCCGAAGCGACAGTTGTAGATCGCGACGTCACCCTCGCGCAGCAGATTCGAGAATCGCGGCTCCACGTGGCTCACCTTTCTACGTCAGACGCGCTGAAAGCGGTACGACGGGGAAAACGTGCCAAAGCGCGCGTGACGTGTGAAGTCACGCCGCACCATTTCACGTTGCTCGATGAAAACGTGGGCGAGTATGACACGAACTTCAAGATGAATCCGCCGCTGCGTTCTGCGTCAGACCGCGAAGCCATTCTCGTTGCGCTGGCGGATGGAACTGTGGACGCCATCGCCACCGACCACGCTCCCCACGCTCCCCACGAAAAACAAGTGGAATTCGAGCGCGCAGCTTTCGGCATCACAGGACTGGAAACGGCGTTGGGCCTGGCGGTTACGCACTTGCACCGTGCGCACAAGATCCCTCTGACACGGATTGTCGAACTCTTCACGTCAGGGCCGGCCCGGGTTTTCGATCTGAATGGCCGAGGCTCGCTCGCTCGCGGCAGCTTTGCCGACGTCACGATCTTCGACCCGAAGAAGCGTTGGACGTTCGAAGCCGCAAACACGCGCTCTCTCTCCCGCAACACACCCTTCGGCGGCTGCCAGCTGACAGGAAAGGTCGTGGCGACGATTGTCGCGGGAAGAATCGTGTACCGCATGTGATATTCGTGCGACTGGCACGTCCCATAAGTCTGTGGTTTAGTGCGCAACTGCGTTTCCCCCGAACAATGGAGGCTTTGATGATTCGAGCAGTCAGATGTCTCGTTTGTGTTGTTCTGCTGTCTGCAGTCATTGCACTAGCCCAGACGAATGCCCCGACAGCGCCGCAATCCGCTCCCAGCACGGCCGCGCAGTCCGATATCAAGGCCGCCGTCGATGCCTACCTGGCGAAAATGCCGCCTGACCAGCGCGCCCGGTCCGATGCCTACTTCGAAGGAGGTTACTGGCTCCTCTTGTGGGATTTTCTTTGCGCCGCTTTCGTTTTGTGGCTCATGCTGCATTTCCACTGGTCCGCGAAAATGCGCAATCTCGCAGAGCGAATTACGCGCTTTCGGCCGATACAGACCGCGTTGTACTGGGTTCAGTTCATCCTTGTATTTTCGCTGCTGACTTTTCCTCTCGGCATCTATGAGGGCTACTTCCGCGAGCATAAATACGGACTGTTGAATCAGAATTTCGCCGAGTGGATGCGCGACCAGTTAGTCGGACTCGCGGTCAGTGTCGTGCTGGGAGCAATTCTGATGGTGCCTTTGTTCGGGCTGGTGCGGCGCCTGGGCAAGACCTGGTGGGTGTGGGGAGCCGTGCTGATGATTGTCTTTTTCGCGTTCGTGAGCTTGATCGCCCCCGTGTACATCGCACCTCTCTTCAACAAGTACAAGAGCCTGGAAGACGTCCGTGTCAAGGACTCGATCTTGCGGATGGCTCGCGCCAACGGCATTCCCGCGAGAGATGTCTACGAGTTCGACGCTTCCAGGCAGTCGAATCGAGTGAGCGCAAACGTCAGCGGTTTTGCGAACACCATGCGAATCTCGTTGAACGACAATCTACTGAAGCGCTGCACGCTGCCGGAAATTGAGACGACGATGGGGCACGAGATGGGTCATTACGTTTTGAATCATGAATACAAAGGGCTGGTGCTGGGTGGAGTGCTGATACTCATAGGATTCGCGTTCGTCAATTGGGGAATTAATTTTGCGCTGACGCGGTGGGGGGCGGCGTGGGATGTCCGCGGAATTACGGACCTAGCCGTGTTGCCTTTGGCCACGATTTTCTTGCTGTTCTACTTGTTCATCACTACGCCAATCAGTAACAGCATCACCCGCACAATGGAGTTCGAAGCGGACATGTACGGGCTGAACGCCGCCCAGCAGCCCGATGGCGAGGCGAATGTCGATATGATGCTGGGGGAATATCGCAAGCTCGATCCGGGGCCGATCGAGGAGTTCATCTTCTACGATCATCCCAGCGGACGCACACGCATCACCGCCGCAATGCGCTGGAAGGCCGAGCATCCCGAGTCGGCGTCGTCAGAGGAGATGAACCGGCCGATCTTCGAGAAGAAGTAATCCGATCCGGGGCGACTGTTGGAGAGTGCTGCGAGTGTGTGCGTGAATTCTCGCTTCGCGGATTCAGGGTGGAACAAGGCAGGGGTCTCTAGCCGCGGAGCGGAGAAAGAATACAGCCCACGGCGTAAGCCGTGGGTAAGGTGGGTAATGATCCAGCCCCAACGGGGCGAAAGAGGAGTTCTCGCGCACACTCAGCGAGCCACCCCGCCGGGCTTCTCCTCCGTCCCAGGCAGAGGAGAAGCCACGAAGTCCGGTTCTACTTCGCCGTCGGCGGAGGTACCACCTCCTGTAGTCTCGGGTTGTCGCGCATGCGGCTGAACTCCTCGTCTTTATAGACGTTGGCCAGGTTGCGGTAGCCGTCTTCCTTGGCGCGCTTCAGGCATTGCAGGCAGCCCTCGATGTCGCCGCGCTTGGCGTACGCTTTCGCCAACAGGTAGGAGTATTGCGCGCGCTCCTCGGGGCTCGAGATCTGCGCTGAAATGCCGGTCCGCGAGTCGTGGCGGAGTGCGTCAGGGTCGATCTCCATGGCACGCATGTACTCCACGATAGCCCGCTCCATCTTCTTTTGGCTGAACCATGCCGCGCCAAGATTTACGTGGAACGTAGCGTCGGTCTCGTCCAGAGCGACGGCCTTCTTGAAGTACTTCGCCGCCGAGCCATAGTTCTTCTGCATGTAATACACGGCGCCAATGTTGTTGACGGCTTCCGCGTACTTGGAGTTCTCCTTTACAGCTCGCGCAAAGTTGACGCGCGCGGCAGAGAGATCGTCCTTCCGTAATTCAGCCAGACCCAGCTTGTTATAGAGGACGGCGTTCTTCGGATCCTTCCGCAGTCCCGCGTGGAAATAGTCGATCGCCAGCGTGTAATCCTTGACCGAGCGCGCTTGGTCGCCAGCCTTTTCCAGTTCGGCAACCGTCATCGCATCCATTTTGATGGTGCCCTGCTCGGGCTCGGGGACGGGAGCGGCAGTGCCGTATCGCGACACGGTCACGAGCAGCGCCAGCATCATGATCTTCAGTATGGTGTTCCGCATTTTGGCCTCTTTCTCGCGGGTGCCCAGGTTCGGGCGTCTTGCTCGCCGCGACTGACTCAGTTATGCCCCGATTTGCGGAGTGCCACAACGCTATATCCGCTACCTGGAGGTTAGGTGGCACAACCTTCACCTATGCGGGCGAATAAGGTCCAAGAACGCAGGCACTTGGGTGCCCTGAGGTGAAATGCCCCTGGCTTGCCAGGCGGGGAAAACGGCCAGGGTTACAGGGGTTACGTAACCGTTTGCTAAGAACCATTATTCCCCGACAGGCGTATAAAAGAACCAGAAGGCGCGTAGGTCCAGATTGAGGGAGGTTTCGGGTGCCTTCGACCACGGCGGTGTCGATATCCTGGGACGAAGAGCGGGCGGAATTGCAGGCCGTGTTGCACTCGCCTGTGTTTGCGCGGTCTCCGGCGCTAAGCCACCTGCTGTCTTATCTTTGCGAGAAAACCTTCGCGGGTGCAACCGATCAAATTAAGGAGTATTCCGTGGCGGTCGACGTCTTCGATCGCCAGGACTCCTTCGATCAGGATACCGATTCCATTGTGCGCGTTCAGGCGAACCGGCTGCGCAAGCGGTTAAGCGAGTACTACGCCCGGGAAGGCGCCGCACATCCGATCCACATTACGATTCCGGTCGGACAGTATGTGCCGCTGTTCCAGCGGGTTGTACAAGAGGGGACAACGACGGCTGCGACTGAGCCCGAGAAGCCTTCACCTCCTGACGAAAGATCGGGTAGGAGCTCAAAACCCTACTGGATGATGGGCGCTGCTGTCCTTTTGTTGGCTGGGATGGTGGGTGCCGCATTCCTGGTCGGGAACCGACATCGGAACCAACTAGTAGCCGCTCAACCTTATTCCCAGCACGTTGCGGAACCTTCAGTAGTCGGACTTCCCGTAGGAGAAGAAGTCCATATCATGGCCGGATCGACCCGTAAATATGTCGATCATGCGGGCAAGCTGTGGAATCCGGATACTTACTTTTCTGGCGGAAACGCGGTGCAGAGCCCGGTTCAGCACATCTGGCGTACCCAGGATCCCATCATCTACCGCAGCAGCCGGCAGGGAGATTTCACCTACAACATCCCCCTGAAACCGGGCACCTACGAACTGCGCCTGCACTTTGCGGAGGCTCAGTACGGCCCGGAGAATGCCGGCGGAGGCGGCGAGGGCAGCCGCACAATGACCGTCTCGGTGAATGGCGAGCCTGTGCTCCACGATTTCGACGTTCTTGCCGACGCGGGCGGCGAGCGCACGGCCGAAGTGAAGGTTTTTCACGACATCTCCCCGGCCAGCGATGGTCAACTGCACCTCAGCTTCGCGGGACGGAATGGCAGCGCGATGCTGTCGGCCATCGAGATTCTGCCGGGGGTGCGCGGGCAGATTCGCCCGGTCCGCATCGTGGCTCGCGACGTGCCGTATTACTCGAACGACAGCCGCTGGTGGAGTCCCGACGCCTACTTCAAGGGCGGACAGATCAGCAGCAGTCAGGAGCCCGCGCAGGGGACCGACGATCCTGAATTCTATGAGACCGAGCGCTGGGGACACTTCTCGTACGCGATCCCGCTCGCGCCCGGCAAGTACGCGGTGACCCTGCACTTCATCGAACACCACGCCACACCCGGAAGCGCGGAAGTTCCTCAGACGGATGGAACCGGTTCTCCGCCAGAGCGCGTGTTTAACGTCTTCTGTAACGGGAAGACGGTGCTGGCAAACCTGAATATTCTCGATGAGGCCGGAGAGAACCACCCGCTGGTCCGGAAGATTAAGGGCTTGGAGCCCAACGCCCAGGGCAAACTGCTACTGGAGTTCGTGCCGGTAACACGTTACGCAACGGTGTCAGCGATCGAAGTAGTGCCAGAGTAGGGGCAAAGATAAGCTCCAGCCACGTCGGAACTGATGTAGAGACAGCCGCCTCGGCTGTCAGGCTAGCGCGATAGCGCAGCCCAGCTGAGACGCTCAGTTCGTCAGAATTCCCATCCGCTTTCCGACCGTTTTCAGCACCTCCAGCGCTTTCTCCAACTCTTCTTTCGTGTGCGTTGCGGTCATGATTGTTCGGATGCGGGCCTTGCCCTCAGGCACGGTCGGAAAGGCGATCCCTGTTCCCAGTACCCCTTCCTTGAACAGCTCACGCGAGAAATCCATAGTGAGCTTGCCGTCGCCGATAATGATTGGCGTGATCGGTGTCTCACTGGCGGGCGTGGTCTTACCGCCGATGTCAAAGCCCAGCAGACCGAGCTCTTTCTTCCAGAAGCGCGTGTTCTCCCACAGTTTTTCCATGCGCTCGGGCTCTTGCTCCAGCACGTCGAAGGCTGCGATGCAGGTCGCCGCGACCGACGGCGGGTGCGAAGTCGAGAACAGGAACGGCCGGGCGCGGTGATAGAGGAAATCGATCAGGTCGCGAGTACCGCAGACATATCCGCCGAGCGCGCCGATTGCCTTTGAGAGCGTGCCGACCTGAATATCCACGCGGCCGTGCATCTTGAAATGATCGATGCTGCCGCGCCCGTTGCGGCCTAGCACACCGGAGGCGTGCGCGTCGTCGACCATCATGATGGCGCCGTATTTTTCGGCCAGGTCGCAGAGCGCGGGCAGCGGGCCAATATCGCCGTCCATGGAGAAGACGCCGTCGGTGATCAGCAGCTTCTTGCCGGGCTCGTTCTTTATGCTGGCAAGCTGTTCTTCAGCGTGCGCCATGTCTTTGTGGCGGAATACTAGAATCTTCGCTTTCGAAAGCCGCGCGCCGTCGATGATGGAAGCGTGGTTCAGCGCATCGGAGATGATGAAATCATCTTTGCCCAGCACGGCCGAAACCGTTCCTGCGTTAGCCGCGAAGCCCGACTGGAAAACGACGCACGCCTCAACGTTCTTGAAGCGCGCGATCTTCTCCTCCAGTTCCATATGGATCTTCATGGTGCCAGCGATGGTGCGTACGGCACCTGATCCGACGCCAAATGTGCGCGTGGCTTCCAGAGCGGCTTCGCGAAGCTTGGGATGGGTGGTCAACCCCAGGTAATTGTTCGACGCAAGGTTGATGACCTTCTTTCCGTCAAATGTGCAGACCGGCGCCTGCTCGTCGTCAAGCACGCGCAGCTTGAAGTGCGTGCCCTTGGCCTTAAGTTCGTTGAGCTGGTCGGTGAGGTAGGAGAGCGGGTTCGTGCGGGTTGCGGTGGTCATGGACGCCTCGGGAACTTCTTACCGCGGATTGCGCGGATCAACGCGGATGAAATCTTCTCATCAAGTCTAGTACTGCAAACGCTGGGGAGAATGCGGCCTCACATCCGGTGACTTCCAATTGTCCAAATCCGCGTTTATCTGCGTGAATCTGCGGCAAAGAAGTTACCGCACTCCATTCGGGTACACCAGAATCTTGCTGGCCTCCCCGGTCCTGAGCCGCTCCATCGCTTTGCCGAAGTCTTTCATCGAGATGCGATCGGTGATCGCCGGATGCAGATTGAGCTTTCCGGCTTTCAGCAGCGCCGTCATCTGATACCACGTCTGATACATGCGGCGGCCATTGATGCCTTGAATCGTGATGCCCTTGAAAATGATGTCTTCCGAGAAGTTCAGCTGAATCGGCTTGGAGGTGAGACCAAGAAGCGAGATGCGCCCGCCGCGACGCACGATGTCGAAGGCGGTTCGAATGGAGTCCGGATGCCCCGCCATTTCGAGCACCACATCGACCCCGAGTCCCCCGGTCTTTTCCATCACGATGGCCTCGACGTCCTCTTTGGCCGGGTTGAGCACGTAGTCGGCCTGCATCTCGCGGGCAATCTTGGCACGGTGCTCGTTGACTTCAATCGCAAAGACCGAGGTCGCTCCAACCGCTTTGGCCACGGCAATGGAGAAGAGTCCGATCGGCCCGCAGCCCGTGATCGCTACTGTCTTCGCCGCGATCTCTCCCGCAAGAACGGTGTGCACAGCGTTGCCCAGCGGGTCGAGAATCGAGGCATACTCCAGCGGAATCGCCGGATCCAGTTTCCAGATATTCGACTCGGGAATCACCACGTACTCGGCGAACGCTCCATTGGCGTCGACGCCGATGATCTTCACCTTCTGGCAGATGTGGGCTTCGCCGGTGCGGCACTGCAAGCACTTGCCGCAGGCAACGTGCATCTCCGCAGATACGAAGTCGCCTTCCTTCACGCTGGTGACTTCGTCGCCGAAGGCTACGACTTCGCCGCAGAATTCGTGTCCCGGAATCAGAGGAGGATGAATGCGGTTCTGCGCCCATCGGTCCCAGTTATAGATATGAAGGTCGGTGCCGCAAATGGATGCGACTTTGACCTTAACGAGCACATCTGTGCGGCCGAAACCGGGGATCTTTACCTCCCGAACATCAGCCCCCGGCGCCGCCTCTGGCTTGACCACCGCCAGCATTGTTCCGCCTGTTGTTGCCCCAGCCATGATTGCCGCCTATCTATTTTTATTCGATGCGAAAACGCCATAACACAAAACGTATGATTCTAGCACCGCAGCGATTGGCCAGCCGACCGAGCGGTTTGTTTCACGGCGTTGCAAGCCGCGGAAAATTGTCAACCAATTGCAAAAAGTAACGCTCCAAGTATGCCTTCCCGGCAGCGCGTGCATCGAAGCCTCGTCCATGGAAGGCGAACGTCTCGATGACTCTTCGATTTCTCGCGTGCCTGATTGCGGTAATTTCGGTTCTCACCGGCGTGCTGCCCGGCGCCTCCAATGCTTCGGTCCGCTACAAGGAAGGCCTGACCCACGGCTTTCTCGTGCTCAGCGCCCTCGACGGGAAACAGATCGCAGTCGGCGATCTCACTGAGGTCGCTCGCGGCAACAAGGTAACGACTCGTCTTGTATTCCATTTCAACGATGGATCCCTGCAGGATGAAACCACCGTCTTTTCACAACGTCAGAACTTTCACCTCATTACCTATCACCTGGTTCAGAAGGGACCGGCGTTTCCGCACCCAACTGAGGTGTCGATCGTGACGTCAAGCGGGCAGGTCACGGTCCAATATACGAACGACAAGGGGGAAGAAAAGAATGAGAGTGAACGACTCAAGCTGCCTCCCGAGCTTGCCAATGGTCTGGTCCTGACGGTGCTGAAAAACCTCGGCCCAGAGGATCAACCTCCGCAGTTGTCAATGGTGGTAGCCGCTCCCAAGCCTCGCGTCGTGAAGCTCTCGGTCAGCGCGCAAGGAAAGGATCCGTTCACTGTTGCCGGATCACGCCGCGAGGCGCTGCATTACGTGATCAAAGTTGAGATCGGGGGACTCGCCGGCCTCATGGCGCCATTGCTCGGCAAACAGCCGCCGGACGCACACGTCTGGATCATCGGCGGAGAAGCTCCGACCTTCGTCAAATCAGAGACGTTGTCATTTCTGGGCGGTCCAATCTGGCGAACGGAACTGGCCTCTCCCGTCTGGCCGAAGTCTGAGGAGGCCGAGCCCAGGAATGGGGACGCGCAAAAGCCGTGACACCTTCGGCTGAGCGGACTTGCCGCGGCTAGCCGTTACAATGAGCGGGTGAAATACGTCATGGCGAGTCTGCGGCCGATCGCGGTTGTCGCGCTTCTGACGTACGGTGCCGGGCATGCGATGTCCCAGACAGTGCATGGTTCGCGTCAGGAATTTACCACCCGGCTGGTCGCCGCAGCGATTGAGCGTACGCATCATCCCGTGCGCTACGTCTCGGCCTACGTGCGCATTCCTTATCCGGGCGGAGATGTGCCGGCCGATACTGGCGTCTGCACCGATGAAATCATCCGATCCTACCGGGCCGTCGGAGTCGATCTGCAAAAAGAAGTCCATGAAGACATGGTGCAGAATTTCCTCGCTTACCCGAACAAGCGCCGCTGGCTGCTGGCGCATCCGGATTCGAACATCGATCACCGCCGCGTGCCGAACCTGATGGTTTTCTTCCAGCGCAAGGGAGAAGGCCTGCCGATTACGACTAAAGCCGCCGATTACGCGCCCGGCGATCTCGTGACCTGGGATCTTGGCGGCGGAGTGCCGCACATCGGGATTGTGGTGGATCAGAAATCACGCTGGAGCGGGCGCTACATGATTGTGCACAACATCGGTGAAGGTCCGAAGATGGAGGATGTTCTCTTTAACTGGAAGACCACGGGCCATTACCGGTACTTCGGACCCGGAAGGTAACTCTCCGCTTACCGCCTGCTACTTGTCTCGAAGCACTCCTCGATCGAATTTCTCGGTCGACCCAGATTTCTTCTGATTGAACTCCTCCGATTTACCTCTCGGGATGCTCAGCGTCTTCCACTCACTCGAGCGCAAATGCTTGGCCAGCAACACAATCTGTCCGATGTGCTGGGCGTAGTGAGCGATCTGGCGGTTGACCGCCTGCAGCACCGTGTGCGGCTCGCCGCGAATCGTAACGGTGCGCATCACGTCTTCCGGTTTGAGCGGATCGAGCGCCCCGAAAACGCACGCCCAGCCTTCTTCCCACCATGTCATGACTTCGCCGCGTGTCGTCGCAGGACCTATTTCAAATTCGCGGTCGCGGAAGCGGTCCGGCTTCTCGCCGTCGCTGGTGAGAAAGTCCGTGAAGCGCGAGCGCATATTACCAGCCAGATGCTTCACGAGAATGGCGACCGAGTTGGCCTCGGGATCGATCGTGACGAAGAAGTCTTCGTCACGAAGCTGGCTCATGGCGCCTTCGCCCATGCGCTTGTGCCCGCGCAGCTGGCGGCGCGCTTCTTCCAGGTAGTGAGTCGCTGCATCGGTGGCCATATTCGTTGTCCTCTCGACAATTAGATTCCTGGACTCGCCGGAGGGATAATCGGATAAGGCGCAACAGGCCCGGCAGGGAGCGAGCCCAATTCCAGCTCAAACCCGCCGACCCACTTCGCGAGCAGGTTGTAGAGCAATGCCCCGATAGCACCCGAGACGAATCCCGTTACACCGTACAAGACCGGCATCAAAACGGCTAGCACGATGCCAACGACGCCGGCGAACGGCGTTTTGTCCTGTCCGGCGATCGATCCCAATACTCCGACCAGCAGCAAGATTGGCGCGAAAATCAAACCCATGCAGCCATAAAGTAAACCCATAATTTTCGCAACCGACATGACACCGACGGACTTCAGTACGTGCATAATTGATTTCCTTTCGAAGCATTCGGCGAAATAATACGCTCACTGCTGGCTTTGTCCCCATCCACCGCCGCCCGGAGTTTCAATCCGAACGCGCTCGCCTTTGTGCAAGCGGGTGCTGAACTTTCCGGGCATCGATTCCAGAGACCCATCCCGCCGCACGATAGTAGTTTTTCCTGCTGCGCCGTCAGCTCCGCCGCTCAGCCCCCATGGACCGCGCGAGCGGCGGTCAGCCAGCAGTGTCACTTCGCAGTCCGTCAGCACCTCGATCTCGCGAATGATCCCCTCGCCACCGTGGAACTTGCCCTCGCCACCACTGCCGGACCGCAACGAATAGGAGCGCACGCGCAGCGGATACGCATACTCCAGCGCCTCGGCCGGCGTATTCAGCGAATTCGTCATGTGCGTATGCACGCCTGAGACGCCGGGCTTACCAGGCCGCGCGCCCATGCCTCCGGCAATCGTTTCGTAGTACGTAAACGGTTCTCCCGTGCGCGGATCGATGCCGCCGATCGTTAGATTGTTCATGGTTCCCGCCGCGGCTGCGGGTATCCGATCGGGAACTGCCTGCGCCAGCGCGCGGAGAAGCACATCAACAATGCGCTGCGAGGTCTCGACGTTCCCGCCTGCGACAGCCGCAGGCGGCCGCGCATTCACAATCGTCCCCGGTGGCGTGATCACGCGAATCGGCCGCATCAGTCCGGCAGCCGCGGGCACGTCTTCCGTAAGTAAACAGCGAAAAACGTAGAAGCAGGCCGAATAGGTAATGGCCTCGACCGCATTCACGCTGCCCTCAACCTGCGGATCGCTGCCCGTGAAGTCGATCGTGACGAGAGTAGCGCCGGCGTCCCCGCCGGCTGTGGCGGCGGCATCCCGCCGCCGCATCCGTCCGGGTGCAAGAACCTTGATCGCCAGCGTAATCTTCACCGGCCGTTCCACGATCCCATCGCCATCGAGATAATCCTCCGCCCGATACTCGCCGGCCGGCACCCGCTCGAGGAATGCACGCATCAACTCCTCGGCATACTCGAGGAGATCCTCCACCGCCTTCTTCGCCCGTTTCACGCCATAGCGCGCGCAGACTTCGCGAAGCCTTTCGGCGCCGGTGTGGCAAGCTGCGATCTGTGCGCCCAGGTCGCCCTCACGTTCCTCCGGTGTGCGTACGTTATTCAATAACATCGCCAGAACATCGCGGTCGGTGACGCCTTCCCGCATCAGTTTTACCGGAGGAATGCGCACTCCTTCCTGGTAGATTTCGCGGCACAGGCCCATCGATCCGGGATAGGCTCCGCCCACGTCAGCGTGATGCGCCCGCGAAGCAACGTAGAAATCAGGATTCGTGTGGCCACGGGCGCTTCGCCCGTGCGATTGCACATAGACCGGCGCGACCAGTGTGATGTCAGGCAGGTGCGTACCGCCGCGGAAAGGATCGTTCAGCATCACCACGTCGCCCGGTTGCATCGGTCCTGCATCAATCGCAGCCTGCACAGACATCGGCATGGATCCGAGATGCACAGGCATGTGATCCCCCATCGCAATGACTTGTCCGTCACTGTCAAACACGGCACAGGAATAGTCGCGCCGCTCTTTGATGTTGGGAGAGAACGCAGTTCGCCGCAACGCCGCACCCATCTCCTCCGCAATCGAGTGATACAGATTCTTGAAAATTTCCAGCTCGATCGGATCGCGCCGCATGAGGCGATAGTAGCAGTCGTTGGTCGATGATCACTCGCTACGTGTCGGCAATCCGAACCGGTTTTAGCCAACGACCAGCGACGAACGACCAACGACCTCTTTGACCAACGACAACAATTCCGCCCAGAACTGCAGAATTTTGTTGACACTTTATTAATACTGCCGCAATATCTTGTGTTATAGGACCTTCCCATACCATGAGTAGGGTTGGTCTTTCAGGATAAGGGCCCAAGTCGTAAACCCTTGCAAGGGAAAATCGCTCACGGAGGCTCCTTCAATGGCAACGAAGAAGAAGGCAAAAAAGAAGAAACACTAACCGGAAGCGAGACGATATCTCGCCTACACTACGATTTTTCACTGGCCTCTTGAGAGAAGCACCTCTTAAGAGGCTTTTCCGTTGATAGCGCCAGTGGATGGCACCGGCTGCAAGCCCGCAGCATTGACCGCGCGGACCTAGAATTGACATTCCCCTGGGCAACTTGCCTTGGTAGGGCTTCATCCCACTGGCATAAATCTTCGTTCGGGGGTGCATTGTGATTGGACTTCGTTCGATCTCAGTCGGGCCTCTCTTGCTCCTTTCTCTGGCGACCTTGAGTTGCGGTAGCGGTCGTCAACTCCAGAGCGTAAAGATCAATCCTCCTGCAGCCACTAGCCAGGTGCAATTCACAGCTACGGGCACGTTCAGCAAGCCGCCATCGCCGGTAACGCTTACTAACAAAGACGTGACATGGTGTGTAGGCGAGTTGACGAGTGCGCCCAATGCGACTCCAACCGCCTGTGTCGGCAACGTCGCGCCGTTTGCCACCGTCGACCAGAACGGCATGGCGCAGTGCAACGCCACAACGCATGGATCGGGGTACATCCTGGCGGGGGCTAGCCCTCTGGTTTCTATGAACCCGGACGGGGGATCTCAGTTCAAGGTATCGGGATACGCCACGCTCACCTGCCCTTAAGTGCCGCGAAATTGTGCGACTCTTCGCCCGACCTGTGTCACAATAGGCGGAAGAAGCGGCTTGTGCCGCGCGATTCGGCATGACAGCGAGGAAGAAAAGCACCGGAAAGCATGCAGCGGATGAAATTCTTATTCCGGACAAGCTGTATTTCCGTATCGGCGAAGTGGCTGCGCTTTGCCGGCTGCCGGCGTATGTGTTGCGCTTCTGGGAGTCCGAGTTTCCTCAACTGAGGCCAGTCAAAAGCAGCACCGGACAGCGCATGTACCGCAAGCGTGATGTCGAGAGCGTGCTGCGAATCAAGCAGTTGCTTTACGAGCAGGGATTCACGATTTCCGGCGCCCGCCAGCAATTGCGCGCAGAGACAAAGTCCGACAAGACGCAGACTGCAATTCCGTTCCCCACGCAGTCTGCACCGGAGATCCAGCATATCCGGCAGGGGTTGAAAGAGATTCTCGATCTGCTGTCGGCGCGTAGAACCGGCTGATCTCGCCACGCTTCTTTCTGCGCGTGAGGTCATTAGTCCTGGCACCAACTACCCCGCTATCGACTCAATAGCACGCACGACCTCCGTGGGAAGAGTGATCTCTAAGCAGTCGAGGTCTTGCTTCATGTGCTCGGCGCTAGACGTGCCCGTCAGCGGCAGCATCCCCACCGCACGCGAAAACGCGAACACCACTTGTGCCGGAGTCGCGTCCAGCTTTCTCGCGAGATCCATAAATGGCGGGCACTGCAATACTTCCTTGTTGGCGGTGAGTAGCGAGAATCCCTGATAGATAATGTTTCGCTCCTTACAGAAAGCCCTCACGTCACGGTCCCAGCCGAAGCGGGCAAAGCAGCGGTTGTGGACGAATGCCGGCATCTCCGCCTGCGCAACGTCCATCTCATCCAGGTGCTTCAACGAAACGTTACTGACGCCGAGCAGCCGCGTGCTTCCCGCATCTCGCTGTCTCCGCATCGCGTCCCATACCTCGGCATCGGCCTCGCTCCATCCATACCCGGACTCAGGCCCGTGCAGCACGAAGCTGTCAACGTAATCTGTTCCAAGATGTTCCAGCGAACTAGCCAGGGACTGCGCGACCTGCATCGCCAGCGACGACGCCGGATCATAAGGCAGCCGATGATCCTGCCCCCGCTGGTAGGTGTATTTCGTCTGAAGAAACAACTCCGCGCGCGTCACCACTCCGGCCCGATACACCGCAGCCAACCCTTCCCCAACGCCAGCCTCAAAATAGTGTCGCCGCTGGTTGGCCGTATCAATCCCGCGAAACCCCGAGCGCAGAGCCAACTCTGTAAGGTTCGCAGTGCGGTCTTCTTTCCAGGCAGTTCCGTAGAGGAAAGCAGGCAAAGGCAGTATGGCGGGCATCGCGACATTGTGCCACGAGCGCGAAATCCTCAATAGCTTGTGTAGGGGCGGACGCCTTCGTCCGCCCCCGCGACCCTGAGCGAAGCGAAGGGGAGCGTGCCACAGCGTCACCTGTCACAGACCCTGCGTTAGCGCCGGCCGTCTCCATTGCGCGCAACCCCGGACGAAGGCGTCCACCCCGCGTGACCTGGTCGTCGTGTTGACCTCTTGGAGGTGAGATGACCTCTGGAACCCGCCCGTTATATCCTTGAAACCCTCAGGAGGCTTTCCGTGAAACCAGCTCTAGTCGTCTGTCTTCTCGTCGTTGCGACCTTCTCATCCGCCCAGACCGCAGCCCCAGCCGCAAAGACGCCCTCTGCCCCGCCAACCAAGGATCCCGTTTCCAGTTCCCTGCGCATGCTGATGCAGCGCTCGCAAAACAACATCGTGGGCGCGGTGGAAGCCATGCCCGCCGACAAATTCTCCTACAAGCCTACCCCGGACCAGATGACCTTCGCGCACCTGGTGGTCCACATCGTCGGCTCCAACAACACGCTGTGTTCCAAAGTCGCTGATGTACCCGCGCCAAAGGTCGACGAACCGAAGGAAACCGATTCCAAAGATCAACTCGTGGCCGCGACGAAGGCGTCTTTCGCCTTCTGCAGCGAAGCTCTTGCAAAAATGGATGACTCGAAGCTAGGCGACGACGTGGAACTCTTCGGAGGCCGCCACTTCCCCCGCGCCATGGGCGCCTTCGGTCTCGCCAGCGGTTGGGCCGACCACTACGGCGCCGCGGCGATGTACCTGCGCCTGAACGGTATCCTGCCACCCTCGGCGCAACCGAAACACTAGAGCATCGCTGTGAGGAGTTTTGAAAGGGCGCGGCTTCCAGCCGCGCCATACCATTTCCACAACGGAAGTGGGCTTTAGCCCCCGGGGTCGGCTGCTTTACTTGATCTGCACCAGTTCGCTCTCGGGATCTGTCGCAGGAATCGGCGTCGCCGGCCTTTGCGGCGCGCGCCAGGAATCGAAGATCGACACCTGATGCACGCACGACACCGTGCAATGCGGCGCACAACTTTTTTCCGTGAGATACTCGCGCCGCAGATCATCGCGTGTGTACTCTTCCAGCGGAATTCCCGGATACCCGCGCTGCTGCGAGCAGTAATGCACCAGCCCGTTTTCGCAGATATAGAGATACCGCGCCCCTGCGCGGCATCGCCAATCATTCGGCAGCCCCTTGGCGATATTGTCCTGGAACTTGTTCACGCGCGTGAAGCTGCTCTTCTCGAGCGCCTGCATCTCGTGATAAATCCGCCGCTCTTCTTCGCCCAGCGGCTGCAGTTGCCCGCTACCATCGTGAATGATGCCAATGGTGGACGTGAAGCCGAGTTCCACGGCCCGCTTTCCAATCACCAGCGCATCCTGCGGATGCGAAATCCCGCTGCCCACCACCGAATTAATGTTCACGTGAAAATCAGCGTGCTCCGCCAGCAGTTGCAACTTCTTGTCGAGCACCTTCAGGCTCTTTTTCGACACCTCATCGGGATTCACGTTGTCGATCGATATCTGCAACCACTCGAGCCCCGCGCGATTCAGCCGCTGAATACGCTCGGCCACCAGCAGATATCCATTTGTGATCAGCCCGGCGACTATGCCATTGGCGCGAATGCGCCGGATCACGTCATCGAGCTCCAGGTGCATCAACGGCTCGCCACCCGAAATCGTCACCACGGATGTTCCCAATGCGCCCAGCTTGTCGATGCGCCGGTACATCTCATCGATCGGCACCGGCTTCGAGAAATCGTCGAACTCGTTGCAGTAGGTACACGCCAGGTTGCAGCGACGCATCGGAATGATGTGCGCCAGCAGCGGATGATCGGTCGAAGCCAGCGCCCGCGCCACCATCCTCGCCCCCCGCAGATTGCGATGCAGGGCTTTGGCGTTGCGACGCAGTGTTGTAAGTAAAGAGGCCATGGAATGGTTAATTAGTTATTACACCACAAGCGCAGCCTGATGCGGTGCGCCGTCGCAGCGTTCGGTCAATTCCAGGGGTTGGATGGGAAAATGAGTTATCCAATCGATCGCAGAACTCCAAGGTTCTCTCTGCGATCTCCGCGTGATCTCTGCGCCCTCTGCGTTTTAGGGTTTTCGATTGTCGCCGAGACTCCAGCTCCCGCTTATGTCCCACCCAAAAGCTCGTGTCCCGCTTGTTGCAGGCTTTCCAGCGACATTCCAGCGAATTCTTCCTGGATCAAAACGTAATCCGTGTCATAGGTCGAGATCGCAAAAATCGGAATCCCCTTCGACGACAGCGGCTCAATGAACGACAGAAGCACGCCAGTCTGCGAGAACGGAAACGGCCCCTGGAGTTTCAGGCAAATCCAGCGATGTTGTGAATCCACGTCTCGAGGCAGATGATCAGCAAGGCAAACAATCGACAGCTCGTCCGCGGTCCGCGTGATCGATGTGAACTCGCCCTTGGCAGCCCATTCGGGAATGGAAGCACCGGGTTCAAACCGCACGACAGCATAAGCCCCACGCAGCCACCGAAATTTAAGTTTCTGAGGTTCGCCCATCAAAGTTCATCAAGCGGATGCCCCACCCTTCTCGCGCTTTTCGCGAGAGGGTGGGGATTTTGACTTCTCAAATTTCGAAACCAATGGTGACTGGTTCGAAGAAGCTCACCCCTCCACCGCCTGGCGCACCGCCGCCCGCGCCAGCAGCCGCGTCGAGTCCAGCGGAGGCAACGGCGAATCTTCCGGCATCACCAGCAGGGGAATCTCCGTGCACCCGAGCACAACGGCATCGCACCCCTCATCCTTCAACTCTCGAATGACTTCAATGTGATACGCAAGCGACCGCGGCAGAACCTGCCCATTCACTAGCTCATCGAAAATGATGTGATTGATGCGCTCGCGCTGCTCCGCGGCCGGCACGCGATGCTCAATCCCCGCCGCCTGCAATGCCTCGCGATACACGGGCCCTTCCATCAGATATCGCGTCCCCAGCACCGCCAACCGCCGATGGCCGCGCCGTTTGGCCTCGGCAGCAACTTCACGCGCAATGTGCAGCCAAGGCCGCGGCGACCGGTGCTCGACAAGATCAAACGCCTGATGAATCGTGTTGTCGGGGCAGATGAGAAAATCAGCCCCAGCCTTCGCCAGCTTCTCGGCGGAACCGAGCATGAGTTCAGCCACTCCCGCCCAGTCGTTCACGTCAATGAACTTCATATACTCGGCAAGCGAGAACGAATGCAGTGAAACCTCGGGATGGTCGTGCCTCCCGATCATCCGCGCCCCTTCGAGCGAGATGCTCCGATAGCAGAGGGCTGCTCCTTCGGTACTGCAAGCGACGATGCCGATATGAAGCATGCTTGATGTAGAGACGTTGCTTGCAACGTCTCGCTCGTCGAGAGAGACATAGTAAGCTACGTCTTCACGGCACGACTTGGCGTTGTGTCCGCGTACGGACTCGCGTCCCGATACCTCTTCTCGAATTCTTCCCTGGTCACGATCGTCTTGACGTCGGTGACGCGATCAATCGCCAGAATCCCGTCGAGGTGATCGATCTCATGCTGCAGCAACTCGGAAAGATTGTTGTCTTCGCTGGCCTCGACCTCGACAACGTGTCCGTCAAGCTTCTGATACCGCACCGTGATCTCGCGATGACGCTCCACCTGCATGAAGATCGAAAGAAAACTCAGGCACGCGTCCCAGACAACAATCTTCTCTTTACTACGTTCGACAATTTCCGGATTAATCAGCGGCCAAGGCTCAGAACCGGGAAGCTTCAAGAAGATCACGCGCCGCAACACGCCAATCTGCGGAGCCGCAATCCCACGCCCATAGCCCGTTTCCGACCGCCAGTGCGCGAGCGTATCCGCCAGATCACGAATCAGATCCAGCATTTCCGGCGAGGCCGGGTCCGCGACGTGCCCACACCGTTGCCGCAGAACGGGGTTGCCGAGCTGCAGGATTGGTTGAACCGCCATGCGAATTCTCCGTGGGAATTTATCGGGCCGCGGCCGCGTCGAACAAACTGAGCAGCTCAAGCTTCTTCTCCGCCGGCAAGAACGACGCTTCAAACGAATTCCGCGCCAGCTCGCGCAGATGCTCGTCAGTAAATCCGTACGTTTCTTGTGCGAACTGATACTCCCGCGCCAGCGACGTTCCAAAGAGCGCCGGGTCATCCGAATTCAGCGTGACCATCATGCCCTGATCGAAATAGTTTTTCACCGGATGCTCCGCCGCCGTCTTGCAACATCCTGTGCGCAGATTACTGGTCACGCAAATCTCCACCGGAATCTGACGGTATGCGAGCTCTTCGATCAAATCCGGATCCTGTGCCGCGCTCAGTCCGTGCCCGATGCGCTCGGCATGCAGATTCAGCGCTCCCCAGATCGATTCCGCTGGCCCAGTTTCGCCAGCATGCGCCGTCAGCCGCAACCCATGATCCTCGGCATAGGCATACACGCCGCGAAACAACTCCGGGGGCGCCTTCACCTCATCGCCGCCAATGCCCACGCCCACCACGTGCCGGTCCTTGTAACGCGCCGCGAGTTCGAATACCTTCTGCGCTTCTTCCACTCCAAAGTGACGCGTGGCATCGAAAATCCAGAGCATTGATATGCCGAAATCCCGCGCCCCGCGCACCCGTCCGCGCTCCAGCCCTTCAAAGATCGCAGCAAAATCCTGCTTCCGATACAGGCAAACTCCAACCGCGACGTACACTTCCGCGTGCAGTACGGTTTCTTCTTTCAGTTGCTGCATGAGCCGGTACGTCACAAACTCGTAATCCTCCGGCCCGCGCAGGTGCGCGCTCACTTCTTTGAATGCCATCAGGAAAGTGGCAAAGTCGTTGTACCGATAAAGCGCCTCGGTCTCGGCCAGTGTCGTGTTCTCTCCGTGTTGCTTGCGCAGTTCGACCAGTGTCGGCGGCTCAATGGCTCCTTCCAGATGTAAGTGCAGCTCTGCCTTGGGTAGCTGACGGATAAAGGCATTCGGCGGATGAGGTCCATTCATGATTTCCGATTGTAGATGGCAGGTTCGAGATTTGCGAGGGCAGCCAAGCTCAATTTCCTTTACAATCCGAGGTTCTCACATCGCACTCCGGAGCAATGCAATGCACCAGCTGATCGCCCGCAGAGCCGTGGCTGCTTGGACCGTACTCGCAATCTCTTCGTTCCTATTCGCAAGTTCGTCCGCCCCGCAGGTGAAAACCCGCTTGGGCACCGTGGAGGGTAAGGACGATGGCAAGGTGAAAACCTTCCTCGGCATCCCGTACGCAGCGCCACCGGTCGGCGATCTCCGCTGGAAGGCGCCGGCTCCCGCTGCGAAGTGGAGCGGCGTGAAGAAGGCGACGGAATTCGGCTCCCACTGCCTGCAGGGAAATGTCTTCGGCGACATGGTGTTCCATGATCCGGGCGGCAGCGAGGACTGCCTCACCCTGAATGTCTGGGTTGCCGATAAACATGTCGACCCGAAACTCCCCGTCATGGTCTGGATTTACGGTGGAGGCTTCGTCGCCGGCACAACTTCTGAGGGCCGCCAGAACGGCTACAATCTCGCGCAGCAGGGCGTCATCGTGGTTTCGATGAATTACCGCCTGGGAGTTTTCGGTTTTATGGTGCATCCGGAACTGGCGGCAGAATCCGGCCATAACTCCGCCGGCAACTATGGCCTGCTCGATCAACTCGCCGCCCTTCAGTGGGTGCACGACAATATCGCCGCATTCGGCGGAGATCCGGGGAACGTCACCATTTTCGGTGAAAGCGCCGGATCGTTCTCGGTGAGCGCGCAAATGGCTTCGCCTCTGGCGAAAGGGCTCTTCCAGAGGGCAATTGGCGAAAGCGGGGCAGCCTTCTCGCGCAGCGGTCTCTCGTTTGACGCGATGTCAGCGCGGGCCGAGAAAGATGCGAAGCTCGTGAAAGAAAAGCTCGGCGCATCGACCTTGGCCGAATTACGGGCCATTCCCGCTGAGAAGCTGCTGGCAGCCTTTGCGCCTCCTCAATCGCGAGGCTTCGACTTCGGTCCCGACGTCGACGGATATTTCCTGCCTGAGTCCGTTCCCGCTGTTTTTGCTGCCGGCAAACAAAATGACGCCGCGCTGCTGGCGGGCTGGAACCACGACGAGGGCAGCTTCGAGATCGCTCCGCGGAAGCCGACCGCTGAGAGCTTCAAGTCCACTGCGCAAAAAGATTTCGGCGAAAAGGCAGATGAGTTCCTGAAACTCTATCCTGCCGACACCGACGAGCACGCTCTGCGTTCCGCCCAGGACTACGCGGGCGATAAATTCATCGCGCTCTCTACCTGGGCATGGATCGAAGCGCAAAGCAAGACTGGCAAACAGCCGATATATCGCTACCGCTTCGACATGGCGCCTTTTTCCAAGAACCCGGATGCGCCGCGAATGGGCGCCTACCACTCCGCCGAGATCGAATACGTCTTCGGACAACTCGATTCGAAGACCGACGTCACCTGGCGCGATAGCGATCGCCAGGTCAGCGAGATGATGCAAAAGTTCTGGGCAAACTTCGCCAAGAACGGAAACCCCAACGGCCCCGGTCTGCCAAAATGGCCGCCCTACACCGGATCTGACGGCTGGCCGGTGATGATCCTAAGCGCCGAACCCGCCGCCCACAAAGACGACCTGCGCGATCGCTATCTGTTCTTGTCAAAGGAGTGGGCGAAGTAGCAAGTGGTGAAGTAAGAAGCTGTGGGGTTGAGTCTGTAAATGTGGGGACAGCCGCCCTCGGCTGTCCGCCGGGCGAAGCCCGGCTGCTTGCCCGCGCCGCATCCGTCAGATGTCGCAGACGATCAGCCGTTACTTCGTGGCGAACTCGCTCCGGTGCCGGCTGTAAAAGAAGTAGATCATCAGCCCAAGCGCCAGCCAGGCGAAGAAGCGTAGCCAAGTCAGTATCGGCAAGCCCGACATCAACAGTACGCAGAATGCCACGCTCAGCACCGGTGCAGTTATGCCTCCGGGTGCGCGGAACCCACGGTGTCGCCCTGGGTCGCGATAACGAAGGATGATCACGCCGATAGACACCAGGACGAAAGCAAAGAGAGTACCAATGTTCGACAAGTCCGCCAGGGTTCCGATATCAAGAATGCCAGCCGGTATTCCAACCACGAATCCTGCGATCCACGTCGCGGTCGCGGGTGTACGGAATCGCGGATGAACTCGGCCGAAGAGTTTTGGCAGCAGGCCATCCCGAGACATAGAGAACCACACGCGCGCCTGCCCAAGCTGAAACACTAGCAAGGATGAAATCATCCCCATCATTGCCCCAAACAAAACGCCCAGTTCTACCCATCGCAAGGTATTCGACCCTGTACTGGCAACGAGGCCTTTAAGACTGTTGGCAACGGGAGCGGCGTCGTCAAGCAGTGATTGCCAGTTCACGACACCTGTCAGCACCACAGCGACTCCGATGTAGAGCAGTGTGCAGACTACAAGTGTGGCGATGATGCCGATCGGCAGATCGCGCTGCGGATTCCGCGCCTCCTCAGCCGCTGTGGAAACTGAATCGAACCCGATGTAAGTAAAGAAGATAATTGAACCGCCGGTTAGAATGCCCGACCATCCCATTGGGGCGAATGGATGCCAGTTCGCGGGATGAATGTAATGAGAAGCCGCCACGATAAAGGCGATAATGGCCGCGATTTTTAGAATGACCATCGTGTTGTTGGCTTCGGCAGACTCGCGGATTCCTCTTACCAGGATCACCGTCAGAATCATCACCACGAGGAACGCTGGGATGTTGAAGCCGAAATGCATTCCGGGGGGGTAGAGCATATTGCCCTTGAGGTCGGAAAGGCCAGCAGGTAGATACGCAGGTGAAATCCAGCGCAATCCCGGATGCACCCCGAACCACTCGACCATCCCCACCAGATGGGCTGAGAAACCGACGCTGACCGCCATGTTGCTGACCGCATATTCCAGGATCAGGTCCCACCCGATAATCCATGCGATCAACTCGCCCATCGTTGCATAGGTATAGGTGTACGCACTGCCTGCGATCGGGATCATCGATGCGAGTTCCGCGTAGCACAACGCCGTGAACCCACACACGATCGCCACCAGCACCAACGACAAAGCCAGCGCCGGACCCGCGCCAGGACGGCCCAGCGTGGCGTGATGGCGCACCATGTAATCGAGCAAGGGCGCGTTCAGAATCGACGAAGTGTCAAACTTCTGCCCCGCGATGGCTGTGCCGACAACCGTAAAGATGCCCGATCCGATCACCGCGCCAATTCCCAGAGCGGTCAGCGACAACGGCCCCAGGGTCTTCTTGAGTTTGCGGTCGGGATCCTCGGAATCCGATATCAGCTTGTCAATCGACTTGCAGCAAAAAATCTGCTTGTCGGAGGTGCGCACAACTTGGTTCGATGGAGGCTCGCTCGTGGTGGGTTGTGACAAGAGCTCGTTTTCTCCTGAAGTCGGATTGAGCACAAACGGGTGCCCCACTTCTGGCCGGTTTTGCCAGAAGTGGGGTTTTAGCTCGAACCCGTGACGCCTACCGCTTCGCCTGACCGCGGGCCAACTTCTTGACCTTCGGCTTCTTCGATCCGCGAGGATAGTCGCGGGGCTTCAGCGGCTTGTCCGCCTTGCGCTTCTTGCGCGCCGTGCGTTTTACTTTCTTACGTTCTTCTCTGCTGAGTGTGGTTGTATTGGCCATGAATTCCTTTTCAATAAATTGAGAGATTCAGTGATTGAGTCATCGCGCGATTGAAGTCGTGATCAATGACCCAGTCGCTCACTCACTCAATCGCTCAATCTCTTCAGGCTCGCTCCAGTTGGGCATACTTCTCCACCAGCTTCTTCAAGCCGAAGCGTGGAAATTGTACAGTAATCTTGGCTTCTTCGCCTTCTCCTTCGCGCTGATACACCGTTCCCTCACCGTACTTCGGATGCCGCACTCTCTGTCCCGGACGAAAGCCGCGCTTGCCCGTCGGCTCCTCGACAGGAGGCGCTTTCGGTACAGTGAACTTCTTGCCCCGGCTAGCGAAGAATTCGGCAATGTTCTCGATCGAGTTGTAAGCGCGAGCCGCAACCGTCGGCTTGGAAGGCCGAGCGTTCCCCCGGTTCGCATCACCGGCATGCCACGAAGCACTCTGATCTTCATCCTCGTAGGAGTAATGGGAAGACTCAGAGCCGTAAGCCGCCGAGCTGGTGTGGGGACGGGCGCCTTCGCCCGTCCTGCGGATCGAAGATCCGCTACTTCGCCGCGTGCCCACCTCCTCAATCAAGGGCCCGGGCACTTCTTCTAGGAATCTTGACGGCACACTCGCCTCAGGCAAGTCCGTCCCATACCTCCGCCGGTACACGGCTCGAGTCAGAATCAACTGATCCATCGCGCGCGTCATGCCGACATAACACAGCCGCCGTTCTTCCTCGATGTCTTCCGGAACCAGCATGGTGCGCGAATGCGGAAACAACCCTTCCTCCAGTCCGCTGAGAAACACCAGAGGGAACTCCAATCCCTTGGCGGCGTGCAGGCTCATCAGCGTGATCTGCGCGCACTCATCGTAATCGTCGGCGTCGGCCACCAGTGCCGCGTGATCGAGAAACTGGTCAAGCGTTTCCGCGCGATCCCGCGAATCCATCGCCGCATTCACTAATTCGCGCAAGTTTTCGATGCGCGAATACGCCTCCGGCGTGTCCTCCTCCTCGAGCAGCTTGATGTATCCCGTCCGGTCGATCAGGAATTTGAGAACGTCAGCAGTACTGACCGTAGGCGTTGGAAATGAGCTGTCCGCCTCCGCATCCGCGGCATCGTCAGCCGTAGCGCTGATATCCGTAGCGCCGGCCTCCGGCCGGCTGTCGGTGCGGCGTCCCGCCTCCCCATCCTCAGTCGAAGACTCCGCCGCATTCTCCCCAAAATCAAACGAAAAGTTCCCAAACTCCTGCGGATCAAACGCAGTAGCATCCGCCTCGTCAGTGACAGGTTCCTCAGCAGCCGCAGCGATCTCCACTTCTGTTTCTGGTACCTCTGCCGTCTGCTCCAGTTGTTCAGTAAACGTACCCAGCAGCATCGCCCGCGCATCCTCAATCAGTTGCTGGAAACTCTTCAGCGACGCGACCGCTCGCGGCGGCACCAACTGCCGCTTGACCGCGTCGCCAATCGCTCCCCACATCGACAGCCCCGTTTCCAGCGCCAATTGTTCCAGCGTGTCGATCGTTCCTTTGCCAATGCCGCGCGTCGGAGTATTGATCACACGCAACAACGAAATCGTGTCATCCGGATTCTGAATGACCTTCAGGTACGAGATCATGTCCTTGATCTCGGAGCGCTCGTAGAACGAAAATCCGCCGACCACGTGATACTTCAGCCCGTAGCGCCGCATCGCCTCTTCAAACAACCGTGACTGCGAATTCGTTCGATACAGCACCGCAGCCCGCGGCGTCTCCCCGCGCTCGTTCGCTTCGCGGAGATACCGCGCAATCCAGTCCGCGGCAAACAGCGCTTCATTCTCGCCATCCGGCGCTTCGTAGTAGCCTATCTTCGTGCCGCCCTGCCGCGACGTCCACAGATTCTTCCCCTTGCGACGCACGTTGTTCGCCACTACCGCCGACGCCGCCTGCAGAATGTTCTGCGTCGAGCGATAGTTCTGCTCCAGCCGGATGATCTTCGCTTCGGGGAAGTCCTGCTCGAACTCCAGGATGTTGCGGATGTCCGCCCCGCGCCACGAATAGATCGACTGGTCTTCATCACCAACGGCGCAAACGTTGTGCCGTTCCCCGGCCAGCATGCGCATGAGTTCATACTGCGGCCTGTTCGTATCCTGGTACTCGTCGATCAGCAGATACTGAAAGCGCTTGTTGTAATACTCGCGAACGTGCGGCGCCGATTTCACCAGCCGCACCGCCTCGAGCAGCAGGTCATCGAAGTCGAGCGCGTTGGCCTTGCGCAGTTCCTTCCGGTACTCCTCATACAAATGCGCAACCTTCTCCGTCTTCGGATCCGCCGAGTTCAGATAAAGCTCCTGCGGATCGAGCATATGATTCTTCGCCCATGAAATTCGCCCGAGTACGGTGCGCGGGGTCAACTCTTTATCGTCAACCCCCAGCCGCTTCATGACCGATTTCACAACGGCTTGCTGATCACTCTCATCGTAGATCACGAAATTCTTCGTATGCCCGATCGCCGGCTGTCCCGGCACGGTTGACGGTATCCGCATCGCCTCAATATCGCGCCGCAGCATCCGCACGCAGA
>Ga0210405_10000064_pt1 | contig 135192 bp, 136 predicted proteins | sample IncBWH11MmetaG_FD_155492 | JGI IMG/M metagenome (GOLD analysis project Ga0210405, IMG submission 155492) | Forest soil microbial communities from Barre Woods Harvard Forest LTER site, Petersham, Massachusetts, United States - Inc-BW-H-11-M | ecosystem: Environmental > Terrestrial > Soil >... | reverse complement strand
CGAGCGACGATGGGCGCAATCGCGGGACGCTGGTGAATGCGCTGCTGCATCATCTGGGGAGCTTGTCAGGCGTGGGCGGAGAGTTGCGGCCGGGGATTGTGCATCGTCTGGATAAAGAGACCAGCGGGTTGATCGTGGTGGCAAAAAACAATGACGCACATCGCAAGCTGAGCGTGCAGTTTGCCGCGCGCGAAGTGAAGAAGAGATATGTGGCGCTGGTGCATGGCTGGGTGAAAAAAGATTCGGGAACGCTGGCACAGAGCATCAGCCGCGATCCGGTACGCCGCATGAAGATGACCACCCGCGTCGCAGGCGGCCGCACAGCGGTAACCCACTATCGCGTCGTGCGCCGTCTGGATACGAAGTACGGCAAGTTCACTCTGCTGGACGTGAAGATCGATACGGGACGGACGCACCAGATTCGGGTGCATGTGGCGGCGATGGGGCATCCGGTGGTGGGGGATACGATGTATGGGGCTCCGCGGCAGGCACGGGGGAAAAATGCGGTGATCAGTTTGCCGCGGAATTTTCTGCACGCGGCGGAGTTGGAGTTCCGGCATCCTCGGACTGAGGAAGTGATTGCGCTTAAGAGTGAGTTGCCGGAGGAGTTGCGCGAGTTTTTGAGGAGTGTGGAGGGTGACGCTTTGCGCGGGGAAGTCAAAAGCGTTTAACACAGAGGGCACCCCTCGACTGAGCTAAGGGCAGGCTCCGGTTCACAGAGGAAATCGGTCCGGACTGCTGGGCTGGGCACTGTGTGAGGCTTGGCCGGCGGGTTGCGGATATAATGAACAGCTAAATGAGGGGTATTCTCACGAAACACATCTTCAGAAGCTCAGTTGCAGGGTGGGCGGCGGTCATGATGCTGGTGGCCGGAGTGCCCGAGTTCGGGACGGCCCGGGCTTCGCAGTTGTCGTCTCAATCGACATCTCCATCGTCATCTCAATTACCCCAGCAGCCTGCGGCGCCATCTTCGCCCGCGCAGAATTCTGGAGATAAAAAATCCAGCGATGAAAAATCCGGCGAGCAAGGCGCGGAAAACGCAGACATCCCTCGTATCAGAGTGGGCACCAACGAAGTGAACGTGGTGTTCACGGTGACCGACAAACACGGGAAGCGAGTGACAGACCTGAAGCAGAACGACTTCCGTTTTGTGGATGACAGCAAGCCGGCGGCGGAGATTCGGAGCTTTCACGCGGAGACGAATTTGCCGCTGCAGGTGGGCTTGCTGATCGATGCCAGCAACTCGGTGCGGGACCGGTTCAAGTTCGAGCAGGAGTCGGCTATCGAGTTCCTCAACCAGACAGTGCGGCTGGGCTACGACCAGGCAATGGTGGTGGGATTCGACGCAACGCCGGAAGTGACACAGGACTTCACCGACGACACGGAGAAACTGGACCACGGGGTGCGCGAGTTGCGGCCGGGAGGCGGAACGGCGCTGTACGATGCGCTCTACTACGCGTGCCGGGACAAGTTGCTGAAGAAGCCGCCGGTAGGGCAGACGCGGCGGGCGATTATCCTGCTGAGCGATGGGGAAGATAACTTGAGCCACGTGACCCGCGAGGAAGCGATCGAGATGGCGCAGCGGGCGGAAGCGATCGTGTACACGATCAGCACGAACATCAGCGGCAGCAAGGGATCCGGCGACAAGGTGCTGGAACGTATTGCGGATGCGACCGGAGGGCGGGCGTTTTTTCCCTTTCAGCTCCGAGATGTGGCGAACGCGTTTGCCGAAATTCAGGATGAATTGCGCAGCCAGTATGCAGTCTCTTACAAGCCGGCAGACTTTAAGGCGGACGGGCACTTTCGCACGATTGAGATTGTCGCGGCGGACCGGAAAAACATGCGAGTCAGAGCGCGGCGGGGGTATTACGCGCCGGTGCAGTAGTCACCTTCTGGCTCCTGGCTTCTAGCTTGAGTCGTCTCAGATACTTCATTTCGCGAAGGGCAATCAAGAATGCCGGGATATTCAGGAACTCCACTTCCGAAAAAATTGGGAATCAAACATGGCTTTCGCGCAAGGTTGGCGAATGCTCCGGCGGAGGTGCGTGCGGAATTGGGCGACGCACTAATGGAATGCGCGGAACTGAAGCAGGGCGACGCGCTCGATTTCGTGATGCTGTTTACGAAGTCTCGCACGCAGGTGACGAAAGAGTTTTCACGGACGGCGGAGCTGCTGGCTCCGGCTGGGATGTTATGGGTGAGTTGGCCGAAGAAGAGTTCGGGCGTGGCCACGGACCTGGATGAGAATGTGGTGCGCGAGATCGGGCTGGCCGCGGGGCTGGTGGATGTGAAGGTGTGCGCGGTGACGGAGGTGTGGTCAGGCCTGAAGTTTGTGCGGCGGGTGAAGGATCGGAAGGGATGAGGGAATCCGCCCTCAACGGTGCGGCCGGTTAGCCGGGATGTTGAGGGCGTATCGCTTCTGCAAATCGTGAATCGAAAATCAGGCTCGAAAATCAGGTTGTGCTGGTGTCCTTTACCAGATGCCCCACATAGAACATAACGGCCAGCACCAACAGCATGTGAATCATCACGCTTGCGACGTGGAGCACCAGAAAGCCGCCAGCCCAGAGAGCGCCCAGCAGCAGGGAAATTGTCAGGAAAGGTTCGAGCCTCATTCTTAGCCTCTCCAAAAGGGCTGACGGAATAAACATCAACCCAGCACGATCAAGAATACGTCTCATTTATATTGCGGATGAAGGCGGCGGCGTATCGGCAGAAGACTGTAAATGGGCGAAAGAGGAGTAGTAGAGCCAGAGCGAAGACTAAGGAGTTGAAATGGTGCGAGTAGGGTTGATTGGATTTGGGCTGGCGGGACAGGCGTTTCACGCGCCGGTGATCAGCGGCGTGCCAGGGATGGAGCTGGCTTGCATCCTTGAACGAAGAGGGTCGCGGGCGCAGAACAAATATCCTGACGTGCGGGTGGCGCGGTCGCTGGAGGAGTTGCTGGAGGACGCGGATATCCAGTTATGCGTAATCGCGACTCCGAATGATTCGCACTTCGAACTGGCGAAGGCCTGCTTGTTGGCGGGGCGGGACGTAGTGGTGGACAAGCCTTTTGCGCCGACGCTACGCGAGTCCGAGGAACTGGTGCGTCTGGCGGCAGAGCACGGACGGTTGATCACGGTTTATCAAGACCGGCGGTGGGATGGGGATTTCCGGACGGTGAAGAAGATTGTGGAGACGCTCCGACTGGGAACGGTAGTGGAGTACGAAGCGCGGTTTGACCGGTTTCGTCTGGAGGCGAAGGCGAATGCGTGGCGGGAACGCGCGGATCAGCCGGGAGCTGGCGTGTTGTTCGATCTGGGGCCACATGTGATCGATCAGGCGCTGGTGTTGTTTGGTGAGCCGCGGGCGATTACGGCGTCCGCGCTTTGCCAGCGGGAGACATCGCTGGTGGACGATGCCTTTGATGTTTGCCTGGAATATCCCAGGCTGCGGGCGATGGCGCGGGCAAGGATCATTGCATTTGCTCCGGGGCCGCATTTTCTGATTCACGGCACGAAGGGATCCTTCGTGAAGTATGGAATGGATCCGCAGGAAGAGCGGTTGCGGGGAGAACGTGTTCCGCAGGGCACCGACTGGGGCGCGGATTGGGGAGTGGAAGAGGAGCAGTGGTGGGGCACGCTGAGCCTGGTCGGAGAGCCGAGCGTGAAGGTGAAGACAGAGCGTGGAGATTATCGCGGATTTTATGCGAATGTGCGGGATGCAATCGAGAAGAAGGCGGCGCTCGAGGTTACTCCAGAGCAGGCTTTGCGAACCATGCGGGCGGTGGTGCTGGCTCACAAAAGCAGCCGGGAGCGGCGGACGGTGGCGTGGGAGGAAGCGGCGGAGTAAGGGTCAGTCCCGCGGATGAAATGTTTTTCGCGCTACGGATTTCGCAGACGGGCAGCAGAGTTTCCACGGAAAACCGTCCCGATCTCATTTCTCTTCCTTCATTGTCTTGCAGACTAGCCTGGTGTGCCCCGTCTTTGAATCGATCACCGTGGTGGCGGGCACACAACTGCAAGTCACCGTGTTGGCATTTTCCTGCTTGACCACTACACAGTGTTCGATCACTTCGGCAGTGGGTGGCGGCAGCTGGCTCCGTACGGGAGGCGGAGTCACCGCAACCGGCTGCTTCTTGGCCGCACAGCCGGCCAGAAGCAGACAAAACACCAGCCAAGCTTTCCTCATGCTTTTGTTTTCGCTCTCTCGTGCCCGATTGTCGATGGCGATCTTGGTTACACGCCCATCCGCCAGCGTATAATCGGGCTGTGGCACGCGGGTGGGAGAGCAAGTCGGTTGAACTGCAACAAGAGGATGCCAGGTCCGCGGATGAACCCAAGCGTCATCTGACGCCCGAACAAAGAGAAATCGAATCCCGCAGGGAAGGATTGAAGCTCTCCCGCAGCCGGATTCTGGAACAGATCCAATCGACGGAAAATCCCCGTTACCGAAAGATTCTGGAGCAGGCCCTGGCAGCGCTCGATGAGCAGACGATTCAACTCGGCTGAGATTCGGCCATCGAACGTCGATTACGAAACCCGGCTTGCCGCACTCGCGCACCCAGGCGCTCAATACTCCTGCCGTATAATGCCCTTATTCCCATGAAAGCCTACGTTTACGTTTCTCTCAAGAAGAGTGTCCTCGATCCTCAAGGCAAGACCATCCAGGGTGCGCTAAAGAAGATGGGCTACAAGGGTCTGGAGGAGGTCCGCCAGGGCAAATACTTTGAACTTACGCTCGACGGGGGACTAAGCCGCGACGAGGCGCAGACCGAGGTGGAGCGCATTGCCCGCGAAGTGCTCACCAACCCGGTTATTGAAGAGTTTCGCTGCTCCCTGGCAGACTGAATTTCTTGGAGTTCCCGCATGTGTGGCATTGTTGGTTATGTCGGCAAGAAGCAGGTGGTTCCGATCATCATCGAGGGCCTGCGGCGGCTTGAGTACCGCGGTTATGACTCGGCTGGAATCGCCGTGGCCGGCAATGGGGACAAGCTGCAGATCCGCCGCGCCGAAGGCAAGCTGCGCAATTTGGAAGAAGTTATCCGTCTCAAGCCGCTCGACGGCAGCTACGGCATCGGCCACACCCGCTGGGCCACTCACGGACGTCCCACGGAAGAAAACGCTCATCCTCACCGTGATTGCACGGGCAAGATCGTCGTCGTACACAATGGCATCGTCGAGAACTATCTCAGCCTGAAGAAAAAGCTGATCGAGGAAGGCCACAACTTCTCCACCGAAACGGACACTGAAGTCATCGCGCATCTGATCGAAAAGCATCTCTTCAAAACTGGAAACGGCCACCATCCAACGCTGGAAGAAGCGGTTCGCCGGACTGTGAAAGAACTTAGCGGGGTCTTCGCCCTGGCGGTAATTTCCGTCGATGAACCCAACAAGATCGTGGCCGCGCGCAATGGCCCGCCCCTAGTGGTCGGACTGGGCAACGACGAATACTTCGTGGCTTCCGACGTTCCCGCGATTCTTTATCATACGCGCGATATTTTCTTTCTCGCCGATGGCGACTTAGCTGTGGTCACTGCCGCGGGCGTGCAGTTGACGGACTTCGACGGAAGGCCCATCCAGCGCCAGGTGCAGCACGTGACCTGGGATCCAATCATGGCCGAAAAAGGCGGCTTCAAGCACTTCATGCTCAAGGAGATTTACGAGCAGCCGCGCGCCGTCCGCGACACAACTTTAGGGCGCATTTCGCTCGACACCGGCCACATCTTCCTCGACGAAATGCAAATCACCGAGGCCGAATTTCGCACCGCGAAAAAGATCAACATCGTCGCCTGCGGCACCAGTTGGCATGCCGGGCAGGCCGGCAAATTCATGATCGAAAGCTTCGCCCGCGTGCCGGTAGAGGTCGATTACGCGAGCGAGTGGCGCTATCGTGATCCGATTGTCGACAGAGACACGATCACGCTTGTGATCTCACAGTCCGGCGAAACCGCCGACACCATCGCCGCCCAGCGCGAGGCCAAAGCCAAAGGTTCGCACACACTGGCCATCTGCAACGTGGTCGGCTCTATGATCACGCGCGAAGCTGCCGGAACAATCTACACGCACGCGGGACCAGAGATCGGCGTGGCATCGACGAAAGCCTTCACCTGCCAGTTGGTTGCTCTTTATCTGTTTGCGCTTTATCTGGCTCAGGTGCGCGGCGCCATCACAGCCGAGCAAACTCGCACGGCGGCTCAGGAACTCACCCTCATCCCCGGCAAGCTGGAGCACATCCTTACTCACGACGAAGCATGCGAAGACCTGGCCAAACGCTTCCAGCGCGCCCAGGATTTTCTTTTCCTTGGCCGCGGCATTCACTACCCCATCGCCCTCGAAGGCGCCCTGAAGCTCAAGGAAATCTCCTACATCCACGCGGAGGGATATCCCGCCGGCGAGATGAAGCACGGCCCCAACGCCTTGATCGACGAGAATCTTCCGGTAGTGATCATCGCCACAAGAGACGCGAACGATCCGGACTCAATGCAGCGCTACGAGAAGACGATGTCCAACTTGAAAGAAGTAAAGGCGCGTTCGGGTGTGGTGATTGCGCTAGCCACCGAAGGCGACGAAGAAATCAAAGAAGCCGCCGATCACGTGCTCTACGTGCCGGCTTCGCCGGAGGAGCTCTCCCCAATCCTGGAGATCGTTCCCCTGCAGTTGCTGGCGTACCACATCGCGGTGCGGAGGGGTTGCGATGTGGATCAGCCGAGGAATTTGGCCAAGTCCGTCACGGTGGAGTAATCAGACAGCGCCAGCCGCTTCAACATCGGTGTGGCAAAAATCATCTCCCTTGAACAGGAGCGCCTCACCCTTCTCCTTTGCCAGCGCATAGGCGAAACAATCTCCAAAATTGAGTCCCGCCTTATGCCGTCCCTTTCCAAAATCGCGATAAGCATCGCGCGCAATCTTGGCCTGACGGAAACTCACGGACTCAACGACTATTCCCGATTCGCGGAAGAAATCGTCGAAGCGACGGCTGGCTATCGGGTCGCGGCCGCTATCAATCACAATGGCGGCTTCCAGATAACTAACGGCAGAGATAGCGCACGCTCCAGCCCGGGTCATTGATTCTGCCATCGTCGGCGCTTCCGGCTCGGCACGCAGAATGGCGACCACGGCTGAGGAATCGAGGATCACTTGGGCAGCCCTTTCTCGTCATACAACATCTCGCCATGATCGATAGAGAGGTAGGGCTCCTTCATGTGAGCGGCGCATTCCCGCCCGATCTGCAGCAACCGCTCCGCAAGATTGCCTTTCTTGTCGCGGCGTACCCGCTCCAGCCGCTCTTGCACGGCCTTGTCCACCGCGGCAGTCATGCTTTCCCCGGTCGCCCGTGCTAATTCCCGGACCAGGCGATGAGTCTTCTCATTCTTGATGTTTAAGCTCATGTTCTACCTTCTACCATCACTGTTCTACCATTCTATCACTCGCGAAAGCCTCCTGCAAGCTAACAGCAACGCCGCAATTCCGGCACCCCAAACCGCGAACGTCATATCCACGACCCACCCCGGCGCAGCCCCCACCCTTCGCAGCAGGAACGGCAGGAAGTTCCAGGTTGTGATGTGGACGTAGTCCCACGCATCCTGCGTCATGGATTCATTATTCAATCTCCACGGATCCATCTTTCCCAAGGCGAACGCCGCAATATTCTCGAAGCGCAGTGAGATCACGAACGTAGGGTGCCCCATTGTTTCCATCTGATAGATTTCCAGCGGCAGCCAGAACGCGAGCGAGGCCAGTTGAATGATCAGACTGATCGCGACGATCACAAGCCCTCCCCGCCAAACCAACGCACCCACATCTGCCCGATGGCGCAACAACAACGGAACCGCCAGCAACGCCGCCAGTTCCACCGACGTGGAAATGTAGCGATCGCCCCAAGCGAAATCTCCCGCCCAATAGGTATACCTCGCATAAAAGCAGACATAGCCGAGGAGCAGAAGCAGCGACGCCGCACCATACGCGCGGATTTCGGGCGACAGCCGCTTCCACAGCGCTACCAGCAGCACGACCGCCAGCGGCAGCAGCGGATCAAAAAGAAAAATCGACTTCTCCGGCTTGAACAACGGACCTAGAAAACCTTCATGAAACGGAGTGCTCCACGGAAAACCCACCGGCAGCGTCGGATCCATCAACCGCTGCTCTTCGGCAAACAGCGAGACGTACGTGTTGGTGAACGATCCGAAGCGGTAGAACTGATACAACCGGTCAAGGAGAAGGAAGAAGAAATACACTGGAGCGGCAACCTTGCAATAATCCACCAGCCGATGCCACAACTCGCGTCCTCGCACCCGCTCAAACCAAAGGACGAGCAGCAGAAAGAGTCCTGCAAACAGGAGGTCAAGGCCAGTCGTCAGCCGCGTCAGCAAGTTCAGCCCAAGCGTGGCGCACCCCACGAACAGTGCGCGCTGATTCCCCGTCCGCATCCATTCGTATTGATAGGAGAATCCAGCCAGCGTCAGCAGCATGATGTAGTTGTTCTCCATCATGTTCTGCGTGTAGTGCAGATGAGTGGTGCAGAAAAGCAGCGCCAGCACTCCCAGCACGGATTCCCGCGCGGTAAACCGCAACTGGCGCAGCAGCCGAAAGCTCAGCAGCGCCGTGAGCACGTTCACCAGAATGCTCGTGCTGTAGCTAACCACAATGCTGCGCACCGCCGGATCGTCGCCATATTCAGAAAAAATCTTCCAATGCGCGATCCAGGTGCCAACCAGATCAGCGGGCAGCATCAGCAAAGACTGTCCGATGCCGTACCAGCTATAGAGCTTGCCTCCGCGGCCGTGCAGGCCAAACTCGGGATACTCGTTCGGAAACACTTGCGGCTCGGAGGTCCAGAGCCAGTGCGTGGTTTGAAGACGGTGTGTTGTGTCGGATGTTCCCAGTTCGCCAGATTGCACGACGAAAGCAAGCAGACCCGCCACCAGGCACAGCAGCACGACCGGATCAGCCAACCAGCGGCGGAGGCGCGAAGTCATCGCTTTGGATGGTAAATCCAAAGCGACATTTTTCTCAGTGAGTTTCCGGAAATTATGTCTTTGACAAAACAACGGTCTGCAACTAAGTTGGACAGCAAAACCTATGAATCCATCGCCCATGACCAGTGCAGTATTTTTCGTTCTGCTAACCGGCACAATTGCAGCCGGTGAACAGCCCGTTTATCAACAGGGAACGATCACTCAGAGCTTTTCTGGTCCGCATAAGCATTATGGATTGAAAGGGCCCGCCGCATCTTACTATGAGATCAACCGTTGCGGTGACTTCCAGACAGGACAACCCGTGGATTACCGGGTGGAGGACACGAAGATTTACATACGCCGGGAGGGCGGGAAAGACTATAAGTGCACTATAGAAGCGTGGGGGGGTGTCAGCCCGGACAACGCCGCCGCCGCTCCCGTCTATCAGCAGGGGACGATCATGGGTTATGACATCCGGCGCGATACCAGCGTCTTTGGCGGCGGTGGTGGTAATGGCGCTCCCGCTTCGCCCGTCCAAACCATGACCCGCCGTGCGAAGGTCTACGAATTGAAAGGCGCCGGCCTCGTCTACAAAGTTGACTACTGCGGCGCTTTCCAGGCCGGGAAATTTGGGGTTGGACAGACCGTGGACTACCGTGTCGATGGGGAGAGGCTCTATATACGCCACGACGAAGGCAAGGAATACAGCTGCAAAATAGAGGGTACTAGGGCTGCAGAGAGCGCTAAACCCGACGCTCCTGCGACCAAGCCCTAGCAGCGACCCGTTACTTCAAGGCCACGCCATAGAGGTAGTCGTAGGTACCCATCTGACCCAAAGACAGGCTGGCGCTGAAGGACGCGAAGAGCATTGACTTGTCCATAAACGTGACGAACACATCCTGCTGGATACCGGCAGCGGTCACGCGAAAAGTGAACAGTCCGAAGCAGGGATCTTGCAGCTCACCGGCACTTCCGTAGAGATATGGAGCGTCGGCCACTGGAGTGAGAGTCGCCTGAACAATCGTATTCCCCTGAGGGTCGCTCACCGTGACCTGGCCGCCGGCGGTAACTACCAGCGTCGCGTTCCCCAGGCTTGGGGTCCCGGTCTCAACGTTGTTCATTCCCGTGCTGGCGCCGTTCTTCTGGTAGTAGATCGCTTTGTAGGTGCCAGCGAAGGATGGATCGAAGTCTTTGCTCGCCGCTTTCTTCAAACCAAGGATCGCTCCGTTAGGCGAATCTACCGCGAAGACCCCGTTCTCCGTGCCGAAAATGTAGTCGACGCCACTGCCCTGCTCTGTAACTGTGAGAAAGGTGCCGGAGGGATCAGGCTTGGCTTGCGTCAGGTCAATCGTGCCCGAATTAAAAGGACTCCCGCTTTGATTGCCCTGGTTGAACGATCCAAAAGGCCAGTAAGAGGAATTCGATCCCAGCCCCTGCGGGTTGATGGTCACCGATCCCACCTCAAGGCCACCTGAGGACGTGCGGAACTGCATATAGTTGTAGGAATGCCCGGCAAAGGTCGCCATCGAGATAGGGCCGCTCTCTACGGCGGTGATGAGTGCGGGAGTATTCAGGCCCGGCCCGGTCTTGGCGGCCTGGATGACCATAGCGTAGCTTGGGACTTCGTAAGCAGCGATCAGATTGCCTGTCGGGTCAATCAGTGTGTAAGTCCCGTCGGAGTTCACGGTGAAAGGCACGGTCCCCTTATCGCCGTTCGACACATCTGTGTAGTCGATGGTTCCGGCGGTGGAGTTGATAGTGATGTTCATAAAATCGCCAACCGACGCGGTGCCGTGATAAACGCGCGAAGCGGGCGAGGGCATGGTTGTCCGCGGAGTCGAGCTGCAGCTAACTAACAGAAACATCGTGAACAGGATAACAGCGGTGCGAGTTCGCATAAGAGAATCCTCATTTCGCACAAGGCGCACTAAAGAATGGATCGGCCGCGCCGCGAGGAATCGTTAGGTTGAGTCTCTGCAGACGCGATCTTGGGTAATCTTCAGGCGGGGTTAGACTGGTTACCTGGCGAAGCTGCCAGAGCACGTTCTTGATCCGACGCGGTAGACTGTATCGGGAAAATTCATGCCCTCGTGTTCATCCTGTGGGACTGAGGTACCGATTACTGGACGCTTTTGCTCGGCGTGCGGAACGCCCGCCAGCAATACCGACGATGTCGCCACTCTCGACTTCGCCACGGCAACTTCGCCGCTGCCGCCTCAGGCTTCCGCAACTTCGTCGCGACCGTCGAGTTCGTCCGATTACATGAGCGAAGGCCGCTTTCTTCCCGGACGCCTGCTGGCCGGCCGTTACCGCATCATCGCGCTGTTGGGAAAAGGCGGCATGGGTGAGGTGTACCGCGCGGATGACCTCACGCTCGGCCAACCCGTGGCGCTGAAGTTTCTGCCGGACGAAGCCGCGCGCGATCAAGCCCTGGTCGAGCGTTTCAAAAACGAAGTGCGTATCGCCCGCCGCGTTTCCCATCCCAACGTTTGCCGGGTCTACGACGTGGGCGACGTGGAAGGCCACACGTTCTTCACCATGGAGTATGTCGATGGCGAAGACCTGGCGTCCTTGCTGCGTCGAATCGGCCGTCTTCCCGAGGATAAGGCTCTCGACATCGCCCGCCAGCTCTGCGCCGGATTGGCCGCTGCCCATACCAAAGGAGTGCTGCATCGAGACCTGAAGCCCGCCAACATCATGCTCGACGGACGCGGGCAGGTCGTAATCACTGATTTCGGTCTCGCCGGTGTGGCCGACCAGATTCAGGGCAACGATGTGCGCAGCGGAACTCCGGCCTACATGGCGCCCGAGCAACTGGACGGTAAGGAAGTCAGCACGCGCAGTGATATTTATTCTCTGGGCCTGGTGTTGTACGAAGTCTTCACCGGCAAGCGCGCTTTCTCTCCCGAGTCATTGCGGGGGCGCGGCGATAGAAGTCCCAGCCGACCTTCGTCCGTCGTGAAAGATCTCAATCCCGTAATCGAGCGCGTGATTCTTCGCTGTCTCGAGGAAGAACCCTCGGCACGTCCCGCTACGGTTCTCAGCGTGGCCGCTGCCATGCCCGGTGGAGATCCGCTGGCTGCGGCTTTGGCAGCGGGTGAAACGCCTTCGCCGCAGTTGGTGGCTGCATCGGGAGAAACCTCTGGGCTGCGTCCGCGAGCCGCCGTTGCCTGCCTCGCCGCTGTGCTGTTGGCTTTGGCTCTGGTTAGCTTTCTCGGCATACACTACAGTGCGCTTGGAAAGATGCGGCTGGAATTGACGCCGGAAGTCCTTAACCAAAAAGCGCGTGAGATCATCGCCCGTCTAGGATATCCGGAACGTCCTGCCGACAGCGCCTACGGATTCGACTTCGACAACGACTACAAGGATTGGGTGGAGAAGAACGACAAGCCGCATCCCAACTGGGACACGGTGCTTGCTGGTCGGCCTTCTCTGCTTCGCTTCTGGTACCGGCAGAGCCCGAAGTACATGTGGGCGCAAGGCTATCAGGATCAGTTGCTCAATCCTGGAATTGTGGCGCGCGACGATCCTCCCAACATTCTTTCGGGAATGATTAACCTGGAGCTTGATGCCCAGGGAAATCTTATTCACTTCGAGGCGATCTCTCCGCAAAAAGAGAATTCTACGGCAGCGCCGGCGGCAGTCGACTGGAGTGTTCTCTTCGCCGCAGCGGGCCTGGATCCAACGAAATTTCAGAAGACCGAGCCGGCATGGAACTCGCTGGCGAGTTCCGATTCCCGCGTTGCTTGGACCGGAACCTTGCCGGGGACGACCCGGCCACTTCGCGTGGAAGCGGCGTCCTTGCATGGCAAACCGGTTTTCTTCTCGATGCTCGGAGAGTGGACCAAGCCGGATCGCATGAAGAGTCCGGAAGATTCGGCCGGGAAGAAGGCGGGGCAGGTGCTCGCGCTGACCTTGTTCATGACTTCGTTGATCGCGGCAGTGTATGTGGCGCGGCGGAATTACCTCCAGGGACGGGCTGACCGCGAGGGCGCCTTTCGGCTTGGGCTCGTGATGTTTGTGCTTGAGATCGTACTGTGGCTGTGCCGCGGTCATCTCGTTCCCGGCTTCGAGACGTTTGGTCTGTTGGTCATGGCGATCAGTACGGGCCTGTTTGTCTCCGGCACGACGTGGCTGTTGTATCTCGCGCTTGAGCCGTGGGTGCGGCGGCGCTGGCCGCAGACCATTATTTCCTGGAGCCGGCTGCTGTCGGGACAATTGCGCGATCCGCTGGTGGGCCGCGACATTTTGTTCGGCACAATGCTCGGCGTGACCTGGATTCTTATGTTTCAGATCCGTTATATCCCGATGGTGCACATGGGAGCCTCGCCCGGACTGGGTCAGACTGACTACCTGATGGGCGGGCGCACCGCGCTGGGCGCATGGTTGATGCAAGTTCCAATTTCTATTCTAGGCACTCTGCAGTTCTTCTTTCTGCTGCTGGGACTGAAGGTGCTTTTTGGGTTTCTCCTTGCGCTGGTCGGGCTGAAGGTGGTCAAGGCTACAGACTGGCTGGCCGCCATTGCGTTTATCGCCATCTTCGCGCTGCCCCGCGGACTCACCAGTACCTACGTGTCGGTGGAATTGCCGACGCAGATTCTGGTTTACACCATCGCCGTGGTCATTGTGTTTCGCTTCGGGCTGGTGCCGCTGGCTTGCGCCATCTTCACCGTCAATATGCTGGCTAATGTCCCATTCACCGCCGATAGTTCGGCGTGGTACATGGCCACCTCCGTTCTGGCGCTGCTCAGCGTCGTGGCGCTGGCTGGATGGGGCTTTTATCACTCGCTCGGCGGTGAGCCTATTTGGCGGCCAGAGATTGAGTAGCAGTGGCCAGTGTCCTTCTTGATGCATTCTCCTTGCGGGAGGACAGAGTGCCAGAATCCTCACCGAATAGCTTTGGTGCACCGCTGCCAGTCTTTCGCGTCCAGAACGTGGACGCTAGTATCGCCCACTACCTGCAATGCGAGGACATCCTCCACGCCGACCCATACCCACATACGCGGCTGGCTCTGGCATTCGCTGGAGACATCTGGGCGAGCAGAGATATGAGCGGGTGGAGCGAGCGTTCAAAAAAGCTCGATGCTCAACAGACGCGCTGAAGCCGAAGTGAGTCGGGTGTCGCGTGTGATGAGTGTGGCACCGAGTTTGTCAGCGAGAGTGACGTAGGCAGCATCGTAGGCGGAAAAATTATCCCGGAGCCGCCAGATGTGCGGCAGGAAAACGAAGTGGGGATAGCGGGTTACGCGAAGATCGAGTAAATCCTGGATCGCCTGATCGGCGCGGGGTGCTGAAACCGCGCCTTCGCGCACAAGCCGCCGCAGGACTTGCGCAACCTCAAGGTCAAAAAGGTGCGGCGCATGCAGCGATTCGCCGCTTGAATAAATCCGGCTCTCAATTTGTCGTCCCGCGACGGTCTGAAGAAGCCAGTCAATCGCCGCGGACGCGTCAAGGACAATCACCGGGCCTCGCGCTCTTCTCGCACGAGGCGCGCGGTATCGAGCGAAAGCGTCACGGCCTTGCGCGTGCGAAGTCGATCGCGAAGTTCTGCGAGCGTCGGCCTCTCGGCGATCTCCTTGATCTCTGTGAGCAGGTAATCCGACAGAGACATGCCGGCCATCGCCGCACGGGCTTTCAGGCTGCGATGCAGGGCATCAGGCACGTTGCGGAGCTGAATCATCTTTGGCATGTGTATAGCATACTTTCATGTTAGACACATGTCAATATCTCGACTTTTCTGACTTTCTTGGAATCACCTTCTCATGTACAATCAAACGAACTAATTAATTGTTCCATGGCAACTTCGCCCGATTCCGTTCCCAAGATCGTTTCCGCGCTGGCGGCGCGGACGCAGTTTGGGCAAATTATGCGCCGGGCCCGGACGGACAATCAGAGGTTCATCGTGGACCGCCGCGGCGAACCGCAGGTGGTGATCATGGGAGTGAAGGACTTCATCAGGACCATCGCCCCTGAAAAGAAAGTGCTCGCGGCCATCCGTGCGGATGCGCGAAAGAGGGGCACGAACAAGCTCACTCTACGCGACATCAATCGCGAGATTCGCGCCTACCGACGAGAGCAATCCCTCTAGTTCCATGCGAGCCATTCGAGTCGTTCTAGACACAAATGTCATCGTGTCGGCGCACCTTAACTCCGAAGGATATGAGCGGAGCGTGCTGGACTTGGCGCTCTCCGGAAAATTGCGGATGTTCGTCTCGGAAGCGATTCTGCGGGAATATGAGAGCGTGTTGCGGCGGCCCAAGTTCCGCCTGAATACTCTCCATGTCTCGCGTTCGCTGCGGCTGGTACGGGCTGCGGCGAGGGTCGTGGCTCCTTACGGCCAGCTCAATGTGGCTCGCGAGCCGGGCGACAACCGCTTTCTGGAGTGCGCCGAAGCCGCGAAGGCGGACTACCTGGTCACTGGCAACAAACGCCATTTCCCCAAGCAATGGCGGCAGACTTTGATCGTGAATGCCCGGGAGTTGCTGGAGTGGACGATTCCGGAAATGCAGTGATAACTATCGCGCCTTGCCCGGCGCCGCGACTCAGGCGCTCCTCTTGTCTATTTTCTGTTCGAGCCGCCGCTGCGTTTCCTGTGAGGCGGAATATAGTGAAAGCGAATCAGATATATGTTATTGCCCTTACCGTGCTTGGCGACCTTGAGCAGATCCAGCACTCCAAGAAAGCCGGATTCCCGCGCTAGTTCAGGAGTAATATCAGGAAACCCGATCGGTGTGACCGACTCGATTTCTATCTCCCCGTCTCCCATGCGATAGCGGCGGCCTTCCGTGACATGGGGCCTGGTCCAAATCCTGACGCTACAAGTGATGTCGCCGCGAACCACCCCTTCGCGAAGACGCTTGGCAAAGACCATGGACTCCCTCTGACCGGCCAGGCTGACCACGCCACCCGCCTGCGTTTCCGCATGATAGATTATCGCGCTTTGCGCAGCGCAGCGGCACGGCGCTTAGCGAAGTACGCCTCGACTTTCTTGTGCGGGATGGTGGGGCGAGGATCATTCAGCGCTTCCTGCAGCTTGGCGCGGAACCACGATTCGTGGGAACTGCCGTCGGTCTTCTTCATATTCATACCTGGGTTTTCGTGCCGGCGCATACCGTTTGATCGCGAGGCCCCGTGCGTGCTCTCGCGTTCTCGCCACGTCGTAGGCGAGCTGCATCCGGAGGAGGTGATCCATGTCAGGGCCGAAGGCCTTTTCGATGCGCAGGGCCATCTCAGGCGTCAGCGCGGCCTTGCCGTGGAGAAGGTCGGAGAGCGTGGCGCGGCGCACTTGCAGAATCTCGGCCGCCTTTGACACGGTCAGGCCGAGGGCTTCGATGAGTTCGGTTCTTATCAGATCGCCCGGATGGGGCGGGTTCTTCATGGGCATTGCGTCCTCTCAGTGATAGTCGACCAAGTCAATGTCGCTGGCGGTGTTCGTCTGTTCGTCGTACCAGAAAATCAACCGCCAGTTTCCCGTAACAGTCAGGCTCCAGGATCCTTTCCAGTCGCCCTTAAGCGGATGCAGCTTCCAGCCAGGAAACCGGCGAAGCTGCTCCAGCGTCTCGGCGGTTTCAAGGGCGAACAAAAGCTTGCGCAGTTTGTCAGCCATCGCTGGCGGCACGCCCTTGGCGCTTCCATCCTCGTGGAGCTGCCTCAGCCCTTTGTGGCGAAAGCGGACAAGTTGCATTTGCTCCTCTTTCTGCCACATTTATTGTGTACGGTTTAACCGTACATGTCAAGCAGAAACGCTTGGGGAGAGAACCCACCAGCCTTACAGGGATCCGGCCGTGGAATCCCGCTTCCCGCAAAAGAAGCGAGTAGTGGGGCACCCGGCGGAACGGAAACTAACTACTGGCTGAAGACGTAGGCCGCGCCCTGATAGGTTTGCCCGCCTACGGTCTCAAAGGGCGCGCCTGCAACGACGATGTCGTCACTGATCGCGACGGAAAATCCGAAGAACGAATATCCCCTGCGGGCGGTAAGCCCGGCTTGAGGCAGGGAGGCTGACTGCCATCCACTTGCTGGCTTGTTATAAAGAAAGGCGACGTTGCTCGGGCTGAAGTCTCCCACCACGATCGAGGAGTTGTGGACTGCGACGGACTGGCCGAAATGCTGAAGCAGATAGAAATAAAAGGGTGCTACCAGCTCAACCGTTTGCGTACTATCAACCCAGCCACCGGACGGCTCTACAAACACGTCGACTGCGCCCTGCAAATTATTTGCGCCGACTGCCTGTTGGGCGCCAACCACGACCGTGCCGTTGCTAATGGAAACCGACAATCCGAACTCGTCGTAGGGACCCTGAGGAGATCGGGTCAATGTCGCCGTTTGCGTCCCTGTGGCCCAGCCGGTCTGCGGCTTCGTGAAAATATAGGTTTCACCCGGTCCGGTCTGGCCATCGTTTTGAAAAGCGGCTCCCACAACGATCGTCTCTCCGCTAATACCTACTGAAGACCCGAAAAAGTTCTGATAAGCTGCATGAGACGTGGTCAGCTGTGCGTTGAAAGCTGACGTCGTCACCCAACCGGTTTGCGGCTTGACGAAAACATAGACGGCGTCTTGCCCTTGAGTAGCGCCGGTGCCGGCGCCGCCAACCACGATCGTATCCTTGTCGATGGCCACTGCTCCGCCAAAATATCCCGCCACGCCATTGGTCAGTTGAGCGGTCTCTGTCATGTTTTGCCAGGTGCCCGTCGAATTTACGTAGACGTACGCTTTGTCTTGAGAAGCAACCACTATCGTATTGCCACCGATCGCTACTACCTCGCCAAAGAGGTCGCCTTGGTACCCGTCAGACGGAGTCAGTTCTGCGGTTTGCACCATGCTGCCCCACCCGTTCTGGGGCATTTGGTATACATACACGACGTCTTGATTTTGAAGGTTGCAATAGGGGTTACCGCCAATTTGCCCACAGTTCTCTCCCACCACTACAGTGTTGCCGCTAACCGCGACGGCAGTGCCCAGGGCATTGCCCGCTACCCCGTCGGATGCGGTTAGTTCAGCAATGAAGCGCGTGGATTGGGTGGGAGCAGAAGAGCCGTGAAACTTTTTGGTTTGCCCGCTAGCGGATTCAGAGAGGATCAAGGCGATGCAAGCGGCCAAACAGAAGGAGACAGGGCGTAAGAACATCATAACGACCCCCGAATGCCCCGAGTCTAGGCGGCGTTTCGGGCGCTGTCAAGGGTTGATTACACGCTGCTTTCTTTCTCGAACTGGCGCCAGATCCCGACGAAGGTCGAGAGCGGCTTCCGGTGCAGCGCCTTTTCATTCCGGCCGTCCCGGTTCTCTAAGAGCCAGCGGTCCTGTTCTTCCTGCGTGTCCAGCAAGCGGAGCAGCACTTCCTCGACGCTGCCGGAGCCGGTGGCTTGGAGTTGCTTTCGGATTCTCGCCTCCAAGGATGCGTCGCGGATTTCGATGGTCATGGTTTGCTTCCTTGGGTTTAAGGGTACGGGAAAGAGTGGGCGAATCAACAAAATCCTCGGAGGGTGAGCCGTGTGGAATCCCATCTCCGAAAATGGCGCGAAGTCGTTTATATTGCTGCTCGTGGATCTAGCAGACATTCGTCGTTTGGTCATCATCTCGATGTTCTCGGATGACGTCCTTTTTGGAAGACTTGTTCTTAAGGGTGGGAATGCAATAAGTCTGGTTTACAGATACGGCGCGAGGGGCTCACTGGATGTTGATTTCTCGATCGAGGGAGAGTTCGACGACACTGACGATGCCGCAAGGAGAATCACGCGAGCGCTCACAGACCGCTTTGACGCAGCTGGGTTCGTTGTCTTTGATTGCACATTTGGTCCTAGACCCTCGGCACCCGATCCAGACAACCCTAAATGGGGCGGCTACCGGATCAAATTCAAACTAATCGAGCGTGAGAAGCACCGCCAACTAAGAGATGACCTGGAAACAGTCCGGCGCAATGCAACAGTGATCGGCCCATCTCAACAACGGACATTTACTATCGACATCAGTAAGTGGGAATTTTGCGAAGGAAAAACGGAAACTCACCTGGAGGAGTTCGCTATTTACGTCTACACTCCCGCGATGCTCGCGATCGAAAAAATCCGGGCGATCTGCCAACAGATGCCAGAGTACGTCGTTCGGGTGGCGAAAACAGCTAGAGCTCGAGACTTCTATGACGTTCACGCAATAATCGAAGAATCCAAGACTGATTTAGCTGACCAAAAGAACTTGGAATTGGCAAAGCACGTGTTCGCAGCCAAAGACGTGCCCTTGGAGCTCATGAGATTGATCGGTAAGTATCGAGACTTTCATCGTCAAGACTGGCCGTCCGTTGAGGCGACTGTCGGCCGAGAACTAAAGCCCTTCGACTTTTATTTCGACTTCGTGCTTGGCATTGTCAAAAGACTAGAACCCCTTTGGATAAAATAGATGCCACTTGGAATCGTATTCCCGATCCTTGATTCCGTGAGCCAAGTAGAAATCCAGGGTGGTTCCGAGTTTTAAGAGCCTCTCGGTCCTGTTTTCCTCGTATCCAGCTCTTTCCATATAGAAGCCTATCGCTTGATGGTAAGGATAAACATAGTCCAGTTTCTTGAGGGTAGCCGTCAGAGTGTTGACTGAGAGCCGGTCTTTCGCCGCTTTATAGGCTTCCAGCACCTGATAGATACCGCCCGCATATGCAGGCCTGACCGTGATATCGATCAGAGTTCTTTCCAGGCGCGTGACTTCGATCGGCTCACCTGTATCTGCCGCGATTGGCCCCACCTCAAGCCGCCCCGTATTCTTGCCACTTAATAGGACGATGGTCCAATTTTCGTAATTGAAAGTGTAGACTGAACGCCTTTGTTCGCCCGAAAACGCCCGAGCTAACGCCTCCGGTGTTAGTGTCGAAGTGGGGCGAGGCTTAACGCTTTGCTCCTTATTGATGTAAAGAGTCCTAGGAATCTGATCGGTCAACCCGTGCAGGAAAACCGCCGTTCCGTGAGATAAATACGCGGAGGGACGTAACGAGAGAGCGACCGCGAAGGGAGACGCTTTCCCCCAGATATAGCGAGTTACAGAGCGGTAGTGTTCTGACGCGACCTGAACCTGTGAAAGCTTGCCGTTATCCCCGAGAAAGCTGATAAATCGGGCTATGTTCACGTAATCAGGAATTTTCCAGATTGCTCGATTCTGATAGAGGACCTCGCCCAGTTCGCTCTCCGTATATACGTGCTTGATCGACTTCTCAAAGAAGCTAAAGATAGCCGACGAGGCCGCGAGAATTCGGGATGGCTTCCTTGGCATAAAAGACGTTCTGGTATATATACCAGAACGTCATTTATGCCGCAAGAGTCGCATTGCAGTAGGTATATATACCTCCTGCAATCGAGAACGACTGAACTCGATCCCAACCGCTTGGTAGGTAAGGATTTAGTCCGGAATGCATGTTGTACTGGCGATGGTATATATACCATCGCCAATACGCTTTGTTCCCGTTTAGGTTTTAGGAGGTTTTGCTGCCACTTTTCACATCCCCACCGCATCTAAAGCTTGACAACATCCCACTCAGGTCTTAGCATGGGAGCGTTGGCAATCATAAGCGCATTGATTCCAAAGCACTTATTTGCATCAGGAAAGATGACAGGAGACGATTATGGCCAAGATTATTGGAATTGACCTTGGAACCACCAATTCTTGCGTGGCGGTGATGGAGGGCGGCGAGCCCAAAGTTATCCCCAATGACGAAGGAGGGCGGACTACGCCTTCCGTGGTTGGGTTTACCAAGACCGGAGAGCGGTTGGTGGGGCAGGTTGCGAAGCGGCAGGCCATTACCAATCCGGAGAACACGGTTTATTCGATCAAGCGCTTTATGGGGCGGCGCTACAACGAGGTTGGAGAAGAGATCAAGATGGTGCCCTATAAGGTGGTGCAGTCAGGCGACCACGTGGCGGTGCTGGCGCAGGGCAAGGAGCACACGCCTCCGCAGATTTCGGCGCTGATTTTGCAGAAGCTGAAGAAGGCGGCGGAAGACTACCTCGGAGAGAAAGTGACCGAGGCGGTCATTACCGTGCCGGCATATTTTAATGACGCGCAACGGCAGGCCACGAAAGATGCCGGGCAGATTGCCGGGCTCGACGTGAAGCGCATTATCAACGAGCCGACGGCGGCGGCGCTGGCCTATGGGCTTGACAAGACGAAGGACGAGATGATCGCCGTGTACGACTTTGGCGGCGGTACGTTTGACATCTCGGTGCTGGAGGTGGGCGAGGGCGTGATTGAGGTGAAGGCCACCAATGGCGACACGCACCTGGGCGGCGACAACCTAGATCAGAGGCTGGTCGACTGGTTGATCGATGAATTCAAGAAGGATGAAGGGCTCGATCTGCGAGGCAAAGGGAACGAAATGGCGTTGCAGCGTCTGCGCGATGCGGCCGAGCGGGCGAAGATTGAGCTTTCGACCACCATGGAAACCGAAATCAACCTGCCGTTCATCACGGCGGACGCCTCGGGTCCGAAGCATCTGGTGAAGAAGCTGACGCGGGCGAAGCTCGAAGGGATGGTGGAAGACATCATTCAGCGCTCCGTGGGTCCCTGCAAGCAGTGCATGAAGGATGCGGGCGTGGATGCCAGCAAGATCCAGGAGGTAGTGCTGGTCGGCGGACAGACTCGTATGCCGCGAATTCAGGCGCTGGTGAAAGAACTGTTCGGCAAGGAAGGCCACAAGGGAGTGAATCCCGATGAAGTGGTCGCGATCGGGGCAGCGATTCAGGGTGGCGTGCTCGGCGGCGAGGTGAAAGACCTGCTGCTGCTGGACGTGACTCCGCTGTCTTTGTCGATTGAGACCTTGGGCGGCGTGGCTACGCCGATGATTCCGCGGAATACGACGATTCCGACGAAGAAAACGGAAACGTTCTCGACCGCGGCGGATAATCAGACATCGGTTGAGGTGCACGTGCTGCAAGGCGAGCGCCCGATGGCGGCGCAGAATCGGACTCTGGGCAAGTTCCACTTGACCGGGATTCCGACGGCTCCGCGCGGCGTGCCGCAGATCGAAGTCACGTTCGACATCGACGCCAACGGCATCCTGAACGTGACCGCGAAAGATACGGCCACACAAAAGGACCAGAAGATTACGATCACGTCGTCTTCGGGACTGTCGAAGGAAGAGGTCGAGCGCATGGCCAAAGAAGCCGACGCGCACGCTGCCGAGGACAAGGCGCAGCGCGACTCGATCGACGCCAAGAACCAGCTCGACAGCATGCTGTACAACGTCGAGAAGATGCTGCGTGAGAACGGGGATAAGATCTCCGGCTCGGAGCGTGGCGACGTGGAGAACGCGGTGGCCGACGCCAAGAAGGCGCTGGAGTCGAACGACAAGGCGCAGATGGATAAGGCCCGCGAGAGCCTGACCAAGGCTTCGCACAAGCTGGCCGAGGAGATGTATAAGGCGGCGCAGGCGAAGGCTCCGGAGGCGGGTGGGCCGAGCGGTCCTACTGACGGGGGTGGTGCGGCCCCGGGCAGCAACGGTGGCGGTCAGAAGAAAGACGAAGGCGTGATCGACGCTGAGTACGTGGACGTGGAAGAGAAGAAGTAAGCCGTCAGCTTTAAGCTTGAACGTATGGCGCGGGCACTCTTGCCCGCGTCTGCGTTTGCGGGAGCATTCAGAAAGTGGGGGGTGAGATGGATTTCCAGGTTCATGAGCAGACGTACTTCCTGAGCCTTGCCGAGGACAATGGGCAGTGGGAAGTTTTTCTGGCCACGCCAACCGGTCCGCGGGCGGTGCCGGTTTATGTGGACGCGCCAAGGTTAGGATCGTTGGTCGTGTTACAAGAAGAGAAGCAGAGGATGCCGAATTGAACTGCAGAAAAGAACTGTACGAGTGATAGCTTGCAATGGCCACCACTTCCAAAAAGGATTATTACGAGATCCTCGGCGTGAAGAAGTCCGCCTCGGCGGAGGAGATTCGGAAGGCATTTCGCAAGCTGGCGCGGAAATACCATCCGGACGTTAATCCTGGGGACAAGTCGGCGGAGGAGAAGTTCAAATCTCTCTCCGAGGCCAACGACGTTCTGAGCGATCCCAAAAAGCGAAAGATCTACGACCAGGTTGGGTTCTACTCGGACAACATCGATCCAGCCACGGCGGAAGCTTATGCGCGCGGCGGGGGTCAAGGCGGATTTGCCGGAGGTGCGCCGGGCGGGTTTTCAGGTGGCGGAGCCGGTCAAGGCGTTCCCTTTGATTTCAGCGGGTTCGACTTTTCGGATCTGGTCGACGGTGCGGGTCGAAGCCGGCGAACGGGGGGGAGCGGTGGGTTCCGCGACATCTTCTCCGGAATCTTCGGTGGTGGGCGGGGAGCGGCCACTGCGGACGAAGGCCCCGAACCAGGCACTGACCTTGAGTATCAGGTCAATGTGCCGTTCTGGACGGCGATCCGTGGCGGCGTGATGCGGCTCAACATTACGCGCCAGGATATCTGCACGAATTGCCACGGGCAAGGTTATACCGAGGCGCCCGGCAAATGTCCGGAGTGCGACGGCAAGGGTCAAGTCACGCAAACCGGCGGGCGCATGAAGTTCAACGTGCCGTGCCCGCGCTGCCAAGGGACCGGCAAGAATATTTCCACGTGTCCCACCTGCCACAGTGAGGGCGCGGTGAGCCGCACCGAGCCGTTGGAAGTGCGCATCAAGGCGGGGACGCGCGATGGGCAGCGCATCCGGCTGGCCGGCAAGGGCAATGCCGGGCCGCAAGGCGGCCCCGCTGGAGATCTTTACGTCATCATCCGTATCGGAGAGCACCCGGTTTTCCGGCGCGATGGAGACGACATCTACCTGACCGTGCCGGTCAACGCCACCGAAGCTGCGCTGGGAGCCAAGATTGAAGTGCCGACCATCGACGGGCGGGCGCTGCTGAAGATTCCTCCCGGTACGCAGTCTGGCCAGAAGCTGCGCTTGCGCGAGAAGGGCGTGCCCTCGGCGACTAAAGAGGGCGTGCGCGGGGACGAGATCGTCGAGATCACCGTGACTGTGCCCATGCCGCGCGACGAGCGGACTAAGGAACTGCTGCGGGAGTTGGCGAAGCTGAACCCGGAGGATCCGCGAGAAGAACTGTGGAAGAAAGTCTAGCCTCTGCCGTGTCGAATCGGGAACGAACGGAAATAATTACCACGGGGGCCACGGGGTTTCACGGGGTAAACCTCCCCAATTTTGTGGTAGACCGTTCTTATGGCTGCGCGAGTTTCCTGCCTGAAGCCGGTTAGGTTAACGAGGTTTCCGGGGCCGTTGTCTCATCCGCGATGCATGTCCACGCCGTGTTGGGACCTGGCTTGCTGGAGAGCGCCTATCAAGCCTGTCTCGCTCATGAACTCAGAAAGCGCGGATTCGCCGTCGCCAGCCAAGTTGGATTGCCGGTAGTGTTCGATGGGGAAAAGATTGAGCTTGGATACCGCATCGACCTAGTGGTCGAGAACATGGTCATCGTCGAAGTGAAGAGCGTGGAAGCGATCCATCCGATTCACCACGCACAAATCTTGTCATACATGTGACTGAGCGGCATAGGAGTCGGCCTGCTCATTAATTTCAATGTGAAGAGCCTGCGAGATGGAGTCAAGCGCATGGTGGATGGCGATAGTTGTGAAAAATAGCGGGTTACCCCGTGTGACTCCGTGCTCCCCCCGTGTTTACGGTTTGTCTCGCTGATTCCTCGAAAGTAAAGGGCCCAAAGCCGGGCCCTCCCTGGACTACTTCTTCGGCGTGGGGTCGTCCGCCGGGTTGATGTAGTTGAGCTTGAGCGGCGACATGCCGTGGATCTGAATGACGGTTTCTCCGGAAGCCGCGGCGTAGTGGTGCATGCTGGGATCGAGGTAGGCGAAGCTGCCGACCCCGAAGCTCATCATCTTGCTGGCGTCGAACTGGTCTCCCATCCCGACTTTGATCGTGCCCGAGAGCACGGTGACATTTTCCCGGTTGGGATGGGTGTGAGGGGCGATTTTGTAGCCGTCCGGCATTTTGAGGCGGACCGTGAAGTCGCCGGAGGAAGCCATGGGGTCGCCTTCGAGCACGGCGAGTTGCGCTCCTGAGGGCAAAGATGGCGGGACTGGGCCATACTTCACTTGATCGGGCGTGAAGGCGTTTTGCGCCAGAGATGGCTGCGCCGCGAACAGCGCAACCGCGAATAAAGCGACAACAACAACAACAAAGAGAAACGGTTTCATTGGAAAAACCCTCCTGACAAACCGCTGAATCATAGTCAGTGGCGGCCGTCCCCGCAACAACTTTCCTGTTGCTCACCAAGGTGACTGGCAACCCGTTAGTGCCGGGTGGGAGACGTGGGATGTCCGTTACGTCAGTACCCTGGGCTGCCTGACAAGTTTTTCAATATTTTTCTTGCATCTGTGGAAATTTCCCGTAATCTCACAAATGCGAACTAACTCCGCCGGAATGCCCGGGAATCGCTGAAACCTGGGAGCCGCGAAACATCAAGGGAGACGCGGTGGCGAGAGTGAGTCGCTTGAGGAGGAACACATCGAAATTGGCAACAGCTAGCGCCCCGCGCCACCAAATAGAGAACCCCCAGCCTCTCGCCGTCATTCCTAACCGGAAAAAATTCGTGCGCCTCACGCTCTGGCCTCTGGTCGCCGCCACTTTTTTTATGGTGTCGGGCGGCACCTACGGCACGGAAGACATTGTGCACGGCGCCGGCTACGGACGCGCGATCCTGATCCTGCTGCTTACCCCGCTGCTCTGGAGCCTGCCTACAGCCTTCATGATCGGCGAACTATCGAGCGCGCTGCCGCACGAAGGCGGCTACTACGCCTGGGTGCGCCGCGCCCTGGGAAATTTCTGGGGATTTCAGGAAGCCTGGCTGTCGCTGGTCGCCTCCATTTTCGATATGGCGATCTATCCCACGCTGTTTGTGGCCTACCTGACCCGGATGTTCCCCTGGTTCCAGCAGGGAAATCGCGGCTGGTGGGTGGCGCTGGGGGTGGTGATAGCGTGTGCGGTCCTGAACATTGCCGGTGTAAAGGTTGTGTCGCTCACCTCGCTCTGGCTTTTCTTCGCGCTGTCGGCGCCCTTCGTAGTGATCGTGTTGCTGGCCCCGTTCAAGGTGGGAGCGCTGGTCAACGCCGTAACCAAGCCGACGACTTCGAGCGTGGACATCCTTGGCGGGCTGCTCATTTGCATGTGGAATTACATGGGATGGGACAACGCCTCGACCATTGCGGCGGAAGTCGAGAAACCGCAGCGTACCTATCCGCGCGCGATGCTGGCTGCGGTGGTGATTGTGGCCTTGAGTTACGTGCTTCCGTTTGCCGCATTGTGGATGACCGGACTGACTTCGACCGCGTGGGAAACCGGCTCGTGGGCAGACATCGCGGGATTGCTGGGCGGGCCGCTGCTGCGCATCGGCGTGGTGTTGGGGGGCGTGATCAGCGCCTTTGGCATGTTCAACGCGCTCGTGATGAGCTATTCGCGTCTGCCCCTGGCCATGGCGCAGGATGGTATGCTGCCCGGCATCTTCGGCAAGCTTCAGAAAAAATCGCGCGCGCCATGGGTTGCGATCATCGCTCTGGCAATTGGATGGGCGATGTGCCTCGGCTTGGGCTTTGCCCGGTTGGTAACGCTTGACATTCTTCTCTACGGTTTCAGCCTGATGCTGGAATTCGTGGCGTTGGCGGTATTGCGCTTCCGCGAGCCTGATCTGCCGCGTCCCTTCCGCGTTCCGGGAGGATTGTTTGGGGCAATCGCGATCGGCGTTCCGCCGATGCTCCTGCTGGCCTTTTCCATCATCCGCAGCGAGCATGAGCAGGTGTGGAATATGAGTTCGTTCGCCTTCGGCATGATTCTGATCGCGGCGGGGGTGGTGGCTTACGCGGTCAATCATCTGCTAAGACCACACGGATGGGCTCCCGCGGAGCAGAAACCGGAACCAGCGGCCTAGCAAGATCCACGGCCACGGATTTTCACGGATGAACACGGATTTATCTTTCTTGATCCGTTGGAATCTGGGATGATCCGTGGCCGCCTTGTTTTTGTTGTAAATTGGTGACGGCAGTCCTCGAGTTGCCGCGATGGTCAAACGCAAATCCAAGGGCGCGTACATGATCTCGGCCGTGGCCGAGATGTATGGTATTCATCCTCAGACGCTGCGCCTTTATGAACGCGAGGGGCTGCTGAAGCCGTCGCGTACCGAGGGCAACACCCGCCTTTATACGGACGAGGACTTGCAGCGGCTGGAGTTCATCTTGTCACTGGCGCGCGACCTCGGCGTGAATATCAGCGGCATGGCCATCATCCTGCAAATGCGCGAGCGCATGGAAGAGATGCAGCGCCAGATCCAGGAGTTCGTGCAGTACATCCAGGAAGAGGTGCTCACCCGCGCTCACGCCGCGGCTGACCCGGCGAAGGGCGCCATCGTGCCGGTGAGAAGGCCGATGGTGATAGCGGCGGTGCAGCCGGCGAAGAAGCGGTAATGCTTCCCTTCAAGCTTGTCTACAGCGACGCGTACTACCTCCCGATCGGCGAACACGTCTTCCCGGCCGAGAAATATCGCCGCATCCGCGACCGACTGCTGGCAGAGGACATTGCCGAGGCCACCGACTTTCTAGAACCCGAGCCGGCCACCGATCAGGACATTCTGCTGGTCCACAAGCCGGAATACGTCAACAAGCTCAGGACCGGCACGCTCAGCCCCCGCGAGCAGATGGATCTTGAGATTCCTTACTCGCAAGACCTGGTGGATGCATTCTGGCTGGCGGCCGGAGGATCGATTCTGGCGGCGCGGCAGGCTCTATCCGATGGCATCGCCATCAGCATCGGCGGCGGTTTCCATCACGCCTTTCCCGACCACGGCGAAGGCTTCTGCATGATTCACGATGTGGCTGTCGCGATCCGGCGGCTGCAGCGCGACGACAAGATTCGTACTGCGATGACGGTCGACTGCGACGTTCATCAGGGCAATGGCACTGCGGCGATTTTTGCCGGGACGCGGGCTGCGAGCGCGCTTTTGCCCTCCGCCGGGGCATCGACTCTCGATGCGTCGTCGCTCCGTTCGGCGCTACCCGGCAAGATTCGCGGAGCACACGCCGGAGAAGTCTTCACCATCTCGCTGCACCAGCACAATAACTACCCGCTGTGGAAGCCGCCTTCGTCCATTGATGTGGATCTACCCGACGGCATTGAGGACGACGACTATCTGGCGTGGCTCGACAATGCGCTGAGTTCCGGCTTGCGGCAGTTCGAGCCCGATTTACTCTGCTATGTCGCGGGCGCCGATCCTTACCGCGAAGATCAACTGGGTGGGCTCTCCCTTACGATTCAGGGATTGAAGAAGCGCGACGAACTGGTCTTCCGCGTCGCTCGCGCCCGCAATATTCCCGTGATGGTGACCTTCGCCGGGGGCTACGCGCGGAACGTGGAGGATACCGTGACCATTCACTGCAATACGGTGATCGCGGCGAAGGAAGTATTTGCGTGAAGCCTGTATCCGAGCGGCGCCGTGCCATGTCCGACTGATAAAATAAACAATCATCTCTATGTTTGAGAATCTTCAGGAAAAACTACAACGCGCATTCAAGTCGCTTCGCGGCCAGGCCCGGCTGACCGAAGAAAACATTGCCGAAGCGCTGCGCGAAATCCGGCTCGCGCTGCTCGAGGCCGACGTCAATTTCAAAGTGGTCAAAGAGCTGATTGACCGCATCCAGGCCAAGGCCGTAGGCCAGGAGGTGCTGACGGCGCTTTCTCCCGGCGAGCAGGTCATCAAGATCGTGCGCGATGAACTGGTTGAGACTCTCGGCAAAGACACGGCGCGCATGAAGTTTTCGTCGCAGCCGCCCACGGTTGTGCTGATGGCCGGACTGCAAGGCTCCGGTAAGACCACCACTTCGGGCAAGCTGGCGAATTGGTTCAAGATTGGCGGCCATCGTCCGCTGCTGGTTTCGGTGGACGTATACCGTCCCGCGGCGCGCGAACAGTTGAAAGTTGTGGCGCAGGCCGTCAAGGCACAGATTTACGAAGGCGAAGTGGGCGAGGCGAACACTCCCGCCCAGCTCACGCAGGCGGTCGAGCGACTGGTAAAAGAAGCGCGCCGCGAAGCCATCGTTTCCGGCTGCGACGTGCTGATCGTCGACACCGCCGGACGTCTGCATATCGATGACGAACTGATGAACGAGATGCAGTCGCTGAAGAAGCTGCTGAATCCGTCAGAGATTCTGTTCGTCGCCGACGCCATGACCGGGCAGGACGCGGTTCGCTCGGCCGACGAGTTCCACAAAAAGCTTTCGCTCACCGGCGTCATCCTCACCAAGATGGACGGCGACGCTCGCGGCGGCGCGGCGCTTTCCATCCGGCAAGTAACAGGACAGCCCATCAAGTTCATCGGCGTGGGCGAGAAGTATGATGCGCTGGAACCGTTTCATCCCGACCGCATCGTGTCGCGCATTCTCGGCATGGGTGACATACTTTCGCTGATCGAGCGTGCCGAATCACAGATCGACAAGAAGAAGGCGCAGGAGATGGCCACCAAAGCCCTCACCGGCGACGGCTTCTCGCTCGAAGACTTTCGCGACCAGTTGCGGCAAGTGAAGAAGATGGGCTCGATCAAGAGCTTGATTGGCATGATGCCTTCGATCGGTCCGTTTTCCGGATTGCAGAAGGCCGCCGACAATGTGGACGAAAAGCAGATCAACCGTGTTGAAGCCATCATCAACTCGATGACTCTGTACGAGCGCAATCATCACGAAGTGATTAATGGCAGCCGCCGCAAGCGGATCTCTCGCGGCTCCGGCACTACCGTGCAGGAAGTGAATAACCTGCTTCGCCAATATGCCCAGATGAAGAAGATGTTCAAGCAAATGGGCAAGCCCAGCTTCGCGCGTAGGATGGCGGGGATGAAGCTGCCGGGGATGTAGAAGCAGTGGCCAGTGATCAGTGGCCAGTGAAAACATCGTCTCTACTGATCACTGACCACCGGCCACTGCTCTTATGAAATGGCGATCCCTCGAAGAATCCAGCCCGGAGAATGATGTCCGCCTGCTGTGCGAAATCTTCGCCGAGCGCAAGGAACTGATCGCGAAATACGTTCCGGCGGAGACGCAGGCGATTCATGTTCGGGCTGTCGCGGAGTTGAAGCAGAAACTTTTGGCGGCAAACACTCTGTCCATCGGCTCGAAGATTCCGGAATTCCAGCTTCCAGATCACGATGGCAAGAACGTCTCCTCCTCCGATCAACTCGCCAAAGGGCGACTGGTGCTCTGCTTCATCCGTGGGCGCTGGTGCCCGTTTTGCGTCGGCCAGATGGAAGCTATGAACCTTATCCTGCCGGAGATCGAACAGGCAGGGGCGACGCTGGTCGCCATTTCTCCACAGACTGTACAGCAATCATTCTTCATGCGTGACCAGCACAAGCTGCGCTTTCCGCTTCTCTCCGATGCCGGAAATAACATGGCGCGGCAGTTCGGCTTGACCTACCGCATCCCCGATGAACAGAAAGCCGTCTATCAACGTGCCTTCGTCAACCTGCCCTTCATGAACGGAGACGACGCGTGGGAGTTGCCGGTTCCCGCAACCTACATCATTGATCGCGACGGTACCGTGCTCTACGCGTCCGCGAACGAGGATTACACGGAGCGGCCGGAACCGACGGAGATTGTACGCTTCCTGGCCTGCCAATTTGGCGCTTGAGGCCGCAGGCGGGGGCGCCCGCGCTACACCTGACTTTCGATACACTGATACTTCATGAACTATATCTACGGCATCAACGCCGTCACCGAGGCGCTCAAGGCCCGGGGACGGGCTTTTCAGTGGGTCGGCATGGCGAAGGAACGGAACGACATCCGCCTGCAGCGGATGATCGAGGAGTGCCGCCGCCTCGGGGTGCCCGTGAAATTCCTGCTGCGCACGGAACTCGACCGCATGGCCGGCAACGCGGCACATCAGGGAGTGGTTGCCGTCACCTCGGCCAAGCAATACAGCGATCTTGATGACGTGGTGGACGCCAAACGCGGAAAGTATTCTTTCGTTATCGTGCTCGACGGTGTTGAGGATCCGCACAACCTGGGCGCACTTATGCGCACAGCCGATGCCGCCGGCGCCGATGGCGTCATAATCCCAGAACGCCGCGCAGCCGCTGTTACTGGAACGGTCACGAAAGCCTCCGCCGGAGCCAGCGAGCACCTGCCCATTGCAAAGGTGACGAATATTGCGCGCACCGTCGAGGAATTGAAAAGCCGAAATATCTGGACGGTCGGCCTCGACGAGCGCGGCCCGCAGACTTATGACGCCCTCGATTACAACATGGATTGTGCACTGGTGCTGGGCGCGGAGGGCAAGGGTCTGCACGATTTGGTGAAAAAGAAATGCGACTTTCTGGTCTCGATTCCGATGTTGGGCAAAGTGCCCTCGCTGAATGTCTCGGTAGCGGGAGCGGTGGTGATGTATGAGATTGTGCGGCAGCGACACGCAAAAGGCAAAGAGGCGTCCTCGGGTGCGAAATGAAGTTGTGCATCCTGTGCTTGTGCGTTCTCTGTAACTCTGCGTTAAATGCGTTTTCCCTCGACCGCGAGGCGTTTACTTTCACCAAGTACGACTTGAATGTCCGCGTCGAACCGGAGCAGCAACGTCTGGGAGCCCGTGGCAAGATCACGCTGCGCAACGATTCAGCGACACCGCAGAAGACTGCGGTGCTGCAAATTTCCTCTTCGCTGGACTGGCGCTCGATCACGGCCGGCGGCGGCAAACAGTTGCAGTTCGTTTCGCAACCATACACCTCTGACGTCGATCACACCGCAGCGCTTTCCGAGGCCATTGTCACTTTGCCGGAAGCAGTCCCGCCCAAGGGCAGCGTCGAACTTGAGATCGCCTACGAAGGCGTGATCGTGCTCGATGCGACGCGTCTCACGCAGATCGGCGCTCCGGAAACCACGGCCCACAGCACCGACTGGGACCAGATCAGCACGAAATTCACAGCGGTGCGCGGAGTGGGACACGTGGCCTGGTATCCGATCGCTACCGAAGATGCGACCCTCGCAGACGGCAAAAGCCTGGCCGAAACACTAGCCCGGTGGAAAGCGCGAGAAACTGCCTCTACCATGCACTTGGTGATCGCAGTATCGGCTGATGAAGAGGAACCTCCAGAGCTTCTGGTGAATGCCACAGCCTGCGCCGGCGGGCGCGAAGTGCAACATCAGTTCGTTGCCGATTGCTCATACCGATCAGTGGGTTCGACCGGGCCGACCTTTGTGATTGCCAACTATGAGGTCGTGGAACGGGGGGCAATCGCAGTTCATTTCCTGCGCGGTCACGACGCGTCCGCAACGAATTACGCCGATGCTGCCGCAAAAGTGGTTTCGTTGGTCAGCGAATGGTTCGGGAGGCCGCGAAGCAAAGCACAAATGGCAGATCTGGTTGATCCGAATGCTGCTCCGTTCGAAAGCGGTCCGTTGTTGTTGACGCCTCTTACCAGCACGGATCCAAGAATGGCAGGACTGGTGGCTGCCCATCAGTTGACCCACGCCGCCTTTTCTTCACCGCGCCCCTGGATCAACGAGGGCTTGGCTCACTTCGCGCAGGCGCTGTACCTGGAACATCTGAGTGGCCGTCAGGCTGCTATTGACTACATGAGACTGCACCGCTCTGCTCTTGGAATTGCCGAGAAAGATAAGCAGGCCGCCGTCCCACGATCCGAAGACGATGCGAATCAGTCTTTAGTCAACGGCACCGGCGAGGAACTTTATCGCAGCAAGGCGATGTGTGTTTGGTGGATGCTGCGTGACATGATCGGAGATCAGGCGCTGAAGAAAGGCCTCGCCTCCTACCGTCCTGAGGAGGACAAGGAACCCTCCTACATGCCGCGTTTGATTCAGGCGCAGACCCAGCGAGATCTGGAATGGTTCTTCGACGACTGGGTTTATCGCGACCGCGGCCTGCCTGATTTCAAAGTTGAGTCGGCGTTTACGCGCAAGACTTTGCCCGAGGGTTACATGCTCACCATTACAGTGGGCAATCTGGGGGGGGCCGGAGCCGAGGTTCCGCTCACTGTGAAATTTGCCGGCGGAGAGATCACGAAACGGCTGGTGGTGCGCGGAAAGAGTAATGGCGTGATTCGCATTGAGGTTCCGAAGCCGCCGGAGGAAATCGTGGTCAACGACGGCAGCGTGCCGGAGCGCAACCCGACCAACAATGTATTCAAGATGGAGGCTGGCGACACTGCAAAGTGATTGTCAATTGCCGATCCGACCGAACCCTTCAAACCTTCGCTGCCGGCGGTATGAACAAAAGTGTATCGTCCTCGCTCGGCTCAGGATAGCAAAGCATTTGCACACCTTGCCAGCGCCGCCAGCTTGGCTGCCGCTGCACCAGAATCGATCGACTGCGCTGCCAGGGGAATTCCATCCGCGAGATGATGAACTCGTCCAGCCGCTACGAGAGCAGCCGCGGAATTGAGCAAGACGACATCGCGACGCGGAGATTTTGTTCCGCTCAACACCTCGCGGACGATGGCCGCATTTTCGGCAGCATCGCCGCCAGCAATGTCGGCCAGCGTGGCCCGCTTCATACCAAACTCTTCGGGATCAACTTCGTAAGTCCTCACGATTCCGTCACGAGCTTCAGCCACGCGGGTCGGCCCGGTGATGGTGATCTCGTCGAGTCCATCCAGGCCGTGCACTACCAAGGCGCGACGCAGTCCCAGCATGCTGAGCGCTTCGGCGACCTTTTCGACCATTTCAAGAGCGTACACGCCGACGACTTGTCCCGAAGCACGCGCGGGATTCGTAAGGGGGCCAAGCAGGTTGAACATGGTGCGCAGATGAAGCTCCCGCCGCACTTTCTGCACTTGTTTCATGGAAGAGTGCAGATCGGGCGCATACAGAAAGCAGATTCCGATTTCGCGCAGGCATTGCGCCGCGCGTTCCGGGGCCAACTGGATCTTCACGCCCAGCGCCTCCATCACGTCTGCCGAACCGCACTTCGAGCTGATGCTGCGGTTGCCGTGCTTAGCCACCCGCACCCCCGCTCCCGCGGTCACGAAAGCTGTGGCCGTAGAGATATTAAAGGTGCCGCAGGCATCGCCGCCGGTGCCACTGGTGTCGATGAGTGAGGACTCAGCCAGCGCGTCGCGGCCGGTGCCGCTCAGGTCGAGTGCGCCTGATGCGGAGGCATCCCCAGCAACCGAAATAGGCAGCGGAATTGCTGCGGCGCGGATCGCTTCGGCGAAGCCGACAATCTCTTCGACCGTCTCGCCCTTCATGCGCAAGGCAACAAGCAGCGCGGCGATCTGCGCGTCAGTGCAGTTGCCGGCGAGCACTTCCGCCATCACTCCGCGCGCTTCCGCGCGCTCCAGCGATTGGCCGTGATTGGCGACATGATGAAGGGCGTCGAGAATCATCTGCCTCGGAATTGTAAGGTATAACCGCTCTTCGCGATTAGAGGATCAAGCGACTAGACATTAACGGCGGCCTTGAGCCTGGGCAGAAAATATTCGCGCCAGCTCTCGGGCAGGGCAGCCGTGGCAATCGCTTTCTGCAACAGCGCGCGATTGTATCTCTCCCGGACAAAGAGCCGGTTGATTTCAGCAATGGTAATCCCTTCGCGCTCCCGCGAAATCAGTTCAAACTCATCTTCTACTCCAACTTCGCCTTCCTGCTCCACGGAAAAATAAAATCCACTGCGTCCGCTCTGCAGGAATCGCTCGATCATGTCATCCCGCTGAAACTTGGCGGCGAGCTTATAACAGGGCATCCGCGGCTGACGGACCATCACAATGGATGAACCGATTCGAAAGCGATCACCGATGTGGAGCTCTTCTTCCCGGAGATCTTCGGTCGTAAAATTTTCGCCGAACGCACCCCAGGGCAGGTTCGGCTCAGGCAGTTCTTGCCGCCAATACTTGTAGTGTTCGGAAGGGTAACCGTAAACCGCCTTGTAAGGTCCGCCGTGAACATTGAGGTCCGCTTGACGATCGCCATCCAGGTTCAACGTGCGCAGTGCTATACGGCCTGGCTCCGGCTTCTTGAAGATGCCGGTGTTGACGGTCGCTCCCTTATGCACAATCAGGTGCGGCCGTGCGACGTTCAAGGAAATCAATTTCACGGTGTGGTCCCTCGCTGCAAAACCGGTCCGGTTCCGGATAATTGGCTCTCGACTTTCCGGGTTGGAGTTTAGATGTCCCGCCTTCGAAAAAGACGCGGAGCCCTGTTTGCTCAAATCCGCCACCCTTCTATAAAATTAGAAGTTTGCTGCCCGCAGTCAATGCCGCAAGCAGGTTCCTTCCGATTTTTAGCTGACGAGCGTCATTATGAAAATCCATGAGTACCAGGGAAAAGGGATTCTTAAGAAATATGGTGTGACTGTGCCGCGCGGGACCATGGCAACCTCGCGCGAAGAAGCCGACTCCGCCGCCAAAGAATTGTTCAGCGCTGGCGCAACTGGGGTGGTCGTGAAGGCTCAAATTCATGCGGGCGGCCGCGGCAAGGGCGGAGGCGTGAAGATTGCCAAGTCGGCCAACGAAGCGGGGGACATCGCCGAAAAGATGCTGGGCATGAAGCTGGTCACGCATCAGACAGGCCCTGAGGGCCGCATCGTGCGCCGCCTCCTTATCGAAGAAACTCTCCCCATCGAAAAGGAACTTTACCTGGGCATTCTCGTGGACCGTGGGGAGGGCAAGCCGGTGTTCATGGCCTCGGCCGCCGGTGGCATGGATATCGAGCAGGTAGCGGCGGAAAATCCCGATGCCATTCTAAAGCAACACATTGACCCCGGCATGGGCCTGGAGGCATTTCAGGCGCGTAAGATGGCGTTCAAGCTTGGGTTGAGTGCCAAGCAGATCAACCCCGCGGTGCAGTTTCTCTCGAATCTTTACCAGGCGTTTCTTGATACCGACGCATCGCTTCTCGAGATCAATCCCTTCATTACGACCACCGATGGCCGGCTTTTCGCGCTCGACGCCAAGCTCACCTTCGATGACAACGCGCTGTTCCGGCATCCCGATATCCGCGAACTTCGCGACATCACTGAGGAAGATCCGCTCGAGGTCGAGGCCTCGAAGTACAGCCTGAACTACATCAAGCTCGACGGCAGTGTCGGCTGCATGGTGAATGGAGCCGGACTGGCCATGGCCACGATGGACATCATCAAGTACGCCGGCGGGATGCCCGCGAACTTTCTCGACGTGGGCGGCGGCGCGAATGCCGAGCAGGTTGCGCACGCGTTCGAAATCCTGCTCAGTGACAAGAGTGTGAAAGCGGTACTGATCAATATTTTTGGCGGCATTCTGCGCGTGGATACGCTGGCCACGGGAGTTGTCGAAGCTGCGAAGAAGACTAATATCAGGCTCCCTGTGGTGCTGCGCCTCGAAGGCACCAACGTAAACGAAGGAAAGAAGATCCTGATGGAATCCGGATTCAACTTCGTCGTCAGCGACACCATGAAAGATGCAGCCGACAAAGTGGTGGCGGCTGCGCGAGGCTAGAGGGTCAGGATTGCGGAGAGGCACTTGGGGAAACATACTTATGGCAATTCTGGTTAACGAAAAAACGCGATTGATCGTGCAGGGCTTGACTGGACGCGAAGGCACCTTCCATGCCAAGGCTTGCGCCGCTTACGGCACGCAAGTTATGGGCGGGGTGACCCCGGGAAAGGGCGGAACCACGCACGAAGGCTGGCCTATTTTCAACACCGTGCACGAGGCCGTCGATAAAACCGGCGCCGACGCAACGGTGATTTTTGTTCCTCCGCCCTTTGCGGCAGATGCCATCATGGAGGCGGCTGACGCCGAGCTCGACCTCATCGTGTGCATTACCGAAGGCATTCCGACGCTCGACATGGTCAAGGCCTGGGAGTTTCTGCAGAACCGGCGGTCGCGGCTGATTGGACCGAATTGTCCCGGCATCATCTCGCCCGGCAAATGCAAGATCGGAATTATGCCGGGGTCGATTCACAAAGAGGGCTCGATCGGGATCGTTTCGCGCTCGGGCACGCTCACTTACGAGGCCGTGCATCAGCTTACGCAGCGTGGCATCGGGCAATCCACTGCGATCGGAATTGGCGGCGATCCGATTATCGGGACGAACTTTCTGGACGCGCTCGACCTGTTCAATCGCGATCCTGAAACTGAAGCTGTCATCATGATCGGCGAAATCGGTGGCGACGCCGAGGAAACCGCGGCGGAATTTGTGAAAACGAAGATGAAGAAACCGGTGGTCGGCTTCATCGCCGGCCAGACCGCGCCACCGGGACGACGCATGGGACATGCCGGGGCGATCATTTCCGGCGGCAAAGGAACGGCCGCGGAAAAGATCAAAGCCATGGAAGCAGCCGGAATTCGGGTAGCGAAATCTCCTGCAGCGATTGGCGAAACCCTCGTGGCGGCACTGGGAGTGAAAGTTTAGTACCGAGTGCCTTGTACCGAGTACCAAGAAAAGCATTGCGCTAACGGCTATCTGGAGTAGACATATGAATTCTCCCGAAAACAACTTGCGGATCGACTACATCGAATTTCCGGTCACCGACATTAATAAAACGAAAGCATTCTATGCGCAGGTTCTGGGATGGACATTTGAGGATTATGGCGAGGACTATACCTGCTTTCATGACGGCAGGTTAGCAGGCGGATTTCACACGTCTCCGGAGGTCAAAACGGGAGGCCCCCTGGTTGTGATCTACACAACAGATATCGACGGCATGCAGACAAAAGTAGCTGCTGCTGGAAGCAAAATAGTCAAGCCGATATTCGAATTTCCTGGCGGACGCCGCTTCCACTTCATTGATCCCAGTGGGCACGAACTGGCAATTTGGACCGACAAATAAGAGTCTCGTAACAAGGACGAACGGCCAACAACCCTATGAAAACTCTCCAGCGCACTCTTACTATCGTAAAACCTGACGCCGTCGCCAAGAACGCAGTCGGCGACATCATTGAACAATTCGAAAAGAACGGCTTCCGCATCCTTGCCATGAAGATGCTGGAGATTTCTCAGCATCAGGCAGAGCAATTTTATGCCGTGCATGCGAGCCGTCCATTCTATGGTTCGCTCACCAATTTCATGTCGAGCGGGCCGATCGTTGTCCTGGCTCTGGAAAAAGAGAACGCCATCGCTGACCTGCGCAAGCTGATGGGCGCCACCAATCCGGCCAATGCCGAGGAAGGCACCATCCGCAAGAAGTGGGCGTCGAGCATCGAGCACAACGCCATTCACGGCTCCGATGCCGAGGATACTGCACGCTTTGAATTGAGCTTCTTCTTTGCGGGATATGAGTTGGCGAAGTGACGGCGTCTTGCGGGCGTGAGCGAAGCGGGAGCCCGCAGCCGTCATCCTGAACGAAGTGAAGGATCTCTTATGCCGATGGTTCAAATCACGATGCTGCAGGGCCGCACCGCCGAACAGAAGCGCAAGATTGCCAAACGCATCACCGATGCTCTGGTGGAAGAGGCTGGAGCGCGTCGCGAAGGCATCACGATCGCTTTCCATGAAGTGCCGAAGGAGAGCTATGCGTCGGGTGGCGAGTTGATGATCGACAAGGTTAAGTAATACGTGAAAAGACCAGCGCGGGCGAGTCGCCCGCGCCCAAACAAACTATCCCAGCGCCTCGTACAGATTGCCTTCCACGCGGTCCGCGACTTTGGGCAACTCCTTGCGGGCATGCTGGAGGAAATGCGGCGACGTACGGTGGGCTTCGAGAGCGGCGTCGTCTCTGTACTGCTCATAGATGAAGAAGCGCCGCGGCTCGGTCTTGTGCCGGTGGACCTGAAACATCAGGCAACCGGGTTCCTTCCGGGACTCCTCGGTTAGTTTCGCAAAAATTGGGGGGACATCGGCATCGTGCCCCGCTTTCGCCATCCACGTCACCGCCAGAACCACCATCGTCCGCTCCTTACGTATTGTTACTGCGGAAAATCAATTCTAGACTTTCCGGGCTGAGGCTGTCTTCAACTCATTCGCGAATTCATTCAGAAAAATCGTGTGGTCCCGGTCCGGCCCGGTCGAGACCATTCCAACCTTCGCGCCTGCTTCTTTCTCCACAAATGCCAGGTATTCGCGAGCCGCCTTGGGCAACTGGTCGAACTTTGTAATGCCCTGCGTGGATATCCTCCACCCCGGCATCTTTTGATAAATGCACTCCAGCTTGTCGTAACCGCTGGCTTGCGCAGGGATCTCCATGGTCTTCTTTCCATCGACGATGTAGCCCACGCAGACTGGAATCTCCTCCAGTTCATCCAGCACATCCAGCTTGGTTACCACCAGCCACGAAATGCCGTTAATCATGCCAGCGTAACGCAGCAGCGGCAAGTCGAGCCAGCCGGTGCGCCGCGGACGCCCAGTGACTGCGCCAAACTCGTTGCCCCGCTTCCGCAACTGTTGACCGGCCTCGGCTTTATCTTCGCTGGGGAACGGACCTTCGCCCACCCGCGTGCAGTAAGCCTTGGTGAGTCCGATCACGGAATCGATCGCATTCGGAGCTACGCCGGTGCCAATCGCCGCGCCTCCCGAAGTTGCACTCGAAGAAGTCACGAAGGGATAAGTTCCATGGTCGATGTCGAGCATGGTCCCCTGCGCGCCCTCAAACAGGATGGCTTCACCGTCGGTCAACGCCTGGTTCAGCAAGACGGCCGTGTCACATACGAACGGAGCGATTCTCTCTGCGGCCGCGGCGTATTCCGAATACATTTTGTCGGCGTCAAGCGGTTCGGAATTGAACAGCGCGTGAGCGATCATGTTCTTCTCGCGCACCGCGTTCTCAATGTGTTTCTTTAGAAGTTGCAAGTCAAGCAGATCCGCAACCCGTAGGCCACGGCGGCCCATCTTGTCTTCGTAGGCCGGGCCGATTCCCCGCGAGGTAGTGCCAATCTTCACCCGTCCCGGGGCATTCTCTGCCGCCAACTCGATCATGCGATGGTAGGGCAGAATCACCTGGGCGCGGTTCGAGACGAAGAGATTTCCATCGACTCTCACGCCCGCGTCGCGCAGCGCGCCCACTTCCTTCAGAAATGCCATGGGATCGAGAACCACGCCGTTGCCAACCACGCTGCGGCACGCAGCCCGCAACACTCCGCAGGGAACAAGCTGCAGCACAAACTTCTTCCCGTTGATGATGACCGTGTGACCGGCGTTATGGCCGCCGGCATAGCGCGCGACGACAGAGAAACTCTCCGATAGAACGTCGACGATTTTTCCCTTGCCCTCGTCGCCCCACTGGGCGCCGACAATCACCGCGGTCTTGCCTCGTTTCAATGCCAGCTCCGTTACAGGGATTGCGAGCGCAAAATTGCCCGCACGTATATATGAACACCGGGGTTGCACACGCCTTGCCGCGGATACTCGAAAGGCTAACTGGGATGAAAGCGAGAAGATGTGTACTGGCTATCTTATCGCGCTCGTGCGCGAATGGCAACGCGTGGACTTGGGCCGGCAGGAAGAGAGTTCAAGTACACTGATGAGCATTATGAACGTCAAAGCGGGATACTCAACTCCGATGCTGCACGTGGCAGATATCGAAAATTCGATCCGGTTCTACGAACTGCTGGGCTTCACCACCATATCGGCGGCAAACCTGTCGAGCGACTGATGCTCGCCGACGAATGCCTGAATACGGCAACGTGTGAACACCGGAAGATCAGTGGTCAGTGACCAGTGGCCAGTGGTCAGAAAAAATCAGGAAACTGGTGCTGCTGGCGGGTGCGCGGCTGGCCACTGATCACTGGCCACCGGCCACTGTTCTTGGTAGGCGCGGCAGGAATCGAACCTGCAACCACCGGATTAGAAATCCGGTGCTCTATCCATTTGAGCTACGCGCCCGCCTAGCAAAATTTATCACAAGCTCCGGGTGGAGTATCATGCGGTGTCGCATTGACCTCCGCCGCTCCATCCCGCCTCGCTTACATCGATTGGATGCGCGGGCTCGCCTGTGTGTTGATGTTTCAGACGCACTGTTATGACTCATGGCTTAGTCCCAGCGCCCGGCAGAGCAAGTTCTTCATGTACTCGCAGTTGGGAGGGACATTCCCGGCTCCTCTGTTTTTGTTTCTCGCAGGCATTTCGTTTGCGCTGGTAACAGAAAAACTGCGAAAAAAGAATCTGTCTCCCGCGCAAATCGCGCGCGCCACGATCCGCCGCGGCGCGGAGATCCTCGCCCTCGGCCTGCTCTTCCGGCTGCAAGAATATCTCATTGCCTGGGGTTGGGCGCCGCTCGGCGACCTGCTGCGCGTGGATGTGCTCAATACCATCGGCCTCTCGATGATGCTCATGGGCATCGTGTGCTGGCTGGTGCTATCCATTCGCCAAGGGGCTCGGACGAGGCTTGCCCTCATTCTTGCTTCTGCTGGAGCGGCTTTGCTGATTTCTCTGCTGACGCCACCGTTGTGGACAACCTGGCGCCCGAACTGGCTGCCCTGGCCGCTAGAGTCTTACATCAATGGTGTCCACAATCTGGGCACGCCGCAGGCCTGGCTGTTCCCGGTTTTTCCCTGGACCGCCTTCGCCTTTGGAGGTCTGGCTGCCGGATTTACTTTGCAGAGCGAGTGGGCGCGCCGGCACGAAGCCCTGACTTTTTTTTTGCTGGGCGCGGCTGGCCTGGTGTTCGTTGCAGCCTCCCGCTGGCTTGATGCCCAACCGCGCCAGCTCTACGCGGTCTACGATTACTGGCACACTAGCCCGAACTTCCTGCTGATCCGTGTAGGCATGCTGCTGGTGATTCTGACGCGAGCTATGCCTGGTGCCGGTGGGGCGCCGGACAGTGGGGATTCAGTCCTCTCATTCAGTTGGGCCAGGCGTCGTTACTGGTTTACTGGGTCCACATCGATTTCGTGTACGGACGCGTCTCCATCCTGCCGAAACACAGCGTCAGCATCCGGACCGCATCATTCGGATTGCTGACGATCTTTCTCGCCATGCTGATCCTCGCCTTCCTACGGACGCGGATGAAAGGACGCGGAGCCGAGATGGTGGCGTGGCTTCGAAGCCCAGCACGCGCGAACTGAATGTGTGGCAAGCTACCGAAACTGCTTGGCGAACTCCACCACTTCGCGCTCCGCCCAGCGGCCATCGTAAGCAGGATCGCCATCGCGCTCGCCGATGAAAGCACAGTGGCCACCGTCCCCGGTTTCGACGTAAGCAATATTGGTGTTGGAAAGCAGCGCCTCCCGCGTTTGCGGCAGAATGCGTATGAAGGGATCGTTGGCCGCGTGGATTACCAGCGTGGGCCGCGCGATACGGTCGATCACGTGGGCAGCAGCGGCACGGTCGTAGTAATCGTCGGCGCCGGTGAAACCGCAATAGTAAGCCGTTATGCGATCATCAAACTCGCGAAGTGTTTTTATTCCGCGCAGACGCGAAGCGTCGAAGCTCGCAGGAAACAGCTTTACCTTACGGCGAAATCTCTGGAACAATTGCAACAGAAAATAGTATTCGTAAATCCGGTTGGCGGGCTGATGCAACGCATCGGCCCCAGCCGCCAGGTTCACCGCCGGACACACCGCCGCCACTCCCCGAAACTCCATCGGACCGTCGCTTCCCCACTCTCCCGCAAGCTTCAGAACCAGATTGCCCCCCATGGAGAAGCCAATGAGCACGAAGCCCGGAACTCCGTCACGCTCAACCAGGCTGCGCGCCACCGCCGCCACGTCCGCGGAACGGCTTGAGTTGTAAAGTGTGGGCGCGCAATGGTCCATCCCGCCGCAGTTGCGCTGGTTCATCCGCACCACGTTCATGCCAGCGGCCAAACCGTTGCGCGCGATTCCCACCATGTATTGCGACTCGCTCGATCCCTCGAGCCCGTGGACGACGATCAGCGTCAAGACCTTGCGGTCCGTCTGCCAGTGACAGCGGCAGAGCACAGAAATACCTCGTTCCACTTCGATCAAGCGCTGTTCGGACACCGGCAGGTCGACGCGGCGTGGAAGAAAGAAGGAAGCGAGAGTCTGCATATGCCCACCCCGCAGCCCGGGATGGGGCCGGAAGACGGAAGGCACGAACGCGCGCGGCGACTGTGTCACCGGCTCAGTTTGCGAAGTTTCCACAAATTGATTCTAATAGAGAGTAGCCAGCCGCACGGGAGCGATCGTCATGCCGATTTTCGAATACATCTGCCGGGAATGCCAGCACGAGTTTGAATCCCTGGTCTTTGGCCGCGACAAAGCCAAGTGTCCCAAGTGTCAGAGTCAGAAGCTGAGCCCACAGCTCAGCGTGTTCGCCATGTCCGCCAAGGGATCGGCGGCTAGGTCCGCTCCCGCCGGCGCGTGCGGTTCCTGTGGCGATCCTAGAGGTGCGGGCGCCTGCTCACTTGGCGATCTCGACTAGCAGTTCAGCCCCCGTCACACCAGCGGTAACCAAACTTTCGGCACAGCTTCGTCCGTGACTGAGGTTACCTTTGCCTCTCTCCCCGGCCCGCCTACCATGCCGTGATCCCCTTTCAAAGCCAAGGAGCATCGCATGGATCGCCGCAGCCAGTCGCGTGTTTTCGTTGACCTTCCCGTCCAGATTTGGGGCATGGACGCCCATTCCCGCCCCTTCACCCAACCCGCCAGCCTGCGCACCATCAGCGGCCGCGGGGCAACCCTGCAATGCGTGGATGCTCAGCTCAAGCCGGGAGACGTGGTCGACGTTCTCTACCTGGGCAACAAAGCGCAATTCCGCATCGTGTGGTGCGGCAAGCCCGGGACCGAAATGGCAGGAGAAGTAGGAGTCGAGAACATTTCCGTTGAGACCAGAATCTGGGATTTCGATCCGTTGCGCTGCGCAGCTTCGGTGGGGCGGGGATAAGACAGGGCAGTTTCGCGAGAGCTCCGGAGGAAGGCAACAAGCAAAAGGGGAGGGCGGGGGGAGGAGCTGAACCCCGCACTGCGCGGGCCATTTGCAGTATGCAGCGGCAGTCCCGCGAACGCAAGGAGAAACCGCGCAGTGTCCCAAGATTCGTGCCCGTGTTGCAGAAATTTTCACACTTAGCGAAGTCAATTCGCGGAAACCTTGCAAGTTCCTGTCACCTTGACCCGGCAATTGAGGTTTCCCTCGGGAACCTTGGTGTCCTTCGCGGTTAACCGAGGTCCCGCCTAAAAGCTGTAAACTCACCACAGATGCAAGTAACGATTCTCGGTTCAGCGGCCGGAGGTGCGTTTCCGCAGTGGAACTGCGCCTGCGCAAATTGCCGCGCGGCTAGAGCGGGCACCTTCCGCGGCAAGCCGCGCACGCAGACGCAGGTTGCCATCACGCAAGATGGCCACGCGTGGTTTCTCCTGGGAGCCTCTCCGGATTTGCGTGCGCAAATCGAATCGACGCCCGAGCTGCATCCGCGCGATGGCGTGCGCCAGTCGCCGATCGCAGGTGTAGTGCTGGCCAACGCCGACCTCGACCACGTCCTCGGGTTGCTCTTGCTGCGCGAGCTCCAGCCCCTGCGCGTCTACGCCACTGCTGCTGTTCGCAGAATTCTTCGCGAGGACAACTCTATGTTCGGCATGCTGCAGCGCATCCCGAATCAAACGCAGTGGACCGACTTTGAATCCAGCGCAAAATTCAGCCTGTGCAACGCTCAGGACGAAGACTCCGGCCTGCGTTGTGAGGCGTGGTCGTTGAGCACGCACTATCCCGCTTACGTCGCGGCAGACCGGCGGTCGCAACTCGCACCTGGCCAAGCGTCCCTCGGATTCATCTTCGAGTCAACCTCCAGCGGTCGATTGGCCTACATGCCTGCAGTTCCACAACTCGACGACGCCCTGGTCGAACAACTCGGCACCTGCGATGTCCTGCTCTTCGATGGCACATTCTGGAACGATGGCGAACTCATTCGCGTGCAAGGCAGCGGACAGACGGCACGCCAGATGGGCCACATCCCGGTCGAACGCACGTTAATCAAGTTGGCGGGATTGCGCCGTCCGCGTAAAATATTTCTACATATCAACAACACCAATCCCATGCTGGACGGGGCGAGTGGCGAATATCGCCAGGTGCGGGACGCGGGCTGGGAAATCGCGGAGGATGGATGGCAGTTCGATCTGTAACCGAAACAGCAACGCAAGCCGCCCCCCTGCTCTCGATCGATGAACTGCGCGCGCAACTACAGGCCACAGGCGAAGAGCGCTACCATCATAAACATCCTTTTCATTTGTTGATGCACGAAGGCAAGCTCAGCCGCGGGCAACTCCAGGCTTGGGCGCTGAACCGCTACTACTATCAGAGCATCATCCCCATCAAAGATTCGATCATCCTCTCGCGTGGTCCCGACCCGGTCTTCCGCCGCGCCTGGCGCAAGCGCGTGGTCGACCACGATGGCGACGCCACCAATAATAATGACGGCGGCATCCATCGCTGGATAAAATTGGCGGAAGCGACAGGTCTCGATCCACAAATGGTCCGCGCCGGAAAAGGCATTCTTCCCGCAACCCGCTTCGCGGTGAATGAATATCTGAACATCGTTCGCAGCCGGACTCTGCTCGAGGCGGTCGCCTCCTCGCTGACGGAATTGTTTTCCACCAAGCTGATTACTCTGCGCGTGGAGAAATTGCGCCAGTATTATCCCTGGCTCGCGGGAGGCCTGGATTATTTCGAGGCCAGACTCTATCAGGCGCCGGAAGATTCGCAGTTCGCGGCGAACTACGTTTACGAAAATGCGAAGACGCGGGTGGAGCAGGAGTTGGCGATCCAGGCCTTGCGCGACAAGTGCGACATCCTGTGGGCGCAGCTCGATGCACTCTACTTTGCCTACGTTGAGCCGGGATGGCCGCCGCCCGGAGCGTTCCGCATCGAGGCCAGCTAGCATGGCGGCGCCCGACGATTCCAGCCAGCCCCGCTTGGCAGCCGGCTGCCGCTGGGGTGGCACAGAAGAAGATCGCGTGATCCTGTTCCCCGAAGGCGCAATCAAGCTGCAAGGCACAGGGCGACAGGTTCTGGAGCGTTGCGACGGACAGCGCACCTTCGCCCAGATCATCGCAGAACTGCAGGCCCAGTTCGGCGATGCAGACCCTGCGAAGATTCGCACCGACATCAGCCAGTTCCTCGAGCAACTGCGGCACAAGCGGATTGTTGATTACTAACTGTCTATGGTTCATCAGCAGCAATGACGATTCCCAACCCTCTCGCCCTCATTGCCGAGATCACTCACCGCTGCCCGCTGCACTGCGTCTACTGCTCAAATCCTCTGGAGCTGGCTGCGGCAGGTTCGGAGCTCTCCACCGGTGAGTGGATCGACATCTTGCAACAGGCGGGCCGCCTGGGGATGCTGCACGCGCACTTCACCGGAGGCGAACCGCTGGCGCGTCCCGATCTGACTGAACTCATCGCGGGCGCACGCGCCGCGGGCCTCTACACGAACCTGATTACATCAGGAATTGGGCTCAATGAAACCCGCTTGCAAGCGCTGGTCGATGCCGGACTCGACCACGTCCAACTCAGCTTTCAGGATTCGCGGGAAGATGCTGCCAACTGGATTGCTGGCGCCAAGGCGCACGCGCACAAGACTGAATTGTCGCGCCTCATCCGCCGACACAAGATCGCGTTCACAGTGAATCTTGTCATCCACCGGCAGAATATTGATCACCTCCATGAGATGATCGCTTTCATCGAGCAGCTTGCCCCCGAACGCATGGAGATCGCCCACACCCAATATTACGGATGGGCGTTGAAGAACCGGGCCGCTCTGCTGCCCACGCGGACCCAGCTGGAAAAAGCCACAGATGCAGTAGCTGCCGCGGAAAAACGTCTCACGGGACGCATCCGCGTCGATTTCGTCGTTCCGGATTACTATGCGCGTTTTCCGAAAGCCTGTATGGGCGGATGGGGACGTAGATTGATGCTCATCAATCCTGCGGGCAAGGTTCTTCCCTGCCACGCCGCAGAAGTGATTCCCGGCCTGGAGTTCGAAAACGTCCGCGAACAGACTCTGGAGTTTATCTGGCGGCAGTCTTCTTCGTTCCAGCGCTTTCGGGGAGAAGAATGGATGCCGGAGCCCTGCCGCAGCTGCGACCAGCGCACGCAGGATTTTGGCGGATGCCGCTGCCAGGCTCTTCTGCTCACCGGAAACGCGGCCGCTACAGATCCAACCTGCTCGCTCGCGCCAGCGCGCCACATCGTCGAGGTGGCACTGGCCGAAGCCAATTCCAGCGGCGCGGTTTCGCAGCCCGTTCCCACCGCGTCGTTCCTGCAATTGCAGGAGCGCACCGGAAGTCTGTGGAGCTACCGAACCAATCCGGAATGACCTACCAGCGCAAACCGACTGTGATCGGACGCACATCCGTGGTAATGCCATTGTGCGATCCGTGAGTGAAGCGGTATTCCGCGTAGAGCTCCACACCGCTCGGCATTTTCCGCGTCACGCCTCCCCCAAAGTTATATCCGAATTGGTTCACGCTGGAATTCACGAAGCTGCCGCTGAGAGGAATGCTGACATTCGAGCACGCACCCCACCAGGTCCAGAATCCATTGCAGGCCGAACCTGGAACTACCGTGGAGCCCTTCAGGCTCCCCGAACGATGGTAGTAGCCCGGCCCGATGAGAACATACGCACCCCACAGTTTGGTCACGGGAAAGTTGATGATGGGATCAAGCGTGAAGTCCAGGGCATAGCTGGTAGCTCCCGTGGCCTGCGCCAGTTGCTGGGTGGAGTTGCGCAGCGGCAGGTTCGCATAGAAGAAATCCGCCCGCAGTCCTAAATACTTGTTTGCGTTATGAGCCACGCCGGCCGTGCCCACAACGCCTCCTCCGCGCACCCAGGTGCGCGTCGCGCCGCTGTCAACGTTCGCTCCTGCACCGACATTAAAAGTCCACCTTTTATAGTCGCGAGGCTTCGGCTTCCGCCGCATGGATTCTTCGTCAGCAGGCTCCTGGCCGGTGTCGGGCGGTTGCGCCGCCGGTTGCTGCGCTGCAGGCGCTGGCGTTGTAGGCTGCGCCGGTGTTTGCTCCGCCGGCGTTGTCTGGGCGAATCCCTGCGCTCCCAACAGAATTGTCAGAACCATCAGCGTCAGCGTACTCGCGAACTTTCCTGTCATCCATTCTCCTCCATAACCGGGCGTGGTGGCGGACCGTAGCGCTCGGCATGAAGAGGCGAGAGGCGCCGTGAGTAAAGGTTCCGCTTGTGATTCCTCGCAGACAGGCTTTGGCCTTGGTTGCGGCGGGATCGCATCATCTTATCAACTTTGATGCTGACTCTGCCTGGCAAGCCGCCCACGCCAGGAATCCCTTGGACAAATTCCGTTCGCTGGAACCCCTTACGTTTTCCGCGTCAATCAGTCTGCTTTCCGTACAGAACACGAGGACCATTACTTTTTCTGCCCTGTAAGTTCGCTGACTACTTTGCCGCTCTCATCGAGGAACTGCAGTACTGATTTCCCATCTGACTGAACCTCCAACAATACCCGGACATTGCCGCTACCGTCGCGCAGACTCAGGCCCACTGATCCATCAGGAGCGCGGCCAACGACCAGTCGTTTCACATCGTGCCGATGCGTTGCGAAAAATTCTTTCCAGGCATCGTCCTGTTTGTCCTCGGGCAGTTTGCCGATCCGCCCCTCGGCCTTCCTCTTCTCTTCGACCGGGTAGTCTCCCTGATCGGCGATGGTGATGCGAGAGAACTTGTCTTTTCCATCTTGACCCGCATCCAGGGCAAAAATCTGATTCTCCTCATATTGGTCAAGACTCAGATGCCCGTGGTTTTCTATCGTGCCGTCAGGGAGCTGGCTCGCTCCCCATATCAGGCCGCCCTGTTCAGTACCTTCCTCGTTCATGAAGAGCATTCCCGCTGCCTCCCGGCGATCCGGCCGGGGAGATTCCTTTTTATGAATCCACCCACCTGGAAAATCAGCGCGGTTGGAGATGGTGAGCCGCACCGTTCCGTCCGGCTCGACAATGTTGATACGACGGGCGGTGATGATGCCAAACTGAGGATTTCGCATCATCGCGAATCCGCACAGAACCGTCGCCGCAAACGCGAAAGTGATCACGCCGGAGTAGATGGCAAGAAAGCGAGGACTGGATACAGTTTTCATGGCAGCCTCTCCTGAGAAACTTACAGCGACTTGGATTGGTACGTCGATTTCGCTATCAGGTTCCATACAAGAATAGCGTGCTTGATCTCACATCGCAGCCTTTCCACTTCGCGGAGGCGCAAGTCCCACGTATGATAAATATTACGTTTCGATTTCAAGGGCAAGCATTGCATAAGACTCCGCCAGATCTGTCGCCTGACGCCCAAATCGCCCCCACTTCAGGGGATCGCAATTCCGCGCGTAGCGTGGCGCTGGTGGGCTTCGGAACTGTGGGCCGCGCCGTGGCCAAGATTCTATGCGAACGCAGCGATGGCTTGCTGCGCCTGACCCACATCTGCAATCGCAACGTTGAGCGCAAGAAGCAGCCCTGGGTTCCGAGTGACGTAGTCTGGACGGAAGACCTTCACACGGTTCTCAACTCTGATGCCGATATCGTCGTTGAACTGATCGGTGGTTTGTCGCCTGCCGAAGAACTGGTGCGCGGCGCCCTGAACGCAGGTATGTCGGTAGTGACGGCCAACAAGCAACTCATCGCCCGCCACGGCCCAGAGCTGCTCCAGCTTGCAAGCGCGAATGGCTGCCAGCTTGAGTTCGGGGCGTCCGTCGCTGGCGGCGTTCCCGTTCTTCCCGCGCTGCGCACCGGTCTCTGCGGAGACCGCCTGCACGGCATTTCCGGAATTCTCAACGGCACTTGCAACTACATTCTCAGCCGCCTTGAGAGTGATCGCATTCCCTTCAGCGAGGCTCTCGAAGAAGCGCAGGCCCGCGGCTACGCCGAAGCCGACGCCAGCGAAGACCTCGACGGCGGTGATGCGCGCGCCAAGCTTTCCATTCTCGCGCTGGCAGGTTTGAAAATTCGCGTGTCTCCGGGAGATATTCGTGCCCGCACCATCCGTCCCATCGATGCGGTCGATTTCGACTACGCCGCGGAGTTGGGCTGCACCATCCGCCAAATCTCGCGCGCCGATTTGAAAGAAACGACGCTATTTGCCGACGTTGGTCCCAGCCTGGTTCCCACCGCCTCGCCCTTCGGACGCGTGCAGAGGAATCTGAATCTGGTGTTGACCTCGGGGGAATACGGCGGCGACATGGCCTTTCTGGGCGCGGGCGCGGGAGGAGATCCAACGGCAGTTGCGGTCGTCTCAGATTTGATGGCGGTGGCGGAAAGTTTCGCGGCTGGACCTCGCCCGCGGCGCGCACTGCAGTTCGAATCACCGAAGGTAAGCTGCGACTTCGAGACGCCCTGGTATTTGCGGTTGGTCGTGAAAGATCAGCCTGGCATCATCGCGGGGCTGGCCGCGATCCTCTCGGCTCATCAACTAAATATTGATGCGGTGCTGCAAAAGCCGGGCTTCGACAAGAACGCTTTGCCCTTCGTGATCACGCTCGAGCCCTGCCGCGACGCGCAACTGCACCCCGCGCTTCAGGAAATGTCTGCTTTGCCCTTCGCGCTGCGGCCCTGCCTCTGCCTGCCCATCCTGCGTTAATCAGACCTCGCTAGCTGGCTTTACTCCAGAAAGGATTCTTCAGCCCGGCGGGCGCCAGGGCGCTATTCGTCTTGGTTTCCGTGCCCGAATCGTCCGAGATTTTCTCATCCTGCAAACGAGACGACGGTGCTTTAGGATCTTCCTGGCAGTAGGATGGCGTCATAGGAGATGGATATTCTGGCTTCATGGGAGACCTCCACGATCGTAATGATCTAGCTCTATTGGAACACTCGCAGGGCGATCCGGAGGCCGCAAAATCTCGATACATCCCATCGAAAAATCAGCACCCAGATAATTCGGCGCATGCCGGCATTTCGAGTGTCCCGGCAAAACTGCTAGGATGTCACCGCGAGTAAACGTCCTTACTAGAAGATCAAATTCATCACGAGGGAAAGCATTCATGAAATACCGCAAGCTGGGCCGAACCGGTTTCGAGATCAGCGACGTCGCCTATGGACTGTGGGGCATGAGCGGCTGGAGCGGCTCCGACGACCAGCAGTCGCTCGATTCCCTGCAACTCTCCGTCGACTCGGGCTGCAATTTCTTCGACACCGCCTGGGCCTACGGCGAGGGCAAGAGCGATGGCCTGCTAGGTGAAACCATGGCGCGCAACTCAAAGAAGCGCCTGTATGCCGCCTCGAAAATTCCTCCCGCCAACGACAAGTGGCCCGCACTGCCTAAATACAAATATCAAGATGTGTTCTCCACGAACCACGTGCTCAAGTACGCCGACCAGATCCGAAAGAAACTGCGAGTCGACTCGATCGACCTGCTGCAGTTCCACGTCTGGGATGACAGTTGGACCGGTGATCCGGACTTTCGCTCCACTGTCGAGAAGCTGAAAGACGGGGGTTGGATCCGCTCCTTCGGATTGAGCCTGAACCGCTGGGAACCGGAGAACGGCATCAAGGCGCTGCACACCGGGTTAGTCGACGTCGTGCAGGTGATTTACAACATTTTCGATCAGTCGCCCGAGGACAAACTGCTCCCACTTTGCCAGGAACTCAACATCGGCGTGATCGCGCGCGTGCCGCTCGACGAAGGCAGCCTGGGCGGCAAGATGACGCTCGAAACCCGCTTCCCGAAAAACGACTGGCGCTCCGGATACTTTGGGCCAGAAAATCTCGCGCATACGATTCAGCGGGTCGACAGGCTCAAGAAAACCCTGCCTCGAGGCATGACTCTTCCAGAAATGTCACTGCGCTTCATCCTGTCTCATCCCGCGGTCAGCACGACCATCGTAGGAATGCGCAGCCCGGAGCATGTGCGCCAGAATGTCGCTGCCAGTGACGCCGGCCCACTCGATTCAGGCCTGCTCGCCGAATTAAAGAAACATCGCTGGGACCGCAAGCCGCAACGCTGGTCGGACTAGTCTCGCATTCGACTCCCCTCTACGAGCGCTGGTAGTAGCCCGGCCTTGCAGGCTACTCTGCCATCAGCCGGATGAGAACACCCGGATCGCTTGCCGTGTTTGGCTTAGGACCCGATGCGGCATTCACGGCAAGCGGCAAGCCATTCCACGTGCGCCGGCCACCGCAAATATGAAAACAGTTTCGCGCAGAATCGGAGTCGCCCTTACCCTGTTCGCGCTCCTCCTCATGGGCAATCTCTACGCCCAGAACTCCCGCGGATCGTTGCGCGGCACGGTGCAGGACGCCACTGGCGCCCGCGTCTCCTCCGCCAGAATCGTCGCGCAATTATCGGGCTCCTCGGTGCAGCGCGAGGCCACCAGCGAAGACCGGGGCGAATTCCGCATCGATGACCTTCTGCCCGGCAACTACCGCATCTCTGTTACTGCCGCCGGCTTTGCTCAGGCACAAGCGGACGTGACAATTGCGGTCGCCACGGTTCGCGATATTGCGGTCACCATGAAGCCGTCATCCTTTCAGCAAACCGTGAACGTGAGTGCTGAAACCTCTTCCATCACCACTCAACCTGTCGATCTGGCCAGTGCCATTCACCAGGGCGTGGTGTCCCGCCAGGACCTGGAAACTCTTCCACTCGCCGCGCGCAGCTTTGCCAACATCGCTTATCTCGTTCCCGGCACCGAACCGTTGGAACCCTCCGATCCCACGAAGGCGCGCATCACGGCTGTATCGACTGGTGGTAGCTCGGGGCTGAACAACGAGATCTCGGTCGATGGCGCAGACAACTCCGACGACTGGATCGGCGGGTTCCTCCAGAACTTTTCTCCCGACGCCATTCAGGAATTCGCCATGCGCACCGCCCAGGAAGATGCCGACACCGGGGGCACCACTGCCGGCTCAGTTGTGATCACTACCCGGCGCGGAACCAACGAATGGCACGGCAGTGGCGCTTTTTACGACCGTCAAGCTGCGCTGAACGCACGATTCCCTATCGAGAATCCAGCCCCCAATCCCAAGCAGCCGTTCTCCCGCCAGAATTATGTTGCGACTCTCGGCGGCCCCGTGCTGAAAGACAAGGTCTGGCTGTTCTCGTCGTTCGAATATGTGCACGAGAATGCCAGCATCGCCTACAGTCCTGCCAGCACTACACAGTTCGATGCACTGGCGACGCTTGCGTCGGAAGGACTGATTCCCGGCGTCCGCTCGATTGCCGCACCCGCAAACGTTCCCATCCCCTTCCGCGACTACATCGGATCGCTTCGCTTTGACTGGGCGCAATCCTCGAGTTCACAATGGTTTCTGCGGGTTTCGGAAGACAACTACGTCACGCACAACGCCCTGGTGCAACAGGGCACCCTGCCCTCGACTGGGCTGACAACGCGCAACAATTACTGGAACGCAGTTATCAGCAATACTTACGCGTTTAATTCGAGATGGCTGGGCACACTGGTCTTGGGGGCCAGCGAGTTGCACCTCACGCAAGCCCGCAACTCGACTCTGGGCTTCGCTCTGGCGTTTCCCTTTAGTTCCACTTCACAAACCGTTTCAGGATTCGAGACTTACGGCGACAATCAGTTCGCCACCCCGATTACACTATTCCCCTCCCTGCGTAATCAGCAGAAGTATCAGCTCCGTTATGACGTAAGCCACGCCGCGGGCGACCACGCCTTCAAATTCGGCGTGAACTTCATTCACGAACCGGTGCTCGGCGGCTCGTTTCCCGGGAATCAGGAAACGCTCTACAGCTTTCCCAACGATCCCACGTTCTACTTGACGAATCCAGGGCAATTTGGTGCTGACTATGCGGCAGGCGCCTCGACCACTCCAGCCACAGACGGCAGCTTCTCGCAAAGCGTGCAACGGCTCGCACTCTATGCCGAAGATTCGTGGCGCGTAACCCGGCACCTCACCTTCAACTACGGCCTCCGCTACCAAACTACTTTTGGACTCTTCACCGCCTCAGGCCGCAGCCAGACAGCGAATCCGTCCTACTCGCTGCTCCCCTCGCTGGGATTCCCGCTAAGGCCGCCTCATGACGACCGCAGGCAACTCGGACCACGCGTGGGCATCGCTTACTCTCCGGGCGACAGCGGCAAAACTGTATTCCGTGCTGGCTTTGGCCTCCTTTTCAACGACCTTGCGCAAAACGGCTGGGCTGCGGCGTTTCAAGCCGTCAACGGCGGACCCAACCCTCCTGCCGCTTTGATCGATCCGAAGTACAAAACTCCTTACGCGCTTCATGCCACGGGCGGCCTGCAGCATGCATTCAATGCGAATTGGACGGTGAGCACCGACTATACTCACGAAGAAGGCAATCACGCCTATCGTGCCTATCCCTTCGCGAGCGCAACGGTTTTCCGATCCGACAATCGCTCCAGCTACAACGCTCTCATGTTGCGTGTTCAGGGAAATGTTTCGCACCGCTTCAATCTGGTCGCCAACTACACTCTGGCGAAGGCGCAAACCTGGGGATGCGTGCTGGGCGAACTCTTTGACTACGTGAACGGCGTGTGCGATCCGCTGAATGCTTTTGCACCGGGTGACTACGGGCCCTCCGGCGAAGATGTCCGTCACCGCTTTGTGCTGGCCGGAACGGTGCACCTCCCCGGCGGTTTCGAACTGACAACGCTCACCCAGGCGGAGAGCGCCCGCCCATTCACCATCACCACCACCGATAACAGCAACCGGATTTCCGTGAACGGAGTGAAGACCCCACTCGACGCCTTCCGCGGCATGCCCTACATCCAGGCGGACCTGCGCGTCAGCCGTCCCATTAAGTTTGGCGAGCGCTGGGAAGTTCTGCCGTTCGCGGAGTTCTTCAATCTCTTCAACCGCAACAATCCCGGCGCCAACTATGTGGCAAACGTGGCCGCGCTTTCGATTGTTCCCGCCGCCGAAGCGCAAGCCGGAAACGTCACCGATATCTGCACCAACGCGGATTGCTCCGCGACGAAGCCCGTCACCAGCCTGAATCAGTTGCGCGTACCCGGCGGCGGCCTAGGGGATTTCTTCGGACCCGGCACGACGGTAGGCATCCCCTTCGCCGGGCAGTTGGGCTTAAGGGTGACGTTCTAAGGTTCTCGTCTAAGCGGGGAGCGAACCTTCGTGGCTCTCCTAACTCGCGCCACGCTGCGCCCGCCCCCGAGTAGATCGTTCTCCAGCCGCCAAGCCCTAATCGCGATTAAGGCTTGACCACGAACACCGTGCCCTCATTAAACGTTCCGCCGTAGTAGGTATTTCCGTAGAGACTGCCGCCGGAACCCAGTACTACGCCGCCCTCGGGAAAGTATCCGTCGGAACCATTCTCGTTAAAGTTATGCAGTATTTTTTCGATCCAAAGCCCAGCGGTGGGCCTCAGCTCGTAGACAATGCCGCAAGCTTGTTGAGTCCCAGGGCAGGTTCCAGTGCCGCCCACGAGGGTTGTGCCATATAGATTGCCGGCGGAATCAAGGGTCAGGCTGCCAAAAGGATTGGACCCGTCGGAACTGCTCTGGGCAAGGAAGTAATGTAAGACCTTTTCCTTCCAAACTCCTCCCGAAGAGGGTGAGAGTCTGAAGACAGTGCCGCCGCCAGCAGGGCCGCCCGCAGTGGTAGTGCCGTAAAGATTGCCGGCCGCATCCAAGATCAGGCTACCCCCCGAAGGGAGGCCGCCGTCGACCTTGTCGTTGGCGAAGCTGTACAGTATCGTTTCAGTCCAAGTCCCGCCCGTGGAGGGCGACAGTTGGTATACCGTCCCGCCGCCGAGGGCGCCGCCAAAGAGAGTGGTGCCGTAAAGGTTGCCAGCGGAGTCGAGGATCAGGCCACTCCTCGGATCGGAACCGTCGCCACCGCCGGCGGTCTGGTGAAAAGAGTGCAGCACAGTTTCGGTCCAGCCCCCGCCTGCGGTGGGCCTTAGCTCGAACGCTGTGCCCACCACGAAAACGCCGCCGGATCCTGTCGTGCCGTAGAGATTGCCAGCAGAGTCCATTACCAGGCTGTTCGCAGGATTCTGCCCGTCGGTACTATTGTTGAGGAAGCTATACAGCACCTTCTCTGTCCACGTCGTGGCCGGCGGAACCGGCGGTGACAGCTCGAAAACTGTACCTACGCCATCAGTGCCACCGATGTCGGTTGTGCCGTAGAGATTGCCAGCGGAATCGAAGATCAAGCCACCCGCGGGGTTTTGCCCGTCTGTACCGTTCTTGGCGAAGCTATACAGGAGCTTCTCCGTCCAGCCTCCGCCAATCTTTGGTGACAACTCGTACGCAGTACCGATGTTATCAGTGCCGCCGTTGACCGTCGTGCCGTAGAGATTGCCGGACGCGTCAAAGATAAGGCTGCTTGACGGGCCGACTCCGAATTTGCTGTTGCTGCCGAAGCTGTGCAGTACTTTTTCTGATTGGGCGGCCGCGTACGTGGCCGTCGTAAGAGTGGAGATCGTAAACAAGGCCAATACGGCAGCCAGTCCGAGAGAAACTTGCTTGTTGCGCATGGGAAATCCTCCGTACGACGATGCAGCGACACGACGAGTGGTCAGTCTTGCTGTGGGGTCAGCAATCTTTAAAAAGAGTTAGGAGTGAATGGGACTCCTACCTTGGGGAGGGAGGCCAATCTACAACGGACGTCTAGGTCAAGTCAATCGGGGAATTAACGGGGTGGTGTCTTAAATGGCATGGCATACGGAATTAAAACGTGGTCCTGTTCGTCAGGACCACGATTCGAGCGCGGCTGGACTGAAGTGCCCCCTCACCTGCTTGTGCTTGTCATCGAACCATACACAGTATACGAAGACTCTGTTTTCGCTTTCGGTTTCTACTCGCTCGACGGTCATAACCGGGCCGCCAGACTTTAACTTGACCACATCTCCGGGTTTGAAGTTCATTACGTCATTCTCCTGCGCTAAAGGACTAGCTACATGAACAAACGTTTCAACAAAGCTGACATTGTACAACTAAATAGCGGTGGTCCAGAGATGCTAGTCGTTGCAAGTGACGGCGACAGCGTAGAGACGGAATGGAGCAGCGCGGATCGAGCAACCCTCAAGCAGGCAATGGAGCGCACGTTCAGCCGCTTCGGGGTTCGACAGGAACGTGTCGCGGGTGAGCTTCGTGTGCGGTTCGGAAAATCGGTTCTTGCAGGAAGTGCATTTCCAGCGTTGAGTGTGGTGTTTGCCAAACCTCCCGGCCTTGACGCAGTTCGTGTGCTGGCATCTGATACAGGTCATGGGCTTTTCTCCGCTTGTGTTTTGCGGGAAAAGCCTTACAATCGTTTTGGGTCTGGATTGCGGCTTACCCCGCGATTCGAAATGGCCCTGCCGACTGCTCTAACAGGCGACAGGGCAGACTTTTGTTACCTAGCTAATTGGTGGCGGTCTTCCCATGTGCTGCCTCCTCTCTGTTTCGACCGCTCTGCGCTTGCATCGCAGAGCGGTTCGTATTTGCATCCAAAGTCATTTCTTGTTCAAACTCTCGTGGGCTTTCTTTCTGTCAACAGCCATCTTCCAAGCATCGCCGGGAGTATTCATCGGTACAGCACTCAAAGGCGGCAAATTACGCTTGAGGTAGCCAGCCCATATATAGCCACTGCCACTGATTTCCCGCGCCAACTCGCCTGCCTTATGCAAGCGCGCCAAAATAGTGACTACGGACGACAGGGGATTCTTGCCGGAAAAGGTAACTCCCATCGCCTGCACTCCCTTAAGCACATCCGCTGCGGAAATGTGGGCTTGGGCACCTTTGACAACAATGCGGATCGTTTCAGTCAGAGTCCGCTCCTCATCTTCTGCAACATTCGTCAGAGTTCTAAGGGCGGATATTGTTTGCTGAAGTTGCGCCCGACGGCGTTCGATGACCGCTGCCTGATTGCTGAGTGCTTCCAACTCCTTTTCAGCCGCCGTCAGTGCGTTGCTGTAGTCGTTGTCGGTCATAAGTGTTCTCTGTACGCAAATACACGATAGAAGGGTTATACAGAAATGTCAACACATTTGTTATAGAATCTGTTATAAATGTATCGGGGGTGGAATCTGCCATTTCCGAACGCGGAGCAGAAAGCCCTTGAATTTGAACAAAAAGCAGTACTCTTTAGAGCAATAGCAGACGTTTGTAGGAAGAGGCAAAATGCTGGTGAGCCGTGGCCGGCAACGCCATGGGAAAACCAAACTTCAGAATCGTGCCACCGTGTTTAAGACACTACCATTAACGGACCAGCCATTCGGTCGCGGTGTGGACCCGCACCAGAAGCTCGCCGTAAGTCACGACCAGAGTAGCCACCACGGTTGCCACAGCGCATAGTAGATAGGGTAAGGAATATCGCGGCGCGGCGTTCTCCCGAGGTTCGGTCCAGGCAATCAAACGCTCCACGCGGGCGTTCAACGAACTTGCCGGGCTATGCACCAACGCTGTGGTCAACTCCGTAGGCGCTTCCAGCAAGGCCAGGCGCGAGAGTTTGATCACGGCCGCGGCCAAATCCAGCGCTTCGGAAGCGCTCGAGACCGCGCCATCGTCGGCGGCCATTTCGGTAGCTTCGCGCCAGACGGTCTCCAGTTCTGCCATTCCAGGAAACACCACCAGACGCAGAATCAGCTTTCGCAGATTGTCCCGGCGGCGGACGTGGGCCATCTCATGGCGTAGGGCGCTCTCCAGTTCCCTCTCACTCAACACAAACTCGGCAGCGCGCGACAGCCAAACGCTCGGCCGGAAAATGCCCGCCGCTGTGAGAGGAAGAGCAGCGCTCGAAACCCGTTGTACAGCGACCGGGGTGCCGCAATCGCTCCTGCCGGATGCGATCGTATCGGCTGTGCGCGACCACTGTGCGACCGTGCGCGACGCCTGTAGCAACGCGGTCGCGGCTTTCCACACTCCCGCCAGCATGACGGCCAACCCGCACAATCCCAGGATCACAGGCACGACGCCCAGAGGCTCATTGGCCGCGTGAGGTTCGAGCAGCAGAAAGGAAGGCACGGCCAAGGTGAGAGTAACTCCGCCAGCAATCACGAATGGAGCCATGCGCAAAGCGAAGAGCAAGTCGGCACAGGGCCTCGCCGAAGAGCGCTGCCCGTAAGCGAACACCTTGCCCCACACGCCGCAAACCACCAACGACAGGGTGCAGTAGAGCAGGACGAAGATGGAGAAAGAAACCGCGATCCCCCGCAGCGCGAACATCATTCTTTCTCCTTGCGGCCTGTTTTCGGTTGGCCTGATTCCCGTTGACCCAGCGCGCAGCGCTTTCGTTCCACCAGTTTGCGCAAATCATCGAGCAATTGCGCGTCGCGTTCACCCAGGATTTCCACAAGAAACGAAAGAGGCAATGCCGAAGCCGGACTTGCATCCAGCAGTTCGCGAAACGCGTGGCCTGCCGCTTCGCGATGCAACTCCTCACGGCTGAATCGCGGGGCGTAGCGGAACGCCCTACCTTCTTCTGAACGTGTCAGCAAGCCCTTCTTGAACAGGCGGTCGAGCGTGGTCATTACCGTGGTGTAGGCCAAGTCCTCGCAGCCGCCTTCAACCAGTTCGCGGACGGTCGCGCTCCCCTTAGTCCACAACCCGTCGAGCATGCGCTCTTCGAGCGGACCGAGTTGCCGCGCCGAGCTTCGAAATGAATGGAAAATTCGCATCCTTTGCTTCCCACTGCACTCCGGATTCTATCCCGGGCCGAAGACTCGCACCAGAGGACTTTCTTCTCGCTCGTCCATTAAACCATTGTCGTAGAGTGGATTGAAGACGTGCGACGAAGCCACGCGGTTACGCCGCACCTTCCTGGCTCTTCGACGTCACATCCTCAATCGCCAGCAGGATGAAGGGGTGCCCCGGCTGCAATTCCACCCGTCGGGCATTGAGTTGCATATCGCGCGCTCCGAGGTGAGGAAAGTCATGGCTCATTTCGAAATCGTCAACGCGGGAATTTTGCGGGACGATTTCCTCCAGCAGTTCGCGCAGCCTTGGGATATTCCACTGCCCGTTGCCCAGCTTATAAATCAAACGCCCTTCCGTTTCTTCAGGGGTCACCTCGAAAAACTTGTAGAACGCCGGATTCGCGGCCGTAACGTGCAGACTGGCGTCCAACACCAGGATCGGTTCCCGGGCACTCTCGACAATGGTGTCCGCGTACTCTCGCGTCTGCTCCAACGTGCGCTTCAGAGCGTCGACATCCTGCAAGCTGATGACTGCCCCTTCGATCCGGTTGTCCCAGGTCTTATAAGGCCGCACGTGCAGCATCTGCCACCCGCCTTCTGTCGTGCGCACCTCACGTTCCTGCGAGGTTGCGCGGCGGATGGCTTCGCGGGCCAGACCTTCCAAATCTTCCACGTCAAGGTTTGGACGGATCTCTCCCAGTCGCCGGCCAATATCCCCAGGCAACAGGTTCAGAAGTTTTTGCGCGGGCGGGGTGAAGCGGCGGATGCGTAAATCATTGCTCACCATGACTACGGGAATATCGACGTGGCCCAGCAGGTTCAGCAGATCGTTGTTGGCCGACCCCAATTCCGAATTGCGGTTCTGCATCTCCTCATTGAGTGTCGTGAGTTCCTCATTCGTCGACTGCAACTCCTCTTTGGCCGTTTCCAGCTCTTCATTGGTGCTCTGCAATTCCTCGTTGGCCGACAAGACCTCTTCATGCGCTGCCTTGAATTCTTCCGCCATGGTCTCATGCTCTTCGATGAGCGAGCGCAACTGCTCCCGTAACTGGTTAGCCTCGCGCTTCAGAACTTCGGTATCCCGTGCCGTGTGGGAGGCTGCCGGCTTGCCAGCTTTGGCCTTGTCCGACAAGACGACGGGCTTGCGCGCCGCGTCCTGAAATACGACCACGTAAAAGCGCTCGTGCGCAGTCGGGCCGCGCAGAGGCACCACCTCAAGGCTGATCTCCCGCGTCCCTACTTCGGATTGAATCCGCACTCCCTCCTTCCGCACCGTTGCGTTAGTTTTCTTGGCGGTATCCAAAGCAGCGCGCAAGTCGACCAGCAAGCCCTCACGCGCCATTCTTGCGACGCTGAAGCTGGGTTGCCCAGCCGGTGGTTCCAGGTAGGCTCCCGTCTTGCCCTGGAACTGCACAATCTCCATCTGATCGTTCACCACAATGCTGGCGGGAACAAACCGGTTCACCAGCAGATGCTCCACTTCTCGTTCCACGGTGAAAGGGGCGGGCAACTCACGGGCCAGCTTCGCGTCTCCGGTTCGGATCGGCAAATAGTCCGCATTCGCGAAGTAAGTAGTCAGCCGCGCCGTGGTCTTTCTCTTCTGGTAGATCTTGTCCTTCTTGTCGACCAGGCCGAAGTGGTCGGCAAAGCCTCCCAGGTTTTCCGATGCTCCCAACATCAGGTAGCCGCCCGGCTTCAGCGCGTAGTGCAACGAGGGGATGACCCGCCGCTGCAAAACCGGACCCAGATAGATCAGCAGGTTGCGGCAACTTACCAGGTCAAGGTTCGAGAACGGTGGATCTTTCACCAGGTTCTGCTTGGCGAAAATGCACATATCCCGAATGGACTTGTTGATCTGGAATCCCCCATCCAGCCGGACGAAGAACCGCTTCAAGCGCTCCGCCGAAATCTCCGACACGGCCCCCTCGGTGTAAAGACCGGTGCGGGCGCGATCGAGCGCGGTGTCGCTGATGTCGGTGGCAAATATCTGTATGGCGGTGGCAGCCTGCGAAATGTTCCGGCTATGCACCCACATGTATTCCAGCAGCGTGATCGCGATAGAGTATGCTTCTTCGCCAGTGGAGCATCCCGCCACCCAAACTCGTACGGGGTTATCCGGCTTGCGGCCCTCGAACAATTTGGGATAGACATGCTTGCGCAGCGCCAGAAACGCCTCCGGCTCGCGGAAAAATCCAGTAACGTGGATCAGCAAGTCGCGGTAAAGTTCGTCCAGTTCTTCCGGCTTCCGCCCAATGTAACGCAGATAATCCTTTACCGTTTCCACCTTGTGCACCGCCATGCGCCGCCTGATGCGCCGGTGCAGGGTGGTGTGTTTGTAGTTTGTGAAATCCACTCCGCTCGATTCCCGCAGCAGCCCGAACAGCGCGTTCAAATCGCTGCCCACCATTCCATGCGGGCCTTCCGTCTCAGGCGACACAACACGCGCCACGTAGGGATGCTGACTGATTCCGCCCAGCTCTCTGGCAATGTCCTTGGGCGACAGGATGAAATCGATGCACCCCGCGTTCACTGCATTGCGCGGCATGCTGTCGTATTTCGCCGACTCTTCATCCTGGGCAAACGTTATGCCGCCTGCTGTCTTGATGGCGCGGCATCCCTCAGTACCATCCGAGGCCGTACCCGACAAGATGACGCCGATGGCCTGCTGCCCGGCACCTTCCGCCAGGGAGCGAAAGAAATCATCGATCGGCATGTGCTGGCCATGGGTCAGCACTCGCGAACCCAGTTGCAATATCCCGTTCTTGATCGTCAGGTTCGTGTTGGCCGGAATCACATAAGCGTGGTTCGGCTGCACCACTACGCCTTGCACGACCTCAGTGACCGGAATCTTGGTAGTCCGTGCCAGAATTTCCTGCAACGAGCTGCCGTGTTTGGGGTCAAGGTGCTGCACCAGCACGAAGGCCATGCCAGTCTTTTCCGGCAGATAGCGCAACAGTTCGGAGAATGCTTCCAGCCCGCCCGCCGAGGCTCCGATCCCGACAATGGGGAACGATAGGGAGGACGTCTTCGCGTCATTCTCAGTAGTGGCTTTGCGACTCGATTTGACTGGCTTGCGTGGAGAACTCTTCATTGAAGCTGCTCCTAAAAACTCAAGACTTCCAAGGGGCTTCCTAAAGGAGCCGCGAGGGGCGCGGAATTTACTTGCCGACGTGTCGTCCGCGACGGGCCCTGCGAGCCGCAACCGCGCCCGCGCGGGAAGATTCGTGGAAATTTTAGAGCAGCCGGATTGGCGGGTCAACGAATGCGGAAAAGAAAAACCCGCCAAGCGGCAAGGTGTTTCCCAATATGGGACGGACCTAATCTTCCTCTATTTTTCGCGCGTCAGGCTGGAATAGCGGTATGATTCTGCGCATCGCCATGGTTGTCGAACTTAGCCTTTGGCCTCAGGTCAGCAAGGACCAATGGGACCTGATCAAAACCGTCGCCGCTATGACTGGGGCGCTACTGGCCTTGGCTACTGCAGTTGTCAAGATATCCGGCTGGCTGAAGCCCCGTTGGCGTGCCTGGCGCGACCGAAGGACTCTTAGGGAGCGAGTCGGGGCCGAACTTTATGACTTGGGTGTAATCCAGCGGGCGACAACTTACTACATACACCCGGATTGCCAGAGCGTCGATCCGGCTGGTGCCGAAGAACCACGGCACGTCATCGCTGCACGTGAGCCTCTATTCGATGCCGTCGACCGGCTATTAGAGAACCCGGGCCAGTACAAGTTCGTGATTGTGCTGGCCGACTCCGGAATGGGTAAGACCTCTTTTCTTCTCAACTACTACGCACACCATTGGTGGTCGAGGCGGCACGATCGATTTCGCTTGTCCCTAGTCCCCCTGAATCTGCCCAACAGTGACGAACTCATTCGGAAGATCCCCCCCGAACAACAGAGCGATACAGTGCTTTGTCTGGATGCACTGGACGAAGATCTTCAGGCCGTCCGAGATCATCGCGGACGCCTCGGCGACCTAGTGAGTGCGGCTCGCGGTTTCCGGACCGTCATCGTAACCTGTCGCACCCAGTTTTTCCCAAAAGACGAGGAGATTCCGACAGAGACTGGCATCTTGAAGGTTGGCCCTGTCGGTCCCAACGAGCCGCGTATTTTTTATCTCCACAAGCTATACCTCGCTCCGTTCACGGATGCACAAGTGGATAGGTACCTCAGACAACGATTCCCCTTCTGGAAGCACCGTCGGCGACGAGCGGCGCGGGCCATCGTGGCTAAAGCTCCGGACCTTGTAGCCCGTCCGATGCTGCTGGCACACGTTCCGGACCTGGTGGACACGGACAGGAAAATTGAATACTCGTTTCAGATATATCAGGCGATGGTGATCGCTTGGCTTGAGCGTGAGAAGGGCTTGGTTCAAGACAGCGCGGCCTTAGAAGAATTTTCCGAGAGACTGGCCGCTGATCTCTTCATCAATCGCAGCAAGCGGCAGATGGAGCGAATCCCCGAGGCCGAGCTTAAGCCGCTTGCCGAAGAATTCGGAATTCATTTGGAGGCCTGGCAGCTTCGAGGTAGATCCCTTCTGAACCGCGATGCCTCGGGGAACTACAAGTTCGCACACCGCTCTATCATGGAGTATTTGTTCATCAGAAGGTTTCTAAGCGGCGACGTTTACCATTGTTCCGAACCTTGGACCGACCTGATGAAGACCTTCGTACGCGAATTGCTCCGTTCGCGGAGCATCCGTCCTGACCGCTTGCGTGGGGTCGATCTCAGCAACCTAGACCTCCGTGGGATATTCCACCTCGACGCATTCTTGCCATCCATTTTGCGGGAAGACCGGTACCTAAACATCCTTGCATCAATCAAGGAGCCGCAGATGACTCAGTACGCCAAGGCAAAACGGCGAAGTTTCGCAGCTGATGCCGCGTTGCTTAGGGTCGATGCAAATGGGGCGAACCTGAGCGGGACTAACCTAGCCGAAGCGACTCTCGTCGGTGCGAACCTCCGTGGAGCAAACCTTAGCCGAGCAGACCTTCGTGGTGCGCTGCTCGTCGATGCTGATCTCACAGAAGCAAACCTCACCGAGGCTAATCTTGCGGGAGCAATCCTGTGGGTTGCCGCTCGGGCATGGCTCGGTGTTGGGGCAACGCCGCCGCATGCAAATCTTGATCGAGCCGACCTCACCGGAGCCGATCTCCGCGGAGCGCAACTCTGGCACGGAAGCCTACGGCTGGCGCGCGGTATGACGCCCGAGCAAATCGCGTCGGCACTTGTTCAGGGTCCGGAACTCTGGACCGATTAGTTATGCTCCCTAAGGAGCGAGGAGACACCGGCGCATGCATCGCGGCAGAAATTCTGGGGTGGGAAACGGGAATCGAACCCGCAACCGTCGGAGCCACAGTCCGGTGCTCTGCCAGTTGAGCTATTCCCACCGCCTGCTTGATTATACAACCGCGCTTCGCCGATGTCAGAAGCTCGCGTCCGCACCGCCGCTCCGCAATTCCAAATCGGGCCATACTGCTCTCGTCCGATACATCCCGCGCCCTGTGCAAAACTTCCGCTTTCCATGTGATGGATGACCTGGACTCCGATTTTTTCTTCGCTTACTCTGAAAGCGTTGGCCAGGATGTTGTGCCGCGCAGTTCCGGACACCTCGCGGCCCTGCCCTAATCCCACGCGAGACTGTGGGCAGGACATCTGAAGGCGGGCGTTTCACGTGGCTTCCCTGGAAAGCCCAGGGCTGGCGCCCGTTGTAGGGGTGATCACTCCTCAGCTAAAAAACGGCTGCACCACCAACTAAATTGGTGAGTCAGGCTGGAGAAGGATAAGTAGAAGAAGGCAAACGAGAAACTATCGAGAATTTCAGAGAGCAGATCGGAAAAACGGGATAACAACGCCAGGCGCTCAGGCTGCGGTGCGGGATTGATGAATTCTTCGTTCACAAGTCCTGGGAGGAGTTTGTCTGCCCTGCAAGATCTTCATCCCGGTTCACCGCAAGCGGTCACCGGACGCTACACTCATTCATCCCCGCCCGACGCCGACGTATTCAAATCCCATGGCGCGCAGCCGCACGGAATCCAACAGATTTTTCGTGTCCACGATGATGGGTTTCTTGAGCAGGTGCTTGATGCGGTCAAAGTCGAGCGCCCGGAATTCCGGCCAGCCTGTGCCCACCACCAGCGCATCCATGCCTTCCGCCGCCGCGTAGGCGTTTTCGCAATAGCGCACCGAACCATTCAGCCGCAGCTTGGCCTCGGAAAGCGCAACCGGATCGTAAGCCCGAACCCGCGCACCTTTGGCGACCAGCGTCTCGGCCAGCCGCACTGCGGAGGAACCCGCCACTGAATTCGTATTCGGTTTAAACGCGAGCCCGAGAATTCCCACGTCTTTGTTCTCCACCGAATTCAAAGCCAGGGCAATCTTGTCGACGAGGCGATCGGCCAGAGTGTGGTTTACGTCCCGCGCCGCGCTCAGCACTTTCAGCGGGACGCCATTGGCCTGAGCCAACTGCGCCAGCGAATCCATGTCGGACTCGGCGAACACGCCACCCATGCCCGCTCCCGGCTGCAAGCAGCGCGGAGCGATCTTCTTATCGAGGCCCAAAGCTAGCGCGAGACTCACCGCATCGGCCCCCACGCGCTCGCACAGTGCGGCAACTTCGTTGATGAAAGAAATCTTGGTCGCCACGAAGGCCGTCGCCGATTCCCGTACCAGTTCCGCGGTCGCCTGGTTAGTCACAATCACCGGCACGCCGCGCATCACCAGCGGATGAAAAATCTGTTTGAGCACTTGTACCGCTTCGTTGGAGGTCGACCCCAGAATCAGACGGTCAGGCCAGTTGAAGTCTTCCACAGCGCAACCGTCGGTGAAGAACATGGGCTGGGAGACGATCGTCCCCTGCAAGCCCGCATCTTTCAAAGACTTCTCGAGCGCCGCCGCAGTGCCCACCGATACAGGCGTGACGATAGTCAGAATCGGAGGCTTGGTCGCCAGGCGCGCGATCCGCATCACCACGTCGGACAGGTTCTCGGCTCCATCTTCAGCTAGAAAAATGACTTGCGTCTTGCGCGCAAAGGATTCGATGTCGGTGGAATACGCCAGGCGCCCCGCGCGAACGTTGCGCCGGATGATCTCTTTCAGGTTCTTCTCAAAGAATGGGATGTTGCCCTGGGCCATCTCAACCATGCGCGTGCGGTCGGGATGACAACACGAAACGGGAGTGCCAAAATCCGCCAGACAGGCTGAAATCACTGTTCCCAGATAACCCGAACCGTAGACCCCGATCTGCATGCGTGCCCTCCGGCTTGGCTGAACCCGCGCTCGCAGAAGAAGCTCGAAGCGGCTACTCGGCGCGGGATTCAACCCATTCCCTCTCTTCTGTTTACAGCGGGGCGAAGGCCTTCGCAACGCACGGGAGGGAAATGTACCAGAGGCCATGTGGACTGCGCAGGCGGTAACGTAATAGGCAGGTAATCAGTCGGGTAACAAGGTCCGACACGCAGGCGACGAGGCTACCTTTTCAGATCACCCGCCCAGTTCGTGACCAACACCAGCGGCGTGGAAACGCTTTCCGGGTTGGTGGCGAAGATGAAATGCTGGCCGTCCGGGCTCACGTCGTAGGCGTTCCCTATCGCCGCGATGTAGTTGACCTGGAATAGCGCGCGCACGGGACCTAATTCGAACTCGTCGCTTTTCGTGTTCACGCTAGCGGAGTGGAGGTAGGCGTCGAAGCCAAAATAGAAAATCTCTTTGCTGTCCGCCCGCCACGTGGGAAAGGTGCCTCCGGTCTGCGAGACCTGCCACTTGCCGGCGCCGCTGGGGAAATGAGTGACGTAGACTTCCTCGCGCCCGGACTCGGTTGAACTGTAGGCCAGCCAGCGGCCGTCGGGAGAAAGACGGGCTTGAATGATTCGGGCTTGCGGAGTCTGCGGCTGAACGATGGCGAAAGGCTTTTTGTCGCCCGAAGTGGGCAACGCCCACACGCCGGTGACGGTTGGGCCGCTCTGCTCGAGGTGCACGACGTAGTGTCCGTCGGGCGACCATTGCGGCTCGGTCAAGGTATGGGCGGTCGCGGAATTTTCGCCCTCCATCAGAATTTCTTCCTGGCCGCCACCGTTCGCCAAGCGGGCGCGCAGTGACGAACCGGTAACCGCCGTAGCGCCGCTCTGGCGCACGTAAATTATCTTTTGGCCGTCGCCAGACCACGACGGCATCAGGTGAGTGGCGCCGCCAAAGGTAAGGCGGGTATGCGATCCGCGGGCCAGATCGAACACCCAAATATCGGCCTGCGGATCTCCCAGGGAAACAGCGAGGCGTTTGCCATCGGGCGAAAGCTGGCCGCCACCCTTGTAAAACCCCTGCTCTCCCACCTTATTCAGCACCTTGCCGTTGCGATCCAGCCAGATAAGCGCCGATCCCTGAGCCTTCGATCCGGGCTCGTAGACGAGGACGCCGTTCTGGCTGGCGGCAAATGTGGTGTGCCAGGTTGAGGAGTCATATTCCACGGAGCTGGTCACGGGGACAGGATCGCCTGACACCGTCCCAGTGTCGGGATCAAACTTCTGGGCAAGCAAGGCTGACTGCAGATGGTAGAGAAGATAGCCGGAGGCGTACTGAGCATCAGAATCCGCGTCGATTACGTGCTTGTAAGAACCATCCTTCAGTGATCCGAAATAGACTCCTTGCTGCGAACCTCCCGAGTGATTGGTGGCGAAGAAGAGGAAATGCTTGCCATCGGGCAGGAACCTGGGCCAGCGGTGGGTGGTGTGCTTGTCCATTTCAAACTTTGTCAAGCGGACCGGGATTCCGCCGGCAGCGCTGATTCGCCACAAGGAATCGCGGTAGTCGGGCTCGTAAATGATGACGTTATCCTGGTTCCACGAACCACCACGAGGATTGGCCGCATCTGCGAGAACCGTGACTGGTCCGCCCGCGGCCGGAACCTTCTTCAGATGGCCGTCGGCGAAGAACCCCAAAAAATTTCCATCCGCGGACCAGAAAGGAAAAGAAGCTCCGTCGGTGCCCTCGAGTTTCCTGGGAGTCAGGTCGCTAAGGGTTTGCACCCAAATTATGTCTCGATCTTTCTGGTTTCGGGCGCAAAAGGCGATCGCCGTCCCGTCGCCGGTGATGACCGGCGGTCCAGAAAAATCGCCGGTGAAGTCGAAGCCGATCCCCGAGGGCGGAGGCAGGTAGGAGCGCAGGGTCCGCGCTGGCTCGCGTCCACGCAGTCCGAACCACAGCAAGCCCGCCAGCAGCGCCACAACGGCCGCCGCTCCCACTATGCGCTCAGTGAAACGGCTGCGGGTATCAGTTGTCGAGGCGACGCTGCCGCTCGAAGCGTCCGTCGCGATCCAGCGCAATTCGCGGGCAACATCGGCGGCACTCTGCCAGCGCGATTCCGGATCTTTCGCCAGGCAGTCGCCGACAACGTGATCGAGCGCGGCCGGAGCCATGGGTTGAATCATGGTAACCGGTTCTGGCTCTTTCTCCAGGATGGCCGAGGCGACCGAGAGCTGGCTCTTGCCTTCGAAGGCGCGCCGTCCCGTGATCATTTCGAAGAGCACACAGCCAAAGCTGAAGATGTCGCTGCGCGCGTCGGCTTCGCGGCCTTGCAGCACCTCCGGTGCCATGAACTGAAACGTTCCCACGATGGTTCCTTGCTGCGTAAGCGTCCCCGGCGGCGGGCTGAGCGCGGACAGGTTCAGGGTTGGAGTGGAAGGCGTGAGTTGACCGTGGCTACTCAGAGGCTGCGTGCCTAACGGAGCCACGGCCGGTTTCGCCAGACCGAAATCGAGCAGCTTGGCGCCCGACGCGGTGAGCATGATGTTTCCCGGTTTGAGGTCGCGGTGCACGATGCCGGCGCGGTGCGCCTTCTCGAGCGCCTCGCAAATCTGCACGCCAGCTTCGAGCGCCTGCTTCAGAGGCAGCGGACCCTTACACAGCCGGGATTCCAGACTTTCGCCCTGCAAATACTCCATCACCAGGTAAGAAGTTCCATCCTGGCTACCAACATCATGCAGCACGCAAATATGCGGATGATTCAGCGACGAAATGGCGCGAGCTTCCCGCTCGAAGCGCTGCTTGGCCTCAGGATTCTCAGAAAGATGCGTTGGCAGGATTTTGACCGCCACCGTGCGGTCAAGGCGAGTGTCGCGGGCGCGGTACACCTCGCCCATGCCGCCGGCTCCCAGCGGCGATTGGATTTCATATGGACCGAGCTTGGTGCCAGAGGCGAGAGGCATCTTCGCGGCAATTATAATCCAGGCCGCATTTGGCCGGCGGGACGAAACGATAGTGGAAGACTCGATGGTCGAAGCCTCGCCTAGAAATCCGCGGCCGCCTCGGTCACAGTCTGGTTCCATGGGACAAGCTTGTGGATGCTGGTCACCTTCAATAAGTGTTCAATGTGCTTATTCGCGCCCGCAAGTCGCAGCTCTCCGCCAGCCTGCTTCACCTGTCCGGCGGACGTCACTATCGTACCTACCCCGGTGCTGTCGAGATGCGTGACTCCGGTCAAGTCGAAGATAATCTTCTTTTTGTGTTGCTCGCGCACCAGGCTGTCGACTGCTCCCTCCAACTGCTTGCTCTCGCGGCCGAGCATAATTCTTCCCGTTATTTCCAGGACGACAATGTCGGGTTCCAAGTGCCTGATTTGAATCTCCAGCATCAGCAACGCTCCTTAATCCGAGGGGGAACCGTTCTTAAAAGGGGATCGCCCGTCCTGCCACCTTTTCGATGCTTTGGGAATGCGAGGCGGTGTGGCCAATCACGCGGGAAGGATCTATCCTGGGGATCATGTTAGGGGTCAAGCATTGGCAAGTCAACGAGCTGCCTTCGGACCAGGCTAGAGCATCTTACGGTGAAACCAGGCTGCCGCCGAGCGGGACTGGGGCCAGGTCGATCCAGCAGTTGGGCGAGTCTTCGCGCACAAAGGTGAGCTGGTCCAGCAGGATGCGGCGGCTCCCGGAATACACCCGCCAGTGTTCGCGGGCGATTCGCAAAGCTTGTTCGGCGGCTTGTACGTCCGGCATTTTCACGATGGTCAGGTGCGGAATGTAAGGCCACTCCTCGCAGAAGGCGAGCGTCTGCTTGTTCAACTGGTCATGCAACTCTTGTAGACGGGCCGCTCCATATGCGACGCGGATGTAAACCGTGGGCGTAGTGGGAATAAAGGTTTGCATGTCGCCCAGGGTTACGTCGAAGGGCTCGGCGTGGCCGCAGATCTTCGCCAGCGCCTGTAGCGCCTCGCTTTCCGTTCCCTGCAAAAGACGCGGTGGCAGAAGAGTGAGATGGGCCGCGAAATGAGGCAAGTCGGGATGCAACTCCCGCCGAAGGTTCTCGACGAAGTCTCCTACCGGACCCTTGACGTAGGCAACCAGCGCATACCGCATGCTCTGCATATCCAGAAAAATTATAGCGCGTTCCGTCGTTTATAATCGGGGAGTCGTCAATTCAGGCGATCGTTGATGTTGACAAAGTCGGGGCGTAGCGCAGCCTGGTAGCGCACCTGCCTTGGGCGCAGGGGGTCCGCGGTTCAAATCCGCGCGCCCCGACCAAATTTGAAAATCAATCCCGGTCCGGCCCCAGAACTCATCGGGCTTGACTCAGATCGCGACTGCTTTCGATTTCGGCGTAAACCTCTTCTTGTAGTACGCGGTCCAAACCGCGATGGCAGGGGCACCCACGATGGTCGGCCAGAGCCATACCCACCACGCCGCGCCAAACCACCGCGTCAGATTTACCGCGGAGAAAGCCGTCAGAGCCGCGATGTAACTGCCCATCATCCCCTGCATGTGGGCAAACCACCAGAACATCTTTTCCGTGGGCGGTTTGAGAAAACCTGCAATCGAAGCTTGCCCCATGCGCATCCCGATGACTCCGAACACGACGGAAACAATGCTGACCGCACGACCCGCAACCTGAATCACGCCCACGCCCATCATTTCCGGCTTGAGAAAACCCATCAGGAACAACAGGAAGCTGGCTAGGATCGTGATCACCGCAGCGAGCCAGTCCACTGGCTTTGGCCGCGCTCCGGCGTACATGTCTTTCAAAAACAGGATGCGATAGGCCGCGAACGCCGAGTAAAAGCTGAACACGGCGACCATCGCGAGGAAGAAGATGGGCAGCGCGAATGACAGAATCAGAGCCGTCACTGCGACTCCCGCCATCGCCCAGAAGTAGATCTTGCCAAATCGCCGATGCGTCTTGCCGCCCTTGGCCGTTGACAGGGCCACTGGAGCGCACACAAACGCGACCGCTCCGCATACGATATGCAGAGCCAGCAAGACTCGCAGGTAAGTTGCCCAATCGGAATGCATCGCGCTTCCTCCCGCCGTTGTCTGCCTACTTCTCTTGCTTATCCATCTGGGAGTATTCCAGCCACTCGCCCATCCATCGTACTCGGATATCTGATGGCCGGGGTATTGGGGACTTCATCCGCGTCGCTGGTGCACTTTGGTTGCTTTGGATATACTTCTCGGGCCACAGTGGACTCGCCATCGCGCACTCAACGGGAATACCGGCTCACACGAATGATGGAGGATAGCGCCGTTTCTTATTGCAAAAGGAAATACCGGGATTCCCTGCCGTGCCTGCTGGCTTTCCTAGCCTTCAGTTTTAGCGCCTTGGCACAGACTTCTCCTGGCCCTGCACCGGCGGGTCCCACGCAGGACTATCTCGTTTACGTGGTTTGCGAATCCGCGGACAAGATTCTGCTCATTCGTTTTGGCCCGGGCGGTGCGCGCATTGAGAGCCAGATGCGGACCGGACTGATGCCCATGGATGTCAATGGGCCGCACGGAATCGCGGTGTCTCCGGACAAACAATATTTCTATGTTTCCGTGGGCCATGGGCGACCCGAGGGGTCCGTGTGGAAGTATCGCGCCGGAACCGACAACGTGATCAAGTACACGAGTCTTGGCTTATTTCCGGCGACGACTGACATCACTCCTGACGGCAACTTCATCTACGTGGCCAATGCGAATTTTCACGGCGACATGGTTCCGTCGTCGATCTCGGTCGTGGCCACCGACCAGATGATCGAAGTAAAACGCATTCCCACCTGCACCATGCCGCACGGGTCGCGCCTCAACCACGCGGGTACGAAACACTACTCGGCTTGCATGATGGACGACATGCTGGTCGAGATCGACACCAGAAAGTTCGCCGTGGACCGCTACTTCATGCTGGCGCAGGGTAAAGAGATGGGCATGAGCGGCTCTCCGGCGCAGGCGATGAGCGATCACAAGATGGCCGATCACAAGCCAGTGTGCACGCCGACGTGGGCGCAGCCCTCGAATGACGGATCGATCATCTATGTGGCCTGCAATCAATCGAACGAGATCGTTGCCATCAAGACTGATACCTGGACTCTGGCGCGCCGTTTTCCCGCCGGAACCGGCGTCTACAATCTGGCGATGACAAAGGACGGACGGCTGATCGCGACGAACAAGCGGGGACAGTCGGTTTCCATTTTCGATCCTGCCACGGGGCGCGAACTGGCGAAGATCCCGACGCAGAGAAAAGTTGTACACGGCGCGGTAGTGTCACCCGACGACCGCTATGCATTTGTTTCGGTCGAGGGAGTCGGATCCGAGCCCGGCACCGTCGAGGTGATTGACCTGGGCAGCTTGAAAACCGTGGCGACGGTCGACGTTCCGCCACAGGCGGCGGGCATTGACTTCTGGAAGATGGAAGCGAGCAAGCAATAAAACCGTCGTTGATCGTTAGTCGTTGGTCGTTGGTCGTTCGCTGGTTTTTGCCAACGACTAACGAACACAACGACGATTCACTTCAGGCCGGAGGACGAATGTTCAAGCACAGCGCAATAGTCTTGGCAGTTGTGGTCATGTTTCTCTCAAAGGGAACCATCATGTGTGCGCAGGACGCAAGTCCTGCCAAGCAGGACGCGGCAGCAGCTAAGCAAGATACGACTACCGCCAAACAGGACAAGGATTCGGACGCCACCAAGCAAGAGGCTCCCACCACGTCGGTAGCTCCCGCGAGTGTGGAGGTAAGCCCGAACACCCTCGATGCTCACGTCGGAGAGAAAGTAAAGTTTAGCGCGGTTGCCAAGGATGCGGCGGGCAATCCCATCGACGAAAAGCCTTCCGTCTGGTTTGCCGCTCCGTTCGACGTGGCAGGCGCGGATGAAGCCGGCGAAGTGACTTTTCATTCGCCTGGAGTAGTGACCGTAGGCGCGGTGATCGCGGGGAAAACGGGCTATGCCACCGTGAACGTGGGGGACTCGAAAGTGACGGGCGTTGAGATCGAGCCGCCGGCGCATCCCGCGGTCGTGGTCGGCGGCGCGGAAAAACTTACGGCGGTCACGCGCTCAGGCAATGGGAATCCACGAAGTGATGTGTCCATCAAGTGGACGTCGGAGAAACCTGCGATCGCGACCGTGGATGCGGCAGGATTGGTGAATGGCGTTGCGCCGGGGAGCGTCACCATCAAAGCAACTGCGGAAGGGGTGAGCGGTGCAGTTACGTTGCAGGTGGCGCGTGATGCGGTACGTAAGTTGACGGTGAAGCCCGCTTCCGCGGAGGCCCGCACCGGCGACGTGGTTCACTTTACCGCGAACGCGGCCGACGGAACCGGCGGTCATCTGAAAGATCCTCCCGTACGCTGGTCTTTGAGCAGCAGCGGTAGTGGCGCCGCGGTTTATCCGGACGGAGCATTTGTTGCGGAGAAGGCCGGCACCTACGTGATCATGGCCAGCAGCGGCCAGCACAGCGCGGTCGCGTCGGTCGTCGTTCGCCCGCGCAATGTGGAACGCGATGTGGAAGTCGTGTCTCACGTTCCCATGCCGGACTTGCAGATGTCGGAAGAGTGGATCATCGGACACCACGCCTACCTTTCCACCGTTGCAGACAAAGTATTCGTTTACGACATCGCCGATCCCGCGAATCCTAAACTGCTCGACACTCTCAAGGTAGACGCTCGCATCATCAACGACATCAGCACGACACCGGACGAAAAGATTGGAGTGTTCACGCGCGAGGGCGCTTCCAACCGCAAGAACGGAATCGTATTCCTCGACACTTCCGATGCAGCGCACCTGAAAGTTCTTTCCGAATACACGGCGACGGTCAGCGGTGGCGTGCATAGCGCCTACATTGACGGCCACTACGTATACATCACCGACGATGCCACCGGGTCGCTCCGCATCATTAGTTTTGAAGATCCCAAGCATCCCAAGGAAGTGGCGCGCTGGGAAGCCCAGAATCCCACCGTCGTCACCATGAGCACCAAGCACGGAACGGTGACGAGCGGACGCTATCTGCACGACTTGCAGGTGAAGGATGGCCTCGCTTATCTGGCGTACTGGAGGGATGGATTGATCATTCTCGATGTCGGCAATGGAATGGCGGGAGGGAGTCCGGAGAACCCGAAGCTGGTCAGCCAATACCACTTCAACCACTACGAACTCTACGGCGACGGCTGGCTGGCGGGCACGCACAGCGTCTTCCGCTACAAGAATTATCTTTTTGTGGGCGATGAGGTTTTCCCGGCGATTTTCGAACTCGACGATCGGGACCGCATCCCAGTGCGCGCCATCTGCCACGTCATGGATATTTCCGATATCAAACATCCGCGGGAAGTGGCGCAGTATGAAGTGCCGGAAGGCGGCTCGCACAATTTCTGGGCTGCGAACGACATGCTCTATGAGGGTTACTACAGTGGCGGGGCGCGGGTGCTCGATATTTCCGGCGAGCTGCGCGGCGATCTCTATCGCCAAGGGCGCGAAATTGCCCGCTTCTGGACTGCAGATGCCAAGGGATTTCGTCCGAACCTCCCGTTCACATGGGGCGGACAACCTTGCTCGGTGACTTGTGACAGCCCACTGCTGAATAGCCTGATTTATTTCAACGATATCCACTCGGGCCTGTGGATCACGAAACTAGGCGAGCCCAAGTTCGAAGGTTCAACCAGTTCGCCGGCGGTGCGCAAGAGCGAACGAACGATTCATTAGCGAAATGGGGATTACTGGGAAGCGCTGCTGGCGACAACCGGCACCGGTGTGACCAGTTTTAATTGGTCGAGCTGGCTCAGCACGCTATTCCAGTCGCCCAGGTTCTTCTTCGTTTCGAAGGCAACCGAGAGGTCGGAATAAAACAGCAGGATGTTTGCTCGCAGCTCAGGCGATGTCTTATCGAACTTCCGCTCCGACAACTGGCCCAGCAACTTTGCGTAGGCATCGTCGGTAAGCGAGTATTCGGCAGCTTTGGTTGGGTTGCCGGTATCGAAATCGCAGTTCGGCAGCACCAATGTGCCGGCGCCCACCGCTTCGAGAAGAGCGCGGTACTGATCGACGGTCGCATTGATGCTCTTGAAGTAGAGATCTTCAGTCTGCGGCGTGGGGCTTTTGAATGCCAGCCCTTTGAAGGGACCAACCCTCGGCATGTAGCGCAGGAGCGTCGACAGAATGCGGGTGCCCGGACCGGGCTTCACGTAATCTTTTCCCCACTGCTTTTCGTAGTCGGAGCGCGAAAGGCGATATAGAAACTTGCGTTTCGCAAAATTGGGCGTTTCGCGTATCAGATCCTTCTTGTGGGTTTGCAGCGCGACCCGGGTCATTTGCGGAATCAACCGGCTCACCGCAAAGCGGTACGAACCTACCGCCAAGTCCTCGTGGGTGAGCACATCTTTCAATTCCACCCCATAAACCACAGGGAAGACCCGCTCCAGCAGGGGCTTGGACACTTCGAATCCGATGAAGTCATGGTACTGCTGCGAGGCATAACGATTCTTCGCGACCTGGGCGGTATCGAATCCAAATTCTATTTTCAGATGCGCGGTCTTGTCCTGGGCATAGCGAACCGACTGGCCATATTTCGCGCGCAACTTTGGGTACTCGATCGCGACAGCCTGGTTGACCGCGGGGTGACCGGCGATATCTGAAACATAGTGCGACAGCGCGCCGAGCGCGAAGGCATACTCATTGACATCCTGGCTCTCGATCAGCAGCTCACGAACGAAGTCTCCGCTGCGAACGTAGTGCACCAGGTCGCTGAATTCCCGGCTGCCGAATGGGTAGTAGCCAAGGTCCTGGATGACGGCACCGCCATAGGCATAGGCGTGCGCCTCTTTGAGTTGGTCCTCCGACAGCCCCGGGTATCGCTTGAGGAGCAGGGGCCTGATCTCGTCAGTCCATAGCAGGTCGACGATCTCCTCGTGCGTCAGGACGGAGTATGCGGATAGGCCGCTGTTGCACATCAATACTGCCAGAACAAGCGATGCAGCACGGACTAAAAACAGGCGCCACCCTCTGCCTATGGCCAGCGACGAGATTGATGGATGGCGCATAGCTCAAATGCGCCCGAGAAACAGAAGGATGACCACGATAAAGAGCGCCAATCCAAGGCCGCCGGTCGGGGCATAGCCCCACTCGCGGCTATGCGGCCAGCGGGGCAGCGCACCCACCAGAGCCAGAACTAAAATTACGAGCAATATTGTTCCAAGCATGTTGTGCTCCTTTTCGGCAGGAAGAATAAGAGCGCAGCCTCTCGCGAGGCTGAATCAGATCGATTGGCTACATCGAGATGTTGATGGCGATGCCGACGTTCGGATACCTGTTGTTGTACAGGTAATAGCCGTTGTCGACGTAGACCACATAGACGTCGTCGTTGTCGTACCAGTCGTCGCCCCAGTATTCCGGCCATGGGTCAACCATGCTGACCCAGTAGCCGCCGTATTGAAAGCGCGGGTATCCGCCCACTATGAGGAAAGGCAGGCCGGAGATGCGGAAGCCATGGTCCTGACCAAAATATCCACGGAAGCGGTCGTCAGGAATGCGATATCCGTTATAGCCGCCGCGCTGTTGCCAGGTGCGGTGGTCGGAATCCCAACTGTGTGAGCGATGTTGCTGCATGGCGCTCTGCTGGACGCGGTGTTGCTCCTGTGTGCGCTGCGGCTGTTCATTGCCGCGTTGTTGCTGGGCATGCTCTTGCCGCTGCGGATGCTGGTTCTGCTGCTGTGCCTGGTGCTCGTTCTGCTGGGCAGGCTTTGCGTCCTTCGCACGTTGCTCATCGCGTTGGGCGGGCTTGTCCTGTTGCGGTTTTTCCTGTTGCGCCCGCTGCTTTTCCTGCTGTGGCTTTTCCTGCTGCGCGCGCTGCTTTTCCTGTTGCGGCTGTTGCTTTTCCGGCTGAGCTTTCTTTTCTTGCTGCTGTGGGTGTTTCTCCTCCTTGGCCGGTTTGTCCTGTTGCTGCTCCTGCTGCGCGTACACCGGAGCCGCGATGGTCAAAGACAGAAATGCTGTGCCTATCACTGCAATTAGTCTCATGAGTATTGCCTCCATTCCTGGTCGTTTACGGGACGCGGGCCACCCCGCGTCCCCCGTGCTTACTGCAAGTTTCCTGTGGTTGCGTTGACGGGTGAGCCAATGGCTTCACCGGAGACGAGAAGTTCCACTCTGCGGTTCTGCTGCCGGCCCGCGGAGTTGTCGTTGGTGGCTACCGGCAAGGTATTGCCGAAGCCTCTCGAGGAAACCGAGCCGGTTGCGACGCCTTGTTGCACGAGATAGTCGCGCACCGAGCCGGCGCGATTCTCCGACAGGGTTTGATTCATGGCATCGCCGCCGACGTTATCGGTATAGCCGCCGACTTCGATGTTGAGCCCGGGATAAGCGAGCAGAATTCCGGCGACTTTCGCCAGCTTCTCGCGCGCTCCCGGCTTCAATGAGTATTTTCCTGTGTCAAACAGTACGTCGGACATGCTGACAATCAGGCCGCGCGCGCTTTCGCGAGTTTGAAGAATGGAATTCAACTGCTCAGATAACTTTGTGCGCATGGCGGCTTTGTCCGCATCCGCTTGTTGCGCGTTCAGTTGCGCCTGTTGTGCCGCCAGGCGCGATTGTTCCGCATCCGCCTGGGCTGCGGAGAGCGCCGTCGCCGACGAAGCCTGATTCGCTGCCGCATCCGAATTTGCTCTTGCGGTTGCTGCTTGCGCATCGCTGGCATCGTTGCGTGCTCTGGCTGCGTCGGACTCTGCCTGAGCCTTGGCAGCCTGGGCATTGGCTGCATCGGATTCGGCCTGCGCCTTGGCAGCGCGAGCATTCGTCGTGTCAGACTCTGCCTGGGCCGTTGCTGCCTGGGCTCTTGCCGTGTCGGACTCCGCCTGCTCCTTCTGCCGCATCGCATCATTGGCCTGACCTTGCGACTTGGCCTGTGCGTCGGCTGAGTCCTGACGTTCGTTTGCCAGGCGCACATCGTCCATCTTCTTGACAGCGATTTCGCGCGCATCTTCCGCCGTTTGCACGGCCTCACGAGATACTGCGATCAGCGGCTTCCTGTCCTGGTGCTTTCGTATCGCATACTCATTGGCACGATCCATTAACTGGACCGCGTGCCGATAGCTGGCACTGGCATACTGCTCGGCGCCCTCGGATTGAGCGATGCGCACCGCATTGCGCGCCTCGAAAAATTCCAACGGCAAGTTGGCGTTCAAGACCACCGGATCGAACTTGTAGCCGGTAGGAATGTAGCCGCCGCGTTCCATCAGTTCATATTTGGCGTTCACGGCTTCGGTTGTTCCCTTGGTGCTGTCGCGAACCACATTCTCGAGAATCACAGCATTACTCGGCTGCCGGACCGCATAGTAAGGTTCCGCGGTGACGATCAGAGCGAAGGCCTGAAGGTCCGTGGTGACGTTCAGCTTGCTGCGATGGTTGTCGCCGACCAGCACCTCGCCCAGGTTCACGGCGCGGCCTTCCGGCGAAATCGCCCACAGGACGTAAGTCAGATACTCGTTCCCGAATGTCGTCGGCCTTTGCAGATCACCGAATTCCGCTTCGATCGCGATCGATCCCCGCTTGCTGTTCACCTGGGCAACGCCATTCGCGGATGGCATCAGGTCGGTGCCTGCGAAATCCACCTTCGACGACCCGCTGCGGTGCTTGTAGTTGACCGCCTGCACGCTGCGGCTGATGACGGTTACGCGGAACGTGGGCGTCGTATTCATGTGCTCGACGCCGTCTATGGTTTGAGAATTGGTTTGAGCGAACGCACTCAAACTGAGGGTGATTCCGACTGCCAACAACATTTTCGTTTTCAAAATATCTCCTTCAGGCAGGTGACTGCCGTGTTGCTCTGTATCGATCTCTGAAGTGATGCGATCATCCGGTTTGCTGACGGGTTGGCCTTCATCCGACGTGGATTCGGGAAAGCGAATGAAATAATCCAAAAATATTCATGAGCCACAGCACAACAGCTATGACCACCACGCCGTTCAAAATTGATTTGATGGATCCCTGCATGGGAATGAAGCGATTCACCAGCCAGAGAAGAACACCCACTACAACGAGAACTTCCAGGAGTTGAATTAGAGGCATGAGCTTTGACCTTCCTTTTGTCTTGGGCGTACGTTTCGCAGGCCAAGCCTCTCCTATGCCCGGAGGCATCGCCGTGCTTTGTACGTTAGAGCTTTTAGGGTCGAGTCGTGCTGGCCGCAGGTTCGCGGCCACACACGGATGAAGAATGCCGATTGCTGGATGTGGTCGCTTCGCCGTCGATCACGACCCGGCCTGCAGCAACCTCGGAATGAGAGCTACGAATCAGCGTCCGCCGCTCCGTCTACACACTCAGGAGCATTAAGAATGACAGGTACCGATTCTCCTGTCTGAGCAAGATAGCTCACATGCGCGGGGGAACCTTTGCGTCGACAGTGCCTGAGTCCCCAAGCCACAGCAGACGTTCCTTAATCCTGCGCCCGCTGCCGCCGCTCGCAATTTCCATTTTCATCGAGCCAACTGAGTAGAGAGCGCACGCTGGCCCGAGCCAAAGCGATGGCACAGTCCGCGGCTCCGTAATAGATGTTGAGAGTATCGCCATCGGGCGCCATCGTATAACCGCAGGGGAACACTACGTCGTCGACATCGCCGTGGACTTCGTATTCCGCTTCCGGGCCAAAGATCCAGGAATCCCCGCGCAGCAGGCACTTTGCGGGATTCTCGAGCTCGAACAGCGCCAGGCCTAAGCGATACAAACAACCGGACGGCGTATGCCGAACTCCGTGGTAAATCACGAGCCATCCCCGGGAAGTCTCGATGGGCGGCGGCGACAAACCAATCTTGTTGGCGTCCCACCAGGCGCCGCGGCGGGCTTCCAGCATCAGCCGGTGCCGGCCCCAATGACGAAGATCAGGAGAGTAGGAAATCCAGATGTGCGCTCCGAGGTTGGTTGCGGGGCGGTGGATCAGCGCCCAGTGTCCGTCAATTCGCCGGGGAAACAGCGCCGAGTCTTTGTCGTCGGGCGGCATGATCACGCCATAGCGCTCGAAAGTTCGGAAGTCTTTGGTGAGTGCGAGAGACACGCCGGGCCCCCCGCGAGAATAGGAAGTGTAGGTGACGACATATTGCTGTAGTTCGGGCACGAACGTGATGCGCGGATCTTCGATGCCCCAGATTTCTTCGGGGAAATCCTTCGGGCTTGGCATCAACGTCGGTTCGCTATCGATTTGCCATCCATCGACTCCGTTCACGGAGCGCGCGACGCACAGGTGTGAGAGACCGCGGCGGTCTTCCACACGGCAGAGCAGTAGAGTTGAGCCATCTGCAAGCATCGTGGCGCCCGCGTTGAACACACTGTTGATCGAGTACGGCCAATCTTTGCTGGTGAGGATCGGGTTGGAGGAATGTCGAACCAGTAACGGCTCGAGGCTTGTACTCAGGATGCTTACAGATTTCTCCACGGGGACGGTCAAGACGAAATCTCCTTTGGCTCAGACTCATGCAGCGCACGCATTTCCAGCAGTGCCATCAAGAACGACAGGGTTGATTCCGCACCTTGATTCTCGTTGGCGCGGTCGGGATGAAGGCCGTCGCGGCAACCGCCGGTGACGGAATCATAAAGAGCAAGTTGCAGATCGTTGTCGCCAAGAAACCAGTTGAATGCCGACCACGCCTCATCGCGCCAGCGAGCGTCGCCGGTTACGCGGTACGCTTGCAGACAGGCGGAAACCGAGCCCGCGGCTTCAATCGGCTGTTGATCGAAGCGGGCTTTTTCACCACCCTGGCGATAGAAACCTTGCGAGCCGATCGGAACAAAGTGGCCGTTGGCTTCGCAACGCTGCGTTTCCATCAGCCAATCCAGCGATTCCAGTCCGGCGGAAGTCATGCGGTCACTTTCGCAAGCCGCACCCACCAGCAGCATGGCTTGCGGCAATCTTGCATTTCCGTAAGCTGCAACATCCTCAAACCACTTCCAATCTGGACGCCGGATCGACTCATACATATCGAGCAATCTCTTAGCCAAAGCGAATCGTACGTGCTTGGCGTCCCGGTCGCCAGAGTACGAATGGAGGTACTCTTGAATTCCAAGCAAAGCATAAGCGCAGGCACGAGGACTGTAGAACTCGAGAACTGCGGGCAGCGAGAACTCGAACAAACGCCCGGCCGCGCCCCTTAATCCATGATTCGTAGAGCGGGCCAGAAGAGTCCCCAGCGCCCACAAGGCGCGACCGTGCGAATCCTCCGATCCCTGTTCTTCGATCCAGCGGTGATCGTAGCCGAGGAAGTTTCGGAACCTTTTCTTCTCGGGATCGAAGGCGTGTTCCAGGAATGCCAAATAGCGGAAAGGCCAGTCGGGGTTCACGGATTCGGAGTTCGCGAACTGGCTAATCCCCAACTGCTCCAGCAGCACCGAGAAGATGAGGGCGCGCGCGTTGTCGTCGGTGGTATATCCCTCGGCGCGATTGGGGATGGTAAAGATGGCATGCTGCAGCATCCCCGTATCGTCAGTAAGCGCGTTCACGTGACTCAGATTTAATTCCGGCAGCTGGTTCAACGTTTTCTGCGTCGCGCGGGCCAAGAACTGGACGCGAGGGGCTTCCATGCGATCGCTGCGCACGCGTGAAAAACTCTCCATGTAGCCTTGCGCAACTCGTTTCCAGATCATCTCTCGTGCGTACAAATACGCACGCTTGCGCATGGCATGGCGTATGGCCGGTGTGTCCAGAAGCTCAATGGTCTTTTGTGCGACCGCATCTGGGTTTTGGAATGGCACCAGAGCCCCGCGACGGTCGTCTAATAATTCAATCGCGTGCCAGTATGGAGTCGAGATAATCGCCTTGCCCGCGCCCAGCGCGTACGCGAGTGTTCCGGAGACGACCTGCGCTTCGTGGCGATAGGGAGTGATATAGATGTCGGCGGCGCCGATGAACTCGGCCATCTCCTCGGGGCTGGCGAAGCGGTTGTGGAAGATTACCTGGGATTCCACTCCCACCTCCTTGGCCAAAGCTTGCAGGCTGGCACGATACTTGTCACCCTCGCGGCGGAGGATGTGAGGATGGGTCGCGCCCGCGACGATGTAAACCACATTCTTGTGTCTGGACAATATCTGCGGCAAAGCTTGAATTACGTTTTCGATTCCCTTGTTCGGTGAGAGCAGTCCGAACGTGAGAAGAACCGCCTTCCCTTGCACACCGAATCGGTCTTTGTAGAAATTCGGGTCAAGAAACGGCAGGTCTGGAACTCCGTGAGGAACCATGTCGATCTTGCTGCCTGGCACCTTGAAGATCTCCTGCAGGAACTGGGAGGAGAGCTGGCTCATGACAATCAGGCGATCCGAGAGCTCTGCGATCTCTTCCATGACCGCCAGTTGGCTGGGGTCCGGTTCGCGCAAAACAGTGTGCAGCGTGGTCACTACGGGCATCTTCAAGCCGCGCAGCAGATGCAGGATGTGGCTACCCGCCGGGCCGCCGAAGATTCCATATTCGTGCTGCAGGCACACCATGTCGATATTGTTGAAGTTCAGGAAAGCAGCTGCTTCCTGATAGGACGTCAGTTCGTCCTGAGCGAGCGACCATCGCACGCGCGCGGGATAGTCGTACCCTTGGTCGGTATCGTTCACCGGCAGAGCCAGCAATCGGGCTGTGCCGTACTCGGCGGCGATGGCCTCGCACAGGTCGGTGGTGAATGTAGCGATTCCGCAGTGCCTCGGGAGATAGTTGCCGATCACCGCGATCCGACTGGGCAGCGATGGCTTCGATTGCGGCCGGGGGCGAGCAACTGAAACCGCTCCAAGCGCAAGAGGTCGGGGGCCAACGACTTGCAGGATTCGTTTGGGAAACATCGTGTTGGGTAGCGACATTTGTGCCTAACCCTGAGGAGAATAGGTATCGCCCAGTGTCCGGACGAGCTGCGAGCCATCATCGGCGCTGACTTTAAAATTTGCTTGTGGTTCAGTATTTAACGAAAACCGCTTTGAGACTGATCACTATTGATCAGTACGTGAACAGGCAACGGTGCATTATGCGAAGATGAGCGCCAAAAAAGACCCGGCCTTGGCGGTGCGTTGCCCCACTTGCGGGGCCAAACGGGGAGAGAAGTGTGAACTGGGCACTGGCCAACCCCGCACCACGCCGCATCGAGATCGGCGTCTAGTGGCTTCGGAAAAGTAACTGCTGGTTTTCAATTGGGTTTCTATAAAGAAGACACCGCTCGTTTCCTACCGCGGCCGGCTCATTTCCGGAGAACAATCCCTACTCAGCAGCGCCGCTATTCCTAGATTGGTCGGCGCGCCAAACGTAGAGGTATTTCTCGTCGCTCGACGTCAATACAGGGATTTGTTTCTCGCGCGTTACGCGGTTCAGCGCGGAGCGAAGATTCTGCATTTTCTCACCATTCAAGCTGCTCAGCGGGATCTTGACTGCTTGCTTGTCGTTCAGCTTTGAAAGGTCGGCTAGAATGTCCGCCACTGCCTTCCGATGTTTTCCCTTGCGACCCTGTGGAACATCGGACCGATTCACCGCCGCATAGTGGCTGTCTTTTCCGTTTCCGTTTCCGTTTCCGTTGCGTGCCATGGTTAGCCTGCTCTCGTTGCGTTATGTACGCTACGCGACAAATCGTACCGCAAAGAATCGTATCCTGCAACTGAAAATCCATGCGAAACCAGACTGCGGCAACAATCCGCTGCGTATCCGTACATTACGTCTTGCATTATCAATAACTTACACTACTCGCGTTACACTAAGACCTGCTAAGAGTTCACCCGTATTGAGGAAAAAACGATAGCGTAGGTGAGGAATGTTGGTGAAAGGGAGACTGGGACTGAGAGACTCTCCGCAAGAACGACAGGAAATTATGACTCCAGTTACGGTAGTGAATAACAAGAGACACCATGAATTCGATCCCGACACCTTCCTCGCGACGATTGGCGATGGCAGGAAGATTCTGTTTGTGGCGAAAAAGCAACTGATCTTCGCGCAAGGTGACCAGGCAGACGCTGTGTTCTATATCCAGAAGGGCAAAGTGAGGCTCACCGTCGTGTCACAGGCAGGCAAGGAAGCAACGATCGCTCTTGTGAGCGAGCGGAATTTCTTTGGCGAGGGATCGCTGGCCGGTCAGGTGCTGCGTATGGGATCCGCCTCGGCCATGACCGATTGTGACCTCCTCCGGGTGGAGAAGAAGGCGATGATGCAGGCCCTTCACCGCGAACACGCATTTTCAGACATGTTCGTGGCGTATCTGCTGGCGCGCAATATCCGGTACGAAGAGGATCTGGTCGACCAACTGTTCAACTCCAGCGAGAAGAGACTGGCCCGCGTCCTTTTATTGCTGGCTCACTTCGGCAAAGAGGGCATTCCGGAAACGGTTGTTCCGAAGATCAGTCAGGAGACCCTGGCCGCAATGGTCGGAACTACGCGCTCGCGAGTAAGCTTCTTTATGAACCGGTTCAGAAAAATGGGCTTCATTGAGTATGCCGGGGGAGCGGAAGGCGCTCTGCAAGTCCACAGCTCTCTGCTCAATGTAGTTCTGCACGATTGAGCGCCTCGGCGTATGCGGTCTCCAAGTGGCCCGCGTCTTTGATGCTCACCATCTCCCATTCAATCGGGAAAAAATAGCGGACGCCTCCCGGGATGCTTGCCGGATCTGGCCGGTGGCCACACGACAGGCAGATCGCTCCCACTGAGCTGAGGTCAGTCTCTTTCGAGATTTCATTCTCGCGGACCCCCAGCGAGCCGGCGATGACCGGGCCCGCGCACAGGTGGCACAGGTAAGCCGATAAGTGAAGGTATTGTTTCCTCATTGTTTTCTCCTTGAAGAGTCTGCCGATGGATTTACATCGTAGCCCTTGGGACATGAGGCATCTGTTCACAATTGCTCTCCGCAGACATTCTGCGCGCACATACGTATTAGCCAATCACAGAACAGTTCGCTACGACCCTTTGGGCAAGGAGTGTGCAAATTTGAACAGCATTGTGTAGCCCCATAACCGATCATTCTGAGCAAGGGGCTTTGAGCAAGGGGCTTTCAGATGTCGACGAATGGGACCGGCAAGACGATCCTTTGCATTGACGATGATGACGGAGTGCTGAGTTACCACAGAGCGCTGCTCGAGAGGCGTGGATATGAGGTGCTCACCGCAGCCTCCGCACGAACAGGGCTGCAAATTGCAGCGACCTGCGCCGTCGCGGCAGTCATCGTTGACTACCACATGCCGGAAATGGACGGCCACGAAGTGGCAGCCGAAATAAAGCGCATCAGTCCACAGGTTCCTATTGTCATGGTTTCCAATGACCCTGAGGTCCCGGAACACGTGTTGAAGGTGGTCGATGCTTTCGTTTCTAAAGACGAGGCGTCCAGCCGATTGTTGCCAGTGATCTCCCAAATGTGCGGGCAAGCCTCGCCGGGATTCCCGGAAGCAAGAGCCACCGCATAGAAGTTGGGGCTCATTTCCTGCCCTTTTCTGATTGAGCAATTGTGAACAGAACAGGAAACCCTGGGCTTGTATACATAAGTGGGTATGGCTGCCAACAATATCCTTCTCTGCATACACCGGGATCCTGAACAACTCAGGGTGTTGCAAGAACACGGATATAACCTGGTCACAGCCACCGATGGGTGCGAGGGATTACGGCTTTTAATGTCGCGCTCCGTGGATGCAATTGTGCTCGAGCATTACCTGGGCCTGCTGGATGGTTCAACCATCGCCTACGAGATCAGGCAGGTCCGGCCGGAAATCCCCATTGTCCTCGTTACCGACCACCTGGAATTGCCTGATTGCGCCTTGAATTCCGTCGATGCCCTTGTGACCAAGTCCGATGGGGCGCATTTCCTGTGGGCGACAGTTCATTTTGTCCTGAATGTGAAGCCAGCCCAGCGGTTGGAGCGGTTGGAAGGAAGGAAGAAATATCAAACAACCGCGCATCTGCGGCGTCCCGGCAGAGGAAGAGAGCCGGCGGTGCGTGCGCAGGTCAACTCTCCTCAATTGGCCAACAGGGAGAAGGATGCAGCTTTCCCGCGCACAGTGTGGCGAGGCATCCGGAATGGGACGATCCAATTCTGACCCGAATTGATCCGCTGCGCGATTCCCTTTTCAGGCCAGGCTAGGACCCTTCAGAGCGCCAAACTAGACGTTCAGAGCAAGATTGACCATCTTTTCGCAGTGCCAAAGCCTAACAATTAAGGCGTGACGCCCGAACTCACATTGCGACACATCCTTTCGGTCAGTTGCCCGATGTGCCGGGCAAAACCTAGAGAAAGGTGCGTGCTGAGCACCGGACATCCGTGCAGCAAAACTCATCTAGCCCGCGGATCGGCAGCGGCGAAACTTCCGCAGCCTGACCACCCTGTTCTGGCTGCTATGCGTACCATCCAGAAACTTGCGAGCCGTAGGCTGCGCGGTCTCCTACAACGGGAATAGACCGCGCCAGAGACTTACGGGATTCACAATTCCGAGAGAACGCCTTTCACACTGCGCGGCGGCCACTGAGCAGGTTAATGACTAATACCACCAGCGCCACCACCAGAAGCAGATGGATCAGGCCTCCAGCCACGTGCAGGCTGAAGCCCAGAAGCCACAGAACCAGAAGAACAACAAAAATTGTCCAAAGCATAGTAGTCTCCTCACTCCAAAGGTCGGTCCATTCTGCACGGGCCCCGTCCTGAATACTGAGCCGCATTGCTCTATTGCGCAAAGTTAGTTGCTGGCGAGCATCTCCCTGTTGCCCGCAAACGGAAGTGAGCAATTCAGACCAGCCATGGCTTCCCGCCTGAGCGATGATGATTAGGAGACGAGCACCTCTTCTCTCTCTTTCAGGTTCTCTGAGCTAAGTCAGCCCATCTGAAGTTCTCTCCTCTTAGTTTCGCAGTCCTAAAGGAACAATTCATGAAAAAGACAATGTCACTGCTGTTGGTGAGTTTGATGGGCATGTTGGGAACCTATGCATGGGCGGGGTCGGCCCGCGAAGATACGGTCGAGCGGATGCAAAAGTCAGTGGACGTACTGCACGCGATCATGTCCACACCGGATAAAGGCATTCCGGAAGAAGTTTTGAACGACGCGAAGTGCATCGTGGTAGTGCCGGACCTGATTAAAGGAGGCTTCATTTTTGGCGGCAAGCACGGACGCGGCGTGGCCTCCTGCCGGACTGCGGAAGGGTGGAGCGCACCGGCATTCATTTCGGTCGGCGGTGGAAGCTGGGGATTGCAGATCGGAATCGAAGGAGTAGATCTGGTCATGCTGGTTATGAACGACCGTGGTCTGCAACATTTGCTTTCTAGCAAGTTTGAACTCACGGGTGAAGGATCGGTTGCTGCAGGTCCGGTGGGCCGTCACGCATCGGCGGGAACTGACTGGAAGATGAATACGGAAATGCTGACCTACTCGCGATCGAAGGGCGTGTTCGCCGGCTTGACGCTGGAAGGCGCAGTGGTCGAGCAGGATAACGACTCGACTCATGCCATTTACGGCAAGCACATGCTGTTCCGCAACATTCTTTCGGGCAAAGCCACCACTCCGAGGAGCGCGGACGCATTCGTCAGAGCGGTGTCCGAGGCAGGCCAGCACGCCAAGGTAGCCGAAGCGCGCGAAGACAACAAATAGGCGCGTCAGAACCATGCAAACACTCAAAGGAGAAAACAAAATGAAATTGAACTGGATTTGGGGATTACTGTTCGCAACCGCTCTGTGCGTCCCGGCGTCGGCGCAGATTTCCGTATATGTCGGAAGCGCGCCACCGCCATTGCGTTACGAAGAGCGTGGGCCGGAGCCGGGTCCAGGCTACGCCTGGGTCGAGGGCTATTGGGCTCCGAACGGGCGTCACTACCGGTGGGTCGCAGGACGCTGGGATCGTCCGCCGTACGAAGGCGCATATTGGAACCATCCTCACTACGATCACCAGCGGCAAGGCTGGCAATTGCATGAAGGCCATTGGGATCACGAGAACCACGACAGAGACCACGAAAATCACGGCGAGCACCATGATCACGATCACTAACTGCGGCTGATGTTCTGCGCAGTCAACTGGCGGGATCAGGACTTGCGCTTGGCCTTCGCTCGCGTACGCTTGTACTTGAGCGCGATCATGCCCCTGGAATAGGTCTTGTTCTCGACCAGCGAAAAGTCGCGCTGGGGGAAGCCGCTCGGGAATAGCGGGATCCCTTCCCCCAGCAAGACTGGAACAATGCCGATGTAAAGTTCATCCACGAGATCTGCCCTGAGGAAGTCGCGGGCGAGTTCTCCGCCGCCCATGAGCCAGATATCTTTTCAGGGGCGTTTGCGGAGCTTGCTCATAAAGGCTGCTGGAGACTGGTTGACGAACGTCCACCCCTTGCGCTCGCCAGGCGGTTGGGTGTGAGAGAAAACATAGGTGGCCAGGCCGCCGCTATCGAACTTGCCTCCGCCCATCTTCAGACCGGCGTCGAGCGTCTTGCGGCCCATGATCGCGGTGTCGATGGTCGCGAAGAATGGACCCATCGAGTAGTCCTTTGGCATGAAGAGGAAGTCGACGGCGCCGTCGGGGCGCGCGATGTAACCGTCGAGGCTGATGCCAAGGCCGAGAACGATTTTGCGCATGATGGGGAATTGTAGACGTGAGCCTATATTTTCTTCATCTCTTTTCTGAACACATCAGGCCTGCTGACACCGGTCGCCTGGGGTTTCAGGGGACGATGACCGCGGCTCCGTCGATGGCGTCATTCTTTACCGCAGCGAGCGCCTCATTGGCTTGGTCGAGCTTAAACACGGTTATCTTGGGCTGGAGACGGATGTCGGCGGCGATCTGGAGAAAATCGCGCGCGTCCGAACGAGTCATGTTGGCGACACTGCGGATTTGGCGCTCGCCCCACAGTAGCCGGTCGTAATCGAATTCAGGAATCCGGTCGAGATGAATGGCGTTGATGGCGACGACGCCGCCTTTCCGCAAGCTTGAAAGCGCCGCGATCACCACGTCTCCGCTGGGCGCAAAGGTCACAGCGCGATCGAGTTGCACGGGCGGCTTGTCGGTTTCACTGCCTACCCAGGTCGCGCCTAGAGACTCGGCCAGGCGGCGATGCGAGGCGCCGCGCGTCGACACATAGACTTCGCATTTCCAGGCGCGAAGGACAGCAATCGCCAGATGCGCTGACGCCCCAAAGCCGAAGAGTCCCACGCGATCGCCTTGTGCAACTCCGGCCACGCGCAGACTGCGGAAACCAATAATGCCGGCGCAGAGAAGAGGCGCGGCGTGCAGGTCGTCCAATTCCTGCGGAAGTTTAAACACAAAGTCGCTGCGCGCCACTGCGTACTCCGCATAGCCGCCGTTAACGGTGTATCCGGTAAAGACCGGCGCGTCGCACAGATTCTCGAGGCCACGGCGGCAGTACGGGCAAGTTCCGTCTATGCCACCGATCCAGGAAACACCCACGCGCGCACCGAGTGGCAAGTCTCCGGTCGCACCGTCTTCAACAATTCCTACGATTTGGTGGCCGGGGATGAGTGCCTCTTTTCGCGGCGGCAATTCTCCCTCGACAATGTGCAGATCGGTGCGGCAGACGCCGCAGGCGCGAACGCGAAGAAGGACTTGTCCACTCGTGGGCTGAGGCTTGGGAGTCTCTTCGATGCGAAGAGGATCTTTTGGCGTTTCGAGTAGCGCGGCTTTCACGGCCAGGTCGCCCGCATAAGACAAGACTAAAACATCTTCTGCGGATCACGAATCGCTTCAGCGAGGTCGTTCAAAAATATAGCTGCCCGCGCGCCGTCGGCGGCGCGGTGATCACAAGATAGAGTCAGCGTAATCATGGGGCGGACGGCGGGCTTGCCGTCGACAGCGACCACTCGCCCGCCGATGGCTCCCACGGCGAGAATTGCCGCTTGCGGCGGGGTGATGATCGCGGTGAACTGATCTACTTTGTACATGCCGAGGTTGCTGATGGTGAAGGTGGCATCGGCAATGTCGGCGGGGCGCAGCTTTCCTGCCCGGGCGCGCACGGCGACGTCGCGGCGCTGCTGGGCAATTTCCGCGAGACTCGCTGTGTGCGCGTTGGGGATTACCGCGGCGACCACGCCGTCGTTCACCGCAATGGCCACACCCATGTTGACGTGATCGTGCAGGCGAATGCCTTCCGCAGTGAAGCTTGAATTCAGACGCGGATGCTTGAATAGAACTCGCGCCACCAGTGCAACCAGCAGATCGGTGTGCGTGACGCGGATGTTGTGCGTGCGCTCGATCTCAGAAACTACTTTCTCGCGATATTCATTGAGCGCACTGGCTTCGATTTCCCGCGTTACGAAAAAGTGTGGGATGGTCGTCCAGCTCTGGGCGGTGCGTTCGGCCATCAGGCGGCCGAGAGTGCTGGGGACCTCGAGGTGGGGTGATTTCGCCCGTGGTGCAGAACTCGACGCTTTAGCTGCGCCTGCGGATTGCACATCGGACGCAAGAATCTCGCCACCAGGTCCAGAGCCACGCACGGTGGCGATATCCACACCGAGTTCTTTCGCGAGTCGCCGCGCCTTTGGAGAAATTCTCTCGCCCTGAGCAGCGGGAGGCTCGGAGGGACTCGCGGCTGCGGGCACAGCGTGCGATTCTGTTTTTCCTCTCGCGGGTGGCGCTAATACAAATTCGTTTTCCGCAGGAGGCTTTTCGCCCGGAGCGACGATCCACGCGATCGTCTGTCCGACAGGAATATCGGCTCCAACCACTCCTGTGATTCCGGCGAGGATGCCGTCAGCGGGCGCCTCCACTTCCATCACTGCTTTATCAGTTTCGATTTCGAGAAGGGGCTCGCCTTTGGTGACGCGCTCGCCCTCTTTCTTACGCCACGAGATAAGCTTGCCAGTTTCCTGCGCCATCTCGAGGGCGGGCATGACCACACTGAAGGCCATAGTCTTCTTATCGGGGAAGGGCTGTGACTATGGCCTTCAGTCCGAAACTCCTACCTGCTCAGTTTTCGCGCTGGCTTCGATCATATCGATCACGCGCGCGCTGGGCGGAGCTTCCGATTCGCGAGTGGTAGGCAGAGGTCCGTTGACCGTGAAATAATGCGCGCCCGCCACCAGAAGTTGTTCCGCCGGGAAGCGGGTGATCACCTCGTGCCCAGTCGGTGTCACCACGATTTCTTCTTCAATGCGCGCCGCGCTCCAGCCGTCAGTTGAAGGCCAGAAGGTTTCGAGGGCGAACACCATGCCCGGCTCGATCGTCACGGGATGCTCGAACGATACCAGGCGGCTGATCACCGGCTTCTCCCAGATGGCGAGGCCGATGCCGTGACCGTATTGCAGCGCGAAACAAGACTCTTCGTTGGGGAAACCAAATTCTTCCGCCCTTGGCCAGACTGCGGCGATTTCGGCGGTGGTGCGGCCGGGACGCACCAGTTCAATGGCTGCGTCGAGATATTCGCGGCAGCGCTTGTAAGCATCGACCATCGCGTGCGAGGCGTAGCCGACGGTGAAGCAGCGGTAGTAGCAGGTGCGGTATCCCATGTAGGAATGCAGAATGTCGTAGTAGACGGGATCGCCGGGGCGCAGCACGCGGTCGGAGAAGACATGCGGATGCGGATTGCAGCGCTCGCCCGAAATCGCGTTCACCGCTTCGACGTATTCGGAGCCCAGATCGTAGAGAACTTTACTCACCAGGCCGACGGCTTCGTTCTCGCGCAGGCCGGGCTTCATGGCGCGGTAAAGTTCGTCGTAGGCGGCGTCGACCATGGCGGCGGAGGTGTTGAGCAAAGAAATCTCATCCTGCGTTTTGATGACGCGAGCTTCGGACATCAACGCCTGGCCGTCGACCACCTTGATGCCTTCGCGTTGCAGCGCGAACAGAACCGGCAGCTCGATGATGTCGATGCCGACCGGCTCTTTGTGGAGGCCGCGCATTTCGAGTTCGATACGAATTTTCTTCGCGACATCTTCGGCGCGGCCCATCTCAGGCGTCATGGCGCCGCGCAGCATGGAAATGCCAGCGCGCGAGCGGCCATCGAGCCACGGGCAATTTAATTGATGATGTTTGGCGGCGGAGCCGAAGTCCCAGAGGATCGGCTCGTCGTTCTGCGGCAGCAGCGTGAAGCGGTTGGCCTTGTCTTGCGCCCAGGTGCCGATGTGCGTGGAGGTGAGGTAGCGCACGTTGTTCATGTCGAAACAAAGCAGCGCGCCCATCTCTGACTTGGCCAGCAGAGCTTTCGCTTTCGAAAGGCGCTCGCGGCGTAGGCGATCGAAGTCGATTCGATTCTCCCAATCGACTGCCATCGTTCCGTGAGTTCTTAGTCCCATAACAACCTCCAGGGTTCAGGCTACCTCTTACCGCACATCGATCTCGCTGCATCGAACACGGTTTGCTCCGTCGGCACCGTTGCATCTTCCAGCGGCGGGGAGAACGGGATCGGTACGTGCATTGCTCCCATTCTTTTCACCGGTGTGTCCAGATCGTAGAATGCGCCTTCGGCGATCACGGCGGCAAGTTCCGCAGTCACGCCGTAGCGACCATAGCCTTCGTCCAGCACGATCACTCGCGAAGTCTTTTTCGCCGAGTCGATCAAAGTTTTTTCATCCAGCGGCCACGTCGTGCGCGGGTCAACGACTTCGGCGCTGATGCCTTCCTTGTCTAATAAGACCGCGGCGCCCAGCGCGACTTGCACCATGCTGCTCGTGGCGACCAGCGTGATGTCGTCGCCGGCTCGCTTCACATCGGCCACGCCCAACGGGATCGTGTAATCGTCCTCAGGAACCAAGCCCTTCAGCTTATACATCATTTTGTCTTCGAAGAAGACGACTGGATTTTCGTCGCGGATGGCCGCTTTGAGCAGGCCTTTCGCATCGTAGGGTGTGGAGGGCAGAACCACTTTCAATCCAGGAACGTGGCTGAACCAGGCGTGCAGCGACTGCGAGTGCTGGGCCGCGGACCGCCGCGTGGCACCCAAGGTAGTACGCATCACCATGGGAACTTTCCAGTGTCCGCCCGACATGTAGTGGGCTTTGGCGGCCTGGTTGACCATCTGATCCATGGTGAGGGTGATGAAATCGCCGAACATGATATCCACCACGGGGCGAAGGCCCGTCATTGCCGCACCGACGGCCACACCGGTGAATCCGGCTTCAGAGATGGGAGTATCGACCACGCGCTTTGCGCCGAATTCTTCGACTAAGCCCGAGAGCACTTTGAAGGGCGTGCCGGCCTCGGCTACATCTTCGCCGATGATGCACACGCGCGAGTCTCGGCGCATTTCTTCCGCCAGCGCTTCGCGAACTGCCTGCGCAAATGTGAGCTCGCGTTCAGGCATAGACGTGCTTCTCCACCTCGTCCACGCTGGGATAGGGCGCGGCGATGGCGAACTTTACTGCCGCTTCCATGATGGCCCGAACTTCTTTTGTGGTTGCGTCGAGGGTGGCGACGTCGGCATAGCCATGTTCAATCAACCACTTCGCCAAAACCAGAATAGGATCGCGGTCTGTCTTCCACAGGTGTTCTTCCTGTTTGGAGCGATAGTATTCGCGATTGATGTCGCCGACGTGGTGGCCGCTGTAGCGGTAGGTATCGCATTGCAAAAATGCGGGCCCGCCGCCGGTGCGGGCGCGATTGATCAGGCGCATCGCAACTTCATTTACTGCGCGAACATCTTGTCCATCGACTCTGACAGCTTCGATGCCGAAAGCGGCGGCACGGCCGAGGATGGTGCCGGCCGTGGTTTCCTGATAGTGCGTGTATTCGTTGTATTGATTGTTTTCGCAGACGTAGATGACGGGAAGCTTCCACAACTGCGCCAGGTTCATCACTTCATACAGCGAGCCTTGGCCAAGCGCGCCCTCTCCGAAGAAGCAGACTGCGACGCGATCCGTACCCAAGGTCTTGGCAGCGAAAGCAGCGCCCGTGGCGATTCCTACGCTGCCACCCACGATTGCGTTTGCGCCAAGGTTGCCGGTTGCGGGATCGGCAATGTGCATCGATCCGCCTTTGCCGCGGCAATAGCCCGCTTCTTTTCCCAGCAACTCGGCGAACATGCGGTCCGGCGACGCACCTTTCGCGAGGCAGTGTCCGTGGCCGCGGTGGGTGCTGGTGATGTAGTCGTCGATGCGGAGCGCTTCGCAGATTCCAACGGCGACAGCTTCTTCGCCGCTATACAAGTGAGCGAGACCCGGCATGAGAGCCCGGGTGTACACCTCGTTCACCTGCTCTTCAAACTGGCGGATGCTCACCATCTGGCGGTAGGCGTGAAGCCATTTTTCTTTTTCTGTCGCAGTGCCGCAGGCAGTTTCAGGCTTGGAAGTTGCAGTCGTCATTTCTTCTTACCTCCCGCGGTGACCGGCGTCATCACGCCCGACATGGCAGCCAGCACATCGAACATGCAGGCGAAGTCGTATTTCGTCCAGCCCATGCCGCGAGCGGCGGTCAGAATCTCATTGCTTACCGCGGTGGAAGGCAGCGGCACGTCGAGCTGCCGGCCCAGATCCATGGCGAGAACCATATCTTTCTGCATCATGTTGACGTCGAACCAAGCCTCTTCCGGCTGCCGTAGAACGAAAGGCCCGCGGTATTGAATCATCGGCGAGGCGATGGCGCTGTGGACCAACACGTCGACAGCAGTCTCGCGCGCAATGCCGCTTTTCTCAGCCAGCAAGACTCCTTCGGAAAACGCCAGCATCTGTACTGCGAGGCTCAGGTTCACTGCAATCTTCATGGCGAGCGCCAAACCGTTGTCGCCAACGTGGGTGACCTTCGGCCCAATGTCGAGCAGCAGCGGCTTTACCTTCTCGAAGGTCTCGCGGCGCCCGCCGACCATTACAGAAAGCTTTCCTTCCTGCAACGTGATCACGCTGCCCGAGACGGGCGAGTCGACCATGTCCGCTCCTTTTTCGCGCACCTTCGCGGCCAGCGCCCGACTCACCGTGGGACTCACCGTGCTCATATCGATAAAAATCTTGCCTGCACTCAGGCCGGCCAGCATTCCATCAGGACCTTCCGTGATGGAAGCGATGGCGGCGGCGTTGGTGACCATCGCGAAGGTGAAATCGGATGCGCTGGCAACCGCGCGCGGCGAGTCGGCCCACTTCATCCCTTTTTCAACCAGCCACTGCGCTTTCGAGCGTGTACGGTTGTAGCCGGTGACGGTGTGACCTTTGCTGAGCAGACGGTTCACCATCTGGCTGCCCATGACTCCCAGACCGATAAACCCGAGTTTCGCCATCCGACCGAAAACCTCCGAACTCCGAACCTAGGAAGTGATTTTCGAACTCGCCGGCAGATGCTTTCCAGGGGACTTGCTGCCGGAAGAAACCTGCGAATCCTGGCGTACCTGCTCGAGATGAGCACGCATGGCGGCGCGAGCCATCTCCGGATCGCGCCGCTCGACGCCTTCCAGAATGCGCTTGTGGTGAACCTGCCCGCGCTGCGGTCCGCCTTCGACGTTAAAGATCTTGATGCGTTGCTGACGCAGCAGCCCGACAATGGAGTCGATCAACGAAAGAATCAACGGATTGGCGACGGCCTCGGCCAGAGCGAGGTGAAAATCAAGATCGGCTTCGATGTAGGCTTCGGGATCCTTCTGCGAGCGCTCCATGACTGCGACCGCTTCCCGCATTGCCGCGAGGTCTTCATCCTTAACGCGGTCCGCGGCCAAAGCGGCGATACCAGGCTCCAGGATCAGACGCAGTTCCGCCAGATGCGGCGAACCTTCCTGCTGGCCAATCTTTACCATGAGATCAAAGGATTGGCGCGCTGCCTGCGAGGTTCCGTCTGTAACAAACGTGCCACGACCGGAGTAGGCTTCGACCAGGCCTTTCTCACGCAGAGCCTTGACCGCTTCACGCACGGCAGTGCGGCTGACGCCGAGACGCTGCGCTAGTTCGCGTTCGGCGGGAAGCTGATCGCCGGGTTTGAGTGTTCCATCAAGGACAGAGGCTTCGATCTGCTGAACGATCTGCTCGTACAGCCGCGAAGTCCGGACAACTTTGTACACAGGAGTTTCTCCCGCACGAGCCGGTCTGGGGGAACCGGCGAAGGTCTGACTACTATACCGCAGGTCCAATGGGTGCGGAGCGGCTTCTGCCGTGATGGAGTGAGGGCTTGGCAAATGCGGTCTCTAGGTATGGTGGTATGACAGCTAGACAGTACCACTTTGCTACGGTTGGGTGCAAGTCCTGCTGAAGAATCATTCTTCATCGGTGTATTGCGAGGAAAACTCTACCCTCCGGGGCTGTACCAACCAGGCTCACAGAGGACGAGACTGGAGGAATTTCCTTGACTTCATCCGCCGAGCAATGGTATGGCTGTCGGACCAGCAAAACGGAGGAAGTTTCGATGACATCCCGACGCACCGCCCTGTCCGCGGGTCACGAGGCTACGTTAGCCCCCCGGACGGTTTTTTTTGCTCTTGCCCTGAGCCTGATAAGTCTGGCGGCCCTGGCCCAATCCACCGCCGGCCGCGTGCTGGGCAGCGTCTCCGACCAGAGCGGCGCTTCGATCGCGGGCGCAACCGTGGTGGTAACCGACACACAGCGCGGCACCACTCGCACACTCGCAACCGACGCGTCCGGAGACTACGTTGCTCCAGATCTCATCCCGGGAACCTACAAGATTCACGTCGAGGCCAAGGGATTCAAGTCGGCGGAGCGGCCCAGCGTCACCATCGAGGTCGCGACCGACGTTCGCGCCGACTTCGCTCTGCAGCCGGGAAATGTTTCTGAAATCATTACCGTGAGCAGCGAAATTCCTCTGCTCAACACAACTTCCTCCACCTTGGGAGGAACGCTGAGCAATCAGGAAATCAACGACCTGCCGCTGAACGGCCGCAACTACGAAAACTTGTTGCAGCTGCGACCTGGCGTCATGCGCTATCCCGGAGGCGGATTTTCGACGACGAGCACCAACGGCCTGCGTGCGGAGGACAATGCCTACTTTGTCGAGGGATTGTTCAACAGCGAACCGTTTTCCGGACAGGGCATCATTAATGGAGCTGGCATCGCGGGCGATTCCGCGACTATCCTGCCCATCGATGCGATCCAGGAGTTTAATGTTCAGGAGAATCCTCCCGCTGAGTACGGCTGGAAACCGGGCGCGGTGGTCAATGTCGGACTGAAGTCCGGAACGAACAAGGTTCACGGCAGTGCGTTTGCATTTGGCCGCGATGGGGTCATGGATGCCCGGAATTATTTCAACGCTTCTCCAGCGGCGAAGACCGATCGAACGCTGGAACAGTTTGGCGGCAGTTTCGGCGGCGCGATTATCAAGGACAAAGCGTTCTTCTTCGGCGCCTACGAGGGCCAGCGCTATAACGTGGGAAATTCCTATGGCGTGACGACTCCGTCAATGGCTTCGTTAACGCTTGCCTCAGGGGCAGCGACGAACTGCACCGATCCCACCCTCGCCGGGAACGACTGCGGAGGCAGTATTCCGAATGCCGTCGACGATCTGCTGGCGAATGGCGTTGCGATCAGTGCGAACAGCCTGCTGATTTCGGGTTGCGCGGTCAGCGGCTCTGGCATAACAGCCACGGTCACGTGCGCCGGGACAGGCTTCCCCACCAACAACACGCAAAGCATCAGCGTGGTGCAGGGGTTCCCCAACGATGTGGGCGTAAACAACGCAATTGGCAAAGTGGATTTCAACCTGAATCAACGCAGTACCATCAGCGGCATCTACTTCTTCGGCAATAACTCCGGAACGGTGGAAGACTTTCCGGAACTGCAATCGCAGTGGCGCTCCAAGATTCACACGCGCGCCCAGGTGGTTGGAGGAAGCTGGATTTGGACGCCCAACGCACGCTGGGTGAACGAAGCCAGGGTTGGTTACAACCGCCTCTATCAACCGACGCTGCCCGGCGACCTGAACAAACCCGCGTCAGCCTACGGGCTCAACACGGGCGTAAGCGGGCCTTTCACCGGAGGCCTGCCGCGCCTCGGCTTTGCCGGAGCCTTCGTCCCGGGACTGGGTGCTTTCAAGTGGCCAAAATTTCAGGGGCCGGACTCGATCACTCAGTTTATCGACCATGTTTCCTACAGTGTGGGAACGCACGCCCTCAAATTCGGCGGAGAACTGCACCGCGACGAGTTTAGTGGCGGCGCGTTCGGCAATGCTCGGGGCAGCATCACGTTTTTGGGCGGCGTCGCCATAGGAACCGGTAACGGTTCGACTGCGTTGGAAGATTTCTTTGCCGGCGATCCGTTCAAGGCATCCGTGCAGGTTGGCGATCCCACCCGGCAGATCCACAACTGGTCCTATGGGGCTTTCTTTCAGGATGACTGGCGCGTGAGCAAGAATCTGACAGTCAATTACGGGCTGCGCTATGAGTTCAATTCGGTGATCAAGGAAGCCCACAACCTTCTGGGGAACTTCGATCCCAATTCCACAACCGGATTGATTCAAGCCGGAAGGAATGGGATAAGCGGTGTCTACAATCCCGATCACAAAAACTTCGGCCCGCGCTTCGGCTTTGCCTGGGACGTCGTGGGCAAAGGTAGTACGGTGATACGAGGCGGAGCCAGTCTGATGTACGAGACGGTGAATTGGGAATCGTTCCTTGCTTTCAACAACAGCTTTGGCCTCGGCAACGTTCCCACCGGAGCCATCATTTCCGGAACGGGCACCACCAATACCACCGCCGGAGGCACGATCACGGCCGGCAATTTGGCAATCCCTCCTGTCCTTCCGCAATGGGACAGTGGCGCACCCCTCTATGGCAATGTCAGCAGCAGCAGCATCAACTGCGATCCCGGCCCTAACGGACCAGGTCCCTGCCCTATCATGAGCGTAGTCCGCAACCTGACCACGCCCTACGTTTGGAACTGGAATCTAAATATCCAACACTCGTTTACTCCGAACCTGTCTCTTGAACTGGGATACGTCGGCAATCGCGGTACGAACCTGACCGGCATTCGGGATATCAACCAGGAGACACCCGGTACGGACGATCCGACGACCCGTCCATTTACCGCCAACAATAAATTCCCGTTCCTGGCTCAGATCTTCCAGATGGGAAACATTTATCGATCGAATTACAACGGCCTGCAGGCAACCCTGAACGCGCGAAACTATCGTGGACTGAGCATGGTGCTGGGTTACACCTACTCGCACGCGCTGGATGACGTGGGCGCCAATTGGGATTTTGGGGCCGGGTACGGACTTCCGCAGGATTCCACCAACGTTGGACGGGAATACGCGAACAGCGATTTCGACATTCGCCATCGCCTGACAATTTCTCTCACCTACGCCATCCTGGGGAAGAGGGGCTTCGGTCAAATGCTGGAAGGCTGGGAGATCAATACGATCGCAACCCTGGAAAGCGCTCAACCTTGGGGGCCAATTGACCTGACCACCGACCTCACCGGACTCGGCGGCCTGCCCGTAAGCCCGCCGCAGGCTACGCCCCAGCGCTGGGACTTTTTGGGGAAGCCATCCGACTTCAAATCAGGACCAACGCCGATCCCATTTTTTCCCGGCACCAGCAACGCTGCCTGTCTGGCGCACGCCACGACGCCGGGCCTGCTCACCTCACTCGGAACCTGGGGTTGCTATGCCAAAGGCAACTCCATCATGACTCCGCCGGCCTATGGGGCGTTTGGAACTATGGGGCGCAATATCTTTCCCGACTCTGCTTTCCGCAATCTGGACTTCTCGATTGCCAAGAATTGGCACTTCGGCGAACGTCTGCGCGCCCAGTTCCGGGCGGAGTTCTTCAACATTCTCAATCACCCCAACTTTGCCAATCCCTACGGGGGACAGAACGGCTACGGGCAGAACGATCCCGGGGCGCCGGGCTTCGGTTGCGGATGCGCCACACCGGACGTAGCGGCGGCCAACCCGGTCATCGGCTCCGGCGGCAGCCGTGCCGTGCAGTTGGGCCTGAAGTTCACGTTCTAGCGGTGCGGCCAGAATTGAGGGATAAGAGGAGGCCGGACGCAATTCCGTCCGGTCTTTTTTCGTAATGGCTCGCGTGCGCGGGTCAGAAAGAAATGGGGCCAAGTTATGAAAAAACGAAAGTGTGTTTCCTTGCCAGTCTTGTTTTCCATGTTTCTCGCATTCATTTCCGCGGGGGCTTTGGCTCAGGCTCCCGCTCAAAAGGAAGAGCGGCGGGAGCGCACCATCGACGAGATCCGGGTCGAAGCCATTCGTCGCGCCGAGGTAGGGCAGTATCCGCTGATCGGGCTCGATCCCGCTGACGTGAAAGAAGCTTTCGAGAGCATTCACACCGGCGACAAAGACGAGTGGGCCGCGGGATTCATGCATGTGGCCGATCGCTACTTCAATGAAGCGAAGTCGCTGGAGAAAGACAAGTCTGATGCCACCAAGGCGAACGCCGACTACATCCGGGCGTGGCGGCTTTATTCGTTCGGACGCTGGCCGATTCCGGCGTCTGCGGGCAAGCAGCGCTCGTATGAGAAGGCGATTGAATCGTTTCTGGATCATGCCAAATTCTTCGATCCGCCGCTCGAGGTTGTGCGCATTCCGTTCGAGGGGAAGGAAATCATCGCCTATCTGCGCCTGCCGAAGAACGCGAAGGGTCCGGTGCCGCTTGTGATTGCGGTGAACGGCCTGGATAGCCGCAAGGAGGATCTAACGGAAAGCTTCAGCGCGATCCTTCCCTTTGGGATTGGTTATCTCGCGGTTGACGGGCCGGGCACAGGAGAGAATCCGATTAAAGTGAGCGAGACTTCGGATCGCATGCTATCTCGCGTGCTCGACTACGCGCAGTCGCGGCCGGAGATCGATAAGAGCCGCATCGCGATGCATGGCGTAAGTTGGGGAGCATACTGGGCGACGAAGATGGCGATTGTCGAGCGGGCGCGGCTGCGTGGGTGCAGCGCCCAGTCTCCGCCAGTCGATAAATTTTTCCAGAAAGATTTTCTGATGAACTCGCTGCTGGGGAACCGAGAGTATCTGTTCGATCAGGTTCCGGCTTTGATGAACATTCTCGAGGGCGTGCATTCGCTTGAGGAAATGGGCGAGTATCTGCCTAAGATGTCGCTCGTAAGCCAGGGACTGCTGGGCAAGCCGATGGCGCCCATGCTCATTTTGGCTGGGGTCAACGACACGCAGGTTCCCATCGAGGACGAATACCTGCTGCTGAACAAAGGGGACGTGCCGAAAGAAGCGTGGATTAATCCTCACGGGGGACATCTCGGGCGGCAGGTGGGAGTGTGGCCCGATCCCCGGATATTTAAGGAAGTGATTATTCCGTGGCTGGTGAAGACGCTACAGGCGCCGTAGAGCCAGTGGTCAGTGGCCAGTGATCAGTGGCCAGACAAAATCCTGATAGGAATCGAACGGCTTTTCAAAGCGAATCAACCCAACTAGACATGCCCGCACCGATCACAACATCAGAGTCCGAGGCGAGATCCGCAACACCGCATCGCAAACCGTTCTATGCATCGCTGTGGGTGCAGGTGCTGATCGCCATGGTGGTAGCCGGGGCCCTGGGATATTTCAGTCCCGCGCGCGCCATTGCCATGAAGCCGCTGGGCGACGCCTTCATCCGGATGATCACCATGATAATCACGGTCCTCATCTTCTGCACCGTCGTCACCGGCATTGCTGGCATGCAGGACTTGAAAAAAGTGGGACGGGTGGGCGGCAAGGCGCTGCTTTACTTTGAAATCGTTTCGACCATCGCGCTGGTGATCGGGCTGATCGTCGGCAACGTGGTTCGTCCGGGCAGCGGCTTCAACGTAAACCCGGCGTCGCTCGATGCCAGGGCCGTTGCTGACTATGCCGGGCAGGCCAAGGCGCAAGGGGTGGTCGAGTTTCTGATGCACATCATCCCTACGACCGTGACGGATGCGTTTGCCAAGGGCGACATCCTCCAGGTGGTGTTCGTCTCGATTCTGTTTGGCTTTGGCTTGTCGGCGGCGGGGCCGCGCGCCAAGCCGATCACGGCTTTGCTGGAATCGTTGACTCAGGTCGTGTTTCGTGTGGTCAACATTCTGATGCTGTTTGCGCCGATCGGAGCGTTCGGCGCTATGGCATTCACCATCGGCAAATATGGGTTCGCCTCGCTGGGGCCGCTGGTCAAGCTGATTGCCACGTTCTGGGTGACTTCGATTCTGTTTGTGCTCATCGTGCTGGGCGCGATTTGCTGGTTCGCGGGATTCAGCATTGTGAAGTTCCTGCTGCATATCAAAGAAGAGATTCTGCTGGTGCTGGCCACCAGTTCGTCGGAAACGGCAATCCCAACTTTGATGGAGAAGCTGGAAAAGCTGGGCTGCTCGCGCTCTTTGGTCGGCCTGGTGGTTCCCACAGGCTACACTTTCAATACCGACGGCAGCAGTTTGTACATGACGCTGGCAGCGCTGTTCGTCGCCCAGGCCACCAATACTCACCTGACGTTGCTCGAACAGATAACCATTTTCTCGGTCGCGACGCTGACCTCGAAGGGAGCGAGCGGGGTGCAGGGGGCATCTTTCATCGCGCTGGTCGCGACCTTGTCGGTGATTCCGACGATTCCGGTGGCGGGGATGGCGCTCATCCTCGGCATTGACCGCTTCATGAGCATGTTCCGCGCACTGGTCAACATGATCGGCAACGGCGTGGCCACGCTGGTGGTGGCAAGGTGGGAGAATGAGCTGGGGCGGGAGACTCTGAGGGGAAGGTTGGCGTGAGAGACGGCCATGAATGACTGTAGAGTTGGCCTGACCGCCTGGCGAAATTGCTGGTTGCGTTAATTCTCGCTGTGTCATACTTTCAGTCGGTTTTTTCGTGAGATGAACATTCTAGCGACTGCTACAGTCTTAGTCTTGTTGCTTGTGGCGTTGCTCGTCTCTATTTTCAAGGGCAGCCGCCCGCCACAACCGATACCTTCAAACCCACTGGCACCGAAGCGCGCAGCGCTAGCTGTCTTCGTGCCGATTGTATGCGTTGCCATTCAGTACGCGACATTTAAAGGTGTCGCCTTATACCGCGTGGCCTATCTCGAACAACCAAAACCGTTGATCATCCTGTTAGTGGGCGTGATCGCTCCGTGGTTCGTGGGTATTTATTGCGCATACATGGCTGCGCGTGCAGCGAGCAAGGCGTTGAGGGCAATCGGCGCTGTTGAAGTGCTGACGTTTCTATTAGCCGCGGGAATAGCGCTCATCGCCCGATGAATGCTCGATACCTGTGCGGCTCAGTGTTGGAAGGGGAATTTCTATGTCCGAAAAGATTGCTCTCGTAACCGGGGCCAACGGTGGCCTCGGAACTCACGTCACGAAAGCCCTGCTGGATGCAGGATTCACAGTCCTCGGCCTCTCGCCGCGAATCCAGCAGTCTGACTTCAACCATCCGAATTTCATTGCGCTTCCCGCCGCGCTTAACAGCCTCGACACTGCGAAGAAAGCAGTCGACAGCGTGATCGCGCGCTACGGAAGAATCGACGTGCTGGCCCATCTGGTGGGCGGCTTCACCGCCGGCCAGACCGTCGCCGCTACGGACGACGCCACCTGGCAGCGAATGTTCGATGCGAATCTGAATAGCGCGTTTCACATCCTGCGCGCGGTTATTCCTGAAATGCGCAAGGCTGGAGGACGCATCATCGCGATCGGCAGCCGGCAGGCCGAAGAACCCGCGCCCACAATTGGTGCCTACAGCGCGTCGAAGGCGGCGCTGGTGTCGCTGATAAAGACGGTCGCGCTGGAAAACAAAGACGCGGGCATTACCGCGAACGTGATCCTGCCCGGCACCATCGACACGCCGGCCAACCGAAAAGATATCCCCGGCGCGGACGCTTCCACGTGGGTGCAGCCTGCCTCAATAGCCAGCTTGATCGTGTGGCTGGCGGGAGACGCCGGCAAAGACGTGACCGGCGCTGCTATTCCGGTGTATGGGCGCGGACTTTAGGGGTCGCGGACCACAAGTTCACGGCTTGTCGGATCGGTCTACATCGTCCCCCCTGTGTGCAAGAACCTTCATCTTGACTCGGACCTAACCGACGCGCAGCATGTTTGCGTCGTCTGAATCGGGGTGGAAGAGGATTGCGCTATGGTCGGAATCAGGTGCGTCGTGTGGGCAACAATGGCTTTGATTCTCGCGCCGCGGGCGGGGGCGCAGTCACACCCGCGCGATCCTGAAATGCTCGGCGGTGGCAGCCCCCGCAATCACGCACGCTGGGTCAATGATTCCGATTCTTCGCCCGCTTCGGCTCTGGCGCTGAGCTATACATCTCTTTCTTTTCCCGGGTCAACGAATACCTACGCCTCAGGAATCAACAATCTCGGCTGGGTTGTCGGCCAGTATGACGATTCAACGGGTGGTGGCCATGGCTTCATCTATCGCAATGGCACATACAGCAGCTTCGACGTTCCGGAAGCATTGGATACGGAACCGGGAGGAATAAACGACCTTGGACAGATTGTTGGCGCCTATGAGGGCACAGACTCGCGGACGCACGGCTTTCTGAAAACGCAGGAGGGGTTTACAGCGATTGATTATCCTGGAGCGGCGGCTACTGTTCCTTACGGGATAAATTCGGCCGGACAGATAGTGGGCCTATTCCAAGAGGAAGGTTCAGGCAACTACCAGGGGTTCCTCTACCAGTCTGGACAGTTTACGCTGATCAACTTTCCCGGCGCGATTAGCACAGCAGCCTACGGCATTAACAATTACGGACAAATCGTCGGCAGCTACGCGCCGGCCGGCGCCTCGGACATCCTCGGCTTTGTGGGCAACGCGGGTACGTTCAGTAGTATCACTGTGCCGGGAACTACTGATCCGAGTCTCATGGGAATCAGCGATCTGGGACTGATCGTCGGCTCAGGACAGTTCCGGAGCCACGGTTCGACAGTTCAGGAGGGATTTTTCGATGTGCAAGGGACATTTATCCAGGTGCTTTATCCCGGCGCTGAATCTACCGTTATATTTGGAGTCAATCGCAAGGGACAGATGGTCGGCAATTACTATTCCAATGGGCAGTATGGACTGATCACTACATTGTCAGCACCCTAATCTGAGGTTGATCCAGTCCGATCCTCGGTTCCATAGTTTTCGGCTCTTCGGCTTTAAAGGTTGCGTCCCCTTTTGGTAACTACGGTAACTCCCCTGCTGCACAATTTTTGCTGCACGTTAACATTCGTGAAATATCTTGCGAGTAATATGTTTGCAGGAGGCCGCATGGGTTTGCCGCGCATTGCGAAGTCGCTGCCGCTACAGGTGGCCGCAGTCTGTTACCGCAAGTGTGGCGACATCGTGGAGTTTCTGCTGGTGAACACCAACGGCGGAAACAAGTGGACCTTCCCCAAGGGATCGCCGGAGGCCCGCCTCTCGCATAGCCAAGCCGCCGAACGTGAGGCTGCGGAAGAAGCCGGGGCCCTTGGCACTATCGAGCCGCGCCACTTTCATCTCTACATTCACTCTAAGGGCGTGTTCTGGCAGCCGGGCGGCGTGCAGGAATTTGTGGTGAAAGCCTTTCTGATGGAAGTTCATCAGGTGCGCAAACCCGATGAACCATTGCGTCATCCCACCTGGTTCAGCCCGGAAGAAGGCCGGCAACGGCTGGCCAAGGGACGCGAAGTGAAGTACGCGCATGAACTGGAAGCGGTGATTGATCGCGCGCTCGAGCGGATTCAGTTCCACACCGAGTTGTGGGGCGCAACTCCGGAAAGCCGCAACGCCCGCGCCGCCGCGCATTCTTGATTTCTTTCGCAACTCCGTTCGAGCAGAAGACGTCCCTCAGGGGCTGACGCCCGCGTGTTTGGCGGCACGGGGCGGCACAGCTGAAGCCATGCCCTTTCCGAAACAGGTAGTGAGGCCCAGTTCTCGGTACTTGGTACCCGGTACTCGCTTTTTGTGAGACGATAAATCCAGCCCATGATTCAGCTTTCCGACGCCGGAAAACGCTTCGGCCACAAACTTCTTTTTGAAAACACCGACTGGCTGATCACGCCCCACGACCGCGTCGGCCTGGTGGGCGCGAACGGCACCGGCAAGTCCACGCTGATGAAGGTGCTCGCAGGCCTCGACAGCTTCGACTACGGCTCGCTCATCGTCGCCAAAGGAACCACTGCTGGCTATCTGCCGCAGGATGGACTCACGCTTTCCGGTCGCACCGTGTTTGCGGAGTGCATGACGGTGTTCACCGGACTGCATGCCATCGAGCGCGAACTGGAAACGCTGACGCATAAGATCTCCGAACTCGATCACACGAGCCCAGAGTATGCCGAGGTCGCCGACCGCTACCACAGCCTGGAGCACGAGTTCCGCACCCGCGATGGTTACTCGATTGAAGCCGAAGTGGGACGCGTGCTCCAGGGACTCGGCTTTCGCAAAGAAGACTGGGAGCGGCAGACGGGTGAATTTTCTGGCGGCTGGCAGATGCGGCTGGCATTGGCCAAGCTGCTGCTGCAAAAGCCGAACCTGCTGTTGCTGGACGAACCCACCAACCATCTCGACCTCGAAGCGCGCAACTGGCTGGAAGAATATCTGCACGATTATCCGCATGCGCTGGTGCTCATTTCGCACGACCGCTATTTTCTCGATGTGGTGGTGAACAAGATCGCGGAGATCTGGAACAAGCGCTTCTGGTTCTACACCGGCAACTACGACAAATTCCTGGCCCAGAAGACGCAGCGTAACGAGCAGTTGCAAGCCGCCTATCGCAACCAGCGCGACCGCATCGAGCAACTGGAAGTATTCATTAACCGCTTCCGCTACCAGGCCACCAAGGCGAAGCAGGTGCAGAGCCGCATCAAAGAACTGGAAAAGATCGAGCGGATCGAGATCCCGCCGGAAGAAAAGACGATCCATTTTTCCTTCCCGCAGCCCAAGCCGAGCGGGCGGATCGTGGCCGAGTTCGTCGGGGTGGCAAAGATTTATCCGGCGAAAACGGGAACCAACACCAGTGAGAAGGAAGTCTTTCGCGACGTCGATTTCCTGATCGAGCGCGGCGACCGCATCGCGCTGGTCGGCATCAATGGGGCGGGCAAGTCCACGCTGATCAAGCTGCTCGCTGGGACGGAGAAGACGAGTCGCGGCGAATTCAAACTCGGCCACAATGTTGAGCCCGATTATTTCGCGCAGGATCAGTACAAAGAACTCGATCCAGACGCGCGCATGATTGACGATCTCGGCGACGCTTCTCCCGGATCAACGCAAACCGAACTCCGCAGCCTGCTAGGTTGTTTTCTCTTTTCCGAGGACGATGTCTTCAAGAAAATCGGAGTGCTCTCCGGCGGCGAGCGGGGACGGTATGCCCTGCTTCGTCTGCTTCTGCATCCCGCGAACTTTCTGCTGCTCGACGAACCCACAAACCATCTGGATCTACGCGCCAAAGACGTTTTACTTGAGGCACTGATGGAATACAACGGCACGGTCGTCTTCGTCTCTCACGACCGTTACTTTATTGACAAGCTGGCCACACGGGTCTTCGAGATCGGCGACGGCAAGGTCGAGGTCTATCCCGGCAATTACGAAGACTACCTCTGGCGTAAACAGGGCGGGAGCGCGAAGCAGAATGAGGCGATCCGGCAACGGCTGAATATCCCCGTGCCTGCCTCTCCAACACCGTCCAACGGCAACCAGGCCGCAGCGGAAAACCAACCCGCAGCCAAAACGAAGCGCATGAATCCCATCAAACGCAAGAAGATGGAGGACCGCATCCACGAACTGGAAGCCGAAATCAGCCGTACTGAGACCGTGATCACGCAGTGCGAAACCGCCTTACAGGATTTCGTCAGCGCCGACGAAACTCAGCTCCAGTCGCAAGAACTCGACCGAAACAAAACCACGCACGCCGCCTTGATCAAGGAGTGGGAAGAACTGAGCGAGTCCTTACACGAAGCCGACTAGCGACAAGGTTACTTCCGCAACCGTACACTCTCTTTCGTAATCTCGGAGGATTACTTACCTCTGTGCGATAGTGAGCATGGCCGAAGGGACACGAACCATCCGTCGGCGACAATCCCAGAGTAACGCCAGGCTCGGAGCATGCAGCACGCGCCTCGCGGAATCGAAGGAAGGTAAAATGCTCCAGTCCTCAGAAACTTTCAATGGCGTAAGGTCCACCTCTCCGGCTTCGAACCCTAACTCTTATAACCCCGTCAAAACCACCACTGCTCCCATCGAGCAGGCCACTATTGGGCGCACGCTCGTGATCAAGGGCGAAATCAGCGGCGCGGAGGCTCTTTACATCGATGGCCGCATCGAGGGCAAGATCAGCCTGCCGGATAACCGCATCACCATAGGCCGCAACGGTGTGGTGCAGGCCAACATTACAGCCCGCGAAGTTGTGGTGATGGGCAAGGTGAATGGAAACATTGAGTGCAGCGACCGCGTGGATATCCGCAGCGAAGGCTCGGTCACGGGAGAAGTTTCCACGGTGCGCATCAGCGTGGAAGACGGCGCCGTGCTCAAGGGCGGCATCCAGGTGAAGAGCGGCGAGCAGAAGCAGAACCAGGCCCAGTCTCAGCCGAAAACGGCGGAGACGTCCAAGCCCGCACCCGCGGAACCGGCAAAGGCCCTGGCTGCAACCGCCAGCGCCTAAATATATTCACGAACCTCACAAGAATGAACAGGGGCCCGCACAGGCGTGCCCCTGATTTTTGGCGGGTACTTGTCTGGCTCGGCGCTCGCCGTCTCCGCGACCGGATCTTACTTCTTATCCTTGGTCTTCAAGTCGAGCGACGCGGAATTCATGCAATACCGCAGCCCGGTCGGCGCGGGACCATCTTCAAACACGTGCCCCAGGTGTGCGCCACATTTCGCGCAACGTGCCTCCACCCGGACCATCCCATAGCTGGAATCCTTGTGCTCTTCGACCTTGCTCTCGTCCGCAGGTTTGTAGAAACTGGGCCAGCCCGTTCCGGAATCGAACTTCGTTGAGGAATCAAACAGCGGCTCCCCACAGCAAACGCAGTGATAGGTCCCCGCGTCCTTGGTCTTCCAGTACTTCCCGGTGAAGGCCGGCTCAGTTCCGGCCTCGCGGGTCACATGATACTGCTCCGGCGTAAGCTTCTGTTTCCACTCCGACTCGCTTTTTGTCAATTTCTCTGTCATGAATAACTCTCCAAAATCAGTGATCAGTGGCCAGTGGTCAGTAAAACCAAGGCCGAAGCCCGTTCAGGTTTTACTGGCCACTGACCACTAGCCACTAGCCACTGTTCTTAGATGTTCGGCGTCCTGAAAAGTGGCGGACACATAGCACAGTCTCCTCTGCTTTGTCTGTGACATCCGTCACAACGTCTTTGTGACATCTAACCTTGTCTTCCACAGGCCCGGCAGTCGATTATGAACGAAACGTCTGCGAGTCCCTCGGGCCCGGCCGACCCCCTCAGAAGGCAGCCGGGCCTTTCAACGTTCAGTCCGCCACTTGCTCCCCGATCTTGCGGTATTTGCCGCGGAAAAACGTCAGCGGTTGCCCCTGGCGCACCACCACGTCCTCAACTTCCGCAATGAAGATCGTATGATCGCCCGCCTCCTGCGCCGACTGCAGCCGGCATTCCAGATAGGCCAGCGCCCCATGCAATATCGGAGTTCCCTGCGCCGTACGTTCAAAGCGCGCCCCAGCTTCCTCTTCGGCGTGCCCGTGAGTGTGTACCGGCCGCGCGTAGTATTCCGAAATCACCTGCTGGCCCTCTGCCAGAATGTTGACCCCGAAACGCTTCTTGGCATGCAGGTGGGCATGTGTGCGCGCGCTGTGGTCGACGCAGACCAGCAGCAGCGGCGGATCGAGCGACACGGAAGCGAAGGCGTTGGCGGTCATGCCATGAACTTCGCCTTCCAGATCGAGGGTGATGATGGTCACTCCCGTGGCGAAGGTCCCCATCGCTTTTCGAAATTCGGTTGGAGTCAGGCTCATAGCGCGACGGCGGCCTGAAGGCCGCGACTGCCTACATTAGCACGGTAGTGGCTTGCTAAAGTCAATCAGCGTAAACGCCTGTCTGCAACAGTTATCGCTTTAGCGATTTCGCCTTCTCGTCATAGGATCGTGCTTCTGTGTGTTCGCCCAATTTGCGACTTGTCGTCGCGAGCATTGCATATCTTATGGACTCTGGCGGGCCAGCGGGGCCGGACTGGAGACAAAGGATAAACTCTCGCTTTGCTCGTTGAAAATCTCTTAATTCATACAGGGTGTAGCCGAAATAGTAGTGAAATACCGATTGCCAATCTTCGCTCACCCCGAGCGAGTTGGCACACTCGAATTGCTCTTTGGCCAGGGGATAGAGAGCCAGCTCGTGATAGCACGGACCGAGGTGACAGTAAACGTCGCTCTGAACTCCACACTCCAGTTGGAACGAAAGCGCTTCCTCTAGGACAGGTCGCGCTTCCTCATTCTTCCCAATGTGCATGAGAGAAAATGCCCGTTGCAGCTGCACAAGTTCGTATACGTTTCGACCGTCGGGATTCTTGAAGCAGTCCGCGTATCCAATCAGCATCGCGGACAGCTTCTGTAATCCCTCCTCTCGTCTGTTCTCATTTATAAGCAACTTAGCGTGGAACAGGTCGATCTCTGCGCAGGCCTGCACACTCGCGGCGGCTAGCAGCTTGGCCTCTCCTGTAAGTGTTTCAGCATCCCTAAATTGGCCCTGTTTTTGAAGGTGGGCCGCTTGCTCCAACAGGTGGGCTGCTTTCCCCAGGGAATCATCGCTATCAATCATGCTCAAGATAAGAGTGATTATGCCATCGGACAGAGACTGTTGGCGTAAATATCGCCCCTACACTCATTGGCCCCTCCCAGAGCCGGTTGTCACTGCCCACTAGCCACTGTTGTATGATTCGAGAATCCGCGCGCTTGCGGAACCGGCCTTTGTGACTCCAACCGCCATCAGCACGGCCCCCTCAGAACACCGCACATCCTGCGCGGCCGAACTGGCCGATGTGCAGCCCGGCTCGCCCATCTCCCGCGACTTGGCTCTTCGCCTAATCCACTGCGGTAACGAGGATCTCCCCGCCCTACTGGCCGCCGCACGCGCCGCGAGAGACAACTTCAAACCCGGTGTCATCACCTATTCGCGAAAGGTTTTCCTGCCGCTGACTAATCTCTGCCGCGACTATTGTGGCTACTGCATTTTCCGCCGCGATCCCTCGGACCCCGGCGCGCACACCATGACTCCGGAAGAAGTCCTCGAGGTAGCCCGCGCCGGCGAAAAGCTGGGATGCACCGAAGCCCTCTTCAGTCTGGGCGACAAGCCGGAACTGCTTTTCCCCGAGATGCGCGACACGCTCCGTCATCTCGGATACAAGTCCACACTGCACTATCTCGAGGCCATGTGCGAACTGGTACTGCGTGAGACTAGTTTGCTGCCTCATCCCAATCCCGGGCTGCTGAGCGCCGAATGGATCGCCCGCCTGGCCACAGTTTCGCCCAGCATGGGCCTCATGCTTGAAACCACAAACTCCGCCCTGCTGGCGCCTGGCGCCGCTCACGACAACGCTCCCGATAAAGTCCCGGCCAAGCGTTTGCGCACCATCGAAGAAGCGGGAAAGCAGCGAGTGCCCTTCACCACGGGATTGCTGATCGGAATCGGCGAGACGCCCGAAGACCGCGTCGACACCCTGCTCGCTATCCGCGACCTGCATGAACACTACGGTCACATCCAAGAAGTGATCGTTCAGAATTTCCGCGCCAAGCCCGCCATCCCCATGGCGCAGGTGTCCGAGCCCAGCCAGGGTGAGATGCTCCGCGCTGTGGCGGTAGCTCGCTTGTTAATGCCCAACCTCAACATTCAGGCGCCTCCCAACCTCAATGCGCCGTATTATGAGGAGTTGCTCGACGCAGGCATCAACGACTGGGGAGGAGTTTCGCCACTGACCCCGGACTACATCAATCCAGAGAAACCCTGGCCGCATCTGGAGGAACTCCGTGTGAGAACCGAGAGTAAGGGATTCCTGTTGCGTCAACGCTTGCCGGTTTATCCTGAGTTCGTGCCTGCCCTTATGTCCCGGCCCGGATTGCTTGCGGAGAAGCTTCAAGCCGCCCGCGACGCTGAAGACCTCGCGAAGCAGAGGGCCGCATGATCTGCGTGCTCACTGGCGGCACCGGCGGCGCCAAGTTCGTCGATGGTCTGCGGCAAGTCATTTCCGCGGAAGAAATCACTCTGATCGTTAATACCGGCGACGACTTATTGTGGTGGGGACTTTACGTTTCGCCCGACATTGATTCCATCACTTACGTTCTCTCCGGCCTGCTCAGCCGCGAGCGCGGTTGGGGCGTGAAGGGCGACACCTTTCTCTGCTTGCAAGCCATGGGACAACTGGGCGAGCCTACGTGGTTCCACACTGGAGATCGCGACCTCGCGGTCCACCTGCTGCGTTCGCGCTTGCTGGCGGAGGGCAAAACGCTCTCCGAGGCTACCTTTACAATTTGCGAAAAGCTGGGCGTGAAAGCTCGCATCCTTCCTATGAGTGATTCGCGGGTCGAAACGCGAGTGGATACACCTTCGGGCGAGTTGAGCTTCGAAGAATATTTCGTGCAGCGCTGGTATCAGGATCCGGTGAACTCGGTGCGATTTGCCGGAGCCTCCGACGCCGAGCCCGCGCCGGGAGTGATCGAAGCGATCGTCTCCGCCGACGCTGTGATCATCGCTCCGAGCAATCCCATCACCAGCATCGGCCCGATTCTTTCTGTGCCCGGAATCCGCGAGGCTTTGCGCGGAGCACGCGGTAAGGTTGCGGCCGTGAGTCCGATCGTTGGGAATGCCCCCGTGGCCGGACCTGCGGGCATTCTCATGGCCGCACAGCGGCTGCCTTGCTCGATCGCCGGCATCGCCAAAGCCTACGAAGATTTTCTCGACCTCCTCATTTGCGACACTCGCGACGTTCGCGCGGCGGAAACGCTTCGCCGAAGCGGTTTGCGGGTGCAGTGTGCGCAAACCATCATGCGCTCCGCCGAAGACCGGGCCGCGCTCGCTCGAACCGTTCTTTCGTCCGCTGTCAGCGGAATGCGTTCTGACCAATCCGCGGCCCGCGCCGCCTCCGAACAGCCGTGATCCTCATCCCCGTCAAGAATTTGTCCACGGCCAAGCAACGGCTGGCCGCCGTGCTGGATCAACCCGCGCGCACCGAGTTGGCGCAGGCCATGCTGCATGACGTCTTATCCGCTCTTGCGGCATGGCAGGGTCGACCTCCATGCGCACTGGTGACCAGCGACCCTTTCGCAATGGCACTGGCGCGACAATACGATTTCGAAATCATCCTCGACCCGGCGAACCCTGGAGAAACTGGCGCCATCGAGATGGCGACGCAGAAATGCCTGGCCCGCGGCATCGGCAGTACGCTCGTCATTCCCGCCGACATTCCGTTGATTCAAGCCAGTGAGCTGAATCAGATTCTCGTGCAAGCTCCCCACGAAGGCTCGGTACTCGCGCCCGCCGCCGACGGACGCGGTACCAACGCCGCCTTCCGCCGCCCCGCCAATTTGTTCGCACTGCGCTTCGGGAACGATAGCTTCAAGCCCCACCTCGCCGCCGCTCAAGCTACGGGTAAACCCTGCATCGTGCTGCAACTGCCGGGCATCGCGGCCGATGTGGACACTCCCGAAGACCTGCGGCAGCTTCTCGCACACCCCGGCGAAACCCGCACCCAGAGCCTGGTTCGGAAGTGGACACTCGACCGAAGCTTCCTCTCCACAAAATCGGAGGTCTCGTGAGGCGCACGCTTGGCGCCGCCGGGAAGCGGCGAAAGAGTACTGCCCACGACGCCGGCCGCGGGTCCGCGTCGAAACGAGAGCGAGCCCCGAAGGAGCGGAAAAAACAAACCCGGCTCGTATTGTCTGCCGATCTGCGCATCATCGGCATCCGTATCGCCGGTGAAATCGGCGCCGGTGATTCGCTCGCCGACCAACTGCTGCAATCGCTTCGGCGACATAAGCTCGCATTCACATCCGGCGACATTCTCGTCGTTAAACACAAAATAATTTCTAAAGCGGAAGGCAGCACGGTTAACCTGGCAACCATCATGCCTTCTGCCCAATCGATTGCGTGGGCAAAGAAATACAAGCTGGATGCTCGCGTCATCGAGCTCGCCCAGCGTGAGAGCCGCTCCGTCATCCGCCGCAAGAACGGCGTCTTCATCACCGAGACGCGGCACGGCTTCATTTGCGCCAACAGCGGCGTAGACGTCTCCAACGTCGATGGCGGGCGTCATGCCCTGCTTTTGCCAGCCGATCCAGATCGCTCCGCCCGCAAACTTCATCGCGAACTCAAGAAACACACCGGGCTTGCCATTCCCGTTCTCATCACTGACACCTTCGGCCGTCCGTGGCGCGAAGGTTTGGTCGATTTCTGCATTGGCATTGCAGGCATGAAAGCACTGCGCGACGATCGTGGCCGCCGCGATCCACACGGCTACACCCTGCAAGCCAGTCTTGAAGCCATCGCCGACGAACTCGCCTGCGCCGCCGCACTGGTCTGTGCCAAGCTGAACCGCGTGCCGGCATGCATCATTCGCGGATTCTCCTACGAACCCGCGCGGAGCCACGCGCGCGATTTGCTTCGTCCCGCAGCCAACGACCTATTCCGCTAACCCCTCGCCAAACGGCGGTCTCTAGGAGTAATTTGGAATACCAACAGCTTTGGAGGAACTCGTGCCCCGCGAACTCTCGATTTCGGAACTGGAAAGTTTTCCTGCCCTCGACTGGTTTGACGTCGCGCCACGCCTCACGCCTGCCGTGCGTTCCTCAGTGGAGAGAATTCTCGAAACGCAAAATGGCAATGCCGTCTCGCTGGAAGAAGCGTATGCTCTCGCCCACTCCGAAGGCGACGACCTGCTCGGCCTGCTCGCCGCCGCCAATCTGCTGCGGGCCGAACTCTGCGGCAATCTCGTCACCTACGTGGTGAATCGCAACATCAACTTCACCAACATCTGCTTTGTGGGATGCAAGTTTTGCGCCTTCAGCCGCGGCCCGCGCGAGTCCGACACCTATTTCCTCGAGCCGGAACAAGTCGCGCAAAAGGCCGTGGAGGCCTGGCATCTCGGCGCGACCGAGGTCTGCATCCAGGGCGGACTGCCGCACGGCCTGCCTCCGTTTTACTATCGCGATATTCTGCGCGCAGTGAAGGGCGCCGTGCCCGCGATGCACATCCATGCCTTCTCGCCGATGGAAATCGTCTACGGCGTCGAACTTACCGGCATGCCCCTCGCCGACTATCTCTCCATGCTGCGCGATAACGGCCTGGACACGCTGCCCGGCACGGCTGCCGAGATTCTCGACGACGAAGTTCGGCACATTCTTTCGGCCAACAAACTTTCTACAGCGCAGTGGATCGAAGTCATCCGGACCGCGCACCGCATCGGCATCCGATCCACTTCGACCTTGATGTATGGACACACGGAAACGCCGGAACATTGGGTCCGGCAAATGCGCTTGTTGCGCGAGATCCAGAACGATACCGGAGGCTTCACAGAATTCGTCCCGCTCGGATTCGTCCATCAAAACACGCTACTTTTTCATCAAGGCCTGGCGCGCTCTGGACCGACTCTCGCTGAGCATCTGAAAGTGCATGCTCTCTCCCGCCTGCTGCTCGCCGGCTCCATCAACAACCTTCAGGTTTCGTGGGTGAAGTTGAACCGCCGCCTCTCGCAACTCTGCCTGCACGCCGGCGCCAACGACTACGGCGGCACGCTGATGGAAGAAAACATTTCGCGCGAAGCCGGGGCCACCGCCGGCCAATACACCAGCCCCGAAGATTTTCAGTCGTTGATTCTGGAAATGGGCCGCGTCCCCGCTGAGCGCAACACAACCTACACGCACATCAAGCTCAAGCTGCCGCTCGAAGACTGCACCGCCGAAGAAACGCTGGAGCCGCAGTTTGCATGAGCGACGCCTCGCGTCCCATCGCCGTTCTGGGAGGAACTGGGCCCGCAGGCATGGGCCTCGCTTTGCGTTGGGCGCGCGCCGGAGAAACCATCATCATCGGATCGCGAGACGCGCAGCGCGCGCAAGCGGCAGCCGACAAGATCAAACAGAGAGTCGGAAGTCAGGCTCGCATCTCCGGCATGGAAAATTCTGCCGCCTGCGCTGCCGCGGATCTTCTCGTGCTCACCGTTCCATTCGAAGGCCAGGCCACGCTGCTCAAAGAACTCAAGCCGGCGATTCGCCCCGGCAGCATTCTTATCGACGCCACGGTTGCGCTTGCCGCCTCAGTCGGTGGACGCGCCTCACGCACCCTCGGCGTCTGGCAAGGTTCATCCGCGCAGCAAGCCGCCGAACTCGTTCCCAAGGGAGTGAGCGTGGCCGCGGCATTTCACAATCTATCGGCCGAACTTCTTAACGGAGACGAACCTCTCGACTGCGACGTCATCATTTGCAGCGACGATGCTAACGCCGCTCAGCTCACGCGCGCACTTGCCGCCAAGATTCCCGGCGTCCGCGCCATCGACGGCGGCAAACTGGAAAACGCCCGAACCCTCGAGCAGATTACCGCCCTGCTCATTGGCCTCAACATCCGCCACAAAGGCCACGCCGGAATCCGCATCACCGGCCTGCCGCCGGAGGCATATCGTTAGACTTCCCGCGTCTTATTGCGTCTCTCCGATCCACGCCCCGAACGCCTCGACCGAAAGCTTGCTGGGATCCACCTCGCCGGGCGCGCCAAATGACGACAGGAGTGTCTTCGCCGCTTTTGCCGGCACGCCCTTTGCAGCCAGATTGAGATTCACGGTCTGCGCTACGTCGCTCATATTCAGCACGACGAGAACGTTCTCGCCCTTATAGCTGCGCACATAAGACAGCACGTTCGCATCTTCTTCATCCAGCGCCACGTACTTGCCCTCCAGCAGCGCTTTGTTCGTATGCCGCATAGACAGCAGCTTGCGGTAGTAGTTCAAAATCGAATTTGTGTCGCGCTTCTCGCTCTCGACGTTGTAGCTTTTGTAACGCTCATCCACCGGCAGCCACGGAGTCGCGGAGCTAAATCCCGCATTGGCTTTCGTGTTCCACTGCATCGGAGTGCGTTCGCCGTCGCGGCCTTTTTCTTTGGGCCAGCCCAGCCTCCCCATCGAATCCTTCACGTCTTCGGGACGTTTGGGATCGTTGTTCTCCATTCCAATCTCTTCGCCGTAGTACATGACGGCGGTGCCGCACAGCGTCAGGTACAGCGACGCCATCAGTTTCGCGATCTGGTCGTTGTGTTTCCCGTCGCCGTAGCGGTCATACACGCGCCGAATGTCGTGGTTGCTGAGCACATAGACGGGCCACTCGCCAGAGGCGTCCACCCAATTTATTTGCTTTCGGAAGTCGGCCGGCGAGAGTTTGTTCACAGTCGTGAACATGAAATCCATGGGCATGTTCACTTCGTCGTTATGTTTGCCGTAGTAGCGTTTGAGTTGGTCGATGTCACTGGTCCAGGTTTCGCCAATCAGCACGGCGTTGTATTCGTCCGCAACTTTTCGCAGGCGTTGCAACACTCCATGCAGCTCGGACTGGTTCTTGTCGTTGATTTCCCGCTCCACGGGATCACCAAACGCGTTCGTTTCAGTTCCGACCACGGGGTTGTCGCGCAATTGCGAATCCACAAACATCACGTCGACCGCATCCAGACGAAACCCAGCGACGCCGCGCTTATACCACCAGCGCGTCACATCGAACATATTCTTTTCCACCTCGGGATTGCGCCAGTTCAAGTTGGGCTGTGGCGGATAGAAATAGTGGTAATACCACTGTGTAGTGGCGGCGTCGTACTTCCACGCGGAACCTCCAAAAAGCGAAGTCCAATTGTTCGGAGGCTGTTTCGCGCCTTTCCCGTCACTCTTTCCGTCGTGCCAGATGTACCAATCCCGCTTGGGATTACTGCGTGAAGACTTCGCCTCCTGAAACCATCTGTTTTGATCGGAGGTATAGGTGAGAACAAAGTCGAGCAGCACACGAATGTTGCGCTGCTTGCCCTGGGCCAGCAATTCGTCCATGTCCTTCAGCGTGCCGTACTCGGGATTGACATTGTAGTAGTCCGAAACGTCATAGCCCCAATCCACCTGCGGTGACGGGAACATGGGTGCAATCCAAATCGCATCCACTCCCAGCCAGCGCAGATAGTCGAGCTTCGAGGTGATGCCGGGAATGTCGCCGATGCCGTCATGGTTGCTGTCGGCAAAACTGCGAGGATAAATCTCATAGAAGACCGCGTGCTGCCACCAACCGTGCCCCTCGGCGTCAACGGCATTCTTTTGAGCAACGGCGGGCGACACCAATACTGCGAATAGTAAGACTGCCAGGGTCAGGGGACGCTCCCGCATCTCTTCTCTCCTCGCTATACTATTGAAACAGTATGAAAGAGCCCGGCAGGTCTAGTCTTCTACCGCCTGGGCCGTCATCTCCGAAGGCTCGCCCCCGGCGGCTGCCTGGGCCACAATCAAACGCCTCGCTTCCACGCGGATTTTCGGAAGCTGCAGTCCGAACCAGCCGGCACCCGCCAGCGAGGCCACGCCTCCGATTGCCACGGTCACCGGCGCACCCAGATGTTCCGCCAGCGCGCCGCCCAGCAGCGCTCCTATCGGAGCCATGCCCATGAACATCATCGAATAGACGGCCATCACGCGCCCTCGCAGCGCATCTGGAACCATCACCTGGATCAGCGTATTCGAGCACGCCATCTGCAGCATGATCGTGTAACCCACAGGCAGCAGCAGAATCACTGAAATCCAGAATGTGTGAGATATCGCAAACACCACCAGACTCGCCCCAAAACCCGCGCTGCACCATGCCACCCAGCGCCCCAGTCCCTTCACTCCTTCGCGGAACGCCAAGGTCAGCGCCCCCAGCAATGCGCCCACGCCAGTAGCGCCCATCAGCATGCCCAGGCCCCTCGCCCCGCCGTGTAGAATCTGGTCGGCAAAAATTGGCATCAGCACAACGTAGGGCATGCCCACCAGGCTTACCACTCCCAACAGCAGCAGCAGCGCCCGGATCGGCGCCGTCTCGTTAACAAAGCGGAACCCCTCCATCATGTGTTCAAAAGGCGACGCCTGCGATGCTCGCGCGGGGCTGTGCACCCTCATCATCAGCAATCCAATGATGACGGCGACATAGCTGACCGCATTGGCAAAGAAACACCAGCCTTCGCCAATTTTCGCCACCAGTATCCCCGCGATGGCCGGACCGATCACGCGCGCGCCATTGAACATGGAGGAATTCAGGGCGATGGCGTTCATCAGATCTTCCTTGCCCACCATATCCACCAGAAACGATTGCCGGCCAGGAATATCGAACGCATTCACCACGCCCAGCAACGCCGCCAGAATAAACACATGCCAGACCTGAATCTTGTGGAGCAGAGTAAGCGCCGCCAAAATGAATGCCAGCAGCATCGCCGCAACCTGCGTACCGATTACGATGTGGCGGCGGTTAACGCGATCGGCCGTGATCCCGCCCAATGGCGCAAACAGAAACACGGGGATCTGGCTGGCGAACCCCACTGATCCCAGCAGCAACGCCGAGCCAGTCAGCCGATAAACCAGCCACGATTGCGCCACGCTCTGCATCCATGTGCCCACCAGGGAAATCAATTGCCCGCTGAAGAAGAGCTGGAAGTTACGGTGGCGCAGAGCCCGCCACGCTGCTTGCCACCGGGATCCGCGCCGGGAAGCCGCTTCCGCACCACTCACCGCCGCACTATCCTGGATTGGGATTCTCGATTCAGACACGTTCGCTTCTTTGGATGATGAGATCCACTCTCTGGACCAGGGAGCGCTATTTTGAAATCGGCCGCATCGTTCGCACCAAGTAGAGATAAAGAATCCCAGAGCATAGGAAACAAAGGCCCATCCATATTGTGGCAGAAATGTAGGGCACGACAAACGGGGGAAAGCGGTGATGCTCGTAGTTGTAATTTAACAAGAGAGTAACTATGTCGATCAGAAAGGCTACGCCGCACACGGTAGTACTGGCCAGTGCCAGCAGCCGAAGAGTCCACATCATTTACGGCGCTCCTTTCGCCCTCCGTCGCTCAGCGGCTTCCCAGAGGGCCTCAGTATGCCACGTTTGCCAGTCGTCGCAAGATGAAAGCAGTCCACTACCCCCGATTACTATAACCTGCGTCTTGTCCGCATATCAGCGAGGCAATTCGCCCTTTATGCAGCAAGGCTTGTGCAATATACGGAAGCGCACTAATTTTTGACTTCCCAGACCGTCCGGACTGCGCTACAGTGGCAGTTGTTGTTGCCTTCCCCGGCGATTCCCAAAGGACGTGACGCGACCATGACGAATCCTCCGGTTGGTGTTGAACGCCGCGTTGGACAGCGCTTCGCTTTTAACCTCCCGGTCTCGTTGCGGGATGTCGCTACCGCAGCCGAGGGCCTGGGTTTCACCCAGGATGTCAGTTCTCGCGGAGCCTTCCTGTTCACCGACATGGCGCTCAATGAAGGAGCGGAAATCGAACTCACACTAAAGATGCCCTCGGAGATCACGCTCGGTGAAAACATGCGCGTCCGTTGCCGGGGCCACGTTCTGCGCATTGTCAAGCCCGCCGACACCATCTGGAGGCCCTCACCGTCGGTCGAGGCCGAGACTGAGACACATACACATACACATACGAAGATCGGCGCCGCGGTTTGCCTGAAGGGCTACGAATACCTTCCCGAAACGCAGGACAGCTCCGCCGACTTCCGGCGCATTTCGGCCTTGCACAGCCCCAGCGAAGTAGAGCGGCCCGCTGCTCCCGCCCCCGGCAATCCCCGTGTTGCCGCCCACTGAGCCTGTACTCGCGCAAGGTGAGCGGCGCGTTCCGGAAGGGCCGAAATCAAGTGCAGCGAAATCCCAGCTTGGGCCGGTCCCGGCAGACTTTAGTTCGTTCTGCCCTTCTCAGTCCTTTTCAATCTCCGCCGCTTGGCTTAGAATGTCAGTCACTGGTGGGGTTCGTAGGGGAGTATTCCTGTTGTGCATCTCACACTGAGTTTTTTGCTCTCGCAAGGCGCTGCTCGCACGTCTCCGCGTGAATCGTGTCGTCTCATGCTCTCTGGCGGTTACCTAGGTCACTTGGCGAAGGGGACTTTCTCTTTCTAACATGCAAACACCGAGAGAAATCAGCGAGAACCGCGCTATGCATGGGATCGCCGTAGCCCTCCTGACCGAGGACCGTGAACATCTATCCGAACTGCAGAACCGCCTGGAGGCGACACGGCTGGCCCGGGTCGTGTTCAGTCACATCGGCTTTCCGGCCGGTCCCACGGATTCCGTCCTGCGTCAGATTCAGGATTTGCGCGCCGAAGTCGTCCTCGTGGACATCTCCGCCGGGAATCCTCAGCCCGCGATCAAAGCCATCGAACTTATTCAAGCCAATACCCTGCAACTCGCCATCTTCGCCAACGGAACCATGCAGCAGCCCGCCACCATCGTGGCCAGCATGCGCGCTGGAGCCGGGGAATATCTGGATGAAAGCGCCGGCTCCGAGGCTCTGCTCGAAGCTCTGACCCGTTTCAGTTCCAATCGCACCCGCACCCGCGGAGGCGCCGGCAAAGCCCGCATCTTCACCTTCCTCAGCGCCAAGGGAGGCGCTGGCGCCACCACTGCCGCAGTCAACACCGCGCTTGCCCTTCAGCAATCCCATGGCAGCGTCGTTCTTGTGGACTTCGCTCCTGTCGGCCATGCCCAACTCCATCTCAACCTGCGCCCCAGCTTCGGAGTCCCCGACGCGCTCGAGAACCTGCACCGCCTCGACGCTTCCCTGCTCGATGGTCTGATGACCGTGGCCAAGGACGGCTTGCATCTCCTTGCCGGACCACAACAGCCCTATCCCTCCGTCCCCACGCCGGCGGAATTGGCCCGCCTGTTTGATCTGTTGGTGAATCACTACCGCTACGTCGTGGTCGACGCCTCCAGCCGCCTCGATTCCACCACCCGTCTGCTCTCGGATCTCTCCAATGCCGTGCTCATGGTCGCTCAGACCGATGTCGTCTCGCTGTGGAGCGCCGGCCGCATCCATACCTTCCTCGAAGAAGGCGCTGGCCGCAACCGGCTGCGCATTGTTTTGAATCGCTACAAGAAAATTCCCGGCTTCACCGACGAAGATGTAGAACATGCCACGCGCTGCAAGGTGCTGTGGAAGATTCCCAACGCGTTTCATGCGATCTCCCCCGCCATCGATCACGGCACGCCCGTGGTTTTGCAGGAAGGTCAGGAAGTGAGCCGCTCCTACCGCGCATTGGCGGCAGCACTGGCCGAGGCCTCCTCAACTCAAGAAGGTGGACTCGATCTCGTTTATGGCCAGGAAAAACTCGACACCAAGAAGAAAGCGGCTGGCCGCCTCGTCATCACTCCCGCCCGCGCCGGCCAGTAGTTAGTACCAAGTTGCGAGTACTGGGTACTGGATACTAGGGATACTAGGTACTCGCAACTAGTTTCTCGCCTCCCTTGGAAACATCTTCAACTCCACCTCGCGCGGATGCGTGATCGCTTTCCCAGCATCGCTCGTGTTATACGTGAGAGTTCCCTTCAGCACGTAATAAGCCTCGTCTCCAGGATTCTTCCCCGCACCTCGCTCCACCGTTCCCCTGAACTCGAACCACACCGCATGCACGGTTTCGGTGACAAAGCTTAGCTTGTTGCCATCCAGCTTGCCGCTGCGGAAATACTGATCGAGAAACGCTCCCTTGTCGCTTTCCCCATCTCCATAGCGCGAGACAAATCCCGTCACTCTGCCTTCGTCTTCCACTGTGATCTGCACGAACTCTCCCTCTTTCAGAAAGCTGTACATGCCGGAATACTGTCTGCCCGAGTTGGCATCCTGCGCCGACGGAGAGGGTTCTTTCGCTCTCGGCGTCGTTGACTCTTGCACAGACTGTTGTGCTCCAGAGATGTAAGGGAATACCGCAATCGCGGCCAGAGTCACACAACATACAAGCATGGCGTGCAATTTCTTCATGAGGTTTCTTCTACTCTGCATCCATCGTACTACCTTCCAAAAAATAACTCCGCAGGACCACTAGGCTACCCCGAAATCCGGTTTTCCATCTAACATAGAACGATGCACGAAGCCCCGGGCTCCCTCCAGTTGGCAGAGACTGAACCACCTGCCCCGGAGCTGCTCCTCCTGATCGCTCCCAACCCATGGTTGCGGAATTTTCTGCGCAATCTTGGCGACCTGTTTCGCAGCGCCGATCCCGGCCCGCTGCCGCTTGAGTCCGCTCCGGCTGCCTTTTGGCCTGACGTCTTCGTCGACCGAGGATTGCCCTGGCGTCGCTTCCTGGAGTCCGGCGCGTATCACATCCTTGCGCTGGCCTTGATCTGGGCCGGATCGCGCTTCCACGCCCTGCAGCCTCACGCCACAGCTCAGCCCACGTTCACGAAGGCAGACGTCGTCTACTACACGCCCTCGGAATACCTGCCGCCGCTCGACACTCGCCGCCCGAATTCCGCTCGCGCCCGCAAGGCCGACCCCGAATACTCTGCTCAACCAATTATCTCCGTGCCTCCGGAGGCCGACAACCGCTCGCAAACCTTGTTTACTCATAAAGACGTCACGCCGCCCAACATTCAGTTGCAGCGCGACGTTGCTTTGCCCAACGTCGTCGCCTGGTCCGGAAAGCCTCAGCTGCCCATCGGGCCGGCGCCTGTGGTTAACGCGTCGGAGATCACGCGCCTAGCGCCGCGGATGGAACGCTCTGTCATCGCGCCGCCACCAGACTTGCAAGCGCTAAAGCGGGAAACTCTTCAGACTCCAGAGGCGGCTGTAATCGCTCCGCCTCCGGCGGTGGACACCGGATCGGCGCGCCGCCTCGGAGATCTCAACATCGGACGCAACACTGTAATCGCTCCCGCGCCGCAACTTTCCCTCGACGAGCAGCGCGCGCTTCCCAGCCGAAACTCCACCGCATCAGGCAGACATTCGCCGCAAGTAATCGCTCCGCCACCGTCGCTCGGCGCGGCAGGACGCTCCCGCGCCGGCGGAGCCATGATTGCGCTCAGCCTTCATCCCGCGGTGGGCGCGCCGCCAGATCCGCCTGCGGGCAATCGCCGTGGCAGCTTTGCCGCGGTACCCGAAGGCCATCATGGAGCTTCGGGCGCAGCCGGCGCAAACGCTGGCAGCGGGAACGCGAACGCAAGTGGATCCGGGAAGAAGAGCAGCGGCGACTTGCCTTCGGGATTGTATGTCGGCAAGGCCGCGAATGCTGCCGCGACCGTTGCGGGCGATCCTGCGAAGAGCTCTGGCGGGAGCTCCATCGCAAACACCGTGAATCCGAACCTGATTGCCAATGCACGTCCGGAAAACGCGCGTCCACCACGCGTTTCGGCCCACACTCCGCAACCGGAGCGGCTTCAACCTGAGAACGACAGCAAACTCTCCGCCGAAGAACGCGCCGTCTTCGGCAACCGCAAGTTCTACTCGCTCAGCCTCAACATGCCGAACCTGAATTCCGCCGGAGGCAGTTGGATCATCCGCTTCGCCGCCCTCAAGCCGGATTCAACTCCCGGCAGTCTTGCCGCCCGCGCTGCCGCCGCGGGAGATCCATCGTCAGCCACTTCATCGTCCGCTGCGTCGACCGATCTGTCTGCGCCGTCGGCCACGCGCAAATTCGATCCCGCCTATCCGCTGGAACTGATGCGGCAGAACGTAGGCGGAACCGTCATCCTCTACGGCGTCATCCACGCCGACGGAACTGTAGGCAGCGTGCGCGTCCTGCGCAGCGTCGACGACCGCCTCGACCAGTTCGCCAGCCAAGCCATCGCCAAGTGGCAATTCCAGCCCGCCACAAAGAACGGCGCTGCGGTGGACGTGGAAGCCACGTTCTGGATTCCGTTTCGGCCGGGGAAGTTCTAGGGGCAGTTCTCAGTTCTTTAGGTTTCCAGTTCTCGATTCTCTGGTCGCTCGCCCACGCACGCCGCTTGACGAGCATCTGGTGGCCCAGTAGAATTGCTTCACAGTAATCTATTTTGGCCCGGGGCATTGGGCTACATGGATCATGAATTGAATTTAATGATGAGGTTTATTTATGAGCATAGTGATGATGCATTCCAGCATTAGCGAACCTAGCCCACGGGATATTGCAACTCTCCTCCAGACATTCTTAGACCTACACGATCCCTCCCTTGATCTTTTGATTGCCTGCGAAAGCTACCAACAGGCTAACTCATTCAGGCGGTACATAAGGTCGCACCTGGAAGATCAACTGGTTGATCCCGACCGGTTCAATTTCACCACGGCGGGGTCGTCCGCCGTCCGAATCTCGCTGACTCCCGCCGTGCGGCCAGACGAAGATCGCGTAGAGGTGGAAGCGGATCAGGCCGAGTTGGCAACACCAGCGCGGTCACCAGCACGGTCACCAGCACCAGCAGTTACTCCGCAGCCGGTCGTTGTCGCTCCGCAGACCCTACCGCGTCCTACCCCCGAAACCGACGGGCATGTGCCCGAGGGGGATTTCAAGGTGATTGGGCGCAGGTATGAGAAAGTTGAGAGAGCCGGAAGATACCTCGTCGTCATCACGTGGGAGGTTCTTGAAGGGCCAAGCCAAGGGAAGCAGTTTCAGGACAAGGTGTTGATCTGGCCCCCCGATGTAAGGGCGCAGCACTTCGCCCGCGCTGTCAACGCGAAACCTCAGGAACTTGCCCAGCGGTTAGACTCCTTGATCGGCATCAAGGTCTGGGATCGGCGTCGCGACGTAATCCGCGAGGATGGAACGGCCCTTACGGTCAACCACTATTACCCGCCAGAGTGGACGCCACCACCAAACTGGCACTGAGCACCTAAGCGGGGAACGTGGGTTTGGCTGGGGCCTTGACACTTTATGCCGCTTGTCTGCCCCAATTGCAAAACGGTGTTCACCGATCCTGGCGGGGACCCACGTTCCTATCACTGCAACGTGTGCGGTTATGCGCCGCTTCAGCGCACGCCAAACGCACCTCTTAACAGCGACACGGGCATCGGTCTTATGGCCGGTGCCGCAGTGGGCGCGGCCATCGGCGGGCTGCCTGGTGCGATCATCGGGGGCATCCTTGGTCTTGTAATTGGAGCGCGCCAGAATTTATCGAGGCACCAGTGAGCGTTGATCAGACCACGATTACGCTTGGCCTTGCTCTTGCTGTGACGCTGCTGCATTCGTGCTTGGCGCACTATCGCAAAAAAAGGCTGACGATCGACAGTGTCGCCATGTTCGCGTTGCTCTGCGCAGGAATCGTCACCGGCGTGTACCTGGTCATTGGCGCATTCAAAGTGCACGACCGAAATTCGTTGTATTCCGGCGTATTCGGGGTTGGTCTCGCTGTGGTATCTGCCCAAAAGGTTATCCTGCGCTTCGAGGCCGTGTGCCGTAGGCCACCCGGCAAGAATGCGGCTACTCAAGGCCAACCGGCCGACTAATCCGTTAAGTCGGTCCTTAGGGCGGGCTGGCCCACATTTCGCGCCGTTCCCGCTGAGGCTGCCGGTGCCAATTCTCTTTGGAATGCCGTGCGTGTGGGAACCAACGCAAACAATTGACATGTAGTAATGACAGCGTGACTCTGGTTTTTTGATGGCCGCGCACACGCACGCTCGCTGGGACGCACCCGATTACGAACCGGGTTATGAGCCAGACATCGGCGAAGAGCAAGAAGAACGACCACGCGACCAAGTTGTAGACCAAGCGAAAGATGCGATACGTGCGTTTTTCGATCATGAGCGAGCGAGCGTGTTTTACAAGCAGCAACTCGAAGTGATTTTTGAAGGTGACTTTTTTCACTGGGTGACATCGCGAGCGTTGTCGGAATTGGCAGCAGAGGGGCATATTGCGGTCGAACGCGAAGAACTGCCGGGTATTGGGGCTATCATGCTCTACCACGCGACAGCTCACCGGTACTGGCGCAGACAAGCACAGGATGTGATTGCGCTAGTGGGCCAGTTCTCTGCCCCTGCATTCACTGCTGGTCTCGGAGCACAAGGGGAACTCATGTTCGATGCTGCGCTGCCGACCGCAGGCTTCTTGCCGACCGCACGGAAGGTGAGGGCATACGGCGGCAAGGAATGGAAGGAAACCGAGCACGATCTAGACCGCGTGTTCGAGCGAGACGGCATAGGATATGGCGCTGAGATAAAGAACACGCTGAAATACATTCCGCGCCGAGAGCTAACAGTGAAAATCAAGATGTGCCAACACCTTGGCCTGCGACCGCTCTTCATAGTGCGAGCGGCAGCGAAGAGCTATATAAACGAAGTAGGCAAGCTCGGCGGATTCACGCTCGTGTTCAAATATCAGCTTTATCCATTCGGGCAGAAGCCCTTCGCAGACCAAGTCCGTGAAGCTCTGCGACTGCCCGTCGACAGCCCAGCGCGAATTGCTGATGGTACTGTGCAGCGGTTCCTCAAGTGGCACTTGAAAACGCTAGAGAAGGCTGAAATTGTGTGAATTGCTAAAGCAATTCACAGAAGCTTAATGGTAAGTCCTTTCGGATGAGCACTGTAGCGGTATCCCCCATGAATACAATATGCTCTGGGTTCTCAGGCGGCGAACGCTCCGAGAAATTTCCACAGCCTCCTTGTGACATCTGACCTTGCGCCCCGGATCAAACTTGCGCAATCATGGTCGAGGCCCTGACGGTCGGGTGAACCCACCTGTCGCGCCCCTAAGTCTTTTGCTCTCTAGATTTTGACCTCTAAGTTCTTTGACATCTAGATTTTGCGGGCTAAAACATGCCTAGCCGCATGATTCCAAAGATTGAGGGGGGTGGGGGAGGGGTACGCAAATTGGTCTAGACCACGCGAACCAGTAGCTAGGCTCCACAAAGTTATTTTCGGCAGGAGACTGACAGCCGGAGCCGAGAAATTGCCTTCCCGAGCGAAGCGAGGGATCCCGGTTTCTCCCGCCGTGCTAGAATTCGCCGCCGAGGGAATTCTTCCATGAGAACTCGCACGTGCTCCACCATCCTTCTCACCCTGCTTGCAATCCTGACCGCCTCGCAGTCCGCACACGCGCAAGCTGCCGCGCCGCAGCCCAAGCTCTCCGTCCACTGGGAAGAACTCACCGCTGCCGACTTCCGCGAAGGCATTCACCGCTCGCAAGGCACTTGTCTGCTGCCCTTCGGCATCCTGGAGAAGCATGGACCGCATCTCCCGCTCGGCACCGATCTGCTCGACGTACGTTACGCCGCGCTGCACGCCGCCGAGCAGGAATACGCAGTCGTCTTCCCCGAATATTATTTTGGACAGATTGCCGAAGCCCGCCACGAACCCGGAACCGTCGCCTACAGCCGCGAGATGCAACTCGCGCTCTTGCAGGAGACCACCGACGAGATGGCCCGCAACGGCTGCAAGAAAATAGTCATCGCCAACGGCCACGGCGGCAACGAGCATCTGCTGCCGTTCTTCGCGCAGTCGCAGTTGGATAAACCCCACGACTACGTGGTCTACATTTTCGATGAGCGCACTCCAGACTCGGGAGGCCCGCCGAGAAAGACGAAGATCGACATGCACGCCGGCGAAAGCGAAACTTCGAAGATGATGATCTCGCGCCCGGATACGGTCCACCTCGACCGAGCCAACAACGAATCGGGCGCTGACCAGCATCATCAGAATCTTCCGCAAGATGTTTACATCGGAATCTGGTGGTACGCGCGCTTTCCCAACCACTATTCCGGCGACGGCTCCGCCGCCACGAAAGAATTGGGAAAATATCAGATGGATTGGTGGATTGACACCTTGGCCAAGACGATCCGCGCCGTGAAGGCCGACGACGCCAGCCTGAAACTACAGAACGAATTCTACGAAAAGAGCAAACACCCGCTGGACACGCAACCGTAACGCTGGAACTATGAACTTCCAATCAGCACGCCGGTGATAAACACCAGCACGCCGCCGAGCCCAACCTGAAGCGCCGCCGAAACCCACGGACTATCCATATAACGATGCCGAATCCATGTGATCGCAGCCAATTCAGAAATCACGACAGCGCCCGCGGCCCACAGCGCCAGCCTGAAATCGGTCAGCAGAAATGGCAGCGTATGTCCAATCCCGCCGACTGCGGTCATCGCCCCGCAAACCAGTCCGCGCACCCAAGGATGACCGCGACCAGTCAAGCTGCCATCATCCGACAGCGCCTCGGCAAATCCCATGCTGATGCCCGCGCCGGCCGATGCAGCAAGGCCCACCAGAAATGCCTCGTGAGTATTCTTCGTCGCAAAAGCGGCGGCGAAAACCGGAGCCAACGTGGAAACCGAACCGTCCATCAATCCCGCTAATCCAGGCTGCACAATCTGGAGCACGAACAGGCGGCGCTGCGCGCGTTCTTCGTCGGCCTTCACATTGGCGGGAAGTTTCTCTTTATCCAGTTCCTGCGCGCGCTCCTCGTGCTCGCGTTCTTCATTGATCAGATCATCCAGCAGTTGGCGAATGCTGGCGTCCTGAGTGCGCGCGGCGGCCTTTTCGTAAAAGCGCCGCGTCTCCACTTCCATCGTGCTCGCTTCTTTTCGCACCGCTTCAATGCGCAACGGACGAATCAGCCACAGCGCCGGACGCTCCACGAACCCGCGCACGTCTTGCCGCCGGATCAAAGGAATATGCTCGCCAAACTTCTGCTGGTACATCTCAATCAGCCGCCTGCGGTGTCCCGACTCTTCTTCGCGCATGCCCTCGAACATCGCCGCCGACGCTGGATAGTCCTGCCGCAGTCCTTCGGCAAAGTCCGCATACACACGCTCGTCCTCTTCTTCCAGAGCGATAGCCAATGCCAGCACTTCGCGTTCGCTAAGTTCGTGAAACTTCTTCATGGCGACTTAGCTTACCTGTCGGAGCGGGGCTTAGACAAATCGGAAAATGGCCCAGGAAGACGACCCGGCTTCAGTGCTACTATCCATTTCATGACGCCGCGGAAATCTTCCGGCCCCCGCAAGCGCGTGAAACCATCGCGTACCGGGAAGAAAACCCGTAAAGCCGTTGCGCGTGATGCGCAGCATGCCCCCGAGCTGGTCATCATCACGGGTATGAGCGGATCGGGCAAGGCGTCCGTGCTCAAGGCTTTCGAGGACTTGGGTTATTACTGCGTCGACAATCTTCCGGTTGAACTGATTCCGCAATTTGCCGAGATGGCGTTGCAGTCAGCCGAGATCCGCCGCACGGCGCTGGTGGTGGACGTGCGCGAAGGGTCCAAGCTCGAGCAACTTCCTGGCATCCTCAAGGCAGTGCGGCGCATGATTCCGACCAAGGTTGCTTTCCTGGAAGCTTCGGATGCAGTGTTGCTGCGGCGCTTCAGCGAGACCCGCCGCCCACATCCTCTAGGCACGGACGCGCCGGTGAATGCCTCTCTCAAGACTGAACGGCGTCATCTGGCGCGCATTCGTGCGCTGGCGGATATTGTCATTGACACTTCGAAATTCAACGTGCACGAACTGCGCGCCCACATCACCGAACGTTTCAGGGAGCAGGCGTCGGAGAAAAGCATTTTGGTATCGTGCAGCAGCTTCGGTTTTCGCCACGGTTTGCCGGAAGAGGCCGATCTGGTGTTCGACGTGCGATTCCTTCCTAACCCGCACTTCGTGCCGGAATTCCGCGCGCTTACCGGCCGCGACCCGCGCGTGGCGAAATACATCCAGTCATTTCCCCAGACGAAAGAATTCATTCGGCGCATTTCCGATCTGCTGGTTTATCTGCTGCCACACTACATCCACGAAGGCAAAAGCTATCTCACCATCAGTTTTGGCTGCACCGGCGGCCAACACCGCTCGGTGATGATTGCCGAAGAAGTAGGTAAGCGCCTGCACCAGGCTGGATACCGCGTGAAGGTTGCGCATCGGGACATGCCGAAGTGAAAGAACGTCGCTGGTCGTTAGTCGTTGGTCGTTGGCCCAAACCTAAGTTCCAGCTAGTTCTGAGTAAATGAATCAACGACAAAGGACCAGCGACCGCAGTAAAATAGGCCCTTGCACCCCAAGCTTATGTCACCGTCCGTAAGCCACAGCGGCCTGTCCGGAGCGGTATGCGCCAACTGACGCGACTCGTCCGCTACGTGTTTCCATTCCTGCCGCAGTTGTTGCCGGGTGTGTTGCTGTTGGCTGGAGTGGGTTTTCTGGAAGCGTTCCGGTTGGTTCTGCTGAAGCCGGTGCTCGACCGCGTGCTGGTTCCCGCTTCAGGCTCCGAAAACATCGTGTTGTTCACGATTCCCCATACCGGCCACGCCGTCTATCTGCAACGCTTCGTTCCCAGCCATTTTCACAATGCATGGACGATTGTGGCCTACGCGCTGGTCGCCTCGACAGTGCTCAAGGGGATCTTCGACTATTGCGGGACTTACCTGGTGAACCACGCTGGCTTCGGCACGATCACGAGCCTGCGCAATGACCTCTACAATTCGGTCCTGCGGCGTTCCGCGGCTTTTTTTCAGAAGCATGCGACCGGGACGCTGATCTCGACCATCATCAATGACATTGAGCGGGTGCAGTATGCGATGTCGAGCGTTCTGGCTGAGTTCCTGCAGCAGTTCTTCACCTTTATTTTTATTGCCGCTGCCGTAGTGATGCTGGGCCGGGGTCTTGCCTGGGTGCTGCTGCTGTTTGTTCCGTTCATCGTCTTGTCGGCGGTGCGCATCGGACGCCGTGTCCGTACGACCACACGGCGCGGGCAGGACCAGTTGGCGGACGTGCAAAATCTTCTGCATGAGACCATCACGGGCAACCGCATCGTCAAAGCATTCGGCATGGAGTCGTGGGAAGTTGCGCGATTCCGGGAAGCCGCAAACCGGTTGTTTCGCGCCAATCTCCGTTCTGTGGCTGCCGCTGCTATCAGCTCTCCTTTGATGGATGTCTTTGGCGCGATCGCCCTCGCCCTGCTGTTGCTGCTGGGACGCGGCAAGATTGCTCACAACCAGTTCACGTTAGGCGGCTTCGTCGCCTTTTTCGCTGCAGTCTTTGCTTTGTATAACCCAGTCCGCAAGTTTGCCCTCTTCAATAACAACTTTCAGCAAGCCTTGGGCGCTTCCAGTGAAATTTTTAAGTTCATGGACATTAAGGATGATGTCCGCGAAAAGCCGCACGCCAGGCGATTGCCTCCATTCTCGAAGAACGTTCAATTCGATCACGTCAGCTTCACCTATGGCAGTGAGGGCGAAGACGCGCGCGTGCTGCACGACATCAACCTCGAAGTCCGCCGGGGAGAAGTGGTGGCAATCGTCGGATCGAGCGGCTCGGGCAAGAGCACGCTGGTCCACTTGATTCCGCGCTTCTTCGACGCCACGCAGGGCCGGCTGCTGATCGATGGCCACGATGTGCGCGATGTGACGCTGGCGTCCCTGCGGGAACAGGTGGGAATCGTCACGCAGGAAACCGTTTTATTTAATGATACGGTTCGTAACAACATTGCCTATGGCCAGCCGCATGTGGCGCTGAAAGATGTTGAAGCCGCGGCCCGGGCGGCTTTGGCGCACGACTTCATCCAGGCGCTGCCCGCGGGCTACGATGAAGTGATCGGGGAGCGCGGCGTGCGTCTTTCCGGCGGAGAACGGCAGCGCATCGCGATTGCGCGCGCGATTCTGAAAAATGCTCCAATCCTGATTCTGGACGAGGCAACCTCCGCACTCGACAGCGAGTCGGAGGCTCTGGTGCAATCGGCATTGCACAATCTGATCAGCGGCCGAACGGTATTTGTGATTGCGCACCGGCTTTCGACGGTGCGCCGCGCTGACCGCATCGTGGTAATCGAAAATGGCGCCATCGCCGATATTGGCGCGCATGACGACTTGATGAAAAGGTTGGGAACGTACAGGCGCTTGTACGAGTTGCAGTTCGCGGACTTCGAGCCGAAACTGGAGCCGGCACAACCCAGCTAGAATCAGCAATCGGAAAATACAGCAGTCAGGAATCCTGGAAAATCCTTTATGCCTCTCCGCTCCATGACGGGTTTCGCGCAGGTAAAAGGCAAAGTCGCGCAGAACGAAGCCAGTATCAGTCCGCTGCCGGCTGGCCCGGTCTCCATGTCGCCTGTCCAAGGCAATGGCCAACTGGCCTTCGCGCTCGCGCTGAAGTCGGTGAACCACCGGTTTCTCGATCTGCATTTTCGTCTGCCCTCGGGCTCCGACTCGCTCGAAATGCAACTTCGCCGCTTGCTCAAGGAAAAAATTGCCCGTGGACACGTTGAGGTCACCCTCAGCCTGGAGCGCGGAAGCAGCGAGACTCTTGCGCTGAATCGCCCGCTGGTCAGTGCTTACATCGCGGCGTTTCGGGCAGCGGCCGGAGAGTTTGCGGTACCGGCCGAACCTGACCTCAACGTCATCCTTCGTATTCCAGGCGCGCTCGATTCTGCAAGCAACCCCGAGGATGGAGCGCTTGAGTCGGCGGTAATGGCCAGAGTAGGGGAAGCACTCGACCGCCTGAATCAGATGCGCGAGCAGGAAGGCCGGAGCATCGAGCAGGAACTTCGCGAGCGTATGGCCCACTTGCGTGAAGCGGTGAAGACCGTGCAACTGCACCGCCGCACCGTGTTGCAGAGCTATGCGGAGCGGCTTCAGTCACGGCTTCAGGAACTACTGAGTTCCAGCTTCGACAAGGAGCGAGTCATCCAGGAAGCGGCGCTGCTGGTCGATCGCAGCGACATTCAGGAGGAAATTGTTCGCCTGGAAAACCACGTCGAACATTTTCTCGGGTTCCTCGATGAACACGGGGAAGTAGGAAAGAAGCTGGACTTCTTGCTGCAAGAAATGAATCGCGAGGCCAACACGCTGCTTTCGAAGACGTCCGGCCTGGCCGGCGAGGCGCTAAAAATCACCGAGGCCGGACTCGCCATGAAAGCGGAGATCGAAAAATCGCGCGAGCAGGTGCAGAACCTGGAATGAGTGTTCCAGCCCACAAGCCCCTCGTGTATATCATCTCGGCTCCGTCCGGTTCGGGCAAGTCGACCCTGGTCAACGAACTGCTGAAGTCGGTGCGCGATCTGGATTTTTCTATTTCCTACACTACACGGCTGCCGCGCGGCAGCGAGGAAAATGGGAAACAATACTACTTTGTCTCTCGCTCCGAATTCGAGAAGATGATTCGCGACGCAGAGTTTTTGGAGCACGCCGAGGTTTTCGGCAACTACTATGGGACGGCGCGCCGCTTTCTGCGAGAGGCGGAACAAGAGCGACACGACCTGCTGCTCGACATCGACGTGCAGGGCGCAGCGCAGATTCAGCAAAAACTCCCAGAAGCCATCAGCATCTTCATTTTGCCTCCGGATCGCACTACGCTGGAAGAACGATTGCGTAAGCGCAGCGAAGACCGGGAGGAGGTCATCCAGCGCCGTTTGATTACGGCCAGTCGTGAAATCGAGAACTACGACCGCTACAACTACATTCTGGTAAATAATATTCTGGAAGAATCGTCCGCGATTCTGCAGGCGATCGTGCGCTCCGAACGCCTGCTCCGCTCGGGGAAGCCGCTGTCGGAGGAGGACGCAAAAACCGTGGCTCTTGCGGACCGGTGCCGCCTGGCCAATGCTCGCGACCGCCTGAAGCGGATTCTGGACTCGTTTAAGCCCCCCGACGATTCCAGGACGGGGTAGACCTCGGTAACCATATTTGGGGGTGGAAGCCCCCGCAAGCTTGAATTTCGTGGGAAAATAAGGGAGCAGTTCTTGGCTTCCGCTGGCGAAGAACAACAACGAAGACCGGCAACTTTCGGAAATCAAAATCTTGTGTCCCCGAGCAAGGGAGAGAATCCATGAAATTGATCGAAGGCTTCGACAGCAACTATCGCTACATTCTGGTCGCCGCCCGGCGTGCCCGCCAACTTCAATCCGGCGCCCCGCCGGTGGTTCAAACCAACTCGCGCAAGCCCTGCCGCATCGCACAGGACGAAATTCGCGCCGGCAAAGTGAAATGGGAGATCCCGGAAACTCGCAGCGCGGCGGAGCAAGCCGCCGAAGTTCTGGATCAGGCTTTCGGGCACGACGCCTAGGGGTCTGCCTCGAAATTATGAAAGTTG